>OOBI01000001.1_pt1 | contig 536626 bp, 496 predicted proteins | sample 1671081 | NCBI WGS metagenome assembly OOBI01 (sample SAMN06348120, study PRJEB24527) | human gut metagenome | biome: human gut; feature: ankylosing spondylitis patient; material: feces | host: Homo sapiens | place: China | collected 2015-10 | reverse complement strand
GTCTTGGGCGCCTCCCCGCGAACGAGGCACGCGGCGGGCGACGCGGGCGCGGCGGCGCGTTTTTTCGCCTTCTCCTCGCGGCGGCGCTTCTCTTCGGCCTCGATGCGCTGCGCCTCCTTCTTGCGCGTCTCTTCAAGCGCACCCTCCACTTCGGTGCGGACTTTCTGAAAGGCGGCCCACAGGGCACGATCGGACATACAGGTCTCCGGAAACGGGATCGGACCTCCCAGGGGATCCGATCCTCGGGTTAGAATGCACGAACCAACAACACATTCGGGAGACATTCTCCATGCGTACGGTACAGTGCATCAAACTGAAAAAGGAAGCCGAAGGGCTCGACCATCCCCCGTTCCCGGGTGAACTCGGTGTGCGCATCTGGCGCCACGTGAGCAAGGAAGCCTGGGGCGACTGGACGCGCCTCCAAACGATGATGGTGAACGAATACGGCCTGAATCTCGCGGACCTCTCGGCCCGTCAGCATCTCATGGCGCAGTGCGAACGCTATTTCTTCGGCGACGCCGACGACATGACGGTTCCCAACTTCGTGCCGCCCAAGGCCGAATAAGAACCGGAACCTTCCGCCCCGAAACGGAGCGGGAAGGAATGCGAAAGGGAGCCTCGGCTCCCTTTCTTCGTTTGGACGTCAGGGCTTTTCAAAGGACTTCACGCCCTCTTCCGTCCCGAGGAGGAGGACGTCCGCGCCGCGCGCGGCAAAGAGCCCCACGGTGACGACGCCCGGCCACGAGTTGATCTCGGCCTCCAGCGCCTTCGGATCGTGAATCTCAAGACCGGCCGCATCCAGAATGTGGCAGCCGTTGTCGGTGACGAAGTCGCGAAGCTTCACCGTCGCGCCGAGCGCTTCGAGGCGGCGGCGAACGGCGCGCGCTGCCATCGGGATCACTTCGACGGGAAGCGGGAAGCGGCCGAGCACCTCCACCTTCTTCGACGCGTCCGCGATGCACACGAAGCGCTTCGAAACGGAAGCGACGATCTTTTCGCGCGTAAGCGCCCCGCCGCCTCCCTTGATCATGGCGAAGTGACCGTCGATTTCGTCGGCCCCGTCGACATAGACGCCAATCTCTTCGACTTCATTCATGTCGAGAACCCTGAACCCCAGGCCTTCGAGCTTTTTCGTCGAGCGTTCCGACGAGGAAACGCAGGCGGGGATCCTGTCGCGCATCGGCGCGATCGCGTCGATGAAGAAATCAACGGTCGAACCCGTGCCGACGCCGAGGATTTCCCCTTCCTTCACATACGCGACCGCGGCTTGGGCCACGGCGCGCTTCAATTCGTTCTGCGTGAGCGCCATCGCTCTCTCCCTACAAGGAAAACGTTTTATTTTAGCGTATAGAATGTCGACTCCTCCCAACGAACCGCACACTTATGGCTACGCTTCACTCGGATAAGGAAATCGCTCAGGCCTTCCGCACCCTCGGACACACGGACCGCCGCATCGGTACGGGCCGCATCGCCGCCTGGGCGGGCTGGGCGACGATCGCCCTCTTCACCGTGGCCTTCTTCTCTTCGGTCGTCTTTTTGCTCACCTCCGAACAACGCGCGGAATCCGTGCGGCTCAAGCAGTCGGCCGACCTTGTCGCGCAGTCGATGGAGTCGCGCCTTTTGGGGACGACGGAACTTCTCATGAAGACGAGCCTGCGGCTCATGCACATTCCGAACGTGCGAAGCCAAGTGGCGAGCGCGGAATTCTCCGCCATGAACTTCATGCAGGACCGACGGGAAGTCGCTGAAATCGTGATTGCGACGCGCGACTTCACGGTGTTGAGAAGCTGGAACAACCCGATGTCTTCGGGCGCGGAGCGCCGCGACGCCGGAACCACCCTCAAGAATCCTCAGACGAGAAAGGCGATCACGGAAGCGCTCGAGCGCGACGCCTCGGTTCTCTCCATTCCCTACGTGCTCGAACCCGCGCATCAGCTCTTCGCCGACCTTGCGGTTCCGACGGCCCTACCCGACCAAATCCTCATTGCGCGCGTGAACCTCACGCACCTCGTCACGCGCGTCGTGGAACTTTTGGGATACCGTTCTTACCAGTTCGACCTTCTTCTGAACGGCAATTCCTTCTTCCCCGTCGACCAAGAGGGTCACATGGGGGACATTCAGACGGAAGTCCCCCTCTCCTTCAGTCACCTCGCGGGGCTGAGCCTTCTGGCGACGAGCCACCCCGCGGGACTGCTCGAACAGTCGCCCCTTCCCGTCTGGCTTATCGGCGGGCTCGGCTGCACGCTTCTCGTCGCCCTTTTGCTCCTTGTTCGCGTGCAGCGAAAGGAACACCGCTTTGCCGAACGGCTGGAAGTCGAATACGCGCTTCGCCGCGCCATCTCGGAGTCGGCCTTGACGGGGCTTCGCGTCACGGACAAGGAAGGAAAGATCCTCTACGTCAACGAAACCTTTCAGAAAATGTTCGGCTTCTCGCGCGAGGAGCTGATCGGCGCCACGCCTCCCTACCCCTATTGGGCCGAAGACATCACCGAGCAGTTCGAAGCGATGATGTCGCACTCGAGCGGAACGCTGCACACGATCGACTTTCTCGCCAAGCGCAAAAACGGCGAAACCTTCGACGGACAGTTGAGCGTCTCGCAGCTCCTTGACGTCGAAGGACGGGTGCTCGGCTACATCGGCGCACTCTACGACGTGACCGAAGCGAAGCGCTCGCACGAACGCATGCAGGCCGCAAACGACCGCTTCACGCGCGTCGTGCAGTCGCTTGCGAGCGCCATCGCCGTCGTGTCGGACGACGACACTCGGCAGATCTTTTTCATGAACACCCCCTACGTACGGCTTTTCGGGGGCACGGCCGACGCCTGCCGCCGCATCTTGGGCGTACTCGAAGCGCAGAAGAAGACCTCGATTCGCGAAGGGCTTTACGACGAAGTGACGGACCGGTGGTTCGACGTGCGCATCCAGACGATCGTCTGGACGAACGACCGAAAAGCCGTGATGCTGATCGCCACCGACATCACCGAATGGCGTCAGATGCAGGAGCAGCTTCAGGCGCAGATCAAGCACGCCGAAGAAACGCAGCGCCTCGTAACGATGGGCGAAATGGCGAGTTCGCTCGCGCACGAACTCAATCAGCCTCTTGCCGCGATCTCCAACTACGCCGCCGCTGCGAAGTCTCTTTTGGAGGCGCACGCCCTGAAGCCCGAGGCGGCGACGGACGCCTTCGGGCGCATCGACAATCAGGCCAAGCGCGCGGCCGCCATCATCAAGCGCATCCGAAGTTTTGCGAAGAACAAGCACGACACGCAGTTCGCGGTCGTGCCGGTCGAAACGATCGTGACGGAAGCGATGGAACTCGCCCTCATTCAGGCGAAAAAACTCGGCGCCTCGATAAAGGTCGAGATGGCGGAGAATCTGCCCAGCATCAACGGCGACGCCGTCATGCTCGAGCAGCTCCTGCTCAATCTTTTGAAAAACGCCATGGAGGCGCTCGAGCCCGAAAGCGACCGCAACGTCGAACTTTCCGTCTCGCACGAAGCCCAATCCGACGCGATCGTCTTTACGATCCGCGACCACGGACCGGGCATGTCCGACGAAGTGAAGGCGATGCTCTTTGACGCCTTCTTCACGACGAAGAAGACCGGGATGGGGATCGGCCTCAACATCTGCCGCACGATCGTGGAAAACCACCACGGACGACTGCTCGTTTCCGACACCGAAGGGGGCGGAACGACCTTCACCGTGCGCATTCCCGTCAACATGCCCGAGGGGGATGCGGGAAAAACCGCCGCAACGTGACTCAGGAAGCGAGGTTCCTCTCTTTTTTCCCATTTTCCCCTTGCACGGGGGTGGCACAACGCCTCCTCTGGTGTAAAATTGCCTGACTTGCTTATTCCAACCTTATCTATAACGAGATGAACCATTACGACTATCTCGACGGTTACCGTGAGAGTGCCGGTACCGTCTACATCGTGGACGACGACGACGCCGTCCGGGACTCCCTCAAGTGGCTGCTCGAAGCAAGCAACTATCACGTGGAACTCTACGACAGCGGCGAGAGCTTCATTGCCAAGTACGACCCCAACACCATTGCGGTGCTCGTTCTCGACATCCGCATGCCCGGCATGAGCGGGTTGGAAGTGCAGGAACATCTCCTGCAGCGCAAGGCCGACATTCCCATCATCTTCGTCACCGGCCACGGCGACGTGACGATGGCGGTGCAGGCCTTCAAGGCGGGGGCGGTCGACTTCATCGAAAAGCCCTATGACCAGAACGCCCTCAAGGCGCTGATCGAACGCATGCTCGAAGTGGCCCGGACCCGTCACATCGAGTCGGAGCGCCGCAAGCTCAATCAGGCGCTTCTCGACAAGCTGACGCCGCGCGAACAGGAAGTTCTCGAACGCATCGCGAACGGCCGCCTGAACAAGCAGATTGCCGACGACCTCAAGATCTCGATTAAGACGGTCGAAGCCCACCGCGCCTCCATCATGGACAAGACCAATTCCGGGACGGTGGCGGACCTCATGCGCGTCTTCATGGAATCGCGCCAGGGCCAGAACTTCCACAAGGACGAAACGCACGACTGACCTTTTCGGGTTGGAGTTCGTGCTCGAAAAACCTCTTCGCCCTGCGAGCGGAGAGGTTTTCTCTTATGTAAATGGCAAGGCATTCCCCCCTAACGAGGACTTGTCCGCCAACTCCAACTGTTTGGCGCTCCCAATCACCATCCTTCTTGCGCCACTTCTCGCGCAACACCTACCAGCATACGCCTTGCGGCTACCAGAGGCGGCAACCTCCGTGCAATCTTATGACTCGAGCGCCGACACGTCGTGGACGAATGGGGCTACACGGATGACTATCCGCGCTCGCCCCCCTCACCACCAACAGGGTCTCGAACGACCAAACCTCGTGAGCCCCTCCCCAAAATACGGATACCTATGATTGGAACGTCGATCGGACGGTAGGTAAACGAGCTCGTTACCGATTGACAACGAGAGGGGCAGTCTTCTTTTGCCGCGCGATCAGAACACTCGCACCTCACGTCTCGCCAAACGATATCTTCGCGGTCCCGCTCGAGGTGCCAAGACCTACGAAGAATTCATAACGGTAGGGCTTGTCTTATAAGACGCCGTGAAGATTGTCTTTTCATGAAGAAAGAGCGCGCCATCCGCGCGTACTGCGTTTCGACTTTGAAGAGCTGCTCCCCGAGGCTCACGGCGGATTCGTCGTGCACAACGCCCGTTGTGCCCAGAGCCGGCACAAACTCCATTTCGGCGAATGACCAAAGTTTGTTCGGCGCCCCTTTTCGACTCTTCCAACACCGAAGCGGTTCCTAACTCCGCTTGGCCTCTTCAGAATCTGAGGCCGACTTCAGCGGCTATCGGCATTTTTCGCCACCTGCGGGGAGAGATGATCGATTGTTCTCCTTATGGTTATCCCTGAAATGTTAGACGCATTACACGAACCAAGTTTCACTCTTTCGGGCGTTCTTTTTCTCTCGTAGTCCCATTCATCATGAGCAATCTCCCTTTGGAACCCGATTTTCCACGCCACCTTTCCGATTGCATTCTCTCTCGGGGAATTCGTGAGCTGTCGCTCGAATTCTTTTCTCAGGGACTCGGCTCAAGTCTGTAGAGGGACACTTCGTCACTTCCCCGCACACCGCACGAGAGAGGGGCTACGCGAGACAGGACTAGGCCTCGAGCAAGGCAAGGCGAACTGAAATCCCTGCATTCACCCGCCTCCAATCAAGTTTGGCCTCCGCTTCGCGTTTTGCATCAAGCAAGAGTTTCAGATCTACGAGGAAGTCAAGTTCGGCGTTCTGCACTCATCGTACGGAGCGAACCGGTTTCATGACATCTCGTACACGAAAACCCTTAATCTCCGAACGCCCTGATCGATTGTTTTTTTTATCGGGCGTATAGGATTAATCATCCTTACAGAAGCACGGAAATTTCCCGGTTTAGTCGGTCATAGAAGCAAAAAACGCTCTTCCGACAGCTTCTATTAGAGCATTTTTCAATAGGAATCAACTATGAAAGTCATCGTTCAGGCCGGCGGACTGGGAACTCGCATGCAGGCCATGACTGCTTCCAAGCCGAAGGCGCTCATTGATGTCCGCAACAAGCCGATCCTCTTTCACCTTTTCGACACTTTCCCGCATGCGGACTTCATTGTCGTCGGCGACTACCTACCGATACGACGTTCTTGACCGCTATCTCACGACCTTTGCGGCGGATCGGCGCTGCATTCTCGTGAAGGCCTGCGGCAAGGGAAACGCGGCGGGCCTCTCAGAAGCGATCTCTTACGTTGGAGACAACGAACCCTTCGTTGTCGTTTGGTCCGACCTTATTCTCCCGAAAGGGTTCAGTCTTCCCCAATCCTTCGAGGGCTGCCTCGTGGGTACGGTACCTTTTCACTGCTCCTGGAGCTTTGCCGACGGAGCGATGCGCAAGGAAGCGTCCGACCAACACGGTGTAGCGGGCTTTTACGCCTTTTCCGACAAATCGTTCTGTGAAGCTCTGCCGCTCGAAGGGTCTTTTACCACATGGCTTTCGAAGCAAAGTTTCCCCATGACCGAGTTGCCGCTCGTCGGATGTCAGGACGTCGGTACGCTTGAGGCCTACCTGCATCTGGAAAACTCCAAATATCGTTGCCGCCCCTACAACCATATCGAAGTTCTCGAGGATTCGGTCGTAAAAACCGGCCTTACGCCGGAGGCACAGGGCTTTATCGCCCGCGAAGTGGACTGGTACAAGTCGGTGAAAGCCTACGGATTTGACGATGTTCCCCAACTTCTGGAAGAGACGCCTTTGCGGTTGGAGCGCATTCGCGGACAAAATCTTTTCCTTTGCTCCCTCAATGCCGATGGAAAGAAGGCGGCTCTCCACCGCATGGCGGATGCGCTCGCACGCCTGCACTCCTACGAAAAGCGCCCTGCCGACAGCGGAGATCTATACCGCGAGTATTTCGAGAAGACACTGACCCGTCTCCGCATGGTGGCCGACGCCGTTCCGTTCGGACATGACCGCAGCATCCGCATCAACAGGAAGGACTGCGTCAATGTTCTCGAGAACGTAGAGGTCTTCCGTCGCGCCGTGCTCGACACCCTGATGCACACGCATTACACCCCCTTCCACGGGGACTGTCAGCTCACGAACACTCTTGTCAACGAGGAAGGACGAGTCTTTTTCATCGATCCGCGAGGCTACTTCGGAAAGAGCAAAGTCTTCGGCGATCCCCGCTACGACTGGGCCAAAGTGTTCTACGCCATTTATGGCAATTTTGACCAGTTCAACGTCAAGAACTTCCATTTTTGCCAGACCCAAGACGGTCTGGAGTTCCAGATCGGTTCGGGAGGATGGGAATTTCTCACCGCCGAACTTTTTCAACGCATCCCGGAGGGCGAAGGAACACGAAAGGAAATCGAGCTCATCCACGCAATCGTTTGGATGTCGATGGCATCTCACGTATGGGAGGACTACGACTCCATGTGCATCGCCTTCATGAACGGCACCGCACTGTTCAACCGTTGGCTGGAGGATTGGCATGCCGCGTGATCTTCGTCTTTCGCCCCTGAAGCACACCTGGGTTCTCGATTTTGACGGAACGCTCGTCAAGCACAACGGCTACAAGACGGGCAACGACGAGTGGCTCCCCGGGGCGGTTGAATTTCTCCGATCGATCCCGCAGGGGGATCTTGTCATCCTCCTCACCGCACGTGAGGAAGCTGCCCGCGAGCGTACTCTCGAATTCATCCGGGACGCCGGCGTTCGTATTGATCACGTCTTCTTCGAAGTCCCCATGGGGGAACGAATTCTAATTAACGACACCAAACCGTCCGGCTTGGTTTGTGCGCACGCAGTTTGCCCTTCACGGAATCAAGGGCTCGAAAACCTAAAGATCGTCGTCGACGAAAATCTCTGAGGAAAATCATGCAAATTCTCCAACCCATCGTTCACGAGACCGTCTGGGGCGGCACCAAGCTTGCCGCGTTTGTGGAAACGGACTGCCGCAAGATCGGCCACCTCTACGGCGTCATCGATACGATGAAAATGCGCTCGAAGTTTCTCACGGGTCCCTATCGGGGAAGAACCATTCACGACTGGTTCGTCGACAACCGCAATCGCTACGGACTCGGGAACTTCGAAGAGCTGCCCATTTTGACGGCGCTCGTCGAGGCGGCCGACAACTTGTCCATTCAGGTGCATCCGGACGACGGGGCCGCACGTGAGCTGGAAGGCAAGGTATTCGGTAAGAACGAATCGTTCTATTTGCTCGAGCCGCCGACTACCGGCCGCATGTTCAACGGCATCAACGTTCAGACGGTAGAAGAATTCCGTCACTTGATCGAGGAGAACAATACGCTTGACGGTGTAGGTACCGTCGAGGTTCACGCCGGCGACTATGTCTACGTTACCGGCGGGACGCTTCACGCGGCTGCGGCGGGATCGCTTTCGTTCGAGATCGAGGAGAACTGCGACTCGACCTACCGTTTCTATGATTTCAACCGTCTCGACAAAAACGGCAACAAGCGTCCGCTTCAGGTCGAAAAGGCCTTGGCCTCGCTCAAGCCAGAACTTAAGTCCGAAGTTTCCGCTCTCGAGCCCAACAGTCCCAGGCGCGAGCGCATGTACGAACTCACGCTCGTCAAGAACAAGGATATATATGCCTGCGAAGGCGAGATGTTCGGCTTCGTCGTCCTCTTGAGCGGTGAAACTGAAATTGACGGCCTCCGCATCAAACCGGGTACGTCCGTTCTGATGGAACCCGGTGACGTGATCGCCGTGAAGAACTGCACGGCGATGGTGGCCAAACCCATTCCGTACGCGTTCTGAGGTAAGTGAACTATGAATCTGTCTCCTTCACTGATGTGTGCGGATCCCGGTCACTTTGCGGAAGAAATTGCTTTTCTTGAAGCCGCCGGCGCCGACAGCTTTCACATCGACATCATGGATGGAGAGTTCGTGTCGAACTTCGCCCTTTCATGGGCGGAGGTCGCCAAGTTCTCCACCATGACTTCGCTCCCCCTTGAAGCGCATCTGATGGTTCGCAATCTTTCCGTGCATATCGGATTTGCCGCATCGAGCGGCGTAAGGCTCGTGTATCTGCACGCGGAACACCCTGATGTTCTTTGCGGTCTAAAACGCGCCCGCATGTTGGGTCTGCAGGCGGGACTTGCGGTCAACCCGGAAACGGACGTCGACATTCTCCGACCTTTCGCCGACATGGTGGACGCCATTCTCATGATGCGCGTTCGCCCGGGTTTTGCCGGACAGAGCGCCGTATCAAACGTTGACGCAAGGTTGCCTCTTCTGCGCTCGCTCTTTCCGAACACGCCGATCACCGTGGACGGTGCCGTCACCCCGGACACCGTTGCGTCCATGAATCGAATGGGCGCTTCGGGATTCGTTCTCGGTACATCATCGCTTTTTGGAAAGAACGAACCTTACCGAAAAATCATTCACGGTCTTCGAACGCTCGCATCATAAAAAATGTCCGCTCCGATTTGGACTCGCTTTACGGAAAATTATTTCCGCTATCCCGTCGATTACTCTCTCATGGATCAATTCAACCTGACGGCCAATGTCGTCCGTCAGGTCGAGGCTCTTTGCAGGGAAGACGCCTACAACATCGTCGCGTACAAACATTTGGGCGACGTTTTTTATTTTTTAGGCGCAAAAGAAGCGCTCGAAAAAACTTTCGGCGGGAAAGTGCACTACATCTTGTTGCCGCAACACGAGTTTCTCGCGAAGCTCTGGAACATCACAGACTACTCGACTTTCCCGCTCGATAAACTTGTCAAAAAAAACAAGGCTTTTGTCAGAGCATTCTTTGACAAACAGGATCCTGATCCTTTCATATTGGATTCAGATCTTGAAAACCTTTATCTTTTGCAAACATTTGGAAATATTCCGCAAAGAACAAAACCGTTTGTCCTGGAAAATTTGGTAAACAAATTTTCTGATTACCCTTACTACTGGTGTTTTCGTTGGGCGCAAAGCGCCGGCGTAGAAGAAGAATTTCGTTTCAGACTCCCCCGAGGCGAAGTTCCCCTATCTTCACGGACAAAAGAGGTTGTTGAAAAACTGGGAGGGCTTGATCGCATCATTCTTCTCGCCCCCGAAGCGGCTACCGCAACCGAACTTCCACCCGAATGGTGGGCTGTCCTTGCTCAATCACTACGAAGCAAGGGCTACCAACTCCTCGTCAACTCCAAACGTATCCGCATCCCCGGATGTCAGTCGGCTTTCGACCTGGGTTTGTCGCTTGAAGAGGTCGTTGCCGTCGGACTTCGTTGCCGTGCCGTCTTCTCTTTGCGCAGCGGTTTGGCGGACGTGTTGGTGCCCGCAGGGGAACGTCTGTTTGTGTTCAATCCCGCTATGTTGCGGCGAGAAAAAGGGAGTCTCAACTATCCCTTTGAGGAGCCGACGGGTGTGCATGAGCTGCAGATCCATCAGTGGAACATCTCCGATTGTCGATTTGAAGACATCGAGATCGGCGAACTGCTTCGACCGTATGTAAAGGCTTGCCGTTGGAAGTTCTACAAGGAACTCTTTTTGAGTCTTTTTCATCGCAAAGTTCATCGATTCTGGTACAACATTTTTCGCGACATTGCCGGATGGCCCAAACGCTTTCCTGAGAATAACATCATGAATCCTCCGTCCAAGGAAAAGCAATTTTCACTGGGGCCTCTATCCTTCTATAAAAAACGTCTGTACAGAAGAAACAACGACTTCGTCTTGGAACGCAGTTTTCTAAACGGCTTCATCAAAACGCAACGCCGCGAGGCGGGGAAGAAACTCAAATTGTTGGGTATTCCAATTATCAGCCTGAAAGACCGGGAAAGCAGAACCATAAGATTTCTCGGGGTCCCCGTATACCGTAAGAATCGCAGAGAAGAGTTTTACCAATACTTGTCGAAGCACATCAGAATCGCCTCGGAAGAAACGTACGGAAAAGGTTCTGTTGCCGACCACGTCTTCATCATTCGACATAACTTGGGCGAGACGACGCTGTACCTGGCGGAATTTGAACAATGGGCCGAGCAGGTTGGAGCCAAACGCCCGCTTCTCGTCGTGTGGCGCCGTCGCGACCTTTCCTTCGTGAAGCTCTTTCTCAACGGTAGGCCCTTTGTGAAGTTCGTTCCGATTGCGCAAAGCGACATCAATTGTTTCCTCAAGGAGGATTTACGGGAAATCGACGGCATCACGATTCACGTTCCTACGCCCGAAATCGCCGAGGCCATGAAGGAGGCCGCATTGACGCAACCAGACGTCAACTTCGCCGATTGGATTCGTCAAAGCATGTCACTGGAGGATTGGGATGGCCCGCGTCGCCCCGAGCCTACCGCCATTGCAAAAAAACGAGCCTCCTGGGTGCTCAGTCATGCCGGCGTACAGCGTCCCTTCGTATTGTTCTGCCCCGAGGCGATCAGTCTCAAGACCGTATCCGACACGTTTTGGTGTGACTTGGCGGAACATTTTTCCGAAGAGGGGTACGACGTGCTGGTCAACCGTTATGCGCCGCAAGGAAAAAGCTCGCTTCTAGAAAGTTTTCCCTCTTGCTCGCCCGACGTGGAGGTGCTGTTCGCTTTGGCGCAAAAAGCGGAACGAATCGTCTCTATGGCCAGCGGCCTGGGCGTTTTGCTTTCTTTGACAGGCAGACCGGTTGACCTTCTTTATTCCGATACTCGAAATCGACATATCGGCTACTCGGCGGAGTTCTGTCGTCGCATGTATTCCGTCCATCACATGCCCTGGTCTGAGGTGAAACTGGTTCGGGAACACGTCGTTGAAGATCTCTCGAAAGTGCTGAACGCCATACTTTCCCGAAACATTGCGCAAACGTCTCAATGATTCCGTTTCTTGCCATTTCTTTTTCAACGCCCGCGCTGAATCGTCTGGCGCGATACCTCATCCCGCACAAAAGGACACTCCTCTTGGCGATCGTCTTCATGCTTCTCGCTGCGGGAGCTTCATCTCTCATCGCTCTGCTTCTCGGGAAGCTCACGGATTCGGGTTTTTATGAGACGGATCCCGGGATGGTTCTAGCGGCTCCCGTTGGTCTCATCGTCATTGCCGGGATCAACGGGCTGAGTATGCTGATGAGCAACTATTGCCTTGGGATGGTAAGTCAATCGGTGATGATGACCTTGCGCCGCGAGCTCTTCTCGAGGATTCTTCGTTGGCCCGTCATCACCTGCCAGAACAATCCCACCGGTCTCATTGCGTCGAAGTTCATCAACGAGGCGAACTTTGCGCTTTCGAGTGCGGCAAAGTCAGCCATCATCCTCGTTCGCGATTCCGTGCAGACAGTCGCGCTCTGCGTCGTCCTGGTTTGGCACAACTGGCTTTTGGCTATCGTTTCGCTATGCCTTGCCCCCGTCGTCATCAAGCTTCTTCGCTGGATTTCGCAAAAGATCAAGTCTGTGATGTACTCGAGTCAACAGAACGTCGCCACGCTCATCATGCGCGTGAAAGAGACGTATGAAGCCGAGCGCCTCATCAAGATTTCCGGTACGTATGATCGCGAGAAACAGCGATTTCGCGAGGTAAACGACCAAATCGCAGACCTTGCGATCAGAATCAACAAGATTTCTTCGATCGGGACGCCGGCAACGCAACTGATCGGGATGACGGGCGTGGCAATCGTGCTCGGCATTGCGCTCTGGCAGACGCAGCAGGGCATGATCACGCTCGGAGAGTTCGTGACGTTCCTGACAGCGATGCTCCTCGTTTTGCAGCCCCTCAAACGTCTTGCTGGCGTCAACGCCGCCATTGTCGGAATGTCGGTCGCTGCCGAAAGCATCTTTCAGACGCTCGACGAGCCGCTCGAGGAGGATGAAGGGACTGTCGAACTTCAGCACGTCCAAGGCTCCGTTTCATTCGAGCACGTCTCTCTTCGCTACCCGAACGCCGAGCGCAATGCCGTGAACGACTTCAATCTTAACGTGAAGTCCGGCGAAAGTATCGCGCTCGTCGGTTTTTCCGGCTCCGGCAAGACGTCCGTCGTCAACATGATTCCCCGCTTTTGGAATCCGACCGCAGGTCGCATTCTCATTGACGGCATGGATACGAAGGACGTCACGCTATCGTCGCTGCGCAGTCAGATTGCGATCGTCTCGCAGGATGTCGTCCTCTTTGACGGAACGATCCGTGAAAACATCGCCTACGCCATGCCCGAGGTTACAGAGGAGGCTTTGACTCAGGCTGTTGAAGCGGCTGCACTCAAGGAATTTATTGCTTCTCTTCCTCAGGGTCTCGATACGCCCGTCGGTGAAGCCGGAAGTCGGCTCTCGGGCGGACAGAAGCAGCGCATTTCCATTGCCCGGGCGATTCTGCGCAACACGCCGATTCTCATTCTTGACGAAGCCACGAGTGCGCTCGACAGCCAATCGGAAGCGGCAATCAAGACGGCACTCGACCGTCTGATGGCTGGACGCACGACCTTCATCGTTGCTCACCGCCTCTCGACGATTCGCAATGCTTCGCGCATCGTCGTCATGAACGAAGGCGTCATCCAAGAAATCGGCACACACGAAACCTTGCTCGAAAAGGGCGGCGCATACGCCAATCTCTCGAAGCTCCAGTCGCTTTGACGGTCGACCGTCAACAAGGAGTTCTCCGTTGAATCGACTATTCAAACACTTTGATCCGAACCTGATTCGGATTTACCGCTATCTCCTCCCGCACAAGTGGCGCATTGCGCTCGGCGCGATCTTTATGGCGGGCGCGGCCAGTATGTCGTCGCTCACGGCGACTCTTTTGGGAAAACTCACCGACCTCGGCTTTTACCAACAGGAACCGTGGGTAATAGCGGGAGCGCCGGCTGCTTTGATCGGCGTAACGCTGTTTTTCGGTTTTTGTACCGTGGCGTCGTCTTGGATCATGGCAAAGGTCAGCCAAGCCGTTCTCATTACACTTCGTACCGAACTGTACGACCGGATCATGACGTGGCCTGCGGAGCGGTACCAGCACAACCCTACGGGTACCATCTGCTCGAAATTCGTTAATGAGGCAAACGTCGCGCTTTCGGGAGCAACGAGTTCGTTGATCGTGTTGATCCGCGATTCGCTGCAGATCGTTGCGCTTCTTTGTCTTCTATTCTGGCAGAACTGGAAGCTCACGCTTGTCGCCTTCGTGGTGGGACCTCTCATCGTCATCACGCTCAAGATGATCGCCAAGCGCATCCGTGTCATCGCGAAGAAGAGCCAGGAAACGGTCGGCCTTATGCTCTCACGCGTTCAGGAAGCCTACGAGGCGCAGCGTGTCGTGAAAGTGACGGGGAGCTACGCCTTTGAAGAGGCGCGCTTTGAAGAGGTAAACAGGACCATACGCCGTACGGCGCTCAACCGCATCAAGATGCAGAGTCTTGCCACCCCCATCACTCAGATGATCACGATGCTCGGCATCGCCTTTGTGGTGGGCGCGGCCTTGTACGAGGCGCAAGCGGGACTTCTCACCATTGGGGAGTTCATCACGTTTCTCACGGCATTACTTCTCCTCAAGCCCGCGCTACAACACCTGACCGGCCTTAACGGCACCTTCGCCAGCATCGCAACGGCGGCGCACAGTCTTTTTGAAGTGCTCGACGCCGAACGTGAAGTCGACAACGGTACGGTCGAATTCGATCGAGCGAAGGGAGAAATTGTTTTTGACGACGTTTCCCTCACGTATCCCGGCCTCAACGAACCGAGTCTTCTAGACATCCGTCTGACGATTCGTCCTGGCGAACACATCGCGCTCGTCGGCCCCTCCGGGTCCGGAAAGACTTCGTTCGTGAACCTTGTGCCCCGTTTCTGGGAACCGACACATGGAGAGATTCGTTTGGACGGCGTACCGCTACGAGGCATCAGGCTCGAAAATTTGCGTCGGCAAATAGCGATTGTTTCTCAAGACATCTTCCTCTTCGACGATACGATTCGAGCCAATATCGCCTACGGGTTGCCGAATGCCACGGAGGAAGACATCGCACGCGCTGTGAAGGCGGCTGCGCTCGACGAATTCTTGTCGACGCTACCCGAAGGGCTTGACACCCGGGTAGGCGAGGGCGGCTCTCTGCTTTCGGGTGGACAGAAGCAACGCGTCTCTATTGCCCGAGCGGTTCTCAAGAATGCTCCCATCCTTATTCTCGACGAGCCGACCAGCGCCCTGGACAGCCAGAATGAAGCGATTGTCAAAAAGGCGCTTGAAAAAGTCGCGCAAGGACGTACCTGCCTCATCGTGGCGCACCGCTTCTCCACGATCGACACGGTCGACCGAATCGTCGTCATGGAAACGGGGCGAATCGTCGAAGAAGGCACTCAAGAAGAACTTTTGGCAAAAGATGGTCTCTACGCAAAACTTCACCGTCTGCAGCAGAGAGAAACCGTCAACCATGAGGAAGATGATTGACATGAAACTTTTTTGTGCCGTCAACAGGGGCGTGTCAGCTCTTCTCAGCCCCTTCGTTTTTATCATCATGGGAATCTCGACCGCTTCGGCTTCCGATACGGCGATCTCCAAAGAGGAGTCCGGTTTTTCCTTGCCTCCGCTTACCGCTGTGGATGCCTCGAAGCGCGACGAGTGTGAGCGACTCGGCAAAGAGGCCGACCGGTTTCTTGCCGACCGTTCGTTCGTGGTGAACTGGCGTGCCCGGGCTGACTTTCGTACCCCTGCCGGAGCTCGCCAAGCATTGAGAGAAGCGGATGAGCGCCTAAAGAAACTCGACGATGCCGTTCAAAAGAAGTCGGGGGCTTGTCTGTACACGTTCTTCGTCAATTACTGCATCGACAAGGCGCGTAAAACCTCGTTTTTGCGTAAGCGTGAAATCCGTACCCTCATGAACGACGCACGCGCCGTACTTCATGATGAGGAGAAGAAGGAACACGAAAAGGAGCGTCTCGCACGAGAGGCTAAGAAGCCCAAGGCTCCGATGAAAATTGATCCGAAGAAAGTGGATGCGGAACCCAAAGAACCCGTCCGCATCGCCCCAAAGGACGTTCGTCCCCCTTCTCTCCCTACCTCTCTGACTCCCAAGGTCTCGAGGGAAGCATCCCTTCCGAACGTCCCTAAGGGGGCTCGGATCGAGCCGACCGACACCAACGACTACAACGCGACACGCGAGGCACTCGAAGAAGCTAACGTTGCGGCACAAGCTCAAAGGGAGGAAGAGCGAAAGCTTCGCCAACAAAAAGCCGAGGAAAAAGCAAAGGCTCGCAAGGCCAAACGCAAAGCCAAGCAACAAAAGCTTGAGGAAACGATGGCTCAACGCGAAGCTGCACAACGTCGTCTGGAGGAAGAAAGGGAAAAAGGAAAGCAGTCCGGCCTTTTCAGCTACTTCTAACCTGCACAGGGTGAACTGCGAATCTTTTTAGCAGAAATGAGCACAGCTCGGACATCCCCTAGAACCCAAACAATGTCACCTTAAATGACAAGTATGAAAAGTAGAGGGACGGTTTGAGATCCGCATGTTGGTTTCATGGGTCTCGCATCTCCCCACCCTCAGACATGACCTGCAAAGGAATTTCGGCTTCCTCGTGCGCCCTCCGACCCGACAAGCGATTATGATTTCGTCCATTCGTTTTTCTTTTATCTGGACATACCATGAGCGCGCACCCATTGGACGGACGAACCCTCGCCCGTCAGATTGAAGCCGAGCTTGCGCCCCGGGTGGAGCAGCTCAAAGAAACCTTTCATTGCCCCTGCCTTGCGGTCGTCGTCGTGGGCGACGATCCGGCCAGCCGCGTCTACGTGCGAAACAAGATCCGCGCCTGTGACCGCACGGGAATCGAGTCCTTTGAGGTGACGCTCCCCGCCGACACGGACGAGGTGACGCTTCTTAACGCAATCAAAAAGCTCAACGCAGACGAAAAGGTAGACGGGATTCTCGTGCAGTTGCCGCTTCCCCCGCACCTCACCGCCGTGAGCGTGATCGAGGCGATCGCCCCGGAAAAGGACGTGGACGGCTTTCACTCCCTTTCGATCGGCTCTCTCATGACGGGCCGTCAAGGATTCGTACCCTGCACGCCCGCGGGCGTGATGCGCCTTCTCAAAGAGGCCGGGTGCGACCCCAAGGGGAAGCGCGCCGTCGTCGTGGGACGCTCGAACATCGTCGGAAAGCCCCTCTCGCTTTTGCTCCTTGCGGCCGACGCGACCGTGACGATCGCCCACAGCCGCACGCCTGATCTTTCGGATCTCACGCGTTCGGCCGACATTCTCGTCGCCGCCGTCGGCCGTGAAAACCTCATTACCGCAGACATGGTGAAGCCCGGCGCCGTCGTGATCGACGTCGGCATCAACCGAAACGCCAAAGGCAAACTCTGCGGCGACGTCGCGGCCGACGTGGCCGAGGTCGCTTCGGCCATCACGCCCGTTCCCGGCGGCGTCGGTCCCATGACGATCGCCATGCTCCTCACCAACACCGTGCTCGCGGCGGAGCGCCGTTTGGAGCGTATCCGTGCGTCCGCGCACTCCTGATTTCGTTATTGAGAGATAGACATGACTGCCTGCGACAATCCGCTTCTCACCATCACCGATTTCGTTGACTATGCCGCCGTTCGCCCCGAACACGTGACGCCCGCCGTCACGGCCTTGGCCGAAGACGTGGAAAAGACCCTTCTTCAGGTCCTTGACGCCTCGCGTCCGGCAACCTGGGAAAACGTGGTCGAGCCCCTGAACGAATCGCTCGGCCGCCTCACGCGTGCCTGGGGCGTGGTGGGGCATCTGCAGAGCGTGTGCGATACGCCCGAGCTTCGCGACGCCTACAACCGGGATCTCCCGCGCGTCTCGGAACTTCTTCTTCGCATTTCGCTCGACACGCGTCTCTATGAACGCTACAAGGCGCTGCGTGCGTCCGACGAATTTGCGACGCTCTCTCCCGTTCGTCAGCGCATCCTCGAGCGCGACCTGCGCGACTTTCGTCTGTCGGGCGCGGATCTGCCCGACGACAAGCGCGCCCGCGTGCAGGAAATCGGCGAGCGCCTTTCGCTTCTTTCGCAGAAGTTCAGTGAAAACCTCCTGGACGCCACGAACGCCTTCACGCTCGACATCGAGCGCGAAGAGGATCTTGACGGCGTCCCCGAAGACGTGAAGGCGCTCTACCGTGCCACGGCCGAAGCGGCAGGGATGAAGGGCTGGCGCGTGACGCTGCAGTTCCCTTCCTACCTTCCCTTCATGCAGTTTGCGAAGAACCGTTCGCTTCGCGAAAAGCTCTATCACGCCTTCAGCGTCCGCGCTTCCGAGTTGGACGGCGGTCAGTGGGACAACGGTCCCCTCATGAGGGAAATCCTCGCGCTTCGCGACGAAGAGGCGAAGCTTCTGGGCTTTGCGAACTATGCGGAGTCGTCGCTTGCCGTCAAGATGGCCTCGACCCCGAAGGAAGTGACCGATTTCCTGCGCGACCTGGCCCGCCACGCCAAGCCCTTCGCCGTGAAGGACATGGATGCTCTTCGCGAACACGCGAAGACCCTCGGGCTCGAGAAGATGGAAAGCTGGGATCAAGCCTACGTCTCCGAATCGCTTCGTAAAAACCGCTACAGCTACTCGTCCGACGTCGTGAAGCGCTACTTCACGGAGTCGACCGTCTTTGCGGGGCTCTTTCACTTGGCCGAGACGCTCTACGGCATCCGCGTTGAAGAGCGCGAAGGGAGCACCTGGCATCCCGACGTGAAGTTCTTCGCCCTGACGGAAGGCGGCAAGGACATCGCCTATCTCTACGCAGATCTGCACGCCCGTGCGGGGAAGCGCTCCGGGGCCTGGATGGATTCCGACCGCGCCCGCCGCATGACGAAAAACGGTCTGGAACTCCCGATCGCCTATCTCGTCTGCAACTTCGCTCCGGGCGTGGACGGTCGCGAAGCGACGCTCACCCACGACGACGTGACGACGCTCTTTCACGAGTTCGGGCATGCGCTCCACCACATGCTTACCGCGCAGACCGAAGAGGCCGTCTCCGGCATCAACGGCGTTGAATGGGACGCCGTGGAGCTGCCGAGCCAGTTCATGGAAAATTTCGCCTGGGACGAACGCGTCGTGACGTCGCTCACGAAACACGTCGAGACGGGTGAAAAACTCCCGCACGAACTCTTTGCCAAGATGCTCGCCGCGAAGAACTTCGATGCGGGCATGCAGACCGTTCGTCAGATCGAGTTTGCGCTCTTTGACATGCTCCTTCACAGCGAATTCGACGCGAAGAAGGACGACATTGCGGACCTTCTCGCTCGCGTTCGCGACGAGGTCGCGGTTTCCTTCCCGCCCTCCTACAACCGCTTTGCGAACAGCTTTTCGCACATCTTTGCGGGCGGTTACGCCGCGGGCTACTACAGCTACAAGTGGGCGGAAGTGCTCTCGGCGGATGCCTTCGGCGCTTTTGAAGAAACGGGCGTTCTGAATGCCGACACGGGCCGCCGCTTCCGCGAGGAAATCCTCTCGCGCGGCTCCTCGCGCGACGCGATGGACAATTTCGTCGCCTTCCGCGGCCGAAAGCCCACGGTCGACGCACTGCTCCGTCAGAACGGCATGATCGAAGAGGTGAAGGCATGACGACCTTGACGCTTGCCACCTGGAACGTGAATTCGCTCAAGGTGCGCCTTGAGCACGTCCTCTCGTGGCTCGCCGGGCGCGACGACATCGACGCGCTGGTGCTCCAGGAGACGAAGCTCACCGACGACAAGTTCCCCCAAGGGGAACTTGCCCTCGCGGGGTGGGAGAGCGTCTTCTACGGTCAACCCACCTACAACGGCGTCGCGCTGTTGACGCGCCCCGACCGCGTGACGGTGTCGGACGTGACGCTCGGGATGCCGGGCTATGCGGACGATCAAAAGCGCTATCTCTCCGCCACGGTGACCCCCGTGGGAACGACCGAGTCCGTACGCTTTGCGGGCGTCTATTGCCCGAACGGGATGGAAGCGGGAAGCCGCAAGTACCTCTACAAGCTCGACTGGTTCCATGCGTTGCGCCGCGCCATGCGGGTGGAGCGGGAAAAGAACGAACGCGTCGTGCTTGCGGGGGACTTCAACATCGCCCCTGCGGACGCCGATCTCTGGAACCCGCAGACCTGGCCCGACAAGATTCTTACGACGGGACCTGAGCGAACGGCTCTGGAGCGTCTACTTTCGGACGGGTTTGTCGATGCCTTCCGGGCCTTTCCGCAAAAGGAAAAGCAGTTTTCCTGGTGGGACTACCGGATGGCCGCCTATGAGCAAAACCACGGTCTGCGAATCGACCTCATGCTCGCAAGCGATGCGCTGCGTCCGGCACTCAAAACCTGTCAAATCGACGAAACCCCTCGGGCCTGGGCGAAACCCTCGGACCATGCGCCCGTCGTGACGACGCTCAGCTTCTGAACTCGCCGTTCCACACAAAATCGACGGCCGTTTCCCGCAAATCGGAAACGGCCGTTTGTCTTGGCGGATTCATGAGCCCGTCACGGATTTTCGAGCCGCCACGCATCTTTCTTGAACATGCTACCTTCGACGCGGTAGGTGTAGCACTTCATGCTTTCCTGGCGAAGGTTCGAGTCGCTGCAAGAGTCGTAGTAGCGAAGACGCTTGTCGCCCCCTTCGAGCGAGCGGTACTTCTCGGGCAACTCCCGAATGCCGCGCAAAAGGAGATCGGGAACGTCGCCGTTCGTCATCAGATCGTCGGCCGTGCGAAGTTCTCCCTTCGAGTCGAAGTCCTTCCAGAGAAGAAGCGGATAGCGGATGCCGGGATTGTCGACGTTTTCGTCGATGCGGCCCTTGTAGGGAACGTGCCCGATCGCATCAAAGAGCACCTTGCTGTCGCGGCCGCCGTGGTCGGCCGTCACCACGATGCGGGTGTTGTCGTAAACGCCGTTCTTACGCATCCAGTCGAGCCACGAGGCGAGCTTCACCGTGAAGGCGCGCTCGGACAAGTAGTGGCTGTAGTTGTAGTCGGGATGGGCCTTGCGGAAGTCCGCGGGCGTTCTCGGCTGCGAGAGCGCGGGCTGCATGTCTTCCCCGCAGTAGCGGCCCGTGTGCGAACCGTCGGAATAGACGTAGCGGTAGTAGTTCCCCGTCTCCACCGTACGGCTGAAGTCTTCGGGCGCACGGAAGGCAGCGAAGGCCTTGAAGCCGTCGAGCGTTTCCTTTGACGAAGCAAGCCACCGACCGTTCGCATAGATCGTCTTGCGAAGGCTGTAGGGCGCAGCCTTGAAGAGCGAAATCGAGAAGAGCCGTCCGAAGGCGTCCGCCCGGTCGCGGCCGCGGGCATTTTCAAATTCGGCCTTGTAGTAATAGTTGAACCAGTCCTCCATCAGCGGATGGTAGGCGACCGAGAGATAGTTCTTCGGCGCTTCGGGCAACTGCCACATCGTGCCGATCACGGCGCTGTTCCAGTCCTTGCCAAGGAGATCGGGAATGAGCGAATAGCTTTCGGCATAGAGCTGCTCGAAGGTCTTTCCGTCGTTCTCCCGATTGATGCTCCGCACCGAGAAGCGGTTGCCGCCCGCCGTAACGGCGAGGGCGTGAAGCGTGCCGCTCCCAGCGCTCGTGGTGTCGACGAAATGCGTGAACCCTTCGAACGACTTCTTGAGTTCGGGGTGCTCCTCGAGAATCTGCGGGAAGTGGTCCGCCGTGTACATGTCAAAGACGATGACGAGGAGATTCTGTCCCGTCTTGCTGAAGACATAGGAATCCTTGGCGTAGGACGGTGCTTCGGCCGTTTCCGTTGCCGCCTGCGCAGGTCTGGTACCGACGTTGGCCGCAAGGGGTAGCAACATCGCCCCCGAAAGGATGAAGACGAGCGTCGTCAAAAGAGCCGAGAAGTCGCGCACGGTCTTGACGGGCACCTTCTTCACGATCACAAAGGTGAGCACCGCAATACCGAGCACCACCGCAATGTCCTTCCAGCGGTTGGCGCTTTCGTAGAGCGTCTGCGTCTTTTCGAGTTCACCGCCGTTGATGAGGCCGTAGTCGCCCACAAAGAGGAAGGCGTAGCCCACGACGAGGAGATTCGCAAAGAGCAACAGGAAGAAGAACGCCAGCGACGCCCCGCGAGGAAGGTCGCGAAGATAGGCGTAAGTGAGCGCCCACCCCGAGACGGCCAACAACATGAAGCAGGGGATCACGACGTCAAAGGTCGTCGCGACCGAATCCGGGTCGGACGACAAAATGAGGGTCGGAAGCCCCAGGAAGAGCACCGTGACGAGGAGCACGGCCAACCCCGTGTTGACGCCCGAGAGATCTTCACGAACGAAGCGCGAAAGCTTCGCGAAGCCTCCTTCTAGAAGAAGCGTCCAGAGGGCGCAAAGGAGCGCCGCAAGACCGACGCCCACCGTCGTCCAGGCGAGAAGCGGCGGTTCCTTCGGAATGAGCACCCACTCCGCCATTGTGCCGCGGCAAAAAAGCGTCACGACCCAGGGAAGAACGAAGGCGAGGAGCGTCAACCCCTTCGCCGTCGCGCGGGCGCTTCCCGCACGCTCGCGAACGGGAGAGCTCAGGAAAGCCGCAGCCAAAAGCCCGCAGCCTGTCGAGAGGAGCACGAGGAAGATTTCGAGACGAAGAGCCGGAATCGTCTCGCGAAGCGAGATGTAGTTCCAGGTGTCGGCCGTGATCGCCGTGTCGGCCGCGATGAGGAGCGCACCGAGGACCCCGAGCGCGAGACGGCGCTTTTCGCCGAAAGCCTTGAGGCCGGCGAAGGGATCCGTATGTTTCGTTGCGCGCCAACGCGGCAGCAGGCTCTTCTCCACGATGTTTTTCCCGAGGGAATACACGTTGTTGAGCGTCCAGTAGAAGGTGAGCGCCGCAGGCGACGTGTAGAGAAGCACAAGAAAGAGCGCCGAGAGACCGTAGAGCTGAATCTTGTCCTGCTTCGTGAGCCGCGCCGTGTAGACGAAGGCCGAGAGAAGGTTCACGGCCGTCATGATGAGCGGGAGCGCATTGATGTGCCAGTCCCCGACGGCAATCAGGCCGTCGGCGGCGCCGAGGTCGGCGATCGGGCCGAAGGCGACGCCCTTCAAGGCCGTCATGTTAGAGAGCAGATGATAGGCCGCGATGAAGAAGGGAATCTGCAGGAAGAACCCGAGCGAGGAACGAAGCGCGAGCTTGGAGGAATACCCCGCCTGCCGACGCATCGTGGTGAGCATTGCGAAGCGCTCCTGCCCCTTGAAGGTGCGCTTGATCATGGCTTCGGTCGCTTCGAAGCTCTTTTTGACGGCGCGCTCCTCTTCCTGCCAACCTTCGGCCTTGTTGTAGATCGGCAGAATCACCGTGTTGACGACGAGACTCATGAGGACGATCGACCAGCCGTAGGAAGCGAAGAGCCCGTATCCCCAGTCGAGCACCGTCGTCATGAAGAGTTCGAGCGGCGCAATGAAGAAGGTGTAGAGAACGGTCAGCATGCCTTATTCCTCCTTTCCGGAGACGCGGGAGGCGGCATGCGCCGCCTGAGATTCGGGAGCGTTCACTTCGGTAAGAAGCGATAGAAGCGCTTGGGCGATGGGAACGCCCGCGGCACCGAAATTCTTAATGCCCGCTTCACGTACGCGGCGGATGCGCTCGATTCGGGCGTCGCCTTCCTGGAGGAGCGCCTCGACCGCTTCCGCGGCCTTCTCCTCTTCTCCTGCGGCGAGGTGCATGCCGATTTCATCCAAAACGCTCATTTCCCAGGCGGGGTTCGGCAGATCCCAGGCTTCGTAGCCGTCCTTCTGCCAACCGTCGCCGATGCTCACGACTGGACGCTCAAAAACAAAGGCGAAGTCAAAGACGACGCCCGAGAAGTCGGAGACCATGACGCCCGCGCGCGAGAGAGACGAAAAGCCGTTGGGATTGCGGTCCCATTCGATGTTCTCAAAGGAAGCCAATTCCTTTTGCAGGCTTTCCATCAGCGGCAGTTCCGAGACAAAACTCTGCGGGTGGGGTCGCAGAATCACGTGGTAGCCCGCTTGCGCCAAACGCTTCGGAATGGCGGCGCCCGTCTTCGTCAACAGCCCCGCACGCCCCCAGGTGGGAGCGATCAGCACGGTCTTCGGATCCGGCTCGACGGTGCCTTCCTTCTTTTGCGCGGCCATGCGGTCGAAATAGGCGCAGCCCACGATGCGGAGGTCCTTGGGTTCCGTGTGACGCTTGGCCTCCAAGGTACGAAGCGACGAAACCTGATGCGGGCCCGAGCAGAAGACCGCATCGTAGTAGTCAAAGCTGTAGAGCTTGTAGCCGTGAATGTCGGTCGCGGCGTGCACGAGGTGGACGTAGCGCTTGACGCCCTTCGAGCGGCGAATCTGCAAAACGTCGATCCCCGGCGTCGTCAGAACGAAGAGGTCCGCCTCCAGAAAGCCGAGCGACGTGTAGGCGGCGTTGCCTTTGCCGATATAGTGCGCGTCGACGTGCGAAAAACCCGCCGAAAAGACCGGATCCTTTTCGTCCGACGTGAAGTAGGTCACGCGTTCCCCCGACGAAGCCAGAGCCCGCAAGACCGGCTCGAAGGTCCCCCAGTAGGCGGCCGATTCCGCATAGATCACGATGCGCTTTCCGGACAATTCCTTTCCTTCGCCCCGCATCCGGAAGACGAACTGCCGAATGAGGGTGGGAAGACGTCGAATGAAGAAGTAGCCCGACGAGGCAAGGCCCACGACGATCGAAAGGAGCATGCTCCCCGTGCCCGGGTCGAGATAGGCCCGGGCTTCGAGCGGCGCCGCGACGAGTCCGACCAAAAGCCAGAGGTTCGCAGCGAGTGTGGAGGCGGGTGTTCGCAGATGCATAGGAAAAAGGAAAACGCAGACGCTCCGGGGAACGCTCGGAGCGACGGGAAAAAAGAGAATTGGGAGAGTGTAGAAAAAGATGCGCGGGATTTCTACCGCGGGAATCGTTTTGCGGAAAAGAAAGCGACGGTCCGCAATCTTCGTTACGCGTCCGTGACGTCCTTCTCCTTTCGGATGCGAAGGGCCCGGGCGCGAAGCTGCCCGCAGCCGCCGTCGACGTCCTGCGCTGCCGAGTCGCGGGCCGTCGCAATAATGCCGCGGGAACGAAGAAGTGAAACCAAAGCCTTCACCTGCTCGGGGTCGGGACGCGACCAGGGCGAACCTTCGACGGCGTTCACCGGAATGTAGTTCACCATGGCGTACTGCCCCGCCATGCGACGGGCGAGTTCTTCGGCTTCTTCAAGCGAATCGTTGACGCCCGCGAGAAGCGTCCACTCGTACTGAACGGGATAGCCTGAATGCCGCGCCCAGAGAGCGGCCCGTTCCATGAGGGTGTTCACCGTCATGCGGCAGCCACGGGGAAGCATTTTGCGGCGTTTCTCTTCGTCCACCGTGTGCAGCGACACGGCAAGGGCCGGCCGCACGTCGGACGCAAAGAGCGCGTCAAAGAGCCGCTCGTCCCCCACGGTCGAGAGGACGAGATTTTTGTGCCCGAAGTCTCCGTACTCGGCGAGGAAAGAAAGGGCCGAAAGGACGTTTCGCAGATTGTGCGAGGGTTCGCCCATCCCCATGAAGACGACCTTTTTCGTCTCGGGACGGCTCGCTCGAGCGAGCACCGCCTGCGCGACGATTTCCGCGTCGGTGAGCTGACGAACGAGGCCGCTCTTTCCCGTCATGCAAAAAACGCACCCGACGGCGCAGCCGATTTGCGTCGAAATGCAGACGCCTTCGCGCGGAAGCAGAACCGACTCCACCCACTCGCCGTCGGAAAGCTCCAAAAGGAGCCGTTCCCCGGATGCGCCGGGGTGGTTCGAGACCATGCGGGCGAGCGACGTCCAGAATGCCCGCACCTGCGGCAAAGCCGTACGGAGACGCTTCGGAAGCCGTTCATCCTCGACGGTCGGCCAGGGAGCGCGTCCGAGGAGCGCCCGAGCAATCTTGCGGATGTGTTCGGGTTTGGCTCCGAGCGAACGGAGGGACTCGAGCCAGTCGTCGAGCGTGGGAATCGTCGGCATGGGAAACGGGATCGTTGAAGAGTTGCGTGCAAAGACCGCATTCTACCCAAAGGGGCCCCTTCACCGCTCGATTTGAAGCTTGCGCGTGAGCGTATTGCGCCCGATCCCGAGAAGCGTCGCCGCTTCGCCGCGCCGTCCTCTGGTGTGTTCGAGCGCCGCCCGAAAGAGCATCTGCTCGACCTCGGTCACCAAGCGGTCGTACGGGTGCGACTCGCCCGAACGAAGGGCGTCGCGGATTTCCCGACGTAACCCGGAGCGCCAGTCGACACCCTTTTCCTCCGGTTCCCCCGCCTCTTCCAAAACGGGAGAGAACACTTCTCCTTCCCGCACCTCTTCGGGGAGATCTTCCGGGCGGATGAGCTTCGAAGGCGCCATGACGAGAAGCCAACGGCAGACGTTTTCGAGTTGCCGGACGTTTCCGGGGAAGGGAAACTTTTCGAGCACCGCGAGCGCTTCATCCGACAAGGTCTTTTCTTCCACTCCGAGTTCCGCGGCGCGCTCCTTTAAGAAATACCGCGCCAAGGGGCCGATGTCGGCGACGCGACACCGCAGCGGCGGAAGACGCAGACGAATCACGTTCAGACGGTGGTAGAGGTCTTCTCGGAAAAGCCCTTCCTTTACGCGGCGCTCTAGCGCCTGGTTCGTCGCGGCGATCACGCGTACGTCCGCACGGATCGGTTCGTGGCCGCCCACGCGGTAGTAGGTGCCGCTGCTTAAGACTCGAAGAAGGCGCGTTTGGAGTTCCATCGGCATGTCGCCGATTTCGTCCAAAAAGAGCGTCCCGCCGCGGGCTTCGCCGAAGCGCCCTTCGCGTCTCGCGAGCGCTCCCGTAAAGGCCCCCTTTTCGTGTCCGAAGAGTTCACTCTCCAAGAGTTCCTTCGGAATCGCCGCCATGTTGACGGCGACGTAGGGAGCGTTCTTTCGGGGACTGTGCTGCCAGATGGAGCGCGCGACGACTTCCTTCCCCGTCCCGGATTCGCCGGTGATCAAGACGGTGACGGAACTCTGCGAAAGGCGTCCGATCGCGCGGAAGATTTCCTGCATCGACTCGGCCTGCCCGATAAGGGCGAAGGGATCGTGCACAACTTTGGTGCCGACCGTGCTCGAGCGCTCCGCGCTCGCCTTTCGGGCGCGGTCGATCACTTCGACCGCCTTCGCTACGTCAAAGGGCTTGGCGAGATATTCAAAGGCCCCGCCCTTAAAAGACGCCACGGCGCTCTCGACGTCGGAATAAGCCGTCATGATGATGACGGGCAACGTCGGCTGCCGGCGTTTCACTTCCTCGAGAAGACTCGTTCCGTCCATGCCGGGCATGCGGATGTCGCTCACCAAAACGTCGGGGCGCTCTTCGCGGAGCGCTTCGAGGACGTCCTCGGCGCGCTCAAAGGCGCGGGAAGGAATTCCCGCGCGCTCCAACGCCTTGCGAAGCACAAACCGAATCGACCGGTCGTCGTCCACCACCCAAACCATACCTTCCGTCATCACTCTCTCCCAAATCCCGCATCAAAACGGCAGCAGCACGCGAAAGACCGTGCGCCCGGGTTCGCTTTCCACATCAATGGCGCCGCCCGCCTCCCTGACGAAGGCGTCGGCAATGCTGAGCCCCAGCCCGCTTCCCTCGGGGCGTCCCGTCACCAAGGGGTAAAAGAGCCTCTCCCGAAGCGTCTCGGGAATCCCGGGGCCCGTGTCTTCAATGAAGACGGCAAGCGCCCGTCTCACCCGACGATTTCGAACGAATTCGTCGCGCACGATGCGGGTGCGAAGCGTAAGGCGTCCCTCGGGAGTGTTGCCCATCGCTTCGGCCGCGTTTCGCGCGATGTTGAGAAAGACTTGTGTCAGCCGTCCCTTGTCCCCCGTCACGTCGGGTGCGGAGACGTCGTAGTCCCGCACCACCGTGATCGACGGAAATTCGTGCTCGATCAGGCTTCGCACGTGTTCGAGCAAGGCCGAAACGTTGCAGGGCTCCTTCTCGTTCGGACGCCGATAGGGCGCGAGAAAACGATCAACCAGGGCCTGCAGGCGGTCCGCCTCTTCGCGGATGATCGCGGCGCACTCGCGGTCGTCGTCGCTCGTGAGCGCCCCTTCGAGGAGCTGCGCCGCACCTCGGATGCCGCCCAGAGGATTTTTGATCTCATGCGCGAGGTTCCGAAGAAGATCGCGCGCCGCGGCGCTCGCTTCCGCCACGGCCGCTTCCCGCTCGACGCGGATCGTTTCGCCCACGTCGAGCGCTTCGAGAAAGTAGCCGCCCGTCTCTTCCCTGCGAAGCGAAAGCCAGGCCTTTTTCTCCTCACCCGGACCGGGCACGAGACGGGTTGTGAGTTCCACGCGGGCGTGCTCGGAAAAGAGCCGTTCGAACCCCGTCATGTCCGGAAAATAGCGCGTGAGGGATTCTCCCGCCGCAACGCGGCTCGAGGCCCCGAGGAGCATTTCAAGCGCGGGATTGAGCGAGACGAAACGCCCCGTCCCGTCGAGCCACCCGAGCCCCGTCGCGCTCTCCGCCCACAGCGTTTCGGGCGGCACCGTTTTTTCCACGGCCGTCGTCACTTCGTACCCTTTGGAAAAAAACGGGGCCCGAAGGCCCCGCGATTCATCGATCAGATCGAGAAGTAGAGGTCGAAGTCGACCGCCGTCACGGCCATGCGTTCACGCTGGACGTCCTTCATCTTGAGTTCGATGTAGCTGTCGATGAATTCGTCCGAGAAGACGCCGCCGCGGGTAAGGAACTCACGGTCCTCGTCGAGCGCCATGAGGGCGTCGTAGAGAGAAGGCGCCACGGTCGGGATCTTGGCGTTTTCTTCGGGCGGCAGATCGTAGAGATTCTTGTCGGCCGCTTCGCCCGGATGGATCTTGTTCTGAATCCCGTCGAGGCCCGCCATGAGCATGGCGGCAAAGCCGAGGTAGGGATTGCAGAGGGGATCCGGGAAGCGCACTTCGACGCGGCGCGCCTTCGGGTTCGTCACGTGCGGAATGCGGATCGACGCCGAACGGTTGCAGGCGGAGTAGGCGAGCTTCACCGGCGCTTCAAAGCCCGGAACGAGGCGCTTGTAGGAGTTCGTGCCCGGGTTCGTGATGGCGTTGAGCGCACGGGCGTGCTTGATGATGCCGCCGATGTAGTAGAGCGCCATATCGGAGAGACCCGAGTAGCCGTTCCCCGAGAAGAGGTTCTGACCGTCCTTCCAAATCGACTGATGCACGTGCATGCCCGAGCCGTTGTCGCCTTCGACGGGCTTGGGCATGAAGGTGGCGGTCTTGCCGAAGGCGGCGGCGACGTTCCAGACCGTGTACTTCACGATCTGCGTCCAGTCGGCGCGCTCGACCAGGGTCGAGAACTTCGTGCCGATTTCACACTGACCGGCGCAACCCACCTCGTGGTGATGAATTTCCACGGGCACGCCCTGCTGCTCGATCAGGGTGCACATTTCGGAGCGGATGTCGGCGAAGCTGTCGACGGGGGAGACCGGGAAGTAGCCGCCCTTCACGCGGTTGCGGTGACCGAGATTGCCGCCTTCGAGGTCGAGACCCGACGACCAGGGCGCCTCTTCGGAATCGATCTTGTAGAAGCTCTCGCCCGGGGCGTGCTTCCAGCGAATTGCGTCGAAAATGAAGAATTCGGGTTCGGGACCGAAATACGCGGCGTCGCCGATCCCGGTGCTCTTCAGATAGGCTTCGGCGCGCTTTGCGATCGAACGCGGGTCGCGGGCATAGCCCTTCCCGGTCGAGGGCTCCAACACGTCGCAGGTGAAGATGATCGTGTTCACTTCACGGAAGGGGTCCATGCGCGCGCTCGAGGGATCGGGCAGAAGAAGCATGTCGGACGCTTCGATGCCGCGCCACCCCGCAAAGGACGAGCCGTCAAAGGGCTGTCCGAGTTCAAACGTGTCCTCGTCGATGCGCGAGGCGGGAACCGTAAGGTGCATTTCCTTGCCGGCAATGTCGGTGAAACGAAGTTCGACGTACTTGACGTCGTTGTCCTTGAGCATCTGCAGTGCGTCCGCAGCGGTCGTCATGATGTGTTCTCCTAAAGACGGATTGACGCGGTCCCGTCACCGTGACGGGTCGTACCCCATTTCAAGCAAACGCCGTGCCAAAAATGCGGTACGAACCGCTTCTTCTCAAGGAGGGGTGCGCCGCCAAGCGAAGCGTTCTCCCCTGAGAAAAAGAGGCCGCGGGAAAGTCTTGTCATTATGCCCCGTTTCGGTGCGAAGCCTGCACCAAGCGCACCGTCTTTTTGCAGAATGAAAGACAACCGAAGATATTTCGTCTCAGAGGAAGGCTTCCTGCACGCTCGAGAGAAAGGCGAAGCCCCGGGGACTCGTGCCGATGCGGTCGGCCTCGGTCGTCCAGAGTCCCTCGTCGCAAAGTTGCGCCACCCTTTCGGCGATCACGTCGTCGGAGAGCCCCGTACGCTCCGTCCACAAGCGTTTCGGAACCCCCGCCGTCAAACGGAGCGCATTCAGCATGAATTCGAAGGGAAGCTCCTCGGCCGTGACGCGGCGGTTTTCCTCATAAGGCGCAACGCCTTCTTCGACGGCGCGCATATAGCGCTCGGGATTGGCAAAGCGCGCCGCACGAAAGATGCCGCTCTCCGTCGTCACCTTTGCGTGCGCACCGGCGCCGATCGCCAAATAGTCGCCGAAAGTCCAGTAATTGAGATTATGTCGACATGTTTCGCCCGACTTGGCGTAGCCCGAGACTTCATAGCGGACAAACCCCGCCCGGGCCAGGAGACTCACGACCGCCTCCTCAAGGTCGGCGGCGAGGTCTTCGTCGGGCAATCCTTCGGGCACCCTCTTGGCGAAGGCCGTCCCCGATTCGATCGTGAGCTGATAGCAAGAAACGTGCGTCGTCTTCGAGTCGACGAGCGCCGCGACTTCGTCGCGAAGCCGCTCGACCGTCTCAAAGGGAAGCCCGAACATCAGGTCCGCGTTCACGCGCGGAAAGATGCGAACCGCCTTTTCGAGCGCACGGACCGCAGCCGCCCGATCGTGAATGCGGCCGAGCCGTTTGAGCGATGCGTCGTCAAAGCTCTGAATCCCTAGCGACAGGCGATTGACGCCCGCCTCGGCATAGGCCTCGAACTTCTCCTCGTCGGCCGTTCCGGGGTTCGCCTCCATCGAAATTTCCGCGTCGGACGCAACGCAGACGCGTCGGCGAATGCCGTCAAGAAGCGCCGTGAAGCCTTCCGCACTCATGAGGGACGGCGTCCCGCCCCCGAAGTAGATGGTCCGGATTTCCCGGCCGCCCGCCAAATGCGCTTCCCGTTCGAGTTCCTGAAGAAGCGCCTCGACGTAGCGCGTCTCGGGAACCGTCCCCGAGGCGTGCGAATTGAAGTCGCAGTATGGACACTTACGCACGCACCAGGGCCAGTGCACGTAGAGCGAGAGAGGAATCTCCTTGGGATTCAACGTCACGCCCAACCCCAACGCTTGGCAAGGAGCGCCGCCATTTCACGCAGCGCGGCGCCGCGGTGGCTCAGACGGTTCTTTTCTTCCGCCGAGAGCGAAGCCGCGGTCTTGCCGCAGGCGGGCACGTAGAAGTACGGGTCATAGCCGAAACCGCCTTCGCCTTCGGGCGTCTCCTGAATTTCTCCCTCCCAGAAGCCGTAGGCGACCAAGGGTTCGGGGTCGTCGAGATGACGAACCGCCACCAAGACGCAGGTGTAGTGCGCCCTGCGGTCGGTCTTGCCCTTGAGTTTTTCGATGAGAAGGCGGTTGTTCGCGTCGTCGCTCTTGGGTTCGCCAGCAAATCGGGCGGAATGGACGCCCGGGAGTCCCCCGAGCGCATCCACGCACACGCCCGAATCGTCCGCCATGGCGGGCAGTCCCGTTTCCCGGGCGGCGTGACGGGCCTTCGCAAGACAGTTTTCGATGAAGGTCTCAAAGGGTTCGGCACACTCCGAAACGCCCAATTCCCCCTGCGGCAGGACCGTCACGCCCATGGGCGCAAACATTGCGCGAAATTCCCGAAGTTTTCCCGCGTTGTTCGACGCGAGCACGAGTTTCTTTTCCGTCATCACTTTTCCTCTTCAAAGACCGACCGCTGCGCGGCCTGAATTTCTTCATTCCCTTTACGGGCGAGGCGCAGCAACTCTGTCAGTTCCGCTTCGGTAAAGGGCGCGCCTTCGGCCGTCCCCTGAATTTCCACGAAACCGCCCTCGCCCGTCATGACGACGTTCATGTCGGTGCCGCAACCGCTGTCTTCAACGTAGTTGAGGTCGAGCACGGGACGGCCGTCGACGACGCCCACCGAAATGGCGCTCACCTGCGTGCGGATCGGGTCGTTGGCGATCATGCCCTTTTCGAGCATCACGTTCACGGCGTCGCGAAGCGCCACCCAGGCGCCCGCGATCGAGGCGCAGCGCGTGCCGCCGTCGGCCTGCAGGACGTCGCAGTCCAGCTGAATCGTGTATTCGCCAAGGAGCTTGCGGTCGACCACGGCGCGAAGCGACCGTCCGATCAGGCGCTGAATTTCCTGCGTGCGCCCCGACTGCTTGCCGCGGGCCGCTTCACGGTCCGTGCGCGTACCCGTCGATCGGGGGAGAAGTCCGTACTCGGCCGTGACCCAGCCTTCGCCTCGGCCCTGCAGAAATTTCGGCACGCCCGCCGACACGGAGGCGGTACAGAGGACCTTCGTGTCGCCCGCGCACACGAGAACGCTCCCTTCGGCGTATTTCGTGTAGTGGCGAAGGAAGGTGATCGGACGCTTTTCGTCCGCGCGACGGCCGTCGCGACGCAATGTTTCACTCATGGGAATTCCTTTGTTCGATGGATTTCAGTGTGCCGACATTGTAGACGTTGCCCGCGGGGCTTTTTCCTTTCCGGACGCCCGAAACGGCCCCACTTCTCTTTTCCCGACGGTCGCACGCCCATTCGCGCTACAATTGCGCACCCCTTCGCGGAAAGCCATTTTTCCGCCTTCACCAATGTGAATTCATACCGAAAGACATGCCCATGATTGCCAGCATGACCGGCTACGGCGTGGCGACGGGAAAGACCCCCGTCGGCGTCGCCACGGTCGAATGCCGTTCCGTCAACAGCCGTTTTCTCGACCTCAACCTTCGCGTGTGCGAAGAACTCCGCTTTGTCGAACCCCTCCTTCGCGAAGCCCTGCAAAAGCGCCTGACGCGCGGCAAGGTGGAAGTGCGCGTGACGCTTCGCGCCGACGAAGCCTCGGCCCCGACGGCGCTTCACGACGACGTACTCTCGCGCATCCTTGCGCTGCAGACGACGATTCTCAAGGCCGCCCCCGATGCTAAGCCCCTTTCCGTTGCGGAGATTCTGGCGCTTCCCGGCGTTGCGGCCCAGCCCGAAGCCTCGGAGGACGAAGTCCGTGCCGCGGTCGTCGAACTCTTTGAGCGGGCCTTTGCGGATTTTCTCGCCGCCCGCACGCGAGAAGGCGAATCGCTCAAGCACGTTTTCCTCAAGAACTGCGAAAACATCCTCGAAATCGTCGGGGACGTCGAAAAGCGCATGCCCGAGATTCACGAACATCTTCGAACGAAACTCCAGGAACGCCTCGAAACGGCGCTCTCGGAGGCGCTCACTGAAAAGAGCACGCTCTCGCGCGAAGAAGTCTCCGACCGCATTCGTCAGGAAGTGACGCTCTATGCCCTGCGCATGGACGTCTCGGAAGAAATCAACCGTCTTCGCACGCACGTGCGGGAAGTTCGCGCGACGCTCGACAAAGGCGGCGTGGTCGGACGGCGGCTCGACTTCATGACGCAGGAAATGAACCGCGAAGCCAACACGCTCGGCTCCAAGGCGGCCGCGATCGAGATGACGCAGGCCTCGATTGCGCTCAAGCTCAACATCGATCAGATGCGCGAGCAGCTCCAGAACCTCGAATGATCTTCGGATGACATCGGAGGAACCCAACATGTCCGAAACCCAACAGTACTCGGGCCGACTCTTTCTCGTGACGGCTCCGTCCGGCGCGGGGAAGTCCTCGCTCGTGAACGCCCTTCTCCAACTCGAACCCGCCATCAAGCTCTCCATTTCGCACACGACGCGCGCCCCGCGTCCGGGCGAAGAAAACGGCCGCGAATATCACTTCGTGACCGTCGAAGAGTTCGAAGCGATGAAGGCCCGCGGCGACTTTCTCGAGTCCGCTCTCGTACACGGCAATTACTACGGCACGAGCCGCGTGTGGATTGAAGAACAGATGAAGGCGGGCAACGACGTGCTTCTCGAAATCGACTGGCAGGGGGCGCGCCAGGTTCGCGAACGCTTTGCCGGCACCGTCGGGATCTTCATTCTGCCTCCCTCCATCGAAGCGCTCGAGTGGCGTCTGCACCACCGCGGCACGGATTCCGAACAGACCATCACTCGCCGGCTTCTCGGCGCCGGGGCCGAAATGGCCCATGCGCCCGAATTCGAGTACGTTATAATCAACGAAGATTTTGACGCGGCCCTCGCGCAAATGCGCGCCGTCGTCATTGCCAGTCGACTTGCCTACGGCCAGCAGGCCGTCCGCCATCGCGACACGCTCGCGGCGCTCGGCGTTCCGGTCTGAGTGAAATACTGTTCGACTCCCCCCACTTACTTCGAATAAGATAGGAATTTCATGGCTCGCATTACTGTTGAAGACTGCCTCAAGAAGATCCCCAACCGCTTCCAGATGGTCCTGACGGCCGCCTACCGCGCCCGTCAGATTTCGCAGGGTTACGCCCCGAAGGTGGACTGCAAGGACAAACCCGCCGTGATCGCTCTGCGCGAAGTGGCGCAGGGTGAGGTCGGCGTCGAACTCCTCAAGCGGATTCACTGAGCGTTCGCCCATACGGCTTGAATTTCGGCCAGACGGAAGTGCGTAGAGAACTTCCCCGTCTGGCCGTTTGTTTTTTCCGGCCCGACGGATGCTCTTTGGCATCATGCGGCCGTCAAACCGAAACCAAAAATAATGATCGCACGGGTCAAGACCCTGCGACCCGTTCTTTCCACGGAAAGGACCATCCCCTCAAGGAAGGCTTTTATGACTCAGCCTCAGGACAAATTTTCCGAAGATCTTTATGCGACACGGGACGATGCCGCGCCGACAACCGCAGCGCCGGCTACGGCGCCGCGCACGATCCCACGTTTTGATCCGAAGGCCTTCCTGCGCCGCACCTTCGTGGAGCCTCCGACCTCAAACGAGATGCCCGACGCCGACTTGCCGCTCTTTACGGCCAAGCCCGTCGCAACCCTCGCGACGGCGAGCGACCTGATCGAGCGCTGCAAGCAGTACATGTCGGAAGCCGAAGTCGCCAAGGTCCGCGAAGCGTACCGCTACGCCGACAGCGCGCATCTCGGACAATTCCGCAAATCGGGCGAACCCTACATCACGCACCCGATCGCAGTCGCGACGATTCTCGCCTCCTGGAAGCTCGACGCCCCCACGATTCAGGCGGGTCTCATGCACGACGTCCTCGAAGACACGCCTTTGAGCAAGCAGGAGATGGCCGAGCGCTTCGGCATTCAGGTGGCGGAACTTGTGGACGGCGTATCGAAGCTCGACAAACTTCGCTTTGCCTCCAACGAAATCGCCCAGGCCGAGAGTTTTCGCAAGATGCTTCTCGCCATGGCGCGGGACGTTCGGGTGATTCTCGTGAAGCTTGCCGACCGTCTCCACAACATGAGGACGTTGGGCGTGATGCGTCCCGAAAAACGCGCCCGCATCGGGAAGGAAACGCTCGACATCTACGTTCCGATCGCGCACCGGCTCGGTCTCAACAAGGTGTTCCGCGAACTTCAGGAACTCTCCTTTGCGAACCGCTATCCCTTCCGCTATCGGGTTCTCTACGAAAACATTCTTCTGCGGCGCAACAACCGCCGCGCGATCCTTGAAAAAATCCTGGCCGAAACGAAGGAAATCCTTCCTAAGTTCGGCATCCGCGCCCGCGTGATCGGCCGCGACAAGACGATCTACGGCATCTACAACAAGATGCGCGAAAATCACCAGTCCTTCTCCGAAGCGCTCGACATATACGGTTTCCGCGTGATCGTTCGCACGAAGGAAGACTGCTACCGGACGCTCGGCGCCCTTCATGCGCTCTACAAGCCCGTGCATCACCGCTTCAAGGACTTCATTGCGATCCCGAAGACGAACGGCTACCAGAGCCTGCACACAACCGTGATCGGACCTTCCGGTACGCCCATTGAGTACCAGATCCGTACGGAAGAAATGCACCGCGTCAACGAAGACGGCATCCTCACGCACTGGCTCTACCATCAGGACGCTTACTCGTCCGACATGCAGGCGCGCACCACGGCGTGGCTGCAGAGCCTACTCGAAATTCAACGCACAAGTCAGGACAGCACAGAATTCCTCGACAACATCAAGGTCGACCTTTTCCCCGACCGCGTCTACGTCTTTACGCCGAAGGGACGCATCGTGTCGCTTCCGCGCGGCTCGAGCCCGATCGACTTCGCCTACCAGATTCATACGGACGTGGGAAACCACGCCGAGTCCGCGAAGATCAACGGGGAACCGCGTCCGCTTGAAACTACGCTCCAAAACGGCGACATCGTCGAAATCGTGACGAATCCCAATGCAGGACCGTCTCCCGCATGGCTCGACTACGTCCATTCGGGTCGCGCCCGCGCCGAAGTTCGGCAGTTCCTTCGCAATTGTCAATTTGAAGACGCCGTGCGGCTCGGCCGCATCGCGTTGGAGGAAGCCGCAAAGGAAAACAACGTTCGTCTCGACGAGATTCCCGAAACCGTCTGGCGCAGCTTCACGAAGAAGGAAGTGAACGCGGAAAGCCTCGCGTCGCTTTACGCCAACATCGGGCTCGGCAAGGAACTCCCCGCTACGATGCTGCGCCGCCTTGTGAACTACGCGCAAAGCAACAAGGCCGTGGAGGCCGAAAAGGAACTTCCGCCCGTACAGATCAAGGGGAATCAAGGCGCGGCCGTGCAGCTCTCCACTTGTTGCCACCCGATTCCGGGCGACAGAATCACGGGCTTTACGCGTCCGGGCCACGGTCTGAGCGTCCATCGTGCGGACTGCCCGCATGCACTCCACGGTCAGACGGCCGACGCAAAGCGCTGGATGACGGTCGAATGGGGAGAAACGCGGCCGGGCGCCATGTTCTCGGTTCCGATCGACATCCGCGTCGCGGACCTGCACACGGCCCTCGCGCAGATCACGGCCGCCGTCGCGCAGTCGAACTCCTCGATCGTTGGTGTTTCCATGACGGAAGAGGACGATCCTGAGAAACTGGTTCGGCTTACGATTCTCGTTCGCGACAAGGGCCACCTCATGCACGTCATGCGCACGATCGGACAGCGACCCGTCGTCATCAAGGTGAAGCGAGTGTTGGAGTCGGGTCTTCCGCCCAAGAAAAAGAAGGCTTGACCAACAAGGACAGCCGATGCCCCGGCAGTCCCTGTCAAGGCAACACCCTCACAAAGCACGAAGTCGTCCGACGCAAATCGGACGACTTCGTTTTGTCGAGAGATTGTAGAAGGGAAACTCCCGCCTCTCTCAATAGGGCTGCTCGTTGGTGTAAGTGACTTCAAGAATTTCTAGCGTTTCAACGCCCGCCGGGTGCGTCACCGTCGCGGGTGTGGGAAGCTTCACTTCGTCCCCTTCGCGGGCCTTGAGAAAGACGCGCGCGATCGGACTGATCCAGCTCACGTCGCCGTGGGAAGCGTCGGCCTCGTCGATCCCGACGATGCGGATCTTGTGTTCGTTGCCGCTCTGGTCCGCGTAGAGCACCGTAGCGCCGAAGAAGATCTGGTCTGTGGCGGGTCTTGCGGCGGGATCCACCACTTCGGCCGACTCGATGCGCTTGTTTAGAAAACGGATGCGCCGGTCAATCTCACGCAGGCGTCGTTTACCGTACTGATAATCGCCGTTTTCACTGCGGTCGCCATTGCTCGCCGCCCAACTCACGACATTCACCATTTCCGGGCGCTCCACGTTAACGAGATGCTCACGCTCGTCGAGAAGCCGGCGGTAGCAGGCGGGCGTCATGTAGTTCTTGGTGTTGGCGGGCAGTTTGGGAAGAGAGACTTCATCGTCGTCCTCGGCCATGAGAAAACTCCTTTCAATGGGATTCGGCTATTGTAGCGACTTGCCCTCCCTCCGAACGGATAGAATTTCGCGCCACAGTTTCATGTCGTCCGTCTCGAATTTTCCACGGCGCACGACAAAGGAAAGACGCCGAGAAAAATACTCCGGTACGTTCAGCGCACAAAATTTGCCTCCAAAGTGCGGATCTGAAAGAACGCCTTCCGAAACAAGCGACACACCGAGTCCCGACGCTACGGCCCGCAACAAGGTGTCGTGATGATTGAGTACCAAGACGGAGAGATCGTGCCCGAGCTTTTCTCTGAGGTGCGATTCGAAGTAGAGACGGCTTCCTGATCCCGGCTCCCGCAACACCCAGTCGACCTCGCGCAACTCCTCCCAAGAGACCGTTCGGTCATGCAGGGGATGATCAACCGCCGCCACGATGAAGAGACGCTCTTCTTGCCAAAGCCTCACGTCCATGTCGGGATCCGTCACGAGGCCTTCGACCAAGGCGAGGTCTAGTTTGTAGTCGGCAAGCGACCGAATCATGTCGTCGGTGTTCCCGATGCGGACTTTTGGGAAGCGCCCGCTACGGCGCCGAAATTCCGAGAGAGACGGCATGAGGTAGTGCGCCGCCACGCTTTCCGTTACACCCAAGCGCAAGGGGTCCGAGGGCGTTTTGCCGAATATTTGCGGGAGATGCTTGGCTCGAGAAAGAAGGTCGTCTGCCAAGGGGAGAAGTTTTCTCCCCGCATCGTTTAGGCGGAGTCGCCCTCCGAGACGCTCAAAGAGCGAAGCCCCCATTCGTGCTTCCAACTCCGTCAGGCTTTGCGAGACGGAGCTCTTGCTCATCAGCAGACGCTCGGCCGCCTCGGAGAGAGAGGCATCGCGCGCCACTTCCGTAAAGACGAGCAGTTGTTTGAGAGAAACGGGTCTTTCCATCGCGAGTTTATGAACAAAGAAAGAAATTCGTTCGATTTTACCGAACGAAAACAAATTGATAAATACACGGCTTGGCTCAGTTTTTCCTGAAGACTCCTCACTACAATGGCGATCTTTTCTTTTTGACCGTCAGAGGTTGGTCATGCGCCTTTTTCACCGACGTTTCCGTTCTCTTCCGACCCCCATGGCGGGGCTCGCCCTCGGCGTGGCCAGTCTCGGTTGGTGTCTGGAAAACGCTCTTCCGCTTCACGGCTACGGACAGATTGTCGGCGCCGTCATAGCCTCGTGCCTCCTCGGGCTTCTCGTCGTGCGCTTCGTCTGTCACTTCGATACGCTTTGGGCGGACTTGAAGCACCCGGTCGTGGGAAGCATCGTACCGACTTTTGCGATGGCGCTCATGGTAATTTCGAAGGCGCTCGGCATGGCTCTGCCCGATTTTTCCGTGGGGCTATGGTGTTTTGCCGTGGCCGGACATTTGTGCGCCCTCGCCGTCTTTGCTTTTCATCGCCTCCGCGACCCGAACATGGCGCAGATGGTGCCGAGCTGGTTCATTCCGCCCGTCGGCATCATCGTGGCGGACGTGACCTTCCCGGGCGTGCCGGAGCTCCTTCCTTTCGCGCTCGTGCTGTTGGCGATCGGAATGATCTCCTACGCCATCCTGTTGCCGCTCATGCTCTACCGTCTCATCTTCTTGACGGAAGTGCCCAACGCAGCCAAGCCTACGATCGCAATCATGGCGGCACCAGCCAGCCTCTCCCTAGCGGGTTACCTCACGGTCGTTTCGGAGCCAAATTTGCTCCTTTGCGCTATCTTGCTAGGGATTGCCGTTCTCATGACGATCGCCATCTACTTCGCCTTCTGGAACCTATTGCGACTGCAATTTTCTCCAGGGTATGCGGCCTTCACCTTCCCGATGGCGATCGGAGCCACGGCGCTCTACAAATCATCCACTTTAGTTGCTGTTATTCCTGGCGGCGAAGAGTACGCTACGCAGCTGTATGCTCTAGCTACGGTAGAACTCGTGATCGCCGCTCTGGTGATTAACTATGTCTTGATTCTGTATCTCAAAAATTTAAAAGGCTTTTTTAATATCTAATCCTTTGCTTTCAAAGAAATCACTCGTTTTTTTTTTTACTTAAATCAATAAACATCCAATCAATCAAAATCACTTACTCTAATCCATTTCAAATCAAAATCCTTTTGCATATTTTCCCCGGTAATTTCCGTTTTCTTTTCAAACATATAATCCGGGTCATCTTTCCCATCAAAAAGATCACATCGTTTAAAACTATCGGTTTCAATTCCCATCCACCCAGCCAACCCACAAGTAAAACAAAGTCCACTCTTTTTACTTTTTATATATTTTTTGCTCATGGCGTCAGAATCAATTTTAATCAGAGGCACATCAAAATTAGAATTCGACTTCTCTCCATGCCTCATCCTATATTTTCCGTCTTCCAAAACTTGCGTCTGACCATGATCAGAGAACCAAAGAATCGAATAGGGACGCCCTGTTCTGATTTGATTTTCATCAAGAATTGACGCAGTTTTCTCTATAAATTTATCCATTTTTCGAAGAGAGCTTACATAACACGCCAATTCCTCATAAACATCATCGGATGATACATAGACATAAGGCATATCTTTTATTCGTTCGCAGGCCAAGGAATGAGAACCAATTGTGTGCAACACAATGAGACGTGAACCCGAAAATTCTTGTTCCAACTCTGATTGCAACATTGGAAGCAAAACAAAATCCGAGGCCGTTGATGCCGTAAATTCCCCTCCAGTTACAAACAATGTTTTGTCTGCACTTTTTGCAATCGCTGTCACCGGCGTATCTATACCCGCGTATCCCTGATTTGAGAACCAGGCAGTCCTAAAACCAGCAGCTTTAGCCAACCCCACCAAATTGAAATCATACCTGGGCTCCCATTCTTTATCTTTCAAAACGGGATAAGTAAGCATCAACCTTAGAGACCCTGCAGTATAAGGAGCCGCAGAAAAAAGACCGTCTACAATCGTAATTTTATTTGAGTTTGATAGATATGGCGTATTTTTAATGGAGTAACCATAGATATTTAAGTAATCTCGACGAACACTCTCTCCAATCACCAAAACATAATCTCTTGGCATTAATTTTGATTCGACTCCTCTCCAAGAACTTTTCTTCATAATTTTCTGAAGTTCGTCATTTTCACTCTCAACCTGCATAAAGGCCGTCTTAAGAGTATCAAAGAAAGGAGTTGGCCGCCCGCACAATACTAAAATAGCAACAGCCAAAAACACATAAGTTTTATTTCTCCAAGGACGAAGATCCGACCTTGTCGCAACCAAATATGCTAATACCGAAAAAGTCGGGATCGCAATCCCCTTTACGATACACTCAACCGGAAATTGCGATAGAAATTCCGAAGCCTCAGACAAAGAAGTTGCAAAAAGAGAAACCACAAACTGATAACTCGGTTTGCCGTACAGCAGCCCGATTGGAGCATACAAACCAACGATTACAGAAAGAGGAAGAATTAAATAACGAAACGTTTTCTTATGCGAACAGAATATCGATGCAAAAATACACACCACAAGTGTTTGCACTGTATGAGGCTTCTCTCCAAAAGCCTGCAACGAAAACTTGGAAGCCCACCACAACAATATAAAATAAAAAACAAACCAAACAAATTCTTTAATTTTACCCCCGCCCATTTCGGACAAACGAGCCCAAAAAGGATCCAGAAAATAACCCATCTTTTTCATAATACGTACTCTTTCATTCTAACTTTATATTTTTTTTTCACACAATCTCACAACAATCTTCCAATATATATTTCACTCAGGAAGAACTTCAGGAGACCATTTATCTGTGTAAATCTTACTGACAGTGCGCCCTAAGTATTTACGAATCCATGTCGGCTCATCCCTAAAGGAATAGTCGTTCCAATAAAGAAAAATCGTCACGCCTTCATCATGCAGTTGTTGTACCTTTTGTATATTTTCTTCTGAGTCAAAAAAGTTCGCAGCATCCATCGTCACAATGGGAAAACGATATTTTTTCGCCACATGTAGCAACTCAGGTTTAGCAATACAAAAAACCGGATATTTAACCCCTGCCGCAATAGCTCTAACATAGTCCACTGGATCAAAAACTTCAACGATCAAACGCTCAATATTTCCAAGCTCTTTTACCAATAAATTAAAATTTTTTATTTTATCCGTAAGTATAAAAAGATCCTCATTCTCTTTCATCAAGGATCTCACATCTTCTGCAAAGATTGGGTGATATTTCCCTTCAATTAAAAGCTCTCGAGCCTCATTTAATTTCAGTGCCCCTTCACCAGTAACTTTAGTCATCCTTCGAAACCATTTCCAATCATGACCACCGACCAGCCATCCATCAGAAGTTTCCAAGAAATCTAATTCAATAAATTTAAACTTATGCTCTTTTAGAGCATTAAGCACACCCTCTCGCGAGTTCGTGTAAGTAAAATTTCCTATCCCCCCGCCATGAGCAATATATGCATTAGGGTTTCTGTACCCATCATTTACGTAAAATCGATTTAGATCAACACCTCTTTCTCGATAAAAACGCTTCAGCTCCACCTCAAGAAAACCCTCTTCTAATGCAGCAATACGACTCAAGACTCTAGATCTCTCTTTCTTATAATGGCGGAATCCCTTGTAGATTCCATAACCAAAGAGGGAAAAAACCAAAAATCCAATGACACTTCGCTTTTTTAAATCAATCATTTCCCTTACCTGATTCGTATCGCAATTGACAATTTCCTATTAGAGACGTACTAAAGATAAAACAAGAGCGAAGTTCGCATAGCGTTCCTTTATCTGAAATCAATTGCAATCATTAAATTCCTTCGTATGAGTACAATTCTTTCTGTTGCTCCGGCTTTGATTGGATGCCACCTTTTCTTAAAAAAAAACACAATTGCGACATTCTCTTCGTACATCTATTTTTGGACCAAGTCGAGGATAAGTTTTTCCCAGATTCCCCACACGCGATCCGCAGAATAGACTTCCATGTCCACTTTTCCTTCCAAGCCGAGCTGATAACGAAGTTCCTCGCTATCCATGAGTTTAGCGAGCCCAGCGGCAAAAGCCTCAGGCGTAGCATCGGTAAGAAAACCGTTCTTCCCATCTCGGATGAGCGTGTTTACTGAAGGACAGTCTTTACGCCCAACAGCAGGCAAACCCATCGCAAAACCTTCCGCTAAAGCAAGGCTGAAACCCTCAAAAGATGACGGAAAGGCAAATATTGATGCGTTACGAAGTTTACTAGGGACGTCATCAGTTACCCCTCTTAGCAAAAATCGTCCCTCTAATCCTTCTCTCGCTATCAATTCCTCAATCTTAGCTGTCAGAGCCAGATTAACAGTGGTTTCCCCCCACCATTCACATATCCAGTCTGGAAATTGATCTTTCAACAGAGAAAAAGCTCGGACCAAGAGTTCAGGATCTTTTTGTGGATCAAGTCGAGCCACATTGATGATCTTCTTCTTTCGTAGATCAGCACTCTCCTTGAACTGCGGAGCTATGTTAGGAATGACAGTGATTGGAACTTTTTTAAGATATTTACGTGCCTCATCAGCAAATTCAGGACGTAAAACCTGTACGACATTCGATTCTTCTACAGCCCCCTTAAAAAATTGGAAGGAAGATTTCTCACAATAGAAGCTAGGATTTCCATGAAGCATTGTGACGACTGGAGCTTTTATGTTAAGTAGCCGTCTTAAAACAAAAGTAGTAGGAGTTTGATATGAAATGAAAATGTCAACGTCTTTCAAACGATCGAGAATCTTCCCGATTGCTTCTTGTTGCTTGCGGTACTTCAGCGTAAAACGGTTAAGTTGTCGCTGTTTTTTTTCTTGGGCTCCAACAGCGTACTTTGGTCATAAACTTCCCGTCAAGGAAAGTGTGGCTGAGCTCGTCATACGCATTGATAAATTGCACGGCCGAGTCGAGAGGGTATCCTGGTAATCCTTTGTTTTGGTCAAAGCAGATTGCAGAAACTTCAAACCCACGATGAACTAGCTCATTTGCCATATCGCAGAATACTTTTTCCATTCCTCCTTTTGCATTGACGACACGACATGCATTTATTAGAACAACATGCACGCGACGACCAGAGAAATGAGGTGAAAGACAATCGTGACGCATAAATCTGACAACTGAGGATAGAAAAGGGGAGCTCAGAAAAAATCGGTACAAAAAAAGGTCCCGAGAAAACCTTCTCGAGACCTTTGGAATTCTGTGGTGGAGAGGAGGAGGATCGAACTCCCGACCTCTGCATTGCGAACGCAGCGCTCTCCCAGCTGAGCTACCCCCCCACACCGAGGATCGAAGACTTGCGTCTTCATCAAACTGTAGGAGACGAAGTATGCCTGAACTTTTCGAAAAAAGCAAGGGTTCGACTAAAAAAAAGTTTGTCTCCTGCACGGGTACAATGATCCTCAACCAGTTTTGGAGAAGAAATCCCATGTCTTTCGCTCCCGTGCAAGTCACCGCCATGAAGGCGGAAAGCCTTCCCGTTCTCGGTTTTTGGAAGGAGGGCGACTCCTTTGTGCCGACGCAGGCCGCTACCGATGCCTGGTCTTCGCCTCTCATTGAATCCTTGCGCTTGTCCGGCCTCTTTCCCTCGCAGAAGGGAGAAAAGTTGACAGTACCTCCCTGTGCAGACTGGCCTAAGGGAATGGTGCTCCTTCATCTCGGTACTCGTGCCGAACGAACGCCCGAAGGGATTGGAGCTTTGGTACGCGCGACTGTTGCAAAGCTTCGCAAGGTTCCGTCTCTGCTCTTTGGAGCTACCGACTGGTTCGGAGACGACCGTGAGACCGGCGCCCGTCTGTTCGCGCAGAACGTCGTTCGCTCGCTCTCCCCGAAGATGAACTACAAGAAGGATGCTGAAACTCTTCCGTGCCCTGAGGTGCTGTGGCTCTCCGACACGGATGAATCGAAAGCCCTCGCCGAAGGCGCTGCGATCGGCTCGGCCATCGTTGCCATGTGCCGACTGGCGGACACGCCCGCCAACCTCTGTACGCCGGCATTTCTCTGTGAAGAGGCCCGCAACATTGCGAAGAATCACGAAAAGGTCTCCGCAACGACTCTAGAGAAGCCCGAACTCGAAGCGCTCGGCATGGGCGGACTTCTCGGCGTTGCGCAGGGGAGCGCCGTGCCGCCCGCAATGATCGAACTTCGCTACGACGGCGGAGCAAACGACGATGCCCCCGTCCTTCTCGTGGGGAAAGGCATCACCTTTGACGCGGGCGGCATTTCGCTCAAGCCCGCCGCCAAGATGGGCGACATGATTTACGACATGTCGGGTGCGGCCTCCGTGCTCGCCGTGGTGCAGGCTGTTGCAGATCTTGCCCTTCCGATCAATCTCGTCGCGATCGCCCCCGCTTGCGAAAACCTTCCCTCGGGAACGGCCCTGAAGCCGGGCGACATCATCACGACTTATTCGGGCCGTACGGTGGAAGTTCAAAACACCGACGCCGAAGGCCGCCTCATTCTTGCGGACGGCCTCACCAAAGCGCTCGAACATAAGCCGCAACTCATCATCGACGTCGCGACGCTCACGGGCGCCTGCGTGGTGGCTTTGGGAAGTACCTACACGGGGCTCTTTGCCAATCGTGATGATCTGGCCGAAAAACTGCTCGAAGCTGGCAAGAAAACCGGCGACCTCGCCTGGCGGATGCCCCTGCATTCGGACTACACCGAACTCATGCAGTCCTCCTACGCCGATCTTGCCAATGTCTCCGCCGTCCGCGGAGCGGGCGCTTCCACCGCCGCGGCCTTCCTCGAAACTTTCGTCGAAGGCACGCCTTGGGCGCACCTCGACATCGCCGGTACGGCCAATACGAGCGGCAAAGACCATGCGTCGACGGGACGCCCCGTAGCGCTGCTCGTGGAATTTCTGCGGGCTTTTGCCGAATCGAAGAAGGATGCGGAAACCGCCTCGGTATAATGGCCGTCATGCAGAAAGTCGACTTCCATTTCAACGTCCCCGACCGGTTGCGCTACGCCTGTGCCGTCGCAAAGACGGTCCTTCACCGCAAGCTTCGGCTTGCGGTGTGGACGTCCGACGCGGATCGCCTCGGAAGGCTGGACGCCCTCCTTTGGAGTTACAGCGATCTCGCCTTCCTGCCGCACGTCGCACCGGGACATCGTCTTGCGCCCGATACGCCCATCTTGCTCTCCACGCGTCTGGAAGAACTCGAAGGCGACGTACTGCTTCTTCTCGACGACGCTCTGCCGCCCGATTGGCAGACCGCGTTCGAGCGCTTTCCGCGCATCATCGACGTCGTGAGTACGCAACCCGACGAACTGCAGGCATCCCGTGCCCGCTACCGCGCCTACAAGGCGGCGGGCGTCGAGCTCGCCGCCTACGACCGTCGGCAGTGACCGACCGTCGGCACACTTTGAGGAACTTTCATGGAACGCAAAGAACCCGTCATGGCCCCGAGCGTCTTGTCGCTCGAGGAACGCATTCCGCTCACCTGGCGTGAAGTGAACGAACTTGCGAGCGTCAAATCCGCTGAAGAGAAGCTGGAACCCGCCTCCGACGCTCCCGTTGACAAACCTGCCGTCGACGACTCCGTCGCCACGGAGGAAAACCGCTTGCTCACGGAAGAAGAGATCGCCGCTCTTTGCGACCACCTCACGCCCGTTCTCGAGAAAAGTATCCGCGATGCACTCTCGCAAACGCTCGAAATGACGCTTCACAACGCGCTCATGCGGGTTCGCTCCGATCTGGACCGGTCGATTCAGCCCATGGTTCGTCAGGCCCTCGAGCGGGAACTGCGCGCCGAAATTCTCTCGCGCGCCCTCATGCGCAAAGGAGAGGCTCCTCAGTAACGTCCACGTTTTTTTCGTGCGAAAATACGAAAACCCACGGCACGCCCACTTGTTCGCGGGGCGTGCCGTTCTCATTTCCAAACATTACCTACTCAATCTTCCGATCATGACGCAGTCCAAAGATCAAGAACTCGCCAAGAGCTTCGAGCCCGCTGACATCGAAGCGCGTTGGTACCCGATTTGGGAAGAGCGCGGGTATTTCCGCGCCGGCACCGACACGTCGAAGCCGGGCTTTGCCATCCAGCTTCCCCCGCCCAACATCACGGGGATTCTTCACATGGGACACGCCTTCAATCAGACGGTGATGGACACGCTTACCCGTTTTCACCGCATGGACGGCTACAGCACCGTGTGGATTCCCGGCACCGACCATGCGGGCATCGCGACGCAGATCGTGGTGGAACGCAAGCTCGAAGCGCAGGGCATCGACAAGCGCGACATCGGTCGTGAAGCCTTCCTCGAGAAAATCTGGGAGTGGCAGAAGTTCTCGGGCGGCACCATTCTCTCGCAGATGCGTCGCTTGGGCGACAGCGTCGACTGGGAGAACACCTACTTCACGATGAATGAAAAGCTCTCCAAGGTCGTCGTCGACACCTTCGTGCAGCTCTACGAAGAAGGTCTCATCTACCGCGGCACTCGTCTCGTGAACTGGGACTGCAAACTCCAGTCGGCCGTGTCGGATCTGGAAGTGGAAAACAAGGAAGAGGAAGGTTTCCTCTGGGAAATCCGCTACCCCGGCGCCGACGGCTCCGAAGGCGTCGTCGTGGCGACGACGCGTCCGGAAACGCTCTTTGGCGACCAAGCCGTCGCCGTTCATCCGGAAGACGAACGCTACCGGCACCTGATCGGAAAGACGCTGAAGCTTCCGCTCACCGACCGTGAAATTCCCGTGATCGCCGACGAATATGTCGACCGCGAATTCGGTTCGGGCTGCGTGAAGATCACGCCGGCGCACGACTTCAACGACTTTGAAGTCGGCCGTCGTCACAACCTCGCTATGCTGAACGTCCTCACGAAGACCGCCCGCATGAACGACAACGTCCCCGAAAAGTACCGCGGCATGGATCGCTACGAATGCCGCGAAGCGGCGCTCGCGGATTTGAAGGCCCAGGGCCTTCTTGTCGGGATCAAGAAGCATAAGCACATGGTGCCGATCGTCACGCGCACTGGCGAAGTGGTCGAACCGATGCTCTCCGACCAGTGGTTCATGGCGATGAGCAAGCCCGCTCCCGAAGGCACGCTCTATCCGGGCAAATCCATCGCCGAAGTGGGTCTCGAAGCCGTCGAATCGGGTGAAGTCAACATCTTCCCGAAGGAATGGCAGGGCGTCTACCGCCAGTGGCTCGAAAACATTCAGGACTGGTGCATTTCGCGTCAGCTCTGGTGGGGTCATCAGATTCCGGCCTGGTACGACGAAGCCGGCAACGTCTATGTTGCGCACAACGAAGCTGAAGCCCAGCAGAAGGCGGGCGAAGGCGTGAAGCTTGCGCGCGATGAAGACGTGCTCGACACGTGGTACTCCTCCGCCCTCGTTCCCTTCTCGACCCTTGGCTGGCCCAATCCCGAAGGCGTCGAAAAGGACATGTACGATCTGTACCTGCCGAGCACCGTTCTCGTGACGGGCTACGACATCATCTTCTTCTGGGTCGCCCGCATGGTGATGATGACGCGTCACTTCACGGGCCGCGTCCCCTTCAAAAACGTCTACATTCACGGTCTCGTTCGCGACGCCGAAGGAAAGAAGATGTCGAAGAGCGAAGGCAACACCCTCGACCCGCTCGACATCATTCAGGGGATCGACCTCGAAAACCTCATCAAGAAGAACACGATGGGGCTTCGTCAGCCGGAAAAGGCGCCGTACGTCGAAAAGAAGCTTCGCGAACACTACCCCAACGGCATCGCCGCACACGGGGCGGACGCGCTTCGCTTCACGATGGCTGCCTACGCCACGCTCGGCCGTAACGTGAACTTTGACCTGAAGCGCGCCGAAGGCTACCGCAACTTCTGCAACAAGCTCTGGAACGCTACGCGCTTCGTGCTGATGAACGTGGAAGGCAAGGACTGCGGCGTGGGTGAAACCGCCTCGAGCCCGATGACCTTCTCCTTTGTCGACCGCTGGATCCTGGGTGAACTCGACCGCACGATCCGTACGGTTCGCGAAGCCTATGCCGACTATCGCCTCGACAACGCGGCGAACGCCATCTATTCCTTCGTCTGGAATGAGTACTGCGACTGGTACCTGGAACTTGCCAAGGTGCAGCTGAAGGGCGATGAAGCCGCCTGCCGTGCGACCCGCCACACGCTCGTGACGGTGCTCGAAACGGTGCTGCGTCTCGCCCACCCGATCATCCCCTTCATCACGGAAGAACTCTGGCAGAAGGTCTCGGTGGTCGCCGGCACGCGCAAGGCCGACGAAGAAACGTCCGTCATGATTCAGGCCTATCCGAAGGCAACGGGCGACGTCTGCGAAGCCGCCGAAGGGAAGATGAAGCTCGTCAAGGACATGATCGACGCGGTTCGCAATCTGCGCGGCGAAATGAAGCTCTCGCCCTCGGTTCGCGTGCCTCTCCTGATTGAAGGCAACGCCGCGACGGCCGCTGAAGCGGCCCCGTACCTCCAGGCGCTTGCGCGTCTTGAAGCCGTCGAACACGTCGACGATCTCTCCGCCGCTGCGAAGGGTTCGATCGCGCCCGTCGCGATCGTGGGCGACTTCAAGCTCATGCTCAAGGTCGAGATCGACGTGGCCGCCGAACGTCTGCGCCTCACGAAGGAAATCGAACGCGTCGAAGGCGAAATCAAGAAGTGCGAAGCGAAGCTCGCCAACGAACGTTTCGTCTCCCGCGCCCCGCAGGCCGTGGTGGATCAGGAAAAGAAGCGTCTCGCCGACTTCACGGACCTTCTCGCCAAGGTTCGCGAGCAGCTCTCCCGCCTTCCTGAAGCCTAAGCGCCGTTTGTCCCCCTTCGGGGACTAGACGAAAACCTCTCGATGCCCCTCTCCGTCCAACGACGGAGAGGGGCTTTTTATGATCCAGAGCAAGTCACCAAGAAGAAACTTTTGGCAAAAAACGGTGTTTTTCGAACGCGTCGGCCGATTCGGCCTTCGTCTTGCCATAATGGAAAATGAACCAACAACCAAAACCCGTCGCGAACGATTCTTTCTTCGCGGCGTCTTTAGAGGAGTCAAAGATCATGACTACGGTGGACACGATCGTGGAGGCCATTGAAGGTCACCGCACGCTCAACTTCGGCTATCACGGATTCGACCGCGTCGTTTCGCCCTATGCCATCGGCATGACGACGACCAACGAACTCAAGATGCTCGCCTACCAGACCGAAGGCGGCTCGAATTCCGGCGTGTGCCCGAAGCTTCGTTATTTCGCCGTGAGCGACATTCTCGGATTGGAAGTCGGCACGGCTTTTTATGTGCCCGCGGATGAAGCGGCGACCTCGCAGTACGCTTCCTTCACGAAGCTCTATGCCAAGGTTTGATGGCACGTTGAATCTGAAAAAAGGAAAAAGCTCGCGTTGCCGAAGAAAAGCAACGCGAGCTTTTTGTATGGGTGGGGTGCGAAATGGGACTCGAACCCACGACAACCGGAATCACAATCCGGGACTCTACCAACTGAGCTATTCGCACCATCCGAATTTTTGGCCCGCCCGGCAGGAATCGAACCTGCGACCGCCGGCTTAGAAGGCCGATGCTCTATCCAACTGAGCTACGGGCGGCGGTGTCCGCTGGTCGGGGTGAAGAGATTCGAACTCCCGACATCCTGCTCCCAAAGCAGGCGCGCTACCAGACTGCGCTACACCCCGAAAGGGTGCATTATAGGCATGGTACCCAAGTCGCTCGCGAGAGGTTGCATTTTGAAACGTTTTGCAAACATTCGGTTTGGGTAAGAAGTCCCCCGTGCGGAATTTCTTCGCTCCAACGCAGGCGTTCCGATACAATAACGCGCGACTCAAGTCATCCCCCTTCCCCAAACAAAAGGAACCGCTATGAGCTTTGAAGAAGATTTCTCGAACGACCCGTTGCACGCCAAGAAGAAGGCCTGGTCCGGCCGCTTCTCGGAACCTGTCGACGCCTTCGTTCTCCGCTACACCGCCAGCGTGGATTTTGACAAGCGCATGGCCTTGGCCGACATTCAGGGTTCGCTCGCCCACGCCGCGATGCTCCAGAAGATCGGCGTGATTTCCGAAAAGGATCTCGAAGACATCCGCCGCGGCATGGCTCAGATCAAGGAAGAAATCGAAAAGGGCGTCTTTGAGTGGCAGCTCGAACTCGAAGACGTGCATCTCAACATCGAAGCCCGCCTTACCGCTTTGATCGGCGACGCCGGCAAGCGTCTGCACACGGGCCGCTCCCGCAACGACCAGGTCGCCACCGACATCCGCCTCTATCTGCGCGGTGAAATCGACACGATCGTCTCCCGCATCGAACACCTCCAGGAAGTGCTCGTTGCGCAGGCCAAGCGCGGCAGCGACATCATCATGCCGGGCTTCACCCATATGCAGGTTGCCCAGCCCGTGACCTTCGGTCACCACATGCTCGCCTACGTCGAAATGTTCGAACGTGACCGCGAACGCTTCCTCGACGTGCGCCGCCGCGTCAACCGTAGCCCCTTGGGCGCCGCGGCCCTCGCCGGCACCACCTACCCGATCGACCGCGAATACACGGCCGAACTCCTCGGCTTTGAAGCCGTCGCTCAGAATTCGCTCGACGCCGTTTCCGACCGCGACTTCGCGATCGAATTCTGCGCCGCCTCGTCGGTTCTGATGATGCACATCTCGCGTCTCTCGGAAGAACTTGTCACCTGGATGAGCCAGCGCTTCTCCTTCATCAAGCTCCCCGACCGCTTCACGACGGGCAGCTCAATCATGCCGCAGAAGAAGAACCCGGACGTTCCCGAAACCGCCCGCGGCAAGTCTGGCCGCGTCTATGGCGACCTCATCGCCATGCTCACGCTCATGAAGGGCACGCCCCTTGCCTACAACAAGGACTTCCAGGAAGACAAGGAACCGGTCTTCGACACGATCGACACGGTCAAGGACACGCTTCGCGCCTTCTGCGACATGATGGCCGGCGTTGAACCGCGCGCCGACATGATGCTCCAGGCCTGCCAGGCTGGCTTCCCCACCGCGACCGACCTCGCCGACTACCTCGTTCGTCACGGCGTTCCCTTCCGTACGGCCCACGACATCGTCGGTCAGACCGTCCGCGAAGCCGCCAACCGCAACTGCGGTCTCGAAGAGCTTCCGCTTGACGTTCTTCAGAGCTTCTCGAAGGAAATCGGTGAAGACGTCTACGAAGTCCTCAAGCTCGAAGGCTCCGTCAAGGCTCGCAACCACCTCGGTGGTACGGCTCCCGAACAGGTTCGCAAGCAGGTGGCCCGTTGGGAGAGCATCGTCGCTGAACGCAATGCCCAATAATCTAATCTAGTAAAATAACTTTTACCCGCTCCGAATGAGTATCTCATCGGAGCGGTTTTGTTATATAGTAGGCTCACATCATTTATATTAACCAGAACCTATATCCTCAATACTTTTGTATCGCATTCCAACGATCACATTTCACACCAAAACAATTTTATTGAGGCGGGCTGAACCTAGCAAAACCATATATAACTCACAAAAAAGATTTACCACTTAGCGACATATATATTCACACAAATCTAACAAACACTTCCTGGATTCACAATATGATTTCGATCATTAAAGACAACATCCACGAATTCAAGGCGATAAGAAAACAAAATAAAGCCTTTAGAACGATCTTTAAGTACGTAAACTCCGAAGAAAACGCCTTCCCGTTAAGAGAATCACAGAACAACGATGTCGTCTGGCAATTTTGGGAAACACAAGCCAAAACCCCTGAGACAGGAAATAAATTAATATCTCTGTGCATGAAATCTGTGGATAAGTATATTTGGGACGGCTTTGAGCGAAAATTACTAAATCTACAAAAGTCAAAATGTTACATCCTTTTCCCCGATTTTGTATACGATAAACTAGAAGCGAGAAAGCCCGGTTTTACCATAACTGCATTTTCCGATATCTTAAGACTAGCCTTACTGATTCAATATGGCGGGATCTGGGCCGACGCGACTATCCTTGCCCTCAGCCCCCTTAAAGACATTTACCTCTTGAACCGACAAGAAATGGGATTTTCTTTTGAACGATCTATGGATGAGACCTCTCAAGCACGAAGAGAATGGAGACACTATGACTCAGGTTACTTTTCTTGGAGTTCATTTTCTAGAGTCAGATGGCTTAACAGCTTCATTGTTTCAGGAAAAAACAAAGAAACCCTAATCGAACTTCTAAGAATTCTCCTGCTAATTTGGAAGTACGAAAACCACTACCCGCATTACTTTTCCACCCAAATCATATACAATCATTTAATTCAAAAAAAAGGATTTCCGCGATTTTCCTCACAATCAGATGTTCCGGTACATTTTCTGCAAAAATACGCAAATAACCCCTACAACGAGAAAGTTTTCGATTTACTCAAAAGAAAACACCCGATACAAAAAAAATGAATTGGAAAATCGAAGCTTCAAAAATCTCGGCTGGCGACACTTTCTTTAACCACTTGTTCGAAAAAGAGATCTGACAGATCTTAAAAACACTCAAACATTCGCAACAATTATTGTCAGTTTTTTTTTCTGGCCTCATGACGCGAAAGCTTTTTTTGTCACAACGGCACAATAAAGAACTCTCCCTCTAGATAACACCAAATATCAATCACTCACATGTAGAAATTATTTGATTCTTATAAGTTTCATCCAAATCTCCATCGCCAACAAATTTCTTCGAGGACTCATTAACATATTTGTTTTTAACAATCACCTTTCGGTTCGTATTCAATCTAAACCATTCGTATTCAATATCTAAATGCCCTAAATCAAGACACCAAAATCCAGCCTTGCTTAATTCGTACGCCAAGACCTTTGCTGCCGGCCCTAACGCAAGAATCACCGCATCCACGGATTTTTCCTGCTTGGCTCTCTCAAGGAGGGCATCGCATTGATCAAACGCATTAACCTCTGGCCCCAAAATTCTTCTGACACTTTTGGTTTCCGATAGAAGATCATTACCAACGCCAAAGCGAGAAAAACGTCCTTCTATAATCAAAATATTTTTCCCTTTCAATTCGCTCTTGATTCTCGCAAAAACTTTACTGGCGTACTCTCTATCTTGAGTATCCATATAAGGCCTTGTGAAACAAGCATCCCCAAACACAAGCCCAGGGAAATCCTCAAACAATTTACGAAGTTTGCTAAACTTCTTAGTCAAAAACGTAAACCAAAATAATTTCGCAACTTTTCCAAGCGAATATTCCCTGGGGTAATCCGACAAGACTCCTGGCATACATATCAATATTTCCTCACCATCCTTTTGTTCAGACACTTCTTTTAAGATTTCGTTTAAACGATATTGTAACTTTGGATTCTGCTTCTGGAAATCTGTTTCACCACATCCAAGCAACAATCGAAGTTCACCATCGCCAAAACGAATGATTGTTTTTCTGCCTTTAAAAATTTCGTCCAAGGTTTCCTCTATATTCATCACCCTGACTCTAATTTTCTTTTGCAACAGTGGAGCTATCTTAGAGAGGACAGGAAGAAGTAGAATCAAACGAAGTTTCTTTAGTATCTTTCTCAAAAATCCCATTTTCTCAATAAGCAAAATATGGTTTAAAATTCAGTTTTCTGAAAAGATCCACTAATTCGACGGAAATTTTCATCTCTGTATAGAGAGCACCTTCGTAGGCCCCTTTTCTTCTAAAAGAGATCTTTACCGGCATTTTTTGATATATTCGCAAATCATCTGAGATCTCTTTTACGTCTTCGATGGATTCTAAATTATTCTCATCGACCTGTATAGATAAATATTGCGCAATATTTTTGCGAAGTTTCATTAAGTTCCAAACCTCATCTGCTGTAACACCAAGACGTTTCGAAAATTCGTCGTAGCGTACGCGTCCCGTCACGCAGATGAGGTCGTCCACGTCGAAAGACCCGCGGATTCGGTCCCAAATTTCGCTGTACACCACCACATCCATCACCGCCGTCTTGTCGGTGATGGTGATGGCGGCCATGCGGCCGCGCTTACCTTGGATCGCACGCAGGCCCGTCACGACGCCGCAGAGGCGCACCTTTTCCCGACCGGCCTTGAGTTGGTTAAGCGTGGTGGTCGTGAAGTGTCGAGCTTCGCGTTCGTAGACGTCAAATAGGTGCCCCGTAAAGCAGAAGCCGAGCATCTTCTTTTCGTTCACAAGACGCTCGCGGTCGCTCCAAGAGGGAGCGTCCACCCACTGAACCTGGCGTTCGACTTCTTCCTCCATGTCGCCGAAGAGGCTGTCCTGCGTGTCGTTTTCCTGCTCCGCACGCCCCAGATTCAAGGCGTGCTGAATGTTTCCGAAGAGTTTGCCTCGGTCTTCGTCGAGCGAATCGAAGCTCCCCGCCTTGATGAGGTTTTCAAGAACGCGAGCGGACATTCCCTTCACGCGCGCCGTGAAGTCAAAGAGATCCTTGAAGGGCCCCTTTTCCTTTCGGACCCTCATGATTTCTTCTACCACCTGTTCGCCCACGCCCTTTACGGCGCCGAGCCCGTAACGAATGTGACCTTCGTCGGGCACCGTAAAGAACCAGTCGCTTTCATTCACGTCCGGCGCCAGGAAGGCGACGCCGTTTTCCTTGGCGTCTTCGATCAGAGCGCAGACCTTGTCGTTCTGGTCCATCACCATGCAAAGGTTGGCCGCCATGAAGGCCGCCGTGTGATGCACCTTCAGGTAAGCCGTCTGGTACGCAACGTAGGAGTATGCAGCGGCGTGCGACTTGTTGAAGCCGTAGCCCGCGAACTTTTCCATCAAGTCGAAGATTTCGGTCGCGGTTTCAGGCGTCACGCCGCGTTCACCCGCGCCCTTGATGAAGACGTCTCGCTGACGCTTCATTTCCTCGACGTTCTTCTTACCCATGGCTCGGCGAAGCAGGTCGGCGCCGCCCAGCGTGTAACCGCCGATCACCTGCGCCACTCGCATCACCTGTTCCTGATAGACCATGATGCCGTACGTTTCTTCGAGCACCTCCTCCATGCGTTTGTCGGGATAGTTCACCTTTTCCCGACCGAACTTACGGTTGATGAAGGAAGGAATCAGGTCCATCGGACCCGGACGATACAACGCATTCAAGGCCACCAAGTCTTCCAGACGGTCCGGACGCGCCTGCTTCAAAAGCGTACGCATCCCTTCCGATTCAAACTGGAAGACGGCCGCCGTATTGGCGTCCTGGAAGAGCTGATAGGTTTCCTCGTCCTTGATCGGAATGCGGGCAAGCTCAAAGGGCAGATCCGGATGGAGCTTTTTGATGTACTCCACTGCCTTTTTGAGGATCGATAGCGTCGTAAGCCCCAGGAAGTCGAACTTAACGAGACCGACGTTTTCCACGTCCTTCTTGTCGTACTGGCTCACCGTGTTTTCAGGCTTGCCGTCCGAGTTGTAGAGAGGGCAAAAGTCCGTGAGCTTGCCCGGAGCGATCAACACGCCGCCCGCGTGCATGCCGAGGTTTCTCGTCATGCCTTCGAGCGGCATGGCAAGACGAATGAGTTCCTGATAGTCCTCTTCCTTTTCAACGGCTTCTTTGAACTCGGGAATCGTTTCGAGCGCTTCCTTGAGCGTGATGCTTTTGCCGGGTTGTTGAGGAATGAGCTTCGCGAGATTGTCCGCCTTCCCGTAGGGAATGGAGAGGGCGCGCGCGACGTCACGCACGACCGCCTTGGCGCCGAGCGTACCGAAGGTCGCGATCTGACTCACGGCATCCACGCCGTAGGTCGCCTTCACGTACTCGATCACTCGGTCGCGGTTGTACTGACAGAAGTCGACGTCGAAGTCAGGCATCGACACGCGTTCCGGATTCAGGAAACGTTCAAAAAGGAGATCAAACTCCAGGGGATCCAGGTCGGTAATCCCGAGCGCGTAAGCAACAAGCGAACCGGCACCGGAACCGCGCCCAGGTCCCACGGGAATGTCGTTGCGCTTCGACCAGTTGATAAAGTCCTGAACGATCAAGAAGTAGCCCGGGAACTCCATCTTCTTGATGATGCCGAGTTCGTATTCCAGACGCTCGTCGTATTCCTTGCGGACTTCCGCCTGTTCGTACTTGTCGGGATAAAGAAAGTCGAGACGCTTTTGCAGACCTTGTTTCGCGAGATAGTCGATGTAGTCGTCCAAGGACATGCCGTCGGGCGTCGGAAAGAGCGGCAACTGAGGCTTCGAGAGAACGCCGTCCAAATTGCAACGCAAAGCGATCTGCACCGAATTTTCCAAAGCCGAAGGAATGTCTGCAAACAGCTGACACATCTGTTCCTCGGTCTTGAGGTACATCTCTTCCGTGAACGTCTGATTGCGGCGGGGGTCGTTGAGCGTGTAGCCCTCCGAAATGCAGCTGCGAATAGCGTGCGACTCGTAGTCTTCCGGCATCAAAAACTGCACCGGGTGCGTAGCAACCACGGGCACGTCCACTTCGATCGCGAGGTTGACGAGCTCATGAACGAGTGCCTCGTCTCCGGGGCGTCCCGCGCGTTGCAGTTCCACATACAGACGATCCCCGAAGATCTCCTTGTAGCGCCGCAGTTCCATCACCGCGAGAGACGGGAGTTCATGGGCATAGTGACGCGCGAGCGCCCCTTCGGGGCCGCCCGTCAACGCAATGAGGCCTTCCCCCTGCTTTCCTTCAAACCACTCGAGCTTGATCTGTCCGCGCAAGCGGTCTTCTTTCGTGAGATACGCACGCGTGAGAAGTTCGCACAGATGGCGATAGCCTTCACGATGCATGCAGTACACCGTCAGACGATCCGGTTCGTCCGGCATGGCGGGATTGTGAAGACGAATGTCGCAACCGATGATGGGCTTGAGACCGGCCTTCATGGCGTGGGTGTAAAAACGAACGCCGCCGAAGAGATTCATGATGTCGGCAATCCCGAGAGCCACACCGCCGTGTTCAAGCACTTTTTCAATGATCGGATCGATGCGCACCATCCCGTCGATGATGGAGTACTCGGAATGAAATCGCAGGTGGACAAAGCGAGGATTGGCCATGACAACAAGTGCAGGGAAATAAGAATGAAATTAACGATAGGTGACGGAGAGCGTCTCATCCGTCACGGTCAGGATGGGCCGAAGCGCTTCACTCGCGAACACCCGCGTCAAATCCGAATGCATCAATACGGCATGGATGTCCTTGTGGGACGAAAGATACGCTGTAGCGTCCTCCCAGCCCATGGCAAAGAGCGCCGTGCACCATGCATCCGCCTTCGCACCGTTGGCATCAACGATGGAAACAGAAGCAATGTCTGTCAAAACCGGACGGCCCGTCTTGGCGCTCAAAATGTGACCATAGCGCTTGCCGTCCTTTTCGAAAAAGCGTTCATACGCGCCCGACGTGATCACGCTCACGTCCTTGGCGTTGATGACGGCAAAATAGGTGTTTCGGGCTTGATCCGGTCGTTGCAGTCCCACTCGCCACGGACGACCCTCGGACTTCCCGCCGAGTGTAACGACGTTTCCGCCCAAATCCAATAGCGCATGTTCGGCACCCTGGCTACGAAGGAGCTCGGCAAGTTTCTGCCCGATGTAACCCTTGGCGATCCCGCCCATGTCAAGATTTTGTCCGGGTGCCACGCGGACTTGCCAACCGTCCGACGTTTCACGAACTTCCACCTTTCGATAGTCAACCGCCTGCACAGCCTTCTGAATTGCCTCATCGGAAGGGACGGTGTCTCCACCGAAGCCGATCTTCCACAAATTGACGACCGGACCGATCGTGGGTTCAAAGGCCTGATTCGAATCCTTGGCTACTTCCAACGCCTCGCGCGTCATCTCCGCGACTTCTTGAGGAACCGAAACCCACTCTCCGGAGCGATCATTCACTTCGTTCAGAGCCGTCTTCTTGTGCACGGACATCATATCTTCGTAGCGAACGATCTCGTCCTCGACCATCTGACGCAGTTTCAGGACTTCCTCTTCACTAGAACCGTACACCTTGCCGGAGATGATGGTACCCATGTGCAAGCTCATCCAGGGCAACTCGTATTCTTCCGTTTGCACCGGAGCCACCTGCGTTTCGGTAGCCTGAACCGTGCTCAATCCACCGCAGACAAGAAGGAAAGCCATCGCAGCTACGATCAGATATTCTCGTTTCTTCATATTCTCTTTAACTCCTCTTTTCTTACGTATGATGGACATACGTAAGAAAAGAGGGACGGCACGGAACGTGTCAATCCCTCTTCCTCTCATTCGTCAACGGATGCCCGTCACGAGCGTCCGAACGAAATCATTACTGGGCCTTGGACAGGGCGTCCTTGACGGCGGCCTTGATGCCATCGCTCGAGAGCGTGGCGCCGGCAACGCTTTCAACACCGTCCACACCATTCTTGGCGACAATGGCCGGGCAGAGCGTTTCGGCTGCGGCGGCGAAGATCATTTCGGTTTCACCGTGCTTCAGAACCTTGACGGCGGCAACCTTGCCACCCTTGACGTCCACCTGGACCTGAATCTGGGATTCGCGGCCCTTGCCTTCACCGGTATAGGAACCGTCCTTGTAGGCAGCCTGAGCGCCGGCGGCCATGAGAGCGGCGGCGGCGAGAACGATCAACTTCTTCATGATGATTTCTTCCTTGACGTAGGGAACTTCATTTTTGTGTGGGAGGCGGTCTCGTTTCAAACGTTTCCATCCCTTCGAAACGAGACCACACTCATCCGGCTTCCGTGCACCATCAACATCACCCAAGCGATATTGAGGCGCAAAGAACGGATTCTTTTCAACGGGTTGCCCCTGGAGGCATCCCGCCTTGGAAAGGATCATACCACAGGAAAACCTTCATTCCTCTCGGAGCAACTCCGTCAAAGGTGGTACGTCCTCTCACGAGAAGAAAGGCGACCTTCTTGAGAAGTCGCCTCTCCCCTTCTGTAGGGTTTACTTACCCCATGAATCCTTCAATCCGACCGCCAGGTTAAAGACGGGCTTGCCGGGTTCGTGGTCGATGCGATCAGCAACAAAATAGCCGTTGCGTTCGAACTGGAACTTGGCGTCCTTCTCGACGGTCGCCAACGAAGGCTCGACGAAGCTCTTCAACACCTGCTTGGAATTGGGCGTGAGGTTGTCCAGGAAGCTTCCTTCACCCGAATCGGGATTCGGAACGCGGAACAGACGATCGTACACGCGGATTTCCGCGGGAACGGCCGTCTTGGCATCCAGCCAATGGATCGCGGCCTTCGTCTTCACCGTCATGGAACCTTCCGTACCCGACTTGGTTTCAGGCAGGTAATTTGCATGCACGGCCACGATTTCCCCCGCTTCGTTCTTTTCGACGGAAGTCGGAACGATCACATAGCCGTAGCGCAGACGAACGGGCTTGGCAGGCGTACCGTCGGCAGGAATCGTCAGACGGCGATAGCCCTTGGGCGGCACTTCAGCAAAGTCTTCCCGCTCGATCCAAAGTTCACGCGAGAAGGGAATCTCGCGGGTACCCATTTCAGGCTTCTGCGGATGATTGTTGGCGACCAACATTTCGGAAGCGTCTTCCGGATAGTTGTCGATGATGAGCTTGAGCGGATGAAGGACGGCGATACGGCGTTCGGCACGATCTTCCAGGTCTTCACGAAGCGAAGCTTCCAAAACCGAATAGTCAATCCAACCGCCCGCCACGCGGGAGACACCGCAACGTTCAGCGAAATGCTGCAGGCTTTCCGGCGTGAAGCCGCGGCGACGCAGACCGACGATGGTCGGCATGCGGGGATCGTCCCAACCGTCCACATAACCTTCCGTCACGAGCTGAATGAGCTTGCGCTTGCTCACCACCACGTACGTGAGGTTCAAGCGGTTGAACTCATACTGGTGCGAGAGCAGGAAGAAGTTCGGACGAACCACTTCGAGAGCCGCCTGAAGGAGCGGCGTGAAGTTTTCCGGATATTCCTTCAAAAGGGCGAAGAAGGTAGTCACCTCATGGTCTTCGATGGAATCGGGAATCGAGTCCCACTTCGCAAAAATTTCGCGGACGCGTTCTTCCGGAATGGAGTGTCCGAGCTTCTGCTCCGCCGCCTTGGCCGCACAAACAAATGCCATGGCACGGTTGTTGCCGCCGCTCGCCATGGAGGCGATGATTTGCTTGGCTTCTTCGAACTGCGGCGTACGCAGAACCGGAACAATGCGCTCCAACGCCCAATCGTAGAAGGCTCGTTGATCTTCAAATTCGAGCGTGCAGATCGAGTGAGTGATGTTCTCCAACGAGTCTTCGATAGGATGCGCAAAGGTGTACATCGGATAGATGCACCACTTGTTGCCGGTAGCATGGTGTTCAGCAAAACGGATACGGTAGATGGCCGGGTCGCGCAGATTGATGTTGGGGCTCGCCATGTCGATCTTGGCGCGAAGCACCATACTGCCTTCAGGATGCTTGCCGTCACGCATTTCACGGAAAAGACGCAGATTCTCTTCTACGGAACGATCACGATAGGGCGAATTTCGACCCGGTTCGTGCAGAGTACCGCGATTGGCCTTCATTTCTTCGGCCGTCTGTTCGTCCACGTAGGCGTAGCCAGTCTTCACCAGGTGTTCGGCAAATTCGTACATGTATTCGAAGTACGAGCTCGCGAAGTAGAGGTTTGATTCCTTCTCGTGCTCCCAGTCAAAACCTAGCCAACGGACGCTGTCGAGAATGCCATCGACGTATTCCTGGTCTTCCTTCACCGGATTGGTGTCGTCAAAGCGCATGTGGCAATAGCCACCGTAGTCGCGGGCGAGACCAAAATTCAGGCAGATGCTCTTGGCATGGCCGATGTGCAGATAGCCGTTCGGTTCCGGCGGGAAACGCGTACGGATCTTGACGTGATCGGGCTCTCCCTTTTCCAACTGTTCGGAATACGGGGCGGGATGACCGCACCAATAACGGGGAAGATTGGCTCCCTTGGCCAGGTCTTCCTCAATGATGTTGCGAATAAAGTTCGTTGAGGTTGCGGGAGTCTTGAGGTCTTCGTTGTTCATAGGTTCCAAAACCTTTCTTCTTTCTAAAGTGATCTGTGCATCTTACCGAGCATTCCCCGTGAAGACAACGGCTACACGGTAAAAGAATGCCCCCAGGAGGATACGGATCAACTCTCCGATGTTGCTGTGGTTCTCGTTGATGCGACTGGGTCGAGGCTGAAACCCCTCGCAGAAAGGTGTCCTGCGCAGTACATCATAGTATTTTTGGTTAAAAAAACTGATCTCACGGCATTCCCACGGTTTATGCCGACTTGCATAGTGAGTGATGCCCTTCTGAAATCGAGCCTGGATTGCTTCTTTGTACGCAAAGCAATGCATCAGTAGCTTCATGTGGAAGCTCCAAACGGCCGGCATTTTATTCCATCGGTAGGATAACTGATGCCAGTTCCCGGCAAAGACGGCATTCAAAGCATCCTGATCGTGACTTTCATATTTATGCGAGACCGCCAAGTCAATCGCCTGCGTTGCGTATTGGGAACGTCTCCAAGCATTCAAGTCAATCAGAAGAAGTCCGGCGTTGAAATACCTTCCTTCCAGGTTGCCGAGCACCTTCTCTTTCCTGCAAATGCGTCGCGAAGACAACACTACCCCGAGGTCGAGAACAGCGCCAACCGGAGCACCGTGAAGATCGGTATTCCACAACTCTTCCACATCTCCGTCCACCACCATGTCACAGTCCATGTACAGACAACGAGTCACTTCCTTGGGAAGGATCTGTGGCAATAGAAGGCGATAGTACGTAGCAACGGAATAGTAGTGACTCGTATAAGCATCCTGAAATTGAGAAAGATTTGCCTCCAGAAAGTACAGATTCCCGGCAAAGTCAGCAAGCGTCTTTCGGATCTTCTCTTTGCTTATCTCAGAAAGTCCACCGTCAATGTAATAAAAGTCGATTTTGGAGGGATCCCGTGCACTCAGAACAACCGAGAGCATAGCAACCGCACCGTGTTGAGCAAACGCATCATCGCTACACAAGACGATTGAAATTCGCTCCATACCTCTCCCTTTACTTTAAGAGCAAAATCAAACTGGACGTGTCCAAACGTCCTCCTCCGATTTCCTGGACTTTCGAGTAGAACTCATCCACCTTCGAAGTTATAGGTAAGGACGCTCCGTTCCTGGACGCTTCATCCAAAACAATTCCTAGATCCTTACGCATCCAGTCCACTGCAAAACCAAAGTCAAACTTTCCTTCCAACATCGTCATGCCGCGGTTATTCATCTGCCAGGATGAAGCCGCTCCCGAACCGATGGCCGAAAGAACCTTCTCCATATTGATGCCAGAACGCTGTCCAAAAGCCAGAGCCTCGGCCAATCCCTGCACGCAACCTGCAATGCAAATTTGATTGACCATCTTGGCGAGTTGCCCGTGTCCAACAGGGCCGATTTTCGTAATGGAGGACGCGTAAGCCGCAACAATCGGACGAATGAGATTGACGGTCAGATCATCCCCACCACACAGAACAGATAACGATCCCTGTTTGGCACCGGATTCGCCACCTGTGACTGGAGCGTCCACAAAAGACACGCCCTTTTCTGCGCATTTCTCAGCAATCTCACGCGCCAACACAGCACTAGTAGTCGTATGATCGACCAAAATACTGCCCGGCGCCATTCCCGCCAACACACCGTTCTCACCGTACACAACGGAGCGAACATCGTCGTCATTTCCTACACACAAAAAGACGAACCGCGCTCCTGATGCCGCATCCTTCGGCGTGTCAGCCGTTTTCCCTTGGAACTCCTTTTGCCAAGCCTCAGCTTTCGCTTTCGTGCGATTGAACACGCATACTTCGTGCCCAGCCTTTTGGAGGTGTCCTGCCATGGGATATCCCATGGTTCCCAGACCAATGAAGGCGACAGGAGCCGAAACGGTAGATGGATAGGATTTTTTCAACATACTTTCTTCGGCTCCTGATTAGAACCGTCCAAAATGAAATTTCTCAGACAATGCCGCGTTGACGGTTCGTTTCCAACGCCACTTCAACAACCTTCCGAGCCAACACCGCAGTCGGATCCACCACGCAGACGGTCTTCCCGGCAACGGGGAAGTGATCGTCTTCGTCCAGGATCAAAGGCAACTCCGTGCAACCGAGAATGAGGCAGTTGCAGTCGTAGGTCTTGACCAGATATTCCGCCGCGGAAACAAGGTCTTCGCGACAGACTCCGTCCGTGAAGCCGGCCTTCGCGCCTTGCGGACCATAGATGGCCGCCATCACGCGGGCCTGATGTTCTTCGTCCGGCGTAAAGATGGGGATGCCCATGGCCTTGGCCTTTTCGGCGTAGATGCCCGTCTGAATGGTGCCGCTCGTAGCGAGCAGACCGATTCGAGCATCCTTGCCGAGCTTGCGTTGGATTTCCTCCATCGTCACGCGCTGCATGTTGATGAAGGGAATCTTCACGTGACGCTCCAGGAAGGGAACAAAAGCATGCGCCGTATTGCAGGGAACAATCAAGGCGTCGCAACCGTCCTTTTCCAGGCGCTTCGCACAGTCGTAGAGCGCCAGCGTTGGGTCGTCGCCGCCATGCAACAGACAAGCAGTACGGTCCGCCGTCTGCGGGTTCTGCTCGACCACCACCTTGATGTGTTCCTGGTCCGTCTTGGCGGGAGTGAAACGCGTGATCTTGTCATAGAGGTCCACGGTGGCAGCCGGCCCCAAACCGCCGATCATGCCGACCTTGAAGGGTTTGGCCAGACGCTTCCATTCGTGTTCGACAACGTAGTCTCCCGCCAAAACGTAGGGATTGCAAACAGGGAAGCCCTTTCCTTCGAGCATGGCCAGAGCCTCGACGGCATGTTCGCACCATGGCACCAGCAACTCGGCCCCTTGTGCCTTCAGATCTTCCGCCACACGCACGACATGCGTTGCATGATCGGCGGAATCGCTGCAGCAACCGATTTCGTCAGACGGGAAGACGAGTTCAAGTCCAGAAAATGCGGCAACAAGGCCCTTCTTTTCCGTCTCGTCACAACCACCGAGCACGCCGATCTTGGTGATTCCTTGCTTTTGTGCGTACACAATCACTGCATTCCAAAGGGACAGAACCGGAACTTGCGTCTCGGTCTGCACTTCCGGAAGGAAGGTTTGCGCCTTCAACCCTGCCACCAACACGGCGGCCACGCCTTCTTCGGCCAACGCCGACACCGCGTCCATCACCGTAATTTTTCTATCGGCCAATGCCGTACGAGCATCGGGAGCGTCCACAGGCGGAATGCGGTCGTCCATCACCACCTCCACCTGAAGGCCCTTGTTCGCGGCCGCAGAGAGGAGGGTCGACTTCATGGTCACGGCGCCCTTGGGGGCGAGGCCGGAAACAATACCGTAGGTCTTGAGCATAAGATGCCTCACATTCGGTTCTTAAGAGAGTTCTGTGGTTCTAAGTCTAGCGCCGGCGCAGTGCAATTACGACGAGAAGTTGTCACCGAGTCGTTCGCCCCACTCATAGAGGAGTTCCAACTTCTCACAGGCGGCTTCATCGTCGAGATGTTCTTCCTGCAATCGGTCGATCTCGTCAAAGTACTGGGAAATAGTTCGGCCTCCACCCTTTCCGTCCCGCAGAGTCTCGGCACAGTGTTTGCGCCAACTTCTACGTTCTTCGTCACTGAAACTGTCGGGAGCGTTTCGCCCCCTACTGCGGAAAAGAAGTTCGTTGAAATCCGCATCATCAAAGGCGGAATTTTCTTCACCGAGATCCGAGGCCAAGAGAGACGCGATCCGTTTCTTCAAGCCTCGGTCATGTCTCGTGCAGTCAAATCCTTTTTGATAAAGCGCCACATCCGCATCCGCAGGCTGGGCTTCTTTGCGTTCGCACTGCGCCGTTACCGCACCACCCAACTTAGGAATCACCTCAGACAGGATCTCGGAGTGTCTCAGACAACGGGCCTTATCAATCCCGTACTGTGCCGCCCGTTCGTCCGAGAGAACCCTCAAGTCGGAGCATACAAAGGGACAGGAGCTGACGTTGATGCGGTATATCGGGAGACGCTTTTCCCCCTCCTGCAGAGTACCCTTCTTAGCAAAAAGAAGGCGTTGCCAGTCCTCCTGCGTCAGATTCGGCAGATTCGAAGGATCCTCCGAAAGATCCCAAACCCAGACCTCATTCGGACTTTGCGGATTGACCGCCAATTTCTGGACGATGGCCGTATACCCTTTTTGCTGACCGAAAATCGTCTTGACGCAGACAACTGGTCCTTCTCCCAAAGCTTCTATCACCTTCGCTTTGGTTCGATTTTCCAAAGCCCAACGCCAAAACTTCGGCGCTTTTTCCTTCAGAAGACGTGCCAAACCCACGGTTGCCAACACATCACTCAGAGCATCATGCGCATGGTCGTGCAGAATACCGTTGGCCTTGGCGAGCTCCTCCAGACGGAAGCAAACGCCACTGCGTTCTTCTTCCGGTCGACGAGCGGTCACGTCTTTCCAGTCCGGCCAAACGATCCCGTCACCGCGGAGCGCCCAATACGCGACGATCACCGGATACAAATCCCAAATGCCGCAACCATTCATCCACTGATGCGCATAGGGATCTTGGAAATTTCGCCAGAAGAGGAAGCGACAAACCTCGTTGTCGAACCCAAGCGTGTTGTAGCCAATGCTGATCGTTCCCGGAGCATTGAAGCGATTCCACACCTCTCGTGCGAAATCATGCTCGGGAAGACCGCGCTCCTGGCATTCCTGAGGCGTGATCCCCGTCAGCAAGACGCTTTCAGGAGAAGGAAGATAGTCTTCGCTCGGTCGCATGTACAACATCTCGCCCGAGCCACCCTCCAAGAAATTCAAATCGGCGTCAGTGCGGCATCCGGCAAATTGCGAAGGACGGTCGCGTCTGCGGTCCAGTCCGAAGGTTTCCAAGTCGTACCAATAAAACGTCTGCTTCGCCTCTTCCATGAGTTCTTTTCCTTTTATGCCAGAACGACGTCGTACTCTTCTTGGTGATAGCTCGATTCCACTTCCAAGAGCACGGGCTTTTGCACGCAGTTTTGAAGAAGTTCCAAGGCGGCGGACTCTTCTTCAAGCAACATGTCAATCACCACTTCGCTCGCCACGATGCGGAATTCCTTGGTTTCCTGATACTGACGCGAAAGGCGCACGATTTCCCGCATGATTTCGTAGCAGACCGTACGGGCCGTCTTGAGTTCTCCACGACCGCCGCAGACCGGACAGGGCTCGCAAAGAACGTGTGCAAGTGATTCACGAGTTCGCTTTCGAGTCATCTCGACAAGCCCAAGCTCGGTGAAGTCACTCACCGTCATGCGGGTGCGGTCCGAGGCAATGGAACGGCGAAGTTCGGCCAACACCGCTTCACGATGCTCGTCGCAAGCCATGTCGATGAAGTCGATGATGATGATGCCGCCGAGATTGCGCAGACGGAGTTGCCGCGCGATGACCTGCGCAGCCTCCAGATTGGTCTTGAAGACCGTATCGCTGAAATCTCGTTTCCCGACGAATCGCCCTGTATTGACGTCGATGGTCGTCATGGCCTCCGTTTGATCGAAGACGAGATAACCCCCGCTTTTCAGATCCACACGGCGTTCAAGAGCGCGAGAGATTTCCTCTTCGATGCCGTGTAATTCAAAGAGGGGACGCTCTCCCTTGTAGAGCTTCAAATGCCCCCGCACATCCGGAACGAAACGCTCGGCGAACTCGACAAGTTCCTCATAGCTCTTTTCGTCGTCAATCTCGATCGCTTCGGTCGTTTGATGAACCATGTCGCGAAGCACTCGCTGCGCGAGCGACAGATCCTGGTACAACAACGAAGGAGCCGGTTTCGTATCTCGGCTCGCTCGAATCTCCTTCCAGAGTCGGCCGAGGTACGCCATGTCCTGCTCGAATTCTTCAGCAGTAGCACCTTCTTCCGCACTGGTGCGGATGATGTAGCCGCCCTTTTCCGATTCCGGACGAATGCTCGTGAGCAACTCTTTGAGGTGCTCTCTCATCGCCTCATCTTCAATTCGTTGCGAAACGCCAATGTGAGGATCTCGCGGCAAGTAAACGAGCTTACGCCCAGCCAGAGAAATCGTGGTGGTGAGGCGAGCACCCTTGGTTCCGATTGGATCCTTAGCGACCTGAACCATCAACGCCTGACCTTCATGCAGAACATGTTCGATCGGCTTGGTTTCATCATCTTCCGAATGGGCTTCAAATAAATCCGCCACATGCAAAAAACCGGTTCGTTCGAGACCAATGTCCACGAAAGCGCTCTGCATGCCCGGCAGGACCCGCACCACGCGTCCGAGGTAAACATTTCCCACTAATCCCTTGGCACAAACGCGCTCGACAAACAGATCCTGCAGAACGCCGTCTCCTACCACGGCTACTCGGGTTTCGCGAGGAGTGAGGTTGATTAGTATTTGTTCCACGAAAAGTCTTCCCCTTTAGCAGTTCTCAGTGACGTAATGGCCATCAGCACTCAACGATACAAACGGCCAGACCGCCTTGACTCGTCTCTTTGTACTTGCTCTGCATGTCCTTGCCCGTTTCATACATCGTTCGGATCACCTGATCCAAGCTGATGTAGTGCGAGCCATTTCCGCGAAGTGCCATGCGGGCGGCACTGATCGCCTTCACCGCAGCAATCGCATTTCTTTCAATGCAAGGAATCTGTACCTGCCCAGCGACAGGATCACAAGTAAGCCCCAGGTTGTGTTCCATCGCGATTTCGGCTGCATTTTCAACCTGAGCAACGGTGCCACCCATAAGTTCAGCAAATCCTGCAGCCGCCATAGAGCAAGCAACCCCCACTTCACCTTGACATCCAACCTCAGCCCCCGATATGGAAGCGTTGTTTTTATACAGAATGCCAATGGCACCAGCCGTAAGCAGAAAATTTCGGACATGCTCAGGTTTCGCCCCAGGAACATGACGCAAATAAAACTCAATGACTGCCGGGATAACCCCGGCAGCCCCATTGGTTGGAGCGGTAACAACTCGTCCGCCGGCGGCATTCTCTTCGCTTACCGCCATTGCATAAGCCATGATCCAATCGAGTTGCAAAAGAGGATCTTCCGAAGAGGATTTGCTCAACTCTCTTGCCAGACGTTTCGCTCGTCTAGCAACCCCCAAAGGACCAGGCAAAGCTCCCTCTTCCTTTAACCCCCGTTGCAGGGTCTCATGCATCACTTTCCAAATGTGATCCAATCTTGTGTTGACCACTTCCGCCGAGAACTTTTGACATTCGTTGCGAAACATCAGCTCCGAAATCGTCAAACGATTCTCCTCAGCCAGTTTGGTCAACTCCTTGGCGGAATCAAAGGCAAGTAAGCCTCGCTTACCTCCTTTGCCTCCTTCTTCTGTACTTGTTGCACGATGATGTACGTCACCCCCCTCGACAATGAAACCTCCTCCGATGGAATAATAGCGGCGTTCATAGAGCAACCCCTCTGTTCCCCACGCCTTGAACTCCAATGCATTAGTGTGAAATTTCTGAACGATCTCGGGGGTAAAGCAGATATCATGTTCCGGATCAAACTCGATAGGAAAGCTACCGCTCAACATGAGCTTCAGAGATTGCTTCACTTCCTCGAGTTGTTTGCGTGCCCGATCGAGATCTACTGATTCAGGTTCATATCCCATCAAACCTAGCTGGCAAGCCGTATCTGTGCCGTGCCCTTTTCCTGTCGCGGCCAAACTTCCCATAAGTTGAACGGTGACGCGCTTGACCCGTCCAAGGAGTCCTTTTTCTGAAAGTCGTTCAAGGAAAGCTTGTGCCGCTCGCATGGGGCCGACCGTATGCGATGAAGAAGGCCCTATTCCAACACGGAAAATATCAAATACACTCAGTTCCATAGTCTTAACATGAGAAGATGTGATTCAGCTTGAAGCTGATGAGAATTTGCTACGAGAGCGACATAGCTCTCCTTTGAATACAAGCTCTGGCTGTCGGATAGTCTATCTGACGCGATGTTTCTCTGTATGCCATTCATGCCCATGGAAAGTTTGTCTCCGACCCACGTACACGTCACCCTAGTCAACCTCGGCCGTGTGACCGGCGCAAAAGGCGGCGTTGAAAAAGTGTTCTGCGAACTTGCAAACCAACTTCAAGCCTTCGGTTTTTCAGTAAATGCTGTTTGCTGTGACCGACAGGAAGGAGCTCCAGGCTTTCCTCTTTCCGACACCGTCAACTTCCATAACTGTTGGCGTGACGACCTGAATCCCTTCTTGAGTCGTCCGATCTGCAACTTACGCAGTTTGCATCCCAATAGAGAACTGCGCCGATCGCGACGCGCTCAGTTACTTGGAGCGATGTACGCTGCCAAACTTCGTAAGGTTTTGCAGTCTCTACAAAGCGATATTTTTATTTGCTTCCAACCCGACGCAACATATGTAATTAAAGAGTTGCTTAAGATTCCTCAACCGACGGTTACCATGTTCCATATGAACCCTCGGTTCTTTGCACGCAATCCGGAATTCAAACTATTCAAACGTTCCTTAGAACAAAGTTCAGCACTTCAAGTTCTAATGCCTGAGTACATCGAGGAATGTCATTCAGTCCTCCCTAACGCAAACATCGTCCACATTCCCAATTGCGTCACCCCGTCCACATCCCTTTCCAACCTAAAAAATAAAAAGATCATTAATGTTGGAAGAATCTCCAAACAAAAACAACAACTCTTAATCGTAGAAGCCTTCTCACAAGTAGGCCATGCCTATCCCGATTGGACATTGGAGCTCTGGGGCGAAGAGAATGAAAACCCCGCTTATGCCAAGCAAGTCCGAAATGCCATTTCCAAGCATAGTCTTGGGGAGCAAATCCTTCTGAAGGGAACCACTGACAAGATGCAGGAAAAACTCCTGGACTCTTCCATCTTTCTCTTTCCCTCCGAATCAGAAGGTCTGCCTCTTGCCCTGCTTGAAGCCATGACTTGCGGTCTTCCTGCCATCGGCAGAAAAGACTGCCCTGCGGTCAATACCTTAATACAGGACAACGTGAATGGCCTATTGACTTCCAAAACCCCAGCAAGCATCGCCTCTGCTTTGAAACACCTGATGTCCTCTTTGCCGGAAAGAAGAAGAATGGGAGAAGCAGCGAGACTCAAAAGCCTCGAGTTTTCTCCAGATCGAGTGTGGGGATCCTGGAAGGAACTCATCTTGGAAACCCTACAAGGAAAACAACATTTTTAAAGGAATCCTCTTTTCTCTCGCAAGCTCAACGTGTGAGATTGGATTTTTCTCATCTTTCTTTCTACAACTTCAAGCAATCGAATTACCTCTCCACGATTTCCTCTCAAAGATCCGTAGTAATATCGCAGAAAACGAAAATAATCCAATTTTGTCAAATTTAAATGAGAAACAGAGAAAGCTAAAGCCGACAAATCCTTACTTTTCCATCGCCAAGGCAAGGATTCCCGTATTTCTGCTCTATGAAGATCTATGATAAATAGATCTTCCGTTCCTTCTTGCAGCAAAAAATGACAGATATAACAATCCTGATGATTAACTCCCGCCTGATGCATTCCCTTGACGCTCTCCCCTAATTTTTCGATCAGCTTTCTCTTTTCCATAAGCGTGGGAGGCGTAACCGACCAACGATCAGTAATCTCAGCTAGGCTATGGCATTTCGTCAGTTCTTCCGTTATTAAAAACGAAGTTTGCCAGAACGGAAGAACTCCTCTCTCACCATAGGCAGCCAACGTCATTGTTTTGACACCCCTCTTGGTAAGATGCAATATCGCATTTCTTTCTCTCTTCGCACCGATCGCCGGCATTTTGAATGCCAAGAGATTTTTTAAAAATTCTTTGAGTGAATACCCTTCGTGGATCTTCACAAAAAAACCTTTCCCCTCCAACTCGGTTCGAAAAGTTCGTCTCTGATCCAGAGCACGGTAGCTCTCACCGTCTCTCTGAAGGACCCATTGGAAGAGCTCCTCTTCCGGAAAAGACGAAAACAATCCTGCAGTCTCAATCATGACTCACCCTTCGTTCTGAGAGGAAAACTGAAGAGAATAAAGATTATGGTACACACCATCCTTTGCCATAAGTTGTTCGTGAGTCCCTATCTCTACGATTCGTCCGTTTTGCATGACGACAATGCGATCGGCATTACGAATCGTCGACAAGCGATGAGCTACCACAAAAGAGGTTCTACCCTTCAGCAAAGAATCCAGAGCCTGCTGAATATGACGTTCGCTTTCCGTATCCAACGCACTTGTCGCTTCATCAAGCAACAAAATCTTGGAATCTTTGAGAAACGCTCTGGCGATAGAAATTCGTTGACGCTGTCCTCCGCTCAGGCGGTTGCCTGCATTGCCGACCTGCGTATCCAGACCATCGGGTAACGTCGCCAACCAATCGGTCAGAGCTGCGGCTTCTGCCGCACGTTCGATCTGTTCACGAGTTACCCTGTCTTTGCAACCGTACGCAATGTTCCCAGCAATAGTGTCGTCGAAGATAATGACTTCCTGACTCACCAATGCGATCTGAGAGCGCAACGACGCAAGCGTCAGTTCACTCTGAGGGACACCGTCAAAATAGATTTCGCCTTTCGTCGGAGCCCAGAAGCGCGGAATCATGTTGATGAGCGTGGATTTTCCAGAGCCGGAACTCCCAACAAACGCGATCATTTCCCCGGGTTTCACGTCAAGTGTAAAGTTCTCCACGGCAGACTTCTCCTGCCTTGGATACGTAAAGCTCACGTTTTCAAACCGAACCGCACCCCGATAGTTCACCAACTCTCCAGTACCGGGGTCTTTCTCGGGTTCGGCGTCGATCGTCTGAAAAATACTCTCCGCTGCCGCCGTCATCGCGGCGGTCGACCCGTTCAAGGTGGAAAGATGGCGAATCGGCGGCATGAGAAGGAGCATGGCCGAAAGGAAGGTCGTGAATTCCCCCATTGTCAAGGAACCCGACTGCGCCTGCAAAAGCGCCACAACCACCACAACCGACACGGCTGACATGGAAATCAGTTGCGTGAGAGGGGTCGCTGCCGCCTTCACGCGCTGTGTACGCAGGGATAGATCCTTCAGCGTGTTGTTGACCTTAAAGAAGCGCTTTGTTTCGTATTCGTAGCCGTCGTATATCTTCACGACGCGCTGACCTTCGTAGGATTCCTGAAGCGTTCCGATGAGCTGTCCGAAGATGTTCTGCGTTTGCGTAGTTAGGCGCTTGATGCGCTTATTCACCCAGCGCAGAAGAATGGCCAAAAGCGGCGCCACCACAAAGGTAAGGAGCGTCAAACGCCAGTTGTGGTAGATGAGCACGCAAACCAAACAGACGATCTGCAAACTGTCGCGAATGATCGTCGTCATGATGGAAGCAGCACCGCCCAAAGCGGTAGACGCTTCGTTGATGAATTTCGCCTGAATGCGTGCGCACTTGTTTTCTTGGATGAGGCGATTGTCCCAATGCAGAACCCGATCGAACATCAACGTTCGGACCTGGACCAACACACTCTGCGAAACGCGGACGAGCAAAAATTGGCTCAAATACTGCGAGCCGCCGTGCAGGATGGAAATGCCGATGAGCGCAATGGGCGCCCAGTAAATCACCGAGGGATCCTTGTCGTAAAAGCCCATGTCGGTGAGCTTCCCCAACACCAAAGCAATCAGAGAAGAGGCTCCGCCCCCCACCACCATGGCAACCGCCGCTCCGATGATGAGCCACTTGTAGGGCGGCAGGTAGCGGAACAACCGCATCATGTAGGGATTGCTGAGAATCGGAATGTGCTTCATCGATTAGTTTTTCCGTCTGTCAAAAGGCTACTCATCATAGCGGCTTACCCGCTACAATGCCAAGGCTCCGCGCGAAATTCACAGTTGGTTAAAAGGACTCTCATGCCCAACATTCTCTGTCGACTTCCCAATCACATCGGCGACTGCTGCATGGCGTTGTCCGGTCTTCAGTTGCTCGAGCAAAGCGGCTTCATGCCCGTCCTCGTCGGAAAGCGTTGGGCCGGAGACTTGTTTGCCGGCATGGGGTGGCGCTTCGATCCCATCGAAGGCCACGTAACGGAAGACATGGGTCGCATCCGTAGACTGGCCGCCGTCCTTGGAGAGAAGCCCCGCGGCCTTCTCTTTCCCAATTCCTTCAGCTCTGCCCTGCTCTTTACGATCGGGCGCGTGGCAAGTGCCGGCTTCGGCACGGACGGCCGTAGCTTTCTCCTCGACAAAAAACTGCCTGAACCCGGAAAAATGCACGAAGTGGAGCGCTTCTTCACGCTCGCGCACTCGGCATTGCTCGCCTGGGGAGCGAAACCCGCTTGGGACGAAGTACCGCCTCAGTTGGAATTGAAACTTCTGACGCGTCACGAAGCCGGGGCCCGCAATCTCATTGAAAAGTACGACATCCCCGAACGTTTCGCTCTGCTTGCTCCCGTGGCGCGCGGCGTGCATCACGGAAAAAAGAAGTCCTGGCCGCACTTCAACGCACTCTGTGCACCGCTTCGTGAAATGGGAATCGAACCGATCGTCTTTCCTTCGCCCGATGAAGCGGCCGAAGCCAAGGTTGCTTGTCCCGACGCCCGCATTCTTCCGCCCACGACGCTCGGTACTTTTGCGGCGCTTGCCAAAAAGGCGGCGGTCGTCGTCGCCAACGATTCGGGCGTGAGCCACATCGCAGCCGCCGTTTCGGCGCCGCAGATCACGCTGATCGGCGTCACCGACATCACCCGCACGAGTCCTTGGAACCCCAAGGCCGTGGTTCTGGGGAACGAAAAAGACGGGTGGCCCTCCGTCGATACCGTGCTCGGAGAACTCACCTGCCTTTGCGCGGCTTGAGGCCGTTAAGCTGTCGGTTGCGCGAGCATTTCCCGCGCGACCGACTTGGTGCTGTCCGTAATGGAAATGCCGGCCAACATGCGCGCTACTTCTTCCACGCGATCATCGGGCGAGAGGACGCGCAGGTTGCTCTGCGTTTTTCCGTCTCGCTGCGTCTTTTCCACGCGCCAATGATGATGCCCGCAGGCTGCGACCTGAGGAAGGTGTGTCACGCACAAAACCTGACGGTCGCTTCCCAACTGGCGAAGGAGTCGCCCCACCACCTCGGCCGTGGCGCCCCCAATGCCGCTGTCCACTTCGTCAAAAATCAACGTGGGCACCGGCGTGATCTTGGCGGTGATGACGGCAATCGCCAAACTGATGCGGGCGAGTTCACCGCCCGAGGCAACTTTCTGCAGCGACCTCGTCTGAACCCCCGCATGACCGGCAATCAAAAACTCGCAATGTTCCGACCCGTTTGCCGACGGTTGATTCGGAATCAAGGCCGTTTCCATTCGCGCTCCCTTCATGGCCAGCGTCTGCATTTCCTCCGTTACGGCGTTGGCCAGGCGCTTTCCCGCGTCTTCACGACGTTGGGTGAGTTCCGCCGCCCTAGCGTGATAAATTTCGAGCGCCTTCTTTTCCGCGCGCTCGAGTGCCTTCACGTCCTTCGAGGACGTAAGATTCTTCAATTCGCTTCGAGCATTCTCCAACCGCTCAAAGAGCGTTTCGGGTTCGCAACGAAATTTTCTTGAGAGCTCGTAATAGGCCGACACGCGGCGGTCCACCTTTTCGAAATGTTCTTCGTCCAGGTCATTTCGGTCGACATAACGCATTACGTCCTGCGCCGCTTCTTCCACCAGGTCCATGCCCGTGGAGAGCGTCTCGGCAATGGCGGCAAGCCGTTCATCGTAACGGGCCAACCCCATCAACTTTCCGTGAACCGACGCCAGCAGTTCGGTTGCGTTCACTTCACCGTCGTGCAGCGTTTCCAAGGCCGCAGCCAGTCCTTCCCGGATGGCGACGCCGTGAGCAAGACGCGAATGCTCTTGCGTAAGCGACTCCCATTCGTTTTTCTTGGGATTAAGCGACTCCAAGTCCTCGATCATCCATTGCAGGCGTTCCGTTTTTTCCGCCAGAGCATCGGCATTGGCCGTCGCTTCTTCCAAAGCTTTTCGAGCTTTTGTCCAGATTTCGAACGCCTCCCGAACCGACTTGAGGACATCGCCGTTCTCTGCAAAATCGTCAAGAAGCTTGAGCTGATAGGACGACTTGAGAAGCGACTGATGCGCGTGTTGCCCGTGTACGTCCACGAGCGTTTCGCCGAGTTCGCGCAACTGCGCAGCGGTGACGGCGATGCCGTTCACCCAGGCACGCGAACGCCCCTTCACATCGACTGTTCTTCGAATGAGAAGTGTATCTTCACCGGCATCCAATTCATTGGCATTGAGCCAGGTCCTGGAGCGCTCGGAAAGAGAAAACTCGGCGACGATTTGCGTGCGCTCCGCCCCTTCCCGCACCACTCCCGCATCCCCTCGCGCCCCCAAGATCAATTGCAAAGCGTCGATGAGGATGGATTTTCCGGCACCGGTCTCTCCGGTCAGAACCGTAAAACCGGACTGCACGTCCAAATTGAGAGATTCGACGATGACAAAATCACGCAGACTGAGCGTCAGAAGCATGGGAGTCCCCGGATGCAGGAAGTGAAGGTTTCTCAAATTTACCCGTTTTTCCCGTCATTCGTATCCTGACGAGAACTTGTCGGCATGAAATTCCACTTCAGCTTCCGGCGCAGAAGATCAAAGTAGTCATACCCGATCGGATGAAGCATGGTGAAGGTACGCTCAGAAGGACGGATCTTCAACACGTCCCCTGGTTGCACATCTGCGAACTCTTGCATGTCGAAGTAGGCGACTGCATCACGGCTTTCCGTGATCTCGATGTCGATCGACGACTCCCCGGGCAACACGATCGGACGGTTGGAGAGAGTATGAGGTGCCACAGGCACTAAAGTCACGCCATCCAACATTGGAGCAAGGAGGGGGCCCCCCGCCGCCAAGGAGTATGCGGTCGACCCCGTCGGCGTAGAACAGATGATGCCGTCGGCCGACTGACTCGCCATCTGAATACCGTTCACATACACGATGAATTCCACCATGCCGCCCGCGCGCCCATGACTCACGCCGATGTCGTTCACGGCCAGGCCGGAGAAAATGCACTCTCCGTTTCGAACGAGTTCTGCGCCCAACATCCTTCGCACATCCCGCGTGCACTGACCCTGAATCAAAGCAGGGAGAAGGCGCTCCATGTCTTCGAGAACAATGTCGGTAATGAATCCCAACCGTCCGGCATTGACGCCCACGATGGGCGTACCAAAAGGTGCCAAAGAGCGGGCTACGCCCAGCATGGTTCCGTCGCCGCCCAATACGACGGCCAGATCGCAGAGTTCTCCGAGTTCCGCCCGGGTATATCCCCTGCTGCCGGCGCGTTCCCCCAACGTCGCGGCACTGCGTTCGTCCAGGAAAATTTCCGCACCGGTCTTACGAATCACAGAGATCAGAGCGGTCAAGGGGCCCGCCAAACTCTCCGTTGGCTTCACGAAAATGGCGACTTTTGAAAACATGAGGTGATTCCTTTGGGCGTTTCGCTCTTAATTTGACCTCGATCCTTACACAAAAAGAGGAGAGACACCCCGCCTCTCCTCCTTTCACGCGTTAATGGACGCGTCCATTACTCTGTGACGGCGACCGCCACGCTGTGGAAGCCGGCATCCACGTAAATCACGTCGCCCGTGATCCCGCTTGAGAGATCCGACAAGAGGAAAGCGGCCGTGTTGCCGACTTCCTCGATCGTGACCGTACGGCCGAGCGGAGCCGAATTCTCCATGAGGCGCAAAAGCTTCGAGAAGTCCTTGATGCCCGACGCGGCAAGCGTCTTGATGGGGCCCGCCGAAATGGCGTTGGCGCGGATGCCGCGGGGGCCGAGGCTCGAGGCGAGATAGCGAGTGCTCGCTTCCAGAGCGGCCTTGGCAAGGCCCATCGTGTTGTAGTTGGGCACCACGCGTTCGCTGCCGAGGTAGCTGAGCGTCAAGACGGAACCGTTGCGGCCTTCCATCAGAGGGAGGCAGGCCTTCGCGAGCGCGGGGAAGGAATAGGCGGAAATGTCCATCGCGATCTTGAAGGCTTCGCGGGAAAGGCCTTCGAGGAAGTCCCCGGCGATCGCTTCGCGGGGGGCAAAGCCGATCGAGTGCACGACGCCGTCGAGCGCCCCCCAGGCATTGCCGATGCCTTCGACGGCGGACTGAATTTCTTCGTCGCTGCTCACGTCCATCTTGAAGACGAGATTGCTGCCGAACTCTTCGGCAAAGGCGTGAACTCGGTCGCAGGAACGGTCTCCCGCATAGGTGAAGGCGAGCTCGGCCCCTTCACGATGGCAAGCCTTGGCGATGCCGTAGGCAATGGAACGGTTGGAAAGCAGCCCCGTAATCAGAACCTTCTTACCAGCAAGAAAACCCATGGTCAGTACTCTTTATGAAATTGGTTGCGGAGAGACTCTCTCCCGAAAGGGAGTATTGTACCCATTCGAGCCTCTTTCGCCAATTCTCGCCTACCATGGGAACGGGAATCCGTTTACGGGATCTTGAGTTCCTGACCGATGCGAAGACGATTGGAGGTGAGACCGTTGGCGGAACGCAACTTCGACACCGTCGTCCCGTAGCGCCGCGCGATTTCGGAGAGCGTGTCGCCGCTTCGAACACGATAGACCTTGCCTTCGGACACCGCTTTTTGATTCGACACGCTGGGGATCACCAACTCCTGTCCCACGCGGATCGTATTGCGGCGAAGGCCGTTGGCGGCCTTAAGCCGATCGACCGACACGTCGTAGCGCTTCCCGATCGTGTAGAGCGACTCGCCCGGGCGCACGCGGTGCGTGCGGCTCTTCGCCACGCGCTTTGGCGCTTCGGAGACCGTCACCTGCGTAGGAATTTCCAGACGATCGCCGATCCGCAGAGAGTCACCCGACAGACGATTGGCACGCTTCAGACGCACCACGGACACGCCGTAGCGCGAAGCGATCGTCGAGAGCGTGTCGCCCGCCTTGACCGTATAGATCTTGGTATCGGGCACCGCATCGGCCGCGCCCGACGGAATGCGAAGGCGCTGTCCCGGACGAATGAGATTCGTGCGGATTCGATTCGTCATCTTGAGCTGCGCAATGCTCACACCGTAACGTTCGGCAATCTGCGAGAGCGTTTCGCCCGCACGCACGCGGTGAATGACGTGCTGCGAGGGTTCCGAGCGCTGGGTCGAAGCGATGGCCTGACGCGGTACGTTCGGCACCGTCAGGACGAGACGCTGTCCCACGCGCAGACGGTCCGAACGCAGGCGATTGGCGGTCACGATCGATTTCATCGTGATGCGCCAGCGCCGTGCAATGCCCGAAAGCGTGTCGCCGCTTCGCACGCGATAGGTCACGCGACGCCAGGTCGTGGTGGGAGAGAGCTGCAGCTTGGCATTGGCGAGTTCAGCCGCAATGTCCTGCTGATCCTCCGTCCCGGTCGAACGCACCAAAAGGGTGGAATTCGCCAGCACGCGGCGTCCCTTCGGAATGCCGTTCACTTTGCGCAGTTCGTCCTCCGTCATGCCGCTTCGACCCGCCACCTGTGCGAGCGTTTCCCCCTGTTGCAGACGATAGGTCGTCCACTGCGAAAGGGGCTGGCCGCTGTCCATCCAGCTCGCGAGGTTGTCGACGAAGAAGTCGACCTTGTCGGCGGGCAAAAGCATGACGTTGTTGTGAGAGGCCACGATGACTGGGAGCTTGTAGCTCGGGTTGAGTCGCCGGAATTCCTCAAGCGGCATGCCCGCGAGTTCCGCCGCCGTCTCGATGTCGATGTCGCGGGGCTTAGTGATCGTCACGAAGAAAGGCTCGTTCCCCACATCAGGCAAAGTGATGCCGTAACGGGCCGGTTCCGAAATGATGCGCTTTACGGCCTCCAATTTCGGTACGTAATTGGCCGTCTCGTTCGGCATTCTGAGATGCAGATAATCCGTCGGCTGCTTGCGGCGCTTTGCGCGCTGGATCGCCCTCTGTACGCTTCCTTCGCCCCAGTTGTACGCGGCAAGAGCCAGATGCCAGTCCCCGAACATCCCGTGCAGATATTCAAAATAATCCAGCGCCGCACGCGTGCTTTCCAGCACATCGCGCCGATCGTCTCGCCACAGGTTCTGCGCGAGGTCGTAGGCCTTGCCCGTGGCCGGCATGAACTGCCACAGCCCCGCCGCCTTCGCCCGAGAGAGCGCTTCCGCCTGAAAGGCGCTTTCCACAAACGGAAGCAAAGCGAGTTCGGTCGGCATGCCGCGGTTTTCAATTTCCTCCACGATGTGGTAGAGGTACTGCCCCGCCCGTTCGCTCATGCGGCGAAGATACGCCGGATCCTTTGTGTAGAAATCCACCCAACGGTCCACGAGTTTCGACTGCAGCACCGGCATGGCGTAGCCTCGTCGGATGCGCTCCCACACGTCGGACGGCACGCCGAGTTCCTCCACCGAACTCGCATCGTCCGCAGGAAGGGCTTCGGCATTGGCGACGCTCGCCGGAATGTCGTCGTCTTCCGAAGCGGCCTGTGCGCCGGGAGTAGCGACGAAAAAAGAAAGGCTCAAGGCAAGCGCCAAAAGCGAACGGGGAAAATAGTGCGGCATGAAGAGCGTGGGTGAAAAGAAAAATCGACCTTCGGGAGAATGCACTATTCTACGGAAGACTTGGGGCCTAACGTGTGCTTCACGCGGATTGCGAAACAATCTGTTAAGGGGTGGGCGTACGTGAGGCGCCGTCCTTACGATGATCGGGAATCTTCTTCAGTGAGACGACATGCAGACCGAAGACACGCTTTCCTTTTTTCAGTCTCCGCCCGGACAAATTGCCCGACAGTGGGAATCCCACCTTCTCGACGGGATGGTCGAGCACGTTCTCGGTGATCGGGCCCTGCAGGTTGGAATGCCGCTGCTCGACACACTGCGCGCGAACGGCATGAAAGAACACTGGCTTCTCCTTTCAGATCTGCCTTCTGAGAGGGAGAAGTCGCTTCGCGAGGACTGGCATCTCGTCACGGGACTTGCGGAAGCGCTCCCCTTTGCGAACGAAAGCTTCGATCTGGTCGTTTTGCCGCACAGCCTCGACTTTTCACCCGCACCGCAACAACTCCTCGCCGAAGCGGTCCGCGTTCTGGCGCCGGAAGGGCGGCTCATCCTGGCGGGCTTCAATCCGCTCGGTCCTTGGTGGTGGCATCAGCAGTTCGTTCGGTTCGGATGTCGTCCTTATCTCCCCGCCGACACCATGCCCATCAGCGTTCCGCGCCTCAAGGACTGGTTCGCCCTTTTGGGACTGAGAACAGAGGAAGGTCACTTCGGCATTTATCGCCCCGCACGTCGGCGTCTTACGGCGCTCAACCGTTGGCGGTGGCTCGACAAGGCGGGAGACCGTTGGTTCCCTCAGTGCGGGAATCTCTATCTTCTCTCTGCCGTCAAGAAAATCCCCGGCCGCATTCCGCCCGTCACGACTTCGTTTACGGATACACTCAGCGCTCTTGCCGGCAAAGCGGGACAAAAAACCGTCCCGCGACCGCTCTCTTCGAAAATCGACACTCAACCATGACAACGGACAACACGGAAAAGAAACTCGAAATTTGGACCGACGGCGCATCCAAGGGCAACCCCGGGATCGGAGGATGGGGAGCCTACCTCGTCTGGGGCACCCACACGAAGGAAATTTTCGGAGGCGCGCCGAACGTCACCAACAACCAAATGGAACTCACGGCCGTCATCGAAGCCCTGAAGCTCATCCGTCGTCCCTGCCCCGTCGTCATTCACACCGACAGCAGCTACGTCAAGGACGGCATCACCAAGTGGATCCACGGCTGGAAAAAGAAGAACTGGGTGACGGCCTCGAAGACCCCCGTCAAGAACCGCGAGCTCTGGCAGGAGCTCGACCGTCTCTGCGGGCAGTTCGACATCGAGTGGCGCTGGGTGAAGGGACACGCCGGAGAACCCGGCAACGAGAAGGCCGACGAGCTTGCGAACAAGGGTTGCGACAGCATCGGCGGACGCAAGGGTTGACTTTTTGAACTTTTTCTTTCCGGACCCTTGCATTTTTCCTTGAAGTCTGTATAATACGTCTTCTCAGTTGGCGCGGTTAGCTCAGTGGTAGAGCACTGCCTTCACACGGCAGGGGTCACTGGTTCGAAACCAGTATCGCGCACCAGAATTCCGAGGCGCAGAAGAGGCATCTTCTGCGCCTTTTTGCTTGTTGGATCCGCCATGCAACTTGAACTCACCGATGATGAGCGTCAACGCTATCACGAGAAGCTAAAGGATCTTCTTTTCGAATTCGACGACTTCTGCGAAGCCCACGGAATCGAATACATGCTCTCCTTCGGCACCCTGCTCGGCGCCGTGCGTCATCACGGATTCATTCCCTGGGACGACGACGTCGACCTCATGATGACGCGTCCCCATTTCGAAAAGCTCTGCGCACTGCAGTCAGAACTGCCTGCTCACCTGAAAGTCGACCGGAGCGAGCGCATCATCAAGTTCCGCGACGACCGCTACCACTTCGTCCGCGGTCAGGACATGACGAAGTGGCAGCCCATTTTTCTGGATCTGTTTGTCCTGCGCGAGACGGGGCCCGAAGCGGAGACGCTGTTGCGGCTCAAAAAATGGATCGACAGCCGCCACCGCTATCCCGCCTGGCACCCCTACAAGATTCTTTTGAGTCTCCTGAAATATCCCTGCCGCTCCATCCGAAACTATCTCCGCAACAAAGCTGACCGTGCCGCACATTTCACGCGGCTGCGATACGAGTCCAAGTACTATCAGGACAACAGCTTTCCGATTGACGAAATGCTGCCGGTCACGAGAGCACTCGACTTTTGCGGACGAAAAATGCCGGGCCCCCGCGTTCCCGACGTCTACCTCAAGGTAGAATACGGCAACGACTACATGACTCCCCTGCCGCCCGAAGACCGCCGTTTTCGCGTGCAGTACATCGACTTCTGAAAGGGTCTCACTATGGACAAGCCTTTGCGCGTCATGGTCGACATGTCGGCCACGCTCATCCACCACGGTCACATCCGCCTTTTGAAGAAGGCCCACGAGATCGGGCACGTCGTCGTGGCGCTCACCACCGACGAAGAAATTGAAAAGAAGAAGGGCTACGTTCCCGAACTCAATTTTGAAGAGCGCAAGGAAATCCTCGAGGCGATCCGCTACGTCGACGAAGTCGTTCCCTGCCCGTGGCTCATCGACGACGCCTTCGTCGTGGCGCACAACTGCGATCTGCTCGTGCACGGCAACGACAATTCGAACCATATTCCGGAAGAAAAACTCGTCATCTTTCCGCGCACCGAGGGAATCAGCTCGTCCATCCTCCGCGAACGGGTGCTCGACTGCCTCATTTCGCTCAACCTCAAAAACAAGTCGACGAGCACGTCCGACAAGATTGCGCGTCTTCTCATCGAAACGATCAAGAAAGAGTTCAAGCTCGAGTAATGCGCCGTATCCCCTTTTTCCGCCGAGCGGCTTTGGCGGCGGTGCTCGCAACGACCTTTCTGGCCGGACCTCTCGGAGCCGAAACGCTGCGGGTCTACACGGCCTCGCAGCCCGAGCTTTTGACGCTCTACAAGAAAGCCTTCGAAGCCCGCCACCCCGACGTGGAAATCACGTTTCTGCGCGATTCCGCATCTCCCATCGTCGCTCGTCTTCTTGCGGAGCGGAACGCTCCGCAGGCGGACGTCGTGCACGCGATCTCCGTCATCGGACTCGAGACCCTGGCCGCGGCCGGCGTTTTAACGCCCTACCGTCCGCAGGACGAAAAGGCGCTCGACCCCCGTTTTCTCTCCAAGGAATCGCTTTGGGTCGGCATCAATGCCTGGGGGAGCGCCATTTGTCTGAACGAAGAACTGCTCGAACGTCAGAATCTTCCCGTTCCGAAACATTGGACTGATCTGACCGATCCCGTCTATCGAGGGAAAATCGCCATGCCGCACCCCGTCTCGTCGAGTACGGGCTACATGATTCTTTTGGGCTGGCTCGAACTTTTCGGCGAAGAGAAGACCTGGGCGTTCGTCAAGGCGCTTCACGAGAACATGCTCTTTTACACGTTCTCGGGATCTCGCCCCGTCTCCATGGCGGCCCAAGGGGAAATTGCCATAGGGCTCAGCTCCAACGCTTTTACGAAACCCTACCGCAACCCGAAAATCCCGCTTCGCGTCGTTGAGCCCGAAGAGGGCATCGGTTGGGACGCCGAAGGGAGCGCCGTCGTCGCGGGAACGAAGCATCCCGAAGCCGCCAAGGCCTTCCTTGACTTCTGCGCCGGCGAAGAAGTCGCCCGCATTGCGGCCGACTTCAGCGGCATCGCCGCCCGCGAAGATTTTTCCACGCAGGAGGGTCGCAAGACGCTCGAGCGCATGATTCCGATGAACTTCCAAAACGCCGCCCTGCGCAAGAACGAAATTCTCCAAAAGTGGCAGGAAGTGGTGGGCGAACGATAAGGACACGATCATGAGTCACACGCTTCACCTTCGAGACCTCACGAAGCGCTTCGGTTCGACCGTAGCGATCTCCCCGCTCACGCTTTCCTTTCCGGGCGGGCGCTTCACGAGTCTTCTCGGGCCTTCCGGCTGTGGAAAATCCACGCTGCTTCGCCTCATCACGGGGCTCGAGCGTCCGAGCGGCGGACGAATTTTCGTCGACGACACGGAAATCACCGATGTTCCGCCCGTTCACCGCAAGATCGGGATGGTGTTTCAGCAGTACGCCCTCTTTCCGAATCTCACGGTAGCGGAAAACGTTCTCTACGGTCTCCATGGGAAGGATGCGTCAGGGGCGCCCCTTTGGCCGACCGAGGCCCGACGGGAGCGCATGCGAGAAATGCTCGCGCTCGTGGGACTCGAATCCTTTGCCGAGCGCCGCCCGCACGAACTCTCGGGCGGTCAGCAGCAGCGCGTCGCCATCGCCCGCGCCTTGGCGCCGAATCCGAGCATTCTGCTCCTCGACGAGCCGCTCTCGGCGCTCGACGCCTGGAGCCGCACGGCGATCGGCGAAGAACTGCGGGAAATTCAGAGGAAAAGCGGCGTCACCACCCTGATGGTCACGCACGACCGCACGGAGGCCTTGACGCTCTCCGACTACGTAGCGGTGCTGCACGACGGCAAGCTCGAAGACTTCGGCACGCCCGACGAACTCTACGAACATCCGAAGAGCGCCTTCTCCGCCACGTTCGTGGGCGACATGAATCTGCTCACGCTCCCGACCTCAAACGGTACCGTCGGCATCCGCTACGCGGACGTGAAGCTCTCCGAACCTACGGAACAGACGATTTCCGCCCCCGAGAGTTTCGTCGGCAAAGTGCAGCGACTCGAATTCCGAGGCGACATGCTTCGCGCCCACGTGCTTTTGAACGACTTCAAGACCACCGTCACGGCGGACGTCGTGCGGGTGGAGCATCCGTGGCTTCGTGAGGGAGCGCTGCTCGTCGTGCGTCTTCCGGAAGCAAGGTGGTGCCGATGGTGATGCGCGGCCTCCTTCTGCTTCTCACGATTCCGCTTGCCGTCGGGATTCTTTTTCCCTTGGGCGCTCTCGTGGGAGAGGCGTTTTCCGGAACAACGCCGGCGGGCGACGTTCTCGGCATGCTTATTTCCCGTCCGATGCTTCGCGCGGTCGGCAACACCCTCTGGGTGGGCGGCCTCACGGCGCTTTTGAGCACGATTTTGGGCGGCATTCTCGCCTACACCATGACGATGACGAAGGCGCCGGGCCGCAAGGCGCTGGGCTTGCTTTTCATGGTCCCGCTTCTGGCGCCCTCCTTCATGCCGGCCATGGGACTCGTCTATCTCTTCGGCAACTACGGACTGCTCTTTCCGACGTCGCTCTACGGCGTGCCGGGACTGCTGGCCGGAGGCGTTCTCTTTACGCTTCCGCATACGACTCTGCAGCTCTCTCTCGCTTTCCGGACGCTCGACCAACGCCTGCTTGACGCCGCGCTTCTTTTGGGAAGCGGGGCCGCCCGACGTTTTCGAACCGTTCTCCTGCCGCATCTTCGGGATGCCCTCGTCAACGCCCTTCTGATTGCCTTCGTTCTCACCGTCACGGACTTCGGCGTGCCGAAACTCTTGGGCGGCAACGTACCGATGCTCGCGACCGAAATCTACAAGTACGCGATCGGTCTCGCCGACTTTCAGCGCGCGGCCCTCTTGAGCTTCTGGCTCATGGTGCCGTCTCTTCTCGCCTTCGGAGCCTATACCCTTCTCTCGCGCCGCAAAGAGGAACGGGCAACCCCGCAAGCCTTGAGAATCGAACCAAACCGAGGGCGAGACGTCTTTTTCGGAGGGCTTTCCTGGTTCATCGTGGCGGGCATGCTCGCTTCGATCGGCGCCGTCGTGCTTGCGTCCTTCGTCAAGGCCTGGCCTTATGATCGCGCCTGGACGCTCGAGGCCTATTCGCTTACTTCGCTCTCCTACGGCTTCGCGCCGGTTCTCAACAGTCTCGGACTCGCCTTCTCGACGGCCGTCTCGGGCGTCCTTCTCGCCTGGGTGACGAGCGTTCTCATGACGCGCCACGGTCCGTCTGTGCGGCCCGTGGGCGTCCTCTTTCATGCGGCGGCACTCCTTCCCATGGCCGTTCCGGGCACGATTCTGGGCCTGGGATTTGCCATGAGTCTCAGCGGTTGGGAGATTTTTTCGGGCGTATGGGGGAACCGCCTGCTCGTTCTCTTCAACACGCTCGTGCACCTCTTTACGGTGGGATACCTGACGCTCAGCACAAGTCTCAAGACGCTCCCCGCCACCTATGAAGCGGCGGGACTTCTTTTGGGGCGCGGTTACGCCTACACGACAATGAGAGTCCTCACGCCGCTTTGCGGACGACCGCTCAGGGAAACGTTCGCCTATTTCTTCTCGAACGCGCTCACCACGATTTCGGCCCTGGTGTTTCTCTACAGTCCCGAAACCATCACGGGCGCCGTCGCGGCCCTTCAGAGTCTCGATGCGGGGTATCTCGCGAGCGGCGCCGCCATGGCGACGATCATCTTTGCGCTGAACGTCGCCTTCCGGGGGCTCCTCATTCGAAACTGATGGTTCGCCCCGTTGCGCGTTGATAGCGTCGGGCGAACTTCGCCCACTGTCGATTAATCTTGAGGTTGCGAAACCACGGGATGTACTTCGCGGTCGGGATGTGCTCGGGAATGTAATAGCCGTCGAAAATCACGGGGCGCAGTCTCCCCGCTTCCTCGATGATGAACATGTTGGAGGTCCCGATGTCGCTCACCACGACGCCCTTTTCATGCATTTCGCGCTTCGTCGCGCGCAGGGCGTCTTCAAGGCGCTTCCACACCGATTCGTCCGCCCCTTTGATTTCCCGGAGATAGTCGCCGAGGAGCCAAATCTTCCGATCCTCGGTCGGGAGAAAGGCCTCCACCGCAAGCCCCACGTAAGAAGGAGACGAGAGAGAACCGAGGAACTTCGGCATGAAACTTGCCGTCACGCCCTTTTTTCGGAGGTAATTGAGGTAGTCGACCTCGCGCACGGTCTGCGGACAGCAAAACCGCGCACTGAGTTTTACGCAGCCCTCGGGAAAGAGAGGCGAAAAGCACGTAAGACGCTCGCCCCCTTGGCCGATCAGCTGCCAGTCGTCGACGTCGGCGTCCTCAAAATGAACGGAGCGACCGTCCAGGTCGCCCCGATAGACCGGATGAATTTTGGGAAATTCCGCGAGAATTTCACTGTTTTTCATTCTTCTGCTCTTCTTCCTTGCGGCACGCTTCGCAGATGCCGTAGAGAATCAGGGAGTGGTCGCACAGTTCATAGCCGTACTTTTTCGCCACGTTTTTCTGCATGCGTTCGATGTCGACGTCGACAAACTCTTCGACCCGCCCGCAACGCAGACACACGATGTGGTCGTGGTGCTGACCTTCGGCAAGTTCATACGTCGCGCGCCCCGAATCGAAATGGTGGCGCACCAGAATGCCCGCCGTCTCAAACTGCGTCAGAACGCGGTAAACCGTCGCCAATCCGATGTCGCTCTTTTCCTCCACCAACATGCGGTAGACGTCTTCGGCGGAGAGATGCCGAACCACGCCTTCCCCCTGTTCGGAGATTCTCTGAAAGAGCTCCAGAATCTTCATGCGGGGCCCCGTCGCCTTCAGACCGAGCGTTTTGAGTTCCGCGGATTGGTTTCGAGACGTTTCGTTCACCTTTTGCTCCCTCTTTGGACCTTATGATGCGTATCATAAGGGGGCTTATGCCAATTTGCATTGAACCTTTTCAAAATAACACCCTTTCACCATGCAGTTCCAACGTTTCCTCGCACCCGCCGCCCTGCTTATCCTGACCACGAATCTCACGGGGTGTTCGAGCATGGCGGACGCCTGGGAAAATCCGACCGACTACATTCCCTACTTCCTGCAGCCCTATCGTGCGGACGTGCACCAGGGGAACCTCGTCACCAGCGAAATGGTCAACCAGCTCGAAGAAGGCATGACCGCCGCGCAGGTGCAGTTCCTCCTCGGCGTGCCGCTCATCCGCGATCAGTTCCACCGCTATCAGTGGGACTACGTCTACTATCTGCGCCGCGGGAACGGGGAAGAGCAGCTTCGCCGCCTCACCGTCTACTTCAACGATGAAGACCGCGTCAAGAGCTGGACGTCGGACGCCATGCCCGATGAAGAACAGGCCGACCAACTGATTCTCGGCAACATTCGCAACTTCGCTCCGAAAGAAGATCTTCCCAAGGAAGAAGCGAAGAAGGAGACCTCTGAATGAAGGAAAAGCTCGCGCGGCTTCGCCGCCTCATCGAGCAGCTTACGCTCGTATTGAGGGAAGAACGTCAGGAAAACCTTCGTCTTCGCAGTCGATTGGCTTCCGCTCAAGCCGAACTGGATCAGGCGCAGCAGCGACTCAAGAAACTCAACGCCCAGATCCAGCAGCTCAATCGTCTGACGAATCCCGCCGAATTCGAATCGTAAGGAGAGACGATGCCCGAACTCAATTTGCGCATTTTCAGCCGCAACTATCGCCTTGCCGTCACGCCGGGCGAAGAACCCGTGCTCGAGCAGTGCGCTCAGCGCGTGGATCAGCACATGGAAGCGATCCGCAGCGGCGGCCGCGTCGTGGCGCTCGATCAGATCGCCGTTCTCGCCGCGCTCGAAATCGCATACGACGACTCCAAGACACAGACCTCGCTGGAAGCCCGCGTCGCGGAGCTCGAAGAAAAGGTTTCCCAACCCAAGGCTCCGGAGCCGGACCCCGAACTGCCGCTCGAGCTTCCTGAAGCAGTCTCCGAGCCCGTGCTTTCGGATGAGCCGACGCCGTCCGTTGCGCCTCAGGGAACGTTGCCGGAAGATCAGCCGTTGGAAGAACCCGCGGTTTCCCGGGCGACCGCCGTTGCCGACGCGGCCGTCGATACGACCCTGTGGGAGAAGGAGATCGACGACCTTTGCCGACTCTGTGAGGAAGCGATCTACGCCGCACCCGCCCGTGCTTCGGGATTCTTCTGATTTTCTCGAATCTTTCCGCTACAATGATCTCAATCCTGCGGTGAGAGCGTTCGGGCTCCAAGGTACCTAGAACCAATGCTTTGACAAATAGGTTGGTGTACTCGAGGACCGATGGAGTGCGGAACACGCGTTGTACCGCCCAGTCCGTCCCGGAGCCGACCGCCCTGAACTCCCGGTTCAGGATACGTAGCCCGATTCCACTGCAGGAGCACTTTTCTCGAAGGGCAACCACGGTTGCCCTTTTTTCTTTTGAGGCGCACTCATGTCTCTCTCGCCCAACCTTCTTGAGCGTCTTTTGAAGGCACGCCGTTTTTGGCTGATGAAGTCCGAACCCGGAGAATGCTCCATCGACGACGCGCTCTCGGCTCCGAACCAAACGGTTTCGTGGTTCGGCATCCGCAACTATCAGGCGAGAAACTTCATCCGAGACGACATGGAAGTGGGCGACGCCGTGCTCTTTTATCACTCGAGTTGCGCCGAACCCGGCATCGTGGGCGCGGCGGAAATTGCTTCCGCTCCCTATCCCGACGAACTGCAGTTCGATCCCCAAAGCGACTACTTCGATCCGAAGAGCCCCAAGGAGAATCCCCGGTGGCTCACGATCGACGTGAAAGCCCTCGCCAAATGCCCCGTCATCCCGATCAAGGCGCTTCGCAACGACCCGGCACTCGCCAATCTTCGCATTCTGCAGCGGGGCAACCGCCTCTCCATCACGCCGGTTGAGCGGGACGACTTCGCGCATATTCTCAAAACCCTCTTTCACTGATTGATTCATCCCTTGGAGTCCGCACATCATGGAGCTCTGGATTGTTTTCTCCCTGGCCGCACTCGGCTGCTGCACGGGTTTTCTCGCCGGTCTTCTCGGCATCGGCGGCGGCATGGTTCTGACGCCCTTCTTGACGCTTCTTCTCTCCTACGCGGACATTCCGACCGAACACATCGTGCATGTGGCGATCGCGACCTCCATGGGAACGATCCTCTTCACGTCGCTCTCCTCCGTCCGGGCTCATGCTTCCCGCGGCGCAGTCCTCTGGAAGGTGGTCGCCGCCATCGCCCCCGGCATTCTCCTGGGCGGCATTCTCGGCGCACAAATTACGGGCTATCTCTCGACCTTCTGGGTGGCGCTCATCTTTGCGGGGTTCGTCGGCTATTCCGCAACGAAGATGTTTTTTGCAAAGAAGGTGGCCGCTTCGCGAGGTCTTCCCGGCACGGCCGGCATGGTCGGCGCAGGCACCGCGATCGGTACCATTTCGGCCTTGGTCGGTGCGGGCGGCGGCTTCATTTCGGTGCCCTTCCTCACCTACTGCAACGTTCCGATGCACAAGGCCATCGGCACCTCTTCCGCGCTCGGCTTTCCGATCGCCTTTGCGGGCACGATCGGCTACGTCGTGAGCGGCTGGGCCGAACCCACGCTTCCCGGATTTCCGTACACGCTCGGCTACATTCACCTTCCCGCTCTCTTTTCGGTCGCCGTCATGAGCATCTTCACCGCTCCGATCGGCGCGAAGGTGGCGCACTCCATCGACACGAAGCCCTTGAAGCGCATCTTCGCTTCGCTTCTCTACGTGCTCGCCTCCTACATGCTCTACCGGGCGATCATGGCGGCCTGACGGCTTGCCGGAATCCCTTTGCCAAAGAGGCGCGGCCAATGCCACGCCTCTTTGCATTCTTATCGATGGAATGTTCCTTCCTTAACCTCAAACGGCGTGGAGAACATCTTTCCGAAGGAAATTCGAATCTGTCCGAACCAACGCACCGGATTGAGTTGCCGAAGGATGGGACGTTTGAATTGACGCTTCTTTCTCAAACCAATTTCAGAAGGAGCGCTGGTCAGTGCCAAAGGACGAATGCTCAGACGGAAAACCTGATTCTTCCGAACGAAGGGGAACCACGGCGAAAAAAGATAGTAATCGACGGGGCAGTTCATCCGTTGGCTTCCGTCCAGTGCGCGCTGGGCCGCCTCTCGAGAGATAAGATAACCTACGGTTCCAAAGCTGGAAGGCTTGCACTGTTTGACAAGTTGGTAGCCGTTCTTCAGGGGAACGGGAGAACCCTTGATTCGAATCTTCAGCGCAGCCGACCAGATCTGAACCACATCGGCATCTTCCGGCAACCAGTCATCACTACTCAGAAGATCAGACAATTCGTCCGCCAAATAAACGTCATCCTCGACAATCGCCCCCCAACGCTCACCACTCTCGACAATGCGTTGCCACGCTTTCCGATGACTTAAGAAACATCCGTATTCGGGAGGCGTCATGGGATAAACGTAGCCGACGCCCCGAGGCTTGGAAACGGCGGCAAGCTGTTCATCCGTGAGGTCTCGACCGTAAACGGCTGAAATCCGCTCGAACTCCAAGCCAATCCTTTTTTGTTCCTCCTGAAACTTGATCCAACGATCGACAGAAGAGTCCAGATTGATGACGCAACGAAACATTCAGCGTGCTCTCCAAACCAAAAACGCGCCCAACAAAATGACGGGAATCGTGAGCCACTGTCCCTGCGAGAGGGAAAGCGCCTGAAGCCCCAAAAAGGCGTCGGGTTCGCGGAAAAATTCGACGATGAAACGCGCTGCGCCATACCCCAGACAGAAGAGTCCCGATACGAAGCCGGGCTTCGTCGGCTTGCGGGAGACGACGTAGAGCATAAGAAAGAGAATAAGGCCTTCGCCCAGGGCTTCATAGAGTTGCGAAGGGTGACGGGCGATGCCGTCGGCCGCCTGAGGGAAGACCATCGCCCAGGGGAGATCGGGGGAAGCGGGACGCCCCCAGAGCTCTCCGTTGATGAAGTTTCCGATGCGGCCCGCCATGAGACCGAGCGGCACGAGCGGCGCCACGAAGTCCGAGACCGTGAAGAGCGACTTTTTCTTTCGCCAGGCAAAAAGAATCATCACGAGGATGACGCCGAGAAGGCCGCCGTGCGCGCTCATCCCGCCGTGCCAGAGCGCAAAGATTTCGCCCGGATGCGAGAGATAGTAGCCCGGTTGATAAAAGAGGCAGTAGCCGAGCCGTCCGCCCAACACCACGCCGAAGACCCCGTAAAAGAGCAGATCCTCCACGTCCTCGGGCGTGATCCCGCGCCAGGCTTCCTTGGCGCGCAGGCGACCCAGGCACCAGAAAGCGGCGAAGCCCAAAAGATACATTACGCCGTACCAACGCACGGAAAGAGGACCGAGCGTAAAAACGACGGGGTCGAACTGCGGATGAACAAGCATGTCGGTCTGGCGGTAACGAATCGAAGGAAACATTCTAGCCAAAGGAAGCGCCCGACGCTTTTCGGGACTGCTACTATCTCCTTCTCTTCATACGAATCGCCCCCGGAGACCCCGAGGGACCTCTTTGCGCCATGATCGACTTTCCCGAATCCGAATTCTCCGAACTTTTGGAAAAACTCCGTGCGAACCGCCCGCTCGTGCATGTCCTCACGAACGACGTCGTGCAGGAAATCACGGCGGACGTCTTGCTCGCGGCCGGCGCCTCCCCCGCCATGGTCGTGGCGCCGGAGGAATCGGGCACCTTCGCCGGAATCGCCGACGGTCTTTTGATCAACATCGGCACGCCTACGGCCGAACGTATCCGAGCCATGAACCTCGCCGCAGACGCCGCCAACGAAAAACGCACGCCCTGGGTGCTCGATCCCGTGGCGGCGGGCGGCATTCCCTGGCGCGACGAGGTCATCCGATCGTTCGTCGCAAAGCGCCCGACCGTCATCCGAGGGAATGCCAGCGAAATCCGTGCGCTCGCGGGCTTTTCCTCGTCCGGAAAAGGAGTCGACAGCTGCGACTCGTCCGACTCGGCGCTCGAAGCCGCGCAACTTCTCGCGCGCACCGTTCCGACCGTCGTGCACGTCACGGGCGAAACGGACTACGTGACGGACGGCGAACGCACGGTTTCGATCTCGGGCGGCCATGAAATGGCGACGCTCGTCGTCGGCACCGGGTGTTCGCTCTCGGCCTTGGTCGCGGCCTTCGCCGCGGTGACGCCGGACCGGGTTGCAGCGGCCGCCGCCGCGTCCACGCTCGCCAAACGTGCGGCGGAGTACGCTGCCAAACACGCCGAGGCGCCGGGAAGTTTTCACGTTCACTACATCGACGGTCTCTATCTCACGGGAAGGAAGGCATGAGAGCGCTCGACCTGACCCTCTACCTGGTGCTCGACCCCGATCTCTGCGGCGGGGCCGGAGGAATGATCGAGACGACGCTCGCCGCCCTCCACGGTGGCGTCACCGTCGTGCAGCTGCGCGCCCCCAACTGGAAAAAACGCGCGATTGCCGAGTGTGCGAGGGAGCTCCTTCGCGTCATGCCCGCGTCCGTCCCTCTCATCATCAACGACCACGCAGACGTCGCCCGTGCGGTCGGCGCCGCGGGCGTGCACGTCGGACAAAAGGATCTGTCGCCCGAAGATTGCCGGCTCATCGTCGGTCCCGACGCATTCGTGGGTCAGTCGATCGCCAACGCCGAAGAACTTGCCCGTCTCTCTCCCGCGGCGGATCACATCGGGATCGGCCCCGTTTTCCCGACCGGAACCAAAAAGGACGCGGCCCCCGTCGTGGGACTCGACGGACTTCGTTCGCTTCTTCAGCACGCCCCGGTCCCCGCGGTCGCGATCGGCGGCATCCACGAAGGGAACGCCCGCTTCGTTTATGAAACGGGCGTCGCCGGAATCGCCGTCGTGTCCGCCGTTTGCGGCCAATCCGATCCGGAAGCGGCCGCCCGCACCCTTCTGTCCCGGCGTCCGATTTTCTGAGGTGGACCATTCATGTTCCGGTTCTTCACGACCGACCGCAACGTCTGCCGCACGGCGGCGGTCATCCTCTTCGCAACGCTTGTTCTCGCGCTCGCCGCATTTTCCTGGCGGCGAGCCCTGCAGGTCTGGGGACTCACCTTTCCCTTCGTTCTTCTGTTGCTCCTTCGGATTCCCGACGGAAAACCCCGTTTCGTCGCAAAGGCGCTCGCTTGGATCGGACTGACGGTCTCCTTCCTCGACATCGGCGTGCGGGGCTACCTTCTTCACACCTACGAGACCGACCCGGGCTCGTCCTACGTCTTGGAATCGGTCGCGAACACCACGTCTTCGGAAGGCCTCGAATTTCTCCAAAACGACTGGGGCGGCATTCTTCTCTGGACCGTCCCCGTCCTCTTTCTGATTCTCTTCACGCTTCGCCTCATCGCGAAACCGCGCGAAGGCGACCGATCCGTCTCGCGCTGGGCCGCCGGAATTCTGGTCGGCTTTCTCGTTATCGTGTCGGCCGCCGCATACGGCGTGCGGCCCTGGCGTCGTTTCTCGCCGTTTCTCTATTGGCCGGGCTGGGTCGTGGACGTCGAAGAGGTGAAGGCGAACTGGGCGAAGACCCTCGCTTCGCGCGACGCGCTTTTGGCTCGCGGCAAGGCGCTTCTCACGAAGACCGACGCGGGTCCCCGCACCATCGTCTGGGTGATCGGCGAGAGCATCAATCCGAAGGCCTGGTCGCTCTACGGCTATGAGCTCGACACGACGCCGGAGCTTCGCGGCCTCTCCCAAACGCTCACGCCGCCCCTGGAAGTCTTCGAGAACGCCTGGTCCGTGTCGTCGAGCACCGTCGCGTCGTTTGAGGACATGTTCACCTTCGCCGCGACGGAAAAAGGCCCGAAGGAAAATCTTCTCCTGCCTCTCTTTCGCGCCGCGGGCTACCGCATCACCTGGATCAGCAATCAGGAAGACGTGGCGATCCGTCAGCAGTTCGCGTCGCTCGCCGACCAAAGCCTCTTTCTCAACAAGTTGGGCGGCCGTTCCTCGGTGTCGCTCGACGAAAAGGTGATCGGGCCGCTTCGCGAAGCGCTCGCCGATCCCGCGCCCAAGCACCTCGTCATCGTGCATCTCATCGGCGCCCATCCGCACTATCGTCTTCGCGCGCCCGAAGACTATCCGGAAGTCTGGACGCCCGACAATCCGATCGAACAACGTCTTGAAGAAAAGGGACGATCTTTCCTTACGATCGAAACGCGCGAGGACTACGATCGAACCATGCGCTACCACGACCACATTCTCGCGGAAACCCTCAAGCTGACGGCGGCCAGACCCGGTCCCGTCACGTGGTTCTATCTTTCGGACCACGGACAGGAAATCGGCGACTTGGCCGACCGCACGGGTCATGCGGCCAACCTTCCGAGCGGCTACCGCATTCCGGTTTTGCTCTGGGAGCGTCCTGCGGCCGACCGCAAGGCCGCGTCGGAGAACTTCCGCACCGACTGGACGGCTCCCCTTTTGCTCGACCTCGCAGGAATTGAATGGAAGGGCGAAGATCCGACGGACTCGATCGTGGATCCTTCTTACCACTGGGAGACGCCCGAGAATCCCGTCATCCGCAAAGCTCTGGGAGGCGCGTCGTGAAGGAAACCGTTCGTTTTGTCGTAACGCCGGAAGAAGCGGGCTTGCTTGTCGCCGCGAGAGCTTCGGAAGCCGCCGACGGCCCCGAAGCCTCCGCCGCGGCCGACGCCCGCCTCATCGCCGGGAAGGATCCTAAGGAAAAGGCTCTCGCCCGGGCAAAGCTCGTCTTGAGCCGCCGCTCGCTCAAGCCCTCGCGCGTGCCGACGCTCCCGACGGGACTCTTCACGGGCGCACTCATGCTCTGCGCCTATTTTCTCGGCGTCATGACCGACCGCTTCTCGTCGGAGGGCTCCGTCGTGAACCTATTGTCGCCCGCGCTTCTTTTGATCCTCTTTTGGCAGATCGCGCTCTACGCTCTGCTTTTGGTCGGAACGATCGCGGCTCCTCTGGGCTGTAAGCCGAAGTGGCCGGGGCGAGAACTTTTTGCGGCTCTCCTTTCGCGCCTTCGCATCCTCACCGTGAGCAAACAAACGCTTCGCGAGCGGCCGCTCTGGCTTTCGCTTCTCGCGCCCGCACTGCGCTCGGAAGCGGCCCGCGCCTTTCACCTCGCGGCGGCGGCCCTCGGTGCGGGTCTTCTCACGGGGCTTGCCTTCCGCGGGATCGGCACGGCCTACACGGTCGGATGGACGAGCACCTGGCTTGCGGGGCACGAAGCTTGGCTCGCCGCTCTTTTTTCCGCCACCTACGGACTCGTTCCGCTTGAACTCTTCGGCATCCCCTTCCCGGACGCCGCGGCCATTGCCGAGATGAACCTGCGCATAAACGCGCAGGGAAGCCCCGACGCGGCGGCCTGGCTGCTTCGCCTCATGGGACTCGTCGCGATCGTCGTGATTCTCCCTCGGTTGCTGCTGGCCTTCTTTGCGGGTCGCCGCGCCAAGGCCGCCCGAACGCGCTTCGTCTGGATCGACGAACAGGAAGAACCAACCCCCGTTTCCACGCAGCGTTCCGTCGCGTCCATTTCGGAAGGCGCGACGGTCCTCACGACCGTCCCCGTCGACGAGTCGCTTCGCCGCCGCACGGCCGCGCTTTTGATGCAGCCCGATGTCCGGTGGCGAACCGTCGACGTCTGGAAGGACGAACCCGAAAGCGCCCTCGCCTCGGTCGACACCGAGACCGCGGAGCTTCTCTTTGACGCAACCGCCACGCCCGAAGAGGAAGTGCACGGACACTGGATCGACGCGGTCGGCCGCAGACAGCCCGACGCCGTCACGCTGCTTGTCGACCTCTCGGGGCTTGAAGCGCAGTTCGGCGCCGAATCCGAACGCCTCACCGCGCGAAAAGCGCTCTGGGAAAGCTTCGCCGCCGAGCATCATGCGGCGTTGCGCTTCCTGCGCCTACAATAAGAGAAAATCACCCGGTTTTCGTTTCAGATGTTTTCTTCCGATCCATTACGCGTACACCTGAGCCTCGTGAGTCACACCAACATTGGAAAGACCACGTTGGCGCGCACGCTTCTCTCCCGAGACGTGGGAGAAGTGGCCGACCGCCCGCACGTCACCGAGACGACGGACGACTACGTGCTCGCGCGCGATCCCGCGGGCTGCGAGCTCGTTCTCTGGGACACCCCGGGCTTCGGCAATTCCGTGCGTCTCGCGGAACGTCTTCGCGGCCGCTCGAATCCGATCGGATGGTTTCTGAGTGAAATCTGGGACCGTTTCACCGACAAGGCCTTCTTCCTCGACCAGCGCGTCGTGCGTCACATCCGCGACACTTCGAGCGTGGTGCTCTATCTCGTCAACGTGACGGAGCGCCCCGACCGCGCAGGCTACATCCCCGCGGAAATGGAGATTCTCTCCTGGATCGGGAAGCCCGTCATCGTGCTCCTGAACCAGATGGGCGACCCGAGCCGCGCGAAGGAAAAGGAAGAGATCGAAGCCTGGCAGAAGGCGCTCGCGTCCTATCCCTTCGTTCACAAAATTCTCCCGATGGACGCCTTCGCGCGCTGTTGGGTGCAGGAGGTGGCGCTCTTCGACGCGATCGGCGAGGCGCTCCCCGAGTCGCTCTCGGCCGCCTACGCGTCGCTTCGCGAAGTTTGGGTGCGCGGTCGCCGCGCCGTCTACGCAAGTTCCGTCGAAGCCATCGCGCATCATCTGACGCATCTTCTTACTATGACCGAACTCGTCCCGACGCCCTCGCTCAAGGATCAGGCGATCTCGATGGCGCAGCGCTTCGGTTTTCTCAAGGACAAAACCGACGTCGTCAAGGACGCGCAGGCGTCCTTGTCGGCGGACGCCGCCGACAGCTTCTGCGCGCTCACGACACGCCTTCTGTCGGTGAACGGTCTGCACGGCACGGGCGTCAACCGAGAGATCATCCGCCGCATGAAGAGCGACTGGCACCTCGCCGTCTACACGGTCGACAAAAGTCAGGCTGCCGTGATCGGCGCCGCTTCGGGCGCCGCCTCGGGCGCGATCGCCGACACCGCCGCGGCGGGCCTGACGCTCGGCTTTGGCCTGCTCGTCGGGGCCGTCGTGGGCGCCCTCTCGGGCCTGGGCGCCGCGACCGTCTACAATGCTCAGCACCGCAAGGAAGGAATGGAACTCACCTGGAGCGACAAGGCGCTTGAAGGCTTTGCGCTCGAAGCGCTTCTGCTCTATCTCGCGATCGCCCACTTCGGCCGGGGACGCGGAGCCTGGCGCGCCGCGGAAAGTCCGCCCGAATGGAAGGATCAGCTCCAGCAGCTGTTGTCGGAAAACGACTTCGGGTTCGAGCACCTGCGCGACAATCCGACTTCGGCCCAGCCCTCGCTCGTGCACCACGTCGACGGAATTCTTCGGAAGATCTTCGAGTCGCTCTACGGACGCGGCGCCTGACGGGCGCCCGACGCCCTCTCTTTTTTCGGGACGCGGCCTTGGGCCGCGTCCGCCGGACTCTTTTGCATGTTTGAGAAAACCCTCCTCGTCACGGGGGGCGCCGGCTTCATCGGCGCCAACTTCATCGACTACTTCACCGATGCGCACCCCGAATACCGTCTCGTCAATCTCGACCTTCTCACCTATGCGGCCCGCAGGGAAGTTTTCGAACGACAGGGAAGGATGAAAAACGTCGTGACCGTTCACGGCGACATTCGCGACACCGCACTGCTTCACGAGATCCTGCGAAAGTACGACGTGGAGGGTACGCTGCACTTCGCAGCGGAAAGTCACGTCGACAATTCCATTCCCGATCCGCTTCGCTTCATCGAGACGAACGTGGTCGGAACGGCAACCCTTCTGAACGAGTGTCTCCTCTACTGGCGTGAACGGGGCACTTTGGAGACCTCGCGCTTTCACCACGTCTCGACCGACGAGGTGTACGGCAGTCTCGGCACCGAAGGGTTCTTCACCGAAGAGACGCCCTACGCGCCGAGCAGTCCCTATTCGTCGAGCAAGGCTTCGTCCGACCTCCTTGTGAAGGCCTACGCGCGTACCTACGGGATGAACGTGACGATCTCGAACTGCTCGAACAACTACGGGCCCTGGCAGCACGACGAGAAGCTCATCCCCACGGTGATCCGCAGGTGTCTCGCGCACGAACCGATCCCGGTCTACGGAACGGGGCGCAACGTCCGAGACTGGCTTTGGGTGGGCGACCACTGCCGCGCGATCGACCTCATCTTTCATGAAGGCCGCTCGGGCGAGCGCTACAACGTGGGCGGACACAACGAAAAGACAAACCTCGAGATCGTCGGAGCAATCTGCGCGCTCCTCGACGAACTGCGCCCGTGGACGGGGCATCGTTATGAAGAGCTCATTACCTTCGTCGAGGATCGACCAGGACACGACTTCCGCTACGCAATCGCGCCCGACAAGATTCAGCGGGAACTCGGATGGATGCCGGTCACTTCCTTCCCGAACGGATTGCGCCACACAGTAATATGGTATTTAACTGTCTCGTAAGGCTTTTACCGCTGACTATTGCTTTGGACAATCGAAGATTTGGCAGTAAGTTTACCTGAGTATTATGGGGGAACGTATTTCTGCAACGTTGCCTCTACCATCCTTCGATACTCCACCGATACCCCTCCCGTCAACTGTCCAGAGTCATCCTAGCCTGTGATCACCCTAGAGGGAGTCTTAGTACAGGGAAACTAGGTTTTTGAAAGACCGCAAGATCTCGTAAAATCTTCTCCTAGAGGAGTCATATAAATAATACCCTTCCCAATTTTATATTCTCTCCCGGAATCCTCAATACTCTTTTTATCACTCAAAACTCTTTGCTCCAACAAAGCATACACTCCTTCATCAACAAACCAATTCGTACTATCAATCCGTAAAAGCCCAAGAGTCTCCAAATGAACCAAATAAGAAGGAATGTCATCAGGAAACTCGCACTGCGATAAAACATCAATATTCGTTACGCATCGGCGATATACAATAAACCCCTTCCCACCTTTCTCACAAGATCTAACATCAATAAAAGCCTGATCTTTTTCCGCACATAGCGCATTAAGAATTTTCGCCTCATCTGGACACAACTGACTCAACGTATTAGCATGGCATTTAAGAAAACTCGTGGCGGTTCTTGAGTCCATTGCAGCCCCCAAAAGATTTACAAACCCTGCTTGCAGATCCTCCTCATCAAGACAAGAATCGAGACCTTCAAAAATAGCTTGAACTGTACCGTATGATGGTTCAATCCTTTGATCTTCCGGGATAGTAGAAATTCTCGCCTTAATCTGTTCCGAAAGCTTTGCCACTTGCTCTTCTTTTTGTTGTGCCCACTTTTCAGAAGGAAGCCCCCAACGGGCATACATTGCATGTCCCCAGGCACCAATCATTTTCCCCATCCATACCATAAACGGCTGAACCGCATCATCATAAACTTTATTTTTCACGCCATCGGGCATAGAAACATCCCTTTCACCTGAATACAACATAATCAATTGTAAGTCTACCCTGTTGTCTATTATTCAATCGTATCTTAGAACACCCAACATAAGATATTCTACCCTACCAAGAATTAATCTAGCATCAATTCTCGAAAACGTCAAAATCGAAACAACAGACTCTACAAATTTGGGATACGTACCCATTCAGCTCGCACAATCCTCCAAAAGACAGCATCTATTCCCAAAAAATCCAAATCCTTAATGCAACGAACCCCGCCTTTCACAAAGGAAAGAGCGGGGTTCGTTTTGACGGAGAGTCGCTTGGCCTTACGGCACCATTTCGTCGAGCTCTTCCTTCTTGACGACCTTCACGAGGTCCTCACGCTTGACGTTGAGGTAGTAGGCGATGGCCGCCGCCACAAAGACGGAGGAGTAAACACCCAACAGAATGCCGATCGTGAGCGCCAGGGCGAAGTAGTGCAGGGCCGGGCCCCCGAAGAAGAACATCGAGAGCGTCATGCAGAGCGTCGACGAGTGCGTGATCACCGTACGCGAGATCGTCGCCGTAATGGCCGAGTCGATGATTTCCATCGTGTCGGCCTTGCGCATCTTGCGGAAGTGTTCGCGAACGCGGTCGAAAATAATGACCGATTCGTTCACGGAGTACCCCAAGACCGCAAGCACGGCGGCGAGCACCGGAAGCGAAAATTCCCACTGCATCACCGAGAAGATCCCCACGACGATCACGATGTCGTGGAGGTTGGCGATGATGGCCGCGATCGAGAACTTCCACTCGAATCGGAAGGCGAGGTAGATCACGATGCCGAGCACCACGAGCGCGAGCGCCGTGCCGCCGTCGCGGGCGAGTTCGTCGCCCACCTGCGGGCCCACGAATTCGGTGCGGCGAAGCTCCACTCCGGGATTCTTCGCTTCGAGCACCTTCATGACGCTCGCGGCGATTTCACCCGACGTGACGCCTTCCTTGTTCGGGACGCGGATCACCACGTCGCGGGCCGTGCCGAAATTCTGCACGAGCACTTCGTTTGAGATTTCCTTCAGGTCCGTTCGGATCTGTTCGGTGTTCGCGGCCTGCGGGAAGTTCACTTCCATCTGCGTGCCGCCCGTGAACTCGATCGAGAAGGCGAGACCGTGAGTGAAGATCCAGTAGACGGCGATCAGGAAGCTCACAAGCGAGATGCCGTTCAGAATGTGACGATACTTCAGAAACGGGATCGTCTTATGAATGCGGAAAAACTCCATTCTTCAGCTCCTCACTTCGCTTCTTTGTTGGGACGCCAGATCATGCCCACGTGCAGACGCGCGAGCTTCTTCTGACGGCCGTAGATGAGGTTGATCATCGAACGCGAGACGACGACCGAGGTAAAGATCGAGGTCAGAATCCCGAGACAGTGCACCACGGCGAAGCCGCGCACCGGACCCGAACCGAAGATGAGAAGCGCAATGCCGGCGATCAGGCTCGTGATGTTCGAGTCCAAAATCGTCGAGAAGGCGCGCTCATACCCTTCCGAGATCGCCACCTGCGGCGTACGTCCCTCGCGCAGTTCTTCACGCACGCGTTCGTTGATGAGCACGTTCGAGTCGACGGCCATGCCGAGCGTGAGCGCGATGGCGGCGATCCCCGGCAGCGTCAAGGTTGCCTGCAGCATCGAAAGAAGGGCGACGAGCATCATCACGTTGCACAAAAGCGAGATGCCCGACACGATCCCGAAGACCTGGTAGTAGACCGCCATGAAGATCGCGATGATGATGAAGCCGTACAAGGTCGAGCGGAAGCCCGCCTCAATGTTGGCCTCACCGAGACTCGGCCCGATCAGGCGTTCCTCGACGATTTCCATCGGGGCGGCAAGCGAGCCGGCACGCAGCACGAGCGCCGTGTCGGTGGCTTCGACGGTCGTCATCTGGCCCGAAATCTGCACGCGCCCGCCCCCGATTTCCTGACGGATGACCGGCGCCGTCACGACTTCGCCCTTCCCCTTTTCAAAGAGGATGATGGCCATGCGCTTGCCAACGTTTTCACGCGTGACGTCCTGGAAGATGCGGGCACCGCGATTGTCGAGCTCGAGGTTCACGGTCGGTTCCTGCGTCTGACCGTCAAAGCCCGGCTGCGCGTCGTTGAGGTTTTCGCCCGTCAGAATGACGCGGCGCTTCACGAGAATCGGACGCCCGTCGCGTTCCTTGAAGAGTTCGTCGCCAAACGGCACGTTCCCCTGGGCGAGCTGCGCGAGCGCTTCGGGACTGTCGTCGACGAGACGCACTTCGAGCGTTGCCGTACGGCCGAGAATGTCCTTGGCCTTGGCAGTATCCTGCACGCCCGGGAGCTGCACGACGATGCGGTCGGCGCCCTGCTGGGCGATCACGGGTTCCGCAACGCCCAATTCGTTGATTCGGTTGTGCAGCGTCGAGATGTTCTGCTTGAGGGCGTATTCCTGAATGTTCTGAAGGGCCTTCTGCGTGAGCGACGCGCGGATCACGTAGGGCTTCGCCGTGGCTTCGGGAAGCGTGAGCGTCAGATCGGGCTGCGTGTTGCGCAGGAGGTCGTTCGCGCGGGCGCGTTCCTCTTCGGAAGCGAAGTTGATCGTAATGTCGTTGCCGCTGCGGGAAATGCCGGTGTGGCGGATGCGCTTGTCGCGAAGCTGCGTGCGCAGATCGGTCGCGATCGCGTCGCCGCGCTTTTCAATCGCCGCGTGCATGTCGACCTGCAAAAGGAAGTGCACGCCGCCGCGCAGGTCAAGGCCCAGATACATCGGGAGGGCGTTGATCGAAAGGAGCCACTCGGGCGTGTTCGGAACGAGGTTCAACGCCACGATGTAGGAGGGATCCGCAGGATTGGGATTCAGCGCCTTTTCAATCACTTCGCGCGCCTGCAGCTGCTTTTCGGCTTCCGTCGGCTCGAAGCGCACGCGGATGGAATTCTGCTGAGCGCCCTGCTCGAAAAAGACACCGTTGGGCTGGATCTTCGCCTCGGCAAGCAACGTCTCGACGCGCTGGAGCGTGTCTTCCGTCACCTTGACCGTGGCCTTGCCCGAGGAAACCTGCACCGCGGGAGACTCTCCGTAGAAGTTCGGCAGCGTGTAGACGAGACCGATGAGGAGAGCGACGACGATGACCAGGTATTTCCACAGAGGATATCGGTTCATGCTTGTCTCCGTCACGCGAAGCGATGCGCCCCGGACGTGACCTAACGGGTAAAAATCGAACGCGAAGTTCGACCGTTTGAATCGCCGAAAGGCGCCGAAGGCCGATTCTCGACCTTCAACGCCTTTCTCGAATCGCTTTCGCGGGGCTTAGAACTTGAGCGTGCCCTTCGGAAGGACCGACTGCACCGCGGCGCGCTGCATGCGAACGCTCACGGACTTGCCGTCGACCGTCGCGATCGTGAGCGTCACGGTCTGCTCCTGAACGGCTTCGATGCGGCCGGCGAGACCGCCGATCGTCATGACTTCGTCACCCTTCGTGAGCGCTTCGCACATCTGCATGTGCTCCTTCTGACGCTTCTGCTGCGGACGAATCAGGAAGAACCAGAAGAGCGCAAAGATGAGGAGAAGGGGAACGACCTGAACCAGGAAACCTTCCATACCGCCCGGAGCGGCTTCGGCCGCGTAGGCGTTGTCAATAAACCACATGGGAGAACTCCACTCTGTAAAAAAAAACTTGTTTCACCCGCCGCCCGGGGGAGGCGGGCGAGAGACGTGCGCTTCATTATACGAGCGAACGTCTTCACGCAAACTTAAAATGCCGCGCGTTATTCGATGCCGCGGGCCCGATCGGCCGCAAACTGCGCCTTCCACGCTTCGAACGTCCCCGCTTCGAGGGCGTCGCGCATCTCCTGCATCAAATTCAGATAGTAGGAGAGGTTGTGGATCGTGTTGAGCCGCGCGCCGAGGATCTCGCCCACCTTGTGGAGGTGATGCAGATACGCGCGCGTGAAGTTGCGGCAGGTGTAGCAGCTACAGGTCGGATCCAAGGGACGCAGATCGTTCTTGTAGCGGCTGTTCTTGATCTTCACGTCGCCGAAACGCGTAAAGAGCCACCCGTTGCGCGCATTGCGCGTGGGCATGACGCAGTCGAACATGTCGATCCCGTTCGAGACGCCCGCAACGAGATCTTCGGGCGTGCCCACGCCCATCAGGTAGCGCGGACGGTCCTCGGGGAGCTTGTGCACGATCGCGTCCATGATGCGCAGCATCTCCTCCTTGGGTTCCCCCACGGAGAGGCCGCCCACGGCGTAGCCGTGAAAGCCGATGTCCTTGAGCCCCGCAAGCGACTCTTCGCGCAGGTGCTCGAACATGCCGCCCTGCACGATCCCGAAGAGCGTGTTGGGATTTTCCAGACGTTCGAATTCGTCCTTCGAGCGCTTCGCCCAGCGAAGGCTCATGCGCATCGACGCGGCCGCTTCGGCTTCGGTGGCGGGTCGCTCGCCGATTCTGTAGGGCGTGCACTCGTCCAAGACCATCGTCACGTCGGAATTGAGGACGCGCTGAATCTGCATCGAGATTTCCGGCGTCAAAAAGAGCTTCGCCCCGTTGATGGGGTTGCTGAACTTCACGCCTTCTTCGGTGATCTTGCGCAGTTCCCCGAGGCTGAAGACCTGAAAGCCGCCCGAGTCGGTCAAGATGGGCCTATGCCACTGCATGAAGTCGTGCAGCCCCCCGTGCGCGCCGATCACGTCGAGCCCCGGGCGCAGCCACAGGTGGAAGGTGTTGCCGAGAATGATCTGCGAGCCGATCTCGACGAGCTCGTTCGGAGCCATCGCCTTGACGGAGCCGTAGGTGCCGACCGGCATGAAGATCGGAGTTTCGATCGTGCCGTGATTGAGCGTCAGCGTGCCGCGGCGGGCACGCCCGCTCGTCGTTTTGACGGAAAAAGAAAAGGACATGGTCGATTCCTTGCGTTGATCGATGCGTTAGTCGACGGCCTTGGCGGCCTCGGGATCGCGCTCGAGGAAGCACGCGTCGCCGTAGCTGAAGAAGCGGTACTTGCTCTCCACGGCGTGACGGTAGGCTTCGAGAATGCGCTTGCGGCCGACGAGGGCCGAAACGAGCATCAGAAGCGTCGACTTGGGCAGATGGAAGTTCGTCACGAGCGCGTCGACGATCTTGAATTCGTAGCCGGGCGTAATGAAGAGCGCCGTGTCGCGCGCCCCCGCTTCCACGTGACCCGGACGGTCCGCCGCGCTCTCGAGGGTGCGAAGCGACGTCGTGCCGACCGCAACGACGCGGCGGCCTTCGGCCTTCGCGCGGTTGATCGCTTCAGCCACGTCTTCGGGCATGCGGTACCACTCGGAGTGCATGTGGTGTTCCGAAAGCTTTTCGACGCGCACGGGCTGGAAGGTCCCCGCCCCGACGTGAAGCGTTACGTAGGCGATTTCGACGCCCTTTTCCTTTAGGCGGGAGAGGAGTTCTTCCGTGAAGTGCAGCCCCGCCGTCGGCGCCGCCACGGCGCCCGGGTACCGGGCGTACACCGTCTGATAACGGGTTTCGTCGTTTTGGCTGTCTTCATGCTCGATGTAGGGCGGAAGCGGCACGTGGCCCTCTTCGTCGAGGACGTCGAGGACGGGACGTTCAAAGGCGAGTTCGAAGAACTGTCCTTCGCGGCCCTCCACCGTCACGACGGCGTTGCCGAAAAAGAGCTTCGTCCCGGGCTTGGGTGACTTGCTCGCGCGAAGCATCGAGATCGCATGGGTTTCGTCGGTAACGCGCTCGATCAGCGCTTCGACGGCCCCGCCCGTTTCCTTCTTGCCCAAAAGGCGCGCCTTGATGACGCGCGTGTTGTTGGCGATGAGCAGGTCGCCCGGGCGCAGAAACTTTTCGATGTCGGTGAAGGTGCCGTCCTCCATCACGTCGCGGGTGACGTGCAGAAGACGAGAAGCCGTCCGGTTTTCCAGAGGATATTGAGCGATGAGCTCCTGCGGGAGCTCGAAATCAAAGTCGGATAGGTATTGTTCTCGCATGGCTTGACCGGCCAGGATGAAAAGAAAAGGACGTATTGTAGCGGATCGCGCCCAAAGGCTCTCAGGATTCGCCCGACAATTGCACGGGTCCGAGGAGAATCGAGCCCGATCGCCTCGCCCCGTTGTCGTACACCTCCGCCCCCACCGCCTCGACGCTTCGGAACATGTCGAGAAGGTTTCCGGCCAGGGTCATCCCGCCCACGGGATGGACGATGACGCCGTTCTCGACCCAGAAGCCCGAAACGCCGCGGGAATAGTCTCCCGTCACGGGGTTCAGCCCGCGCCCGATCGTGTCGGTGACGTAGAGCCCCGTCCCGAGGCGCTCGAGCATCGCCTTTTCCGTCATGTCGGGGGTCGTTCGGCTGCTCGAGAGAATCAGGTTGTAGGCGCCGCCCGCGTTGCCGGTCGTGCGGCAGCCGAGCTTGCGCGCGGTGTAGCTCGAGAGAAATTTCCCCCGAAGAACGCCCTCCTCCACGATCGCGCGGCGGCTCCCGGCGCAACCTTCGTCGTCAAAGACGCCCGAGCCGATCGCGCCCGGAATGTAAGGGTCCTCGAGGACCGACACGTGAGCGGGGAGAATGTTCGTTCCTTCGCGCCCGAGCAGACAGGAGGTCTTTCGATAGAGGGCCCGCCCCGAGAGAAGGTCTTCGAGCATGTCGAGAAATTCGGTCGCGACGTAGGGCGCAAAGAGCACGCGTACGGCGCCGCCCGGAATCGTCCTGCGGCCGAGCTTCGCCGCGGCCCGCTCGGCCGCGCGGCGCCCGAGTTCTCCGGGGTCGGGAAGTTCCGCCGCGCTTCGGCCCTGTCCCCACCAGGCGTCCTGCTCGAAGTCGTCGCCTTTCGCAGCCACCGCCACGCAGTCGACGTCGTGGCGCGAATAGTCGTAGCCTGCGGAAAAGCCGAGGGAATTCACAAGCGTGAAGCGCCCCGAAGAGGTCGTGAAGACCGCGCCGTCCGTGTTTTCGACGCAGGGGTCCGCGGCCAAGGCCGCCTCTTCGGCCTTCGCAAGATAGGCGATCGCGTCCTCGGGCGTTCCCTCAAAAGGGTGACAGAGCGACAGATCCCGAAATTGCGTCTGAAGGTCGCCTTCGTCGGGGAGCCCCGTCGCTTCGTCCTCTTCGGCGACGCTCGCAATCGCGATCGCCGCGCGCACCGCACGCTCGACGGATTGCTCGGAAAAGTCCGACGTCGTCGCGCTTCCGCGGCGCTTTCCCTTCCAGACGGCGATCGACAGGACCTTTTCCCGCGTGTATTCGAGAGCCTCGACTTCCCCCATTCGATAGGTAACGCTGAAGCCCCTGTCGGCGCTTACTTCGGCCGCGCCTTCGTCGGCTCCGAGCGCGAGCGCACGCTCGAGCGCAGCCTTCGCAACGGCCTCGGTTTCGTTCGGTTCGGACTTGTGCGCCTCTCTTTGCGCCATCTGCATCTCCCTCGTCTGAAAGCCGTTATCATACGGTTTTCTTTCAGGATTTAGGATTTCAAGGCTATGCGTCAGGACTTCACTGAGGACGACGAAGAGATCGAGCGCGGTCCCTCCAAATCGCAGCTCAAGCGCGAACAGCTCGAGCTGCAGGAGCTCGGACGCGAAATGACGAAGTTGGGCGACGATCAATTGAAGCGCATTCACCTTCCCGAAGACGTGCTCGCGGAAATTCTCGAATTCCGCCGCATGCGCTCCTTCGGGGCGCAGCGCCGTCAGCTGCAGCTGATCGGCAAGAAAATGCGCCACATGGATCCCAAGGCCGTGCGCGAGGCGATCGACCGCGCCACCGGCGAATCCCGCGCCGCCGTCGCGCTCCTGCACCGCTGCGAAACGCTACGCGACAAAATGATCGAAGGGGACGACGCCGTGAAGAAGTTCATCGACGAACACCCCGAAGTCGACATTCAGGCGCTTCGCACGCTCGTTCGCGGCGCCCGCAAAGAGCGCGAACTCCAGAAGCCCCCGAAGAACGCGCGGGAACTCTACCGCTTTCTCCACGCCGCGCTCGAGGAACCGCTCGAACTCTTCCGCGAAGAAGACGAAGAAAACGCCTGATCATTCAAAGGAGATTCGGCATGAAACCGCCCCGCAAAACGGAAAACGAACTGATTCTCGGGCTCGTCTCGGTCTCCGACCGCGCGAGCCAGGGCGTATACCGAGACGAAGGGATTCCCGCGCTCGAAGCCTGGATGCGCAAGGCCGTGAAGAATCCCCTCACGATCCACAAGCGCCTCATTCCCGACGAACGCTTCGACATCGAGAAGACCCTTCGCGAGCTCGTCGACATCATCGGCTGCGACCTCATTCTCACGACGGGCGGCACGGGGCCGTCGCGCCGCGACGTAACGCCCGAGGCGACGCTCGCCGTCGCCACGCGCGAAATGCCGGGCTTTGGCGAACAGATGCGCGCGATTTCGGGACACTTCGTTCCGACCGCGATTCTCTCGCGTCAGGTGGGCGTTCTTCGTGAAACGCCCGACCATGCGGCCCTCATCATCAATCTTCCGGGGCGTCCCAAGGCGATCGCCGAAACGCTCGAAGGCCTCAAGGACGAAGACGGCCGCTCGATCGTCAACGGGATCTTTGCGGCCGTTCCCTACTGCATCGATCTGATCGGCGGCCCCTACATCGAAACGAACGACGACGTCGTGAAGGCCTTCCGTCCGAAGAACGCGCAAAAGCCCGCGGCCAAGAAGGAAGAAGCGGCCAAGACACAGACCGGCATCAAGATCGAAGGTGCTGACCAGCCTCGTTCCGAAGAAGCGGCGAAGGTCGAGATCAAGGCCGCGGAACCCGTCCGCGCGCCCGAAGCCCCCGAAGCACCGGCCGAACCGAAGATCGAGCCCAAGCCCGAACCCAAACCGGAACCGAAACCCGAACCGGTCGAACCTTTCCGTGCGAACGACCTTCTGATGGTGTCGCCCCGCATGAGCGTTCGTCCGCCGGAACTCACGCTCCTCTGGCTTCACGGCATGGGGGTCGACAACCGCGATTTCGTGAGTTTTGCCGACGAAATTCTGGAGTTCGGCGGTCCCGCCTGCCGACTGATTCTCCCGAATGCCCCGGTGTGCGAAGTGAGCATTCACCCGGGCCACGCGCTTCGCGCCTGGTACGACATCCGTCATCCGGACCTTGAAAAGAACGTCGACCTGTACGGGATCAAAAAGAGCGCCCGACGCATCGAAGCGCTTCTTCGCGAACTCGAAGAAAAAGGTCTTCGCCGCGACCGCATCGTCCTCGGCGGCTTCTCGCAAGGTGCGGCCATTGCGCTTTATGCGGGTCTGCGCTCCGAGACGCCCTTGGCCGGCGTCGCCGCGCTCTCGGGCTATCTCCCCGACGCAGGGCGTCTTTACAACGAAGCGACGCCTGCGGGTCGCAGCATGCCCGTCTTCATGGGGCACGGGGAATTCGATTCGGTTGTTTCGCCCCTCATCGCGGAGCGAAGCGCCCGCGTGATCCACGAGGTGAATCCGAACTTCGAATATCACGCCTACGACATGGACCACGAGCTCTGTCAGGAGGAAATGCTGCAGTTGGCGGCGTTCCTGCGCAACGTGGCGCAAGCTTGAGTTTCTGTTCGGCAGAGCAAAAAGGGGCTTCTGTCTTCTCAGGACCGTTGCCCCTTGTTCATTCCCGACAGACCGCTTACATCCGACAGCGGATCGTCTACTGTATATCTACTGTATATCTACTGTTAACTTACTGTTTACTTGCCTCGTACGGATACAGTTGGTTAACAGTGCTACTGTGGGGGAAACATCCCAATTTACGGCCGCACGCAACGCCGTCGGCCGCTTTCCCCAGGTGCCTTCTCCGCCGGGACGAAGCGTTCACTCACTTCGCAAAAAGCGATTCAGAAAATAGCGGATAAAAGAAAATCCCGCACTGCACACGACAGTACGGGACTCGAATTTGGTCCCCGAGGTGAGACTCGAACTCACACGGTTTTACCCGGCGGATTTTGAATCCGCTGCGTCTACCATTCCGCCACCCGGGGAGACTTCTTGTAAAGAGGAAGTCGAAGTTTATCAGCTCCGAGCTAAAAAAGCAATTGACTGCGAAGGATCTTTTCGGCGAACCGTCGCAATCCATTCGGCAAGTGTTCGGCCTTCAAGGAGGCTGTCTTCGCCCGCGAGGTCCGCAAGCGGAACGAGGACGAACAGACGTCCCGTCATCCTCGGGTGCGGAAGAATGAGCTCGGGGTCGTCGCTTTGCAGATCGTCGTAGAGCAAAACGTCGAGGTCGAGCGTTCGCGGAGCGTTCACGACGCCCGCGGGCCTCACGCGCCCGTAGCGGTTCTCCAACGCCTGCAGCCGGTGCAGAACCTCCTTGGGCGACAGATTCGTTTCGGCCTGCAGGACGGCGTTCACGTAGTCGGGCCCCGAAGATTCGACGGGAGACGTGTCGTAGAAAGGGCTGACCTTCACCTCCGAAAAGTCGGGCGAGGCTTCGATTTCCGAGACGACCTTGCGGAGCGTCGCGAGAGGCTCGCCCAGATTGGCCCCGAGGGCGACGGTGACGAGCGCCATCAGACTTCTTCCTTCTTTGCGCTGCGGCGGCGATGCGGACGGCGGCGACGCGGGCGTTTCCGAGGTTCCGCAGCGGGAGCCGTCCCGTCCTTCGCGCTCGAGCGCGGCGGCTGATTTCTCGCCTCCTGCTGCGTCACGGCGAGCATTTCCTTTTGTTCGTCGGCGTCGGCCTGAGCAAAGCGATCCCACCACTCGACGAGATTCTTGTCGGCCATGCCGACGAGCGAGCGCAAAAGGAGGAAATCCCAGCCCGCGCGGTAGCGGGGATGACGAAGCACCGCATAGGCGGCCTTTCCCGTGCGGCGTTCGAGCCGTCCCTGCAGCATCCAGAGGTCGTAGATGTCGTTTTGAATGCGCCGCTGCACGGCGAACTGTCCCGACTGACCTTCGAGCACCTCGACGGCGGCCGAGTGCAGGGCCGGAAGCCGCTTCATCCCGAGCTTCTCTTCGTTGTACTCCCAACGCTTCGCGGCCTGAGGCCAGAGAAGCGTGCCGAGAAGGAAGAAGGGAGAAAGCTTCTTGCCGATCGCGATGCGCTCGTCCGAGCGCTCGAGCGCCACCATGAGGAAGCGCTCCCATTCGGGATCCGTCACGATGCGCTCGAGCATGGGAAGAAGTTCCTGATCGAGCTTTTCGTTCCGGAGCTTTTGCACGCAGTCGAGCGCGTGTCCGCAGGTGAGGATCTTGAGGAGTTCGTCCATGAGGCGGGGCTTCGGTACGTTACGAAGCAATACGCCCATTTTCCCGATGGGACGCTCCGTCGCGGGATCGATTTTGAAGCCGAGTTTCGCGGCGATGCGCACCGCGCGGATCATGCGCACGGGATCTTCGCGATAGCGCTCTTCCGGAGCGCCGATCATGCGCAGGCGCTTTGCCCTGATGTCGTCGAATCCCCGGTGGTAGTCAAAGAGTTCCTCGGTCTTCGGGTCGTAATAGAGCGAATTGCAGGTGAAGTCGCGCCGGGCGGCGTCTTCCCACATTTCGCCGAATTCGTTGTCGGAGACGACGCGGCCCGTCGCGTCCTTCGCAACGCCCGCGCCCGCGAGCGCGCGGAAGGTCGAGCATTCGATCACTTCGTTGCCGAACATCACGTGCACGAGCCGAAAGCGCCGCCCGATGATGACGCCGCGCCGCACCGAACGCTTCACCTCCTCGGGACGCGCGTCCGTGACGACGTCGAAGTCCTTGGGCGTGACGCCGAGGAGCAGATCGCGCACGGCTCCGCCCACGATGTAGGCGCGAAAACCTCGGGCCTGAAGTTGTTCGCAGGTCTTTTTGGCCTGCCAGGCGACGAGCGCGGGATCTATCCCGTGTTCGTCGGGACCGATTACGCGGGGCTCCTTGACGATGCCCTCGTGGGGCTGAAAAAAGGAGCGGACCCGGTCAATAAAGCTTTCGATCACTGGGAACTCCTTTCCGGAAAGAGCCGCAGGACGTGCCAGCCGCGCTCGAGCGCGACGGCGCGAAGCGCTTCGTCGGGGTGCACGGCGTAGGCCTCGCCCCCCATTTTCTCGGCGAATTCCAGAAGCGGCAGATCGTTGATCGAATCCGAAAAGGCAGCTTCGATCGTCACGTCTTCCCCGCTCTTGTCCGCGAGCTCCCGCATTTTTTCCTGGAGAAGGATCACCTTCCCCTCCTGATAGCTGTGCGACCCCGCCACGCGGCCGGTGAATTCGCCCGCCGCGTCGGTTTCAGGCGTCGCCGCGACGAGGTGCTCGATGCCGAAGAGCTTCGCGACGGGTTCGGTGACGAAGCGGTGCGTCCCCGTCGCAAGGACGAGCGTACAACCGCGGTCGCGCCACTGATCGAGGTAGTGAAGCACCACCGGATCCACGTGGGGCGCCACCTTTTCGCGCACGAATTCGTCGCGCCAGGCCTCGAGGGTCTTTCTCGGAAAGCGCGCGAGAAGCCCCATGGCGAAAGACATCATTTCGTCGAGCGAGAAGGTGCCCGCGTGGTATTCGCGGTTGAGCCGGCGGCTCGTCTCCAAAAACTCTTCGCCCAAGCCCGCCTTTTCGATCAGAAAGACGGTCCAGCCGTCTCCCGTATCGATCGGCAGGAGCGTGTGGTCGAGGTCAAATACGGCCAATTTCATTGTTCTGCCTCCGTTGCGCGGTGCTGCGACTCCCCTCAGGGCTGCGTCGAGGACCGCGTCGGGTTTGAGAAGTGCGGATCCCTCTGCAGCACCTGCACGGCCTCGCGCAGAAGCGGAAAGGTGACCGGACGCTGCGTCATGAGGCTCAGCCGGTCCACCGCCGCCAACACGCGGGAAAGCGTTCTCATATCCCGAGGCAGGGTGCGTTCGATCCAGTTCGTCATTTCATAGGTGAGAGTGAAACCCCTCTGATGGGCCTGCCGCATGAGTTCGGCCGTGCGGTCCGCTTCGTTGAGCGGCGCAATGCCGAACGACACGCCGGCGTGCAGGCGACTCTTGATGTCGTCCCCCAGGGGCAGTGCGTCGATGGGGCAGCGCCCCGCGCAGACGAGTCGGGCGTCGGGCACCCGCATCACTTCGTTCTGCAGATTGCGAAGCTGACGGGAAAAGCCCAGATCGAGCTCGTCGATGTCGTCCACCGTATAGAGCTTGACGGCGGGATCAAAGGGTTCGACGCGAAAGCGGCTCGGAGGACGCAGGGCCGTCAGGAGATGCGTGAGGCCCGCCCCTCTGGGGCCGTATAGATACACGAATTTCGGGCCCGCTCCGCGGGCCACTTCCCGCAATACCATGACGGCCTGTCCGTTGGCCCCGACCACGAAGTTGTCGAGCGTGGGCGTGTCTTCCGCGGGCATAGCCAGCAAGTATTGTTCCGAGTCGTGCATGAGGCTGGAAGAGATTCTGAGGGAATTCCGCTTGGGCGGGCCCGGGGGCCCGGCGGCAACATCTAGAAAGGGAGAGTTTACCGCGAATGCGAAAATCGTGCGGCGCCAAGAAGGATCCGACCGAAGAAAAGAAAAGCCGAGAGAAGACGCTCCCCGCGTCTTCGCGTATACTCTCAGCCGATTCTTCATTGAGCCCTCCGACGGGCTCCACCCCCTGAGCGGCAAGGGTTTCCTTCACGCGAAGAGAAATTCCTGCAGCCCCTTTTTTTCCTGATTTGGTACGGCAATGACCCAACTCTCCTACGCAGCTGCCGGCGTGTCGATCGACGCCGGAGACGAACTCGTCGAACGCATCAAACCCGCCGCCAAGCGCACCCTCGTTCCGGGCGTTCTCGGCTCCATCGGCGGCTTCGGCGCTCTCTTCGAAGTGAGCAAGGAATACAAGAACCCCGTTCTCGTCACGGGCACCGACGGCGTGGGAACGAAACTCATGCTCGCCTTTCGCCTCGGCCGTCACGACACCGTGGGCCAGGATCTCGTCGCCATGAGCGTGAACGACATTCTCGTGCAGGGCGCCAAGAGCCTCTTCTTCCTCGACTACTATGCCTGCGGGAAGCTCGACGTGGACGTCGCCGCCCGCGTGGTGACGGGCGTCGCCAAGGGTTGCGAACTCGCGGGCTGCGCTCTGATCGGCGGCGAAACCGCCGAAATGCCGGGCATGTACCCCGAAGGGGAATACGACCTCGCGGGCTTTGCCGTGGGCGTCGTCGAAAAGGACGAAATCATCGACGGCTCCACGATCGACGAAGGCGACGTGATTCTGGGTCTCGCTTCGAGCGGCCCGCACTCGAACGGCTTCTCGCTGATCCGCAAGGTGGTGGAAGTCGCCGGCGCCGACTGGGAAATGCCCTTTGACGGGGCGACCCTCGCCGACCGCGTCATGGAACCCACCCGCATTTACGTGAAGCCCGTCCTTGAAGTCCTCAAGTCGGTGCGCATCAAGGGCATGGCCCACATCACCGGGGGCGGCCTCGTGGAAAACGTGCCCCGCGTCCTTCCCGAAGGCGTGCAGGCCGTGATCGACGGCAGCTCCTGGACGCGTCCCGCGATCTTCGACTGGCTCGAAGAAAAGGGCAACATCGACCGCCACGAAATGCACCGCGTCTTCAACAACGGCATCGGCCTCGTCGTGATCGTCGCGGCGCAGGACGCCGAACGCGCCAAGGCGCTCTTTGAAGAACAGGGCGAAAAGGTCTTCACGATCGGCCGCATCGAGAAGCTCCCCGAAGGGGAGGCCCCCTGCGTCGTCCGCTGATCGACGGCGCTTCTCTTCTGAAGGGACTGCCGCCCGCCGGGGCGTCGGTCCCTTTTACTTTTCCGAGGTCAGGAAAAGAAAGTCCTCCGGGAAATCTTCCGTTCGGACGGCCCCGAGAAGCGGAGCCGCCGCATCCTTCTCGGAGAGAATCGGATTTTCCGCGCTCCAGCGCACGGCGAGCGTCGGATCGTTCCAACGCACCGAGCGTTCGCTTGCGGGGGCGTAGTAACGGTCAACCTTGTAGCTGACAAGCGTATCGGGCGTTCTCGTCACGTAGCCGTGGGCGTAGCCCGCCGGGATGAAGAGCGACGCGCGCTCGCGCGCTTCGAGCGTCACGCCCACCCACTTTCCGAAACGGGGACTTGTCGGGCACACGTCCGCCACCACGTCCCAAATGACGCCCGAAAGCACCCGAAGAAGCTTCGCTTGCGCATGCGGCGCGGCCTGCCAGTGAAGGCCCCGGATCGTGCCCGCGGCTTTCGTAAAGGCTTCGTTTTCCTGCACGAAGGGGCAATGAATGCCGAGCCGCGCGAAATCGTCCGCGCGGAAGCTCTCGAGGAAGTTCCCCCGTTCGTCCTCATGCACGGTCGGGGTCAAAAGAAGGACGCCCGGCAAATCGAGAGACTGAACCTTCATTCTCCGAGTCCCTTCTCAAGCGTCTCGACCATGGCGTCGAGCGTCGAAAGCGTCGCCGGATCGTCGGGGTCAAGGAGCGTCAAGTCCGGCATCGAGCGCATCCAGGTCATTTGGCGCTTCGCGAGCTGCCTCGTCGCGGCAATGCCCGCAAGGCGAAATTCTTCGAAACCGCACTCGCCCGACAAACAGTCGATCGCCTGGCGATACCCCACGGCCCGCATGGCGGGACTCTCCCGATCAAAGCGCGGACTCTTCATGAGGTCGCGCACTTCGGCGAGGAACCCGGCGTCCAACATCGCGTCGAAGCGCTCCTCGATGCGGCGGTGCAGAAGCTTGCGGTCGGGCGGCAAAAGCCCGACCGAGAGCATGGGGAAAAGCGGCTCGGCCGCCTTCGCGTGAAAGCTCGAGAGCGTCTTTCCCGTCATGCGCCAGACTTCGAGCGCGCGCCCGATTCGCTGACGGTCGGCGGGCTGAAGACGGGCCGCCGTCTCGGGGTCGATTTCCCGAAGTTTTTCCCACATGGCGGGCCAACCGAGGCGTTCGCCTTCTTCCAACACCTCGCTTCGCACTAGGGGAGAGGTCGTCGGGAGATCGTTGAGTCCTTCGCGCAGGGCCTTGGCGTAGAGCATCGTACCGCCCACAATGAGGGGCACCCGCCCGCGCGCGCGGATTTCGGGGACGAGCTTTGCCGTGTCCGTCAAAAAATCGGCCGCACTGTAGGGCTCGTCGATTTCACGCACGTCGATCAAATGGTGCGGGCACACGGACCGCTCTTCGGGCGTCGGTTTGGCGCTTCCGATGTCTAGCCCCCGATAGACGAGGGCCGAATCGATGCTGATGATTTCTACGGGATGCCGTCTCGCGAGCGAAAGCGACAAAGCAGATTTTCCCGAGGCCGTGGGGCCGAGAAGCAACAGGGCGAGAGGCGCCGTCATCACTGTCCCCGCAGGAAGAGTTTGTCGAGTTCGTCCGTCGTGAGAAGCTTCCACGTGGGCCGTCCGTGATTGCACTGATCGATCCGCTCGGTCTTCTCCATCGAGCGCAGGAGCGCATCGATCTCGGGGAGCGTGAGCTTGCGGTTCGCCCGAACCGAGCCGTGACAGGCGACGGTGGCGAGAACCTTGTTGCGCATCACCTCGGTGAGATTGGAGGTGCCGAAGCTCTCGAGCTCGTCGAGGAGTTCGTGCACGAGCGTCTCGAGACTGTCGGCGGGCGCTTCGGCGATGATCGCGGGCACGGCGCGAAGCGCGGCGGCGTTTTCGCCCGTCACGCTCACGTCGATCCCGAAGGCGAGAAGTTCCTCCTTGTGCGCTTCGATCGTCGCGATCTCGGCGGGCGTCACGCGGAAAACCTGCGCGATGAGGAAGGGCTGCACGGGAAGGTCCTTGGCGTCGAGCGACTTTTTGAGCCGCTCGTAGGTGACGCGCTCGGCCGCCGCATGCATGTCGACCACCACGATCCCGTCTTCTCGTTCGGCGAGAACATAGACGCCCGCCACCTGGCCGAGGGCCCGTCCGAAATAGGGACGGTCGGTTTCAAAAGAGTCGAGTACGGGTTCGAATCCCCCCTTCTGCGCCGGACCTTCGGCGGGGGTCGGTTCGAGTTCGATCGCGCCCGTCGTCGCGGGCGCCCCGGTCTCCGGCGAAACGGCGTCGCCGAATCGTTCGGCAGGCGTCTGCGGGGCCGCAGAAACGAAGCGGTTCAAATCGGAGGGCCCCGCCGAGAGACCGGGGCCGACCTTTTCTTCGTCGGCAATCGTGTCGTTCAGAAACGGTGCGGCCTCCGGGAGCGAGCGTCCCGACTCGGCGGCGAGCGCCGTGTCGAGGTCCGCCCCGAAAAGCCGCATCGCGTTCGCGACGGGCGGACGGTCTTCGCGCATCGGCCTGCGGGCATCCCATTCTCTCTTGGCGCCGCCGCCCGCGGGAAAGCCCCGCTCGGGCGCGGGAGCTGTCGACGTTTCGGGCACCGCCGCTTCCGAAAACGAGAGCGCCGCCCGAACGGACGAGGAGACGGCCGTGTGGATGCGCTGTCCCTCGGCGAAGCGCACCTCGCTCTTTGTCGGGTGCACGTTCACGTCGACCGCCGTCGGATCGATTTCGAGGTAGAGGCAATAGAGCGGCTGCGTCTGTCCGTGCATCACGTCCTGATAGGCGGAGCGCACGGCGTGCGAGAGAAGTTTGTCGCGCACGAAGCGGCCGTTGACGAAAAAGTACTGATCCTGCGTGCGGGCCTTTCCGATCACGGGAAGTCCCACGAGCCCCGTCAGACGAATGCCGTCGCGAAGCGCGTTCACCGGACGGCAGTTCTCCCGAAATTCCTTTGGAAGCACGGCCGCGATGCGGGCTTCGGGCGTCTGAGGAGGCAGCGTCAGCACGTCGCGGCCGTTCGCCACCACGCGGAACCCCGCCTCGGGGTGCGCGAGCGCCAAGCGCTCGACCTGCGTCAGGATGTGCGCCGTCTCGGTCGCGTCCGACTTCATGAATTTGCGTCGGGCGGGGGTTTTGTAGAAAAGGTCGCAGACTTCGATGCGGGTGCCGGGACTTCCGGCCGCGGCCGTCACGCGCCCCTCCTTCCACTCCCAGGCGTGCGCGTCCTCGGGCGTGCGGCTTCGGATCGTCATGGCGGAAACGGAGTCGATGCTCGCGAGCGCTTCCCCCCGGAACCCGAGCGTCATCACCTCTTCGAGTTCGAGGAGGTTGCGGATCTTGCTCGTGGCGTGGCGCATGACGGCGAGCGGAAGGTCGTCCTTCGCGATCCCCGAACCGTTGTCGGTCACGACGAGGCGCTTGAGACCGCCGCCGTCCACGCGGACTTCGATGTCGGTAGCGCCCGCGTCGAGCGAATTTTCCACGAGCTCCTTGACGACCGATGCGGGCCGCTCGATCACTTCGCCGGCCGCGATCTGACTCACCAATTCGTTGGGAAGCGCCGCAATCGGGCGGCGCGCCTTCGTTTCAGGCGTTTGACTGTCCTGCATTCCTCGTCGTTTTCCGTTACCGTTTTGATTTTGATCACACCCCATGCGGGGAAAGCATTCAGTATGATAGGGGGCAATTCGGTTTTTTGCATCCCGACGCCCTTCAATGCGCCAGAAGGAGCGCGCCTTCACCTGTTACCCGACCCATTATGGACATCTTCGGTCTTATCGTCGATCTCTTCACCAACGCGGATCACTTTCTCGTCTCGCTCGCCACGGACTACGGCACGCTCATCTACGTCGCGATGTTTCTGATCTTCTTCCTTGAAACGGGCTTCGTGATCATGTCGTTCCTGCCGGGCGACTCGCTTCTCTTCGTCGCGGGCACCGTGGCGGCGTCGGGCACCGCCAGTCCCTGGATCATCATGCTCGCCGTGACGCTCGGCGCCATCTTCGGGAATTCCGTCGGCTACGCCACCGGAAAATGGCTCGGCAACAAGATCTACGACGGAAGCGTCTCCTGGATCAATCCGAAGAAGCTTTCGACGGCGCACGACTTCTACGTGAAGCACGGCGGCAAGACCATTCTTCTCGCCCGCTTCGTACCGATCGTGCGCGCCTTCGCACCCCTCATCGCGGGCGCAGCCCGCATGAACGGGCTTCGCTTCGAACTCTTCAGCGGTGCGGGCGCCGTCCTCTGGGCCGTCTCGATCGTGGGGGCGGGCTACCTCTTTGGCAACATCCCCTTCATCAAGAACAATCTCTCCCTCATTCTTCTTCTCGGCATCGTCGCCGCCATTCTCGGCCCCGTCCTCGTGGGCCTCGCCTGGAAGGCCCTGCAAAAGCATCAGGCCGCCAAGAAGGCGGCCCTTGAGAACAAGTGATCCGACAGGGATCCGGAAACAAGCTCCTTAGGCGCCGCGCGTAAGGAGCTTTTTTGTGACTTCCGCCAGAAGTTCCGCGTCAAGGAGCGCCCCGTGCTTCACGCGCCGCGAGTCGTCGATGCCGAAGTAACGGCAGAGGTCCGTGAGCGAATGGCGGATCCCCGGATAGAGGAGTCTTGAAAGCGTGAGCGTGCAAAGCGCCGTGCAGCCGTTTTCTTCGAGCGACGGAAATCCCGCAATCGAGAGTTCGTTGTTGACGAAGCCCACGTCGAAGACCGCATTGTGGGCGATGAGCTCCGCCCCTTTCGTGAAGGCGAGAAAATCCGCCGCGATGTCGGCGAAGACGGGCGCGTCGGCCAGAAATGCGGCCGAGAGGCCGTGCACCCGATAGGCGCCTTCGCTCATCGGGCGCTGCGGATTCACGTAGCTGTGAAAACGCGCGACGGGGCGGAAGTCTTCGTCGAGACGAACCGCCCCGATTTCGCACACTCGGTCGCCCGATCGCCAGTAGAGTCCCGTCGTTTCCGTGTCGAAACAGATGCGGGGGCGTCGGGCGAAGCGTTGATCGGTCATGCCGTGGGGTTCCTTTCGAATCGGTCGAAAGGAAAGTGTAGCCCTCAGACCGCGTTTTTCGCCATTGCGTCGAGCCGCGGCTTCATGCGGAGCATCCGCATGCCGTTGGCGACGACGATCAGGCAGGTGCCGACGTCGGCGAAGACCGCCATCCACATCGAGGCCATCCCGAAGAGCGCCAGAGCCGCAAAGAGGAACTTGATCCCGAGCGCGATCGTGATGTTTTCGACGAGCACCGCGTGCGTGATGCGCGAGAGCCGCACGAGCGTCGCGATCGAGCCGATTTTGTCGTCCATCACCGCGACGTGGGCCGCTTCGATGGCGCTGTCCGTGCCGCGCACGCCCATGGCGACGCCGATGTCGGAGCGGGCGAGTGCCGGAGCATCGTTGATGCCGTCGCCCACCATGGCGGTGAGGCCTTCCTTCTGCATCGCTTCGATTTCACGGAGCTTGTCCTCGGGGAGGAGCCCCGCGCGCACTTCTTCAAGACCGAGTTCCTTCGCAAGCGCCTTGGCGGCGGCAGGCGTGTCGCCCGTCAGCAGCCGGGGCGTGAGACCCACCGCACGTAGCTGGCGAAGCCCTTGCGCGGCGTCTTCCTTCACCGTGTCGGCAAGCCCGAAGACCGCCCGCACGCCGAATCGGTCCGCAAGCGCCACGGTCGACATGCCGGCCTCGGCGTAGCGCACGAAGGTGTCGTGCACGTCGGGCGTGAGGATCCCCATTTTGTCGAGCGTGCGCTCGTTGACGAGCCAGAGCGTCCCGCTTCCGACGCGGCCCGTCACGCCGCTTCCCGGCAGGGCGGAGAAGCCTTCGACCGCCTGCGGCTCGATTCCCTTCGCCTCGGCCCAGCGAACGATCGCCTGCGAGAGCGGGTGCTTGTTCATGGCGGCAAGGCTCGCCGCCATGAGGTCGGCCGACGCGCGGTCGAAGTCGTCCGGATAGGTGACGTCCGCGACCGCGGGTTCGCCCTTCGTGAGCGTACCCGTCTTGTCGAGCCCCACGAAGCGGAGTTTGCGCGCTTCTTCAAGGTAGAGGCCGCCCTTCACGAGAAGGCCGCAGCGGGTCGCCGTCGCAAGGCCCGAAACCACCGTGACCGGCGTGGAAATCACGAGGGCGCAGGGGCAGGCGATGACGAGAAGGCAAAGCGCCTTGTAGAACCATCCGCCCCAGTCGCCCAGAAAGAGCGGCGGAACGATTGCGACCACGAGGGCAACCGCAAACACGAGCGGCGTATAGACCGTGGCGAATCGATCGACGAAGCGCTGCACTGGCGACTTCGCGGACTGCGCGTTTTCCACGGCGTCGATGATGCGCGCCGTAAGACTGTTGCCCGCGGCCGCCGTCACGAGGACTTCGATCGTGGACGTGAGATTGACGGTACCCGCCCAGACGGTCGTGTTCTCTCCCTTTTCCGCGGGAAGCCCTTCGCCCGTCACCATGGATTCGTCAAGCGTCGTCGCCCCCTTCAAGATCTTGCCGTCCAAGGGCACGCGGTCGCCCGGCGACACGCGCACGACGGCGCCAGGGAGCACCTCTTCCACCGCTTGCTCCTCGTAGCGCCCGTCGGCTTGGCGCACCGCCGCCTTTTCGGGCGCGACGCTCATCAGGTCTCGAATCGAATTGCGGGCGCGGTTCATGGCGAGCTGCTCGATCGATTCGGAAATCTGAAAGAGCGTCATCACCATGGCGGCTTCGGGCCAGGCGCCGATCAGAACGCCCCCGACCACGGCCACGCTCATGAGCGCGTTCATGTTGAGGTTGCCGTGCCGAAGCGCCGTAAGGCCGCTGCGGAAGGTGGCGAGTCCGGCCAAGGCGATGGCCGCGAGGGCAAAGACGATCGACACCCAGGACGCCGTCTCGAGACTTACGGGAAGGCTCTCGGCCGCGTAGTGCGACCAAAGTTCGACCGCTTCCGAAAGGAGTCCGATGACGAGCGCCGTGATGTAGCGCCCCCAGGGAATGGGGTCGGCTTCCGGGGCGGCCGCCTTGCGCCGTACCTCCTCGCGGGCCGCTTCGTACCCGCAGGACTCGATCGCCGCCTTTACGGCCTCGGCCGTCGCCTCGTCGCCGAAGAAAGCGACCGTGCGGCTTTGAGTGTCACACTCGACCCCTTCGATCCCGCGCTTTTTGAGCGCCTTTTGGATTTCGGCCACTTCCACGGGGCAGTCCATGTCGGGCACCTTGAAGACGATGCGCCCCGCCGTTTCGCGGACGCGTTCGGCTTCGTACCCGCAGGACTCGACCGCTTCCTTCACGGCCTTCGCCGTCGCCTCGTCGCCCGAGATCGTTACGGTGCGGGCCTCGGTATTGCATTCGGCCCCTTCGATCCCGCGCTTCTTGAGCGCCTTTTGAATTTCGGCCACCTCCACGGGACAGTCCATGTCGGGCACCTTGAAGACGATCCTCTCCGCCGGTTCGCCAAGGAGCTCGGCGTGATACCCGCAGGATTCGATCGCTTTGCGCGCGTCCTCGAAAGAAGCCGCCACGCGAACGACGCGGCGCTCCGTATCAAACGAGGCCTTGGGCAATCCCCGTGCCGCGAAGGCCTTTTCAATCTGCGCCGCCTCGACGGGGCAGTCCATTTCCGGCACGCGCACCGAAATCGGCGCAACTTCGCTCTTCGGAGACTCTTCGAGAACGAGGGCGCTCATGCCGAGCTTTTCCACTTCCCGCACGAGTTCCTCGACGCGGGTCGATCCGTGCGTGACGCGAACGCTTCGCGCCGCATAGTCGCAAAGAATTTCCTCCACGCCCTCGATGGCGCGCAAAGCTTTCTCCACAGCCCGACCTTCGACGGGACAGCACATTTCCTTGACGGACAAAACGGTGATCATCAAACTCTCCGAGTCGTTTCCCATGAAACGATTTTTCAATGTTGAAGTCATTACACACCTTCAAGAAACTTGAAGGTCAAGCCGCCGGCGTCAAAATTTCGACACGTTTCGTCACGTTTGGGCGGGGAAAGTTTTTTCTCTTTCCGCCCCCGCTTTCCTCGGCGCGATAATAATGGGAACTAACGTTCTCTCTTTCCTTCGGCTTCTTTGCAGGCCTTTCGACAACATGTCCAAATTTCTGAAAGTTTCCGGCATCACCGTCGCCGTGGGCGCCGCGCTTTATGCGGGCCTCGGCTACTTCGGCGTTCCCTACGTCGCGAGAACCGTGCTCGAGCGCTTCGGCAGCGCCGAACTCGGCCGCACCGTCGCGGTGAAGGACATCCGCTTCAATCCCTGGACCTGGCGTTTCGAACTCGAGGGTCTCTCCATCAAGAGTCAGGAGGGCGCCGGGTACTTTCTCACGCTCGACGAACTCTCGGTGGACGCTAGCGGCGCGACCCTCACCAACATGGCCCCCGTCATCGAGGAGGTGACCGTCAAGGGTCTGCACGGCACGCTCACCTGGTCGGACGAGAATCTCAAGGAGGCCGAAAAGTACGAATCGAAGGACGCGCCCGCCGAAACGGCGGCCGACTCGGCCCTGCCAGCCTTCGCGGTCTACAACGTGAACGTTTCGGACACGTCGCTTCACTTCGTCGACAAAACGCGCGGGATCGATGAGAAAATCGAGGACCTGACCCTCGCGCTCCCCTTCGTGAGCACCCTGCCCGCCGAGCGCGAGAGCATCGTCACGCCGAAACTTTCGCTCAAATTGAACGGCACGCCGATCGTCGCGACGGGTTCGACCCGCCCCTTCGGACAGTCGCTCGAAGCGCAGCTTCGCCTCACCGTCTCGAAACTCGACGTCGTTCCGCTCCTCGCCCTCGTCCCGGCCCTGCGCACGGCGCCGGCGCATTTGGAAAAGGGACTTCTCACGAGCGACCTTTCGCTCGTATTCCGCAACCCCACGGGCGGCAACCCCGCACAGCTTCTCGTCTCGGGGAAGGTGGGACTCGACGACGTGCTCGTCGAGCAGCGCGTCGCGGGAAAGGACGCTCTGCTTTTGAGCGCCAAGTCGCTTACGGTCGACGCAAAGGAAATCGATCCGATCGGACAGAAGATCGACATCAACGCCGTCGCGATCGAAAGCCCCAAGGCCAACCTCGCGATGGGCGAAGGCGTCCTCGCGGCGGTCACCTCCGCGTCGAACGGGGCGGCCCCGAAGGAAACCGCCCCGAAGAACGCCGAATCGTCCTCTCAGTCCTGGGCCTGGTCGCTCGGCGCCCTTTCCGTTCAAAACGGCACCCTCACCTGGCACGACGGCAAGGTCCGGCCTGCCGTCGACATGACGGTCTCCAACCTCAAGGCGGACCTCACGAAACTCACTTCGGCCGAAGGGGCCGCCCCCGCGGGCTTTGCGCTCTCGGCGCGGGTGCTTGACGGCACGACCAACCTCAAGGGCACGGTGTCTCTCTCTCCCCTCAAGGTGGCGGCGAGTCTCTCCGGAGACAAGATCAATTTCCGCCAGGCGGCGGGCTACGTGCAGACCGCCACGGGGCTTGACGTCGCGGGCCTGGCGAACTTCACGGTCAACGCCCGTCACGACGAAGCCAACACGACCGCAAGTGGCAACCTCACGCTCACGCGCGTCACCGTAAAGAACCGTCTCGACACGCTGCTGTCGCTGCGGAACGCCAACGTGGCCGTGAGCGCCTTCGACCTCGCCAAGCGCAGCGTCGCGGTCGACACGGTGCTCTTTGACAACGTCATGGTGAATCTGCGCAACACGAAGTCGGGCCTCAACCTTCCCTTCGTCGGAGGCGACGCTTCCGAGAAGAAGGAGGACGCTCCCAAGACCGACAAGCTCGCCCGGGCGGACGTTGCGGCCCCCTGGAACTGGTCGCTCGGCAAGGCGACGCTGCGAAACGCCACGGTCAACTACAAGGACCAGACGACGTCTCCGCAGACCGCGCTTTCGATTTCGAAGCTTCAGGCTTCCGCGCAGAAGTTTTCGTCCGAAAAGGGAAAGAAGGGCGATCTTTCGCTCTCGGCCAACGTGGCGGGCGGCTCCCTTTCCGTCAGCGGGAAGGCGGGCGTGAACCCCGTCGACGCGGAGCTCGCGCTCACGATGAAGAATCTGCAGCTCTCGCCCTTCTCGCCGCTTGCGAGAAAATTCGCGGGCTACGGCGCGAAATCGGGCACCCTCAACGTTGCGGGCGATCTGACGCTCGACATGCCGAAGGACACGCCGACGGTTGCGTGGAAGGGCGACGCTTCGCTCACGAAGTTCGACCTCGTCGACGCAGGCAACAAGTCGCTTGCGACCCTGAACGGGCTGCGCCTCACGGGAATGGATGTCGACACGAAGGAACCGCTTCGCGCCGCGGTGAAGACGCTCGTCATCGAGAAGCCCGGCACCAAGGAAACGAAGCAGATTGAAAAGGTCGCGGAGATCGCTTCGATCTTCGGAGCGCTCACCGGCAAAAAAGGACTTGAAAAGCAGGCGGGGAAAGTCAACAAGGTCTTGAACGCGCGCATCACCTTGAACGACCTCAAGTATGAAAACGGCCGCGTTTCCGCGGCGGGGCTCGACCGCGACGCCCTCGCCAAGGGCATCGTCGACGCGTTGAACGACGCGATCGCGAAGAAGACCGCGGACGACAAGACGGCGAGCGCCGAAAAGACGACCACACGCTGACGCGAAGAGATCTTTTGACGAAGCGCCCGGCCGGTTTCCCGGTCGGGCGCTCTTCGAAAAAGGCGGACGACGGAGAGATTTTCCGCCGCCGGAGGAAAAAAAAGGTCTAAAACAAGAAACTTGTTTTAGACCTCTTAATTTGATGGTGCCGGAGAAGAGATTTGAACTCCCGACCTTCGCATTACGAATGCGCTGCTCTACCAGCTGAGCTACTCCGGCTTTCCATTTTGTTCTCCGTCGAGCAGTGCTCATCGGAGAATTGGAATTATGCAGGAACCATCCGAAAAAGGCAAGAGTTGTTTACAACTAATTACATCTGTAGTTTGTACCAGATCGTTGCACGTCTTTGCGTGCGAAAGAGGCCGTGCGGTCCTCCGCGTCGCTTACAATGATCCTTCTTTCTCCATTTGAACAGGTGTTCCGTGTCCGAATCCGTTTTGACCCTTGCCCTTCCGACGCCGGAAGACACCGACCGCCTCGGCGCCCGGCTGGCCGACGCCTTCGCCCGGCACGCCGATCTGCTGCGGGAAAAGGGTTTTGCGCTGCGTCTCGAAGGCAATCTCGGCGCAGGCAAGACTTCGCTCGTGCGCGCGATGCTGCGCGCCGCGGGATTTGCGGGTCCGGTCAAGAGTCCCACGTTTTCGCTCGTCGAAACCTATCCCGTCTGGGGCGTGACGCTCGCGCACTTTGACTTCTACCGCTTCGAAGATCCGATCGAATTCGAAGACGCGGGCTTTCGCGACGATTTCGCGCCGGGCACCCTCGCCGTGACGGAGTGGAGCGAAAAGGCGCTCCCCTATCTCCCCGACGCCGACGCCGTGATCGAGCTCGAACAAGACGGACTCGGCCGACGAGCGCGTCTTCGTGCCCTCACTCCCTGCGGCAAGCTTCTTTTCGAGGCCCTGGCATGCGACGCCGCGAACTGATCGCCGGCGCCGCCGGGACGCTCCTCTTTTCCTTTTTGCCCGCGGACTTCGCGCGCGGCGCCCAGATGGTCGCCGTACGCATGTGGCCCGCGCAGGAATATACGCGCGTCACGCTCGAGCACGACGGACCGCTCCAGTTCAAGTACTTCTTCGTTCGCTCCTCGCGCCCGCTTCGGCTCGTGGTCGACATCGAAGGCCTCGAATTCACGGCCTCGCTCAAAAAGCAGATCGAAGCCGTCAAGGCGGACGACCCCTACATTCAGGCGATGCGCATCGGGCAATACCAACCCGGCATCGTGCGCCTCGTCATGGACCTCAAAGCGGACGTCAAGCCCGAGGTCTTTCAGTTGAAGCCCTTCGCGAACTACAAGTACCGCCTCGTCTTCGACCTCTATCCCGCCGTCCCCGTCGACCCCATTAGCAAGATTCTTGCGGGCGTCGCCGTAGGGGAAGAGGACGCCGACCTTGACGACGATCCGCTCGCCGCACTGCTTGCGGATCTCGAAAACGGGAAAAAGCCCGAACCGTCGAAGGAGCCCGAAACGCCTTCGAAGAAGCCGCCCGTGACGACGGCGAAGGAGGACAAGAAGCCCTCCAAGAAACCCGCCAGGCAGCCGTCCAAGAAAAAGTCCCGCCTCATCGTCGTGGTCGACCCGGGCCACGGGGGCGAAGACCCCGGTGCGATCGGCCGCAACAAGACGCGCGAAAAGGACGTCGTACTCTCGATCGGGAAGCTCCTCGCCGCCGAAATCAACAAGGAGCCCGACATGCGCGCCATTCTCACGCGCTCTTCGGACCACTTCGTGAGTCTCGGCGGCCGCGTCGCGATCGCGCGAAAGGCCCGGGCCCATCTGCTCGTCAGCATCCATGCCGACGCCTGGGTGAAGAGTTCCGCGCGGGGCTCCTCCGTCTTTGCGCTTTCGCAGCGGGGCGCGACGAGCGCTTCGGCCCGGTGGCTCGCTCAGCGTCAGAACGAATCCGACTTGATCGGCGGCGTGAACATCGCCAACGTCGACAAGACCGTCGCGAGCGTTCTGATCGACATGACGAGTTCCTGGACCATTTCCTACAGCCTCGGACTCGGCGCCGCGGTGCTCGCCGAAATGAAGAAAATCAACCGTCTTCACAAGGAAAAGGTCGAGCAGGCGGGCTTCGCCGTTTTGAAGGGCCAGGGAATTCCGTCGATTCTCGTCGAAACCGCCTTCATCTCGAACCCGCAGGAGGAGCGCCTCCTCAAAAACCGCACTCACCAGCGCAAAATCGCCCGCGCCATTCTCAAGGGCATCAAAAAGCAGCTCGCGGCCAACCCGAGCGTACTGACTTCATCATGACGAACACTCTTCTTTTCTCTCCCGAAGCGCTTCGAGAAACCCCCGACGCCGTCCTCGTCGACGTGCGTCCCGCCCCCGACCGCTTTCTCCCCGGCGCCCTTCATGCGCCGCTCTGCCCCTCCTTCGTCGACCGGGGCGAACCCGGCCGCGGACGCAATCCTTGGAAGGACGTCCGGGAAGTCCGAAGCTTCCTCGCATCGATCGGCGTCGCGCCCGGGGACACCGTCGTCTTCTACGACGAGGGCGGCATGGGCTCGGCCGCCCGCGCCTGGTATGCTTCGCTTCTCTCGGGCTTTCCCAAGGCGGCGCTTCTTGACGGAGGCTTCGCCCTCTGGACGCGGCTCGGACTCGAGACGGCCGAAAAGCCCGCCCGACGGCCTGCCAAGGCGTTCTCTCCCCTCGAGCAGGATCCCGCGGGCGTCTTCACTTTTGAGGAAACGCTCGAGATCTTCCGCAAGGACTCGCACGCGCTTCTCGACGCCCGACCGCACGACCGCTGGCTGGGCCTTTCCGAACCCGTCGACGCCCGGCCCGGACGCATTCCGGGTTCCGTAAGCCTCCCCGCCTCGCGGCTTCTGAAGGACGGACGCCTGCGCTCCCCCGAAGAAATCCGCGCGGTTTTCGCCGAGACGCTCCGGGGAGACGACCGGCCGGTCCTTCACTACTGCGGCTCCGGCATCGCCGCTTCGCTCACGATCTTCGCCGCGCGTCTCGCCGGCCTCCCCTATGCGGGGCTCTATCCCGGGTCCTGGTCCGAGTGGTGCGTGAGATCGACGATCGGAGAGAGCGGCGAGAGCATGCCCCGTTGACGCACGCCCCTCTCTTTCCCTATACAATTCGAACTAACAACAGGACGGCGTCCCCGCCGTCCCTTTTCTCTTTTTTCTAGATCGGAGTTTCCCGCCATGGCCCTCGTTTCCATGCGTCAATTGCTCGATCACGCCGCCGAAAACGGCTACGGCGTGCCCGCCTTCAACGTCAACAACCTCGAACAGGTTCAGGCCATCATGGCCGCCGCGAGCGAAGTCGGCGCCCCCGTCATCATGCAGGCCTCCGCCGGGGCCCGCAAGTATGCCGGCGAACAGTTCCTGCGTCACCTCATCTCCGCCGCCGTCGAAGCTTATCCCGACGTTCCCGTCTGCATGCACCAGGACCACGGTCAGAGCCCGGCCGTCTGCCAGGGCGCCATGCGCTCGGGCTTCACGTCCGTCATGATGGACGGCTCCCTCATGTCCGACGGCAAGACGATCTCCACCTATGAATACAACGTCGACGTGACGCGCCGCGTCGTGGAAATGGCCCACTGCATCGGCGTTTCCGTCGAAGGCGAACTCGGCTGCCTGGGATCCCTCGAAACGATGCGCGGCGACAAGGAAGACGGCCACGGCACCGACAGCAAGATGACGCGCGAACAGCTCCTCACGGACCCCGATCAGGCGGCCGACTTCGTGAAGGCGACCCAGATCGACGCGCTCGCCATCGCCATCGGCACCTCGCACGGCGCCTACAAGTTCACGCGCAAGCCCACCGGGGAAATCCTCTCGATCGACCGCGTGCGTGAAATTCACGAACGCCTCCCGAACACCCACCTCGTCATGCACGGCTCTTCTTCGGTTCCGCAGGAATACCTCGCCGAAATCCGCGAATTCGGCGGCGACATGCGCGAAACCTACGGCGTGCCCGTCGAAGAAATTCAGAAGGCCATTCAGCACGGCGTGCGCAAGGTCAACATCGACACGGACATCCGTCTTGCCATGACGGCGGCCGTGCGCCGCTTCCTCGTCGAAAATCCCTCGAAGTTCGACCCGCGCGAATTCCTCAAGGTAGCCCGCAAGGCCGCCACGGAACTCTGCAAGCGCCGCTACCTCGAGTTCGGCTGCGAAGGCCAGGGCGCCAAGATCAAGCCCGTCTCGCTCGACCGCATGGCCGCGCTTTACGCCGACGGCACGCTCAAAGCGAACGTGATTTGACGTAACGACAACTCCGAGACGCGCGCTTGACGCAACAAGCGCGCGTTTTCGTTTAGGCTTTGCTTCATGACGAACGAAAAACCACAAGACGCCAACGCGCTCAAAGGAAAAACGGGACTTCGCCGCCTTCTTAACGCCTTCGGCTATTCCCTTCAGGGCTTTCGCGCCGCCTGGCAAAATGAAGCCGCCTTCCGCGAGGAGGCGATGCTCACGATCGTGCTGACGCCCGTGGCGCTCCTTCTCCCCGTGACGGGGGTCGAGAAGCTTCTTCTCATCCTCTCGCTCCTGCTCCTTGTTCTGGTGGAACTCCTCAACTCCGCCGTCGAGGCCGTCGTCGACCGAATCGGACCGGAAATCCACCCTCTGAGCGGCCGCGCCAAGGATTTGGGGAGCGCCGCCGTCCTCATCGCCTGCCTCATTCTCGGACTCACCTGGCTTTTCATCGCGCTTCCCGCAGTTTTGGGGCTCTTCCTCTGAGCGCGGATCGTCAACGCGGTACAATCTCTCCGTCCGATTTGACTATCTCTCTGGGAGAGCAACACATGACCGGTCTTTCCAAGACGACCATCACGTCCCTGCCCCGCGTATACAGCGGCAAGGTGCGCGAAAGCTATGCCGTCGGCGACGACAAACTCCTCATCATCGCCACCGACCGCATTTCCGCCTTCGACGTCATCCTTGACGACCCGATCCCCGGCAAGGGCAAGGTTCTCACCGCCATCACCGACTTCTGGTTCAAGAAGCTCGACGGCGTTCTGCCCAATCACCTCACCGGGATCGATCCGGAAACCGTCGTCGCGCCCGAGGAACGCGATCAGGTGCGCGGCCGCGCCGTCGTCGCCAAGCGTCTGAAGCCCATCCTCGTCGAGTGCGTCGCGCGCGGCTATCTGATCGGCGGCGGCTGGAAGGAGTACTGCCAGACGGGCGCCGTCTGCGGCATCAAGCTCCCCGAAGGTCTGCGCATGGGCGAAAAGCTCCCCGAACCGATCTTCACCCCCGCCGGCAAGGCCGCCGTCGGCACGCACGACGAAAACATTACCTTCGAGCGCGTCGTCGAACTCTACGGTGAAGAAGTCGCCAACAAGATCCGCAGCGCCACGCTCGAACTCTATCGCCGCGCCTCCGAATACGCCGCGACGAAGGGCATCATCATCGCCGACACGAAGTTCGAATTCGGTCTCGACGCCGACGGCAACGTCCTCCTCATGGACGAAGTCCTGACGCCCGATTCGAGCCGCTTCTGGCCGGCCGAAAGCTACGAAGTCGGCATGTCGCCCCCGAGCTTTGACAAACAGTTCATCCGCGACTGGCTCGAAGCGCAGCCCTGGGACAAGACCCCGCCTGCACCGCGCGCCCCGGCCGAAATCATCGAGAAGACGGCCGACAAGTATCGCGAAGCGCTTCGCCGCTTGGCCGGTACGGACATCGAATAAGGTCCGAATCCACGAAACGGGGCGCCGTGCGCCCCGTTTCCGTCTCCGCAAAGGAAGAACCTTCGAAAGGCGTCCCGTGGACCCCTTCCGAAAGTTTTCTCTTTTCATTGATTTTTATTCTGTAAGAGGTTTCGCCATGGAACACTCCGCTCCGCTCGTCGGCATCGTTATGGGCAGCAATTCCGACTGGGAGGTGATGAAAAACGCCGCCGATATGCTCGACCTGATGGGGATTCCCTTCGAAGCGCGCGTCGTGAGCGCTCACCGCATGCCCGACGAAATGTTCGAATACGCCGAAACGGCCCGCGACCGCGGCCTCAAGGTGATCATCGCGGGGGCGGGCGGCGCCGCCCATCTCCCGGGCATGATCGCCGCCAAGTGCACGCTCCCCGTCTGCGGCGTTCCGGTTCCCTCCAAGTACCTGCGCGGCGTCGACAGCCTGCACTCCATCGTTCAGATGCCCAAGGGCGTTCCCGTCGCGACCTTCGCGATCGGCGAAGCGGGTGCGGCCAACGCCGCCCTCTACGCGGCCCAGATCCTCTCCGTCACCGACGCGGCCGTCGCCGAAAAGCTCGCCCAATTCCGCCGCGAGCAAAACGCCAAGGCCCGCGCCATGACGCTTCCCCGCTGAGGTGCCGACCATGTCCCGCATTCTTCTCCCCGGTGAAACCCTCGGCCTTATGGGCGGCGGTCAGTTGGGCCGCATGTTCGCCCAGGCGGCCGCGACGATGGGCTACCACGTCGCCGTACTCGAGCCCGGCCGCAGCGCCCCCGCCGCGGAAGTGTCGCTCGAAGCGATCGTCGCCCCCTACAACGACGAAGCGGCGCTCGAAAAGCTCGCCCGCCGCGTGAAGGCCGTGACGACCGAATTTGAAAACGTTCCAGCGCCCGCGCTTCAGCGCCTCGCCGAGCTCGGCGTGCGCACGGCGCCTCCGGCCTCTGCCGTCGCCGTCACGCAGGACCGCAACCGCGAAAAGACCTTCGTGGGCGACGTCGCGGGCGTGCCCGTCGCGCCCCACGCGGCCGTACGCAATGAACGAGACGCGGAAAACGTTTCGAAGGATCTGCTTCCGGGCATCCTCAAGACCGCCCGCCTCGGCTACGACGGCAAGGGTCAGGCCCGCGTCACGACGCGCGAAGAGGTCCTTGCGGCCTTCCGCACCTTCGGCGGCGTCGACTGCGTCCTCGAAAAGCGCCTCGATCTCGCGCTCGAAATTTCCGTCATCGTCTGCCGAGGCGCCACGGGCGAAGTCGTCGTCTTCCCCGTCTCGGAAAACCACCATCGAAACGGCATTCTCGCCGTCTCGGTCCTCCCCGCGCGCGTCACCGATGAAACGGCCGAAAAAGCGAAGCGCTACGCCGAAAAGATTGCCCTCGCCCTCAACTACGTGGGCGTGCTCTGCGTGGAATTCTTCGTTCTGAAGGACGGCACGCTCGTCGTGAACGAGCTCGCACCCCGTCCCCACAATTCGGGCCACGCCACGATCGAAGCCTGCACGACGAGCCAGTACGAAGCGCAGGTACGCGCGATGACGGGCCTGCCCTTGGGCGACACTTCGCTTCGCACGCCCGCCGTCATGCTCAATCTCTTGGGCGACCTCTGGTTTGACGAAGAAGGCAAACTCCGTTCCCCCGACTGGGCCTCGGTCCTTGCCGTTCCCGGCGCCAAGCTTCACCTCTACGGCAAGGCCGAACCGCGCCGCGCCCGCAAGATGGGGCACGTCACGGTATTGGGCGCCACGCGCGACGAGGCGCTTGAGCGCGCCCGCGAAGTGGCCCGCATTCTGAACCTTCCCGAACCGAACTGAGTTTCATGACGCAATCCGTGGATTTTGAAGCCGTTGAAAAGGCCGCCCGCATTCTTTCCGAAGGCGGCCTCGTCGCCATTCCGACCGAAACCGTCTACGGGCTTGCCGCCGACGCGGACAACCGCGAGGCGGTCCTTGCCACGTACGCCGCCAAGGGGCGGCCTGCGGACCACCCGCTCATCGTGCACGTCGCGGGCCCCGACGCCATTCCTTTCTGGGCCGTCGACGTCCCGCCCGAAGCCTGGCTTCTCGTGAAGACCTACTGGCCGGGACCGCTCACGATCGTTCTCAAAAAGAGCGAACGCTGCGGCACTTTCGTGACGGGCGGTCAGGACACGGTGGCGCTTCGCTGTCCCTCGCACCCGGTCGCGCACGCGCTGCTCGAGCGTTTTGCGGGTGAAACCCACAAGGGTCTCACCGCTCCCTCCGCGAACACCTTCGGTCGCATCAGTCCGTCGACGGCGGCGCACGTCGCCGAAGACCTCGGTCTCAAACCCGAGGGCAAACTCGACATGATCCTCGAGGGCGGTCCCTGCGAATTCGGGATCGAGTCGACCATGGTGAATCTCTCGGACGGCATGCCCTCGATTCTGCGCCACGGCGTCGTGACGCGCGAAATGCTTGAGGAAACCTTGGGCTTTGCAGTCCCCGACGCAGGCAAGAACGCGCCGCGCGCTTCGGGACGCCTGAAGAGTCACTACGCCCCGCGCACGAAGCTCGAACTCCACGACGAAGCCTCGCTTCTCGCTCGCGCCGCGGAGCTCTCCGACCGTCGCCTCGCCGTCATGGCGCCCGCGAACCTTCTCGCGCGCCTGCCGGTGAAGCCCGTCTTTTCGATCACGGCCGAAGCGGACGCGCTCGCCTACGGCCGGGCGCTTTACGAAAACCTGCACGAACTCGACCGTGCGGGGGCGGAGCGCATTCTCGCCCTTCGCACGCCCTCGACGGGCCCCTGGGCCGCGGTCGCGGACCGTCTCGGCCGCGCCGCCGCGTAATCACGCACCGCAAAGGAGAAAGCATGCTCAAGGTCTACGGCATTCCCAATTGCCAGAGCGTCAAAAAGGCGCTCTCGCATCTTACGGACGCGGGCATCGAACACGAGTTCGTGAATTTCCGAAAGACGCCTCTCAGCGCGGAGAAAATCGACGCGTGGCTCGCGGCCGTGGGGGCGGAAACGCTCGTCAACCGCCGCGGCACCTCCTGGCGCACGCTCACGCCCGAAGAAAAGGCCGCCGCCGAGAGCGCCGCAACGCTTTCCGCCCTGCTCTTTGCGAAACCCACGCTCATCAAGCGCCCCGTTGTCGAGTGGCCCGACGGCCGCGTCACGACGGGGCTCGATGCGGTTCTTTCGGCGGAGGTCCGCGCGTGAACCGAGCCCCCGTCGGCATTCTGGATTCGGGGTTCGGGGGTCTTTCCGTTTACCGAGCGCTTCAATCGCTCCTCCCGCTCGAATCGACCGTCTTCGCCGCCGACTGTGCGGGCGCGCCCTGGGGCGACCGCACAGACGAGTACATCCTCGCGAGACTCGACGGTCTGGTCGACTTTCTTCTCTCAAAAAACGTCAAGGCGATCGTGCTCGCCTGCAACACGGCGACCGCCGTCGGGGCGGCGGCGCTACGCGAACGCCTTTCGATTCCCGTGATCGGAATCGAGCCTGCGGTGCTTCCTGGATGTCGGGAAACGAAAACGAAGGTGATCGGTGTGCTCGCCACCACCAAGACGCTTTCGAGCGCCAAGTACCGTCATTTGAAAACGCTCGCTCCGGCCGACGTGAAGGTGTTGGACCAACCCTGTCCCGGCCTCATGGACTGCGTGGAAAAGGGCGCCTTTCACGCGCCCGAAACGATCGATCTGGCGCGACGTTTTGTTGCGCCCCTCGTGGACGCGAAAGCCGACCGTCTGGTTCTCGGCTGCACGCACTATCCCTTTCTCGCGGACGTGCTGCAAAAAGTCGCCGGCCCCGGGGTCGAACTCGTCGACCCCGCGCCCGCCGTTGTTCGGCAGTTGGAGCGCCGCCTCGCGGCCCAGAACGCGCTCTCGGACGGCATCGGTGCCGAGCACCGCTTTTTCGTCACGGGCGCAAACGGGCGCCGCGAGTCCGTCCTTCGGCTTCTCGCCGGCGAGGACGCGCGGCTTGAAGCGCTCGACGACGATTTTCAGGCGCGCACCGAGAGCTTCGAATCGATGAAGTAAGGCAGAAGCTTCGCGCGGGTTTCTTCCGAGAAGGGAAGGCTTTCCAATCCGTCGCCCGCGGCCTGCACGCACACCACGGTTTCGGTACCCTGCAGACGCAGCGTCCCGTCCGCGCCTTCGATCGTCATCGCAAAGCGGATCGAAGAGGTCCCGAGATGCTCGATCCAGCACTTCATCACGCATTCGTCGCCCACGCGGCTCGGATGACAGAAGTCCACGTGCACGCCCACGACCGGAAAGCCCATGCGGCGCTCCGTCATGCCTTCGTAACCGTAGCCCAGAACGTCCCGCCAGAAGTCCTCCATCAGGTTGTTGAGGATCGTGAAGTAATGCGGGTGATAGACGATCCCCGCGGGATCGCAGTGACTGAAGCGGATGCGAAGGGGCTGAACGTATTTCTGAGACATTATCGACCTACGGTGAGAGAACGAAGCACGGCGCGCACGGGACTCGCTTCCGCCCCCGAAAGACGGAGCGGAAGAGCGATCAGTTCGTAGTCGCCCGCGGGGACTTCCGACAAATCGAGGTTTTCCATCAGAACCCGATTGTGCGCAAGCGCAATGCGGTGCGACGGCAGGACGGTGCTCTCCGCCGGATCGACGCTCGGCACGTCGACGCCCAAAAGCACGACGCCCGCATCGATGATCCGCCGCATGAGGGCGGGCGAAATCGGACGGTAGTCGGTCGTCCAGCCGTCGACGCGCTTCGCGCGCGTTTTGACGAGCACCCTCGTCGGAAGGTTTCGAAGGGGAAATTCGTCGGATTCGATCTCGCCCGTCCGACCGTTTTGCGAGAGATCCACCACGCGGCAGCGTCCGATGAAGGTCTCAAGCTTCAGGCTCGCCACGTCGGGCGCAGCGGAATCCAGGTGCATGGGACTGTCGACGTGCGCTCCGATGTGAGGCGAAAACCGCAGGATCGACACGTTGGCGAAGTCTCCTTCGCAGACACGGGCCGACCAGTCGATCGTAAAGGGGGCGTCCCCCGGAAAGACGGGACTTGAGACGCCGACCGCGGGAGAAATATCCCAGATGCGCTTCATGACAAACCGGAAGAAAAAAAGGAGAAACGGGCAAGGCCCGTGCGAATGACGTATTGTAGTCATTCGAACGCCTCCGCCGCGGGGCGTCAAAACGCCTTTTGAGGAGAAAATCATGACCGAACGCCCGGAGCTTCTGACACGCACCTCGATCGGCCCCAAATATCTGACGGGCCCAGCCCCCGATCGGGAGGAATGGCAGGCGATCCTTCGCTATCTCGAGAACACTCCCTGTCACGACGACGCCTATCCCTTCCGCATCGTGATCTGTGAAGACCGCGAAGCGCTCGGAGAAATCTTCCTCTCGGAACTCCCCGAGGACGCGGACGACGCGGCGCGGGAGAAAGCCGTGAAAAAGGCGAAGAAGGGACCGGGGTGCCTCGCGCTCATTCTGCGCGAAACGAAGGCCGCGACACGGCGCGACCGCGACGAGCGGCTTCTTTCGGCAGGCGCCGCCCTCATGCGGTTGCTGGACGCCCTGCATCTTGCGGGCTTCGCCGCCAAGACCGTATCCGGCAAGGATTTTCGCCTTCCGGGCGGACTCTACGACCCGGAAACGGAAACGCTTCTCTGCTTCGTGCTCTGCGGACGACCCGCCCCCGAAGCAAAGACGAGCGATCGAAAGACCGTTGAGTCGACTTATTTTTGACTCGGTTGAAGCGGCGGCAGACCGGGCGGTGCGTTTCGCTTTGCCCGCTCCGACTCCTCGCGCATCCGGCGAAGGCGCTCCGCCGCGGATTCGGCAAATCTCATCACTGTCCCGGGAGCGTCCCCTTCGGCCTTTTCGTCGGCAAGAAAGAGGACTCTGCGGCCCGCGCTCAGAGCGGATGCCGCGGCGTACGCCAGACGCGTCGTCGTGACGGGATCGAGCCCCGCGCGTTCGCCTCGAAAGTGCGTCGGTACCTGCGGGGCGAGCCAGCGCAGAATAAGGGGCGAGCGGGCGGCCGACTCGCCCGCCGCTTCATCGTACCAGGCAAGCGAGCGAAGCTGCGCCGAGAGGCTTGCGCCCCCCGACGTGAGCGTCAGGGTGGGTTGCGCACCGCTCTTGAGCAGCAGCTTCATGAGGGCGGGCGTCTGCAGAAGGGGCGTGCGCACGTTGACGTAGAGAGGCGCCTCGGTTTCTTCGCGCCAACGCGCAAGAAAGACTTCGAGCCGCTCGTAAAAGGCCTTGCGCCCCGCAGGTCGATAAGCCCCCTTGCGCGGATCGGCGAGAAGGTCGAGGAGCACGCCCGGAGGATTTGCGCCGAAATGTCTTGCGATCGGTTCCGTCGCGATCTCGCGAACAAGTTCGATCGAGAGAAAATCCGGATTCTCTCCTGCGGCTTCGCCGCGGCGCTGCCGAAGCACCGGATCCGTCACGCGCCCCGAAAGACGAATGAGGAGGGAAAAGTCGGCGGGGGTCAGGAGAGAAATCCGCTGCCAGTCGCGCTCGTCCGCTCGACGCCGGCGCGAGAGCACCCACTCCGTCGCTCGAAAGAGCGGATGCGCCGCATAGGCCGCGTAGGTCTGAAACCAGTCGGGCCGATCGCCCGTGAAGCGGTCGTACACCGTTCCCCGCCAGGAGGGGTGGTACCAACCGACCGTCCCGAGCGAAAGCGTCTTCGGGAGTTTTCGAGCAAGCGCCGCCGCGGCCGGCGTCCCTTCCGCGGGACGCACCGTCCGGTCCGTTCTCGGCGAATTGTCGTAGGCGGCGAAATCTTTCATTTGTCGGGCTGTCAATCGGGTTGCAGCCGGAACTCTCCGGCAACTCTTCCCATTATCTCAGCAATTTCCCCAAGTATGCCCGTATAATGCAAGACTTCGGTCTCCTTTCCGCAACCGCGTCCGATTCCTTGAGCGCCATGGAAGATAAACGAAACAGAATTTCCGCCCCCGTCTGGGTGGTCGACAACGACGACGTGCGCCAAACCATCCGTTTCGCCCTTGCGACACACGGCATGGACGTTCGTACTTTCCCGTCGGGCGAAGCCTTTTTGGAAGCCGTGGAGCTCGATCGTCCGGGCGTCCTGGTGCTTGACTTGCACATGAAGGGGATCGGGGGATTGGAAGTGCAGGAAAAACTGCGCAGCGCCGAAAGCCCCATCGCCGTCATCTTCCTTTCGGGCTCGGCCGACATGCGCTCCGTCGTGCGCGCCATGGAAAACGGCGCCGTGAGCTTCTTTGAAAAACCCGTGGACCCCGAAGTCCTCTACTTCGCGATCGGCAAGGCGCTTGAAATCTGCGACGCCCTGCAGGAAAAGCGATCCCTGAAGCTCCTTCTCGACAACCTTTCCCGCCGCGAACGCGAAGTGCTCGAACTTCTTTATCAGGGAAAGCGCAATCAGGAAGTGGCGGTACTCCTCAATCTTTCCACGCGCACGGTCGAAGTGCACCGCGCCCACATTTCCCGAAAGCTCGGTTCGCTCACGCCCGTTCAGCTCCTCTCGCGCCTCAACGCCGCGAACGAACGCCTCGCGAAGCGCTTCGGTTGGGATTGAGTTTTCCGTCTCCGACACGACAAACGCGCCCTTTCGGGCGCGTTTCGTTTCAGAAGGATCCTCTCAGCGCATCAGCGCCACGGGCAGTCGAAATCCGGCCCGAAGGGATGGTGCGGCATCATGCGGTGGTGCGGCGGGAAGGGACGGTCGTCGCGGTCACGGCGGAAGTCGGGACCGTCCTTCGAGAAACCGCGGTGACGGTATTCATACGATTCGAGCACGTACTTCTGTTCGACCGAGAGGGACTTCAGGAGTTCGGCGCGCGTATCGGCGATTTTCTTCACGCGCTCGGCGCGGGCCGCAAGACGCTCGGCACGGCGCTCGAGGCGCTGCTGCACGTCGACCGCGGGCTTGACGTCGCGGGGCGCATCGGCGAAACGCGCCATGCGCGCGTCGACGTAGGCCTTCCAGAGGGGCTTTTGCGCATCGGTGAGCGTGAGCATTTCGCCCAGGCTTTCATAGCGGGCGGCCGCCCAGTCCGTCGCCGAAACGCTGCGTTCCACACAGGGCGGAACATCCGAACCGCGGCGAGGACCGTCGGCCGGCGCCGCGAGGGCGAAACCGCCCACCGTCATCGCGCCGAGGGCGGCAACCGTAGCCAAAATCTTCTTCGTCTTCGTCATCTTGGTTCCTTATCGTAGTGAGGGAACTTCGTCGTTCCCGATGGTTTCACTATAGGGTGACTGCGCCCGAGAATGTCTCTCCGAGCATGAACGTCGGTAACGAAACGCAGAAGGAAATCGGGGCTCTTGGTACTGAACAAGCGTTCAGCATTCCCGTACCGCAAGGCTCTTGGAGAAAAACGCGCTCCTTTGGCTTTTTTCGAACTTCCATACAAAAGCAATATTTCCACACGAGTTCCCGGACTTTCTTTACGTTCGGGCGCAGCTCCTTCCCTTTTGCTAGAATGAGGCACCTCTTGCGGCGCCCCCCTTTCTTCGGGCGCCCGACGTCCCGCTTCCCCTTTTCTTTATCTATCCGAGGATTCCTCTCAAATGGAACTCAACGCTCTTACCGCTCTTTCCCCGATCGACGGCCGTTATGCCCGTCAGACGGACGCTCTGCGCGGCATCTTCTCCGAATACGCCTTCATGAACGCCCGCGTGCGCGTGGAAGTCGAATGGCTCATCGCCCTCTCCGAAGCGGGCTTTGAAGAACTGCCCCGCATCAGCGAATCGGGCCAGGCCTTCCTGCGCGGTCTCTATGAAAACTTCTCGCTCGAAGACTGCGAAGCCGTCAAGACGATCGAAAAGACGACGAACCACGACGTCAAGGCCGTCGAATACTGGATCAAGGACCGCGTCGCTCACGACGACGAATTGAAGAGCGCCGCCGAATTCGTGCACTTCGCCTGCACGAGCGAAGACATCAACAACACGAGCCACGCGCTCATGCTCACGGAAGGCCGCAAGGCGCTCGTCGAATATCTCGAAAAGATCCACGCGACGATCGCGGGCTTCGCCAAGGAATGGGCCGAAATCCCGATGCTTTCGCGCACCCACGGTCAGACGGCCTCGCCCACGACCGTCGGCAAGGAATTCGCGAACGTGGCCGTTCGTCTCGCACGCGTGATCGAAGCCATCCGCAGCGTCAAGATCCTCGCCAAGATGAACGGCGCCGTCGGCAACTTCAACGCCCACCTCATCGCCTATCCCGACTTCGACTGGGAAGCCTTCTCGAAGCGCGTCGTCGAGGAACGCCTCGGCGCCACCTTCAACACCCATACGATCCAGATCGAACCGCACGACTACATGGCAGAACTCTTCCATGAAATCGAACGCGCCAACACGATCCTGCTCGACTTCGACCGCGACGTCTGGGGCTACATCTCGATGGGCTTCTTCAAGCAGAAGCTGAAGGAAGGCGAAGTCGGCTCCTCCACGATGCCGCACAAAGTGAATCCGATCGACTTCGAAAACTCCGAAGGAAACCTCGGCATCGCCAACGCGCTCCTCGGCCACCTCGCCGGGAAACTCCCCGTTTCCCGCTGGCAGCGCGACCTCACCGACTCCACGGTGCTTCGCAACCTCGGCGTCGCCTTCGGCTACTGCTTCATCGGCTACAACGCGCTCACGCGCGGCCTCGGCAAGCTTCAGGTGAACGAACACCGCATCGCCGAAGACCTTGATCACGCCTGGGAAGTCCTCGCCGAAGCCGTTCAGACCGTCATGCGCCGCTACGGCGTGCCGCACCCCTACGAGCAGCTCAAGGCGCTCACGCGCGGCAAGGAAGGCATCACGCGTGAAACGATGCGTGCGTTCATCGCCGGCCTCGACATCCCCGCGGACGCCAAGGACCGCCTCCTTGCGCTCACGCCCGCCACCTACATCGGCAAGGCCGTCGAACTCGCCCGCCGCTGCTGATCGGCGCGTCTGCGCTCTACATCCAACGGGCCCGTCTTCGGACGGGCCCGTTTTCCATTCCGCAGGAGAAAATCAGAGCGCGACCGCGACCGACTTCACCTGCAGCCACACCGAAAGACCGGGACGCAGCTGCAGGCGCTCCACGCTTTCGTCCGTAACGAGCGAGAGCACCGTTTCCTCGCCCGAGCGAAGCGTGACGAGCGTGCGGCCCTCCGCAGGATCGGCATCGAGGGAAACGATTTTCGCGGGCAACACGTTTCGGATCGACTGATCGTCGTGACGGTCAAGCGCAATGCTTACGTCGCGCGCCGCAACGACGAGACGCGCGGCGTCGCCCGCATGAAGACTCTTTCGGGGAACTTCGAAGGAGAGCGACTTCGTGCGCACCTCGGCCACGGACCAGCGCTCGTTGATCGAGACGACCGCGCCGTCGAGGACCACGACGGGACCTTCGGCCCGGCGCACCGGCGTTTCGATCGCGCCGAGCACTTCGTTCAAGGTGCCCGAAGAGACGATCTTCCCGTCCTTCATCGCGATCACGCGGTCTGCGAGACGCATCATTTCTTCGGCCGAGTGCGTCACGTAGAGAATCGGCATCGAGAGTTCGTCGCGCAGGCGCTCGAGCCACGGAAGAATCTCCTCCTTGCGCTTCCAGTCGAGGGCCGCGAGCGGTTCATCCATCAGGAGAACCTTGGGCGTCATCGCGATCGCGCGCGCAATGGCGCAGCGCTGCCGCTCGCCGCCGGAGAGTTCCGATACGCGACGCTTCAGAAGGTGACCGATGCCGAGAAGCTCCACGGCTTCGGCGAGTTTTTCGCTTCCGCGCGGGTCCTTCGTGCGCTTGAGACCGAAACGGAGGTTTTCCTCCACGTTCAGGTGCGGAAAAAGACTCGCCTCCTGAAAGACGTATCCCAGCGCGCGGCTGTGCGTAGGAAGAAAGATTCCCTTTTCGTCGTCCTGCCACGTTTCGCCGGCGATGACGACCCGGCCTTCGGGATGTTCGAGCCCCGCGACGCAGCGCAGAAGCGTGGTCTTCCCGCAGCCCGACGGTCCGAAGAGAACGGTGATGCCCTTTGCCGGAAAAGAGGCGTCGGCCTCGAGGGCAAAGCCCGTCGAACGGGCGAGGCGAACCGATACGCCGTACTTCATCGCCCGCTCCTTGCGGCGCCGTGCCGTTCAAAATACGTGAGGGAAAGGAGGACGAAGAAGCTGAAGACGAGCATGCCGCCCGCGAGCCAATGGGCCTTGTCGTATTCCATCCCTTCCACGTAGGTGAAAATCTCGGTCGACACCACCTGCGTCTCGCCCGGAATGTTGCCCCCGATCATGAGCACGACCCCGAATTCCCCGATCGTGTGGGCGAACGTCATGAGTACGCCCGTGAGAATGCCGTGGCGCGCCATGGGAAGAATGACGGAAAAGAAGGCGTCCAGAGGCCCCGCCCTCAGCGTCGCGGCGACTTCCATGGGTTTCGTCCCCACGGCTTCAAATGCGTTCTGCAGAGGCTGCACCATGAAGGGGAGCGAATAGATCACGCTCCCCACCACGAGCCCCGTAAAGGTGAAGTTGAGCGTCTCGATTCCGAAGAGCTGCGTAAAGGCGCCGATCGGCCCCGAAGGGCCGAGGGCGACCAGGACGTAAAAGCCCAGAACCGAAGGCGGCAGGACGAGCGGAAGCGTCACGATCGCGCTGATCGGCGCACAGAGGACGCTTTTTCGCTGCGCAAGCCACCACGCGAGCGGCATGCCGAGGATGAGCAGAAAAACCGTCGTGACAAACGCGAGTCTCAGACTCAGCCACACGGGACCGAGGTCGGCCGGCGTAAGCGGCATGCCGTTCTCCTCTCTCTATGGTTACTTGGCGGTGTCGTAGCCGTAGACGAAGCGGATGCGGTCGGCTTCCTTGTTCGTCTTGAGGTATTCGAGGAAGCGCTTGGCCCCTTCGTTCTTTTCTCCGGCCTTCAGGAGCACGGCGTCCTGCGTAATGGGTTTATAGAGTTCCTGCGGAACGACCCAGCCCGAACCCGACGTGAACTTACCGTCCTTGGCGCACTGGCTCATGGCAACGAAACCTGCCTGCGCGTTCCCCGTGGCGACGAACTGATAGGTCTTGCCGATGTTGTCGCCTTCGACGATCTTGGGCGTAAGGGCGGCCTTCAGGCCGAGGGCTTCCATCGCCTGGTGGGCGGCTTCGCCGTAGGGAGCGAGCTTCGGATTCGCGACGGCGAGCTTCTGGAGCTTGTCGCTCTTCAGGGCGCTTTCGTCCTTGACGAAGCCGGCGTCGGAGCTCCAGAGAACGAGTTTGCCGATGGCGTAGGTGTAGTTCGTGCCTTCCACGCCGAGACCTTCCTTCACGGCCTTGGCCGGGGTCTTCGAGTCGGCGGCGAGCAACACGTCAAACGGAGCGCCGTTCTTGATCTGGGCGTAAAAGGCGCCCGTTGCGCCGAACGAGAGAACGAGCTTGTCGCCCGTCGCCTTTTCATAGATCGGGGCGAGTTCCTTGATCGGCGCCGTGAAGTTGGCGGCGACGGCCACGCGGACGGTTTCGGCATAGAGCGAACCCGAGGCCACGGCGGCCACAAAGAGGACAAGACAGGTCTTCTTCATTTGGAATTCTCCTTGGCGACGGTGCGCAAACGGTACCGTCCTGAAATTTGGTAGAGTGAGAAAACAGCTGCGCGGGCGAAAGCGCCCGCGCCATCGCTATTCCTGGAAAGAATAGCGAGATTTCCGCTTCGCCGCAAGAAAACCACTCGGGAGACATGCATGCCGCAGGAAAATGTTCAGGCCGATCCGGTGCTGCTCACACACCTCTTGAACGAGACCATTGACAAGCGGCTCGACATCCTTCGCCGCGTGGCCGACGTGGGATCGATCTCGGAAGCCGCCCGCGGCGCGGGCGTAAGCTACAAGGCGGCCTGGCAGGCGCTAGAAACCCTCTCGAATCTCGCCGGCGGACCGCTCGTCGAAAAGGCGGTCGGCGGCCGCTCGGGCGGCGGAACCCGCATCACGCCCCGCGGGGAGGACGTCCTGCGCCTCAACGAGGCGCTCGTGCGCGCCCGGCGCCGCGTGCTGGAGGAATTCGGCCGAAACGGCACCGAAGGGCTTTCCGCGGCGGGAGGACAGTTTTTGATCTCGATGCGCAACCAGTTGCCCGCCACGATCCACACGCTCAAGATCGGATCGGCCCTCGTGCGGCTCCTCCTTGCGATCGACGACGACCATCTCATCCGCGCCTCCGTCACCAAAGAGAGCGCGCAGCTCCTCGGTCTTCGCGAAGGGATGCGCGTCATTGCGCTCTGCAAGGCGACGGGGGTCGAAATCTTCTCCGAGCCGCCCTCGACCGCCGACAATCTCCTTGAAGGCACAGTCGTGCACTGCGACCGCGACGATCACGGAGGCGAATGTACCGTTCGCCTCCCCTCGGGACTTACGCTCGTAGGCTTTGCCCGCGCACACCACGGCCTGCGCCGTCAGGGCCCCGCCTGGGTGCTCATGCCCTGCGACAACATCGCCGTAGCGCTTGCGCAGTAAGGTCTTTCGGAGAGCAGGCGAATATCCCTAAGGATTTACGCGTAGCTCTTTGTATCCAATCGGAAAAGTTCGCAGCTTTTTGCAGGAATTTCCGCTCTCTTTGACTGTAGTCAACCGCCGCAAAACATTTCTTACATTTTTCTGAATAACATTACAGCCTGCTTAGTGTCGGCGAAGACCCCCTTTCCTGTTTGGCGCCGACGAAAAGACAATCGTCCCGTTCGTCCACGTTCCCTCTCGGATCGACGGCGACATCAACAAAAGGCTCCAAGATGGAAAAGAACAGCGTTTGGTATCTTGCCGGCATCGGCCTCATCGGCGTCGTGGTCGGCATCATTTTCGTCGGTATTCTCACGAGCGTCGTGCATTGGGCTGGTACGCCGAAGTTCTGCGGTGAATTCTGCCACTCTATGGATGCGACCTACATCGCCTATCAGAAGGGTGACCACTTCCGCACCGCTTCCGGCGCCACCGCCGGCTGCTCGGACTGCCACCTGAAGAACCACTCGAACGAACACGTCGGCCCGATCGACTACGTCGAAATGCTCATGTACAAGGCCAAGGCCGGTTCGATCTCGCTCTTCGGCCAGATCCAGGGTTCGCTCAGCACCCCCGAAAAGCAGATTGAAAAGCGTCCGGAAATGGCCGCCGCCGTCCTCGAATCGATGCGCGCCGACAATTTCGAAGCCTGCCGCGGTTGCCATGACGTTCAGCGCATGTACAACCCGGGCAAGCCGCTCGTCGCCGCCATCCACAAGGGCATGGGGCCGGAAACCAAGGTGGACTGCATCAGCTGCCACCCGACGGCCGGTCACAACTACACGGGTGAAATTCTCCCCGTCGCCCAGGCCAAGTAATTTCGGTTCTTCGAAATCTCAGAGAAAGGCTCCGACTTCCGGTCGGGGCCTTTTTCGTTTTTGCCACGAACAGCAATAGTTTGTCTACAATCAACCGATGCACGCCCGCCGCAAACGGCGGGCCCGACACCATTTCGACAGAGGCCGGCATAAGAATGGGCACGACTTTCCGAAAAGACTACAAGGTTCCCTCGCATCTCATCGATTCGGTTCACCTCGAATTCGATCTCGACCCCGACAGCAGCTCGGTGACGTCCACGATGGACGTGCGTCCCAATCCCGAGACGAACGACAAGGTGCTCGACCTCGTCCTCAACGGCGAGGCCGTCACGCTCGTGAGCGTGAACGTCAACGGCCGGACGCTCTCGGAGAGCGAATACACCCTCACCGACACCACGCTTACGATCCCGGCGCTGCGCGAAGCGGCGAAGGTCGTCGTCGTCAACCGTTTCAGCCCCTCGAAGAACACGGCGCTCTCCGGAATCTACGCTTCCGGCAAGAACCTCATGAGCCAGTGCGAAGCGACGGGTTTTCGTCGAATCACCTACTGGCCCGACCGTCCGGACGTGCTCGCGAAGTTCACCGTCACGATCCGCGCGCCCAAGGCGCTCTACCCGGTCCTTCTCTCGAACGGCAACCGGGTCGAGTCGCGCGACCTCCTCGACGGTCGCCACGAGGTTCGCTGGGTCGACCCCTATCCGAAACCCTGCTACCTCTTTGCGCTCGTCGCGGGCACGCTCGAATGCCGCCGCGAGAAGTATCGTCTCGGCAACGGCCGCGAAGTGACGCTCGAAGTCTGGGTGGAGCCGCAGGACATCGACAAAACCGAACACACGATGGAAAGCCTCAAGCGCGCCATCGCCTGGGACGAAAAACGCTTCGGTCTTTACCTGGACCTCGATCTCTTCATGATCGTCGCGACGAACGACTTCAACTTCGGCGCGATGGAAAACAAGGGACTCAACATCTTCAACGCCCGCTACGCCCTCGCCAATCCGGCGATCGCGACAGACCGCGACTATTTCAACATCGAGTCCGTGGTCGCGCACGAGTACTTCCACAACTGGACGGGTGACCGCGTGACGCTTCGCGACTGGTTCCAGCTCACCCTCAAGGAAGGCCTCACCGTTTTCCGCGACCAGGAATTTTCCGCCGACATGCTCGGCGACCCGACGGCCCGCGCGGTGCAGCGCATCGAAGACGTCAAGGCCCTGCGCACCGCGCAGTTCCCCGAGGACGCCGGCCCCATGGCGCATCCGATCCGTCCGGAGAGCTACAAGGAAATCAACAACTTCTACACCATGACCGTCTACGAAAAGGGCGCCGAAGTCATCCGCATGCTTCACACCCTACTCGGCGAAACGGTCTTTCGCAAGGGTTTTGACGAATACATCCGCACGAACGACGGCTCTGCCGTCACGTGTGAAGCCTTCCTCACGGCCATGGCGAACGCTTCGGGACGCGATCTCTCGCAGTTCTCCCGCTGGTTCGAACAGGCGGGCACGCCCGTCGTCGCCGTGGAAGGCGAGTGGGATCCCGCGACGGGCAAATTCCGTCTCGTCGTCGAACAGACGACGCCGCCCACGCCGGGCCAACCCCACAAAGCGCCGCTTCTGATGCCCTTCCCCGTCGCTTTCTTTGACCGCGACGGCAAGGAATATCCGCTTCGTCTCGAAACGCCCGACGGCGTCGTCGAGCTCGACTCGCCGCTCGAACTCTCCGAAGCGCGTCACGAATGGGTCTTCACGGACTTTGCCTCCGCCCCCGTACCGAGTCTCAACCGGGGCTTCGCCGCGCCCGTGCGCCTTCGCTACGACTATTCGCTCGACGACCTCGCGCTCCTCGCCTCCTGCGACACCGATCCCTTCAACCGTTGGGAGGCGATGCAGGAACTGATGCTGCGCACGGCGCACGAACTCATCCGCGACCGCTTCGCCGGACGCGAGGAGAACGTCCCCGCCGTCTTCTTCGACGCCTTCAAGCGTACGCTCACGGACGAGACGCTCTCCCCCGCCTACGCGGCCGTCACGCTTGAACTTCCTTCCGAGCGTACTCTTGGAGAGTCGCTTCCCTTCATCGATCCCGAGGCCGCCTTCCGAGCCCGCGAAGCGCTTCGCGTGCAGATCGCCAAGCGCCTGCAACTCGAACTCACGGCCGCGGTAGACCGCTCGGTTACGCCCGGGCCCTATTCGCCCGATCCCGAGAGCGCCGGCAAGCGCGCCCTCAAGAATCTCGCGCTCTACTACCTCATGGGCGCATCGAGCCATCACACGGTCATCCGCGTGCGCGACCAGCTCATCAAGCGCGAGAACCTCACGGACGAACTCGCCGCCCTGAAGCTCATCGTCGACTCGAACGTGCCGAGCAAGAACAACTTCGAGGTCGAGACGCTGCAGACGTATCTCCCCGAGCCGCTCCTCGTCAACAAGTGGCTCACGGTACAGGCGACGACGAAGACGCATGCGGGGGAACTTCCCGTGCTCGAGCGCGTGCGCGAACTCATGAAGTGCGACTTCTTCTCGCTTTCGAACCCGAACAACGTCTACGCGCTCCTTCTCGCCTTCTTCACGCAGAATCCCTCGGAATTCCACACGAAGGACGGCGAAGGGTACAAATTCTGGGCCGAGGTCGTCCTCGAGCTCGACCGCATCAATCCGCACGTGGCGGCCCGCATCGCCCGTACGCTCGAAAATTGGCGGCGCTACACGCCGCAGCTCTCGCGCCTTCAGTTCGAAGCGCTCGAGAACGTGTATCTGCACAAGGACCGACTTTCCGAGAGCGTCTTGGAAGTCGTGGAAAAGGCTCTCAACAATCCCACCTGAGGAAATTGCATCGTGGCAACCACTCTTTCTCAATATCTGGCCCGTGAAGAATCGCTCCATGAGCTCGACCCCGTTCTCGCCCGTCTGATCACGAGCGTCTCCGAAGCCTGCAAGACGATCAGCCACAAGGTTCGTCAGGGTGCGCTCGCGGGCGTTCTCGGTCTGGCCGGTACCGAAAACGTCCAGGGTGAAGATCAGAAGAAGCTCGACATCATCAGCAACGACATCTTCGTCGACGCCGTCGTCCGTTCGGGCGCCGTCTGCGGCATGGTGAGCGAAGAAGTCCCCGAAGTCATGTCGGTGCCCGACGAATTCCCCGTCGGCCCCTACCTCATCGCCTTCGACCCGCTCGACGGCTCGAGCAACATCGACATCAACGTTTCGATCGGCTCGATCTTCTCGGTGACGCCCGCCGTCCGCCCGAAGCGCACGGCCGTCGACGCGGACTTCCTGCAGCCCGGCCGCCATCAGGTCGCCGCGGGCTACTGCATGTACGGTCCGCAGACGCAGCTGTGCCTCACTTTCGGCCGCGGCGTCGTCTTCTTCACGCTGGATCCCGCCACGGGCACCTTCGTGCTCACGCAGGAAAACGTGCGCGTCGCGCCCGCCGCGAAGGAATTCGCCATCAACTGCTCGAACATGCGCCACTGGGAAGCGCCCGTGCGCCGCTACATCGACGAACTTCTCGCCGGCAAGGAAGGCCCCCGCGGCAAGGACTTCAACATGCGCTGGGTCGCCGCTATGGTCGCGGAAGTGCACCGCATCCTGCAGCGCGGCGGCATCTTCCTCTATCCGCGCGACAACCGCGATCCCGCCAAGCCCGGCAAGCTTCGTCTTCTTTATGAAGCCAACCCCATGTCGATGATCCTGGAAAACGCCGGCGGCGCTTCGACGAACGGCCACACGCCGATTCTCGACATCGTTCCCGAGAAGATCCACCAGCGCGTCGCCGTCATGCTCGGCGCCCGCGAAGAAGTGGATCTGGTCACGGGCTACCACAAGGCGTAACGGGGTTTCTTCTCCGAAAGACTCTCTGCTATGCTGAAAGAGCGCCCTCACGGGCGCTCCCGACGCCATTCATTCACTTGCGGCCGCCTCGCCGAACGAGGCGGCACGGAGTTTCATTATGAAGTTGCGAACGCTGGGAATCATCCTGATTCTCATCCTCCTCGCCGTTTTCCTCATCATCAACTGGACGGCCCTCTCGACGGTGATGACCGTCAACCTCGTCTACCGCGAAATCCAGGCCCCGCTCGGCGTCATCGTCGTGGCGGCCTTCGCCGTGGTCGTTCTGTGCATGTTCATCTACACCGTCTGGCAACAGGCGAGCGTTTCGCTTGAAATCCGCTCGGCCTACAAGGAAGCCCGCACGGCGCGCCATCTGGCCGACGAAGCCGACAAAAGCCGCGTGACGGCGCTCCACACCGAAATGAACGAGCGCCTCACGAAGATCGAGACGATGCTCTCGGAACGCACCGAGGAAATGCTCGCCCTCGTGCGCACGCGTTCGGGCGAAGTCGACGCCAAACTCGCCGAGCTCGCCTCCATGCAGGCCGACTATCAGGCGAAGAATCTGCAGGCGATCCGAGCTTCGCTCTCGGAGCTCGAGGCGAAGATGCCGCCCTCCCTTCCTCCGGTCGCTCAAGAGCCTTCCGCGGCCGACAGGGACGACAAGGACACGGCGGAGAAAAAAGAGCTCTTCAAGGATCTCTTCTGACCACTCTCTTTCCTTCGAGCGGGCACTGCCCGCTCTTTTTTCGATTCAACCGGAGTATTGCCATCATGCGTAAAGATCCGCGCTTCCCCACGCTTCACATCGTTGACCATCCGCTCGTGCAGCACAAACTCACGCTCATGCGCGAAAAGGAAACGAGCACGCGCGACTTTCGCGAGCTCCTCAAGGAAATCGCGATGCTGATGGGCTATGAACTCACGCGCGACTATCCGCTTACGACCCGCCGCATCGAAACGCCGCTCGCCGAATTCGACGCGCCCGTCATGGAAGGGAAAAAGCCCGTCATCGTCCCGGTTCTCCGCGCCGGTCTCGGCATGACGGACGGTCTGCTCACGCTCATGCCCGGCGCCCGCGTCGGACACATCGGTCTCTACCGCGACGAAAACAAGCGCCCCGTCGAATATTTCGTGCGTCTTCCCGACACGGAAGGCCGCAACTTCATCGTCGTCGACCCGATGCTCGCCACGGGCTATTCCGGCGCCTACGCCGTCGACACGCTCAAGAAGCGCGGGATTCCCGGCTCGCAGATCCAGTTCATGGCGCTCGTCGCCGCTCCCGAAGGCGTGAAGACCTTCTCGGAGCTCCACCCCGACGTGGAGGTCTACGTCGCGGCGCTTGACGACCACCTCGATGAAAACGCCTACATCGTTCCGGGCCTCGGCGACGCGGGCGACCGTATCTTCGGCACGAAGTAAGTCGCCCTCAGCCAAACATTTTTCCAAGCGGACGTCGGGTTCTCCCTCGGCGTCCGCTTTTTTTACGCACATTCACTTATATTTAATTTGCAGATTTGAAGATATTTTCAACAACATAATTTTAGGGTTTATATCTAGAGCACACGAAAAACAAGCCGTTTTTGGAAATTCCGGCCCCTATTTTTCGAGTCTCCAGACGATTTTCGTAAAATTTCATGACATTCATCAAAGACAAAGTCCCAAAAAACGGGCATCATTTCGGCCGTACAAACGGCAGTCGCACTACGTAGATTGCACGGACCAACCACGCGGGCGGCGCTCTCCTGTATCGGGCGCCGCGCGTTGTTTTCAACGATTTCCAAACTCCCCGAAGGACAAGTCATCATGACGACCCCTGAATCCATCAAGTACGCCAACACCCCGACGGCCACCGAAAACGTCTGGGGCGTGGGCCTCAAGGACGCCAAGCGTCAGAGCCGCTTCACGGCCATCTGCGACGTCACGCAGTCCGTCACCGGCCTCATCCTCGGCCTCTTCCTTTTCTGCCACATGGCCTTCACGAGCTCGGTGCAGTTCGGCAAGGACGTCTTCTGGAACCTCATCGCCTTCTCGGGCGGTCACTTCCTTGACGGCCAGGATCATCCGTCCTTCCACTTCATCTTCGTGCTCTTCATCACGATCTGCGTGACGTTGCACGCCCTCTGCGCCCTGCGTCGCTTCCCGACCTCCTATCATCAGTGCCGCGACATCAAGGCCCACTATCGCCTGCTCCGTCACCCCGACACCACGCTCTGGATGATCCAGCTCGTCACGGCCTTCCTGCTCTTCCTCTTCGTGTTCCCCCACGTCATGGGCATGCTCACGAACCCGAGCGGCTTTGACCCCAACCTCATCGGCGTGCACACCTATCACTCCGGCATGCTCTACACGTTCATCTTCCTCGTGATCACGGAACTCCACGGCATGATCGGTCTCTATCGCCTCGCCGTTAAGTGGGACATCTTCGCGAAGAACCCCGAACGCGACATCATCGATCAGCGCGTCGGCGACCGTGCCGGCCTTCGCAAGACGATGCTCGTCATCGCCTTCCTCATGATCGTCTGCGGTACGCTCACGGCCTGGACCAACTACTCGATCGGCGCCGAACAGGTTGAAGCCGGTCAGGAAGCCACCCGTTACGTCATCCCCGACGAACTGAACTGGTGGAAGTAATTCGGGAGATTTTCTCCTCGTAAGGCAACCCGCTCATCACCCGGTGAGCGGGTTCTTTTTTGGATTTTTGGAAGTCCCCATGCGCACGCCCCTCTGGGAAAAAATCTACCGCTCGCTCGTCGAGGACATTCAACGCGGCCGCTACCCCGTAGGCTCGGTTCTGCCCACCGAAAGCGAAATCATTGACGCCTTCGGCGTGAGCCACCATACGGCTCGGCGGGCCTACGCAGAACTCGTGAGCCTCGGCTACGTGCGCCGCACGCCGCACGTGGGCTCGCAGGTGATCAACACCGGACACCTGCCGAACTTCTACTACGAAGTCGAATCCTTCTCGAACCTCGACCCCTACCACAACCTGCAGCCGCGCGAGATCCTCGCACAGTCGCATTTTCTCTACGCGCCCCGGGAGGGCGAGGACCTTCCCTTCGCCGAAAACGAACCCGTCTGGCGCATCGACTTCGCGCGCTTCGGCCGGCAGCCCTACGAAGTCCTCGGCCTCACGACGGCGTGGATGCCCTCGGAATACGAACGCTTTCTCGACACCATCCGGGCGGAACCCACGGTGCCCCTCATCAACCTTCTCTGTCGGCTTCGCAACGACGCCTGTCAGACGATCGACCAGTCGGTGCGGGCAAAGATCGTCACCGCCGAACTCGCAAAGACGCTTCGCACCCGACCGGGAAGCCCCATCCTCGAAATCCTGCGCACCTTCCGCAATCCGCGCGGCGAAGTGCTCCTTTGCTCGAGAAACTATTTCAAGGGCAACAACTTCTCGCTCGACATCCGGCTCACCCGCAAGCCCTTTGCCTGATTCTCCCCGTGAAATGCAAAGACGCGCATTCTTTTTCTTCTTCGTCAACACTCGTGATTCTCTGCATTGCGAAGCCTTGGGGGGAGAGCGGATAATCTAGCGTCGACTATTTTCAGGCTCCCTTTGCGGGGCGCTTTGAAAGATCCACGAGACCCGGCTGCGGTTGCCGTTGACCTCCGCATCCACAACAAGTCCGCGCCAGGACGCGCGGACCTTTTTCCCAAAGCAAAAAAGGAAGAAGCATGGCTCAAAATCCCGCCTTCAAGTACGCTCCGATGTTCCAGCACGGAAAGGACGAAACCGAATACACCCTCGTTTCGAAGGACTACGTCTCGGTTTCCGAATTCGAAGGACATCCCATCCTCAAGGTTGAAGCCGAAGGCCTCACCAAGCTCATCCACCGCGCCTTCACCGACGTGAACTTCATGCTCCGCCGTTCGCACAACGAACAGGTCGCGAAGATTCTTCACGACCCCGAAGCGAGCGACAACGACAAGTACGTCGCCCTCACGTTCCTGCGCAACGCCGAAACGGCCGCCAAGGGCGTGCTCCCCTTCTGCCAGGATACGGGCACGGCCATCATTCACGGCGAAAAGGGCCAGAACGTCTGGACGGGCTTCTGCGACGAAGAAGCCATCTCCAAGGGTGTCTACGACACGTACACCCAGGAAGCCCTGCGCTATTCGCAGAACGCTCCGCTCTCGATGTACGAAGAAGTCAACACCAAGTGCAACCTTCCCGCCCAGATCGACATCGAAGCGACCGAAGGCATGGAATACAAGTTCCTCTGCGTCGTCAAGGGCGGCGGCTCGGCCAACAAGTCCTACCTCTATCAGGAAACCAAGGCCGTCCTCAATCCGCAGAAGCTCGTTCCCTACCTCATCGAAAAGATGAAGAGCCTCGGCACGGCCGCCTGCCCGCCCTACCACATCGCCTTCGTGATCGGCGGCACCTCGGCCGAACGCACCATGCTCACGGTCAAGCTCGCCTCCTGCCACTTCTACAACGATCTGCCGACGACGGGCGACGAAACGGGCCGCGCCTTCCGCGACCTTGAGCTCGAACAGAAGCTCTTTGAAGAAGCCTGCAAGATCGGTCTCGGCGCGCAGTTCGGCGGCAAGTACATGGCCCACGACATCCGCGTCATCCGTCTGCCGCGCCACGGCGCGAGCTGCCCGATCGGCATGGGCGTTTCCTGCTCGGCCGACCGCAACGTCAAGTGCAAGATCGACCGCGACGGTCTGTGGATCGAAAAGCTCGACGACAATCCCGCGAGCCTCATCCCCGAAGAACTCCGCAAGCCCGGCGATGCGGGCGGCATCTCGATCAATCTCGATCAGCCGATGAAGGACGTTCTCGCCGAACTCTCGAAGCATCCCGTCTCCACGCGCGTCTCGCTCACGGGCACGATCATCGTCGCCCGCGACATCGCCCACGCCAAGTGGAAGGAACGCTTTGAACGCGGCGAAGGCCTCCCCGACTACCTCCTCAAGCACCCGGTCCTCTACGCGGGCCCGGCCAAGACCCCCGAAGGCTACGCCTGCGGCTCCATGGGTCCGACGACCGCCAACCGCATGGACCCCTATGTGGACCTCTTCCAGTCCCAGGGCGGCTCGATGGTCATGATCGCCAAGGGCAACCGCACCCAGGCCGTAACGGACGCCTGCCAGAAGCACGGCGGCTTCTACCTCGGCACGATCGGCGGCGTAGCGGCCGTTCTCTCGAGCGACGCCATCAAGAGCATCGAATGCATCGAGTATCCCGAACTCGGCATGGAAGCCGTCTATCAGATCCGCGTCGAAAACTTCCCGGCCTTCATTCTCGTCGACGACAAGGGCAACGACTTCTTCAAGCAGTTGAAGCCCTGGAAGGTTGAAGTGAAGCCCTGCTGCCAGACCAAGTAACCGACCGGCGGGACTGATTTGGGAAGGCCGCTTCGTTTTGCGAGCGGCCTTCTCTTTCGGCGAAACAATTTTTCACACTTTCAGGAGCCGCGATTCTCTAGGCGTTCGGGCTAATACCTAGGAGGTTGATCGTATTTGAATGTAAACGATCGTCACCGATCCGTGAACTTTCCGTTTTTCGTCAAAGAACGTTCAAATTTTCGGGAAAAGCGCCGACGAAACGAAGAGAATTAGCTGTCCTTGTGTTTTTGACACCTCAAACCTTAACCAACCAACACTCTAGAGAAGAACCAAAATGGCACTCGGTTTAGACTTTTGGATCCAACTCTTGGTCGTGCTTGCGGCGCTCTTTTACGGTGCCCGTAAAGGCGGCATGGGCCTCGGCCTCATCGGCGGCGTCGGCCTGATCGTCCTCATCTTCGGCTTCGGCCTCAAGCCGGGCAAGCCCCCGGTCGACGTGATTCTCACGATTCTCGCCGTGGTGTGCGCTTCGGCCACCCTGCAGGCTGCGGGCGGTCTCGACTGCCTGCTGCAGATCGCGGAAAAGATGCTCCGCCGTCATCCGCGCTTCGTCTGCTACCTCGCCCCCTACATCTGCTGGTTCCTGACGGTTCTCTGCGGTACGGGTCACGTCGTCTACACGATGCTCCCGATTATCTACGACGTGGCCATCAAGAACGGCGTCCGTCCGGAACGTCCGCTCGCCGCTTCGACCATTGCCGCTCAGATGGGCGTGATCTGCTCGCCGGCCGCCGTGGCCGCCGTCTCGATGATCGCCCTCTTGGACGGCTATGAAGTCGGCGGTCAGCCCTTCGGCTTCACGCAGCTCTTCGCCATCGTGATCCCGTCGGCCATCGTCGGCATCTTCGCCCTCGCCACCTTCTCGCTCTTCCGCGGCAAGGACCTCGACAAGGACGAAGCCTTCCAGGAACTCATCAAGGATCCGGAACAGCGCAAGTACGTCTACGGCGAAACGACGACCCTCATCGGCATCAAGTTCCGTCCCGAACAGTGGGCTTCGCTCTACATCTTCCTCGGTACCGTGGCCGTGGTCGCCATCCTCGGCATGTTCCCGTCGCTGCGTCCCGCCGCCGGCGGCAAGGCCCTCTCGATGACGCTCGCCATTCAGATGTTCATGCTGACGGCCGGCGCCCTCATGGTCGCCTTCTGCAAGACGAAGGCTTCCGCCGTCGCCAAGACCGCCGTCTTCAACGCCGGCATGGTCGCCATCGTGGCCGTGTACGGTGTGGCTTGGATGGCCGACACGATGTTCGCCGCCCACTTGGCCAACCTCAAGGAAATCCTCACCGAATGGGTTCGTGAAGCGCCGTGGACCTACGCCATCGTGCTGCTCCTCGTCTCGAAGCTCGTGAACTCCCAGGCCGCCGCCGTCGCGACGATCGTTCCGGTCGCCCTCGCCATCGGCACGCCTCCGGGCCTCGTGGTTGCCTTCTCGTCGGCCTGCTACGGCTACTACATCCTGCCGACCTATCCGTCCGACCTGGCCGCCATTCAGTTTGACCGTTCCGGCACGACCCACATCGGCCGCTTCGTGATCAACCACTCCTTCATCGCTCCGGGCCTCATCGGCGTCATCACCGCCTCGCTCGTGGGCTACGTCCTCGGCATGGTCTACGGTTACATCTGATTCTGAATCAACCGGCGGCTCCGTCCGCCGGGGTAACCCGATCTCATAAGGACCACCTGCCGCACGTCGAACCTTCGAAGTGCGGCAGTTTTCATATTCGCTTCTACATCATGTCGATCCGTACCTTTGACTTTGCCTACGGCCGCGGCCGCAAGACCTTCGAACTCGACGACGAACTCATCCTCAAGGAAGTCCGCACCGAAACCTTCTCCGTCATGGAAAACGTGGCCGAAGGCGTCCTCGAAGCCATCCGTCACCCGATCGGTCTTCCGTCGATCGAGAAAATCGTCAAGCCCGGCGACACCGTCGCCTTCATCTGCAACGACCCGACGCGCGTCGCGAACAGCTTCGACTTCATGCCCGTGCTCGTCGACGAAATGAATCGTCTCGGCGTCCCCGACGAAAACATGAAGATCGTCTTTGCGCTCGGCACGCACCGCGAGATGTCGCACGAGGAAATGGTCGAACAGGTGGGTGAGAACGTAGCCTCGCGCCTTCGCATGTTCAATTCCGTCGCCACGAAGTCGGAAGATTTCGAATACTTCGGCGACACTTCCCGCGGCACCCCCGTCTGGATTCACAAGGAACTCTGCAACGTCGACCACGTGATCCTCACCGGGACGATCGTGCACCACTACTTCTCGGGCTACGGCGGCGGCCGCAAGGCGGTTCTGCCGGGCTGCGCCGCCATGGAGACCGTGCGCGTCAATCACAGCTTCATGCTCGACGAAAAGGCGGGCCTCGGCATCACGACGGGGAACCCCTGCTACGAAGACCAGATGGAAGGGGTCTCGCTCTTCGCGAAGGGCCGCTCGCTTTTCCTCTTCAACGCCATTCTCAACGCCAAGCACGAGTTCCTGCGAATGTTCGCGGGCGACTACGTCGCGGCCCACAACGAAGCCTGCCGCTTCGTCGATCAAGTCTACGGCTGCGAAATCCCGCACGAAGCCGATCTCGTCGTCGCCTCCTGCGGCGGCTACCCCAAGGACATCAACGTCTATCAGATGCAAAAGACGATGGACAACGCGGCCTGCGCCGTGAGGAAGGGAGGCGTCGTCATTCTCTTTGCCGACTGCGAGGAAGGCTCGGGCTCGGCCGTCCTCGAAGAGACCTTCCGCCGTCTGAAGACCCCGGAAGCAATCAAGAAGGAATTGGAGGAAAACTTCCGCATCGGCGCGAACAAGGCCTTCGCCATCACGCGTCCGCTCTCGAAGGCGCGCTTCATCCTCGTCTCGCGCCTTGACCGCAATCTCGCGCGCGACATGCTCTTCACCGCGGCTGTCGACACCCCCGAAGAGGCCTTTGCGCTCGCCAAGACCTACGTGGGCGAACATCCCTCGGTCATCTTGATGCCCGAAGGCAGTCTCACGGTTCCGCGCGTCGCCGCGTAACCGTTTCCTTCCCGGAAAAGAACACTCCCCGTCGGGATTCGCCCCTTCGGGGAGTTTTTTTGTCGGATGGATGCGACAACGAGTCAGCGAAGCGCGGGAAGGCGCCCCGCCGTCTTTTCGGCGAGCCTCAGCTCCGTGATGGCCTCGATCACCGATTCGCACGTGAAGCCCGCGCGAAGAAGGGTCTTCTTCGCCTCACTTCGCGCGTCGCGCACACTTCGCACGACGCGCGAGAGACGCTCCGCCGTCTCGGCGTCGGAGTCTCCCGCAAGGGGCCCCACGAGCGAGGCGAAGGCCGTGTCGGAGAGGCTTTCGAAGAGATCGAGAAGCGGCGCGTACCGCTGGCGGACCGCTTCGTAGTCGGCAAGGGCTCGGCACACCGCCTCGCCCTCCTCGACGCGTTCCCCGACGAGGGCGCGCTCGAGCAGCGCGGGCAAGGCCGCCGCGTCGCTCGTTCGTTCGACATACCCGCAGGCCCCCTTTCCCAGAAGACTTCTCACGAAAGCGGGATTCTCGTCGGGATCGAGCACGAGGAGCACCTTTACGCCCGGACGTCCTTTCGCAAGCGCGAGCCACGCATACGGATCGAAGGCCTCCCGATCGACGGGAAGAACAAGGAGCGCCGGGCGCAGGCTCCACTCGAGCCTCGCCTCGGCCGCGTTTCGCGCACGCCCCACCGAAAACCGCCCGTCCGCCTCGAGCACCGACACGGCGCCCGCGCGCAGGATCTCGTCGCTCTCGAGAAAGAGTACGGCGGTCTTGGGCTTACGCATAGCGAAGCACCGTCTCCGTAAGAAGCGCCGCTCCCGTCATGAAGTCGTCGAGTTCCATCGCTTCGTCGGGATTGTGCGAGCCGTGCTGATTGGCGATGAAGATCATCGCCGCGGGAATGCCCGCGTTCGCAAAGACGGCCGAGTCGTGTCCCGCGCCCGAGGCGATCGGCATCACGGGAATCCCCGCTTCGCGGGCCGCCGCATGAAGACGCTCGGAAACGTCCTCCGAGAGCACGGCGGGCGCCGTGTAGAGAGCGTCGTCAAAGACGAAGCGCACGCCGCGCGCCGCTTCGAGTTTCTTGGCTTCCGCTTCGAGGCGCGCATGGAATTCGTCGAGCGTTTCCTTCTTGAGGCTTCGCATGTCGATCGTGAAGCGCACTTCGCCCGGAATCACGGAGATCGCAGCCGTTTCACCCGTCTTCAAAACGCCCACGGTGAAGACGAGGTCCTTCCCTGCGGCGAGAAATTCGTCCCAGGCGGCGTCCATTTCGGCAAAGAGGTGGGCGGCCGCCATCACCGCGTCGTGGCGGTATTCCTTGTCGACGGCCCCCGAGTGAGCGGTTTCGCCGAGGCATACGACGTTCTTGTGGCGGATGTTCCCGCGGATCCCCGTGACGACGCCCACGCGCGGCGACTCGCGGCTCGTAAGCGTCGGCCCCTGTTCGATGTGGAGTTCCACGAAGGCGCCGATTTTCTTCACGTCGACGACGGGTTCGCCCGTCGTAAGGCGTTCGGGATCGATCCCCGTCGAGCGGATCGCGTCGGCAAGCGTCCCCGCCTCGGTGCGGTGGCGAAGCGCAAGATCTGAAGCCTTGAGGCGCCCGAGCATCCCGAGCGAGCCCACGTAGGCCTTCCCGAAAAAGGAGCTTTCTTCGCAGCGCATCATGAGGACGCGGTAGTCGACCGCGGGGACGACGCCTTCGTCATGCATGTGCTTGGCCGCGACGAGCGCCGCAACGACGCCCGCAAGTCCGTCGAAGTTGCCGCCCTGCGGCACGCTGTCGACGTGGCTTCCCGCCACGAAGGCGGGACGCGTCGAGTCGCGCCCCTTCATCGTCATCCAGACGTTCCCCGCCGCGTCCGTCTCGATCGCGAGACCGAGCTTGCGGCCTTCTTCCTTCAAAAATTCGAGGACCTTCGTCTCCACGGGGCCGTAACCCTGACGGGTCACGCCGCGCACGTCCGCACTCATTTCACGGACCGTATCGAAGAGTCGACGGGCAAAATCCTTCACTTCGGCAGAAAGCGCCATTTGCATCTCCTTCGTTTGGTTCGGGACCGAAGAGGCCCCTTTTTTCGCAAGCCTAATCCTACGGGAAAAACGATCTTTTGGCGAGTGTCCAACGCCCGGGAAGAAGTCTTCTACAAGACCCAAAACTTTCCCTGATGACATTCCCGAACGATACGCCTATAGTGTGCTCGACACGGGCGTTCTTCGCGCCCACCCATCCTTTTAGGAGACGCTTACAAAATGGCCTCTACTTGCGCTTACAACGATCAACTCATCGAAATTCGCCGTCATCTTCACACCATGCCCGAAGAAGGCTGGAGCGAATTCCGCACCACCGCCTTCATCATCGAGAAGCTTCGTTCCTACGGCTACGAAGTCCTCACGGGCAAGAAGGTGATCAATCCCGACAACTGCCTCGGTCGCTCGCAGAAGGTCGTTGACGCCGGCATCGCCTATGCGCGCGAAAACGGCGTTTCCGAAGAACTCCTCGCCGAAATGGACGGTCTCACGGGCTGCGTCGGCGTGCTCGACACGGGCCGCCCCGGTCCCACGCTCGCCGTGCGCTTCGACATCGACTGCGTCCCGGTTCTCGAATCGACCGATCCCGACCACATTCCCGCCAAGGAAGGCTTCGCCTCGACCCGTCCGGGCCTCATGCACGCCTGCGGTCACGACGCCCACACCTCCACGGGTCTTGCGCTCGCCCACTGGGTGGCCGATCACAAGGACGAACTGAAGGGCCGCGTCAAGATCCTCTTCCAACCCGCCGAAGAAGGCGTCCGCGGCGCCGCGGGCATGGCCGCCTCGGGCATCGTCGACGACACCGACTACTTCCTCGCCGCCCACGTCGCCATGATGTGCAAGACGGGCGAAGTCTCGATCCGTCCGTACGGCTTCCTCTGCACGACCAAGCTCGACGTCACCTTCAAGGGCCGCCCCGCCCACGCGGGCGTCGAACCCAACGCCGGCCGCAACGCGCTCGCCTGCGCCGCCAACGCCGTCGTACAGCTCCTCGGCATCGCCCGTCACGGCTCCGGCATGACCCGCATCAACGTCGGCCAGATGACCGCCGGCGAAGGCCGCAACGTCATCCCCTCGAACGCGCTCCTCAAGATGGAAGTCCGCGGCGAAACGGGTGAAATCAACCAGTACATGTACGACTCGGCCGTCGCCATCATCGAAGGCTGCGCTCACGCCCAGGGCTGCGAATACCACATCGAAAAGATGGGCGAAGCCGTCGACCTCACGAACGACGAAGAACTCGTCGACGTTCTGCGCAAGGCCGCGGGCGCCGTCGAAGGCATCAACGTCCGTGAAGACGCCATGAATTTCGGCGGCTCCGAAGACGCCACGATCCTCGCGCGCCGCGTGCAGGCACACGGCGGCAAGGCCGCCTTCTTCGTGCTCGGCGCCGACCGTCCGTCGGGCCATCACACGGCCAAGTTCAATATCGACGAAAACGCCCTGAAGCAGGGCCTCAACGTCTGGGCCAACGCCGTCGAAGCGATCCTCGGCTAACCGTCTCTTTCCGTTGAGATAAGCCGAAGCCCGCATCCGCCGGGCTTCGGCTTTTTTCGTCCCCCTCTTTTTGCGCTAGAATAGCGCATTCTTTCGAGGGCCCCGATCGGATCGGGGTTCTCCGCCATTCCAATCCGATTCCCCGTGCGCTGGGCCCCTTCCGGCGGCCACGCCGAGGTCACCACAAGAAAAAAAGGTACATCATGTCCGGTCATTCCAAGTGGGCCAACATTCAGCACCGTAAGGGCCGTCAGGACGCCAAGCGCTCCAACCTCTGGACGAAGCTCGTCCGCGAAATCATCGTGGCCGCCCGTCTCGGCGGCGGCGACCCCGACACCAACTCCCGTCTTCGTCTCGCCCTCGTGAAGGCGCGCGCGGGCAACGTTCCGAAGGACACGATCAACAACGCCATCCTCAAGGGAACGGGCCAGCTCGAAGGCGTCTCCTACGAAGAAGTCCGCTACGAAGGCTACGGCGTGGGCGGCGCGGCCCTCATCATCGACTGCACGACGGACAACCGCGTGCGCACCGTCGCCGACGTCCGTCACGCCCTGACGAAGAACGGCGGCAACATGGGCACCGAAGGTTCGGTCTCCTTCATGTTCAAGCACGTCGGCGAATTCCTCTTCGCCCCGGGCACCTCCGAAGACGCCGTGATGGAAGCCGCGCTTGAAGCCGGCGCCGACGACGTCGTCACCGATCCCGACGACGGCTCCGTCGAAGTCACCTGCGATCCGAGCGCCTTCGACGCCGTGACGAAGGCCTTCGAAGCCGCCGGGCTCACCCCCGAAATGTCCGAAATCACCTACAAGGCCCTGAACGAAACGGTCTTGACGGGTGACGATGCCGCTAAGATGCAAAAGCTCATCGACGCGCTCGAAGATCTCGACGACGTCCAGCAGGTCTACACCTCGGCCGTCTTCGACGACGAAGAATAATTTTCTCCCCGAAAGGCTCGCGTTCGCGGGCCTTTTTTGCGAGAATCGCAACACCGTTTTTCCCATACCCTCTTCTTTCGGAGCCTTGTATGAAGCTTCTCGTTATCGGCAACGGCGGCCGTGAACACGCCCTCGCCTGGCGCCTTGCGCAAAGTCCCCGCGTGGAAAAGGTGTTCGTCGCCCCGGGCAACGCCGGAACGGCCGTGACCGAAGGTCTGGAAAACCTTCCCGTCACGAATCTCGATCAACTCGCCGACTTCGCCCAACGCGAAGGCGTCGCCTTCACGCTCGTCGGTCCCGAAGCGCCGCTCGCGGCCGGGATCGTGGACAAATTCCGCGCCCGCGGCCTGCGCATCTTCGGGCCCACGCGCGCCGCGGCGCAGCTCGAAAGTTCCAAGGACTTCGCCAAGGCCTTCATGAAGCGCCACGGCATTCCCACGGCCGACTACGAAAGCTTCACCGATCCCGCCGCCGCGCACGCCTACGTCGCGAAGAAGGGCGCTCCGATCGTGGTGAAGGCCGACGGCCTCGCCGACGGCAAGGGCGTCGTCGTCGCGATGACGGAAGACGCCGCCCACGAAGCCATCGACATGATGCTCGAAGGCCATGAATTCGGCAACGCAGGCGCCCGCGTCGTCATCGAAGACTATCTCGACGGCGAAGAAGCCTCCTTCATCGTCATGGTCGACGGCGAACACGTCCTCCCCATGGCGACCTCGCAGGACCACAAGCGCCTTCTCGACAACGATCAGGGCCCCAACACGGGCGGCATGGGCGCCTACTCGCCCGCCCCGTGCGTGACGGAGGAAATCTACCGTCAGGCGATGGAGAACATCATTCTCCCGACCGTTCGCGGCATGGCCGCCGACGGCATCCGCTACACGGGTTTCCTCTACGCGGGCCTCATGATTTCCCGCGGCAAGGACGGCGCTCCGGTCGTTCGCACGCTCGAATTCAACTGCCGCTTCGGCGACCCCGAAACGCAGCCCATCATGATGCGCATGAAGAGCGACTTCTCCGAACTCGTCGACGCCGCGATCGAAGGCAAGCTCAACGAAAAGACGGTCGAATGGGATCCGCGCACGGCGCTCGGCGTCGTCTGCGCCGCCCGCGGCTATCCGGCCCGTCCCGAAAAGGGCGCCGTCATTGAGGCGCTTCCCGAAGACAACGCCGACACGCACGTCTTCCACGCGGGCACCGCGTTGAATGACGAAGGCCTCACTATCGTTTCGGGCGGCCGCGTCCTCTGCGTCGTCGGCTTGGGCGACACGGTGAAGGCCGCGCAGGAACGCGCCTACGAAGCCGCCCGCGAAGTGAAGTTCGACGGCATGCAGATGCGCTCGGACATCGGCTACCGCGCGATCGGCCGCTAAGGCGATTTCCTCGACTCTGAAGGCACGTTTTCGCACGCGGAAACGTGCCTTCACGCATTTTCGGAGCCGACTTTCACAAAGCGGGAGCGCGCAATGCTAAGTTCTCCTCTAAGAAAGTCACTCTGAAAGGTCCTCCATGCGTTTTGCTTTTCTCGTTCCGATCCTCGCCCTCTTTTCGGGCGCCGCATCGGCTGCGGGCGGCCCCGCGGGCTATCCGGCCACGCTCATGGACGCCCCGGCCACCCTCACGGAACCCCCCGCTTCCTTCGTGCGTCTCGGCAAACCCGTCGTCATGCTCGAAAAGACAACGCTCGAAGACGTGGCCCTTCACACGGGCGGCATGCGTCTTTCGGAAGGACGCGGCGTCTTTCGCCGCGAGATCTTGTGCCTTGCGGGCACCGAAGGCGGACGCCCCATGCGTCTCTGGCTCATCGCGACCGACGGTCCGCGCGTTTCCGAAGCGCAGCTCGAATGGATGGGTGAGGGCGAAAAACCCGACTCCGTCTGCCGGCCGCTTTCGCCCGAACGTCTTCCCGTGCGGCTCGGCAAAGTGGGGCTCGGCATGAAGAAGGACGCCGTTCTCGAGCTCCTCGGCCCCGCGTCGCTTGACGCCGCCGACGGTTGGCACTACTGGTTCAGTCAGCGCTTCCTCAGAAACGAGCGCCATTTTCAAATGCTCGAACTCAACTGGCTGGGCGTGCGTTTCGAGGACGGACGCGCCGTGCGCCTCTTCAGTTCTCAAGTGACGAATCCTTGACATGATGCGGAGCGGTTTTGCTCTTTTGGGAGGCACCTTCGACCCGGTTCACCGCGGGCACCTCGCGCTTGCCGAAGCGGCCCTCGAAGCCATTCCGATCCTTCGCGTCGACTTTCTTCCCGCGGGCGACCCGTGGCAGAAAAAACGCGTGACGTCCGCCTTTCACCGCGTGACGATGCTCCGGCATGCGCTACAATACGACCCCCGCTTCCGCGTGGACGAACGCGAAGTGCTGCGGCCCGGAAAAACCTATACGATCGACACGCTCGAGGCGATTCGCCGCCGAACGGGCGACTCGATTCCGGTCGTCCTCCTTTTGGGAAGCGATCAGTGGAACAATTTCTCCACCTGGGTGCGTTGGCGCGAAATCACAGATTTCGCGCACATCGCCGTAGCCGCCCGCGAGGGCGTCGAGACGGCGCCCGACGAGGCCGTCCGGCGCTGGGCGGGCGAACGCACGGTCGAGCCCCGGCGCCTCTCGGAAAAGGGCGCGGGCTACGTCACCTTCTTTTCCATGCCGCCGCACAAAACGAGCGCGACGGCCGTCCGCCGGACGTTGCTCACCCAACCGCTCGTCGAGGCCCTCAAACGGCTCGAGCGCGATCTGCCGCCCGCCGTGGCGCAGTACGTGATCGAAAACGGCCTCTACCGACCGATTTCCTTTCGACAGAAGTAAACACGAAATTTATGAACACCGCCGAACTTACCCAGCTCATCGTGAACGCCCTTGACGACGTCAAGGCCAAAGACGTGAAGGTCTTCAACACCGAAGCCCTCACCGATCAGTTCGAACGCGTCGTCATCGCCTCGGGCACCTCCAACCGGCAGACGCGAGCTCTGGCTTACTCCGTCTCCGCCGCCGTCAAGGCCGCCGGCGAAACCGTGATCGGCATGGAAGGCCAGGACACGGGCGAATGGGTGCTCGTCGACTGCGGCAGCGTCGTCTGCCACTGCCTGCAGCCCGCCGTGCGCGACTACTACAACCTCGAAGAGATCTGGGGCGGCAAAGAGGTCTTCCTCGAAGCCCGCGAAAAGCTCGACGACCGCCTGATGCCCCACCGTCAGAAGAGCGAATAAATGGGCATCCGCATCGTCGCCGTCGGCCAACGCATCGTCGACTGGGCTGACACCGCCGTGCGCGACTATCTCGGGCGCTTTCCTCGCGAATTTCCCGTCTCGCTCGTCGAAATCCGCACGGAGCCCCGAAACGGCCGCACGCCCGCGCAGCTCATGAAGGCCGAGGCCGAACACATCCTCGCCAAGATCGACGAGGACGACTGGGTCGTCGTCCTCGACGAACACGGCCGGGACGCGACCACCATGGCGCTTGCGCGCTCGGTCTCCGCGTGGCGCGCCGACCGGCGGGAAATCGTCTTCGTGATCGGCGGTCCCGACGGCCTTGCCCCGGAAGTGAAGGCCCGCGCCGACGAAACGATGCGGCTCTCGGCCATGACGCTTCCGCACGCGCTCGCCCGAGTGCTGCTTTCCGAACAACTCTATCGTGCCTGGTCGATTCTCGCCGGGCACCCCTACCATCGGGCCTGACCGACATGGAGCGAACCGTCATTCTCGCGAGCAAAAGCCCGCGCCGCCGCGAAATACTGGAAAACCTCGGACTCACCGTGCACGTGCTCGCGGAAAATCCCGAGATCCGCACGGCGTTTGCGGGCGACGAAGAGGAGCTTCCGGGCGAAAAGCCCGACGACTACGGCCGCCGCATCACGGTGGAAAAATTCGAAAAAGGACTCGCCATGAAGGCGGCTTCGCCCCTTCGGGACGAACCCTATCCCGTCGTCGCGGCCGACACGGTCGTCACGATCGACGACGACGTCCTCGGCAAGCCCCGCGACGCCGATGAGGCGATGGCCTTCCTGCGGCGCCTGTCGGGGCGCCGCCACCGCGTCGTCACGCACGTGTGCGTGGGAACGACGCTCGAGAACGCGCGCGTTCTCGCATCGTCTTCCGACGTCTACGTGCGCGAACTCTCCGAAGACGAAATGGCCCGCTACGTCGCCACGGGCGAACCCTTCGACAAGGCGGGCGGATACGGCATTCAAGGGCTCGGCGGCCTTTTCATTCCCCGCATCGACGGCAGCTTCACCTCCGTCATGGGCCTGCCCGTCGTCGAAACGGCGGCGCTTCTCGCGCCCTTCGGCATTTCGCTCCCGTAAGCGACCGCAAAGCTCTTTCCGTTTGCGAAAACGCTCTGCTAGAATCACCGAAAAGCTATTCGGACGGCCCGACCCTTCGGGCCGATCCCCCGCGGAGTTCGGTGCGCCCTTCCTCTCGTAAGAGGTCCCGAATACACTCCCCCCTTCCGAAGCGGGAGACGGCATATCCGTCCTGCGCCGCGACGCCTGCCGCGGAACCGGAATCTTGATCGTAAGAATTCACCTTGTCACAACGGTTGCGCGTTCGCCGTGACCGAACATACATCCATGTCGAAAACGTTTCGCGATCTGGGTCTCTCCGACCCGATTTTGCAAAATATCGAGACTCTGACGTGGCAGCAACCCACTGCCGTTCAGGAGTCCGCCGTCCCGACCCTGCTCACGGGCGCCGACTGCGTGGCCGTCGCCAACACCGGGAGCGGCAAGACCGCCGCCTTTCTCCTTCCGCTTCTCGAGCGGCTCGTACGCGAAAAGAAGAGCGCGAAGCCGAGAAAGGTTCGGGCCCTCATTCTGAGCCCCGTGCGCGAACTCGCCCAACAGACGGCCCGCACCGCCGCACAGCTCAGCCTCGGTCTCGAACTCTCGCTCCTTTGCTCCGTAGGCGGCAGTCGTCTCGCTCCGCAGATCGCGGCGCTTGAGGGCGGAATCGATCTCTGGATTTCGACGCCGGGCCGCGCACTCGATCTCATCAAGCAGGAGGCGGCCGACGTCGGCGATCTCGAATGCTTCGTGCTCGACGAAGGGGATCAGCTCCTGGACCTGGGCTTCCGCTGGGAAATCAACCACATCGTCCGCCGCTTCTCCAAGGAGAAGAAAGTCCCGACCTGGTTCTTCTCGGCCACCTGGAACGACGAGGTCGAAGACGTCGCCAAGGCGATTCTCAAGGACCCCGTGCGCATCGACGAAGCCCACCGCGACGTCCCCGACGTCAAGGAACGATTCGTCATTCTGTCTCCTTCGCGCATGCCCGTCTATCTGCGCGACCTCATCGTCGACAACAAACTCGACCGCGTCCTCGTCTTCACGAGCACCCGCGCTCGCGCCGACCGCGTGCTCGAAGATCTCCTCAAGGACGGCTTCGAAGCCGCGGTACTCCACTCCGAGCGCACGCAGGCCCAGCGCGAAAAGGCCCTCGAAGACTTCCGAAACGGGAAACTCCGCGTTCTCGTCGCGACCGACGTCGCCGCTCGGGGCCTCGACATTGCGTCTCTTCCCTGCGTCGTCAACTACGACCTTCCCCGCGACGTCGAAACCTACGTCCACCGCGTCGGCCGCACGAGCCGCGCCGCCGCCTGCGGCGAAGCCGTCACCTTCGTACATCCGTCGCTCGCCGAAGAGCTTCCGCGCTTTTCCGAATTCCTCGGCTTCACGATCGAACCCGAGAATCCCCTCAACATCGTAATCCGCACCAAGGCCGAATTCGACCGCGAGTTTCACGAAGCCAAGCGCCGCCGCCACGAAGAGCGCCGCGCCCGCCTGGCAAAGAAGAAGGAGGAAAACCGCGCCGCCCCCGAGACCGAAGCACCGGCTCCCGAAACGCCCGCGGACGACGCCTCCCCGCAAGCGCCCGAGTCGTCCGATCGTCCCCGCACGCTCACGGTAAAGAAGCGCTCCTCCCGACAGAACCGCAAGGATACCCGCCGCGACTCGGACGAAGGTACGCAGGAAGAAAAGCGCAAGGACGCCCAACCCGAGCGCTCTTCGGAAAAGAGCGACAAAAAGCGGGGCGACTTCAAGAAGCCCAACTCGAAGAAATTCGACAAGAAGTTCGACAAAAAGCCCAAGAAGCAGCACGTCAAGCGTGACGTCGACTATGACGACGACAACTTCGGCAATTCGATTCACTATCAGCCCAAGCGCCGCAACCTGCGCAATCTCGGCTACGATCAGCCGATCCACTGGGAGCCGATCGATCCCTATCATCCGAGCTCTCAGGCACTGAGCCTGCCGCAGATCATGCCCGACGAATACCCGCGCCCCGTGCGCAACGTCAACGGCAACCGCGCGCCCTACCGCGACGGCAACAAGCGTCATTTCGGCAAAAACGGCAACCGCCGCTAACGCTCGGTTACGGACGCACTCCCCTCGGACGGTCCGCGTTTCGCGGGCGCCGCCCTAGAATGTCTGTCGTCTTCGGAGAAGTTTGTCATGTTCGCTCTTTCCTCCCGCACCATGCTCGCCGCCCTCGCGGCCGCGCTCTTTCTCGCCGGCTGCGCCGCGCAAGGTCCTCACGGCACGTCTTCCTCTTCGGCGGCCGCCGGATCGGACGGCGCCTCGCGCGACCCGCTCATCGACGCGCCCCACCGCGCGACCATGCGCTGCGTCTCGCAGGAACCCGTCACGGTGCTTCGCCGCGTCAAGGAAGTGAGCTTTGCCTGCCCAGACCTCGACGTCTCGGCGACGATCGACGAAATCCGCGACGCGGGTTGGCGCGTCGTGAGCCTCGACGTGGGGGACGAAGAAGAACGCGACAATCACGTGGGCTTTCCCGTCACCATCACGGTGCGAAAACTCTTTTGATCTCTCTTCGGCGCAGCCCGTTCGGCTGCGCCTTTTGTTTTTCTCAAGATGGCCATCGACTACCTCGGACGAATCCGTTCCTTTCTCGCCGCCCTCCCCGAAACGATCGACGCCTTTCTCGTCGTCACGGGCGACCCATGGGGCTCCGAATATCTCCCCGATCATTGGGCGCTGCGCGCCCATCTGACGGGCTTTACGGGGAGCGCCGGCACGCTCCTCCTGCGCCGCGCCGCCCCGCACGTTCTCTGGACCGACTCCCGTTACACCTTGGCGGCGACGGAACGCTGCCGCGCGCTCGGCCTCGTCTTTTGCGAAGAGCACCGCGCCCTCGATCGGGAACTTCCCGACAAAGTGCGGGGACTCGCGGTGGGGTTTGATCCCGAAACGCTCTCCGAAGCCGAAGTGCGCCGCCTCGAAGCCGCCTTCGAAGAGGTCGGCGCCCGTTTGATTGCGCTCCCCGACGCCCTTCGCACGGGTTGGCCGGACGAGCGTCCCGCCGAAGTCGCCGCGCCTCTCTTTCGCATCGACCCGCCCGAAGCTTCGGGCCTGCGCCTTGCGCGCCTTCGCGAAACGATGGAGGAGGGAGAAAGCACGCTCATAGGGCCGGAAGAGACGGCGTGGTTCACGCATCTGCGCGCCTTCGACGTCGCCTGCAACACGACGCCGCACGTGCGTCTCTGGGTGCCGAAGACGGGAGAGGCCCTGCTACTCGCCGATTCCCCGCGTCTCAACGCCGAGCTTCTTGCCGAACTCGCCCGCGAGGGAATTCGTGTCGGCCGTCTCTCGGACATCCCGCGCGGAACGCTTTTGGCCGACCCCGCGCGCCTTCCCTCGTCGCTCTGGCGTGAACTCGTTCGAGCGGGATTCACGCTTTGTGAAACCTCCTCGCCCGTGCCGCTTTGGATGAGCGTGAAGTGCTCCGAAGAAATCCGCCGCACGAAGCGCGCGCTTCTCGAAGACGCCCGCGCCCAGATCGAATGGATGGCGCGTCTGGAAGAACGCCTCGCCGCCGGCGAGCGCCTCACCGAATGGGACGCCGCTCGGATGCTCATTGCGGAGCGGCGCAAGGCACAAGATTATCTCTGCGAAAGTTTCGATCCGATCGTCGCCTTCGGACCCAACGCGGCGCTTCCCCACTACGAAACGGCCCCCGACACCGCCGCACCGATCGATGGGAACGGGCTCCTCCTCGTAGACTCGGGCATGCATTCGCGCCTCGGCACAACCGATACGACGCGGATGTTCGCCGTTGGCACGCCGCCCCGGGAGGCGCTCGCCGCCTCCACCCACGTTCTGCAGGGCATGCTCGCGCTCGCCCGCGCGCGCTTTCCTGCGGGAACCCCCGCAGTGGCGCTCGACGCACTCGCCCGCGCTCCCCTCTGGGCTGCGGGGCTTGACTTCGGGCACGGCACGGGGCACGGAATCGGATTCGCCCAGTCGGTGCACGAGGGACCGCTTCGCATTTCGCCGCGCGCTCTCGATGCCCTTCCCGTCAACGCCACGGTTTCGGACGAACCGGGCTATTACGCGGCGGGGCGCTTTGGCATCCGTTGGGAAAACACCCTGCGGGTGGTGCCCGACCCCGAACATGAGGGCTTTCTTGCTTTTGAAACGCTCACGCGCCTACCGCTCGCCCGAGGCGCCTTCGACCCGTCGCTTCTCTCGGAAGAAGAAATTCGTCAGATCGACATTTTTCACGCCCGGGTACGCGAAGAACTCCTCACTCTGTCGCTCTCGGAAGCCGCCGAAGCGTGGCTCCTCCGGGAAACTCGTCCGCTCGGCAAAGATCCGTCATAATAGAAAATTGTTGTTACATTTCTTTGCCTACAGAGCGCCGTCGTTCATTCATTCGTGACGAAAGTTACCCAAAATGGAACGGTTGCGCTTCCTACCGTGCCCTCCCTTGCGCGAGGGCACGCCTTTTCTTTCCTTGCCTATGCTGAAATCCTTTGTCACCCGAGGCTTGACGCTCTGCGCCGTCGTGCTGCTCGCCGCCTGTTCCGATCAAAAGACCGTTGCCGTGAAGACGCCGCCCCTGCCCGTACATACGGTGGCGGTGCACGCCTCGACGGAGTCGCACTGGGTGGAAGTGCTCGGGCGGGCCGAAGGCGGCAAGGAAATCGAAGTGCGTCCCCAGGTGGGCGGCATTTTGAAGAGCGTGCGCTTTCGGGAGGGCGACGCCGTGAAGGCGGGCGACCTCATGTACGAGATCGACGCCGCGCCCTACGAGGCCCGTCTGCGGGCGGCCGAGGCGGCGACCCGTCAAGCCAAGGCCGAACTCGATCAGGCCGAGCGGGAGTTCCGCCGTCAGACGCAGTTGTGGAAGGCCAACGCCACGAGCCGCAAGGAGCTCGATGACGCCGAAACCGGCCGCAACGCCGCGCGCTTTGCGCTCGCCAACGCGGAAGCGAATCAGAAGGACGCCCGCATTTCCCTGGGCTACACGCGCGTCACGGCGCCCGTCGACGGCATAGCCGGCCGCACCGAAGTGAATCCCGGCGCGCTTCTCTCCGCCTCGACGACGCTTTTGACGAGCATCACGCAGCGCGACGACCTGCGCGTGCGCGCTTTGCACCCTCTGAGCGTCTCCTGGGCGGGGCCGAAATCACGACGAAGAGCGGCGTTCGTCTTTTCTCCGCAAACGGCAAGGAATACAAGGCCCGGCTCGACTTCGTGAGCCAGTCGCTCGACCCCGACACCTCGACGCGCCTCATGCGCGCCCGCTTTGAGGAACCCGTGCCGGTGCTCCCCGGCGAATTCGTGAAGGTGCGTCTTGAGACCGTCGTGAACCAGAACGTCTTCCGCGTGCCGCAGAAGGCGATCGTTCAGATGCCGGACGGCAGCTACCGCGTCTACGTGCGCCAGGGCGACAAGGCCGTCGCCAAGACCGTGACGGTCGGGCTCTGGGAGGGGACCGACTGGATCGTCTTTTCGGGCGTCGACGAGGGCGACCTCGTCATCACCGATCAGCTGCTGCGCCTTCGCGACGGCTCCTCCGTCACCGACCCGCAGGCCTAAGCGGAGAGCCTCATGCTGAGTCAGTTCTGTATTCGCCGACCGATCTTCGCGACGGTGCTCTCGATCATCATCGTGCTCGCCGGGCTTCTGTGCCTGCGCGTTCTCCCGCTCTCGCAGTATCCGGACATTTCGCCGCCTTCCGTAATGATTTCGACCACCTACGAAGGGGCCGACTCCCAGACGATTGCGCGAACCGTGGCGGCGCCGATCGAAGACCAGCTCTCGGGCATCGAAGGGCTGCTCTACTACACCTCGAGCATCCGAAGCAACGGCGACATCCGCATTCAGTGCGTCTTCGACGTCGGCACCGACGCGAACGACGCCATGCTCGAAATCAACAACCGCGTGCGCACGGCCGAGCGGCGTCTGCCCGACCGCGTTCGCGACGAAGGCGTGAGCGTCAGAAAGCGCAACAACGACACGCTTCTCATGATGGCGCTCTGGTCGCCCGACGGCTCCTACGGCGTCACCGACCTCGCCGACTACGCAAACCTCAACATCGTCGACGAACTCAAGCGCATCCCCGGGATCGGCGACGTGAACGTCTTCGGCAACGCCCAGTCCGCCATGCGCATCTGGCTCGACCCCGACCGCATGGGCGCGCTCGGCGTCACCGTGCAGGACGTCGACAACGCGATTCAAACGCAAAACGCCCAACGCACCGCCGGACGCGTGGGCGTAGCGCCCACGATCCCCGAGCAGCAGCTCTTCTACACCGTGCGCACGCCCGGGCAGCTTCTCACGCCCGAACAGTTCGCCAACGTGATCGTGCGCGCCGACGGCCCCAACGGGATCGTGCGCATGCGCGACATCGCCGCGACCGAAGTGGGCAAGCGCTCCTACGAATTCCGCGTCGACATCAACGGCCTTCCCGGCGTGAACGTAGGCGTCTATCTGCAGACGGGCGCCAACGCCGTGGCCGCGTCGGAACTCGTCAAGGCGAAGGTCGCCGAACTTGCCTCACACTACCCGAAGGGCAAGATCGCACACCTCATCACCGACGACACGACGGTCTTCGTCGAGGCGTCGCTCACCGAGGTCTACCGCACCCTCGCCGAAGCGGGCCTGCTCGTCCTTCTCGTCGTCTTCGTCTTTCTGCAGAGCTGGCGCGCGACCATCATTCCGATCATCGCCGTGCCGGTGTCGCTCATCGGCACGATGGCGGGGCTCTGGCTCCTGGACTTCTCGCTCAACACGCTCACGCTCTTTGCCATGACGCTTTCGATCGGCATCGTCGTGGACGACGCCATCGTGGTCTTGGAAAACGTCGAGCGAATCATGCGCACCGAAGGACTCGGCCCCTACGAAGCCTCGCAAAAAGCGATGAAGGAAGTCTCGGGCGCCCTGGTCGCGATCGTCCTCGTGCTGAGTTCCGTCTTCATTCCCGTCGCCTTCCTGGGCGGGATCGCGGGCGAACTCTACCGACAGTTTGCCGTGACGGTCGCGGTCTCCGTCATGCTCTCGGGCTTCGTGGCGCTTACGCTTACGCCCGCGCTTTGCGCGATCTTTCTGAAGCCCCACGACGCCGACGCGAAGCGCAACTTCTTCTTTACGAAGTTCAATCAGGGACTTGCGTCGCTCACGATGCGCTTTCTTCAGCTCGTGCGCCTCGCGCTCAAGCACCGCGTCGTCACGGCGACGATTCTCGTCCTCGTGACGGCGGGCGCCTGGCAGATGATCCAGCGCATTCCGACCTCCTTCATCCCGACGGAAGACCAGGGGATCGTGCGCATGGCCCTGCAGCTTCCCGAAGGTGCGGCCTTCCCGAGAACGGAAAAGGTGGTCGACGAGCTCTACCAGACGGTCCGCGCGAACGAGGCCGTCCGAAGCGTCGTGACGATGGTGGGCTTCGACACCCTTTCGAGCGACCAGCGCGCCAACGCCGCGACCTTCATCACGCAGTTGAAGCACTGGGACGAGCGCACGAAGTCCGCCTCCGACGTGCAGAAGGAATTCACGCAGCTCATCGCCTCCCACCCCGACGTGCGGGGCGTTGCGACGACCCCGGGCGCCATTCCGGGGCTCGGCGCCACGAACGGCTTCTCGGGCTACGTGCTCTCGCGCGGCAACGACAATCCGCTCGTTCTGCAGGAAGTGATGGACGTCTACCTCGACGCGCTCGCCGAGCGTCCCGAGCTCACGAGTCTGCGAAGCTTCCTGCGCGCCGACAGTCCGCAACTCGTCCTCTCCGTCGACGAAGCCAAGGCAATCGCTCTCGGCGTTTCCGTCGAAGAGGTCTACGACACGATCTCGGCCCTGATGGGGAGCTCCTACATCAACGACTTCACCCGCAACGGGAAGATCTACCGCGTCGTGATGCAGGCCAAGGCCGACGCGCGCGCCACTCCCGAAGACCTCGGGCGCGGGTACGTGCGCAGTTCCTCGGGCGAGATGATCCCGATTTCAAGCCTCATCTCCTACGAACGCATTTCAGGGGCCGACACGCTCGCGCGTATGAACGGCTATCTCGCCGCCCAGTTCATGGGCGCGGCCGCGCAGGGCGTCTCTTCGGGCGACGCCATCCGCATCGCCGAAGAGGTGGGCGCCGCGGTCCTCCCCGAGGGCTACACGATCGAGTGGACCGGCCAGGCCTACCACGAAAAGCGCATCGGCTCGAGTTCCGCAACGGCGTTTGGCTTCGGACTCCTCATGATGTTCCTCATCCTCGCGGCCCTTTACGAACGCTGGTCGCTTCCGATCGCCGTGGTGCTCGCCGTTCCCTACGCCGTATTGGGCGCCATGTGCGCCATCTGGATCCGCGGCACGCCGAACGACATCTACTTCCAGATCGGCCTCATGGTGCTCGTGGGTCTCACCGCGAAGAACGCGATTCTGATCGTGGAAGTCGCCGCGCAGAAGCTCGAAGAAGGCAAAGGTCCCTTTACGGCCGCCATCGAAGCGGCGGGCCTTCGCTTCCGTCCGATTCTGATGACCTCGCTTGCCTTCGTGCTCGGCGTCGTCCCGCTCATCCTCGCGACGGGTGCGGGCGCCGCGGCGCGTCACTCCATGGGCACCGGGGTTTTCGGCGGAATGCTCGCTGCAACCTTCATTTCGACGATTTTCGTCCCGGTCTTCTTCACGTGGTTCGCTTCACGCACGAAGAGAAAGCGCTGACGAGCCCGGTCCGGTCGCAAAAAAGCCCGGGGCGCTTTGGCGCCCCGGGCTTTTTGGTGTTTTCCGTTCACACGGTTTCTCAATCGAAGAAGCTCTTCATGCGGTCAAAGAAGGACTGCGTCTTCGGGTTGTGCTTCGTACCGCCGTCCTTGAGCGACGCTTCGAAGTCGCGAAGGAGCTGCTTTTGCCTGGACGACAGATTCACCGGCGTTTCGATCTGCACGTGGAGGAACAGATCTCCGGGTTCCTTCGTGCGCAGATTCGCGACGCCCTTATCACGCAGGCGGAAGGTTTTCCCGTTCTGCGTCCCTTCGGGGATCGTCACCTGGGTCTTGCCGTCCAGGGTCGGGACTTCGACCGTGCCGCCCAGAGCCGCCGTCACGAACGAGATCGGGAGCTCCGCGTGCAGGTCGTCGCCGTCGCGCGAGAAGATCTCATGGGGCTTGAGACGAATCTCCACGTAGAGGTCGCCCGCAGGGCCGCCGTTGATGCCGGGCTCGCCTCGGCCCGCAAGGCGTACGCGCTGGCCGTCGTTGATCCCGGCCGGGATCTTGACTTCGACCGTCGCGGTCGTGCGGATGCGGCCCGAACCCTTGCAGGCGGGACAGGGATCCGCAATCACCTGGCCTTCGCCGTGGCAGTCCGGACACTCCTGTTGGATATGGAAAAGACCGTTGCTCATGCGCACCGAGCCCGCACCGTGGCAGGTGGGGCAGGTCTTGCGGCCCGTCCCCGGACGGCACCCCGAACCGTTGCAGTCCTTGCAGGTCTCCCACGCGGGAATGCGGATGTTGAGGGTCTTCCCCTTCGCGGCGTCTTCAAGCGAGATTTCCATCTGATAGCTCAGATCGCCGCCTCGGTAGGCGCGCGGACCCCGCGGACCCGCTTCGCGGCGACGACCGCCGCCGAAGAAGTCGCTGAAGATGTCGGCGAAGTCGTTGATGTCGGCCCCGCCCATATTGCCGAAGCCTCCGAACCCGCCGAAACCGCCCGCTCCCGCGGCGCTCGGATCCACGCCCGCCTTGCCGTAGCGGTCATAGGCCGCGCGCTTTTGTTCGTCCGACAAGACCGAGTAGGCTTCGCCCACGGCCTTGAATTTTTCTTCGGCCGTCTTGTCGCCCTGATTGCGGTCGGGGTGATACTTCATCGCCAGACGCCGGTACGCCTTTTTGATTTCGTCCTGCGTGGCGGTTTTGGATACGCCGAGTACCTCGTAGTAGTCCTGATCCGGCATCGTCTACCTTGCTCCCGGCGCCCCCTCGGGGGCGCACTTCGTGTCCTGTTGAAAAACTCAAGAAGGGTCGGTCGGCATGTGTGCGCGACCGACCCTTCTGGGTGTGCCTTCGGGAAGTTCCGATTACTTCTTCACGTCCGTGAAGTCGGCGTCCACGACGTCGTCATCGGCCTTCTTAGCCTGCTCGGCTTCGCCCTGCGGGGCGGCCTCCTTGGCGGCGGCGTTCATCTTCTCGCCGATCTTCTGAGCGGCTTCCATCAGACGTTCGACGGCCTGTTCGATCGCAGCCTTGTCTTCGCCCTTGACCTTTTCTTCCACGACCTTGATCGCGTCTTCACAGGCCATGCGGTCGGCGGCGTCGATCTTGTCGCCGTAATCCTTCAGGGTCTTCTGGACCTGGCTCACGGCGGCGTCGGCCGTGTTGCGGGCCTGAGCGAGTTCGAAGCGGCGGTGATCCTCTTCCTTGTTCGCTTCGGCGTCCTGCACCATGCGTTCGATTTCCTCTTCGGAAAGCCCCGAGCTCGCCTTGATGGTGATCGTGTTTTCCTTGCCGGTGGCCTTGTCCTTGGCGGCCACGTGCAGAATGCCGTTGGCGTCGATGTCGAAGGTCACTTCAATCTGCGGCACGCCGCGGCGGGCGGGCGGAATGCCTTCGAGGTTGAATTCGCCGAGCAGCTTGTTCGAGGCGGCCATTTCACGTTCGCCCTGATAGACCTTGATCGTCACGGCGGGCTGATTGTCTTCGGCCGTCGAGAAGACCTGGCTGTGCTTGGTCGGGATCGTGGTGTTGCGCTTGATCATCGCGGTCATCACGCCGCCGAGCGTTTCAATGCCGAGCGTCAAAGGCGTCACGTCGAGAAGCAGCACGTCGTGGCGTTCGCCGGTGAGGACCGAACCCTGGACGGCGGCGCCGATGGCGACGGCTTCGTCGGGGTTGACGTCCTTGCGCGGTTCGCGGCCGAAGAATTCGCGGACGACTTCCTGCACGCGCGGCATGCGGGACTGACCGCCCACGAGGATCACGTCGGTGATGTCGGACTTCGAGGCGCCCGCGTCGGCCAGAGCCTTGCGGCACGGTTCGATCGTGCGCTGCACGAGGTCTTCGACGAGACCTTCGAACTTGGCGCGCGTGATGTTGATGTTCAGGTGCTTCGGACCCGTGGCGTCGGCCGTGATGTACGGAAGGTTGATTTCCGTTTCCTGACGGCTCGAGAGCTCGATCTTGGCCTTTTCGGCGGCGTCCTTCAGACGCTGCAGGGCGAGGATGTCCTTGGAGAGGTCGACGCCCGTGTCCTTGCGGAATTCGCCGATGATGTAGTCGACGAGGCGCTGGTCGAAGTCTTCGCCGCCCAGGAACGTGTCGCCGTTCGTGGAGAGCACTTCAAACTGCTTGTCGCCGTCGACGTTCGCAAGGTCGATGATCGAGATGTCGAACGTGCCGCCGCCCAAGTCGTAGACCGCAATCTTGCGGTCGCCGCTGCCGCCCTTGTCGAGACCGAAGGCGAGCGCCGCGGCGGTCGGTTCGTTGATGATGCGCTTCACTTCGAGACCGGCGATGCGGCCGGCGTCCTTCGTGGCCTGACGCTGGCTGTCGTTGAAGTAGGCCGGCACCGTAATCACGGCTTCCGTGACCGGTTCGCCGAGGTAGTCTTCGGCGGTCTTCTTCATCTTGCGCAACACTTCCGCGCTCACCTGCTGCGGAGCGAGCTTCTTGCCTTCCTGCACTTCGACCCAGGCGTCGCCGTTGTCGGCGCGCGTGATCTTGAAGGGCATGAGGCCGATGTCCTTCTGCACTTCGCGGTCGTCAAAGCGACGGCCGATCAAGCGCTTCACCGCGAAGAGCGTGTTCTTCGGGTTGGTGACGGCCTGACGCTTGGCGGGGGCGCCGACGAGGATTTCGCCGTTGTCCATGTAAGCGATGATCGACGGCGTCGTGCGGGCGCCTTCGCTGTTTTCGATAACCTTGACGTTCTCGCCTTCCATCACGGCGACGGCGGAGTTCGTCGTACCAAGGTCAATGCCGATAATCTTTGCCATTTCTGTAAAACCTCTTGTGGGCGCTCTTGCGGGTCGATTTGCGACGGGCCCGCAGGCGCGTATGAGAAAGAGAAATCGTCTGCGAAGGAATTTCTTCGCCTTTAATCCCCATATGGGGACAGCCGCGGATTTTTCAAGCTCAGCCGGGAAAATTTTTCTCCCGCCCCGTGCCCGCAGAAGAAAAAAGCCCCGATTTCCTTGCGAAACCGAGGCTTTCGGACTCATTCATCCTTTCTTATCCCTGCGCCACGCTCACCATGGCCGGACGCAGAACGCGTTCGTTGATGAGCCAACCGCGCTGGAAGACTTCGACGACGCAGCCGGCCTTGATCTCTTCGGTCGCGGGCACCATGGCGATCGCCTGATGGTGATGCGGGTCGAACACTTCGCCCTTGGGATTGATTTCCTTCATGCCCGACACTTCGAGCGCGTGCGTGAGCTGACGGTAGGTGGCGGCCATCCCTTCGCGAAGGGGGTTCTGGTCGTCCTCCTTCGTGAGTTCGAGCGCCTTTTCTAGACTGTCGACGACGGGGAGGAGATTTTCCGCGAACTTCTCAATCCCGAACTTGCGGGCCTTCTGCACCTCTTCGGCCGAACGGCGGCGAGTGTTTTCGAGCTCCGCCATCGCGCGCACGTAAAGATCATAGTGCTCGAGCACCTTGGCTTCGGCGAGCTGCAGAGCCGTCTGAAGCTCTTCGACCGAAAGGGCCTTCTTTTCCTCCTTGGCTTCGCCGCAGGCTTGCGCACCGCAGTCGCATTCGCCGCAGGGGACTTCTTCCTTTTCGGCGGCGCAGGGTTCCTGCGCCTTCTTTTCTTCCTGTTCCGTCATGACAAAATTCCCGATTCAAAGGGGTAATACGTGTGATGCCTTCTATATGGGGATGATTCCCTCTTTTTTCAAGCCTTGCGCCCGAGGGCCTCAAGCGTGAGACGGGCGTAAAGCGCCACGGCGTCGTCACAGGCGTTCAGGGCCGGGATGTATTCGAAGCGCCCCTCCCCGACGGACTCCTCGTAAGCGCGGCGCGCTTCGTCATTGATCTCCTCGATTGTCTCGAGGCAGTCCGAAGCGAAGCCCGGACACACGACGTCGACCCGCGGCACGCCCGCCCTTCCGAGTTCGCGAAGCGTGGGTTCCGTGTAGGGCGTGAGCCACTCTTCCCTGCCGAAGCGCGACTGAAAGGAGAGCAGCCACTCGTCCTCCCCGAGCCCCAAGCGCTCCGCCAAAAGGGCCGCCGTCTTGCGGCAGTCCTCTTCATAGCGGTCGCCCTTGGCGACGCAGGACTTCGGCAGTCCGTGAAAGCTCATGAGGAGTTTGCCGCCCTCTGCAAAGGGCCGGCCCGTCCTCTCCCAGTGCGCTTCGATGCTGCGCGCAAGCGCCTCGACGTAGGCGGGGTGCGTTCCGTATTCGCGGATGGTCGTAAGGGCCGGCTGGCTACGCCTCGTCATGAGGTGGCGAAAAACGGCGTCGAAGGCCGAGGCCGTCGTCTGCGGCGCGTACTGAGGGAAAAGCGGAAGGACAACGAGACGCTCGACGCCTGCTTTCTCCAGTTCCGTAAGGACGGACGGAATCGAAGGGTTGCCGTAGCAGGAGGCCCAATGCACGGAAATTTCCTCGGCGGCGAGGCGCCGAACGAGTTTCTCGGCGATCGACTTCGTGTGAACGAGGAGGGGCGAGCCCTCTTCTGTCCAGACACCGCGGTAGCGCTCGGCCGAACGCGCCGGGCGCACGCGCAGGATGATGCCGTGCAGAATCGGCCACCATTTCCATTTCGGGAGTTCGATCACGCGCTCGTCGCTCAAAAATTCCGCGAGATAGCGCCGGACGGCCGAAACTTCCGGCGCGTCGGGCGACCCCGTGTTGAGAAGAAGAAGGGCGGTGCGCTCTCGGGTGGTCATGAAACGGGACTCCAAATCAATCGTGTGCCCACATTCTGACGGGCGAAACTTAAGGCGACATTGCCGTCTCGTCCATGAAAAACCCGAGCGCTCTTCGGAGACGCTCGGGTCGGATGAGCCGCCGGCGCGAAAATCTCAGGCGAAGGCGCCGCCTTCTGTGCGCTTGCGGCGCCAGAGATAGAGAAGCGCCGCGGCGGCGAGGCTCATCCAGAATTTGCCGACGACCTGTCCGGTCACGAATTCGAGCGACCCGAAGGCGAGCTGCAGGAAGATGCAGCTGTCGACGATCGAACCCACGAGGCCCGAGACCAGGATGGCCGAGCTCGGATAGCGCCGGCGAAGCGGCGTATAGACGAGAAAGTCGGCCAATTCCGAGAAAAGAAAGGCCGCGGCCGAACCGATTACGACGGCGGGGTCCGACAAGAGGCCCGAGAGGAGCGTTCCGCAGAGAATCGCGGCGATCGTCGCACGGTTGCCGAGAAGCGACTGCACGGCGTCGCGAAGCACGAGCGCGAGCCCCGCGAGCAAAACGGCCGAGGGCGACATGAGCCCGGGCCACACCGGGATGACGCAGGGACCGTCGGGATAGCAGGTCGTGCCGACGTTGAGGACGACCCAGTTGCCGACGGGAATGGTGAGGATGAAAAGAACGAGCGCGGCGATGCCGCAGCGCTTTCCGTAAGGACCGGACATGGTGAACTCCTGCATGCCGCGCGCCGGCGCAGTCAGCCGGGGCGGTAACGGGGTTGGAGACAAACACCGGACGCGGACGGTTTAGCCGCCGGTGTCGAAAAACCGCATTATACGGTGAGGAAGATAGGAAAGTTCGCCCGGGAAGCGTCCCGTCGGAAATCCGATGTGTCCTCCCTCCTCGGGATAGTCGCAGGTGACGAAGCGGCTCACCTCGTCTTCGCGCGGCAGAGCCCACCCCGGAAAGAAGGGATCGTTCTTCGCGTTGAGGAGGAGAAGCGGCTGACGCACGCCGGGAAGCGAAGGCTTGGCCGAGCACTTCGAGTAGTAATCCATCGCCGAGCGAAAACCGTGCACGGGCGCCGTGTAGAGGTCGTCAAAGTCAAAGAAGGTCTTGCAGGCGGCGAGTTTCTGCGCATCGACGAGCCCCGGCCAGCGTTCGCACTTTTTCTCGAGCTTGGGCTTGAGCGTCGAGAGAAACATGTCGGCGTAGAGGGTGTTGACGCCCTTGTCGATGCGCTCGCTCCCCGCCACGAGGTCGACGGGTCCGCCCACGGCCGCCGCCGCGGTGATGAAGGAGAGGTCCTCTCCCATGTCGCCCATGGTCTTGGCGAGCTGATTCGCGCCGAGACTCACCCCCACCGCATAAAGCGGCGCTTCGGGAAAGCGGGCGTGCACGGTTTTGAGCACCCAGGAATTGTCCGACGTGTCGCCCGCGAAATAGGCGCGCGGCAAGCGGTTGAGTTCGCCCCCGCAGGTGCGGAAGTGCGCGACCACGCCGCGCCAACCGCGCCGGAGCACCTCGTGCATGAGCGCGAGCGCGTAGTGACTCCTCGAACTTCCCTCGAGGCCGTGAAAGTGCACGAGCACGGGAGCCTTGGGATCCGACGGTTCGGGTTTGGCCCAGTGCCAGATCATGAAGTCCCCGTCGGGGAGCTCCACGTGTTCGACGCGGTACTCCACTTCGGGGCGCTTGGAAAGTTTGGCGGGCAGACAGGTCTGCAGATGTGAGCCCGGACACCAGGAAGGCGCCCGGTAGTCGGACGAAACGACGGGCATGAAGACTCTCTCGAAGAAACGTTTTTCTTTGATTCTATCTCAGCACCCGAAAAACACCCGCCAGAGTTCGCGCACGGCTTCGGCCTCCTCGGCGACGAGTGCGGGATCGACCCGAACCGCCCGCGCTTCGCCCGCGTTGAGTCGAATCTCATGCTGCAGAGCGCGGTATCGGCGATAAGCCTTCACCACCTTCCCCGTCAGTTCGGCCGAAATGAGTCCGGCGTCGGCCGCCATTTCCAGCAACAAAATGTTGCCGAAATTGTTCACGAGCTGCGGATGATCGTGTGAAAAGCCGAGCACGAGCGTCTGCACGATGAATTCGACGTCGACCATTCCGCCCGCGTCGTGCTTGACGTCAAAGAGCTTCGTCGGATTGCGGTGACCTTCGTGCATGCGCTCGCGCATCGCAAGGACCGCCTCCTTGAGAGCCGAAAGATCCCGCGGCATGCGGAGAACCTCTTCGCGCAGAGCTTCAAAGCGCCGCCCGATCGCGGGATCGCCCGCAACGAAGCGGGCGCGCGTCAACGCCTGATGTTCCCAGATCCAGGCGCCCACGCCGTCGGAACGCTTCTGGTAGTTTTCAAAATGCGCCATGGTACTCACGACGAGCCCGTTCTCGCCGTTGGGACGAAGACGCAGATCGATGTCAAAGAGCTTTCCCGAAGAGGTCGGCACGGTGAGCCAGCTGATCATGCGGCGCACGAGACGGCTGTAAGTGCGGTCGGCCTCGTCGGACGGATCGTCGTAAAGGAAGACGAGGTCGAGGTCGCTCTCGTAGCCCAATTCCTTCCCGCCCAACTTTCCGTAACCGAGCACCGCGAACTTGGGGCGCTCGCAGTGCTTCTGCGCCATCGAGCGCCAGACGATCTCGAGCGTTTCCTCCACCACGGCGTCGGCCAGCGCCGAGAGCTGGTCCGCAAGACGCTCCACCGTGAAGCGCCCGTCGATGTCGGCGATGAGAAGACGGAAGACGGCCGAGTGATAAGCGTCGCGCAGAAGGTTCATCTGCCGCTCCTGATCGTCCCCGCACTCGGCGAGCGCCTCGCGGAAGCGCTCGCGCCACTCGCTCCAGTCAACCGGCGTAAAGTCGTCCATCTCCCGAATCCGTCCGTCGACGAGTTCGTCGAGAATGATCGGGTGCGAGGCGACGAAGTCCGTGCTCCAACGGCTCGCCGCAAGCACGCGTCCCACGCGCTCGGCCGCCTTCGGGTACTGGCACAGAAGCGTCACGTAGGTGGTTCTGCCCGCCACGGCTTCGAGGAGCCGCAGGTAGCGCGAGAGAAGTTCCGACGGCGCCACGGCGCGAACACCGTCGCTTTTGACCCAGTGCGGAACGTTCGCCACCACCATCTGCAGGAGTTGTTGCATCTTCTGGAGCGCCCCTTCGGACTTGAAGGCGGAAAAGCGCCCCATCGCAAGGTTGGCGGTCCGCTGTGCGAGTTCCTGAGCGTCCTCTGCCGCATAACCCTTTCGCACGAACATCTCTTCGAGCGCGGCCCTCGCGCTCGAGGTGCCGGTCTGCCAGCCCACGGGCCAGTCGTCTTTCGCGCGCTCGGGAGCCTCCTTCACCTGGAAGACGCTCTCGAAGGCCCGGCCCACGCGCTCGCGCACGATTTCATAGTGGGCCCAAAGCGCTTCGGGCGTGACGCCGAGAAGCGCCGCCGCATGCACGAGATTTTTCCCCTCGCGCGGCAGGAGCTGCGTCTGCTGATCGTCCACGTACTGCAGGGCGTGCTCGACGTTTCGGAGCCACACGTAGTCTTCCTTGAGCCTCTCGGCGACGTCGGGCGCGAGCACCCCTTCTTCGCCGAGGCGCGTCAACATCGGGAGCGTTTCCTTGCCGCGAAGCCGCACGTCTCGCCCCCCGCGGATCACCTGCAGCGTCTGCGTGATGAATTCGATTTCGCGAATGCCGCCTCGACCGAGCTTGACGTTCGCGCCCGTGAAGCTTCGCTGCGCTTCGCGTCGCGCCGTTTCGGCCCGAAGCGTCTCGTGGAGCTTCGTGAGCGAACTGATCGCGCCGAAATCGAGGTATTTGCGGAAAACGAAGGGCCGTACGAGGCTCTCGACCGTGTGCGTGGCGCGCTCGAACTCCTCGGGGCTCGAAAAGACGGGGGCGCTCACCACGCGGCCCTTGAGCCAGGCGAAGCGCTCCCAATCGCGTCCCTGGGTATAGAGGTACTCTTCGAGCATGTCGCTTGACCCCACGATCGGACCCGAGTCGCCGTTGGGACGAAGCCGCATGTCGACGCGAAAGACGAAGCCCGCCCCTCGAATGTCGTTCAGGGCGGGCAGAACCCTGCGCGCGAGCCTTTCGTAAAATTCCGTAACCGTGAGCGTGCGCCGCGCGTCGGGAAATTCCGGCGTCGGCCGGGTTTCCCCGTCTTCGTCGTAGAGAAAAATAAGATCGATGTCGGAGGAGACGTTGAGTTCGCGCCCGCCCAACTTTCCCATGCCGACCACGATGAGATCCTGCGGCCTTCCGGAAACGGCGCCGAAGGGAACGCCGTGACGGCGCGCCAAATCCCTCGCGTGCGCGCGCACCGTCGTTCTCACGGCGACCTCCGCAAAGTCCGTCATGCGCTCGACCACGCCGAAATAGTCGATCGCGCCCGTCGAATCGGCCGCGACGAGATAGAGAATGAGCTCGCGGCGCACCCGTCTGAGCGTGTCGGCGAGCCGTTCCGTATCGTCCTCTCCCTCGACGGCGCGCTCGAAATCAGCCCGGCTCCGGCCTTCCTCGACGAGCGCCGCGAGATGCGCGAGGCGCGCGTCGTCCTCTTCGAGGGGATACATCGCGCGCAGAGCGCGCCGCACAAAGTTGGAGTGTTCGAGTACGCCGGCAAGATCGAGACGGGGCATGGCGGAATCCGAGAGTGAGACAAAGTTTTTTCATTCTACGGCACGAGCCCGCCGACACCAATCGGCGAAACACCGCAGAGCCGCCTCACGATTTTTTACGCTTCATTCGCCTCCCGTTCACCGCAATCCTTTCGGAGGGCCCGCGGCGGAGGACTACAATACCTTTGCTCCTTTCCATCCCAATCTCGTCGGTGCATGTCCTACTTCAAACGCCGTTATGTCGTCTACCGCGGTCACCGCGCGGGCTACCGATCCTTCTTCGAGCGCACGCGCTGGCTCTGGTGGTCGCTCGTGGTCGTGTACTTCGCCCTGGGATTTCTTCTCCTGGGCATGCGCTGGTACGTCTCGACCCACGCCGACGAACTGCGCGGACGCATCACGACGGCCATTTCCGAAGCGACGGGCGCAAAAATCGAAGCCGAAAGGTTTGAACTCGACTTTCATTTCCTCTGGCCACGCATCGAAATCGATTCGTTGCGCTTTTCCCGTCCGAACGGCCCCGACTCTCTTTTCATCCCGCACATCCGTGCGGAATTTGCCTGGTCCTCCCTCTGGTACCGGGCGCCGCGCTTTCGCGAACTGATCGTCTATCAGCCGACGCTCGCGGTGCGGCGTCTCGATGAAAAGTCCGTCGACCTTGCGGGCTTCGTGCTCCCGCTTCCCGAACTCTCGGACGACGAAGAGAAGACGGGACTACCCGAAGAAATTCCGGCGCTTGCGCAACTTTTCGCACAGCGGCAGCTCTCGCTCGTCAACGGCACCGTCACCTATCAGGATCTCCGTCGTCCCGACGTCGCCGCCGTTCGGATCGAAAACCTCGATTTTCGGTTTGAGAACGAACTGCTCGCCTGGCGAAGCGGTCTCGACGGCACCATTGTGAGCGGCGAACGCTCGGACGATTTTTCCCTTCGTTTTCAAGTCGACAAGAGCCTATTCGCCGACACGGCCCGTCCGCAAACCTGGACGGCACGCGCCTACGCGAACCTCGAGCGCACGAACGTGGGACAGATCGCCCGTCGCCTGGGTCTGCGCAACTACCTCTCTTCGGGCGAAGGACGCGTGCGCGTTTGGAGCGACCTTGATCAGGGCGAAGTCCGCACGCTCCTTGCGGACCTCTCGACCCGAAACGTTCGTCTGCGCCTCGGAGACGATCTGACGCCCCTCAATCTGCGGCGGGCGGATACGCGTCTCAACTATGCCTTCGACCCGGACACGCGCACGCAGACGCTCTCGCTCGAAGCCCTGCGTCTGCAGTCGACCGAGAGTTGGCAGTGGCGTCCGCGGCAGTTGACGTTTCGCCGCAAGACGGACGCCGCGGGCAAGACCGTCGAAATCGATGTCGGCGCCTCCTTGCTCGACATCGGACTTCTCTCCTCGATCGGCACCTCGCTTCCGATTCCCGACGACGTGCGCGCGCAACTCAGGGAATACGGTCTTTCGGGCCGCATCCGCAATCTTGTCGCCTCGGGTCGGGGCGATCTCGCCTCCATCGCGAACTGGGCGGTGTCGTTCGACTTTGAAGGGCTCGGCATCAAAAACGACGCGGCTCGTCCGAGTTTTCACAATCTCTCGGGCACGCTCTCGACAGAGCAGGCGGACCGTTCCGTACGCGTAACGCTCGCGAGTCGCAACGCATCGCTGCGCTTTCCCAAGATTTTCAGACGCGAGACGATGCGCTTTGATCGACTCTCGCTTGAAGCTCGCGTCACCAAGAACGAGCACTGGTCGGTCGACCTGCGGGATCTTCGCGCCGAAAACGGCGAGGCGGCCGTGACGGGGGCGGGCACCTGGACGCTCGACGACAACGTTGCGGGAACCGTGAAGCTCGCCGGCAAAATCCTCCGGGCCAACGGGCCGGCCGTACGGCACTACCTGCCGCGCGTCGTGGGCGAAGGCACGCTCGACTGGCTCGAGCACGGCATTCTCAAGGGCCGCGCCACCTCGGGCGACTGGCACCTCGAAGGACGTCTCGCGGACTACCCGTGGTCGGACGGCAAAAACGGACTCTTCCGCATCCGCGGCCACGTCACGGGCGGCACGCTAGACTTTTTACCGACGCAGGGCAAGAAGGCCGGATCCGAGTGGCCGGTCCTCACGAACGTCGAGGCGGATCTCCTCTTCGAGGGCGAGCGCATGCTGATCACGGGCCGCAAGGCCGAATCGCGGAATCTGCACGCGTCGGACGTGCGGGTGGAAATTCCCGCCTTTTCCGCCACGCCCGTCACGCTGCTCGTCGACGGGCGCATCCGCGGCGACGCCAAGGACGCCCTTCGCTACCTCAATGAAGCCCCCATGCTCTCGCGCCTTCTCGGCGGCGCCTTCGCGGAATCGAACGGTTCGGGACCGGTCGACGTGCGGCTCGGCCTCTCCGTTCCGCTCGCGCACCCCGAGCGCACCCGCGTGAAGGTGACGACCAATCTGCAGAAGACAAACTTCGACTACGGTCACGGACTGCCGACGCTCGAAGACGCGGTCGGAACGCTCGTCATCACGGAAAAAGGCGTCGACACGCCCTCGCCCGTCGAGGGACGGACCGCGGCGGGCCCGGCGCGAGTGGCCGTGCGCACGGAAAAGAACGACGTCGTCATCGACGTCGACGGACGGGCGGGGCCGGCGGACCTCGCACGGCTCGCCTCCGCCCCCGAATTCTCGCCCGTCTTCTCCGCCCTTTCGGGGACCGCTCCCGTGCGCGTCTACGCCCGGGTGGACCTTCAGGGAAAAACGCCGCTTCGCCTCTCCGGACGATCAAACCTAGCGGGACTGTCCTCCTCTCTGCCCGCTCCCTTCGCAAAGAGCGCCACGGAGGTCTGGCCGACGAGCTTCTCGTGGTCGCCCCGCCCGTCGGGACAGGGCCTCGTTTTGAGTTCGGCAGGCCACCTCGAGGCGGCGCTCTACTTTGACGACCGCGAGGAGGGCTACACCCTCACGTCGGGGTTCGTCGGCGTCGGCACGCCCATGGGCAAGGCGGGTGACCGGCTCGACCTCTCCGTCAACGTGCCGCGCTTCTCCTGGGACGAGTGGGAGCCCTATTGGCGGGAAATCGACCGCAACAGCAAGGCGCATGCCGACGGCTACCGGATTCCCTGGGGGACCCTGCGCGTGAAGGTGGCGGAACTCCTCGCCCACCGCATGACCATCCACAACATAGACGCGACGCTTCGTCACTTCGGACAAAACGATTGGCACCTGCGTCTCGCGAGCGACGAAGTGAACGGTCAGGCGGAATTTCTCGACGCGGGCGCCTCGCCCGACAAGTGGACCTTCAAAATCGACCGCGCACACCTGCCGGAAGCGGCCGGAGACGAGATCGACACGGCTCTCGACACCAGCCCCGCTCCCGGGACCCTTCCGAGCATCAACCTCACGATCGGCGACCTTCGCGTAGGCGAACGACGCATCGGAAAGGTCGAATTCGTAACCCGCAATGAAATCGCGCCTTCGGGCGAAGGGCTCGCCATCATCGACCGCATCGCCGTGACGGCGCGCGGCGGCAGTCTTCTCGGTCAGGGCGTCTGGCGCCCGGAATCGGCCGCGGACGAAGTCGGAACCTCGCACCTCACGCTCGAGGCGAACTTCTCCGACCTTGGCCGCATTCTGCACGATCTGCGCATCCGCGACGTCATCCGCAACGCGCCCGGAAACGTGAAGCTCGACCTCACTTTCCGGGGTCAGCCCCACATGCCGCAGCTCAACACGCTCTCGGGCGAAGTGACGGCGATGCTGGGCTCCGGTCAGATTCTGCAGGTGGAACCCGGCAGCGGTCGGCTTCTCGGGCTTCTTTCCATGCAGCACCTCATGCGGCGCCTCACCCTCGACTTCCGCGACGTAATCGGCAAGGGCTTCACCTTTGACTCCGTCGCGGCGGGCGGAAAACTCCGCCGCGGCATTCTCTCGACCGAAAAGGTCGCGATCGTGGGTTCCCCCGCCACAATCCTTCTTTCCGGCGATGTCGACCTCGTGGGCGAAAAGCTCGACATGGAAGCGCTCGTGCTTCCGAAATTCAACGCCGAAGCGCCCGCGCTCGCGCTCACGCTTCTCAACCCCGCCGTCGGGGTCGGAACCTTCGTCGCACAATGGTTCCTCAAGGATGAAATTTCCAATCTGATGAGTTCCAGCTATCGCGTGCACGGCAGCTTCCAGGACCCCGTCGTCGAGAAAACGGCGAAGCCCCGCACGGCAAAATGAGTCGCTTTTTGCTAGAGTTCGCCCTTTCCCCTTTCTTTTTCGCTCATGTCTACGATCCTTGAAAAAGCGTGCGGCACCCTGTGGACGGGGTCGGACCTCGACGAAGCCGCCCTGTTCGCCGCCCTCGCGCGTGCGGGAAGCCGCGGCGTCGACTGGGCGGACCTCTACTTTCAGCACATCGAGTCGCACGACTGGCTTCTCGAAGAGGGAATCGTAAAGACCGGACACTTCTCGATCGACCGCGGCTACGGTCTGCGCACGATCGCGGGAGAGCGCCAGGCCCTCTCCTACGGAGACGACCTTGTCTCCCGCAATCTCCTCGCTTCGGCGGACGACCTGCGATCTCTCTGCGGCCCTCGTTCGGTGACGATGCCCGCGCACTTTCGTCCCCAAGCCGTCCGACCGCTTTACTCGCCCGACGTCGAAGCGGTCGATCCGTCCCGGGAGATCGAACTTCTTCGCCACATCGACCGCTATGCGAGGAGCCTCTCTCCTTCGGTGCGAAACGTCACGGCGACGCTTCAGGCCGAAATCGAGACGGTGCTCGTCGCCGATCTCGAAGGAAGACTCACGGCGGACATTCGGCCGCAGATCTATCTTTCGGTCAATGTCCTCGCCGAACAAAACGGGCGCACCGAACAGGGAACGAGCGGCGGGGGTGGTCGCTGCGGAATCGAACACTTCACGCGGGATCGCATCGAAACCTGGTGCGAAAAAGCCGTTCGCGAAGCGGTCCTGCAGACCGAGGCCCGTCCCGCGCCCTCGGGCGTGATGCCCGTCGTGCTCGGCCCGGGCTGGCCCGGCATTCTCCTGCACGAAGCCGTGGGACACGGTCTTGAAGCCGACGCCCACCGCAAGGAAACCTCCGTCTTTACGGGCCGGATCGGTACGCGCGTCGCCCCTCGCGGGGTCACGATCGTCGACGACGGAAGTCTTCCGGGACGACGCGGCTCGCTCTCGGTCGACGATGAAGGAACGCCCACGCAACGCACGGTTCTCATCGAAGACGGCATCCTCACGGGCCTTCTCACCGACCGCTTCAACGCCCGTGCGCTCGGACTGCCGCTCACCGGCAACGGCCGACGCGAGAGCTTCGCGACGCTGCCGCTTCCGCGCATGACGAACACCTTCATGCTTTCGGGGGAACTCACGCCCGAAGAAATCGTCGCCTCGGTCGAAGACGGTCTCTACGCCGAACACTTCTCGGGCGGACAGGTCGACATCACGAGCGGCGACTTCGTCTTTACGATGAGCGGCGCGCGACGCATCCGAAAGGGACGTCTTGCAGAACCCGTGCGAGGGGCCCCCCTCATCGGCCGGGGAGACCGGGCGCTTCTCGGCATTCGTCTCGTCGGCAACGATTCGAGGCTTGACGACGGCATCGGACAGTGCGGCAAGGACGGACAAAACTGTCCCGTCGGCACGGGCCTGCCGACCCTTCGCATCGATTCCCTCACCGTGGGCGGCACCGAGGCGTGACGCTTATAATCAGACTAATTTCTCATACCCCAGGGTACCAACGTGTTCCAATCATTCAAGTTGATGACGCCGATCGTCTGGCTCACCAGACTGCTCGTCGGGGCCTATCCTCACTGGCAGGGCTGCGCCCCCTCGTCGCGACAGCGGATCTACTTTGCCAACCACACGAGTCACCTTGACACCATCGTGATCTGGGCGTCGCTGCCGCCGGCCCTGCGCGCCACGGTGCGCCCCGTCGCCGCCAAGGACTATTGGGAAAAGGGCGTTCTTCGCCGCCGCATCGCGCTCGAAGAACTCAACGTCGTGCTCGTCGACCGTCGCCGCACCGAGCACGCCAATCCGCTCGATCCCCTGCGCGAAGCCCTGCAGGAAGGATCTTCCCTCATCATCTTCCCCGAAGGAACGCGACGCCCTCAACCGTTGCCGAGCCCCTTCAAGTCGGGCATCTGGCGCCTCATGCGTGAATTTCCCGACGTGGAGCTCATTCCGGTCTACATCGAAAACCTCCATCGGGCCATGCCCAAGGGCGTGCTCATTCCCGTGCCGACCGTCTGCTCGGTCCGCTTCGGCGCGCCGCTGCCGCATCACCCCGAAGACCTCAAGGAAGACTTCCTTGAGCGCGCCCGCAACGCCATTGTGGAGTTGAGCCAGCCATGAGACTCGGTTTTACCATTCAGGAGGCCTACATCATCCTGCTCGTGGGCCTCACCGTTTTGATCGCCGCGGGCACCGCATACGGCGCCTGGGCCATTGAGCACGTCACGGACGCCGTGCGCCGCAACCGTCTGCTCACCGTCCATTCGCGCGTGCGCATGGGCTGGTGGCTGATCGTCGTCTTCACGATCGCCTTCGCGATCGGGCAGAACACGCTGCTCGTCTTCTTCGCGATGCTGAGCTTCTTCCTGCTGCGCGAATTCATCGCCATCACGCCGACGAAGTCGACCGACCACTACGCGCTCATCACGGCCTTCTATATCGCGATCCCGCTGCAATACATCCTCATCGGGTTCGATCTGCCGTCGCTCTTCACGCTCTTCATTCCGGTCTATCTCTTCCTTGCGCTCCCCGTCATCATGGCGTTCTCGAAGGACACGGACCGCTACCTCGAACGCGTCGCCAAAGTGCAGTGGGGGATCATGCTCTGCGTCTTCTGCGTGAGCCACGCGCCGGCGATCGCGACGCTCGATCTGACGCGCTACAACTCGTCGGGACCGCTCATGATGCTCTTCTTCCTTGCGGTCCTCTTCATCTCCGACCTCTGCGCGACGATCGCGAGCTCCTTTATGGGGCAGAAGACCTTTTCCTTCAACACGAACCGTACCCTCATGGGGGCAGTGGTCGGCGGGCTCGGCGGGCTTCTCGCCTCGGCCGCGCTCTTCTGGATCACGCCTTTCCGCTTCTGGCAGGCGCTCCTCATGGGCCTTGCCATCGTGATTTCGGGCGGTCTCGGCGACCTTGTCCTCAACGTCGTGCGCCGCAGCATGGGGGCGCACGCCCTCGCGGGCGAGGGCGACGTCTACATGACGCGCGGCACGCTCATGCGTCTCGCCCCCCTCACCTTCGCCGCCCCGGTCTTCTACCACCTCACGGTGATCTTCTTCATCACCTTCAAGGACGCCTTCTGATCGGAAGGCATCCCCCCATACGAAAATCCCGCGCACTCCACCAAAGAGGCGCGGGATCTTCTTTTGTCTTTCTCGACGATCAGCGGCGGCGGGCCTGCGGATTCATCGGCGGGCGACCTTCGATGTGGCGGAAGGTGATGCGACCCTTCGTCAGATCGTAGGGCGAGAGCTCGAGCGAGACCTTGTCGCCGGCGAGAATGCGGATGTGGTGCTTGCGCATCTTGCCGTTGGTGTACGCCACGAGTTCGTGGCCGTTGTCGAGTTTCACGCGATAACGAGCATCCGGCAGGACTTCGAGCACCTGGCCGGACATCTCAATCAGATCTTCCTTTGCCATAATTTTCCAGGGTTGGAGCCCGAAACGACACGGTATCGGAAAAGCGTTTCGAACCCGCATTGATCAAATGCCCGTTCGTGCGAAGCCCGCCAGACGGGATGGGGCGCAACGAACGGGAAACGTCGGTTCGGCCCGACGGGCGCGAACCCATCTTCCTCGCGGAAGAAAGGCCTGCATTGTAACTGAACGGCGAAGGGGACGGAGGATTTTCCCCAGAATTCTTCGCGTCGCCTTCCCGCTTAAGGTCCGAGCAATCATGGAGGCTTAGGATGCGTTTCGTCGGATGCATGGTGCCGTCCGATCCCGAAACCGCTAAACTTGAAGGACGGAATTTTCGTCCATGGAGAAACACACAATGAAGACGGTTCTTGTCCTCTACCAAAGCCGTTCCGGCCACACCGCCCGCATCGCGCGCCGCATTTGGGAAACGGTCATCGCCGAAGGCAATCAGGCCGACCTGATGGACGTGGTGGAAGCCGATCGCGAAGGTCTCGACTGGAACAAGTACGACCTCGTCATCGCCGGCGCCCCCGTGCTCTACGGCCACTTCCGCCGCGAATTCGTGGCTTTCGTCAACAAGTACAAGGCCGTGCTCGACTGCAAGGCCAACTCCTTCTTCTGTGTCTCCGTCGTCGCGCGCACGCCGGCGAAGGCCACCCCCGAAGGAAACGTGTACTGCCGCAAGTTCCTCGCGAACAATCCCTGGAAGCCCAAGGACGCCCACTGCTTCGCCGGCAAGGTGGACTATCCGAACTGGTCCTGGATCGACACGAAGCTCATCCAGATGATCATGAAGATGACGAAGGGCCCGACGGAACCGACCGCCGTGATCGACTACACGGACTGGAACGACGTGGAAGAATACGCCCGTCACTGCCTCACGCTCGAAGCCTGATATTTCTTGTCTTCAATTTGCAAAAGACCGACGTTTTCCTTCGGAGATGACGTCGGTTTTTGCTTTTTCGGGTCTTTCTTGGGGAAAATCGCGGTTTTTCGGCCCGCTTTAAGGCAGAAAAACGTGCTATAACCCGCCCATTCTTTCGACAGGACATTTTCCACGATGGCAACCCAACACCCCTGGTTCGACGTCTACCCCTCCTACGTTCCGCACGAAATCGATCCGGATCACTATCCGAGCATCCCGGCCGTTCTCGACCGTGCGGCGGAGCAGTTCCCCGACCGCGACGCCTGGGTAAACATGGGCGTGGCGATTTCTTATCGCCGCATGGTGCAGCTCACGCGTGACTTCGCGGGCTATCTGCAGAGTCTCCCCGACCTGAAGCCGGGCGACCGCGTGGCCATCATGATGCCGAACCTCCTGCAGTACGTCGTCGCCTTCTTCGCCTGCCTGCGGGCGGGCTTCATCGTGGTGAACGTGAACCCCCTCTACACTTCGCGCGAAGTGCAGCACACGCTGAGCGACTCCGGCGCAAAGGCGATCGTCATCATCGAAAACTTCGCGCGCACGCTCGAGCATGCGCTTGAAGGCACCGAATGCCGCCACATCGTGACGACGGCCGTGGGCGATCTCTTCCCGTTCGTGAAGCGCACGCTCGTCAACTTCGTCGTGCGCCGCGTCAAGAAGATGGTGCCCGCCTACAACCTTCCGCACGCCGTCGACTTCCGTACGGCGCTAGCCAAGGGGGCCGAGCACGGTTTCACGCCGCACGAGATCCGCAACACCGACGTTGCCTTCCTGCAGTATACGGGCGGCACGACGGGCGTCTCGAAGGGAGCGATCCTCACGCACCGCAATCTCATCGCGAACGTCGAGCAGGTCGGAAGCTGGATTTCGGGAGAATTTGAAGAAGGCAAGGAAGTCGTCATGACGGCGCTTCCCCTCTACCACATCTTCTCGCTCACCGCGACGATCTGCTTTACGCGCTGTGCCGCCACGAGCGTGCTCATCACGAATCCGCGCGACATGGAGGGACTCGCCAAGGAAGTCAAGAAGTGGGACTTCTCCGTCATCGTCGGCGTCAACACGCTCTTTGCCGCCATGCTCAACAACGCCACCTTCTGCACGCACCGCTTCACGCGGCTCAAGCTCACGGCGGGCGGCGGAACGCAGGTGCAGCGCACCGTGGCCGAACGCTGGAAGGCGCAGACGGGCAGCAACATTCTCGAAGCCTACGGCCTCACCGAAGCGAGCCCGGGCGTGTGCGGCAACATCCCGAACGCTCCCTGGGACGGCTCGGTCGGCTGTCCGCTCCCCTCGACCGAAGTGTCGATCCGCGGCGACGGCTTCGAAGACCTGGGGCTGTGCCCCGAAGGCGGCAATCCCGAAGACTACACGGGCGAAATCTGCGTGCGCGGTCCGCAGGTGATGTCGGGCTACTGGAGGAAACCGGAAGAAACGGCCAACGTTCTTCGCGACGGGTGGCTTCGCACGGGAGACGTGGGCTACATGAACCACCGCGGCGTCATCACGATCACCGACCGCAAGAAGGACATGATCCTCGTCTCGGGCTTCAACGTCTATCCGAACGAAGTCGAAAACGTGATCGCCTCGATGCCCGGCGTTCTTGAAGTGGGCGTCGTGGGCATTCCCTCTGCGAAGTCGGGCGAAACCGTCAAGGCCGTGATCGTGCGCAAGGATCCGACCCTCACCGAAGACGACGTGCGCAAGTACTGCCGCACGCAGCTCACGGGTTACAAGGTTCCCAAAAAGATCGTCTTCGTCGAGTCGCTCCCCAAGACCCCCGTGGGGAAGATCCTTCGCAGGGAGCTCAAGGATCTCGCCTGAGCCCAACGACTTTTCCCTCATGCAAAACGGGCGCCCCGCGGGGCGCCCGTTTTGCTCTTGGAGGAAGATTTTCTTAACGGCGGGGAAGCTTCGGCGCCGTTCCGTTCGCACCGACCAGGAGGCAGGTCGTCAGGAAGACAAGCTGCGGGCCGAGATGCGTGTCGACCATTTCGAAGTATTCCTTCGTCGTGTGGGCGTTGACGCCCTTGCCGCCCGAACAGAGGCAGGTCGACGGAATGCCGAGGCTCATCGGCGCGTTGGCGTCGGTCGAGGAGCACATGTACTTCGTGAGTTCGATGCCGAGCGACTTCTGCGCGGCGCGGGCCGACTGCAGCACGGGGCAGTCGTCGGGGCGCATCCCGGCGGGTCGGTTCCCGATCGCTTCCTTCACAAGGCGCAGGCGAAGCGCTTCATCCGTGACGCCCCAGAATTCGTTTTCTTCGCGAACGCCTTCTTCAAAGGCTTCGAGAATCTTGGCTTCGAGGGCGAGGAGCTCTTCGTTGCTCACGCTTCGCATGTCGACTTCGACCGAAGCGCGCGCGGCGATCGAATTGACGGTCGTACCGCCCTTGACGGTGCCGATCGTGTAGGTCGTCTTGGGCTCCGCCGGGACGCGGAAATTCGCCATCTTGGCGCCGGCGCGGCAGATGGCGTGAATGGCCGAGGGCACCTTCCCGAAATCGGCGTAGGAGTGACCGCCCGCCCCTTCGACCGTGAGGCGCCAGCGGTGCGACCCCGTCGCGCCGCAGAGCACGCGGCCCACGTCGGTCGAATCGATCGCGATGAAGCCGTCGATGCGGCGCGAGCCGTCAAAGAGCGCCTTCGAGCCGCGGATGTCGCCGAGGCCTTCTTCACCGACCGTGCCCACAAAGAGAATGTCGCCTTCCGTTTCGATGCCGGTGATCTCAAACATGCGAAGGATCTGCAGGAGCGCGCGCAGGCCCGAGCAGTTGTCGCCGATCCCGGGCGCCCGGAAGATCTTCCCTTCGCGGCGGACCTTCACGTCCGTGCCCGCGGGGAAGACCGAATCCATGTGGGCGCCGAGCGCCAGCACGGGCCCTTCGGGGTTGCGCCCCGGACGGCGGCCGACGACGTTGCCGATCGGATCGATCACGACGTCCGTGAGGCCGTAGGCGCGCATGAGTTCGGCCACGCGGGCCGCGCGCTTTTCCTCGGCGAAGGTGGGGGCTTCGATTTCACAGAGTTCGATCTGTTCTTCCATGGCGCGGTCGACTTCTTCGAGCGCGATCTCGAGCGCACGCGCGACTTTTTCGTCGCGGCGGATCGTTTCGAGCAACTGCACGTAACTCGTGTCGAGTGCGGGCACAGCGGTCATGATGGACTCCCTAACTTTCAGTGTTTCAGATTTTGGAATGCCGTCGACAAACGCGCATTCCTCTGCCGTTCCCCGTATGCTAACGGCTTTGACGAATGAGAGACAGCGGGAAATCGCCGAGTCATATGTCTTCTATAAGATATAGAATTCGGGTTTATTCCCAATTCATCCGAAGGGACGGGACCAATAAGATGCACGGCATTCCAAATTCGCTTTTCATCCTCTAACGGCCGCTCCTCGGACACGCTTTCCCGAACGTTCGGCCTTACTACGGAGATTCCTCAAATGACTTGGACCTTCTGGGCCGCCTTGGTCGTGGTGATCGGGACGGTGTGGGCGCTCATCAAGCGCTACGAAACGCGTCTCGTCCTCCTCACGTCTGGCCTCATCATGGCGCTTCTCGCCGTGGAACCGATGGCCGCCTTCAAGCAGTTCGACAAGTCGATGACCTCGGCTTCGCTCATCATCGCCATCTGCTCGTCGATGGGCTTTGCGGGCGTCATGTCGCTCACGAAGTGCGACCTCCATCTCGTGTCGCTTTTGACGAAGCCTCTTCGCACGCTGGGCGTCCTGCTGCTGCCCTGCTGCATGCTCGTGACGGGCTTCATCTCGGTCGCCATCTCCTCCTTTGCGGGCCTGTGCGCCGCCGTCGGTCCGACGATCGTCACCCTGATGGTCCGCGCGGGCTTCCGTCCGGCCATCGCGGCCGCCGCCGTGGCGGGCGCCACGGTTCCGGGCTTCCTCTCTCCGGGGACCTCCCACAACGTCTTCGTCTCGAAACTCGCCGAAATGCCGATCATGGACTACATCTACGCGACGGCTCCGCGCACGATCGGCCTTCTCTTCGTGATCACCGCCTTCATGACGATCCTCTGCTTCGTTTACGGCGACTTCAAGCGCGGCGGCTTCGACGTTCAGAGTCTCGACACGAACGGCAAGGGCCCGGAACTTCCGGAAAATCCGAATCTCCTCTTCGCCTTCGCCCCGATCCTCCCGGTGGTGGTTCTCCTCTGCTTCTCGATCTGGATGCCCGAACTGAAGCTCTCCGTCGCGACCGCCATGTTGATCGGCATGCTCTACTGCATCGTCGTGACGCGCTCGAATCCGCAGGAAATCATCAAGAAGTTCTTTGACGGCATGGGCCGCGGCTACGGCAACATCATCGGCATCATCATCGCCGCGGGCGTCTTCTCCGCGGGTCTCGCCTCCTGCGGCGTGATCGAAGTCTTCGTCGACTATCTGCGCCACTCGAGCGAAGTCGCCAAGCTCGGCGCCGCCATCGGCCCCTACGTCCTCGGCGTGATGACGGGTTCGGGCGACGCCGCCACCTTCGCCTTTAACGAGGCCGTCACCCCGCACGCCGCGCAGTTCGGCATGACGATCCCCGACCTCGGCTACCTCGCGAGCATCGCGGGCGCCTTCGGCCGCGCCTCCTCGCCTCTCGCGGGCGGCATGATCGTGATTTCGGGCATCGCCATGGTGAGCCCGCTCGAAGTCGTCAAGCGCACCGCGCCCGTCATGGCCTGCGCCCTCGTCGTTCTCTACTTCATCAGCTGATCGACGCTAGGCAGCTTACCAAAAAGGCTCGGTCTTCCTTCAGGAGGGCCGAGCCTTTCGCTTTTTCCAATCGGCGCCGATTACATCCGAACGTAGAAGTCTTCCGTTGTGCAGTAGGAAAGACGGTACTCCACGGGCACCCCGCCGAAGGTCTTCCCCACGCGGGTGAGTTCGATGTAGGGCGCACCCGTCATGAATTGTCCGAGAGAAGCGAGCGCGGGCGTGAAGACCTTTGCGCGCCAACGATCGTCTACCGAAACGATCGTGACGCCGAGATCGCGCTCGTAGAACTGATAGAGGCTTCCCTGGTGGTGCGCGAGATTTTCCGCAGTAAGCTTTGCAAAGCGTTTCGTATCGAGCCAAAGCTCCGAAATACCGACGTCCTTTCCCTCCCAGGAAAAGACGCGAAGGGCATGAAAGAGCTCTCCGTCGCTCGGCAGACCAAGCACCCGCGCCGGACGGTCCGCCCTCATGGCGGGGACGCGCTCGAAACGCACGAGCCGCATCGTGAAGGGAACGATCGTCCCCGTCTCTTCGTTCGTGAAACGGTGAAACGAGTTGCAGTACCCCGAAGCAAGGAAGCTCTGCACGAAAGTGCCCCGCCCCTGCTCTCGGTAGAGGACGTTTTCCTCCACCAACTCCTGAATGGCCTTTCGCACCGTGCCCTGCGAAACGCCGAGCTGCTCGGCAAAGAGCTTTTCGCTCGGCAACATCTCCCCGGCCTTCCAGTGTCCCGCGGCGAGCTCGCCGAGGATGTGGTCCTTCACCTGACGGTAGAGGAGGTTACGCACGAAAGTCGTCATGCCGCACTCTCCGCGACGAGAACGACGGCGAGATCGTCGACGACGACCGTCTCGCCGCCGCGAAGCTTGCGGGTCTTGCGCGTCTCCACAACGCCGTCCACCGTCACTTCGCCCTCGGCGATGCGGTGTTTGGCCTGCGCACCCGAGTCGGCCACGCCCACCGCCTTGAGAAGAGCGTCAAGCGTAATGTATTCGCCTCGAATGGCGAAAGTCATGTTTCGGGGCATCCTGCCCTCCTTTCCGTAGTGTGATCCGAACCGCGGAGCTTCTTTGCGTTCGGACAAAGGTTGTACGCATGGCGGCGAAAAACGGCCGCCGGCAACGTCGAGACGTGCCAGAATCATCGGTTCTCATCTTAACAAACGGGACGGCGCTTCTCCTTCGCAAAATGCGTCCGCCCGACAAGAACAATGCTCAACGCCATCACAATCATCGTGCTCTTTCAGCTCGCGGGCGAGGCGCTCGCGATGCTCACGGGCATTCCCGTTCCGGGATCCGTGCTCGGAATGGTGTTCCTTCTTCTCGCCTTCTTCGTGAAGGACGACCTGATCGATCTCGTCCGCCCCACGGGCGGCGTTCTCCTCTCGAACCTCTCGTTGCTCTTCGTCCCCGCCGGGGTCGGGATCATTCGCCACGTCGCGCGCTTTGAAGCGGAAGGCGTCGGCATTGCCGTGACGCTCGTTCTTTCTACCCTTTTCGCCATGGCCGTCACGGCCTGGACGATCCAACTCGTGTCGAAGGCGTTGGGTGTTCATGACCGAGAGGAGGACTGATCATGACGGAACTTTGGCATCACTTTGCATCCGAAAACATCTTCTGGCTCGGGCTCACGCTCGCAATCTACCTTTTCGGGCACTTTCTCTACCGCAAGTCGCGCTTCTTTCCGCTTCTGAGCCCCATCATCGTGAGCGTCGTGCTCCTCATCGCCGTTTTGGCGCTCACGGACACGCCTTACGAAACCTATTTCGAAGGGGCGCAGACGATTCATCTTCTCCTCGGTCCCGCAACCGTCGCGCTCGCCATTCCGCTCTTTGATCAGCGCGCGCGCCTCATTCAGCTCTTCGTGCCCCTTGTGACGGGACTCGTCGTCGGTGGCGTCGTCGCCGTTCTGAGCGTCATCGTGATCGGCGTGCTCTGCGGTCTTTCGACCGAGACGCTGCTCTCGCTCGTGCCGAAATCCGTCACGACGCCGATCGCCATGGGGATTTCCGAAGCGATCGGCGGCATGCCCGACCTCACCGCGGCGCTCGTCGTCATTACGGGGATCTTCGGCTCCGTCGTCGGACGCGGTTTCTTCCGCTTGATCCGTGTTTCGTCCGACACCGCCAAGGGCGTTGCGCTCGGCGTTTCCGCCCACGGCATGGGCACGAGCGCCGCCTTCAGCATTTCGCCCAAGGCGGGCGCCTTCTCCGGGCTCGCCATGGGGATTACGGGCCTTCTAACGGCCTTCCTCGCGCCCTATCTCGGCGTTCCCGTTCTCGAGTGGCTCACACGCTGAGCGCTCTCACGAGGTCGGCGACCGTGGCGTAAGGAACGCGTCCGGCCGCCTGACCAAAGCTGAGCGCCACGGCCGCGCCTTCGCCGGAGGCCATGAGGCGCTTTCGCAATTGCGCCGTCCAGGGTTCGAAGAGTCCCGCGGGCGGCCGGTCGGCAGAGAAGACTTCCTTTACGAGGCCCAAAGCAAAATCGTTTCGCAGATACCACCCGTCGTTCGTCCCTTCCAAGGGGCCGTACACATAATCGGTCGGGGAACTCTCGGTTGCAGCCCATTGATAAAAGCCGTCCGCGCGGGCTTCCTTCGTCGCAAGAAAGGCCGATCCCACGAGACAGGCGTCCGCACCGAGGACCCTCGCGGCACGCGCCTGTTCCGGCGTGACGATGCCGCCCGCAGCGACAAGGGGCAATCCCGTCGCGCGCTTCACGTGGGGAAGAAGAGACATCAGCCCGACCGCGGCAGCCCCCGTATCAATCGAAGACCAACGGGGGCCGCCCGCCTCCGCCCCCTGCACGACGATCGCGTCGACGCGCGCCGCGCGCGCCACCTTGGCTTCCCTGAGGGTCGTCGCCGTCGCGACGTTGAGGACGCCCGCTTCGCGAAGCGCGTCCTCCTCGGGCTCGCGAAAGGCTCCGAAGGTTGAAATCATCGCGACGGGCCCCGTTTCGAGCCAGAAACGGAAACGCTCTTCAAAGGCCTTGAGCGGATCGAATGCGAGGAAGGCGTCGGCAAGACTCGCCTGCGTCCACCCCGTAGCCGAGAGTTCGATCGCTTCGCGGTAGCGCTCAACGAATGCCTTCGCCCAACGCAGGGAAGATTCCTTCGTCAGGGGAAAGGCCTTGACGTCCGGCACGCGAAGCGCCACGGCAAAGGGCTTGCAGGTTCCTTTGCGCAGGGCTTCGAAATACGCCTTCGGATCCGCGACGTCGTCCGCGGCCACCGTGCCGAGCCCACCCGCTTCGGCGACGGCCGCCACGAATTCGGGCGACAGATCCGTCGCCATCGGCGCGCTCCACACCGGAGCCGTCACCCCGAGGCGCTCGGAAAGAGAACGGTTGGAATCGTTTTCGTTCATAATTCTGTTTTTACCGTATTGGAAATTTGCATTGTAGCGATTCGACCTGTCGGCGACGATCGGGGGATCGCTCGCACCACACCATGAGTCAGAAAGTTGTGATCGGCCTCTCGGGCGGCGTGGACTCCGCCGTGAGCGCCTGGCTCCTCAAAGAACAGGGCTTCGACGTCATCGGCCTCTTCATGAAGAACTGGGAAGATGACGACGACACGGAATACTGCTCCTCGCGTCAGGACTTCATCGACGCGACCGCCGCCGCGGACGTGATCGGCATCGACATTGAGGCCGTCAACTTTGCCAAGGAATACAAAGAACGCGTCTTCGCGGACTTCCTTCGCGAATACAGCGCGGGCCGCACCCCCAATCCGGACGTTCTCTGCAACGCCGAAATCAAGTTCCGCGCCTTTCTCGACCACGCCATGACGATGGGGGCCAACTGGATCGCAACCGGCCACTACGCCCGCGTGCGCCGCACCGAAGCGGGCGTACAGCTCCTTCGCGGCACGGACCCGAACAAGGATCAGAGCTACTTCCTGCACCGTCTCTCGCAGGAGCAGATCTCCCGCGTGCTCTTTCCCGTGGGCGGACTTCTCAAAACCCAGGTGCGCGCGCTCGCCGAACGCATCGGTCTGCCCAACGCCAAGAAAAAGGACTCGACCGGCATCTGCTTCATCGGCGAGCGTCCCTTCCGAGAATTTCTGAACCGCTACCTGCCGACGCACCCGGGACCGATCAAGACGCCCGACGGCAAGATCGTGGGCGAACACATGGGGCTTTCCTTCTACACGCTCGGTCAGCGAAAGGGAATCGGCGTGGGCGGTCTCAAGGACGCGACGGGCGAACCCTGGTTCGTCGCACGCAAGGATCTCGCGACGAACACCCTCTGGATATGTCAGGGGCACGACCATCCGTGGCTTTTGGCGGACCGTCTGCGCGCGGCGGAACCGAGCTGGGTGGCGGGCTACGCGCCCGATCCGGATGCGCAGCTCACGGTGAAGACACGCTATCGGCAAAAGGACACGCCCTGCCGTCTCACGGAGGTGAGCTCGGAAAACTTCACGCTCCTCTTTGACGACGAACCGCAGTGGGCGGCGACGCCCGGCCAGAGCGCCGTTCTCTATCAGGGAGACGTTTGTCTCGGAGGCGGCTTCATCGACACGTCGCACACCATCGGATGAGTGACGGGGGACCCTAGCTGATCCACTCTTACGAAAAGAGGCGCCCATGAGGGCGCCTCTATTTTTGTGTGTTGCCGAGTTTCGCGGTTAGGCTTCGGTCTTCTGCGCGTGCCGCGCTTCGATTTCCTTTTGCTTGCGCTTACCGATCCAGTGGCCGGCCGCCACTACGATAAGCGCCCCCACCACAGCCGCGGGATAGTGCATCGAAGGCGCCGCGGCCCAATGCTCCATGACCCAGGCGTCGCTCACGACCATGCCGCCCGCGATCCAACCGAGAAGGCCGCCGCCGAAGTAGATGATGATCGGGAAGCGGTCGAGGAGCTTCAGGATCACCTGGCTGCCGAACACGATGAAGGGCACCGAGACGACGAGACCGAAAATGATGAGAAGGGTCTGATGCGCTTCATGCGCCTGCTGCGCGGCGCCGGCGATGGCGATCACGTTGTCGAAGCTCATGACGAAGTCGGCCACGATGATCGTCTTGATCGCACCCATGAGACGACCGCTTCCTTCGATCTTGTCGTGCGCGCCGTCGTCGGGAATCAAAAGCTTCATCCCGATCCAAAGAAGGAGCACGCCCCCCGCCACCTTGAGGAAGGGGAGATCCAACAGCATGACCGCAAAGGTGATCAGAATCACGCGCAACGCGATCGCACCGGTCGTCCCCCAGAAAATGCCGAGCTTGCGCTGTTCGTGCGGAAGGTTTCGACAGGCCATGGCGATGACGACGGCGTTGTCGCCCCCCAAGAGAATGTCGATCATGATGATCTGACCGATGGCGCCCCAGTGCAGGTTGACCAGGATGTCCCAAATCGCTTCCAAAATATCCTCCATGGAGAGTGAGTATGATGGGAAAAATTTTAGCAAAGGCGTCCCCCGGCACAAGCTGAAGAGGCCGCTTTTTACGCAAAAACCGCTACGACGCTCAGAGCCCCCAGTCCGTCACCTCCTCTTCCTCCACAATCACGCGGCCTCGAAGGACGTCGTCGACGCTCGACATGCTGAAGCCTCGGTAGAGGAGGTAGCGAATCTGCTTTTCACGCTCCTTCCGATCCGTCGGAAGCTCCCCAAATCGACGCTTCCAGAGACGGTAGCAACGCACGTTTTCGGGCTCGGTGATTTCGTCCATCGCAATCCTCGCCGTTTCCTGCGCGACGCCCTCGCGGCGCAGTTCCTCGCGGATGCGCCGGTCTCCCAATATCGAAGCCTTGTTGCGGGCCCGCACCTTCGCGAATCGCTCGTCCGAGAGATAGCCCCAGCGTTCCATGTCGTTCAAGGCCTCGTCGACGTCCGCCTCGTTTTCTCCTTCCTCAAGACCTCGAAGAAGTTTCTCGCGCAGGGCCTTTCTCGTATACTCGCGCCGGGCGAGAGCCGCCGCGGCGCGCATCTTAAGACTGCGCTTCGGGCGCTTTCGTCCCTTCTTTTCGGCCTTTTCCTTCGCGCGGCGCTCCCATTCCTCGGGATCATTGCAGTACTCGAATTCGAAGGGGTCCTCAAGTTCCTTCCTTCGGATGCGACGCGTCGTACGCATCCGAAGGCCCTCCCTTTCGGCAAGAAAAGCTTCGGCAGAACGCGGCGCGCCGTCTACGCGCCGCTTCGCTTCGAAGGTTTCTTCGGGCTCGGGCCCCCTGGCGGGTTTGAGCTCGGGCGGCGCCTCCGTACAGGGCAGCACTTCACCGTCGTCACCGAATACGAAGAGTTGTCCCTCCTCCCAGTTGTCTTCGCTTTTGCGCTTCACGCTCGTCTCCCATCAAAGGAAAAGGACCCGAAGGTCCTTTTCTCTTCCGGACATCCTGAACGTCAGAGTTCGATGTCCTCGTCATCCATCACGACGGATTCGTCGTTCGACACCGTATTGTGGTGCACGCCCTTGAGTTCGCGGATCTTGTTTTCGATCTCTTCGCAGAGTTCGGGATTCGCGCGCAGGAAGTCGCGGGCGTTTTCCTTGCCCTGGCCCAGACGCGTGCCGTTGTACGAGTACCAGGCGCCGGCCTTTTCAATCACGTCGAGTTCGCTGCCGATGTCGATGATTTCGCCCAGGCGCGAGATGCCTTCGCCGTAGAGGATGTCGAAGACCGCTTCGCCGAAGGGAGGCGCCACCTTGTTCTTGACGACCTTGACGCGCGTCTGATTGCCGATCACTTCGTCGCCCTTCTTGATCGAACCCACGCGGCGAATGTCCATGCGCACCGAAGCGTAGAACTTGAGGGCGTTGCCGCCCGTCGTCGTTTCCGGATTGCCATAGCCGCCGATCTTCATGCGGATCTGGTTGATGAAGAGCACCATCGACTTCGTGCGCATGATCGAGGCGGTGAGCTTGCGCAGAGCCTGCGACATGAGGCGCGCCTGCAGACCGGGGAGGGAGTCGCCCATTTCGCCTTCGATTTCGCTCTTGGGCGTCAAGGCCGCGACCGAGTCCACGACGATGAGGTCGACCGAACCAGAACGTACGAGGGCGTCCGTGATTTCGAGCGCCTGTTCGCCCGTGTCGGGCTGGCTGATGAGAAGGTCCGGCAGATGCACGCCAAGACGCTGCGCATACTTGATGTCGAGCGCGTGCTCCGCGTCGATGAAGGCGCAGGTGCCGCCCTTTTTCTGCATTTCCGCGATGACCTGCAGGGCGAGCGTCGTCTTGCCCGAAGATTCCGGACCGTAGACCTCGATGATGCGGCCGCGCGGCAGTCCCCCCACGCCGAGCGCGAGGTCGAGACCGAGCGAACCCGTCGACACCGTTTCGATGTCTTCGGCTTCGGACCCTTCCGCCATGCGCATGATGGAGCCCTTGCCGAACTGCTTTTCAATGTTCGCGAGCGCCGCGGCCAGCGCCTTCTTGCGTTCTTCGCCTTCCAAACGTTCGGGGCGCGGAGGAGGATTGTTCTTGGCAGCCATGATCTGTCCTTTTTTCAGAAAATCGACGATAGCGTCGTTTTATACGCGCCTATCAAGAGATAGATGCGCATGACGTCTCTCTTACAAACACGGAAATCCTTTTGATATCAACAGGATGGAAAAAGGATCCCCTTTGTATGATGGTATGATGCCTGAAAATTTCGCGTTTGCCAAGGTTAAACTTGTTAGTGGTTACCCTAACAAGTCTAACAACGCCGCAATCAAGGGATTCTCTCGATCCGGCTTTTTTCGCGCCCGTCGAAAAATTGTCCTTGACATTTTTTGGTGATTCAGGTATGATTCATCCCCTAGGTTGATTGTTCCTCGCCAACTGAAGCATACGCTTCCTACTGGGGGTCGTTAGCTCAGCCGGTAGAGCAGCGGACTTTTAATCCGTTGGTCGTGGGTTCGATTCCCGCACGACCCACCAACGACGAGACAATTCACACCGGGAACGTAGCTCAGCTGGTAGAGCAGCGGACTCTTAATCCGTCGGTCTAGGGTTCGAATCCCTACGTTCCCACCAAAATTCGCAAACGTAGTTTTTCAACTGCGTTTGGGAACGTAGCTCAGCTGGTAGAGCAGCGGACTCTTAATCCGTCGGTCTAGGGTTCGAATCCCTACGTTCCCACCACTTCAGGCCCGTCGCAGAGTGTTCTGCGGCGGGCTTTTTCCTTGCGGGCGACCCTCGGTCGGGTTCTTTGAGGTAATACCGCAAGGAATGCGGAAAAATCGGGACGGGAGGCGCGGCGACAAGCCGCGCCTCGCCTACACTGTCCCGAAATCCTCATTGCGGACAGAACATGATCAAACTGCAAAACATCACGCAAACCTACACGACGCCCGAAGGAAAGTCCTTTGATGCGCTCAAGAACGTTTCGCTTGAAATCCGTCCGGGCGAAATCTTCGGCATCATCGGCCGCTCGGGCGCCGGCAAGAGCACGCTCGTGCGGTGCATCAATCTTCTCAACCGTCCCACGTCGGGGAACGTCGTCGTGGACGGCAAGATCCTCACCGACCTCTCGGAAGCGGAACTCCGCGAGGCCCGCCGCTCGATCGGCATGATCTTCCAGCACTTCAACCTTCTTTCCTCGCGCACGGTATACCGAAACGTGGCGCTCCCGCTCGAGCTCGCCGGCGTTCCCGAAGAGAAGATCCGGGAAAAAATCACGCCCCTCATCGAACTCGTGGGCCTTTCCGAACACGCCAACAAGTATCCCTCTCAGCTTTCGGGCGGCCAAAAGCAGCGCGTCGGCATCGCGCGTGCACTCGCGAACGACCCGAAGGTGCTTCTCTCCGACGAAGCCACCTCGGCCCTCGACCCGGAAACGACGACTGCCACGCTTGCGCTTTTGCAGCGGATCAACCGAGAACTCGGCGTCACGATCGTCATGATCACGCACGAAATGAACGTCGTAAAGCAGATCTGCGAGCGCGTCGTCGTGATGAACCAGGGCGAAATCGTCGAGTCGGGCGACGTCCTCGACATCTTCAGCCGTCCGCAGTCCGAAACGACCCGCGCTCTGATCGGGAACGTCATGGCTCGGGACCTTCCCGAATCGGTGATCCGGGTCTTCCGCAGCGCCCGCGAAAACGCTGAGGAGGGAAAGTCCGTGCATCTCCTGCGCCTCGCCTTCGTGGGAAGCGAAGTCACGAAGCCCGTCATTTCCGAGTGCTCGCAGCGCTTCCACGTGAATCTGAGCATTCTGCGCGGCACGGTCGACGATCTGCACGGCCGCACCCTCGGCACCCTTACGGTGCTCGTCGAAACCCCCATCGCGGACTACATCCGCGTCATCGAATTCATCCGCTCCCGCGGCGTAATCGTGGAGGAACTCAACGATGTCCTCTGACATGCTCGTCATCATTTGGCAATCGCTCCTTGAGACTCTCGCGATGGTCGCCATCTCCGGGGGCGTGGGCGCGCTTCTCGGCGTTCCCCTCGGGGTCGTCCTCTTCATCACCGACCGCAAGTCCTTCCTTCCGATGCCGACCTTCAACGTCGTGCTCGGGACCGTGATCAATGCGCTCCGTTCGATCCCCTTCATCATCCTCCTCGTCGCAATCATTCCCTTCACGCGTCTCGTCGTGGGGACTTCGATCGGGACGGCCGCCGCAGTCGTGCCGCTCACGCTCGCCGTCGCCCCCTTCATCGCCCGCATCGTCGAGACGAGCCTGCGCGAAGTCGACAAGGGCCTCATCGAAGCGGCGCAGTCCATGGGCGCGACGAACCTGCAGATCGTCATGAAGATCCTCCTTCCCGAAGCGATGCCCGGCATCGTCTCGGGCCTCACGATCTCGATCATCGCCCTGATCGGATACAGCGCCATGGCGGGCGCGATCGGCGGGGGCGGACTCGGCGACCTCGGCATCCGCTACGGCTATCAGCGCTTCATGCCCGAAGTCATGTGGACGGTCGTCCTCATTCTGATCGTTCTCGTGCAGGGCATTCAGATGATCGGCGACTGGATCGTCCGCAAAATCAGTCACAAGTGATTTTTTGTCGCGGCGGCCCCACAAAGCGGGGCCGCCGTGCTACACTTCATGTCCTCTGCGGGCGGGTGTAGCTCAATGGCAGAGCAATAGCCTCCCATGCTAAAGACGAGGGTTCGATTCCCTTCACCCGCTCCAGCCTTCCTCCTCATCTCCGCCGACTCGTTGCGGAACACTCTCCCCAAGCAGAAGATCGTCGTCGTGTCACGGGTATTTCGTGGTGCGATTTTTGTGTTTCTCTTCCGTTCATCGCCATGGAAAAACCCGAACTCACGCCTGAAGAGCTCGAAGCGCTCAAGAATCGCCACATCCGCAGCTTCGTCATGCGCCGCGGCCACATTTCAGCCGCTCAAAAGCGCGCGCTCGAGGAAACTTTCCCGCGCTATCAGATCGAATACCGTCCCGAAACGCTCGACTTCGCCGCGGCTTTCGGGCGCGAAGCCGACACGGTTCTCGAAATCGGCTGCGGCATGGGCGAGACGACAGCCGCCATCGCCGCCGCGCATCCGGAAGTGAATTTTCTCGGCTGCGAAGTCTTCGTTGCGGGCGTGGGGGCGCTTGCCAAGCGTCTCGATGAAATGGGGCTCGAGAACGTGCGCATCGTCCGCCACGACGCCGTCGAGATCGTTCGGGACATGATCCCTGAAAACTCGCTCGCGGGCGTGCACATCTACTTCCCCGACCCCTGGCGCAAGGCCCGTCACCACAAGCGCCGCCTCGTCGCGCAACCCTTCATCGGCATGCTCGCCTCCCGCATCCGTCCGGGCGGCTACATCCACTGCGCAACCGACTGGGAAAACTACAGCGAACAGATGCTCGAGGTCCTTGAAGGGGAGCCCCTTCTCGAAAACCTCCACGGCAAGGGAAATTTCAGTCCCGTCATGGGAAATCCCCTCTGCGAACGTCCCCGCACGAAGTTCCAGGCCCGAGGCGAGCGCCTCGGCTACGGCATCTGGGACCTCGTCTACATCCGCCGCTGAGATGCCTAGCAAAACGGCCCGGGCTCAACGCCTCGGGCCGTTTTGTCGTGTGCGGTCTTCGTCAAAAGGCTTCGCCCCCTTCCCAGGAGACCCAGCCCGTCGCGGCCGTGACGAGGATCACGACGCCAAAGACGATGCGGTACCAACCGAACGCCTTGAAGTTATTGGTGGAGACGTAGCGAAGAAGCCAGTGCACAACGAGCAGGGCCGAGAAGAACGACACGGCCGTCCCGATCGCGAGTCCCGGAAGATTCGCCATGTGCAGCACCTCGCGGGACTTCCAGAGGTCGTAGACCGTGGCTCCGAAGATGGTCGGAATCGAAAGGAAGAAGGAAAACTCTGTCGCCGCCTTTCTCGAGAGCCCGAAGACGAGGCCCCCGATGATGGTCGCGCCCGAACGGCTCGTCCCCGGAATCATCGCAAGGCACTGACAAAAGCCCACGGCGAGCGCGTCCTTCCACGTCATGTCGTCCATCGTCGCGACGCGCGGCTGAACGCCGAGGCGCTCCTGGCGGTTTTCGATCCACAAAATGAGGAGCCCGCCCACGACGAGCGCCACGGCGACCGTCACGGCGTTGAAGAGATAGGCCTTGATGAGACCGGCCACGAGAACGCCGATCACGGCCGCGGGCAGAAAGGCCACGATCGTGTTGACGGCGAGACGCTGTTCCTTGGGTTCTGAAAAAAGTCCCTTCAGAACCGAGAGAATGCGGGCGCGGTAGTACCAACAGACGGCCAGAATCGCTCCCGCCTGAATCGCGATCACGAAGGTGTCGGACCCCGGCGTCTGGGCGAACCCAACCGCGTCAGCGGCGATGATCAGGTGCCCCGTCGAGCTCACGGGCAGAAACTCCGTCAAGCCTTCGACGATACCGAGCACCGCCGCCTGAAACCAGTAAAACCAATCCACGCCTTTCTCCTTTTCGGCAATGTCTCCATGAAACCCGTCATGTTAGCGGAATCGGTGCGACCGCCGCGTGAGCGAGCATTCCCTTTTTTGTATTCGAGCTGTTACTTTGCTAAGATGCCTCGATTTCTCTTTCCGAACGGACATTTCCATGACCACGACGCATCTGCGCTTTGACAACGAAGAAGTCAACGAAATTCAGGATCTGCTCGAGTCCTGCGGCAACGACGAAACGATGGACATCGGCGTCATCGACGGATTTTTCACGGCCCTTGCGGTGCTGAAGAATCCCCGTCCCGACGAAGTGGTGATTCCCTACCTCTTTTCGGTCACGGGCGACGCGGCCGTCCTTCCGAAGAACGACCGTCTCTTCGAGCTCCTTACGCTTCGCCGCAACGTCGTGAACGCGGCGCTTCGCGCGGGCAACGGTCTCGACCCGATCATTCTTCCGATTCTCGACGACGAGGAAAACCCGATCGAAGGCCCCGACGGGATCGAAGCGGTTTCGCCCTGGTGCGCGGGCTTTTTCATGGGGCTCTTTCAGGGCGCCTCCGAAAAGCTCGTCCTCTCCGACGTTGCGCACGCGGCCCTTGCGGTGATCGCCTCCTACATTCCCGACGACACCTTCGAATTTTCGGACGAAGAAAAGACCGCCCGCGAGCTCTGGGACGCCGTCTCGGGCGAAGAACCCGCCAAGGTGAGCCTTGCCGACGCGCTCTACCGCATCGTGGAGGCCGCTTACCGTCTCAAAGCCGAATGGAATCCGAACGCCCCGGTGCGCAACACCGCCGCGCGCGTGGGCCGCAACGATCCCTGCCCCTGCGGCAGCGGCAAGAAATACAAGCAGTGCTGCGGCAAAAAATAAGCCCTGCGCCCGCCTTCCTTTTCCGACTTTTCTAGAGAATCGCCCCGCCGCCCGACGCACGATAGGCCCGGGCGGCAAACCTTAGGGGTGAGAGCGCCCCGACGAGCGCCGCTTCCAGCAACGGCGCTTCGCCCGCCATTTCCCTGACGAGCGTCTGCGCGCAGAGCCGTCCCCAGGTGATGCCGCGCGAGCCCATCGCCGTACAGAGCCACAGCCCCTCCTTTGTCGGAAGGTCTTTTTCCTGAGGCACGCCTCGAAAAGCAAGCCCGCGCAGAGCCTCAGCGTCGGGCGCCGCCCCCACGACGGGGAGGCGGTCGGCCGACACGGCCCGCACGCCCTCATAGAAAGCGACGGGAAGCGGCGGCTCCGAGGGCGCGACGACGTCCGTAAACGTTCCGAAATTGTGTTCGTGCGCAGCCTCGGCGGTCAGCACCCGAGCGTTCCCTCGCTCGTACGTGGCGCCCACCCCGATGAAGCCGTCGAGTTTTCCCAGATAGCCGTGCCCGGTGAGCGCCGTGCGAAGCCCCGGATACGGGTCGTTTCCCAATAGGCTGATTCGTCCGTAGAGAGGTTCGATCGGAAGCAGAACGTCCGGGAGGTTTGCAAGCCCCGCACTTTCGCACCCCGCCGCGATCACCACGGCGTCGGCCCGCGCCGCGACTTCGCCCGCGGGCGTGAGGGCGAGCCACTCTCCGCCCCTTCTTTGCAGCGAAACGCGCGTGTTGCAGCGGATCAGGGCCCCGCTTTGCGCAAGAAGCGTGCGCGCGAGACGCCCCACGCGCACGAGTCCCGCCCTTTCGTACCACCAAGCGCTCCGATTCACCGCAAGTCCCGAGAGGATCCGCGCTTCGTCGCGCGACACCCATCTGGCGAAATCGGGCGGCATGGGAAAGGGACGGTTTTGGGCGCGGGCCGTTTGCCAGACCGCTTCCGTTTCGTCGTCGCGCGCCACGTCGAGAACTCCGATCGGCGCCCAACAGTCGGGATGGCGAAGGAGCGTTTCCCGCGCGCAGGCGAATCCCGCACGCGTAAGCGCGAAAAGGGGGTTGTCGCTGGCCTGCCAGTGCGGATGCAAAAGACCGCAGCAAAGCGCACTCGCCCCGGCCGCGGGGACCTGATGGCGGTCGAGCGCCGTTACGCGCACGCCGCGCGCCACAAGGGCTTCCGTTACGAAAGCGCCCGCGAGTCCCGCCCCCACCACGAGAACGCGTTCGGGGAGACTCCGCACTGGCCGGCTTTTCCCTCTGCGGCGCCAACCGTCAGGCGTTTTCAAAAAAGCGCCGCCCGGATCCACGCCTTCGGGCAGATGAACGAGCGTATCGGGACCCGCGAGGAGAAGAAGTTCGTCGGGGACGTCGAGCCACATTTCGTCGATGCGTCCCCTCCAGGCCGTGCGGCGCCGTTCTTTGGGAAGAGCCGCGACCGCTTCCTCCCCGTAAGGCGTCCCGCGGACGTGAAAGCCGGGCATCCGGTCTCCCTCGGGATCGACGAAGGACAGACGAACGAAAGGCGGGCGGCTCCCGCAGGAAACCGCCCGCATGCGGCGGGAGAAGGCCTCTTCTCCCGCCCGTCCTTCAAACAAAACGACTTCCCGTCTTGCCGGCATGTCTTAGTGCTTCAAGGGCTTGAAGCGCAGACGCTTGGGCTGGCAGGCCGCTTCGCCGAGACGACGCCGCTTGTCGGCCTCGTACTCGTTGTAGTTTCCGTCGAAGAACACCACCTTCGAATCCCCCTCAAAGGCGAGGATGTGCGTGGCGATTCGGTCGAGGAACCAGCGGTCGTGCGAAGTGACGAGAGCGCAGCCCGCGAATTCGAGAAGCGCCTCTTCGAGCGCGCGCAGGGTTTCGACGTCGAGGTCATTCGACGGTTCGTCCAGGAGCAGAACGTTACCGCCCGCAAGCAGGGTCTTCGCAAGATGCAGACGCCCGCGCTCGCCGCCCGAGAGAGCGCCCACGAGCTTTTGCTGGTCGCCTCCCTTGAAGTTGAAGCGGCCGATGTAGGCGCGGCTCGACATCTGGAATTTGCCGACCTGCAGAACGTCGTTTCCTTCCGAAACGGCTTCGAAGACGGTCTTGTCGTTCGGGAGCGAATCACGCATCTGATCGACCGCGGCAATGCGCACGGTCTGACCGATCTTGATCGAACCCGAGTCGGGCGTTTCCTTGCCCGTGATCATCTTGAAGAGCGTCGACTTGCCGGCGCCGTTCGGGCCGATCACGCCGACGATCGCGCCGGGAGGAATGCGGAAGGACAGGTCGTCGATGAGGAGACGATCGCCGAAACCCTTCGAGACGTGTTCGAACTCGATCACGTCGTTGCCGAGGCGTTCCGCCACGGGGATGAAGATTTCGTTCGTTTCGTTGCGGGCCTGGTATTCGTAGCTCGAGAGCTCTTCAAAGCGCGAGAGTCGGGCCTTCGACTTCGCCTGACGGCCCTTGGGATTCTGGCGGACCCATTCGAGTTCGTGCTGAATCGCCTTCATGCGGGCGTCCTGCTGACGCTGTTCGATCTCAAGACGCTTTTCCTTCTGATCGAGCCACGAGGAATAGTTGCCTTTCCAGGGAATGCCCTCGCCGCGGTCGAGTTCGAGAATCCACTCTGCCGCGTTGTCGAGGAAGTAGCGGTCGTGCGTCACGGCGACGACGGTGCCCGGGAAGCGGTGCAGGAACTGTTCGAGCCACTCCACGCTTTCGGCGTCGAGGTGGTTGGTCGGCTCGTCGAGAAGCAGCATGTCCGGACGCGAAAGCAACAGACGACAGAGCGCTACGCGGCGCTTTTCGCCCCCCGAAAGATTCCCGATCTTCGCCTCCCACGGCGGCAGGCGCAGCGCGTCGGCGGCGATTTCCATCTGCGTTTCGGTGTTCGTCCCCGCGGCGGCGATGATCGCTTCGAGGCGCGCCTGTTCGGCGGCGAGCGCGTCAAAATCCGCGTCGGGTTCGGCGTAGGCGGCGTACACGGCGTCAAGTTTCGCCTGCGCCTCGATGATTTCACCCATGCCTTCCTCGACGGTTTCGCGCACGGTCTTTTCGGGATCGAGCAGCGGCTCCTGCGGCAGGTAGCCGATCTTGATCCCGGGCATCGGAACGGCTTCGCCTTCGATGTCCGTGTCGACCCCCGCCATGATCTTGAGAAGCGTCGACTTGCCGGCGCCGTTCAGACCCAGAACGCCGATCTTGGCGCCCGGGAAGAAGGAAAGGGAAATGTCCTTGAGGATTTGTCGCTTCGGCGGAACCACCTTGCCGACGCGATTCATCGTGAATACGTACTGAGCCATACAGATTGGAGAAAACCCCGGCCGCAAGGGAACCGGGAAAGTTGAAAAAAAAATCAGGAGCGGGAGCGGCGGTGCTTTTTCTTCTTGCCGAAGTATCCGCGGAAAATCCAGTAGCGGCGAAGGCGGTCGATGCGCTCCAGCTCGCGCTCGCGCTCCTCGCCCATCGCCTCAGGGTGAAATTTGCGCCACTTCTTGAGGGCCCCCGAGCGGTCCATGTCTTCGAGAAGGCGCCGCAGCCACGCGGGCATCCAACTCGTAACGAGAGAAGCCTGAAAGTCGATGAGCGCGGGACTGCCGTCGGGGCGCATGACGATGTTCCCCGTGCCGCGCAGATCGAGATGCACGACGTCGCGCGCGTGCATCGCGTCGAGAAGTTTTTCGAAGGCTTCGAGAAATTCGATCGTCACCTCTTCGCGCGTCACGCGGCTCAGATTCCGACCTTCGACAAAACTCACTGCGATGGCGTCGGCGTCGATCCGAAAAGCGTCTTCGGCCACGCCGTCTACGCCCCGGAGCCGATGCAGAATCTTGATTTCCCGCCCGAGAAGGAAGGGGGCGAGAAAGCGGCGCACCCACCAGGAACGGGACGAAAAGTCCTTGACCGTCCAACGGCGTCCCTTCCAGGTGACGCAGGTGACGACGGCGTTCGCGGCCCGTCCGTCGCGCAGTAGTTTTACGTCGGCCCGGGCCAGATCTTCGCGTGTGAAGGGTTTATCCGACATCCTGTGGCTATGCTCCTACAAGAAGAGGCAGCGGGTCGCCCCGACTGCCTCCCGTTTTGCATTCGTTTCGTCCTGCGTCAGGGCATGACGAGACCGCTTCCGCCGGCGGCGGGAGGCGCCTGATAGCCGGGCATCCCGGGCGTAACGATCTTGTGCGCGGCTTCGCGGCGCATCTCTTCGATGCGTTCGATCGTTTCACGAAGACCCTCCTTGGCGGCGTCGCGATAGTTCGCCACGGCTTCGGCGAGGGTCTCGCCCGGAATGTCGAACGTCAGGGGAAGCGGCCCCATCTGCGTCATGATCTGCGCGTCGCCCACGAAAAGAGGCTTGCGCGAAGGATCGACTTCGCCCTTGTCGGTGACGGGCGTAAGCATGCGGATCGTACCCACCTTGCGGTCCGTAATCACCTCTTCGCGATAGAGGTTATTGGGATCCATCTGTCCCTTCAGATCGTCCGCAACGGTCTCTTCACCCATGTCGTTCTCCAGCAAAAAATTCAATTCAATCGGAAATACGGGATGTTCCCTGACACCGGAACATCCCGTCCAATCCCTCACGCAAGGAGGGAGGCTCGATTGTAGCAAAGAGCGCTCTCCCGCTCGGTCCGTCCGCGCGGGAAATTGTCTCGAAAAATAATCAACGGTACACCATGACCGGAATCTGCGAGTGCGTGAGCACCTTCTGCGTTTCCGAACCGAGCAGCACCGCAGCGATCCCCTTGCGGCCGTGGCTCGCCATGAGAATGAGGTCGCAGTGGTTGAGCTTGGCGAGCTCGATGATCGCTTCCGCGGGAGAGAAGCTCTTGACCATTTCGGTGCGCACCGTCTCGACGCCCATGTCCCTGCAGAGGCGCTGCGCGAAATCGAGGCGTTCCTCGGCGTCGGCCGTGACGCGTTCGTCGTACTGCTCGATCGTCTCGGGACGATACTCCGAGAGGTTCGTGTAGGAATAGGGTTCGATGACGGTGACGAGCACGATTTCGGCCCCGAGGGCCTTGGCAAAACCCGCAGCGCCTTTGACGGCGTTGGCGGACCGCTCCGTTCCGTCCGTCGGAACGAGAATTCGCTTGAACATGTTGTCCTCCTTTGAGCATTCCGTGGCGCCCCGCCGAAGCCAAGGCTACCGATCCAGTCCATTGTAGAGCGTTGTGTGCCGCTCCGTCATCGGGATTGCCCGTCCGCAAAGGCAATGGCGTTGACGACGATACTCGCCGCGCGCAGACCGACCGTTCCCGTCACGGCGGCGGACGAGCCGAATCCGATGCGTACGCCCGGCGCCGCACCGATCGCTTCGTTGTTCGCCGCTTCGGGCTGACGAAGGGGTTCGCTCGAGTAGACGCAGGGAATGCCGAAGGGCTCGCTCCTGCCGTCGGCCCGCCCCTTGGGAAAACCGTACTGCTTGCGCAGCATCGTACGCAGCTTCGACGTGAGCGCGTCTCCCTTTGCGCGGGCAAGGTCATCGACCGTCACGAAGCCCGGATCGACCTTGCCGCCCGCGCCTCCCGCGACGACAAGGGAGCGTCCGATTTTCTTCATTTCGGCGCAGAGCACCGCCTTCGCCGTAAGATCGTCGATGCAGTCGACCACCCAGTCGCAGAGCGGAATGACCGTCGACACGTTTTCGGTCGTCACGAAGGACACCACAGCCCGCACGTCGCAGTCCGGATGAATCCGGCGGCAACGCTCGGCGAGCACCTCCGCCTTGGCGCGTCCGTATTCGGGATCGATCGCCGGCAACTGACGGTTCGTGTTCGACGCCTCCACGCAGTCGCCGTCGATCAGGGTGAGCCGTCCCACGCCGCTTCGCACCAACGCTTCGACCGCCCAGCTGCCTACGCCGCCCAAACCCACCACGACGACGTGTGACGCCGCCAAACGTTCGGCCCCCGACTCGCCGTAGAGCCGCGCCACACCGCCCATGCGGCGGGGATCCAAAGTTCTGCTCATTCGAAATTCCTCGTCATGCAAGCAATATCAGAGAGAATAAAGGGTGCGCCGACAGAATACCGGTTCCTGTACGGGATTCATTTTCTTTCGACAAACCCAACAAAAACAAAACATCAAACAACGGAAATCTTCCTTGAAAACACAAGGTTTTAAGGGAAACGGATTGGACAACCACACTCAAATTCGCTACTATTCCCAGTATACAGAGGCCGTAAAAAGCAATTCTCTTTCGCAACCCATTCATTCTGGTTTTATCAGGAAACAATATGAAGATTCTCGTTCCTATTGACGCCAGCCCCCAGACTGAGTACACGCTCGAATTTCTTGCGAGCCGCACGACGCTGCTCGGCAGCAACCCCACCATTGAACTCCTGAACGTGCAGCAGCCGCTGCCCGCCCGCGCCTGCCGCCTGGTCGGCCAGGAGGCGCTCGCCCGTTACTATGAAGACGAAGCCGAAAAAGTCTTCGAACCCGCCCGTCTCGTCCTCAAGGACGCTCCCGTGAAGGAACGCACCGCCGTTGGCGACCCCGTCGAATGCATCATGCAGGCCGCCCAGGACATCGGCGCGGACCTCATCGTAATGTCCTCGCGCGGTCAGGGCGCCATCAAGGGGCTCTTCTTCGGCTCCGTCTCGAACGGCGTCCTCGCCCGTTCGACCTGCCCGGTCGTGATCCTTCGCGACCACATGCCGCGCATCAACGACGCGTTGCGCGTCGGCATCGCCGTCGACGGCTCGAAGTACGGCCGCGCCGCCGTGCGCTACGCCCTGCGTCACGCCTCGCTCTTCGGCGCGGGCGTTTACTTCTACATCATCAACGTCGTGAGCGACTACGCGGGCGCCGTCATGCCCGACATGGCCGGCATGGCGCTTCCGAGCCTCTCCGAAGAGGAAGTGGCCGAACTGCAGAAGGAAGAGTTTGAAGAGGCGGTCGCCCCGCTTCGTCCGATGTTCGCCAAGGCGGGCCGCCGCGCCAAGGAAATCTGCCTGGTCGGCAACCCCGGCGACGAAATCTCGAACTTTGCCAAGAAGCGCAAGCTCGACCTCATCGTCATGGGCACGCACGGTTACGGCCGCTTCAAGGCCGCTCTGCTCGGCTCGACCGCCACGCGCATCGCGGCGCTCTCCGACGTTCCGCTGCTGATCGTCCGCACCGCCTGACGGCGTTTCGACTCCCAACGACACCCCGCAGACTCGTCTACGGGGTGTTTTTGTGCGGGGCGGTTCCGAGGCACGACCGTCCCGAAATTGCGCTATAACTACGATTCTTCAGAACGAGTTCGACGACCCCCACAATGAATTCCTCCAACAAGAAAATCATCACTGTACTGGTTGCCGCCGACAACGCTCCCGAGGCCGCAAGCATAGCGGGACAGATCGACCGTCACGACGATCTTTCCGTCCTCGCCACGGCCATGACGCCCGCGGAACTCGAAGAGCTCCTCGCCCAACACCCCGATCTCGGCCTTCTCGTCACCGACGTAGTCCTCTCCAACAAGGACGTCACGCCGATTCTCGCCAAGGCGGTTCAAAAGAATCCCAAGCTCGAGGTCATCGTCTACACGGCCCACGCCGAAGACTCGGTCGTGATGCGCGCCGTTCAGGCGGGCGCGTCGGGTTACCTTCTCAAGGGCGGCCGCGAAGACATCGTGAGCTGCATCCGCCTTCTCGCAAGCGGCGGCTCCCCCGTCTCCCCCTCAGTCGTCCGCTGCGTTCTTCGCGCCCTGCGGGCCCGTCAGACGGGAGACTGGGCCCTCGCCGAAAAATCGCTCGAGCCCGAACGAAAGGAGCACAAGGCCCTCTCGCAGCGTGAACACGACATTCTCGTCCTCCTCGCCAAGGGCCTGAGCTTCGCCGAAATCGGAAACCTCCTCAACATCTCGCCGCACACCGTCACGGCGCACGTCAAGAAGCTCTACCGCAAGCTGCAGGTGCACTCCCGCGCCGAAGCCGTGTACGAAGCGAGCTGTCTGGGCGTCCTCCCAAACTGACGGACTTCATTCGGTCGGGCGCATCCACACGCCCGACTTGCCGCCCCGCTTTTCTTCGAGACGCACGTCCGTGATCGTCATGCCGCGGTCCACGGCCTTGCACATGTCGTAAATCGTCAGAAGTCCCACCTGCACGGACGTGAGCGCCTCCATTTCCACCCCCGTCTGCCCGTTGCACTCGCACTGCGCGGTGCAGCGGACGGCGCTTTTCTCCTCTTCAATCGCAAAATCCACTTTCACGCGCGTAAGCGAAATCGGGTGACAGAGCGGAATCAAATCCGACGTGCGCTTCGAAGCCATGATGGCGGCGATGCGCGCCACGCCGAGTACATCGCCCTTCTTGGCCGTTCCCGTCTTGACGAGTTCGAGCGTCGAGGGCGCCATGTAGATGCGCCCGCTCGCGCGCGCGACGCGATGCGTTTCGGCCTTGGCGCCGACGTCGACCATGTGAGCCTGTCCTTCCTGATCAAAGTGCGTGAGTTCCGACATGTGTGTCTTCTCCGACAGATGAATCGAAAGGGCACATTGTAGACGAGCCCGAACGCGCGTTTTCAGATCTTTACAGAGGGAAAAGCCTTCCCGTTCGCTCTTTCCGAAAACGAGCGTCTATCATGATCAGACCACTTCACCAGGCTATGCCCATGCATCCCGTTTGGCCCTCTTTGATCGCTTCGCTCACGCTCGCCGTCACGCCGCTCGGCGCCTACGCGGTTCCGGGCGGCACGGCGCTCGACCTCAATCTGCCGAGTCTCGGCACCACGGCGGGCGCCGAACTCTCGCCCTCGGACGAGTACGCGCTCGGCAAGCAGCTCATGCAGCAGGTCCGCGCCGATCCCACCTACATGAACGACCCCGAGGTGACGGAGTACCTCAACCGCATCGGCTATCAGCTCGTCAGCCACGCAACGACGCACACCTACAACTTTTTCTTCTTTCCGATCCGCGACGCGAGCCTCAACGCCTTCGCACTGCCCGGCGGCTTTATCGCCGTGCACTCGGGCACCGTCATTTCCGCGAAGACCGAAAGCGAACTCGCGGGCGTGATGAGCCACGAAATCGGACACGTCGCCCAACGCCACATCGCGCGCATGATCGAGGGACAGAAGGGAAATCTCGCGCTCACGCTCGGCTCGCTGCTGTTGGCCATTCTCGCCGCCCGCGCGGGCGGCAATTCGGGCGGACACGCCGCAGCGGCGGTCGCCATGGGCTCGCAGGCGGCGATGATTCAGTCCCAACTCAACTACTCTCAGGACGCCGAACGCGAGGCCGACCGCGTGGGACTTCGCACGCTCTACGCCGCAGGATTCGACCCCAACGGCATGGGAAGCTTCTTTGCGCGTCTGCAAGCGAACAACCGCTTCTACGAGTCCGCCGCTCCGGCCTATCTGTCGACCCACCCGCTTACGGTCGAACGTATGGCGGACGTGGAAAACCGCACGCGGCAGCTACCCACGCGCATGCACCGCGACTCCGACGACTTTCTTCTCGTGCAGCAGCGCCTGCGCGTCCTGCAGGAAACCCGTTACGACGGTTGGCGGGAAGTGGAAAAGAACCTTCTGCGCGAACTCAACGAGACTTCGGGGAAGGAGCGCGCCGCCCGCTGGTACGGCCTCTCCGTCGTCTATCAAGAGCTAAAGGACCCCGCCCAAGCGCTCTCCTACGCCAAACGCGCCGCCGAGGTCTTCCCGAAGAACGCGACTGTCGAGCGCAACCTTCTTCGCACGAGCTTTGAGGCGACCTCCTCCAAAAAGGAAAAGGAAGCCGTGCTTGCCCGCGCGAAGAAGGCGATGGAGCGCTATCCGCTCTCGCCCATGATGTCCTCGAACTACCTCGACATGCTCTACGAGCTCGGTCGTCACGAGGAAATCGTGCGCTTCCTGCGAAGCGGATCCTCGGCCATTTCGGAAAACAACCCCGACTATCACGCCCTTCTGGCGCGCTCCTACGAGGCGCTCGGCAAGCGAAGCCTGCAGTTCCAACACACGGGCGAAATGTACGCGCTTCTCGGCGCCACCGAAGCGGCCGTCTACCAGTACGACCTCGCGCAGCGCGCAAGCGACGGAGACTTCTACACGATGAGCGAAATCGACGCGCGCCTGCGGGAACTGCGCGAAGAACTCAAGTATGAAAAGGAACGGCGCTGAAAATCGATTTTTCCGCTCAGCTTTTTCCCCTTCAACCGTGCGAAAATACGGGACAACCGTTTCGCGCGGTTTTTTCTTTTTCCCTTGTTCCCTTTTGCTCCCGCTCCGTTCAGGACGGTCGAGCGTACGGGTTCCGTCTGTGGAATCCCTTCTCCCTATGGCTATTGAAGACTATCTGACTCTGGCCGAAAAGACGGACGAGATCATTGAAACGGACGCCGTAATCGTCGGCGCCGGTCCGGTGGGTCTCTTCCAGGTCTTCGAACTCGGTCTTCTGGAAATCAAGGCGCACGTCGTCGATTCGCTGCGCAGCGTCGGCGGTCAGTGCATGGAACTCTATCCGACCAAGCCCATCTACGACATTCCCGCCGTTCCCGTCTACTCGTCCTACGAGCTCACGGAAAACCTCCTCAAACAGATCCACCCCTTCCACCCGGTCTTCCACCTCGGTCAGGAAGTGACGCGCGTGGAAAAGCAGGAGGACGGACGTTTCTACGTGGAAACGAGTGCGGGCACGCGCTTTCACGCCAAGGTCGTGATCATCGCCGCGGGCGTCGGCTCCTTCCAGGCCCGTCCGCTCAAGGTGAAGGGCATCGAAAAGTTCGAAGGCACGCAGCTGCACTACTCCTGCAAGGATCCCTCCCTCTTTGAAGGGAAGAACGTCGTCATTCTCGGCGGCGGCGACTCCGCGCTCGACTGGACGCTCAACCTTGTCGGCAAGGCCGAAAGCGTCGTACTCGTGCACCGTCGCGACGGCTTCCGCGCCCAGGCCGCTTCGGTCGCGAAGATGCGCGAGCTCTGCGAAAACTGGGAAATGCAGTTTGAAGTGGGTCAGGTGACGGGCTTCAACGAAGCCGACGGCCGTCTCACGGAAGTGCTCGTCGCGGGTGCCGACGGCGTGACGCGCCGCATTCCGCTCGACCATCTCCTCGTCTTCTTCGGTCTGCAACCCAAGCTCGGTCCGATCGAAAACTGGGGCCTCACGCTCGAACGCAAACAGATCGTCGTCGACACGGCCCGCTTCGAATCGAACATCCCGGGCATCTTCGCCGTGGGCGACATCAACACGTATCCGGGCAAGAAGAAGCTCATCCTCTCGGGCTTCCACGAATGCGCGCTTGCCGCCTTCGCGGCCTGCGACTACGTCTTCCCCGAAAAGCGCATCTTCCTGCAGTACACGACCACGTCGCCGAAACTCCATAAGGTGCTCGGCGTGGAAACGCCGAACTTCGACGAAGACTGACCGCCTTCTCGAAAGTGAAAAACACGGGGACCGTCACGGCCGGGAGATTCGGCCGGAACGGTCCCCTTTTCTTCGGGCGTTCGCCCGTGACAAAGGGGCGGCCCCGCAAGGAGCCGCCCCTTCGTTGTTCGCGCGACGCGCTTCAGCGCACGACCTTGATCGCGGGCATCTTCGCCGTGTAGTCCTTCGCGAGACGCGCGACGGCGCCCGCCACCTGGAGGGCCATGCGGCGGTACATCATCGCCTCGGTACTCTCAGGTTCGCTCGCAACCGTGGGGTTGCCTCCGTCGGCAAGTTCACGGATGTGAAGCGACAGCGGAAGTTCCCCGAGAAGCGGAACGCCGTACTGTTCGCACATGCGCTTGGCGCCGCCTTCGCCGAAGATGTGATGGGCCTCACCGCAGTTCGGGCACACGAAGACGGACATGTTCTCGACGATCCCGAGAATCGGCACGTTCACCTTCTGGAACATGCGCAGCCCCTTCTTCGCGTCGATGAGCGCGATGTCCTGCGGCGTCGTCACGACCACCGCCCCGGTGATGGGCACCGACTGCGAGAGCGTGAGCTGAATGTCGCCCGTTCCCGGAGGCATGTCGATGATGAGGTAGTCGAGATCGTGCCAGTTCGTCTGGTTGAGCAGCTGCGTCAAGGCGCCCGCCGCCAGGGGACCGCGCCAGATCATGGGTTCGTCTTCGCTCACCATGAAGCCGATCGAGTTGATCTCGAGCCCGTGACTCACGAGCGGCTCCATCATTTTGCCGTCCGCGCTCAGGGGCTGTCCGTGGGCGCCGAGCATCGTCGGCTGCGAAGGACCGTAGATGTCGGCGTCGAGCACGCCCACGCGGGCGCCTTCGAGCGAAAGCGCGAGGGCGAGATTCGCCGAGACGGTGGACTTGCCGACGCCGCCCTTGCCCGAGCTCACGGCGATGATGTTCTTGACGTTGGGGAGCGCCTTCGTCGTTCCCTGCACCTTGTGGCCGATGATCTCCTGACGCACGCTCACTTCGACGCTGGCGGCGCCCGCCCTCTTAAGGGCTTCGCCCACGGCTTCGCCCACCTTCTGCGCCCAACTCTTGGCGGGGTATCCGAGACGGATGTCGACGCGCACGTTGCCTTCTTCATCAACTTCGATTTTTTCGAGCATCTTTCCCGTCACGTAATCCGTCTTCGTAACGGGCTCTTCCAACTGCGCCAATACGGCGCGGGCTTCGGTTTCCGTAATCATGTCCTTTGCCTAGAAAAATCCCAATCCAACGGCCGGATGCCGCCGGAACAGCGTCCGACCATTGTACCAAGCCCGGGCGCACATGCCCGCTTTGGCTTGATACAATGAGCGGATTCCGCCTGTCGGAACCTCAGGACAGGCTTTCATCGACCGTCACACACTTTTTTCGTATGTCACAGCGCAATCTTTTCGTCACCACCGCATTGCCCTACGCCAACGGCGCTTTCCACATCGGGCACATCATGGAATACATCCAGGCCGACATTTGGGTTCGTCATGAGCGAATGTCCGGCAACCGGGTGCATTTCGTCGGTGCGGACGACGTGCACGGCGCCCCGATCATGATCGCCGCGCAGAAGCGCGGAATCACGCCGCAGGCCTTCGTCGCGGAAATCGCGGCGGGCCGCAAGCAGTACCTCGACGGTTTCCACATCAGCTTCGACCACTGGCACAGCACCGACGCTCCGGAAAACCACGAGCTCAGCCAGGAGGTCTACCGCCGTCTCAAGGCCGCGGGCCTCATCTACACGAAGGAAATCGAGCAGTTCTACGACACCTCGAAGAAGATGTTCCTCGCCGACCGCTTCATCAAGGGCACCTGCCCGCGCTGCGGTGCGCCCGACCAGTACGGCGACAACTGCGAAAAGTGTTCGGCCGTCTATTCCCCGACCGAAGTCGTGAATCCCTACTCGACGCTTTCGGGCACGACGCCGGTTCTCAAGAAGTCGACCCACTACTTCTTCCGCCTCTCCGATCCGAAGTGCGTGGAGTTCCTGCGCGCCTGGACGCAGGGCTGCGGCCGTGACGGCCAGCCCACGGTGCAGGCCGAAGTCCTCGCCAAGGACAGTGAATGGCTCGGTCCCGACGGCAACCTCGCCGACTGGGACATCTCGCGCGACGAACCCTATTTCGGGATCGCGATCCCCGACGCTCCGGGCAAGTACTTCTACGTCTGGCTCGACGCGCCGGTCGGCTATCTCGCATCCTTCAAGGCCTACTGTGAAAAGAACGGCCTCAATTTCGAAGAGGAGCTGCAGAAGGAAAACACCGAGCAGATCCACTTCATCGGCAAGGACATCATTTACTTCCACACGCTCTTCTGGCCCGCGATGCTGCACTTCTCCGGCAAGCCCTTCCGCGTGCCCGACCACGTCAACGTCCACGGCTTCATGACCGTGAACGGGCAGAAGATGTCCAAGAGCCGCGGCACGGGCATTTCGCCCCTGCAGTATCTCGAACTCGGCATGAACGCCGAGTGGCTGCGCTACTACCTCGCCGCCAAGATGAACAGCCGCGTCGAAGACGTCGACTTCACGAAGTCCGACTTCGCTCAGCGCGTCAACTCGGACCTGATCGGCAAGTACGTCAACATCGCGAGCCGCTCCGCGGGCTTCATCGTCAAGAAGTTCGGCGGCCGCGTCGCCGACGACGCCATGAACGATCCGATCCTCACGTCGATCCGCGCCCGCACGGCGGAAGTGCGCGAATGCTATGAACTGCGCGAATACGCCCGCGCCATGCGAATCATCATGGAACTCGCCGACACGATCAACGAGTTCGTCGACCGCGAAAAGCCCTGGGAACTCTCGAAGGACCCGGCCCGAGCGACCGACCTGCAGCGCGTGAGCTCGATCGCCCTCGAAGGCTTCCGCATGCTTACGCTCATGTTGAAGCCCGTTCTGCCCGCCACGGCCGAACGCGTCGAAGCCTTCCTCTCGATCGCTCCGATGACCTGGGCCGACATGGACAAGCCCCTCTCTTCGACCAACCTCGTTCAGCCCTTCAAGCACCTCATGCAGCGCGTCGACATGGAAAAGCAGCTCGATGTTCTCGTCCCGGAGAAGGCTCCGGAACCCGAACCCGTTCTTCCCGGCGGCGAAGCGATCGCCCCCGAATGCACGATCGACGACTTCCTGAAGTGCGACCTTCGAGTCGCGAAGATCGTACGCTGCCGGGCCGTCGAAGGCTCGACGAAGCTTCTGCAGCTCACGCTCGACGTGGGTGAAGGACGCGAGCGCAACGTCTTCTCGGGCATTCAGAGCGCCTACAAGCCCGAAGACATCGAGGGCCGCCTCGTCATCATGATCGCGAACCTCGCGCCCCGCAAGATGCGCTTCGGCGTTTCCGAAGGAATGGTTCTGTGCGCCTCCGACGCCAAGGACAAGGGCCTCGGCCTCTTCCTTCTGAGCCCCGATTCGGGGGCCGTGCCCGGCATGCGGATCCGGTGATCTCGAAAACCCGTATTTTCGAGAATCTTTGCCCTACGGCAAAAAGCACCGTTTTTACAAACGGTGCTTTTTTCTTACAATAATCGGCTGACTTTTCCCCGCCCATTCCCATCACAAAATGAGCACCCTCAAAGAACACTTGCGGGAGTTTTTCCACCACGTGCCTCTGGCGCGTTTTTCTCCCGTATTCCTGCAGTCGCTTCGCGGCTACAACACCCACATGCTAAGCCGAGACGTCTCGGCCGGCCTCACGGTCGGCATGGTGGCGCTGCCGCTTGCCATGGCCTTCGGGATCGCCTCGGGCGTTCCGCCCGAATCGGGCATCTACACGGCCATCATCGCGGGCTTTCTGATTTCGCTTCTCGGCGGTTGCCGCGTGCAGATCGGCGGTCCCGCAGGCGCCTTTGTCGTCATCATCTACGGTCTTATCGCGCAGTACGGCCTGAGCAACCTGATGATCGCCACCATGGGCGCGGGCGTGATTCTCTTTCTCATGGGGCTCTTCAAGCTCGGGGGCTTCATCAAGTTCATTCCGGTCTCGATCGTGATCGGCTTCACCAACGGCATCGCCGTCATGATCGGTCTGCAGCAGGTGAAGGACTTCCTGGGACTTCGGGTCGAGAAGATGCCCGCCGACTTCTTCGGCCAGGTGAGCGCAATCGCCACCCACATCGACACGGTGAACTTCTGGGCGCTCGGCATCGCGCTCGCGAGCTTCCTTCTGGTGAAGTTCTGGCCCAAGGGCTATGCGATGAGCGGTCCGCCCTGGAAGCGCTGGATCGCGCACCTGCCGGGCACCGTGGTCGTGCTCGTTCTTTCGACGGCCCTCGTCTCGATCTTCCACCTTCCCGTCGAGACGATCGGCTCGAAGTTCGGCGGCATTCCGCAGTCCCTTCCCTCCTTCACGATTCCCGACTTCGAATGGGAAACGGCGAAGATGCTCTTGGGCCCGATGCTCACGATCGCCGTGCTCGGTTCGATCGAAAGCCTTTTGTGCGCCCGCGTCTCCGACACGATGACGGACGATCGCCACGATCCCAATCAGGAACTGATGGGGCAGGGTGTCGCGAACTTCGTCGTGCCCTTCTTCGGCGGCATTCCCGCTACGGGCACGATCGCGCGTACGGTGACGAACATCAAGTCGGGGGCGGCCTCGCCGGTGGCCGGCATGGTGCACGCGGTGACGCTTCTCGTCGTCATTCTCGCCGCGGCGCCGCTCGCCTCGAACATTCCGCTCTCGGCCCTCGCCGCGATTCTCGTCTTCGTCGCCTGGAACATGGGCAACTGGCGCGAATTCCTGCGTCTGCGCCAAATGACGCTCTCCTACAAGGCCACGCTCATCGTCACCTTCCTTCTGACGGTGATCTTCGACCTGACGGTCGCGGTGGAATTCGGTCTCGTCGTCGCCTGCGTCTTCTTCCTCGTGCGCATGAACAACCTCACGGTGGTCGAACGCGCGACGCTGCCCTTCAACATGCCGGAAAACGTCGAAGCCTGGCACATCAAAGGCGCGCTCTTCTTCGGCTCGATCTCGAAACTGGAGTTCGTGACGGATCCCACCCGCATCACGATGGCGGGCTCCGCGCGCATCGTCGTGCTCGACTTTGAAGAGCTCCTGCACATCGACAATTCGGCCATGGATCAGATCGAGGTCTTCGTGCGGGCCCTGCACCGTCACAACCACGAACTCATCATCGCGGGGGCGACGGGGCACCCACTCGCGCAGCTGCGCCGCACGGGCATCGCCCAGGCGCTCGGCCCCAACATGACGCCGAACATGGAGTTCGCCATGGCCCGCGCCCGCACGGTGCTCGCCGAACTCGACGAAAAGGAAAAGTCGCGTCCCGTCATCCGAACACTCTGACGCGCGGCCGTCTGACCTATTGCGGACCGTCTTCCTCAAAGAGGAGGCGGTCCGTTTTTTCATCGGCCGCCCGGATGACGATGTCGCCGCGCGGTATTTCCTGCACAAGATCGAGGAGCCCCTCGCGCGCCAACTCCAGAATCGCCAAAAACCACACGGCGACGTGCTCTCGTCCGCCGGCATCTCCCACGAGCTCGGAAAAGCGAAGCACCGCACCCCCCGTGCGAAGACGCCGCAGCACCTCGCCCATGTGCGCGCGCACGGAGAGTTCCTGGCGCGTGATGCGGTGATGCGCCGCAAGACTGCGCCGCCCGACGATGTCGATCCAGGCCCGGCGAAGATCCTCGGGCTCCGCTTCGGCGGGCGGCTCGGGCAGGTCGGGAAGGGAAACGGCTGCGACGAAATAATCGCGTCCGCACTCGGAGAGTTCCGAGAGGGCCGCCGCCTCGCGGCGAACGGCTTCGTACACGAGAAGCCGCTCCATCAGGGTCGCCCTGGGATCCTCTTCCTCCCCGGTTTCGGGATTCACGCGGGCCGGCAGAAGCAGTCGGCTTTTGATCTGCATGAGGGTCGCCGACATCACGAGGTAGGCGGCCGCAAGATCGAGATGCCGTTCGCGCACGAGATCGACGTAGCGCACGTACTGTTCGGTGAGTTCCGCCATGGGAATGTCGAAGATGTCGAACTGTTGGCGTCGGATGAGGTAGAGAAGCAGATCAAGCGGTCCTTCAAAACTCTCAAGAAAGACCTGCAGCGCTTCGGGCGGAATGAAGAGGTCTTCGGGACACTTCCCGAGGGGCTCTCCGTAAAGACGCGCGAACACGTCCTCCCGCACCTCGTCGGACGCGGGAAGATTGGTCGTAAGGGAAAGCGTCGTCTTCGTCACGCGGGCGTCTCAAAGGGGGAAGACCCCGGAAAAGAACGGGACCTTTCCGTCCCTTCCGACGAAAAGGTCCCGCTTCGCGGAGCGCCTCGCGGCGCCCCGATTCCCGGTGATAGGATCAACGGGGCTTGTACATGAAGGCTTCCACGGCGGCCTCGAGGTCGGCGGGACGGTCGTTGCCGGCGAGACCGTGCGTGTAGGCGTATTCCGCAACGGCCGCACCGATGCGGCAGGAGACGGAGCGCACTTCGGAGAGCGCCGGGTAGAGCGAACCCTGTTCGAGGTCTTCGGGCTTTACGAGGCGGGCGAGCTCACGGGCGGCGACGAGGAACATGCCCGTCGGCATGGTCGAGGCCTTGGAGAATACGGCGCCGAGGCCGAGGCCCGGGAAGACGTAGCTGTTGTTCCCCTGACGCGGCACGAAGGTCTTCTCGCCGAGCGTCACGGGCGCAAAGGGCGAGCCCGAGGCGAAGAGCGCGCGGCCGTCCGTCGCTTCGTACGCGGTACGGGCGTCGCATTCTGCGCGCGACGTCGGGTTCGAGAGCGCGAAGATGATCGGACGTTCGTTCAGCGCGGCCATTTCCTTGAGGACGGCCTCGTCAAAGGCCTTGGGCTGCGCGGCGACGCCGACGATGGCGGTCGGCTTGAAGGCGCGAACCGCTTCCAGGAAGGTCTTGCACTCGGGCAGGTCGTGCGCGAACGGAATCTTGTTGTGGGCGAGGCCCGTGCGACTCGCCGTCACGAGGCCCTTCGAGTCGAAGAGCGCGCAGTGACGAAGCGCTTCCTGACGGTCCATCCCTTCGTCTTCCATCGCGTCGACGATCAGGGTCGCGATCCCCGTGGCGGCCTCGCCTGCGCCGAGGAAGAGGACGCGTTCGTCGGCAAGCGCGCCGCCCTTGACGCGCAGGGCCGAATAAAAGCCCGTGAGCGCTACGGCGGCCGTGCCCTGAATGTCGTCGTTGAAGCAAAGGACGCGATCCTTGTAGCGGTTGAGCAGGTCGAAGGCGTGGTTGTTGCCGAAGTCTTCAAACTGGATGAGGCAGTGCGGCCAGCGGGCCTTCACGGCCGTGACGAATTCTTCGACAAGTTCGTCGTAGGCTTCGCCCGAAACGCGTTCGTGGCGAAGGCCGAGGTAGTGCGGGTCCTGGAGATAGCGCTCCGTATTCGTACCGACGTCGATCGTCACGGGAAGCGTGCGTTCCGGATGAATCCCGGCGCAAGCCGTGTAGAGGGAGAGCTTGCCGCAGGGAATGCCCATGCCGTTGACGCCGAGGTCGCCAAGGCCCAGGATGCGCTGACCGTCGGTGACGACGATCACGTCCACTTCTTCCTGCGGGCAGTTCGCGACGAGTTCCGCAACGCGGCCCTTGTCTTCGATCGACACGAAGAGACCGCGCGGGAAGCGGTAGATGTTGCTGAAGTTCTGGCAGACTTCGCCCACCGTCGGCGTATAGACGATGGGCATGTAGTCGTCGATGTGCTCGATGAGAAGCTTGAAATAAAGCTCTTCGTTCGTCGCGTGGATGCTGTCGAGCATCAGAAACTTGTCGAGGGGCTTTTCAAAGCGTTCGACGAGAAGACGCGCGCGGCGGGCCTCTTCGTCCAACGTCTGCACGGCCGGCGGCAAAAGTCCGCGAAGACCGTAGGTGTCACGTTCCGCTTCGGTGAAGGAGGGGCCGCGGTTTTTGCAGGGATTGCGCAAAACGTCCGCGCCTTGAGAATGCTGTGTCGTCATGAAAAGCTCCGGCTGACCGCCCTTCGGAAATCCGTCCGGCAGATCGCCCGACCGGATTCCCTCGTAAAAGGAAAAAATCAAACGCCCGTTCCGAGCGCTGCGTGCATTGTATCACCGCCTCCGACGCCGTCGTCTCCGGGAAACGCCCGCGTCGATCCGCCCCACAAGCAAATCGGTCGTCCGAACGGACGACCGATTTGCCTGTGGAAACCCCTTGCTTTTACTTTCCCTTGGGGTTCTTGATGCTTGCGAGTCGCTTCTTGGCCTCGCCCGCAGCTTCCGAATCCGGATGGTTTCGGATCACCTTCGAGAAAGTGGCGCTCGCCGCCTTGACGTTGCCGAGCGCCGCCTGCGCGGAGCCCACGCTCAGCATGGCGTCGGGCACGCGCGAACTCTTCGGGCACTCGCGGATGAGGCGGTTCTGCACCGTCATCGTCGTCTTGTACTGCTCGAGCGCGAAGGCGGTGGAGCCCCACCAGAAGAGGGCCTCCGCCTTGTATACGGAGCGCGGATAGTGCGAGACGAAGTCCTTGAGCGCCGCAAGCGCGGGCTTGAGGTCTTCCTCCTGGAGTTTCGCGAAGGCGGCGTCAAAGGCGGCCTTCTCCTGCGCGTCCACGAGGTGCGTCGCACCGTCGATTTCAACCGACACGGGTTCGAGCGCCATCAGGCGGTCGTCAAGTTTCGTGTAGAGTTCGCGCGAGGAACGCTGCTCGACGTGAATCGAATTGGAGATCTCTTCGATTCGGCCCGTGAGCATGCGGTTTTGCTCGGTGAGGCGGTTGATCTGCGTCATCAGCTGCATCTGCGCGTTCTTTTGCATGTCGAGCTGCTCCTGCAGCGTGCGGACTTCCTTGCGGAGGTCCAGAATCGCCTGCCGCGCCTCATCGTCGGCAAACGCCATCGCGGAGGTGCTCGCCGCGAGCGCCGCGGTCAACGCCAAAACCTTCAGTGCCCTCATGGGAACCTCTTCTCGTTAGGGCTGCGCAGCGGCGGGCGCAGGCGCAACGTTTTCCGTGTACTGCGGCGGATACACGATGTCGGCGCGGCGGTTCTGCGCCCAAGCCTCTTCCGTGGATCCCGTCGCGACGGGCTTTTCCTTGCCGAAGGAAATCGCTTCGATGCGGTCGCCCGGAACGCCGAGCAGGAGCATGCGCTGCTTGACGGCTTCAGAGCGCTTCTGACCGAGCGCGAGGTTGTATTCGCGACCGCCGCGTTCGTCGGTATTGCCCTGAATGACGATCTTCACGTCGGGATGAGCGCGAAGCCACTCGGCGTGCGCCTCCACATAGGGGAGGTACTGCTGCGAGACGTCGTAGGAGTCAAACGCAAAATAGACGGAGCGCTGCGAGAGGGGATTGGACGGATCCGTGAAGGGATTCACGGCCGTCTGCACCGTTTCCTCGCCGGCGAGCGTGCCTTCCTTGGCCGATTCGTCGAGGCTCACCGAGGAGCAGCCCGTCAAGAGGAGCGCCGCGGCGGCGGCCGCGGCCGAAAGTTTCCAGAACTGCATGTTATTTCTCCTTATGTTCTTCGGAGGGTTGTTCATTGAATGATCGGACCCCAGGCGGGTTCGCGAATGTCGCCTTCGCCCGTTAGGCGCGTCGTAAGCCGTCCGTCGGCCGAAGACGTGCCGAGCACGCCGCGGCCGTTTTCTTCCGTCGCGTATACGAGGAAGCGCCCGTTCGGCGCAAACGAGGGGGATTCGTCCTTCTCCGTTACCGTGACGAGCACGTCCCGCCCCGTGGCGAGGTCCATCACGGCGATGCGGAAGCGCCCTTCGAGACGGCTCACGTAGGCAAGGCGCTGCCCGTCGAAACTGATGTCGGGACTGATCGCGTAGGAGGAGCCGAAGGTGATGCGCTGCGCCCGCCCGCCCGCAACGGGCTGGCGGTAGATCTGCGGCGCGCCGCCCCGGTCGGACGTGAAGTAGATGTACTGGCCGTCCTTCGTGAAGACCGGTTCCGTGTCGATGCCGTAGCTGTTCGTGAAGCGCTTGAGGGTCGCCGTGGCGAGGTCGATCAGATAGATCTGCGTGAGACCGTCGCGCGAAAGCGCCACGGCCATGCGGCGTCCGTCCGGACTCCAGGCGGGAGCGGAATTGTTCCCGTGGTAAGCCGCCACGGCGCGGCGGCGACCCGTTGAGAGCGACTGCACGTAGACGATCGCCTTGCGGCGCTCAAAGCTCACGTAGGCAAGCGACTTGCCGTCGGGACTCCAGACGGGCGAAATGATCGGTTCGGGCGACTCGAGCGCCACCTGCGGATTTTCCCCGTCCGAATCGGCCACGATCAGTTGATAGCGGCGCGGCCCGAGCTGTGCGACGTAGGCAAGCTGCGAGGCGAACATCGGACCGTCTCCGGTGAGCTGCGTATAGACGCGGTCGGAGATGCGGTGCGCCGACATGCGAAGCGTCGTCGGACGCCCCGTGAAACGCGCCGAGTCAAGCGCTTCGCCCGAGACGGCGTCGTAGAGGTAGTAGTGCACGTCCCAGCGTCCGTCGCCCAGGGCCTCCACCTTCGCGGCGACGAAGGCGTTCACGTCGAGCTTGGCGACCTCGGGAAGAATCGAAGGCTTTTCATAGTCGTCGACGGGCCCGAGTTGCGACGCGTCGACGAAACGGAAGCTCCCCGAACGCTCGAGGTCGGAGCGCACGATCGCCCCGATGTCCTGCGGCGCGTCCGCGGGCTGACTCACCGTGATCGCGACGGGAATCTGATTGGCGCCCACGCCCGTGATGTCCACGCGCAGCGCCGCCCCCGCGGGCAAAGCCGAAAGCGTGGCAAGGGAAGCCGCCGCGCCGAGCACCGTGCGGCGGGAGAAAAGAGTCGAAGGAACGGTCATGAGGAAAAAGCCTCTTTCGTTATGGTTGTCCGCTGACGGAAACAGCGCCCGAAGGCGCCGTTTCCTGCGGATTTCCGCTCAGTCTATCGAATGACGATTCGGGCGTCCGAGGATTCGGACGCCTTTTTCTTAACCGTTAGTGACGGAAATGACGTTCACCCGTGAAGACCATCGCGATGCCGCGTTCGTTGGCGGCGGCGATCACTTCGTCGTCACGGATGGAGCCGCCCGGCTGGATGACGGCCGTGCAGCCGGCGTCCACCACAACGTCGAGCCCGTCGCGGAACGGGAAGAAGGCGTCGGAAGCCGCCACCGACCCTTCGAGCGAAAGACCGGCCTCTTCGGCCTTGAGGGCCGCGATGCGGGCGGAGTCGACGCGGCTCATCTGGCCGGCGCCCACGCCGAGCGTCATGCCGTCGCGAACGTAGACGATGGTGTTGGACTTCACGAAGCGGGCGACGTTCCAGGCAAACATGAGATCGGCCACCTGCTGCGAAGTGGGCTTGCGCTCCGTCACGCAGCGAAGCGCCGAAGCGTCGCAGAGCTGCGTGTCGGGCGTCTGCACGAGAAGACCGCCGCCCACGCGCTTGAAGTCGTAGTCGTTGGCGGCCTTGCCGTTCGAAACGGTCAGAAGGCGAAGGTTCTTCTTGGCCCCGAAGACTTCGAGCGCTTCCTTCGAATACGAGGGCGCGATGATCACTTCGGCGAACTGCTTGGAGACGAGCTGCGCGCATTCGCCCGAAACTTCGCGGTTGAAGGCGATGATGCCGCCGAAGGCGGACTTGCTGTCCGTCAAGAAGGCCTTGCGGTAGGCTTCGGCGTCGTTTTCGCCGATCGCCACGCCGCAGGGATTGGCGTGCTTGATGATGACGCAGGCGGGCGCTTCAAAGGAACGGGCGCACTCCCAGGCCGCGTCGCTGTCGGCGATGTTGTTGTAGGAGAGCTCCTTGCCCTGCAGCTGCACGTAGCCCGCGAGAAGGCCCGGCGCCACGGAGACTTCGCGGTAAAAGGCCGCCGCCTGGTGCGGATTTTCGCCGTAGCGCATGTCCTGCACCTTTTCCCACTGGCGCGTAAGCACCTGCGGGAAGCGGCCGCGCTTGCCTTCTTCATCAAGGCTCGTGAGGTAGTTCGTGATCATGCCGTCGTAACGGGCCGTGTGCGCGAAAACCTTCTTGGCGAGCATCAGGCGGGTGGCCGCCGTCACGCCTCCTTCACGGCGGATTTCTTCGAGAACGCGCTCGTAGTCGGCCGGATCCACGACGACCGCCACGGATTCGTGGTTCTTCGCTGCGGCGCGGATCATCGTCGGGCCGCCGATGTCGATGTTTTCGATGGCGAGCTCGAACGTGCAGTCGGGGCGCGCGATCGTCTGTTCGAAGGGATAGAGATTCACGACGACGAGGTCGATCGGATCGATGTCATGGTCGGCAAGCGCCTTCATGTGTTCCGGATCGGGACGGCGGGCGAGAATGCCCGCGTGGATCTTCGGGTTGAGCGTCTTGACGCGGCCGTCGAGCATTTCCGGAAAGCCCGTGTAGTCGGCGACTTCCTGGCATTCGACCCCTTCCTGGAGAAGAAGCTTCGCCGTGCCGCCGGTACTCAGGATATGGTATCCGAGGTCCTGAAGTTCACGGGCGAAGGGGACGACCCCCGTCTTGTCCGAGACGCTGATGAGAGCTTGTTTGCGCATTTACTTTTCCTCAAAAATTGCCCTCGTAGAGCCCGAGTTCACGGAGCTTCTCACGGAGCGTGTTGCGGTGAATTCCCAATAATTCGGCTGCGCGACTCTGATTCCAGTCGCATTTCTTCAGGGCGTAGCGCAAAAGCGGACGATCCACCGCTTCATGCACGAGCTGATGAAGCGGGATCGGCTGCCGGCCGCCCAGATTTTCAAAATACTGATCGAGCTGTTCGCGGATGATGCGGTCGAGAGCGCTCTCCTCCACGTCTTCATCGGCAAGTCGGCGCAGTTTGGCGGTACGGTAGCGGGTCATGCGGCCTCCTCGCAAAGACGCTGGAAAAAGACGGCGGTGAGTCCGAACTGCTCGTCGGCCGTCCCCGCGCGCAAGATGGCGGGGAGCGCCTCGGCTCCGCCCGGAAGAGATTTCAAATAGTGTGCGATGTGCTTTCTTGCCGTGCGCACGCCCTGCTCGAGCCCGTAGTGGGCGTAGTGCTTCTCGAGGTGACGGAGAACGACGCGCCGACGCTCCCGAGGCGTCGCCTCCACGGTCCGGCCCCCAAAGCCCAGACGGGCGGATACGGCGCCGAAAAGCCAGGGATTTCCGTAGCTCGCGCGGCCGATCATCACGCCGTCCGCACCCGTGGCGCGAAGGACCGCCTCGGCTTTCTCGGGCGAATCGATATCTCCGTTGGCGATGACCGGAATCGATACGCTTTCCTTCACCGCCCGCACGGTTTCGTATTCGGCTTCCCCTCGAAAGCCCTGCTCGCCCGTTCGACCGTGTACGACAAGCATGGCGACGCCCGCCTCTTGAGCGCGTTTCGCGACCGATACGGCGTTGCGGTCGGCGGCGGACCAGCCCGTTCGGATCTTGAGCGTGACGGGAATGTCTACGGCCGCGACGACGGCGTCGAGAATGGCGGCCACCCGAACTTCGTCGCGAAGCAGTGCGCTGCCACAGGCGGTCTGCAGGACCTTCTTGGCGGGACAGCCCATATTGATGTCGACCACGTCGGCGCCCGTGTCGGCGGCGTAGCGCGCGGCGTCGGCCATCATGCGCGGATCGGCGCCCAAAAGCTGCACGACCTTGAGGCCCGTTTCCTCTTCCTGCGCCCAGCGTCCGGCGCTCTTGCGGCTTTCACGGAGTTCCGGCTTGCTCGTGGTCATTTCGCCCACGGCATAGCCCGCACCAAGCTCCCGGCAGATTTCCCGGAAGGGGAGATCCGACATGCCCGCCATCGGGGCGAGCATCACGGGATTCGTGATCGTGTAGGGTCCGAGCTGCATGAGCGGGCGTGATCAGGAGGGGAAGTTCGAAGGAGCCATCATTGTAAGTCAAGCCCCGACGGGATGTGAGGAGATCGGCCTCGGCCAGACGCCGGAAAGACGAAGCGCCTCGCGCTCGGCGAGCGCGAGTTCGCAAAAGTCTCCCACGTTGCGCCAGTACCCTTCGTAGATTTCCCCCGTCACGCGCCCTTGGGCGCAGAAAGCGTTCATCCAGGGGAAAAGCCCCGCCTTGACGGGTTCGACGCCCTCAAAAAGCGCCGGATGATAGACGCCGAGGCTCGAGAAGGTGTGCGTGGGGGCGTCGCGCCGCACCCGCCCCGCTTCGAGCCGCATGTCGCCTGACGGGTGATAGCTCGGATTGGGTACGAGAACGAGATGCGCGAGCGCCTCCTCCCCGAGGGCGGCGCCCCGCGCGACGAGGCGCCCGTAAGGATAGTCCGTCACGATGTCGCCCGCTACGACGAGAAAGGGCGTCTTTCGGTCGGGCGAGAGAAGCGGCAGTGCCTTTACGATGCCGCCGCGGGTCTCGAGCGCCTCATCGACCGAATCGCCTTCGACGCTCCAGTGAATGCGCACGCCCCAGGCGGATCCGTCTCCGAGAGCGGCGCGCAGAAGCCGCCAGCGGTGCGACGCGTTGATCACGACGTCGCGCACGCCCGCCTCGCGCAGGGCGATGATCTGGCGCACGGCCATCGGGGCGCCCCCGACCGAAACGAGGGGCTTCGGAACCGCGCGGGTGAGCGGTTGCAGACGCGATCCCGCGCCCGCAGCAAGAATCAAGGCGCGCATGACAATGCTCAGAAGGTATACCCCACCCGATCCTGCGTTTCTTCCACGCGGTCGAGAAGGTGCTTCAGAGGCGAGAGTTCCAGGTAGCGGTTCGAGGCGTCGCGCAGGTACTTGAGGAAGCGCGGGACGTCCTTGAGGTACTTTTCCTTGCCGTCGCGGTAGTGAAGACGCGCGAAAATCCCGACCACCTTGAGGTGACGCTGCACGCCCATGAACTCCACGTCGCGGTAGAAGGTCGCGAAGTCAGCCGGTACGGGGATTCCGGCTTTTCTGGCCTTCTCCCAATAACGAATGGTCGTATCCAGAACGAAACGTTCGTCCCAGCTGACGAAGGCGTCGCGCAAAAGACTGGCGATGTCGTAGCTCACCGGTCCGTAGAGCGCGTCCTGATAGTCGATGACGCCCGGATTCGGCTCGGAGACCATGAGGTTGCGCGGCATGAAGTCGCGGTGCACGAACACCTTCGCTTCGCGCAGATTGTTTTCGATGACGGCGTCGATCGTCATTTTCCACCAGCGGCTTTCCGTCTCGGTGAACGTACGGCCCTTGTGGCGTCCCACATACCATTCGGGAAAGAGATTCACTTCCCTCTCGAGCACCGCGCGGTCGTACTCGGGCAGAATGCCCGGACGGGAAATCTTCTGCCAGGCGACGAGCGCCGATGTAGCGTCGTCCATGAGGGAGAAGGCGTTCTCTTCATTGAGCACGTTGAGGTAGGTCTCGCGCCCGAGATCGGAGAGAAGCAAAAAGCCCTCCTTGAGGTCGGACGCGAAGATTTCGGGCGCATGCAGGCCCGCCTCGTGCATGAGTGCCGTCACGCGCACGAAAGGCTCCATCCCGCCGTGTTCGGGCAGCGCGTCCATCACGATGAAGGTGGCGCCCTCATTGCCCGTCACGCGGAAATAACGGCGAAAGCCCGCGTCGGTGCTTGCGGGCTCGCAGGGAGAATCGGCGCAGAGTCCCTGAGGGGCGCCCGCCTCGCCGAGCCAGGCGAGCATGCGCAGGGTGCGGGGATCCGAATTTTTGTCCATGGCGAAAAGATCGAAAAAGCGGACGGGCCGCGCGGGAAAGTCCCCGCAATCCGCCCAACGGGCGGGCGGCCCAACCTATAATTCATTGCTTACGTCCGCCATTGTATCCTGAATCGCCCGAGTGACCGCCTTTTGCAGGCGTTTCCCGCGTCTTCGGGAATTTTTCAACGCTTTTTTATGTCCGCGCTCCGCACCCGAAAAATCGTCCTCGGTCTGACCGCCGCGCTCTCGGCCCTCGCCGGCGAAGTGACGGCCGCCGACGCCGTTCGAGTCAAACTCGATTCCGTGAGATCGCTCGATCCCTCGCTCGGCGCACCTTCGAACGACGCCGCCAGCTTCATCGAGGCCGACCGCATGGAAGGATCGGCCGACGACGAACTGCACCTATACGGCAACGCGCAAATCCGGCGCGGCGGCACGGTCCTCTCGGCGGATCGCATCACCTACCGCCACGCCGAAGACACCGTCGAAGCGGCCGGCAACGCCCGCATCGCCCGTCAGGGGGCGAGCTTCTCGGGCCCGTCGATGCTTTTCCGCATTACTTCGCGCTCGGGCGAAATGCCCGACGCCGAGTGGGAGTACGCCCCCCGCAACCTGCGCGGCTGCGCCAAGAACATCAAGTTTCTCTCGGGCGACAACACCACGATGGAAGACGTCACCATCACGACCTGCCGCCGCGACGACGAGGCCTGGTTCATCCGCATGAACGAGCTCGAAATCGACGAATACGACCAGAGCGCGAGCGGCACGGGCGCGACCCTGCACTTTCAGGGCGTGCCCATTCTGGGCTCGCCCTGGTTCGCCTTCCCGATCAGCAATCAGCGCCGTTCGGGCTTTTTGACGCCCACCTACGGGATGAGTTCGACCCGAGGCGTCGACCTCTCCATTCCGTACTACTTCAACATCGCGCCGAACTACGACTACACCCTCACGCCCCGCATCATGACCAAGCGCGGCGTCATGATGGGCAATCAGTTCCGCTTCCTCCTGCCGAACGTCGAAGGGGAACTCAATCTCGACTACCTCCCCAATGACCGCGAGTACGACGACGACCGCTACGGCCTGCGCTTCGAAGGGGAATACCGCCGCGACAAGCTCGGCTTCACGGTCGACTACAACCGCGTGTCGGACGACAGCTATATCTCGGACTTTTCCGGCAACATCCGCGAATCTTCCGAATCGGTCCTGCCGCAGGAATATACGCTCACCTACGATGAGACCTACTGGAACACCTTCCTGCGCGTGACGAAGAACCAGACGCTCGACATCGAAAACCTCGACACGGAACCTTACGAGCGCGTACCGCAGTTCCTCTGGCGCGGCCACACGGGAGACTTCAACGGATTCGAACTCGAAACCGTGCTCGAAGCGACGCGCTTTCAGCACACCCGCAGCGACTACGTCGACGGCTCGCGCTTCGTCTTTCATCAGACGGTGAGCTATCCGCTCGCCGGTCCGGGCTGGTTCATCACCCCCAAGGCGCAGTTCCTCGCCACGTCCTACGACCTCGATTCGCGCGACTACATCAACAACACCACGCCGGGCATGACGGTGCCGACCCTGAGTCTCGACGCAGGGCTTGTCTTCGAGCGCGACTCGACCTGGTTCGGGCGCGACGCCTACCAGACGCTCGAGCCTCGTATCTTCTACGCCTGGACGCCGTATCGCGACCAAAGCGAAATCCCGATCTTCGACTCGACCATCGCCGACCTCAACTTCACGACGCTCTTCACCGAGAACGTCTACTCGGGCTATGACCGCGTCTCCGAAGCGAATCAGCTCACCGCCGTTCTTTCGACGCGCTACATCGACAAGAAGACGGGACTGGAACTCTTCCGCGCGAGCGTCGGGCAACGTCAGTACTTCAACGACCAACGCGTGACCTTCCCCGAAGGAAGTCCCTACTACTGGTACCGCGACGACGGACGCGTCGTGGGCGAACAGGAGGTCCGAAGCGACCTTCTCGCAAGCGTGGGCGCGCGTCTGACGCGCAACATCACGAGCTCGGCCGCCGCACAGTACTCCTCCGCCCAAAACCGCTTCGTGAAGATCAACGCGGGGCTTCGGTGGATGCCCAAACCCATGTCGCTCATGGGACTCTACTACCGCTACAACTACTCGCCCGACGACGCCTACAACCACATCAAGCAGGTGGACTTCGCGATGCAGTGGCCGCTTACGGAACGCCTCTACGGGCTCTTCCGCTACAACTACTCGCTGCGCGGCAGTAAGCCGCTCGAAGTTATCGGCGGACTCGAATATCATCACGACTGCTGGATCTTCCGTGCGGTCGCCCAACGCTATACGACCACCTCGAACGAAGAAGAAACCAACTTCTTCTTACAACTTGAGCTCTCCGGCTTGGGTAGCATTGGTAACAATCCGCTCTCCGAGCTTCAACGAAACATCAAGGGCTATCAGACCCGAACCTCGGCTCCGATGACGTCGGCGCCTTACGACTACTATGAATAAGCTGCTTACGTTTGCCGTCCTTCTCGGCGGCCTCTCCTCGGCTCACGCCGCGAGCATCATGGACGCGCCCGCTCCGGCGCAGCAGACTGCGCCGGCCGCGCAAGCCCCGGCCGAGCCGGAATCGATCTACGTCATCTCCCGCCTCGAGGAGGGGGAACTCGACCGCATCGTGGCCGTCGTCAATCAGGACGTCATCACGGAGCGGGAACTCCAGAACCGCACCCATGTCGTCGCGATCAATCTGCGCCGCCAGAACATTTCGCTGCCGCCCATGGAAACCCTGCGTGCGCAGGTGCTCGACCGTCTGATCACGGAACGCGCCATCATGCAGCGCGCCAAGGAAACCGGCATCCGAATCGACGACCAGATGGTCAACGCCTCGATCGAACAGATCGCCCGCCAAAACAACCTCACCGTCGACGAACTCAATCAGCGTCTCGCCGCCGACGGCGTGTCGTTTGCCGCCTTCCGCGAAGAGATTCGAGACGAAATCACGACGCAGCGCCTGCGCGAGCGCGAAGTCGACGAAAAGATCGTCATTCTCGACAGCGAAATCGACACCTACCTAGCCGAACAGGCGGGCTTCACGAACGCCGATACGACGGAATACCGTCTCGCGCACATTCTGTTGCCGCTCGAACCCGGCGCGGACGAAACGCAGCTCCTCGAAACGGGCATGCTGCTCGCGCAGCGCGCCCGCAACGGTGAGGACTTCAGCGCTCTCGCGGCGTCGCACTCCCGTTCGCCCGACGCCCTCGAAGGGGGCGACCTCGGCTGGCGCGACCGCTCGCGTATTCCCTCCGAATTTTGGGACGCGATCTCCAAGGACCCCAAGACCGGCAACGTCTTCGTAACGCAGTCGAAGACCGCCGTGCACGTCATCAAGGTGCTCGACCAGCGCGACGGCGTGGAAGCGAAGCTCTCGGGCGGCCCCGTCGTTCAGACGCACGTGCGCCATATTCTCATGTTCGTGAGCGACATCACGCCGGAAGCCGACGTGCTTCGCCGCCTCAATGAAATCAAGGCCCGCATCGACGCGGGCGAAGCCGACTTCGCCACGATGGCGCGACTCAACTCGGTCGACAACTCCGCCACGCGCGGGGGAGACCTCGGTTGGATTCAAGCGGGCGACACCGTTCCCGAATTTGAGGCGGCCATGAACGCCCTGCAGCCCGGTCAGGTGTCCGAACCGATCAAGTCGCAGTACGGCTACCATCTCATCCAGGTAATCGAACGCCGCACCGACAAAGAGGGCAACCCTCAGCGCATGCGCATCGCCGCGCGACAGGCGCTTCGCGAAAAGAAGCTCGCCGAAGCCGTCTACAACTGGCAACGGGAATTGCGCGACCAGGCCTACGTCGAGATCCGAGGCGAAAACCTCGATTGATTTTCCCTCTCGAACGAGCCCGTGTCCCGGGCTCGTTTTCATTTTTCCCCAACGCAAAGAGTACCCACACCGTGAAACAGGAATGGTTGGAAGGACATCACGCCCGCAAACGCTTCGGGCAGAATTTTCTGCATGATCGCCACTGGATCGACCGCATCGTTCGCAGCATCGACCCGCACCCCGGAGAAGCCATCGTGGAAATCGGCCCGGGACAGGCTGCGCTCACGCGGGAAATCATTGCGCTTGCCGGACACGAAACCGCGGTGGAAATCGACCGGGACCTCGCTCGATTCCTGCGCACCCAATTCGAAGAGTCCGAGCTCACGCTTATCGAGGCGGACGCCCTGAAGCTCGACTGGAACGCGGTTCTGCCCGAAAAGCCCCTTCGCATCATCGGAAACCTTCCCTACAACATTTCTTCGCCGCTTCTCTTCAAGCTCGCCGAAGCGGCCGACCGAGTCGTCGATCAGCACTTCATGCTGCAAAAGGAAGTAGTCGACCGCATGGTCGCGGCCCCGGGAAGTAAGACCTACGGACGTCTCTCCGTCATGTTGCAGTACCGCTATTCGATGCAGAAGCTCTTTGACGTCCCGCCCGGCGCCTTCGTGCCCGCGCCGAAGGTGACCTCGTCGATCGTGCGCATGCGCCCGAGACCCCGTGAAGAACTCACTCCCGTCGACGTGGAAACGCTCGGCGGCATCGTTACGGCTGCCTTCGGACAGCGCCGCAAGACCCTGAGAAACGCCCTTTCGGCGTGGTTCACCGCCGACGAGCTCGCGGCCCTTGGCGTGCGCCCCGAAGCCCGTGCCGAAACACTCCCCGTCGACGATTTCGTGCGACTCGCTCAGAACGTCCCCGAACGCGCCTGATCAGCCGAGATTCGGCATTCGACGCCTCGGATGCAGTGTGAAGTATTCGGGACAAAAGGAGAGAACGAGGCGCCAGAAGCGTGGACCGTGATTCATCTCCCGGAGATGACAGAGTTCGTGAATCACGATCGAGCGCACGAAGGCTTCGCTTTCGGCCACGATGCGCCAGTGGTACGTGACCCTGCGCGCGGGGAGCATGCAGCGCCCGAGCGTTCGCGCGCCCCGCCGAATCATGCCCCAGTCTGCGGGCCGCAGATTCGTCTCTTCCACGACTTTCTCGTGAATGGGCCCGACGTAGGCCTCGAAATCCGCGCGCAGAAACCGCCCGTAGGCCTCCTCCACTTCGGCTTCCGACGCGTCGGGCGCGACGCGCAGATGAAGAACCCCGTTCTCAACGTGCGACGTGCGCGCTCCGAGCCGCACGGGACATTCCCGTCCGCGCCAGCGAAACGTTTTCCTTCTTCCGTCGTTCCCGCAGGAAAACAGGCGGGGATCGCTCACAAGGAGAGACTCCCAGTCGACGAGCCGCAACGCATAGGGCAGGAGCGCCTCGCAGTACGATCCCGGAAGCGTGACCTGGATTCGGTTGAGCGTCCGGTCCGTCTGCACGCCGATCGAACGTCTCCTTCGGTCCGAGCGCACGGCGCAGACCGCGTTTCTTTCCCCGTGCTCGGGGTGTTCGATCTCAATCCGAAACGCTTTCTCCGCGATCTGAGAGATCCTCCTCACCCGCCACGGACCGCTCTTTTCGGGCGGAAAGGAAAGCGTTTCGATTCGCCGCATCATCCCCCGCAAAAAGCGCGCGCTCCCGCTCACGAAGAAGAAGCGAAAGCGCCCCGATCCGCAACAAAACGACTCTTCCAGGCTCTTTCGCCAGAGGATGCTGCAGTGCGTACCGTCGGGCAGTGCGATCTCGTGAACTGTATCCTCGGCGCTCACTGAGAAATCCTTTCTTCGGTTTCGGCGAACCACGAGCGAAGGGATTCAGTCAGTTCATGCGGCTCGCGCCCCACCGTCTCAATGGGCTTACCGATCACGACCGTGATCGTTCCGGGGTGCTTGGCAATGCTGTTCTTGGGCCAGCAGCGGCCCGCATTGTGAGCAATCGGAAGAATCGGCACGCCGTGGGCCACGGCGAAGCGGGCGCCCCCCGTCTTGAGGGGCCAGGATTCCCCTGGCGGCACGCGCGTCCCTTCGGGAAAGAGGCAGATCCACCAACCGCGGCGCAGATATTCGGGGCCCTTGACCATGAAGTTCTGAAAGGCGCTTCGCCCCTGCGAACGGTCGATCGCAAGCATGTTCATCGACCAGATGAGCCAGCCGACGACGGGAATCCAATGGAGCGACTTCTTGTAGAGAAAGGAGGCGCGCGCCGGCAGCCAGGCACCCAGCCAGAAGGGATCCCAGGCCGACTGATGCTTCGCGAGCACCACGTGGGCGCTGGTGGCCGGCGGCATGTTCTCCCACCCCTCGACCTTCACGTCAACGCCGCAGATCACCTCCAACGTACGCAGGATGAATTTTGCCCAGGGACGGCAAAGCTTCTCGTAGCGCCACACCTCGTTCGTAAAGGGTGCGGCGAGAAGGGCCGCGAGCGAGAGAAAGATCACCGTCACGCCGAGCACGACGTAAAAGCAAAAGCCACGAATCGCATCCATTTTTCAACCCTCAGAAAAAAACCGCGGGAATGCCGAACATCCTCCGCGGGTATGCGCGGGGGACGAAGTCCCCCTTCTCCATGTCTTCGATTACTGCGCGCGAGCGAGTTCGGCCACGCGGTTCATCGCGCCGTAAAGGCGCTTCAGAAGCGCATGACGGTTGCGGCGCAGCTTCGGATCCTCGGCGTTGACCATGACGGATTCGAAGAAGGCGTCGACCGGAGCCTTGAGCACCGCGAGGCGGCGCAGCATTTCTTCGTAGCGGCCCGCCTCAAAGTCGGCCGTCGCTTCAGGCTCGACGCGCACGAGTTCGGCGTAGAGCGCCTTTTCGGCGTCTTCCGCCAGGTCGGCTTCACACACGTCGCCGATTTCTTCGTCACCGGCCTTCTTGAGGATGTTGCCGATGCGCTTGTTGGCGGCCGTGAGCGACGCGGCTTCCGGGAGGCCCATGAAGGCGCGCACGGCGGCGAGGCGCTTGGGAAGATCCGCAAGACGCGTCGGATGAAGCGCGAGAACGGCGTCGACCTCCTGAGCGCTGTAACCCATGTCGCGCAGCATCACGCGCAGACGATCCGAGAAGAAGCTCATGAGCTCTTCACGGTGATCGCTCACGCCCGCAACGCCCGACTCGACTTCCCAGGCCGCGTCGACGAGGTCGCGCAACGACAGGTCGAGTCCCTTTTCCATGAGCATGCGAAGAACGCCCAGGGCGTGACGGCGCAGCGCGAAGGGGTCCTTTTCACCCGTCGGCATCTGACCGATGCCGAAGAGCCCCGTGAGCGTCTCCATCTTGTCCGCGAGCGCCACAGCGAGGCTCACCGGCGTCGAGGGAAGCGCATCGCCCGCATAGCGGGGCTGATAGTGTTCGCGAATCGCCAGGGCGACGTCGTCGGGTTCGCCGTCGTGACGGGCATAGTATTCGCCCATGATCCCCTGCAGTTCGGGGAACTCTCCCACCATGAGCGTGCGCAGATCGGCCTTGGCGAGCATGGCCGCGCGTTCGGCGTGATTCGTGTCAGCACCGATGAACGAAGCGAAGCGCCCGGCCATCGTCTTGACGCGCAGCATGCGTTCGGCCTGATTGCCGAGTTTGTTGTGGTAGACGACGTGCTTCAAGCCTTCCACGCGGCTCTCGAGCGTCTGCAGACGGTCCTGGTCATAGAAGAACTTGGCGTCGGCGAGACGGGCGCGCACAACGCGGGCGTTGCCCGAGGAGATCGCCTTGCCGCCGTCGCGGGCGACGAGCTGCGAGACGAGCAGGAAGCGGTTCATGAGCTTCCCGTCGGCGTCACGAAGCGCAAAATAGCGCTGATTGAGCTGCATCGTGAGGATGAGGCATTCTTCAGGCACCTGAAGGAATTCCTCTTCGAAGCTGCTTTCGTAGACGACCGGCCATTCGGTCAGCGCCGTGACTTCTTCAAGAAGGTCTTCGGGCATGATGACGGAACCGCCCGCCTTTTCGCCGGCTTCCGTGAGGAGCTTGCGAAGGAGTTCGCGGCGTTCTTCGAAGTCGGCCATCACGAAGGCGGCCTTCATCGTATCCGCATAGGCGTCGGCCGAAGCGATTTCCACGGGTTCGCTCGTGAGGAAACGGTGGCCCATCGTCACGCGGCCGGCGTCGAGGCCGAAAAGCTTCACGGGGACGACTTCTTCCCCGCAGAGCGCGACGAGGTGCTTGACGGGGCGAACGAAGGCGACCGTCGTTTCGCCGTCGGCGAGCTGATAGGTCATGACCTTCGGAATGGGAAGTTCCTTGACGGCGGCGTCAAGCGCCGTCTGAAGGCCCGCGGCGAGCTCCACGCCCGGACGCACGCCTTCGAATACGAGCTGTTCGTTCTTGCCGTCCTGAACGCGCTTCAAGGCCGAGACGTCGCACTGAATGCCGAGCGCGGCCATCTTCTTCGTGAGGGCGGGCGTCGCTTCGCCTTCGGCCGTAAGCCCCACGCGCACGGGGACGAGCTTCTGCGCGAAGGCTTCGTCGGGGCTCTTTTCGAGCACGTTCGTGATGCGCACGGCCAGGCGGCGAGGCGAACCGTAGGGAGCCACGACGCTTTCTTCGGTCAGGAAATGCTGTTGCCCGAGGTGTTTGGCAATGCCGTCGGCAAAGGCGCGCGAAAGCTTCAGAAGGGCCTTCGGCGGGAGTTCTTCCGTTTGGAGTTCGACAAGCAGATTCTTCATTTTTTTCATCCTCCGCCTTAGTGAGCCTTCTTCAACATCGGGAAGCCGAGGCGTTCGCGCGAGTCGTAGTAGCTCTGCGCCACGGAGCGCGAGATGTTGCGGATGCGGGCGATGTAGGCGGCACGTTCCGTCACGGAGATCGCTCCGTGCGCGTCAAGCAGATTGAAGGTGTGACCGGCCTTGAGCACCATTTCGTAGGCGGGAAGAGCCAGATTGAGGTCCATCAGGCGCTTGGCTTCGGATTCGAAATAGTCGAACTGCTGCAGGAGCTTCGTGCAGTCGGAGGCTTCGAAGTTGTAGTGCGACTGTTCGACTTCGTTCTGATGGAAGACGTCGCCGTAGGTGAGAACGCGCTCGGATCCGTCGGGATCCTTCCAGGTCGTAAAGACCAGGTCGAAGACGTTGTCGCAGTTCTGCAGATACATCGTCAGGCGTTCGAGACCGTAGGTGATTTCACCCGTGATCGGCTTGCATTCGAGACCGCCCACCTGTTGGAAGTAGGTGAACTGCGTCACTTCCATGCCGTTCATCCAGACTTCCCAACCGAGGCCCCAGGCGCCGAGCGTCGGATTTTCCCAGTTGTCTTCAACGAAGCGGATGTCGTTGATCGTCGTATCGATGCCGAGCGCGCGAAGCGAACCGAGGTAGAGATCCACGATGTTCGTGGGCGCGGGCTTGAGCACGACCTGATACTGATGGTGCTGATGCAGGCGGTTGGGATTTTCGCCGTAGCGGGCATCCTTCGGACGGCGCGAGGGCTGAACGTACGCGGCGCGCCACGGTTCGGGACCGAGCGCGCGCAGGAACGTGGCGGTGTGCGACGTACCGGCACCCACCTCCAAGTCAATCGGCTGCAGGAGCGCACAGCCCTGGCGATTCCAATATTCCTGCAGGCGCAGGATGACTTCCTGAAAAGTGATCATGGTGAAACGGCCGCGGCATGCGCGGCGCCTTTACGGTTGGTCTTTTGAAGATTTCGAAAAGCGAAAGAGACGAACGATTATAAGTCATTCGAACGCCACGCTCTTTTCGTTCTTACCCCAAAGGCGAGAAGAAAGAGGAGCGCGACGAGATAGAGGAGCGTCCGAAGGAGGTTGCCCCAGCGAATGAAGGGCGTCGGATCGCCCGACGCGCCCTCCAGGACGATCGTTTCGACCTGCGAGCCTTCCGGGACGAAACGAAGAAGAACGCGGCCCTCGGCATCGATCACGGCCGAGTCGCCGTTGTTGTTGACGGAGAGCAGCGGACGCGCCGACTCGATCGCACGCAGACGGCTGATGGCAAGGTGCTGCCCCTTGGCCGCCGACGAGAACCAGCCGAGGTTCGAGACAACGGCGAGGTGCGTCGGATCGTTTCCGCCGGCAAAGAGTTCGGGCAGAAGCGTTCCGAAGAGATTTTCAAAACAGATGAGTGTTGCGACCCTCGCCTCCCCGATCGTCTGCGGGAGAACGCCGCCCGCACCCGGCGTCATGTCGCCGATTCGAACGCCGAAGAGTTCGGGAAGCCAGCGCAGCGCCGACGGAACGTATTCTCCGAAGGGGACGAGCCGCCGTTTGTCGACGAGCGAGAGCCAGCCCTTCCCGTCCATCCAGTAGGCCGTGTTGTAGACGGCGTCGCCTTCGCGGCGCAGTCCCGTGAAGAGAACCGGCGCATCCGCTCGCAGGGCGAGCGTGTGAAGTCGTTCGAGGTCTGCGGCGGGAAGACTCGTCACGGGCACCGTCACCACGCTTTCGGAAAGGAGGACCGCCCGACGCCCGGCGCTCTCCTCGGGCCAGGGATCCCGAACGAAGTCCGTCACGTAGTCGAGCCGGCCCGCGTTTTCAGCAATCGTCGGCCGGTTCGTCACGATAAGGCCGGGCTGAACGAGACGAAACCACGTGGGAGCCGTCGGCGTCGACCACGAAAGGCCGGAGAGCCCCCAGCCGCCCGCGAGCACCGCGAGGACCATAAGAACGGCCGTGACGCGCCCCTTCATCGTGCGTCCGAAAAGGAGCGTCAACACGGCGCCCACGGTAAGGAAAAAGCCGAAATTCACCCAGTCGACGCCCCCCAGACGGGCCCAGTCGCTCCACCAGGTGTCGAGCGTCCCGTAAGCGGGAGAGAGCCAACCGAATCGAACGACGTCCGTACGGATTGCCTCGAAGGCCGTGTTCCAAAGGGGAAAAGCCAAAAGGCCGTAGATTGCGGGCGACGTGCGCCAGCGGGATGCAAGAAGGGCCGCGAAGGCTGGAAAGAGCGCAAGAAAGAGCGCGAAGGCCACGAGCCCCGCCGCTCCGAGTGCAAAGGGAAGATGGCCGTACTCGACGATCGAGCGCAGAACCCAGTGCAGTCCCGGGAGGAACCACCCCAAGCCAAAGGCCCAGCCGAGGAGGAAGGCGTGCCTGCGTTTTTCCGTGCGAAGAAGGAGCGATCCGTAGAGGAGCCACCCAACAAAGAGCGCGATGCGCGATTCCAGAGGAGCAAAGGCGAGCGACGTCACGGCCCCCGCGAGAAACGCCAGAATAAGCCGCAGGCCCGCACCCTCTCTTCGGAACATGTCGCCCACCCCTCCGACCAGTTAGAGGCGCTCGACGATGAGCGCCTGCGCCTGCCGCTCGTCGGCGTCCGCCACCGTGAAGCGAAAGCCCGCCTCCTCGACGACTTCGCCCTTTTGCGGCACGTGTTCGAGGCGGTCGGTAACGAGCCCGCCGACCGTTTCGCAGTAGTCGTCCCGAAGTTCGGCGGAGAAGTATTCGTTGAAGGCTTCGATTTCGAGGTGCGCTCCCACGCGCCAGCGGTTCGTCGATTCCTGAACGATGACGCCCGAAGGATCGTCCCGGTCGAATTCGTCCGAGATGTCCCCCACGATCTGCTCGAGCACGTCTTCGATCGTGATGAGGCCCGAGATGCTGCCGAATTCGTCGATGACGAGCGCAAGGTGACTGCGCGTGCTCTTGAAGTCGCGCAAAAGGACGTTGATCGGTTGCGATTCGGGAATGAAGCGCGCCGGCCGCAGGAGCTTGCGCACGTCGAGTTCGGGATTGATCATGAGGCGCAGAAGGTCCTTGGCGTGCAGAATCCCCTGCACGTTGTCAAGGTCGCCGTCCACGGCGGGAAAGCGCGAGTGACCGCTTTCGATCACGGTTCGGATCCAATCGTCAAGCGTCCCCGTAAGATCGATCTCCTGCACCTGTGCACGCGGAATCATCAGGTCGTCCGCCCGCAGATCCGAGACCTCCAGGGCCCCCTCCATCATGGAGAGCGTCTCCTTGTCCATGACGTTGTGCGACTGAGCGTCGCGCATGAGACTCAAAAGTCGGCCGCGGTCTTCGACCTCTTCATCATGAAAGGCGGCGGCGAGTCGGTCGAGAAAAGATTTCGGTTTCGGGTTGGGAGGTTCGTTTGACATAAGGTCCTGGTCGAAAGGGAAGGTCCGTATAGTATTGCACGACCGCGCGTCAATCGTGCGCCACGGCGGGCGTCGAATACGGATCGTCAAAACCGAGCGACGCGAGAATGCGACGCTCCTCGGCTTCCATTTCCTCGGCCTCCTCGTCGGTCAGATGGTCCCATCCCTGCGCATGCAGCACGCCGTGCACGAGAAGGTGCGCCAGGTGGGCGCGGAAGGTCTTGTTTTGCTCGGCCGCCTCGCGGTGAATCACCGGTACGCAGATCACGATGTCGGCCTCCACGGGATCGTGCGAGTAGTCAAAGGTGAGGACGTTCGTCGCATAGTCGCGCTTGCGGTACTGCGCGTTGAGCATCCGCCCCTCCTCTTCGTCGACGAAGCGCACGGTGAGGCTGCCTTCGGTTTCGCAGGCCCTGCGGATCCAACGAAGCATCACCGAGCGCGACGGAAGCTCCTCGTAGTGCGAGGCCCGCTGCACCGAAACGTTGATTTCGGGATTCACTTTTTTTCCTCCTTTTTGTCCGCCTCGTCGTAGGCTTCCACGATGCGCGCGACGAGCGGATGACGCACCACGTCCTTGCTGGTGAACCGGGTGAAGGCGATCCCGCGCACGCCCTCGAGCACCTCGCAGGCGTGCTTCAGGCCGCTGCGAACGCCGCGCGGCAGGTCGATCTGCGTGATGTCCCCGGTGATGACGGCGCGTGAGCCGAAGCCGATTCGCGTGAGAAACATCTTCATCTGCTCGGGCGTCGTGTTCTGCGCCTCGTCGAGAATGATGAAGGCGTTGTTGAGCGTACGCCCGCGCATGTACGCAAGCGGCGCCACCTCGATCGAGTGACGCTCCATGAGGCGCTGCGACTTGTCAAAGCCCATCAGATCGAAGAGCGCGTCGTAGAGCGGACGCAGATACGGATCCACCTTCTGCGTGAGGTCGCCCGGCAGAAAGCCGAGACGCTCGCCCGCTTCGACGGCGGGACGCGTCAGAACGATGCGCTCGACCGTGCCGCGCTCGAAGGCGTCCACGGCCGCCGCCACGGCGAGAAAGGTCTTCCCCGTCCCCGCGGGGCCCACGCCGAAGCAGATGTCGTGCGAGAGGATGTCGCGCAGATAGCGCCGCTGGTTCGGCGTGCGCCCCTGCAGGTCGCGGCGCCGGACCTTGAGATCGATGTCGGAAACGGGGCCCTCCGGATCCTCCGCTTCGCCCGAACGGTATTCATCGTCCCGAGCCACGAAGTGCCACTGAATGTCGTCGGTCGAAAGTTCCCGCGACTCGGCCTCGACCCGCGCAAGCAGAGTTTCGAGTGCCTTGACGGCGCGGCGGCACTCTTCGAGCGCCCCCGTCACGCGAAAGACGCCGCCGCGGCGCCGAATGACGACGCCGAGGATCGTCTCCATCTGCCTCAGATTCTCGTCGAGCGGACCGCAAAGGCCCGCAAGCGAAGTAAGGTCGGCATCCGTCGAAAAGGTCAGCGTCTCTTTTCGTTCATTCTCCATCTTCAGTCTTCCTTGACGAGCTCCCCGCCGAGGGTATGCGGGAAGACATCCGTAATGCGCACCTTGACCATTCGGTTGATCAGGGAAGCGTCCCCCCTGAAGTTTACGATACGGTTGTTGTCGACACGGGCGGCAAGGACCCCTTCGCCGCGCTTGGCGGGACCGACGACGAGTACGCGCTGCACGGTGCCGAGCATCGATTCGCTGATGCGCTGGGCGTTGGCGTCGATTTCCGCCTGCAGGACCTGCAGACGGCGAAGCTTCTCATCATAAGGAACGGGGTCGGACAGACGCGCGGCGGGCGTGCCCGGACGCGGGCTGTAGATGAAGGAAAAGCTCGCGTCGAATCCGACCTCGCGCACGAGCTTCATCGTATCCTCGAAGTCCGCCTCGGTTTCTCCCGGGAAGCCCACGATGATGTCTGTGGCGATCGAAATGTCGGGCCGAACGGCGCGCAGACGACGCACGATCGACTTGTATTCGAGCGCCGTGTAGCCGCGCTTCATCGCGGCGAGCACCCGGTCCGATCCCGACTGCACGGGAAGATGCACGTGATTGACAAGTTTGTCGTTGCGCGCATAGGCGTCAATCAGACGCTGCGTGAATTCGCGGGGGTGGCTCGTCGTGTAGCGGATGCGCTCGATCCCGTCGATCTCGGCGACATAGTCGAGAAGCGACGCGAAGTCGACCGTCTCGCCGTCGGGAGCTTCGCCCTTGTAGGCGTTGACGTTTTGTCCAAGAAGCGTCACTTCGCGAACGCCCTGATCGGCAAGCTGCGCCACTTCAAGGAGCACGTCGACGAGCGGGCGGTAGATTTCTTCGCCGCGCGTGTAGGGCACCACGCAGTAGGAGCAATACTTGGAACAGCCCTCCATGATCGAAACGAAGGCGGTCGCTCCCTGGGCGTGCGGCACGGGAAGATGGTCGAACTTCTCGATTTCGGGAAAGCTCACGTCCACCTGCGCGCGACCGGTCTCCTCACGCTTTCGAAGAAGTTCGGGGAGACGGTGCAGGGTTTGGGGCCCGAAGACGGCGTCCACGAAGGGAGCGCGCTTCAGAATACCGTCGCCTTCCTGCGTCGCCACGCACCCGCCCACGGCGATGCGCATTTCGGGATGAAGCTTCTTCACGTCGCGAATGCGACCGAGATCCGAGAAGACCTTCTCCTGCGCCTTTTCGCGGATGGAGCAGGTATTGATGACGACGAGATCCGCCTCTTCGAGGTTTTCCGTACGTTCGTATCCCTCCTCGTCGGCCAGAAGGTCCGAAAGACGGGCGGAGTCGTAATCGTTCATTTGGCAGCCGAAGCTACGCAGATAGAGTTTTTTCGCTGACACGGTTTATATCCGGGGACAAAAAAATAGGCTCCGCGCCCCAAAAGGACAAGGAACCTCGGTTGATCGCAGACCAAGGGCAAGACGCTCGCCTTGCGGCGAACCCCACTACGGGAAACTGGCCCCGCAAGAAAGCAAAGAGATTCCCGCAACCCTCTGACATACCTGGGATTCTGGCGTAAATTCCTGACGGGCCGAAAGGAAATATACAAAAATATTCCTCCCTTGGGCCCGAGAGACACGCGAAAAAAAACGCGCATAAAAAAGAAGGGCGTCCGACAGCTCGGACACCCTTCCCTCTTTCCGGAATTCTGGTGGCGCATCACGGACTCGAACCGCGGACACAAGGATTATGATTCCTCTGCTCTAACCGACTGAGCTAATGCGCCGTTGAGAATTGAGATTATGCATGAAGTCCCATTGTTTGTCAAGGGACTGTTACAAATTTCTTACAACCCTCCGTCCCGCCACAGTGCGGCGAAGTGATTCGTCGGACCGTGTCCGTGGCCGACCTCGAGTTCATCAGCACGAGCAATTGCCTCGTACACGTAGGCCTTGGCCTTTCGCACGGCTTCGGGAACGCTCTCGCCGCGGCCGAGTTGGGCGGCGATGGCGGCGGAAAGCGTACAACCCGTCCCGTGCGTATTCTTGGTCGCGATACGGGGCGCATCGAAAGTGAACGAAGTCTCCCGCGAAAGAAGAAAGTCGGGAGACGCGGATTCCGTGAGGTGTCCGCCCTTCAGATAGATCCAGGCGCCCGCAGCGAGGCGTCCGAGGAGCTTCTTTGCGAGCGCGGGCATTTCCGCGCGTTCGCGGATTTCCGGCTCGCATGCCAACACGGCCGCTTCGGGAAGATTGGGAGTGATGACGGAGGTGAGCGGAAGAAGCCGTTCGCAAAGGGCTGTTTCGGCCTCTTCGGCGAGCAGGCGGTCGCCTCCCTTGGCGACCATCACAGGATCGAGCACGACGAAAGGCGGCCGATGGCGCTCGAGCGCTTGAGCGACGGCTTCGATCACCTCGGGCGTTCCGAGCATGCCGATCTTGACGGCGTCGACGCGGATGTCCTCGAAGATCGCGTCGATCTGCGCGCGCACGAAGTCGGGCGCCACGGGCTGCCAGCCCGTCACGCCGCAGGTGTTCTGCGCAGTGAGCGCAGCGACGACCGCCATGCCGTAAGTCCCGCAGGCGCTCATCGCCTTCACGTCCGCGAGAATCCCGGCGCCGCCAGAAGGATCAAGTCCGGCGATCGTCAGTACGTTTGCAATTCGTTTCGGTTCTTGAGCGCGGTCTGCCATAGCGACTCCATTTCATCCATCATGCGAGCGGTCGCGCCTGCGTGTTTTTGCGCGAACGTTTCGGCCCGTTCGCCCGCAGCCTTCCGCTCAGCCTCGTCGGCGAGCCACCCCGAAAAGACGTCGAAGGCCTGCTCGGGAGTTTCCACCTGCACCATCGCGCGAGCGGCCAGTCCGTCGCGCACGATCTTGTCGAAGTTGAAGGTGGAGGGTCCCACCACCAGGGGAGAACCCGCCATGGCGGGTTCAATCATGTTCTGTGACCCGAAGGGCTCGAAAGAGCCGCCCATGGCGGTCATGTCGCCCAAAGCGCAATAAAAGCTCATCTCGCCCATGCTGTCCCCCAAGAGCACGTCGGCGTCCGCCGGCACCTCGCGGGGCGACAGAACGCTCGAGCGCCGGCACACCTTGAGTCCCGCCTCCTCGAGAAGCCGGGCGATTTCGTCGAAACGCTCCGGATGGCGGGGCACCACCAGCAAAAGAGCATTGCCGAGTTTTTCGCGTTTCGCGACAAACGCGCGGGCAAAGCGCGCTTCTTCGCCTCGACGCGTAGATGCGATCGTCAGCACGGGACGGCCGATCGTTTTGCGCCAGCTCTTCGCCGCAGCCGACTGCGAAAGATTCGGCTTGATGTCGAACTTCACGCTGCCGCACACTTTGACGTTCTTCGCACCGAGCGATTCCAGACGTTCCTTGTCCTCCTCGCTTTGCGCGAGAACCGCGGAGAAGCTCTCGAAGGCGGGCCGCATCACCAGATGAAACTTCTGCGCCTCGCGCTGCGACTTCGCCGACTCGCGCGCGTTGGCAAGCACCATCGGAATGTCGAGACGCTTGGCTTCACGCATGAGGTTGGGCCAAACCTCCGTTTCCATGATGACGCCCATCGTCGGACGCGTCTGACGGAAGAACTTCTCCACCGCATAGGGCGCGTCGTAAGGGAGATAACACTGTCGAATCCGCTCGGGCCCGAGAGCCATGACGATTTTTTTCCCCGCTTCGCGCCCCGTCGGCGTCATGTGCGTGAGGAGCACGTCGATTTCGGGCCAGCGCTTGAGCATCATTTCGATCAGAGGACGCGCCGCATTGGTTTCGCCGAGGCTCACCGCATGCACCCACACGCGGGGTCGGCTCGTGCGCGGAGGGAAAATGCCCCAGGCGAAGCGCTCGTCCCAAAACTTTTTGTACGCGGGCTGTCTGCGCGAGCGCCACATGAGGTAGAGGCTCGCCAGAGGAAGCGCCACCACCGTGATGGCGCGGTACATGGAGGGAGTCAGTTGCATCCGTTTTCCTTTTGCTCTCGACGCACCGCATCGAGCGCCGTTTTGGCTTCCCGCCAGGTGGGAATCTCGCCGACGTTGCCGAGCGAGCGCACCGGACCGTCTCCGACGAGATGAAGAATCTCCGTGGGAGTCGAAACGTAGAGTCCCACGGTCGGCAATCCAAGCGCCGCCGCGAGGTGCGAGAGTCCCGTATCGACGCCGACGAGCGCCTCGGCCTTCACGAGCGTAGCCGCCACGCGGTCGAGCCGCGCGCGGGGCGCGACGAGGGAGTCGGGAATGAAACGTGCCAGGCGCTCGACGCGTTCCCGCTCCCGGTCGTTTCCCCAGAAAAAGACACTGCGGCGCCCCTCTTCGAGAAGCGAACGTCCGAGATCGACCCAATGGTCTTCCGGCCACAGCTTTTCATCGCGGCTGGCGTTGACGGCGAGCGCCACCCAGGGTCCTTCGGGCACTCCGAGCGCCTCTGCCCGCGGACGAAGCCCGAAAGCGGGAGCGTGCGCGGGCACCTCGTAGCCGAGCGTCTCGGCCGCAAGCAAACGGTAACGTTTCACGGCCCCCACCTCTTCGGGAATCCGATGGGGATGACGGTAGAAGAAGGCCGCCGCAGGCTCGCGCACCGTATCGCGACTGAAGCCGTGCACGGGAGCGCGCGTCCAGGAAGCGGGCCAGGCCGAGCGTAGCAGTCCCTGCTCGTCGATCACCACGTCGTAGCGTTCTCCCGCAAGCGCCGCCCGCAGCGCCCGAACCTCGGCGAAGGTTTTGGACGAGAAGACGTTCTTGCGCCAACGGCGAAAGGCGCAGACATGCACCTTCGAGACGACGGGCGAGAGCGCGGGGATCTCCTTGAAGCTTTCCTCGGAGAGCCAGTGCACCTCGGCGTCGGGAAGGTTTTCACGAATGTCGACCGTGACTGGCAGAGCGTGGATGATGTCGCCCATGCTCGACGTTTTGACGACGAGAATCTTCACGCGGCGCCCTCCAGAACGGCCCGGAAGGCTGCGGCGGGATCTCCGCCCTTTTCCGCCCTGCGCGACAGGCGCTTGCCGAGTTCCACGCCGGGCTGATCGAACGGATTGATGTGAAAGAGCGTCCCGAGCATCGTGGTCTTGTGTTCGTACATGGCCATGAGCGCGCCGAGGCGGCGCGGATTCACGGCGTCGAGCACGATCGTGCTCACGGCGTTGAAGAACGGGCTCGACGGATCACGCGTGACGAGGGCCTCGGCCTGAGCGCGCGCGTTGGCGAGAAGCACCTTGTAGTGTTCCGCATAGCGGTGACCGGGCATTTCACTCCAGAGCATGTCGATGCTCGTGCGCCCTGTCCCTTGGCGGAGCCACTGATAGAAGCTGTGCTGGGCTTCGTTGCCGTTGGCGCCCCATACGCCCTGACCGGTATGTCCTTCGATCGGCTCCCCCTCGGGCGTGACGGTTTTCCCGAGCGACTCCATCTCCAGCTGCTGCAGCCACGCCACGAGAACGCGCAGGCGCTCGTCGTAGGGGAGCATGCAGTGCGAGGAAATTTCCAGCCGCGTCGCGTTCCAGTACGAAATGAGCGCGAGCAGAGCGGGCAGATTCTCGGCAATCGGGGCTTCGGCGGAATGCCGGTCCATTTCGGCCGCGCCCTGCAGAAACTCCCGGAACACATCCGGCCCGAGCGCCACGGCGACGGGAAGGCCCACGGCGCCCCAAACGGAAAAGCGCCCGCCCACCCAGTCCCAGATGTGGAAAAGGTTCTCTTCGGGCAGGCACATCTGCGCGGCGGCGTCAGGCTTGGAAGACACCACCACGATGTGACGGTTGCGGTCCGCCCCCACGATCCCCGCATCGAGGAACCACTGATCCACGGCTGCCGCGTTCACCTGCGTTTCTCGCGTGGAGAAGCTCTTCGAAGAAACGATCGCAAGAGTCGAATGCGGTTGGCACGAAGCGAGCACTCGCTCGAGCAACACGCCGTCGACGGAACTCAGAAAATGCACGCGGATGTCGGGATTGGCGCCGCGCAGGGCGTGGTACACGGCGTGCGGTCCCATTTCGGAACCGCCGATGCCCACGTTGATGATGTCCGTGATGCGGTCGGCTCGGCAACCGGTCCATCGGCCGCTGCGGACGTCTTCAGCAAACCGAAAGATGCGGCGGCGTTCGTGCTCGACTTCGTCGTAGTGCGGCGCCGACGGGGAGAAGGAACGAAGCGACGTATGAAGAGCCGCGCGTCCTTCGGACTCGTTCACGATTTCGCCCGCCATCATGCGGCGGTGCGCGGCGAGAATATCTCGCTTCTCGCCGAAGGCGACGAGCCGTTCAAAGTCGGGGCCGCTGATTCGCTGTCGACCGATGTCGAGCCGAATACCGCAGGCGCGGCGTTCGACCGCCGCGCCGGACTGACGCAGGAGCGGCAACAATTCGACGGTGGGATTGGGCATGGGAATCCTCTGAAATTCAATCAAAACGGAAGCGCCAGGTCGGGCGCCACCTCATGGAGCGCATCGCCGAAACGCTTGCGGATTCGCTCGAGCGCCTCTTCCGTATCTCCCTCGAGACGGATCACGACGACGGGGGTCGTATTCGATGCGCGGGCGAGCGCGAAGCCGTCCTTCCATTCGACGCGCACGCCGTCGATCTTGATGATGTCTTCGGCGTCGTCAAAGTGAAGCTTTTCCTGCAACAGGCGGATGAAGGCGTGCTGTTCGCCCTCGGCCATCGGAATGTGCAGTTCGGGCGTGTTCACGGCGCTCGGCAACGCTTCGAGACGGGCGGAGGGATCCTTTTCGCGCGAGAGGATTTCGAGAAGTCGAGCGCCGGCATAGACGCCGTCGTCAAAGCCCGGCCAACGACCGTCGTTGAAGAAGAGATGCCCCGACATTTCGCCCGCAAAGGGCGCGCCCGTTTCGCGCAGCTTCGCCTTGACCAGCGAGTGTCCCGTGCGGCTGATCGTCGGAACGCCGCCGTGCTCGCGGATCCAGGGCACAAGCGCACGCGTGCATTTGACGTCGTACACGATCTGGGCGCCCGGATGAGTGCGAAGCACGTCTTCAGCAAAGAGCATCATCTGACGGTCGGGATAAATGATCTGACCGGACTTCGTCACGACGCCGAGGCGGTCGCCGTCGCCGTCGAAGGCAAGTCCCACTTCCGCGTCGGACGCGCGCACGAGCGCCTGCAGGTCCTCCAGGTTGGCGGGCTTCGACGGATCGGGGTGATGATTCGGGAAATGTCCGTCGATCTCCGTAAAGAGCGGCAGCACCCGGCAGCCGAGTCCGTGATAGAGACGTTCGGCGAGGGGGCCCGCCACGCCGTTGCCGCCGTCGACGGCGATCGTCATAGAACGCGCAAGCGTAACGTCGCCGAGCACCTTCTCGAGGTAGGGCGCAACGGCGTCCACCGTCTTGCGCGTTCCCGGCGTCTCGGCCTCGAACCACTCGCGCTTTTCAATTCGTTCGCGGATCTTCTGGATCTGGTCGGCAAAGAGCGTAACGCCCGCCACCATCATCTTGAGACCGTTGTACTCGGGGGGATTGTGCGAACCCGTGACGGCCACGCCCGTTCCCGTTCCGTAATAATTTGTTGCGAAATAAAGGACGGGAGTCGGCGCCATGCCGATGTCGATCACGTCGATGCCCGTCGAGAGGACGCCCTCGACAAGCGCATCGGCCAAACGTTCGCCCGAGAGTCGTCCGTCTCGCCCGACGCAGAACGCCTTGACGTCGGCCTCACGGGCCATGGAACCGAGCACTCGGCCTACGGCGCGAACGACTTCGGTCGTCAGCGTCACGTCGACAACCCCACGGATGTCGTACGCTTTGAAAATGGATGCATCCAGCATGTTCAATCACCCGGAATCTGGAAATAAGCTGAAAGGATGTATGTTAGCAAAGGCCCCTACCTCTTCGGAATGAGCCCCCTGACCATGGGATACAATGTAGCGCACCTGAGCTAGCTCCGAACGGGCGGCACACGCCCACTTGCCCATGAATAAAGCACAAATTCTTTCCGCGAACGTCCTCGTCACGGGCGACGCCATGCTCGACCGTTACTGGTTCGGCGACGCCGAGCGCATTTCTCCCGAAGCGCCGGTGCCCGTCGTGCGGGTCGTCCGCTCCGAAGAACGTCTCGGCGGCGCCGCCAACGTCGCGCTCAACATCGCGCATGTAGGCGCCCGCGCCACCCTTCTCTCCGTTGTGGGAGAAGACACCGCAGGACGCCGCATCGAAGAGCTCCTTCAGAAGGAGGGGATCGAAGCGGCCCTGCAGTTCGATCCGACGCTCTCCACCACGGAAAAACTCCGCATCGTCGCCCGGCAGCAGCAGATGCTCCGTTGCGACTTCGAATCCCACCCCGACGCCGAAGCGCTTTTGCACCACCTCGACCTCTTCAATCGCCATCTCGAGAAGACCGACGCTCTCGTGCTCTCCGACTATGGCAAGGGCGGCCTCACGCACATCACGAAGATGATCGAGTGCGCCCGCGCAAAGGGCTGTCCCGTGCTCGTCGACCCCAAAGGGGACGACTACGAGCGCTACCGCGACGCCACGGTGATCACGCCCAACCGCTCCGAACTGCGGCAGGTCGTCGGCGCCTGGAAGAGCGAAGCGGATCTTCTCGAGCGCGCGCAGAACCTGCGCGCAGAACTCAACCTCGAATACCTCCTTCTCACCCGCAGTGAGGAAGGAATGACGCTCTTTTCCGACGACGGCGCCATGACCGTTCCCGCGCAGGCCCGCGAAGTCTTCGACGTTTCGGGCGCAGGCGACACCGTCATCGCCGTCCTTGCCACGCTCGTCGCCGCGGGCGTTCCGATCCCCGAAGCCGTCGCTACCGCCAACCGTGCGGGCGGCATCGTTGTCGGCAAACTCGGAACGGCCTCCGTCACGTATGAAGAACTTTTTTCCTAAGGAAGGATCATCATGAGCATCCTCGTAACCGGCGCGGCCGGCTTCATCGGCTGCAACAACGTTCTGGCGCTCAATCGCCGCGGCGTGACCGACATCATTGCAGTGGACAATCTCGAAAAGAGCGAGAAATTTCTCAATCTCGCCCAGTGCCAGATTTCGGACTACTTCGACAAGCGCGACTTCATCGCGCGCGTGCGGGCGGGGACCGCTCCGAAGCCCGAAGCGATCTTCCACCAGGGCGCCTGCTCGGACACGATGGAGCAGGACGGCGTCTACATGATGGAGAACAACTACCGCTACACGCTCGACCTCTACCGCTGGGCGCAGTCGCTGCACATTCCCTTCATCTACGCGTCCTCGGCCGCCACCTACGGCGCCAAGACGACCTTCCGTGAAGAACTCGAATTCGAAGGTCCCCTCAACGTATACGGCTACTCGAAGTTCCTCTTCGATCAGGTACTTCGCCGCGAATTCGACTATCTGCGCTCCCCGGTGATCGGTCTGCGCTACTTCAACGTCTACGGTCCGCACGAACAGCACAAGGGACGCATGGCTTCCGTCGCCTTCCATCAGTACTTCCAATACCGCCGCACGGGAAAGGTGAAGCTCTTCGAAGGGTGCCTCGGCTACGGCAACGGCGAACAGCTGCGCGACTTCGTCTACATCGACGACGTCACGAACGTTCTCATGCACTTCCTCGACCATCCGGTCTCGGGCATCTACAACTGCGGCACGGGCCGCGCCCAACCCTTCAACGACGTGGCCCTTTCCGTCATCAACAGCCTTCGCCGCCACGAAGGGAAGGACTCGCTCACGCTCTCCGAAGCCGTCTCGTCGGGAGAACTCGAGTACATCGACTTCCCCGAAGCGCTCAAGGGGAAGTACCAGGCCTACACTCAGGCCGACCTCACGAAGCTTCGCGAAAGCGGCTGCGACGTTCCCTTCCGAAGCGTCGAGGAAGGCGTCTCGGCCTACATGGACTACCTTCTCGAAGCCCACCCGGACGTGGAAGCCTGATGCAGAAAGCCGCCTTTCTTGACCGTGACGGCGTGATCAACGCCGATCACGGTTACGTGAGCCGCCCCGAAAACTTCGAGTGGCTCCCCGGCGTCTTCGAAGCCTGCCGCGAACTCGGTCGGCTCGGGTACGTGCTCGTCGTCGTGACCAATCAGTCGGGCATCGCCCGGGGGTACTACGGTGAAGACGACTTCCTGCGTCTCACCGCCTGGATGAATGAGCGTTTCGCCGACGAAGGCGTTTCGATCGCGGGGGTCTACTACTGCCCGCATCATCCGGAAAAGGGAATCGGCGCGTACAAACAGGCCTGCGACTGCCGCAAACCCGAGCCCGGAATGCTTCTGCGCGCCGCCCGCGAGCTCTCGCTCGACCTCTCGCAGAGCGTCATGTTCGGCGACAAGCCGGGCGACATGACCGCAGCCCGCCGGGCGGGCGTTCCGGTTCGCATTCAGGTCGGCACCGATGCCGAGGCACTTCCCGAACCCTCTCCCGACGCTACGCAGACGGCTCTGTCCCTCCTCGAGGGCGTCAGGATTTTGTCCGATTTCCAACCTGCCGTCTCCTAAAGGCGGCTCCGAACGGCCGGAACGTTTCCGGCCGACCGTTTTTAACTTCAACGACGGCCGCGGCACCGCGCCGTGGCCCAACGCAAAGGAGGATGCGCCCCTTCGGCACGCCCGCCGGAGAAAAGGCGCTCAAACCGCACCATGAAACCCGTTCGCAAAGTCGTATTCCCCGTCAACGGCCTCGGCACGCGTTTTCTTCCCGCCACGAAGGCGATGCCTAAGGAAATGCTTCCGATCGTCGACAAACCCCTGATTCAGTACGCCGTGGAAGAAGCCGCCCGCGCGGGCATCACGGAGATGATCTTCGTCACGGGCCGCAACAAGCGCGCGATTGAAGACCATTTCGACGCCCACCCCGAACTCGAACGCGAACTTGAAGAAAAGGGCAAGGACGAACTTCTCGAAATCGTACGCAGCATTCTCCCGCACAACATTCACTGCATTTACCTGCGTCAGCCCAAGGCGCTCGGTCTCGGCCACGCCGTGCTCTGCGCGCAGCCCGTGGTCGGGGACGATCCCTTCGCCGTGATCCTCGCCGACGACCTCATTGACGCCCCGAAGGGTTGCATCGGTCAGCTTATCGAAGCCCGCGCGAGCGTAGGCGGCGGCTCGGTCGTAGCCGTTCAGGACGTTGCTCCCGAAGAAACGAAGAAGTACGGGATCGTAAGCGTGGACGATGGTTCCCTTACGACGCCGCGCGTGCGCGGGATCGTGGAAAAGCCCGATCCCTCCGTGGCCCCCTCGCGCATGGCCGTCATCGGCCGCTACGTGTTCGAAGCCGACATCTTCGATCATCTAGCCCGCCTGCAGCCCGGCGTCGGCGGTGAAATTCAGCTCACCGACGGCATCGCCGCGTCGCTGGAGAACGTGCCGACCTACGCCCACCGCTTCGAAGGCACGCGTTTTGACTGCGGCAGCAAGCAGGGTTTCATCGACGCGACGGTTCACTTCGCGCGCAAGCGCGGCTTTGAAATTCACTGACCGCCGCGCACCTTGCGCAACAGCGCCGTGGTGGAGCGTTCGTGCTCGAACGTGACCGTCACGGTGCGCCCGCCCCAGGCGGCGACGAGCTTGGCTTCGGGAAGATCCTCGATGCGGTAGTCGCCGCCTTTTACATAAATGTCGGGGCGAGCCTTCTCCACGGCCTCGAGCGGGACCTTGTCGGGAAAAACGACGACGAGGTCCGTGCTCTCGAGCGCCGCCACGACGGCCGCCCGGTCGGCTTGCGTATTGATCGGACGATCGTCTCCTTTTCCGAGCATCTTCACCGAACGGTCGCTGTTGACGGCGACAACGAGACTCGCGCCGAGCGCTCTGGCCTGCGCGAGATAAGTCACGTGCCCGCGGTGAAGAATATCGAAAACGCCGTTCGTGAAGACGACGGGTTTGGGGAGCGCCGCCGCACGTTCGGAGAGTTCCTCCATCGTGCAGATTTTCTTCTCAAAGGCGGGGGGCGGACAACGCGTGCTCATGACTCTCTGTTCCCGGGATTAAAATGTAGATCCTTTCATCTTACCGAAGCCGCAGCGCTCCATGACGAATCCTCCCCTTTTTGCCGTCGGCGATGTTCAGGGCTGCCTGCAAAGCCTGGACGAACTCCTTGAACTCCTCCCGGGAAACGCGGAACTTCTCTTCCTCGGCGACCTCGTCAACCGCGGTCCCGAATCCCTCGGCGTGTTGCGGCGCATCCGCTCGCTCGGCTCCCGCGCGCGCTTTCTGCTCGGCAATCACGACCTACACCTTCTCGCCATCGCCGCGGGCTTTGCATCGCCCCACAAGAAGGACACGCTCGACGACGTCCTCGGCGCGCCCGACCGGGACGAACTCATCGACTGGCTTCGCCGCGGCCGTCTTCTCATCGAAGACCGGGGCGTCGTTTTTGTCCATGCCGGACTCAATCCCGCGTGGAGTCTCGAAGACGCCCGGGCGCTCGCGCGCGAAATGGAGACGGGCCTCTGCGGCAACGACTGGCGCGAGATGTTCCGCGACATGTACGGCAACACGCAGTGGTCGACCGGACTCACGGGGGCGCAGCGCCGAAGAGCCGTCTTCAACAGCTTCTCGCGCATCCGTTTCGTGGACCGCTACACGGGAGAGTTGGACTTCGATCAGAAGGAAGGACTCGAAGGCGTGCCCGAGCGTCTCGTTCCCTGGTTTGAATTCACGGACCGCCGCAGTGAAAACGTACCGATTTGCTTCGGGCACTGGTCCATGCTGGGCCTCAAAAATGAAACGACCCTGATGTCGATCGACACAGGGTGCTTGTGGGGCGGCGCGCTTACCGCCCTCAACATCGAGACGCGGAAAGTCGTGCAGGTGAGCTGCCCCATGTGGGCCGATCCCCTGCGTTACTCCTCCAAAAAGCGCTGAGTTCAGTCGTGCCGAAGCGCCGCCTCGCGGCGCTGACGGGCAGCCTCTTCCTTCGCCGCCGTGGCGTCGGGAACGCCGAGCGCCGCGGACATGACGGCGGAGGTTTGCGCACAAAGCGTCTTGCGATCCACGCCCGAAGAAGAAATCGGTTCGAGCACCTGCACCTCGGCTTCAAGCCCCGAAGAAAAGACGATTCGCTTCATAACGGTGAAAAGCGGAATGGCGCCCGCGTAGGAGGGAATCGTCGTGATCTCTCCATTCTGCGTGTAACGAATCACCACGGGGATGAGCTCCGCCTCGGTCGCCACGGCCGAAGCAAATAGGTTCGCGTAGAAGGGAAGAAGCACGCGTCCCTCTCCCGTCGTTCCTTCCGGGAAGAACAATACGGATTCGCCCGCCCGAAGGGTCTCGTTCATTTTTTCCGCCATTTCCAGCACGGCGCGGCGGCGGCTGCGGTCAATGAAGAGCGTCCCCGCAGCACGGGAAATCAAACCGAAGACGGGCCAGGACTCGATTTCTTTTTTAGCTACGAAGCGCACCGGCAGGATCGAATCCAAGAGGAAGATGTCCAGAAACGAGATGTGGTTCGAACAGATCATGTACCCCGTCTTCCCCTGACGGTGCGCGAGCGTCACCGCATCCCGGTCGGGAATCCCGCCCGAAACCTTGACGCGCACCCCCATGATGCGGGGCACGGTACGGGCGAGGCGCCGAATCCACGCGGCACGGCTCCCGTCAGTCAGAACGGGAAGCACCAGGACCGCGAAGAAGATCAGAAAGAGAATGTAGAGCGCGATAAGCAGAAAACGGAAACTGCCGATGAGATAACGCATGTAAAACTCGCTTAGGACTGCGCGGAGGATTCGTCGAAAAACTGCTGAAGTAACAGGGCGGCGGAACGGTCGTCGATCTTCTCCCGCCCCGATTCCACCACGACGGAGGAATATCGTTCGTCCACTTCATAGACGTGCCTGCGAAAACGCCCCCCCAATTGCCGGGCAAAACGCCGGCAGCGCAACGTGTGCTCCGATTCACTTCCGTCTCCGTGAAGCGGCACGCCCACAACGAAGGCCACGGGATTCCATTCCTCACAAAGGGCCGAGAGCCGCTGCCAACGATCCTCGCGTGTGACAGCGTGAAGGATGACGAGCGGACTGGCCGACTGCGTAAGCGTATTGCCTACGGCCACGCCAATGCGCGCGAGGCCGTAATCGAGGGCAAGAATCGTGCCTTCCGGAACAGTTTTTTTCATGATGACTGCAACCAAAAACCTTCCGATACCGAGTTCAACACCCCGGTCGGACGGGAGAGCGAATCGAATTTCTTTGCGGGACACCCGTCCCGGAAAAACAGAGCGGTATTTTATCCGATACGGCGCGACGGATCCGAAAGGTTTATACTTCTCGGCTTCTCAAAAAACCGACCCCTTTCCCTATTATTCGGTCCCATTCTTTTTCTTCCGAGAAACACCATGCCCGAAAACGTTCTCGATCAATTGTGAGAAATGTTCCGCGCGGGCGGCGCGGAGTTTCGCGTGCTGCACCACGAGGCGGCAGGCAAGACCAGCCAGTCCGTCGCCGAAATCCGCGGCACCGAACTCGGTCAGGGCGCCAAGGCGCTGTGCTGCACCGTCAAGGGCAACGGCGTCAAATGTCACGTGCTCGCCGTTTTGCCCGCCGACAAACAGGCCGATCTTCCGAAACTCGCCGCTGCGCTCGGCGGTCGCCGCGCCTCGCTCGCGAGCCCCGACGAAGTCCGCGAACTGACGGGATGCGTCTTCGGTGCTGTTCCGCCCGTGAGTCTGCATCCCGACCTGCGCCTCGTGGCTGATCCTTCGCTCTACGAACGCTACGACGAGCTCGCCTTCAATGCCGGCGCCCTCGACACGTCGATCATCATCCGCACCGAGGATTACCGCCGCATAGTGGCGCCCGAACCCGTCTCCTTCATCAAGGCCTGACCACCCGAACCTTCTTCGTCCGACTTTGCCATGATCACCAGCTTCAATGAAATTCTTTCGAGCGCTCTGACGCCGACCATGCTCATTTCGGGCGTCGGCCTCATGATGCTCTGCATGACCAACCGCTACAACAGCACGACTGACCGCATCCGCAAACTCATCAAGCGTCGCGAAGCGTCGGGTCTCAAGAACGAGCCCTGCATCGACACGGAAATCCGCTACGTCTTTCGCCGCGCCGCGCTTCTGCGTCACGCCATGCTCTGCATTTCGAGTTCCGCAGTCTGCACGGGCTTTCTCGTCGCCACGAGCGTGGCGAGCCACTTCATCAACACGGATCTGACGTCGCTTGCGGTCCTGTGGCTCTTCCTCTCGATCGGGCTCATTCTGCTCTCTTCCCTTTTCTTCCTCTTTGAAGTGCTCACTTCGCTCAAAGCGCTCGGCATCGCCGTTTCGAACCTGCCGGGCAAGCGCAAGAAGCACTACGCCCGTTTCTACTAAAGGGAGGCCATCGTGATTTTTTCCGAACTCAACACGATCGTTTCTCAGGCCCTCACGCCGATCACTCTCATTTCCGGCGTCGGCATTCTCATGCTCTGCATGACCGCGCGTTACAACCACGCCACCGAACGCATCCGTCAGCTCATGGAAAAGCGCGAGGCTTCGGGCACAACCGTCGAACCCGACATCGACGCGGAAATCGACCTCATCTTCCACCGTGCGGCCCTGTTGCGCTCCGCCACCATCACCGTCGTGCTTTCGGCCTTTTGCTCGGGCCTCATGGTGCTCACGGGGCTCTTGAGCGGCATCCTTGACGTTTCGCTCGTCGGCCTGCAGTCAACGCTTCTCGTCTCGGCCATCTTCTGCATCGTCGTCTCGACGCTCTTTTTCTCGGCCGAAGTGACGGTTTCCCTGCACGCGCTTGCGCTCGTCGTCGAGCACCTGCCCGAAAACGAGGCCGCCGCGAAACAATCTGCCTGAGGCTCAGTGCATGTACCCCCAGCGGAAATAAAGCCCGCTGTCCTCTCCAAAGGTTTTCCCCCAGAGGAGATACACGGGGCCGACGTAGGTGTCGAGCTCCACGTAGAGCGATATGGCCTTTTTCCAGTCGTCGTAGGACGAATCATATTCGGAGGACTCGGAGCGGTTCCAAGCCCGCCCCGCTTCGAGAGAGCCTCCGAACCACACGGGCATCCCGATGTCGAGCTGATCCGACATGTTCCGCGCAAGCCCGATCGCCCCGAACTGCTTGTCGGACCCCGACCATCGGCCATCGGGACTGCCCGAGAGATGCCCCGCCCCGCCCAACTGGTATTCGCCGTGACGGGTGGAACGTCCCGCTTCGAACGTGCCCGTGGCGGTCCAACGCCCGAAGGAAACGGGCATCATGAAGCTCACCTCGTACGAATTGTGGCCGCCCGCGTCACCCGCGGCGTCGCCCTCGGAGAGTTCCCATGAAGCGGAAAGTCTCCATCCCTTCGTCGGGAAGGCGACGCGGTCGAGCGTGTCGAGATAGAGGTCCGCCATCGCGACCCCCGAAGAACTGCTTCCGCCGCCGGGCGCCGAGCCGATCACCCGCGTCGTGTCGCGGTTGACCCAGCCAACGCCCCCGGCAATCACGCCGAGATCCCACAATTCCCGTCCGAGCCGCACCTGCGCGCGGTACTCCTCATTGCTCCAGCGGTGTCGGGCCTTTCCGTCCTGATAGACGTCGTAGCTCGTCTCTTCAAAGCTCAGTCTCGGCATAAGGAACCAGGGCGATCCCGGTCCCAACGGCTGCACGAATTCGCTCGAAAACCCCTTGGTTTCACCCAACTGCACCTGATTGCGCCACTGTCCGCCCCAGGAGTTCATCCACCCCCAGGTGTGCGAGAGGATCAGATTGAAGTCCGAATGATCCCGAAAGTCCGACTCGACGGCCCCGCCGAAGCGGAGGGAGGAGTATCCGGGTTTGAGTTCCTGAGGTTTGAACACCAGCACCGACGTGCCGTCGGGACCGGGCTCAAAGGAATACGTCACCTGCGTGAAGTCGCCCGAAGCCCAAATCCGGCGGGCCGAGTCGGCCACCTCTTCATTCGAGACATCGCGCTCGCGCGGCAGATTGGCCATCGCAACGACGGCTTCCGGATTGACCGTGGTGAGCCCTTCGACGCGCACGTCCGCAATGCGGACCTTCGTCTCTTCCGAAGCCCGCCTCGGCATGCCCGCGAGATGCTGCTCGTTCCAGGCCGCATAGAGTGCGGGATCGGACGAAAGCTTCGCCAGACGGTCCTTTACCTTAAGTGCCGCCTCGTAACCCGCGTCGATGATGGCGGGGCTCTTTTTGAGATCCGCGCTCGTGAAGGCCGACAAATCGGGCGTGATCAGAATGTCGCGCTCCGTCAACTGCTCCATCGACCGGCGCACGCTCTGCTCCGTGAGCAGATTCACCATCTGCGCCGAAACGTCGAGGAAATTCGTGATTTCCTCGCGCTTGGCCAGGGGAGTTCCGGCATTCACGGCGATGACGATGTCGGCGCCGAGCTCCCGAGCGAGTTCCACGGGCAGATTGTCGACGAGTCCTCCGTCCACAAGCAGCATTCCTTGGTATTCCACAGGAGCGAAGGCGGCGGGCACCGACATGGATGCGCGCATCGCCTCGCGCAGCGTGCAGTTCTTCTGCATCACGACGCGGCGCCCGTTCACGAGGTCCGTCGCAGGCGCCGCAAAGGGAATGGCAAGATTCGAGAGGTCCTGGATGTGATTGACCGCTCCGACGTGCTTGGAGAGAAAAATGTCGAGTTCCTGCGAGGGAAAGACCTCTTCGGGCAAACGCACGTGGCCGGCCCGGTCAATTTTGAGTCCGCCCGTAGTGAGGCCGGAGTAATCGTCGAGCTTCTGCAGCCACGGAATGTGCCGACGCTCGCCGCGCAGGGCGAGCATTTTGTCCCAATCGACGCCGAGCACGATTTTGCCGACCTCGTCGGCACTGTACCCCGCCGCATAGGCGCCGCCCACCATCGAACCCATGGAGGTTCCCGTCACCACGTCGATCTTGACGTTCAGTTCTTCGAGGACCTTGAGAACGCCCACGTGCGAAAAGCCCCGGGCGCCGCCGCCCGAGAGCACGAGTCCGACGCAGGGACGACCCTGAGCCCGGCACGCGGCGCGCACTTCCTCGGGCGTCTTGGCCCACGCGTTTTGTCCGAACAATAGTAATACCGCCATCGCCGCCGTCATCGGGCCAGCCGCCGAGCGAAAGTTCATAACGCTGTCGGTCGCGTCCTCCCCGTCTTCCGACGGGGAAAAACGCGCCGCCTCCTCCTCAGGTTCGAACGGATCTCTCCGTTGTTTCGGGAACGCACCACGCAGGAAACGCCTCGTCAAACGGATACAATCTCAGGGAATCTTTCTCTCTTCCTCTCCTCGGCAGCGACGAGCAGAGGAAGAAATCGACCTTTTAAGTGTAATGGGGGTTGCGTTCTCAATTTCGAAACGTCTCCCCGTCTACGGGATTTCATTCATGCGCATTCTTCTCACGGGCGGCACCGGCTTCATCGGTTCGCACACCGCCGCGCTTCTCCTCGAAGCCGGACACGACGTCGTGCTCTACGACAACCTCTCCAACAGCCGCGCCGAAGTCGTCGATCGGCTCGAGCGCATCACCGGGCGCCGTGCCGAACTCGTGATCGGCGACATTCGCGACGAAGAAGCCATGCGGCGCGCCCTTCACGATCACCGCATCGAGGCCGTCATTCACTTCGCCGGGCTCAAGGCAGTCGGCGAATCGGTGGAAAAACCCCTCGAATACTACGACAACAATATCGTCGGCACACTGCGGCTTCTCGAAGCGATGCGGGCCGAAGGCGTGAAGTCCCTTATCTTCAGTTCGTCCTCCACCGTTTACGGCACGCCCATGTCGCTTCCGCTCACGGAGGAGATGCCCACGGGAGAAGCCACCAACCCGTACGGCCGCACGAAACTGCACATCGAACAGATTCTTGCCGACTGCGCCAAGGCGGATCCCGAACTGCGCGTCGTCTGTCTGCGCTACTTCAATCCGATCGGAGCGCATCCCTCGGGACTCATCGGCGAAGACCCCAACGGCATCCCGAACAATCTCCTTCCTTATGTGGCGCGCGTTGCGCACGGACGTCTTCCCAAGGTCCGCGTCTTCGGCAACGACTACCCTACGCCCGACGGCACGGGCGTGCGCGACTACATTCACGTCATGGATTTGGCCGAAGGACACGTGAAGGCGCTCCCCTACGTTACGACGCATCCGGGTTGGATCGCGATCAACCTCGGCTGCGGACGCGGCTACAGCGTTCTGGAAGTCATCCGCGCCTTCGAAAAGGCGAGCGGACAAAAAATTCCGTTTGAAATCGTTCCGCGCCGCGAAGGCGACATCGCCGCGAACTGGGGCGATCCTTCACGCGCCGAAAAACTTCTCGGTTGGCGGGCCCGCTACGACATTGACGACATGTGCCGCGACGCTTGGCGCTTCGAGTCGATGCTCGAAAACTGATCCTTCTTGGGCGTCACCGTTCGGCTTCGGGCGGCGGCGCCTTTTTCCTCACCGAAGAAGTTATCCACAGGTTCGCGGAAAGCGACAACCACTTGATAACAGAGTTATCCACACCATTTTGCCAACTCTCCGTAGGAATTTCCGAGATCCCTTTCGTTTTTCCACAGACTAGCCGGCAATTGGCCGGTTGAGCGGGATCAGTGAGTGGAGCGGCCGAGAGTCCCGAAAGCGCCGCGCTCCAGACCCCGGCGTGCGCTTCGTCGTGACGAAGCGCAGAGGAGAGAATGAAGCGTGCCTCCTCCAGGCGAGAAACATAATCGCCCCGCTCGACGTAGTGTTCGATTTCCATCCCTCGGGGTTCGGGATATTCCGTCAGGACGCGCAGGAGCCACGCCGCAAACGCATCCGTTTCGGAGGGTTTTCCCACCTGTTTGTCGACGACGCGCAGAGCTTCGCCCCGGGCGGCCTTGGTGAGGATCGCATCGACGAAGTCGCGCTCCCCCGAATGCAGCCACCCCGCGCGCACGATGTAGCCCGCGGCGCCCGAACGCAGCACGGCGTACTCGCCTTCTTCCTTGGAGCGCCCGTAAGGCCCCCGTGCCGAAGGACGATCCCGTTCGCACCAGGGCGCCTCACCTTCCCCAGAAAACACGTAGTCCGTGCTGACCTGCAGAATTCTCGTTCCCGCGGCCCGGGCCGCTTCGGCGACGAATCCGGCACCCTCCGCATTCACGCGTCCGTATTCGTAGAGTCGGTCTTCGGGCGCGCGCGTCACCGCGGCGGCGTTTACGACCCAATTGGGTCGAAACGCGCTCATGCACCGCTCGAGCGCGGAGCGACTCGTAATATCGAGCCGACCCTTCGGGAGACTCCAAACCGTCAGGTCGGGCCTTGTTGCCGCCGCCCGCGAGAGGGCGCGCCCGAGTCGTCCGTCCGCCCCCGTAATTAAACACCGCATTCTTTTTCTACTCCCAAAATGTCGCGCAGATAAGGCGCCGTGGGCGTATCGCCCGCGGCCAGTTCCTCGGGCGTTCCTTCGGCCATGATCCGACCGCCTGCGGCGCCGCCCTCGGGGCCGAGTTCCACCACCCGGTCGGCAAAGGCGATGACGCGCGGGTCGTGCTCCACGACCAGCACGGTGTTGCCCGCCTCGACCAAACGGTCAAGAGTCTGCAAAAGCTTTGCTACGTCGGCCGGGTGCAGGCCCACCGTCGGTTCGTCAAGAACGAAGAGCGTTCTTCCCGTACTCGGCCTCGCCAGTTCCGTCGCAAGTTTCAGGCGCTGCGCCTCGCCGCCCGAGAGACTCGGCGCGCTCTGTCCGAGCCGAATGTAACCAAGCCCCACTTCCGTGAGCAACGCGAGTCGCCGCTTGAGCGCCGGATGATTGGCGAAAACGTCCGAAGCCTCCTCCACCGTAAGCGCAAGCACTTCGCTGATATTGAGGCCCTTGTAGCGGACTTCGAGTGTTTCGCGGTTGAAGCGCTCTCCGTGACAGACGTCGCAGGGCACGTAGACGTCGGGCAAAAACTGCATGGCGACCCGAACGACGCCGTCTCCGCCGCAGGCTTCGCAGCGTCCCCCCTTGACGTTGAAGCTAAAGCGGTTGGCGTCGTACCCGCGCTCCTTTGCGGTGAGCGTCGAAGCAAACACCTCGCGAACGGGACCGTAGAGGCCGGCGAAGGTCGCCACGTTGGAGCGCGGCGTCCGACCGACGGGCGAGGCGTCAACCGTGAGAATCTTGTCGAAGAGATCGGCGTTTTCGATCCGCTCGAAGGGGAGAACCTCCTCGCGTGCGCCCATGTATCGGTTTCTCAGCGCCCGGCAAAGCGTGTCGTTGACGAGCGACGACTTTCCCGCGCCCGACACCCCGGTGACGGCCACGAAAAGACCCTCGGGAATCGAAAGCGTAACGCCCTGCAGGTTGTGCCCCTTCGCGCCGACGAGGCGCAGGAAGCGACTGGGCCTGCGCCGCGGGCGTTTTTCGCCGAAATCGGCGCGGCCCGACAAAAACCGTCCCGTGAGCGACCGCTCGTTTCGGGCCACGTCCTCCGGTCGGCCCGCGGCGAGCAGTTCACCGCCCGTTTCTCCCGCGCCCGGCCCCATGTCGACAAGCCAGTCGGCCGTTTTCATCACCGTTTCGTCGTGCTCGACCATCACGACGGTGTTTCCCTGCTCCTGCAGATTGCGGATCGCTCGAATGAGGCGGTCGTTGTCCCGCGGATGCAGGCCCACGCTCGGCTCGTCGAGAACGTAGAGCACGCCCGTGAGCCCCGACCCGAGCTGACCCGCCAACCGAATCCGCTGCGCTTCGCCCCCCGAGAGCGTGTCGGCGGAGCGCCCGAGCGTCAGATATGGAACCCCCACCAATAGGAGAAAACGCAGACGGTCGCGGATGAGCGCAAGAAGGGGCGTCGCCACGACAGTCTTGCCGCCCGAAACGGAATAGTCTTCGAAATACCGGGCGAGATCCGCAAGCGGCATAGAGAGAATTTCCGGAAACGTCCTGCGCATCTCTCCCTCTCCGATCCAGACGCTTCGCCCGTAAAGACCGATTCCCGAGCCGCCGCAGGTTCGACAGGGCCGAAGTCTGCGATAGTCCGACAGTCCCTTTTGCAGGGCGGCGTCACCGGTGCGCCAGGCCGCCTCGAGCTCACTGCGGATTCCTTCGTACACCGATTCCCGTCCCGACCAGAGCGCATCGCGCTGCTCCTCGGCGAGCATCTTCCACGGTCGCCCCGTGTCGATGTCGAGACGCCGGCAGGCCTCCTCCACAGAAGTCCACCGTACGCCCGAAGAAGGATTCCACCCCCGCAGAGCCCCCGCTTCGAGCGACTTTCCCTCGTCTTCCACGAGAGCTTCGAGTGCAAAAACCGATTTCTCCCCCGTGCCACCGCATTCCGGACAGCAACCCAAAGGATGGTTCGGAGAGAAGAGTTTCGGTTCCAAAAGCGGGGAGCGGTAGTCGCAGACGGGGCAGGCGAAGTTCGTCGAAAATCCGTAGAGGGTCCGCGAATCCATTTCCCGCACGAGGACGCGGCCGTTTCCGATTTTGGCGGCAGACTCGAAACTTTCGGCCAAACGCTCGCGCTGCTCATCTCGCACGCGCAAGCGGTCAACGACGAGTTCAAGCGACGCGGTGCGCTCCGGCAGGTCGACCGCCTCTTCCATTTCGTGCACGACGCCCTCGGCCACGAAGCGCGTATAACCCTTCGCGCTCCAGGGCGCGAGTCGGCGGACCGTCACTTCGTCCGACTGCGAAAGCGGTGCGGTAATGAGAATCCGCAACTCGACGGATCGTTCTAGCGTGCGCTCGACCATTTCCGCTACGGTCTGCGCGGAAAGGGGTTCACCGTGTTCCGGGCAGAAGGGCTGTCCCGTACGGGCGAAAAGCAGACGCAGCGCGTCGGAGAGTTCCGTAATCGTGCCGACGGTGGAGCGGGGATTTCTCACCAAAGTCTTTTGTTCGATCGCAACGGCGGCGGGGAGATTATCAATCGTCTCCACATCCGCCCTCGGCAGAAGATCCATCGCCTGCCGCGCTCGAATCGAAAGGCTCTCCACGTATCGTCTCTGCGCCTCGGCGTAGAGCGTATCGAAGGCGAGCGAACTCTTCCCCGAGCCCGATACGCCCGAGATGACCGTAACGGCATTGAGCGGAATCTCCACCGAGACGTTCTTCAGGTTGTGCGTGCGCGCTCCCCGCACACGAATGACTTTAGGATTCGGCATCTCGGTTCCTTAAGGAAAAGGGCTTGGCGGCTCCGTTAGACTTTGCACCTTTCCAACCAAACAGAAATCGCAAAATGAGCCAGGAACAGGAAATCGATGTGCAGGCGGGCAAAATGACCCGTCCGGAAATCAAGGCGAGCGCCTCCCTTGCCGGAATTTTTGCGCTTCGAATGCTCGGGCTCTTCCTTATCTTACCCGTCTTCGCGGTTTACGCTCACAAGATCCCCGGCGGCAACGACGAGTTTCTCGTGGGTCTGACGCTCGGCATTTACGGTCTTACGCAAGGCCTCCTGCAGATTCCCTTCGGCGTCGCCAGCGACCGCTGGGGCCGCAAACCCGTGATCGTCGTCGGACTTCTCATCTTCGCCGTAGGGAGTTTCCTTGCCGCCTTCGCCGATCAGATCGGCCTCGTCATGTTCGGCCGCGCCCTGCAGGGGGCGGGCGCCATTTCGGCCGCCGTCACGGCGATGATTTCCGACAGCGTGCGCGAGCGCGTCATCACGAAGGCCATGGCGATGGTGGGGGCTTCGATCGGCCTTACTTTCGCGCTTTCGCTCGTCATCGCGCCGCCCCTGAACGAGCTTTTCGGCGTTCCGGGACTCTTCGTCATCACGGGCCTTCTCGCCCTTTCGGCCCTGCCCGTGATTCTCTACGTCGTCCCCAATCCGCCCAAGTCCGCCGCGGGCGAAGAAAAGCGCACGAGCCGCTGGCAGGACGTAGCCTTCGACCCGGAACTCCTGCGGCTCAATTTCGGGATATTCTCCCTTCACGCCGTGCTCACGGCGATCTTCGTCGTCGTGCCGGGACGGCTCGAGTCGATGGATCTTCCCGTCCTGCACCATTGGTACGTCTACCTTCCCGCGGTCCTTTTCGGTTTTGCGCTGATGGTGGCGCCCATCCGTTGGGCCGAACGCACGCAAAACGTCACGACTCTCGTTCGTCGGGCGATCCTTCTCATGACCGCCACCTTCGGGCTCTTCACCTACCTGATGCATTCCATCTGGGAGATCGCGTTCCTCCTCGCGCTCTTTTTCACGTGCTTCAACGTGCTGGAAGCAACCCTCCCCGGACTCATTTCGCGATTTTCCCCCCGAGAGAGCAAGGGACTCGCGTTGGGAATTTACAACACCACGCAGAACATCGGACTTTTCGCGGGAGGCGCCGTTGGCGGATGGCTTGCGAAGCACTTCTGCGCCGAAACCGTCTTTGTCGCAGCCGCTTTGCTCATGATCCTCTGGTACTTCGTCGCCCGGGGTCAGTCGGAGCCCGGCCGCAAAAAGCGTACCGACGCGACTCGGTGACGAAGTGCGTGTCGATGCGCTACAAATTGTCGCGTTCCTTCGGTAGAATGAACCTCGCTTCGGAAGATCTCCGAGCACAGGTTGGCTGACTCTCACGCCGAGCATGTCCTCCGCCGGAGGACATTCCGCCGCTCGAGAGACTTCGGCTTTGTTTTATTTGGGTACGTTACTTTGATTTTGGGTTGAATTATGGTCAACAAAGTCATTCTCATCGGCAATCTCGGTCGTGACCCCGAAATTCGCTTCACCACCGACCGCAACACCGCGGTCGCCAATCTCGCCCTGGCCACGACGCGCCGCTACCGCACGCCCGACGGTCAGACGACGGAAGAAACCGAATGGCACCGCGTCGTCTTCTTCGGCCGCCAGGCTGAAATCGCCCGCGATTACCTGCGCAAGGGCCGCCAGATCTATGTCGAAGGCCGTCTGCGCACGCGCAAGTGGACCGATCAGGAAGGACGCGATCACTATACGACGGAAATCATCGGGGAAAACTTCCAGATGCTCGGCCGCCGCAGCGATTACGAAAACGCCGGCGCCTCCGCCTCGAGCGACGGTTTCGAGAGCGCGCCGCGTCCCGCTCCCGCCGCCCGTCCGACCGCCGCGCCCGCTCCGAAACCGAGCCCCGTGCCGAACGATTCGCTTGACGAGGACGACGTTCCGTTCTGATCGATAACGATTCGATCGCTGACAAAAAGGCCGACGCCCGAGGCGCCGGCCTTTTTCGTCATTCATGCCGCACGGCGTCGATGGGATCCAGCTTTGCGGCCCTTCGCGCGGGGAAGAACCCGAAGATCACGCCCGTCAGGGCGGAAACGCCGAAGGCGAGCAGATTGATTCCCGGACTGAAGAGGAAGGGAACCTCCATCACGTAGGCGAGCCCCTTCGATGCGCCGAAGGCGAGAAGGAGTCCCAGGACGCCTCCCAACACGCCGAGCATGAGCGACTCGATTAGAAACTGCATGAGCACTTCGCGCTCGAGTGCGCCAATGGCAAGGCGAATGCCGATTTCACGCGTTCTTTCGGTGACGGACACGAGCATGATGTTCATGATCCCGATCCCGCCCACGAGGAGACTCACCGCCGCCACGGCGGCAAGAAGCGTCGTCATGATGTTCGTCGTCGATGCGACTTTTTCGGCGATTTCGGCCGTGTCGAGCAACTGGAAATTGTCGTCGTCCTCGGCCGAGAGCGACCGCCGTTCGCGCATGAGATCGCGTACGGCCTCCTTGATGCGTTCGCGGTCCGAGTCCGCGTTCATGCGCAGCAGGAGGGAGCCTACGCGGGGCTTGCCGAGAAGACGGCGCTGCACCGTCTGAAGGGGCATCACGAGGAGGTCGTCCTGATCGCCTCCCATGGCGGCGCTACCTTTGGCGGCGAGCAAACCGATCACGCGACAGGAAAAGCCCCCGGTTCGGATGCTCGCTCCGATGACCGAACTGTTTTCGCCGAAGAGTTCCCGGCGAATCGTTTCGCCGATCACGCACACGGAGGCGCCCGACTGAATTTCCCCGTCTTCGAAATACCGGCCTTCCGCCAGCGTGCGGTTGTCGATGTCAAAGTAGGCGTTCGTCGTGCCGATGATGCTCGTCGACCAGTTCCGACCGTTCCCGACCACCGTGACGGTTCTTGAAGTTTGCGGAGCCACCCCTTCGATCCCGGCGATCTGCGTGGCGAGCGCCCGCACGTCCGCGAGTTTGAAGTCAGGAGCGCCCACCGCCTGCCCTGGACCGAGGCGCATGCCCGGGCGCAACATTAGCTGATTGTTTCCGAAGGATTCGATCTGTTCGCGAATCGCGCTGCTCGCGCCGTTGCCGACCGTCACCATCGTGACGACCGCAGCCACGCCGATCACGACGCCGAGCACCGTCAGGAGACTTCGCATCGGATTGCGCGCGATCTGACGAATGGCAAGTAAAAAGGCGTTTCCTATCATGGCAGCCCTCCCACGGTGTCCGAGATGAGTTCACCGTCGCGAAAAAGAAGATGGCGCCTCGCGAACTTCGCCATGTCCGGTTCGTGCGTCACGAGCGCGATCGTGATGCCGTCCTCGCGATTCAGTTCCGTAAGGAGTTCCATAATCTCCACGCTTCGCGCACTGTCCAGGCTCCCGGTCGGTTCGTCCGCCAGAAGGAGACGGGGATGCGTCACCAGAGCTCGAGCGATGGCGACGCGTTGCTGCTGACCGCCCGAGAGTTCCGAAGGCGTGTGCTGCGACCAATCGGCAAGTCCCACGCGGTCGAGGGCCTCCATGGCCTTTTCGTGTCGCTCGACGCGCGGAAGTCCTCGGTAGAGAAGCGGCAGTTCGACGTTTTCGAGCGCCGTCGTTCGGGCGAGCAGATTGAAGCCCTGAAAGACAAAGCCGAGGTGATAGCGGCGAAGCATGGCGAGCTGATCCCGCGAAAGCCCCTCCACATGCACGCCGTCAAAAAGGTACTCCCCGGCCGTCGGGCGGTCGAGTGCGCCGATAATGTTCATCGTCGTGGATTTCCCGGAACCCGAAGGCCCCATGATTGCCACGAATTCTCCCTCGTCGATACGGAAACTCACGCCTTTCAACGCCTCAAAGGCCGCGACTCCCACGCCGTAACGCTTGTGAATATCACGAAACTCAACCAAAGGCGCCTTTATGTCGACATTATTCATATCCTCTCCGTCACGCGTCTTCCGAACGGCGCTGATCGACGATGATCTTGTCGCCCTCCCGGATTTCTCCAGACACGATTTCCGTTCTCGTACCGTCGGTGAGACCCGTGACGACCTTGGCCTCCACGGGTTTGCCGTCGCGCAGAACATAGAGCGTGCGTTCGCGCTCGCCGTGTTGCACTTCGTCGCGCACGGTCTTGCTCGAACCCATGCGGTGAGGCGGCCCCATCATCACGGCGCTTCCGCCCTTCTTCTCGGTAGTGCGGGGCTTGAAGCGAAGGGCCGAATTCGGCACCAACAGCACGTCGTCCTTTTGCGCCGTGAGAATCGTGGCGGAGGCGGTCATGCCCGGACGAAGGAGAAGTTCCGTGTTGTCCACGTCGAGGTAGGTCGTGTAGGTCACGACGTTTTCCGTGGTGGTCGCTCCGAAGGCAACCTTCTTGAGCGTCGCGGCGAAACGCCGGTTCGGGTAGGCGCTCACCGTGAAGTAGGCGTCCTGTCCGACCGCCACCACGCCAATGTCGGCTTCGTCGACGTCCACCTGCAACTCGAGCGTGCGCAAATCGGTCGCCAGCGACAGAAGTTCCACGGCCTGCAGACTCGCCGCCACGGCGTACCCCGGCTCGACGGTGCGTGCGAGCACGACGCCGTCGATCGGCGACTTGATTTCGGCCTTGGAGAGGTCCGTCTTGGCGGTCGATAGCGTCGCCTCCGCGTCGGCAATGCTTGCGCGGGCAACTTCGACCGTCGCCTTGGCGGTGAGAACGGTCGCCTTTTGCGTTTCGAGATCTGTCTTGGCCGGCATGCGCCCGCCCGAGAGACGATGGAGTTCGAGCTGCCGGTCGTAGCGGACCTGGGCCTCGTTGAGCTGCGCCTCGGCCTGAGCGAGCGACGCCTTGGCCGACTGCAACCCCGCCTCCCCGCTTGCGACGCGGGCCAGAAGATTGGCCCGGTCGAGCTCAATCAGTGTCTGACCACTTTGGATCGGATCATTCACGTCGACGTTCACCTTTCGCACAATGCCGGAAAGTTCCGATCCGAGCGACACCGTGCGAAGGGGCTTGAGCGTGCCGTCCGCCGTCACGGTGACCGTAATGTCGCCGACGCGGGCGTCCTCCGTCACGAACGTCACGACCTCCGTCTTCTGCGTGGCCTGCCAGCCGAAGTACCCCACGGCACCGACAACCGCGAGGCCCGCTCCCCAATAGAGAACGCGCTTGTACCACGGTACGATCGCCGCATCGAGACCGAGTTTCTTTACGGCTTCTTTCTTTGCATTCTTGTCCGCCATCGTCATTCCTTACCGCTTTCCGTGTCCGGGCCGTTTTCGGGCGTCCAACCGCCCCCCAGAGCCCGATAGAGCATGATGTAGTAGTTGACTCGATTCGTATCGTTCGCAAGCGCCGTCTCACGAGCCGTGAGAAGCGTGCGCTCGGAGGAGAGAAGGGTCAGATAGTCGCCTATTCCCGATTCGTACTCGAGACGCGCAAGCTGATTGGAAACCTCCGCATGCTCGACCGCCTCGGAGAGGCGCCGCACGCGCTCTTCCGAAGACCTGATTCCCGTGAGGGCGTTGTCCGTTTCCTCCAATGCGCCCGTCACGACGGCGAGATAGTTGGCCTTCGCCGAGTCGAGCGTGGCCCGAGCCGACTCTTCCTGCGCCACAAGACCGCCCCAATTGAGAAGCGGCATACTGAGTCCTCCGACAAGAGTCGCGATGCCCGTTCCCGAAGCCCCGAGCATACCGATCGTCGCCGCCTGCGTGCCCAACGACCCCGAAAGCGAAAGGCTCGGGAAGTAGGCTGCCTCGGCCGCGTCAACCGCCTCGGCCGCGCTTCGCAGCTGCATTTCCGCGCCGCGCACGTCAGGGCGTTGCCGCAGCGTGTCGGCGGGTAGCCGCACGGCGAGACCTTCAGGCACTGTCGGAAGCTCGGCACCGGCGTCGGATAGCGATTCGGGCAACGCTTCGGGCGACAGTACCGTCAGCCGCGCCAGGGCGTTCTTGTACTCCTGAATGCCGCGATCGATCTCCGGCAGTCGTGCCTCGGCGCTGCGCAACTGCGAAATGGCGTCTTCCGCGTCGCTCGCAGTGGCGAGTCCCGCCGCCACCTGCCAACGGGCGAGCTGTTCATTTTCCCGGTAGTTTCGGATGCTGTCCTCGACGATACGGCGGTTGATCTGAGCGGAGCGCAGATTGACGTAGGCCTGCGCAGTTTCCGCTGCCACGGCCGCCTCGACGTCTTTTACCGTAAGCCAGGAGGCGAGCGCGCTCCACTCGGCCGACGAATTCAGACGGTACTCGCGCCCCGCCAAGTTGATCGTCCACTCGCCCGAAAGAGCCGCCTGCCAGGATTCGGTTTGATTGCCCGACGTACGCGTGGTGCGTCCGTTGCCTCCACCCGAGAAACTCGGAAAGAGCGCGGACGTGGCGCTCGTCACCTGCGCGCGGGCAGCCCTCAGATTGGCAAGAGCCGAGAGAACGTCCGTATTGTTTTCGACCGCCCTGCGAACGAGCGCGTCAAGCACGGAATCGTTCCAAGCCGCCCAAAACGCCTCGGTTTCGAACGTCTCGGATCCCTGCGGCGCAGGATGACTCCAGTTCGCCGGCGTCAAGGGATCCGACAGGACCGCCCAGTTTTCCGACTGTACGGCGCATCCCGTCAGAGCACCCGCCGCCGCAAGCACCGACAAGGCGCGAATCAAGCGACGCTTCACAAAAATCACCTCTGCTCCTTCTTCGTCTGTTTTCTTCGGAAGCGCTGCGGCACTTCCCTCACGGTTATTGTCACGTATTGGAGGTTAAGGAAAGGAGAGCCTTCGTAACAAAAGCCCCCCGATCGGTTACGAATTACCCCGAGCGGTCCCATTTTCATTCTCGCGTTTTTCCCTGAGCGTTCGATTACGAACACGGTAAGAAAGCGCGATTCGCACACTATTGCTACACTACCAACAAACCCTCCGCACAAGGGAAGCGGCCCTCCGCCGGCCCGAAACAAAAAACGCCAGCCGAACCTCCGCCCCCTTTTGTTTTCTGACCAAAATGACAATTCAAGGCCATGTTGGAACAAATTCCCGTTGCCCGCATCCTTTTCATTGACGACGATGTGGATTTGGTCACGCTCCTCTCGGACTACCTTTCCCTCGACAACATGTTGGTGACGCCCGCGTACAGCGGTCCCGAGGGCATCCGCAAGTTCGAGTCCGGAGCCTTCGATCTGGTGATTCTCGACGTGATGATGCCCGAAATGAACGGCATTGAAGTCCTGAAGGTTCTGCGCGAAAAATCGCACGTCCCTGTGCTCATGCTGACGGCGCGGGGCGATCCCGTCGACCGCATCATCGGACTCGAACTCGGCGCGGACGACTACGTTCCGAAACCCTGTCCCCCGAGAGAAATCTCCGCGCGTATCCAGGCGATTCTGCGCCGCACCCAGAACGCCTCGCACCAGTCGGCGGACATCTCGTGGAAGGACTTGAAGCTCAATGTCGCAAGGCGCACCTGCCGCTACGGCGAAGAGGAAATTCCCCTCACCGGAACGGAGTTCTCCATCATGCTACAGCTCGTTCAGGCCAAAGGCGCACCCGTTTCCAAGGAAACGCTCTACATCAAGGCGCTCGGTCGCGTGCGTCAGTCCAAGGACCGCACGATCGACGTGCACATGTCTTCGATACGGCGCAAACTGACGCAGGGCACCAACGGCAGACTCGAGGTCGCCAACCGCCGCAACGTCGGTTATCAGTTGGTCGACCGAGTTGACGAAGGAGTCTGAAAATGTTTTCGCGGCGACCGAGACGAGGGCTTTTCGGCAAGCTTTTCCTGAGCTTCACCTCCGTCTTCATCATCACGGCCTGCGTGGTGGTGGCGGTCGCCTACTTCCTCCAACGCCCCGTGGGAAGCGGAATCGGGGAGCTTAGCGACAGCCCCATTGCGCAACGCTCTCTCGGCACCCTCGCCCCAGTTCTTCGATACGGCGGCCCCGAGGCTGCGGCCGACTGGCTACGCGAAAGAAGTCCTTATTTCTTCGAGTCGGTTCTCTACGTCACGGACGAATCCCTGCGGGACGTTCTAGGGAGAGAAATTCCCGAAAGCGCGCTGGAACAACTCCGCTCGTTTCTCGGCCCCAATTCCTCCGGCGCCTTGCCCGACACCGTCCGACGCATCACAACGTCCCACGGCGACTACCTTCTCTTCGCCGTTCGCATTCAGGATCCACCCTCCCTGCCGAAGCATCTGACGCACTTTCCGCTCGGCCTCACGCTCTCCTGCGCGCTTCTTCTCATCGTTCTCGTGAGCTGGTACCTGGCGAGACGCTTCACCCGACCGCTCGAAGAACTCAACGAAGCCATGCGGACCTTCGCGCGCGGTGAACTGCAAACGCGAATCGCGGAAAAACTCCGGAAGGACGACGCCGACATCGCTCAACTCGCCGTGATCTTCGACGACATGGCCGAAGAGATTCAGGCACTCATCAATCGCCAACAAAGGCTCTTTCACGACGTCAGTCATGAAATCCGCAGTCCGCTTGCCCGCATCAACGTCGCCCTGGCGCTCGCGGACCGGGATCCGGTACGCGTCCCTCAGTCGCTCGCCCGCATTGAAAAGGAAGTGGCCGAAATCGACCGGTTGGTCGACGATCTTCTCACCTACGCCCGGTTCGACGCGAGGGCAAGTCTGCGCTTTGAGGATATGGCTCTCGACGAAGTCGTTCGAGAAGTGGACGATGCGGTCCGCTTCGAAGCGCAGGACAGAAACGTCACCTTGCAAGAAAACGTTCCGGAGGAGGTTCGTTTTGCGCACAACCGGTTGCTTCTCTCTCGAGCCTTCGAGAACATTCTTCGAAATGCCCTGCGCCATGCGCCCGACGGATCGGTCATCGACGTGACCCTCACGGAGGACGCCGACGGCATCCGCTGGATTTGCCGCGATCGGGGGCCGGGCGTCGCGCCCAAAGATCTCACCGACATGTTCCAACCCTTTTTCCGGGGTGAAACACAACGCTCGGGCACAGGGTTCGGTCTCGGACTCGCCATCGCACGGCGTGCGGTGGAACGCCACCGCGGCACGATCCGCGCAGAAAACGCCGACCCCGGGTTGTGCGTGACGATTTTCCTTCCTCGCTGACTCGAAAAAACGGAACCCAATTTCTCAGTTTGTGCTTTTTTCCTTTCCTCCGCAACTCTATTTGCATATCCTTCGCCAAATGTCAAACCCCCTCAAAAAAGCCCTTCGGATACTGGGGAACAGGGGGCAAAATGGTTGGACATGCACTCGACTACAAAGGGAGAAGCGCAATGAGTTACTTTCAGACTGAAAACCTCCGTACTCTAGCCCTGGTAGGGCACGGCTCCTGCGGTAAGACCACCCTCATCGAAGCCATGCTCTACCGTAGCGGCATGATTCCCGAACCCGGCACGGTCGAACGCGGGAACACGATGTGCGACAACGACGCCCTGGAAAAGGAAGTCGGACACTCCATCCGCCTGGCGGTCGCCCACATCGATACGGCCATGCCGAACCTCACCCCCGTGCGCATTCACGTGCTCGACACCCCGGGGTACCCCGACTACATCGGCCAAGACCTCTCGGCGCTCGACGCCGTCAAGTCCGTCGCGGCCGTCATCGACGCCACCAAGGGCGTCGACCTCTTCACGCAGCGCATGATGGACATGGCTGCCGAGCGCAAGCTCTGCCGCATGATCGTCGTCAACAAGTTCGACGTCCCCGAAGCCAACCTTGAGGAACTCCTCGCCGAAATGCAGGCGATCTGGGGTCCGGGCGTCCTCCCGATCAACCTTCCCACGCAGAACCACGCGCACGTCATCGACTGCTTCGAACGTGAAGAAGGCGAATCCGACATCATGAGCGTCGCCGACGTGCACCGCGCCTTCATCGAACGCATCGTGGAAGAGGACGACGAACAGCTCGAACGCTATCTCGAACAGGGATCCGTCGACCCGCGCACGCTCCACCCGCTCATTACGAAGGCGTTGCGCGAAGGCCACATCATCCCGGTGTGCTTCGTGTCGGCCAAGAACCTCATCGGCATCCGCGACTTCATGAAGGTCATCATCCGTCACCTTCCGAGTCCGGCCGAAGCCAACGAAGCGCTGTTCGTGCGAGGCGACGGCACGCCCTTCGCCACGAAGCCCGACAAGGACGCCCCCGTCATCGCGCAGGTCTTCAAGATCGTCAACGACCCGTACATCGGCAAGATCGGCGTCTTCCGCGTCCATCAGGGCCAGATCACGAAGGACTCCGTTCTCTACGTCGACGACAACAAGAAGCCGATCAAGATTGCTCACCCGCTTATTCTTCAGGGCAAGAACACCGCCGAAACCGACGTTCTCACCTCGGGCGACATCGGCGCCGCAGCGAAGATCGACGAACTCCGCTACGGTTCGGTCCTGCACAGCGATCCCGAACACACCGACGTTCGCATGCGTCCGATCCGCTTCCCGAAGCCGATGTTCGGCCTTGCCATCCGTCCGGCGCGCCGCGGCGACGAAAGCCGCCTTTCCGACGCCCTCAACAAGATGCTCGCCGAAGACCCGACCATGGAAGTCGACCACGACGTGGTGCTCAATGAAACGGTTATCCGCGGGATCACGGAAATGCACGTACGTTCGATTCTCGAACGCATGAAGCTGCACTTCAAGGTGGAAGTGGAAACGACGGCTCCGTCGATTCCGTACCGTGAAACGATCAGTCAGCCCGCCGAAGGCCACGCCCGCCACAAGAAGCAGACGGGCGGCGCCGGTCAGTTCGGCGAAGTCTACCTGCGTGTGGAACCGCTCGAACGCGGCAAGGGCTTCGAATTCGTCGACCAGGTCAAGGGCGGCGTGATTCCGTACAACCTGATCCCCGCCGTGGAAAAAGGCGTGCGCGAAGTGCTCGCCACCGGCTACCTCGCGGGCTATCCCCTGCAGGACCTGCGCGTGACGGTATACGACGGCAAGCACCACCCCGTCGACTCGAAGGAAGTCGCCTTCGTGTCGGCCGGCCGCAAGGCCTTCCTCGACGCGCTCGCCAAGGCCGCGCCGCAGATTCTCGAACCGATCGTCCGCGTTGAAATCGTCGCGCCGGAAAACTACATGGGCGACATTGCCGGCGACCTCGCGAGCCGCCGCGGTCAGGTTTCGGGCACCGACAGTCTGCCCGGCGGTCTGATGGAAATCACGGCCGTCGTTCCGCTTGCCGAGCTCGACGGCTATGCGACGCGTCTGCACGCGCTCACGCAGGGTTCGGGCTCCTGGAGCATGGAACTTGAGGACTATGCGCCGCTTCCCTTCCAAAAGCAGCAGGAACTCGCCTCGAAGTACCAACGCAAGGAAGAAGACTGATTTTTTCCGTCCCTTTTCGGGCGTCCCGCTCCCTCGGGCGGGGCGCCCGTTTTGTGTCTTTCGGCGCCGACCCGACGATTTCCCTGTCGTTCGTCCCCTACGGGAGGCGGTGCAGGACCTATAATTTTCCTCCCGCTCTTTTTTCGAACGATTCAAAAGAAATGCCTATTTACGCTTACAAGTGCACCGCCTGCGGGTACGAAAAGGACTACCTGCAGAAAATCAGCGATGCTCCCATCAAAACCTGCCCGCAGTGCGGTCGGGACACGATGCAGAAGGAATTGTCCGCCCCCGGCTTCGAACTGAAGGGTTCCGGATGGGCCGCAACGGACTTCAACGGCGGTCACAAAGCGTTGCCCGCTTCGCACGTCAAGTCCGAGAAGAAATAATCGGACAGCGAACCGCCCGCAAAGGCGCTAAACTTTAGAATTCATACGGTCGTTTCGCCGAACGTCCCCACGCTTCGCGCGATGTCGGAGAAACGGCGATCCAACCCTACTTGTCGGAGCTTTTATGCGTACCGTTTACTCTGGTCTGGTGGACGAGAAATACATCGGTCAGACCGTGACCCTTTTCGGCTGGGCCCACCGTCGCCGCGACCACGGCGGCGTGATCTTCATCGACCTTCGCGACCGAGAAGGTCTCGTTCAGGTCGTCTGCGACCCTGACCGTCCCGAAGTGTTCGCCACGGCGGACAAGTGCCGCAATGAATACTGCCTCAAGGTCGTCGGCGTCGTTCGCGCCCGTCCCGAAGGCACGAAGAACGAAAACCTCGTTTCGGGCGGCGTTGAAGTGCTCTGCCACGAACTGGAAATTCTCAATCCGTCGGTGACGCCGCCTTTCCACCTCGACGACGAGAACCTTTCCGAAACGACCCGCCTCACCTACCGTGTGCTCGACCTTCGCCGTCCGGCCATGCAGAAGAATCTTCGCATGCGTTACCGCGCGGCCATGGCTTTCCGCAAGTACCTCGACAAGCACGGCTTCATCGACATCGAAACGCCGATGCTGACGCGCTCCACCCCGGAAGGCGCCCGCGACTACCTCGTTCCCTCGCGCGTTCAGGACGGTTGCTTCTACGCCCTGCCGCAGTCCCCGCAGCTCTTCAAGCAGCTCCTGATGATCGCCGGCTTTGACCGCTACTATCAGATCGTCAAGTGCTTCCGCGACGAAGACTTGCGCGCCGACCGTCAGCCCGAATTCACGCAGGTGGATATCGAAACGTCCTTCCTTTCGATGGACGAAATCCGCGCCATCATGGAAGACCTCATCCGCACGGTCTTCAAGGAAGTGCTCGACGTCGACCTGATCAATCCCTTCCCCGTCATGCTCTATGACGAAGCGATGGCCCGCTACGGCTCCGACAAGCCCGACCTGCGCGTGCATCTCGAACTCGTCGAAGTCACCGACGCGGTCATCAACTCGGCCTTTAAGGTCTTCTCGGGCGTCAAGTCGCTGCACAACGGCAAGGTCGTCGCCCTGCGCGTTCCCGGTGCCGCCTCGATGCCGCGCTCGGAAATCGATTCCTACACCGAATTCGTCAAGATCTACGGTGCCAAGGGGCTTGCCTACATCAAGGTCAACGAACTCGCCCGCGGCCGCGAAGGTCTGCAGAGTCCGATCGTCAAGAACCTCTCCGACGAAGAACTTCAGGCCATCCTCACCCGCACGGGCGCTCAGGACGGCGACGTCGTTTTCTTCGGCGCCGACAAGGCCAAGATCGTTTGGGACAGCCTCGGCGCCCTGCGTCTGAAGATCGGTCACTCCGAATTCGGCAAGGCCCACGGCCTCTACACGCCGGGCTGGCGTCCGCTCTGGGTCGTTAACTTCCCGATGTTCGAATACTCGGAAGAAGAAGGCCGCTGGATGGCTTGCCATCATCCCTTCACGTCGCCTCTCGACGGTCATGAAGATCGCCTCGTCTCCGACCCCGAACACGCCTACGCCAAGGCCTACGACATGGTTCTGAACGGTTGGGAAATCGGCGGCGGTTCGATCCGTATCCACCGCGAAGAAGTGCAGGAAAAGGTCTTCGAAGCCCTTCAGATCGGCAAGGAAGAAGCACGCAACAAGTTCGGCTTCCTCCTCGACGCCCTGCAGTTTGGTGCGCCCCCGCACGGTGGCATCGCCTTCGGTCTCGACCGCATCGCCACGATGATGGCCGGCGCCGATTCGATCCGCGACGTCATCGCCTTCCCGAAGACTCAGCGAGCCCAGTGTCTGCTGACGCAGGCTCCGGCCCCTGTCGAAGAAAAGCAGTTGCGCGAACTGCACATCCGGTTGCGCAACGAACCCAAGAAGGCGCACGACATCGCCGGTCAATAACCGAATTCCACTCGGTTTTCGATCCCCGAAGGGCCCCGCCCTTCGGGGATTTCTTTTCCGCGAAACCGTCTTCGGTAGAATACGGTGAGGAAAACCGCTCTCTCCCCTTTTCGCCATGACGCCACAGGCTCTTCACTTCGCTCTTCATCCGCGCTCCGTCGCTTTGATAGGAGCGAGTCTGCAGCCGCAAAGCAACGGCGTGAAGTTCTGGAACGCCCTGCAGCGCTCCGGCGTTCGGCACCTGCACGCCGTGAACCCCAAATACGAGCGTTTGGGAGAGGTCCCCTGCTACGCCCACGTCAAGCAGATTCCCGGACGCGTGGACCTGGCCTTCCTGGCCGTCCCCCCGAAGCGCATGCCGGCGGTCATCGCGGAACTTCCTCAAAAAAGCATTCGCTTCGCCCTCATTCCGATCACGGACGATCTACACGCCAGCGACCGTCCCTGGCACGCCGCCGTATCGGAGGCGGCGCGCAAGGCGGGCGTTCGCCTTATCGGTCCCGATTCGCTCGGTTTTGCGCATCCCGCCGAAGGCTGCAACATCGGTCCCTGGGACCACATGCCGCAGGAGGGCGGCGTGACGCTCCTCGCGCAGTCGGGGCTGTTGGCCACGGCCCTCATGGACGACCTAGCCAAGACGGGAGCAGGCATCCGCTCCGTCGTCGTGACGGGGCTCGAACTCGACATCGGGATGCCCGAACTGCTACGGTACTTCTCGCATGATCCAGGCACCAAAGTAATCACTCTCCACATCGAGGCTCTGCGCGACGCCCGCTCCTTTTACACGGCCCTGCGGTACGCGGCCAAGCGAAAGCCCGTCGTCGTGCTCCGCGCAGGCGAGGATCCTCGCTTCATCGCCGATCGTCTTGCGAGCTACAAATTCCACACGGCCGCAGGACGAGACGACGCCTTCGACGCGCTTCTCGAACGCGCAGGCGCTCACCGCGTGCGGGACGTCTCGGAATGCACCGCCGTCACGGCAGCCTTCCACTGCGGCCGCATCCCGAAGCGCAACCGACTCGGCGTCGTCGCCAACAGTTCCGCTTTCGCCGCGCTCGCCGCGGGTATCACCCACGCCTCCGGCGTGGATCTGCAGGGTTTTGCCCCCGCTACGATCCACACCCTGCAGTCGATCTTCCCGGGCGCCCAACTTCCCGTCAATCCCGTTGACGCGGGTCTGCAGGCGAAACCCAATCAAATGCAGGCGAGCGCCGAAGCGGTGTTGCGCGATTCTGAAATCGACGGACTGCTCGTCGTGCTCGGCCCCACGCTCTTTTCCACTCCGACCGACTCGATTCGGGCGGTCTCCAACGCAGCGAAGCGCACGCCCAAGCCTGTTTTTCTTTCCTGGGCGGGACATCGCCACGACGACGCCGTCGCGGCGCTTCTTCCAGAACTTGCCCAATCCCAGGTCATTGCGCTTCGCTCCTCTGCCAGCGCCGTGCAGGCCTTTGGGACGCTTGCGCAACACCGACGCGAAACGATCGCCCGGCGAGAGGCGCCCGAACCGGGGCTTGACCGTCTGGACGGACGCGCGCTCGCGGCTGTGCGCAACATTGTGAAGAAGGCCCTCGGGGCTCACCGCTATCTGTTGGAGCCCGACGAGGTGGAGGCTCTCCTCACGGCCGCAGAACTCCCGCACGAATCCTCGCATCGGGCGAGAACGCTCGACGAGGCGTTGCGGATCTTTCGGGAGATCAGCGCCCCCGTCGTTTTCAAGCGACTCGGTCCGGGTCCGCTTCTCGAAGAGACCGACGCGACGCTTCTCGATCTGCGCACCGAAGAGGAACTTCGTGAGGCCTGGCAGGCCATCGTTGAAGAGGAGCGCCGTTTCTTCGAGGGTGTGCTCGTTGAACGTTTCGTCGCGCACGACGCAAGGCACGCTTATCGCCTGACGCTCGACACGGACAGCATCCTCGGTCCTATCCTGGAAGCGGGAGCGGGCGGCGTCGTATACCGCTGCAGACCCGATCTGCGCACGGCGCTCGTTCCCGCTTCGCGACGCGACGCCAAGGCGCTCCTCGCTCAAACGCGACTGCAGAACACAGGGGCGGGCGAAACGCTTGCGGGCATGCTCGAGCGTCTCGCCGACCTGGCCGAAGCCATACCGGCGTTGCGCCGCATCGTTCTCGATCCCGTCGTCGAGACCCAGCGGGGAACCCTGGCGCTTTCGGCCTCGGTGCACTTGCGCGAAGCCCCCGTCGAGTGCGACATCCGGGCCTCGCACCTCACCGTGGCGTCGGCGAGCCGCACGGAAGAGAATTGGTCTGCAGGCGACAAGATCCTGCGCCTGCGGGCGCTTCGGGAAAACGACTTTTTCCGCCTCGAAGCCTTTTTGGACCGACTCTCCGCCGAAACGAAATTCCTTCGGTTTCACACGAGGGCGCCCATCACGCAGGCGGTCGTCTCGGAACTCACCCAGCTCAACTACGATTTGGAAAACGCCTGGGCCCTATTCGAAGGCGACGAGATCCGTGCGGTGGTCCGTTGGTCGGCCGACGCCGACGGTCTGTCGGCGGAATTCGGCGTGGTCGTCGAAGAGCGCTTCCAACGCCTCGGACTCGCCTCGCGCCTCATGCGGCACATTGAGGCGGAAGCCTTCTCGCGCGGCATCGGACGTCTTACGGGACTCGTCTTGCGCGAGAATGCGGGCATGAACCGTCTGATGACGAAACTCGGCTACGCCGCCAACGAAAGCGACGAACCTGATTCGCTCGTTTGGAGCAAAACGCTCCGCTACAAAGATTTCTCCTGAAATATTCGCTAGGATAGTCTCCTCTTTGTGGAAGGGATTTCCCATGACCATTCGTTCCGAATTTGAATACGGCATTCTTCGCCTCACCATCGACCGTCCCGCCCAGCGCAACGCCTTCAACGCGGACATGTTCGATCAGCTCGCAGGCGAACTCGACGCCGCGCGCCAAAACGACAAGGTGCGCGTCGTCCTCCTCAAGGGTTCGACCGGACTCTTCTCCGCGGGCGCCGACGTACGCGAGTCGCTCAATGCCCCCGAAACGATCGACGCGGCGGCCGGCCGTCTCTTTGAGACCCTGCGCAGCTTCCCCAAGCCGATCGTGGCGGAGGTGGCGGGTCCCGCCGTGGGCGACGCCTTCACGATTCTTCTTTACTGCGACCTCGTCTATGCGTCCGACAAGGCGCTCTTTTCCGTTCCTTCTGTTGCACTCGGCCGCACGCCCCGCTTTGGAACCGCCGCCCTGGTCTTCGGGTCGGCGGGCGCCGCCCGCGCCGCGGAAAAGCTTCTCCTTTGCGAACCCATTTCGGCGGATGAGGCGCTTGCCATGCGCCTCATTGCGGCAGTCGTCCCCGAAGACGATCTCGTGAAGGTTGTGGCCGCCAAGGTCGCTCGTCTCGCCGTTTTGCCTCCGCAGGCCGTCGCCGCCACGAAGAGCCTTTTGCGCGACGCCCGAAACGGTTGGCTCTCCGCACAGATTGAAAACGAAGAGGCGGTCTACCGCCGTCAGGCGGCTTCTCCCGAAGCCCAGGAAGCGCTCTCCGCCTTCCTCGAAGGCCGCAAACCGGTTTTCTCCTCGGCGGAAGATTGATCCCATGCGGTGCATTCCGCACCAAATCAGACGCACCAAAGAGATGCACGCAAGTTACTCCTCTTCGGTGCATTCACACGTCATTTTCCTCGTACGGCCTGCTGTGCAGGCCGTTTTCATTTTTGGCACGCCCTTTGCTTCAATGGAAGGCGAACCCTTTTCGCATCCCCCCTTTTTTCTAGAGGTTCTCTTCCATGAAACTCTCCGCTCTCTTCCTGCCTCTGGCTCTTTGTTGCGTCGCCCTCGGCGCGGGAGCCGAAGAACTCTCGGGCACCCTCCTCAAAGTCAAGGAGTCCGGCACCCTGACGCTCGGCTATCGCGAAAGCTCCGTCCCGTTTTCCTACCTCGACGCAGAAGGCAAGCCCGTCGGCTACGCCTTTGAAGTTTGCCGCGCCGTGGGGGAAAGCGTTAAGAAGCGCCTCAACATGCCGGATCTGAAGATCCGCTATCAGCCCGTCACGTCCGCCAACCGCATCCCGCTCATCCAGAACGGCACGGTCGACATCGAATGCGGCTCCACGACGAATTCCCTCGTTCGTCAGCGTCAGGCCGCCTTCGGCATTTCCTACTTCGGCATTCAGGTGAGCGCCGCCGTCAACAAAAATTCAGGAATCCGCTCCTTCAAGGACCTCGACGGCAAAAACGTGACCGTGACGGCCGGAACGACTTCCGTGGCGCTCCTCAAGGCCTTCGAAAAGAAGGAAGGCATCCGTACGCGCCTTCTCATGACGAAGGACTTTGCCGAATCCATGCAGCTCGTTGCCAACGGTCGGGCCGACGCTTTCATCCTCGACGACGTGCTCCTCGCGGGCCAGATCGCCAATCTTGCGAACCCGGACGACTTCATGATTCTCGACGCCTCGCTTAGCAAGGAACCCTACGGCCCGATGTTCCGCAAGGACGACCCGCAGTTCAAGGCGCTCGTGGACGAGACGATTCTCGAGATGATGCGTTCGGGCCGCCTCGCAGAACTCTACAAGACCTGGTTTGAAAAGCCGATTCCGCCCAAAAACGTGAATCTTGCCTTCCCGATGAACCAGACGACGAAGGATCTCTTCGCCAACCCCAACAGCGACGGCATCTGACGACGCAAAGGGGCGGCCGGTTCGCCCCTTTTTTCACAACGATTGAAAGACAACGAACATCATGGCGCTCAATTTCAACTGGGAAATGCTCCTTGAACCTTCCCTCTTCACGGAGGATCCTTGGTGGCTCTATATCCTCTACGGCGCGGGCTGGACCATCGGACTCGCCGTGAGCGCCTTTGCGCTCGCCCTTGCGGTCGGCATCGTCATCGGGACGTTGCGCACAGTGGAGAACCGTTTCGTACGGGGCTTTTGCGAAGCCTGGATCGAACTCTTCCGCAACATTCCCCTGATCGTCCAGATCTTTCTTTGGTACTTCGTGCTCCCCGAACTCGTCGCGCCATACAAGGAATGGATGATTTCGGCACCGCCCGTGGCCTCGCAGTTCCTTTCGGCCTTCCTCTGCCTCGGTCTCTTCACGTCCTCGCGCGTGGCCGAACAGGTCCGAGCGGGCATCGTCAGCATCCCGCGCGGGCTCTTCAGCGCCGCCAAGGCCATGGGCCTGCGCGCCACGCAGAGCTATGCGCACGTGATTCTCCCTATGGCGCTGCGCATCGTGCTGCCGCCCCTCACGAGCGAAGCGATGAACCTCATCAAGAACACGGCCGTCGCCCTCACGATCGGCCTTCCCGAACTCACGATGCGCGCCAACGAAATGAGCGAGAACACCTTTGAATTCTTCGCCGCCTATCTGTGGGCGACGGTTCTCTACATTGCGATCTCGCTCTCGGCGGGACGCCTCATGGCGGCCATAGAACGAAAGAGCGCCATCCCCGGCTTCATCGCGGCCCGCTGACCCGTCAGGAGCGAATAATGGATTTTTCTTCGATTACCAATTCGTCGGCCTTCTTGATCAACGGCGCCCTTTACACGCTCAAGCTTACGCTCATCACGACAGTGGGCGGCCTCACGCTCGGGACGCTGCTTGCGCTCGCACGCCTTTCGTCGAAGCCCTTGCTTCGAGAACCCGCCCGTCTCTACGTGAACTTCATGCGTTCCGTTCCGCTCGTTCTGATTCTCTTCTGGTTCTTCCTCCTGATGCCGGAAGTGCTCCGAGTGCTCTTCGCGTTCGACCATCCCGTCATGATCGGAGCCGACTGGACGGCCATCATCACTTTCGTGCTCTTTGAGGCCGCCTATTTCAGCGAGATCATGCGCGCAGGCATTCAGTCGGTCAAAAAAGGACAGATTTTCGCCGCATACGGTCTCGGTTTGAGCTACCCTCAGACGATGCGCTACGTCGTGCTACCGCAGGCGATTCGCAACATGCTCCCCGTTCTTCTGACACAGACGATCATTCTCTTTCAGGACACGAGCCTCGTGTATGTGATCAGCGGCAACGACTTCATGGGAGCCGTGACGAAAATCGCTCAACGCGACGGGGAACTGATTTTGATGTACTCGTTTGCGGCACTGGCCTACCTGACGGTCTCCCTCTCTCTCTCCCTGCTGATTCGTCGACTGCAGGCGAGGATGGCCGTCGCGCGCTAACCACTCTCCCCCAGAGAAAAAACAAAAGGAATACTCCACCATGGCAATGATTGAAATCAAGAACATCAGCAAATGGTACGGCTCTTTTCAGGTATTGAAGGACTGCTCCGTCAACGTCGAAAAGGGTGAAGTCGTCGTCGTTTGCGGTCCGTCTGGCTCGGGCAAGTCCACCCTCATCAAGACGGTCAACGCGCTCGAACCCTTCCAGAAGGGCGAGATCATCGTCGACGGCATCTCAGTAGGCGATCCCAAGACCGACCTGCCGAAACTGCGCAGCCGCGTGGGCATGGTGTTCCAACATTTCGAGCTCTTCCCCCATCTCTCGATTCGGGAAAACCTCGTTCTCGCGCAGATGAAGGTGCTCGGCCGGGGCCGCGAGGAAGCGACCGAACGCGGTCTGAAGCTCCTTGACCGCGTCGGTCTTCTCAAGCACGCCGACAAGTTCCCCGGCCAGCTCTCGGGCGGTCAGCAGCAACGCGTTGCCATCGCCCGCGCCCTTGCCATGGACCCGATCTGCATGCTCTTTGACGAACCGACTTCGGCCCTCGATCCGGAAATGATCAACGAAGTGCTTGACGTTATGGTGCAGCTCGCGAAGGAAGGCATGACCATGATGGTGGTCACTCACGAAATGGGCTTTGCCAAGAAGGTTGCCGACCGCGTTATCTTCATGGACGCGGGCGAAATCATCGAAAACCTTCCCGCGGACGAGTTCTTCGGCAAACCCCATACGGACCGCGCCCAGAAGTTCCTCTCCAAGATTCTCACGCACTGATCGACTCTGCCTTACGGTCGATCCTTGCCGCGGCACCCTTCGGGGTGCCGTTTTTTCATTTGCAAAAGAAAAAACGCCGTGATCTTTTGCCGAACGAGACTTCTCGAATCGGCGCCACCTCCGAACGCGGTATCATTTATAAATTGTCCCTACAACCGCTTTTCACGAAGATCCACATGCCTTATCAGCTCGATCCCGCCGCAGCCCTTCGACTCGGACAAGCCGTCCTGCAACAGGAAGCCGAAGCCCTGCACACGCTCGCCGAACGCATCGGCGACGATTTCGTCGAAGCCGTCCGCATTCTTCTCGACTGCCGCGGCCGATTGGTGGTTTCGGGCGTTGGTAAATCAGGGCACATCGGACGCAAACTCGCCGCGACCTTCGCCTCCACGGGCACGCCCGCCTTTTTCGTGCACGCGGCGGAAGCCGCTCACGGCGACCTCGGCATGATCACGTCCGACGACGTGGTGCTCGCCATCTCCTACTCGGGTGAAACGAACGAACTTCTGACGATCGTTCCGACCCTCAAGCGGGAGGGCGCCCGTCTCATCGCCATGACGGGGAACCCCAATTCGAGCCTGGCAAAGTACGCGGACGTGCACCTCAACTGCCATGTCGAGCGCGAGGCCTGCCCGCTCAACCTCGCGCCTACGTCCTCCACGACGGCCACGCTCGCTCTCGGCGACGCCCTGGCGGTCTCCTGCCTCTCCGCGAAGGGATTCAGCAAGGAAGACTTCGCTCGGAGCCATCCGGGAGGCGCACTCGGACGGCGCCTTCTTCTGCATGTTTCCGACGTCATGCGCTCGGGCGACGCGGTGCCCTTCGTCACGGCCGACACCCGCGTCCTCGACGCCGTGCGCGTCATCACAAAGAAGCACATCGGCATGACCGCGATCGTCGACGCCGACCGGCGTGTGCTGGGCATCTTCACCGAAGGCGATCTACGCCGACTGATCGAGGCACGCGGCGACATCCGCCCCGTCATCATCTCGGAAGTCATGACGCACTCGCCGGCCACGATCCGCCCCGAGGAACTCGCCGCACAGGCCGTGCGCATCCTCAATCAGCGCCAGTGCAATCAGTTGCTCGTCGTGGACGGCGAGAACCGCCTCGTCGGCGCCCTGCACATGCACGACCTCGTCAACGCCAAAGTCCTCTAAGGAGTCTCTATGATGGCCAAGCTCCAGGAAAAAGCCTGCCGCATCCGCATGGTGATCCTCGACGTCGACGGAGTGCTCTCGGACGGAACGATCAACGTTTCCGGCTCGGGGGAACTCCACAAGGCCTTTTTTGTTCGGGACGGCCTCGGCATCAAAATGCTCCAGAAGGCGGGCATTCCCGTCGGCATCATCACGGGTCGCTCGTCAGACATCGTAGCGCGCCGCGCCGAAGAACTCGGCATCACGGACCTCGCACAGGGCCAGCGCTTCAAGACGAACGCCTGGGAAGCCATGCTCGCCCGCCACGGCCTCGCGAACGAGGAAGTCGCCTACATGGGCGACGACGTGCCCGACCTGCCCCTTCTCATGCGGGCGGGACTCGCCGCGACGCCCGCCGACGGCATTGCCGATCTCGACGGCCTCATCGACTTTCGCTCCCGCTTCCCGGGCGGCCGCGGTGCCGTGCGCGAACTCGCAGAACTCATTCTCCGCGCTCAGAACCGTTGGGACGATCTGATCCGCCAAACCTACGTGGAAGGGAAGTGAGATGGCCCACCGTCGCCTCGTCATTCATGAACGCATCACGGCCATCATCGGAGCCGCCCTGCTCTTTTCCCTTGTCGGACTCAGCTACTACTACTCCATCCAGATTTCGCTCGACGATCTGAAGTACGTCCCGAGCGCCTCGTCGCCCGACTTCATCGCGACCGACGTCACGATGTCCGACTTCAACGAACAGGGCGTCGCCTCGCAGCGGCTCTCCGCCCGCAACGTCGAACACTACTCCGACGAGCGCATGATGGCGCACCAGGCCACCTACCACACGCTGGACCCGTCCAAGCCCCAGATCGTCGCGAGAGCCGACAAGGCCGAAAGTCTCGACGGTCTGGAAACCGTGCAGCTCACAGGAAACGTCCGATTCACCCGGGCCGCCTCCGAAGCGGAGCCCGATCTCTATTTCGAGACGGAATTCCTCAACGGCTTTCTCGATACGCACCAGTTTGAAACGGACCGCCCCGTCTTCATGCGGCGCGGGGAAGACACCACCTCTTCGCAAAACGGAATGCGCTACGATAACGTCGCACACACCGTCGAGCTGACGGGAAGCGTCCAGACGGTCCTTCATCCGCAATCCAAATCGATCGCTTTGCCCTGATAACACGAGAACTCGTCATGTCCACCAAAGTCCTATGCCTTCTCGCCAGCGTCCTGTTTCCGCTCAGCGCCTTTGCCCTAGCCACGGACCGGGAGCAGCCCATCGAGATCCACGCCGACACCTTCAACGGGGACGAAGTCAAGCAGACAGCCGTCTATTCGGGCAACGTCATCGTGACTCAGGGCTCCATGAACCTGCAGGGCGCCCGTCTCGAACTGCGCCTCTCCGCGCGGGGCTACCGTCAGGGTACCGTCACGGGAAACCTCGCGCGCTTCCGTCAGCAACGCGATCCCAAGACGCCCGGCGTTGACGAATGGGTGCACGCGCAGGCCGAAAGGATCATTTACGACGAGGAAGTCGACACGATCACGCTTGACGGCAAAGCACGCCTCGCCCGTTCCGAAAACGGCGTGGAAAAGGACATCACAGAGGGCGAACGCATCGTCTACGACATGCGCAACGCCCGCTCGCGCGTCGAAGGCGGCGTGGTGAACGGCCAAAAGCAGCGCGTAAGCACCATCATCGCGCCGCGCAACAACACCAAGGACACCAAGCCCCGGGAAGGCACGGACCTCTCGAACGCCACCTCTCTCTCGACGCCCGCCAAAAAGGACTGACGCACCGTGACCGAAACGCAAAACAACAATCCTATCCGCCACAACAACACCCACACGCTCGTGGCGACGGGGCTGCAGAAACACTACGGTTCCCGCCAGGTCGTCAAGGGCGTCGATCTGGCCGTGAAATCCGGAGAAGTGGTCGGTCTGCTCGGTCCGAACGGCGCGGGCAAGACGACGTCCTTCTACATGGTCGTGGGACTCGTCGTCGCGGACCGTGGCACGATCGAGCTCGACGGCAAGTCGATCACGCACATGCCGATCTATCAGCGCGCCCGTTTGGGACTCTCCTACCTTCCGCAGGAGGCGAGCGTGTTTCGTCGCCTCACGGTGGAGGATAACATCCGGGCCATTCTGGAACTTCAGGACGGAGAGGACGGTCGTCCCCTCTCGAAGCCCGAGATCGAACGGCGCCTCAACATGCTCCTTGAAGAGCTGCAGATTCAGCACATCCGAACAAGCATGGCGATGTCGCTTTCGGGTGGCGAACGTCGACGCACCGAAATCGCCCGCGCGCTCGCAGCGAATCCCCGCTTCATTCTGCTCGACGAACCGTTCGCAGGCGTCGACCCTATCGCGGTGATCGAAATTCAGCGCATCGTCCGATTCCTCAAGGACCGCAACATCGGCGTCCTCATCACGGACCACAACGTCCGTGAAACCCTCGCCATCTGCGACCACGCCTACATCATCAACGAGGGCAGCGTGCTCGCCTCGGGTTCGCCCAAGGACATCATCGACAATCCCGAAGTGCGCACCTTCTACCTCGGCGACAACTTCCGCATGTAATGAGCCGCATGATCGGACTCGACCTCTCGGCCTCGCAACGTCTGCAGACGACGCTCAACCTTTCGCAGCGGCAATCTCTGCGCGTCCTGCAGATGTCGTCGACGGAACTGCGCGACGAGGCGGAACGCCTCGCCGCGGAGAATCCCTTCCTCGAAATCGACACCGAAAGGCCGGCCGAGCCGTCCGACATCCCCTCCGACGAGAACTTCACGCTCGAACGAACGGACCTTCCGATCGATCATCTCTACGACCGGTGGCCGGTCGCCGAAGAATCCTCCGCGGACCCCTGGGATGCACAGGCGCGTGAAGAAACGCTCGGCGAACACCTGCGCGCGCAAATGGGGTTTCTCTCCCTTGCGGACGACACGCGTGCGGCGCTTCTCTATCTGATCGACGCGCTCGACGAACACGGTCTTCTACCCACGACGCTCGACGCCATCCGAAAGGAAGCGAACGAAACGATTTCTCCCGACGACTGGCACAGCGCGCTGAAGATTCTGCGCAGCTTCGATCCTACGGGCGTGGGTGCCTTCAGCCGCGGAGAAATGCTGTGCCTGCAGGTCGACGAGCTTCTGAAGGAGCGCGAAGTCGACCCGGAAACCGCCGAAGCCTTCCGACGTCTCGCGGCGTCGGGGCTTGAAGGTCTCGCACGCCTTCGTACGCCGAACAGCGGACTCTCCTGCGACTTGCGCGACAAAGTCCTCTCGCTCCTCTCCAAGCTTCGGCCCAACATCACCTCGGGCTTTGCCGAAACGCCCGTGCAATACGTCCGTCCCGACGTGTGGGTCGAGCCGCTCCCCGATGAGGGACTTCGCTTCACTCTTCTGCGGGGTGCAGCGCCCGTCGTCACGCTCGTGCAGTCGGGCGAGCGGGCGACGCACGACGACCATCTGCGCGAACTTTGGCAGGAAGCTAAAGCCTTCGTTCGGGCCGTCGAGGCGAGAAAGGAAACGCTCCTCAGAATCATCCGCTTTGCCGGCATGCGGCAGGAAGCCTTTTTTCGACGGGGCCCCGACGCCCTCGTACCGCTCACACAACAGGAGACGGCCTCTGCGCTCGGACTCGCCGACTCCACCGTCAGCCGCACCGTCACGAGTAAGTACTTCCGCTGTCCTCACGGCACCTACGAACTGCAGACGCTTTTCCCGGGCCCCGGTCATGCGGGTCCCAGTCGGGAGGCAGTCATAGAGCGAATCTACGGTTGGGTGAAAAACGAAGATCCCGCCCATCCGCTAAGCGACACGAAACTGACGGCCATGCTAACGGAGGCGGGTTTTGACGTCGCCCGCCGCACCGTGGCGAAATATCGGACCGAAGCGGGCATTCCGAGTCCGAGCGAACGGCGCAGAAAGGGCTGAAGCCCGGTACCGAGTTCGCTTTCGGCGAAGATTTCGATTTGCCTTAGACTGAGCAAACGTCACGACACTCATGGAGCGAGCATGCAAATCGTTTTGGTTACCGGCCTCTCGGGGAGCGGAAAGTCGATCGCCATCCGACAGCTCGAAGACTGCGGCTATTACTGCATCGATAATCTGCCCGCGCACTTTCTCGTCCCCGTCCTGCGCGACCTGCACGCGGGCGGCACAAACATGGCGGCGGTCGCCATCGACGCCCGCTCGCACGCCACGTTCGAGGGCATCCGCAACGGCATTGAAACCCTGCGCGCCGAAGGACACGACGTGCGCGTCCTCTTTCTGACGGCCTCGACCGCGGAACTCGTGCAACGCTTCTCCGAAACGAGACGCAGACATCCGCTCACGACTCGTCTGCGTCAAAACGGACGCGAAGCGACGCTACAGGAGGCGATCGAGCGCGAGCGCGACATTCTCGGCGAGGCGGCCGTCATGGGTCACGTCCTCGACACGACGGGGATCCTCCCCAACGTTCTTCGCTGTTGGGTCCTACAGTTCGTCAATCTCGCCTCCGCACCGCTGACGCTTTCCTTTGAGTCCTTCGCCTTCAAGCACGGACTTCCCGTCGCCGCGGACCTCGTCTTTGACGTGCGATGCCTCCCCAATCCCTACTATGACGAATCCCTTCGACCGCTCACGGGGAAGGACGAGCCCGTCGCGACGTTCCTCGCCGCCCAACCCGACGTGGTGCGCATGATCGACGACATCGAGGGATTCGTGCGGCGATGGCTCCCCGCCTACCGCGCGCAAAATCGCCACTACCTCACCGTTGCGATTGGATGCACGGGCGGACAGCACCGCTCCGTATTCACGGCCGAAACCCTCTGCCGCCGCTTCGCCGCGGACGGGGCGCTCGTTCGGCACCGGGCCCTCGAGAGTTACGGACTCAGCCGCACACAGACGCGTTGAGTTGCCTAGCGACGGCGTCCGCTTCAGGCCAGTAGCGCGCGATCGGCGCAGGCATGCCGAGCGTCTCCCGTTCCGGGAGCGGCACGACTCGCCAGCCTTCGCGCCGGACCGTTCTTACACGCGCGACGACGGGCGTGATGACGAGGCGGTAGTGCGTGAAATCATGCGGCCAGGCCTCGCCCACGCGTTCCCAGAGGACGTCCCCTCCAGGAAGCGAGAGCGTTTCGGCCGTGCGATATCCCTCCCCTGAAGGCGTCACCCAGAGTCCGCGCCAAACGCCCGGAGTCGTCTTCTTTTCCAAGACGACGCCTCCGTCCGCATAGAGGAAAAAGAGCGTTGCCGAGCGCACGGGCCGCTCTCGCTTGGCGCGCGGCGCCGGGTAGTCTTCGACCCGTCCCTCCTGCGAAGCCCGACAAAAGGTCCGCACTGGGCACTCCGAGCAACGAGGCGCCTTTTTGCGGCAGATTTCCGCCCCCACGTCCATGAGCCCCTGCGTATAAGCGGCCATGTCTTCGGACGCCGGCAGAAGCGACTCGGCCGCGCGCCAAACACTCGTTTCGAAGGCCCGCTCCCCGACGGCCCCGGGAATCGCCATCACTCGCGCGAGCACCCGCTTGGCATTGCCGTCGCACATGACGGCCCGCTCGCCGTAACAAAAGGCCGCTATCGCGCCCGCCGTGCTCGGTCCCACGCCGGGGAGTTCGGCAAGCCCCGCGGCGGTCTTCGGAAAGACGCCGCCCCGCTCGGCCACCAAACGGGCCGCCCGGTGCAGGTTGCGCGCTCGGCTGTAGTAGCCGAGTCCTGCCCATAGTGCCTGGACCTCATCGTCCGTCGCCCGAGCGAGATCCTCCACCGTAGGGAAGGCGCGAAGAAACTTTTGAAAATACCCCTCCACCGTCGTCGTGCGCGTCTGCTGCAACATGACTTCGGAGAGCCATCTCTCATAGGGCGTTTCGTAGCGTTGCCAAGAAAAGGCGTGTCGGCCGTGGCTTCTCTGCCATTCTGCAAGCGCGGCGCCGAACCCCTGCGTCGAAAATTTCTGATGCTTCTCTGTCATGACGAGGCATTTTGGCACATCTTCCGTCCCGCTTCACCCGTTTCAATGGAAGCGTTCTCGCTACAATGGCGAGACATTCCGCACTCGACATTCATAACGACATGCGTCCCTTCACTACGTTCGGCGCAACGCTCCTCGCCGGCATGAGCGCCTTTCTTTTCGCGTCGCCTCTTTCGGCCCATCCGGGCATGGGCCTCTCTTCCGAAGGCATGCCCGCGGGGCATCCCGCAGTGACGAAGGCAAACCGCCAGCTTTTCGACCTCATCGCGGGCGGCATCGCCATGCACCGCGACGAACACGAATTCGCGGCGAACGCCTTTTACGACGCCTTCCAGCAGACGCCCACGCCGGAACTTGCCGAAATGGCCTGGCAGGCCGCCGTATCGGCCCGCGATTCGGACCTCGTCGTGCGCATTGCCGAAGAATGGCTCAAAATCGACCCGAAGTCCGAAATCGCCCAGCAGTCGTTGCTCGCGCGCGACATCGAAAACGAAACCGTTGGCGCCGTTCGCGATCGGCTCGCCGTGATGTACCGCAATGCGGAAGACAAAGTCGCCTGGACCGCCCGCATGACGGAACTTCTCGCCAAAAGCAAGCTCTCCTACGCCGTCGTGACGAATCTGCTCGAACCCTATCGAAGCCGCCACCGCAACGCTCCGCAGGTACAGCTCGCCTCGGCCGTGCACGCCAAGATGAACAGTCGCTACGAAGAAGCCTGCCGGCTCGCCGCATCCGCGCAGAAGGGGCGGCCCGACGACGAACAGACGGTTTCGCTAGCCGCCGACATCTGCTGGCCGGTCGAGCGCAAAGAAACGCAGAGCATGCTCGAGCGCTTTCTCAAGCGCCACCCCGACGCAGACGCCGTCCGACTCATATACGGCCGCGTTCTCGCCCGAGCGGGGCAGAAGGACGCCGCCCTCAGGGAGGCGGACCGCGCCACGAAAGGCAACGTCGAAAACCCCAATCTTCTCTACACGGCGGGACTTCTTGCCAATGAGGCCCGAGCCCCCGAAGAGGCCCTCGCCTATTTCCGCCGCTACGTAAACTATCTGCGCGAAGAAAGCCCCGGGATCGACCTCTCGCACACGGACGTGTGGCTTCAGATCGGCCAGACGGCGCTCGTCCTCGAAAAGCCCGCCGAAGCAGCCGAAGCCTTCGCCGAACTCAAGTCCGGGCCTTTTGCCCGTCAAGCCCGCCTTAACGAAGCGCGCGCCTGGGCGGCGGCCGGAGAAATCGAAAAAGCGGTCGAGTCCCTGCGCACGGCCCGACAGGATCCGCACGGCAACGAGGAACCGCTCATCCGCGCCGAGGCGGAACTGCTCCTTGAAGCCGACCGCAAGGAAGAAGCCCTGCGCGTGATCGACGAAGCCTACGAACGTTACGGCAAGAGCACCGATTTCCTATACGACGCCGCCATGATCGCGCAGGAGTCGGGGGACTCGAAGAAGTCGGAAACCTATCTCCTCGAACTGCTCGACATCAATCCCGATCACGTCCAGGCTTCCAACGCCCTCGGCTACCTCTGGGCCGATCAGAACCGGCGTCTCCCCGAAGCTCGGGCTCTGCTCGAAGGCGCTTATCGCCTGGCTCCGCTCGACCCCTACGTGCTCGACTCGATGGGATGGCTCTGCTACCGAGAAGGCAAGTTCGACGAAGCAGCGGAATTCATCCTCCTGAGTCTCAAGCGTCAGTTTGACGTCGAGGTTGCCGAACACCTGATCGAAGTGCTCGTCGCCGCCAAGCGCCACGACGAGGCAGCGTCGCTCTGGCAAGATCTGAGAAAGCGCACGAACGACGCCCCCGAAGTGCTTGCCTTCGGAGAACGCATGGGGCTCAAGCGATGAAGCGCAGAACCCTTCTTCTTCTCCCTGCGGGCCTGCTTCTGGCGGCATGCACCTCCCTGCCCGAAGGCGTGCGGGAGCGCCGCGGCCGCTTCAGCCTGCAGAAAACGGGATACGGCGCGCCCGAACAGTTCACCGGGCGCTTTACGCTGCGCACCGGTCCGGACCTACTGCGTCTCGACATCCTGACGCCGCTTTCGGGCGTCATCGCCCGCATCGAATCGACGTCGCGCGGCGCGACCATCTCGCGCGGGCTTGACGAAGTCATTGCGCGAGGCGACTCGCCCGAAGCGCTCATGGAGGAGACGCTCGGCTTTTCCATCCCCGTCTCGACACTCGAAGCCTGGCTCGACGGCCGTCCCCGGCCCGACGCTCTCCCTGCCGAAACCTGGCGCGACGGAGACTGGAGCGTTCGCGTGAACGCTCGCCAGCCCGATTCGACGCCCTCGCGCATCCTTGCCGTTTATGAAAACCAAGGCGTCAAAGTGCGCCTCACCCTTCTGCTCGATCCCCCCGCGTCATGACGAAAGCCTTTCTCGGTCTGCCCGCACCGGCGAAGCTCAACCTCTTTTTGCACGTGACGGGGCGACGCCCCGACGGAAAACACCTCCTGCAGTCCGCCTTCGTGCTCATCAATCTCTGCGATACGATCGACATCACGCTCCGGGATGACGATCGCATCGTCCGGACGGGAGACGTCGTGGGAGATATCGAAAAGGACCTCTGCGTCCGGGCGGCCCGCGCACTGCAGAGCGCGACGGGCATGCGCCTCGGCGCGGAAATCCACCTGGAAAAACGCATTCCGAGCCAGGCAGGAATGGGAGGCGGCAGTTCCGACGCGGCCACCGTTTTGCTCGCTCTCAATCGGCTTTGGAATCTCGGTCTTTCCCGCACGGAACTCATGCGGTTGGGGCTCACGCTCGGCGCTGACGTCCCCTTCTTTCTTTTCGGGCAAAACGCTTGGGCCGAAGGAATCGGCGACGAATTGCGTCCCATCTCTCTTCCTTCCTCGCAATTCCTTGTTGTCTGGCCGGGGCGTGGGCTTTCGACGGCAGAAATTTTCTCTCACCCTTCCTTGACAAGAAATACCAAATCAGAGAGAATGGAGGTCTTTTCCGACTTTGTCCGCCACCATGGCTCGCCGCTTTTCGGGCACAACGACTTGCAGATCGTTGCCGAGCGACTCGAGCCCCGCGTGAGCGACGCGCTCACACGGATTCGCCAAGGCGGATTCGAAGCGCGGATGACCGGGTCCGGCAGCGCCGTTTTTGCCGAAGTCTCGGATGCTGATCGAGCCGCACGGAAAGTGCTCTCTGATCTCCCGGACGACTGGCAGGGTTTTCTGTGCCGCATGTTGGCGGAACATCCCTTGGCGGCGTGGTGCACCGAATGATAAAAACTCGGCTAGGGGTATCGCCAAGCTGGCCTAAGGCACCGGATTTTGATTCCGGCATTCGAAGGTTCGAATCCTTCTACCCCTGCCAACGCTTTGTTTTCAATCCACGGGGAGGCAAAATGATTTTGCTCTCCCTTTCGTTTTTGTGCGCCGTCTGTGTTACCCTGACGGCGTCTATTCCGATGTGCGGCGCAAGCCGTTTTTTCACAGAGCATAATCATGGTCCATAAGGTGCCGGACAGCATGACGATCTTTGCGGGCAACGCCAATCCTGAGCTCGCCAAGGCCGTCGCCAACTCCCTCAATATTCCTCTCGGTTCCGCCACGGTTTCCCGTTTCAGCGACGGCGAAGTCATGGTTCAGCTCCTCGACAGCGTCCGCGGTCGCGACGTTTTCGTTCTTCAAAGCACCTGTGCTCCGACGAACGACAACCTCATGGAACTGATGATCATGGTGGACGCGCTCAAGCGCGCTTCCGCCGCCCGAATCACCGCTGCGATTCCCTACTACGGATACGCCCGTCAGGATCGCCGTCCCCGTTCGACCCGCGTGGCGATTTCCGCCAAGGTCGTGGCCAACATGCTGCAGGCCGCCGGCGTCAACCGCGTCCTCACCATGGACCTGCACGCCGACCAAATCCAGGGCTTCTTCGACATTCCCGTCGACAACATTTATGCGACGCCGGTCCTCCTCAAGGATCTCCTCACGCACAACTACCCCGACCTGATGGTGGTCTCCCCCGACGTCGGCGGCGTAGTTCGCGCCCGTGCCATGGCCAAGGCCCTCGAATGCGACCTCGCCATCATCGACAAGCGCCGTCCGCGCGCCAACGTCGCCGAAATCATGAACATCATCGGTGAAGTCAGTGGCCGTACCTGTGTCATCACCGACGACATCGTCGACACCGCCGGCACGCTCTGCAACGCCGCCGGCGCCCTCAAGGAACGAGGAGCCAAGCGCGTCGTCGCCTACATCACGCATCCGGTTCTCTCCGGCTCCGCCGTTGAACGCATCACAAACTCGGCCCTCGACGAACTCGTCGTTACCGACACGATTCCGCTCTCCGACGCGGCCCGCGCCTGCGGCAAGATCCGCCAGGTCTCCTGCGCCGGCATCATTGGCGAAACGCTTGCCCGCATCGCCCGCGGCGAATCCGTGAGCGACCTCTTCGCCGAATAAGAAGCGGACCGTCCCCCTTTGGACGACAATCCTTTCTTTTTCAGAAACATCCCGCCCACCAACGGGATGTTTCTGTTAGAATCGGGTCCTTTCTTCAAACCGTTCCTTCGGGACGGTTTTTGCTTGTGAGGTTTTCTCCTCACGGCTTTTTTCGATCCGCCGGCGATTGGTCGCGATTGCCGGCACATTACAGGAAACACTCCCATGAAGATCATCGCCACTACGCGTACTGCGCAAGGTACGGGTGCGAGCCGCCGCCTTCGCCGCGCTGACAAGCTTCCCGGCATCGTTTACGGCGCCGGCTTGCCCGCCACGCCCATCGAGCTCGAACACAATCCCATCTTCTACGCGCTGCGCAAGGAAAAGTTCCACGCCTCGATCCTGACGATGGAACTCGACGGCAAGGAAGAACTCGTCGTTCTCCGCGCCTTCCAGATGCACCCCTACAAGCCGCAGGTTCTGCACATCGATTTCCAGCGCATCGCTGAAAACGAAAAGGTCACGATGCGCGTTCCGCTGCACTTCTCGGGCGAAGAAGAAAGCCCCGCCGTCAAGGTGGACAAGGCCATCATCTCGCATGCCGCCGCTTACGTCGAAGTCACCTGCATGCCGCGCGAACTGCCCGAATTCGTGGCTGTCGACCTCTCCGGCATGACGCTCGGCACGACGCTGCGCGCCGCCGACCTCAAGCTCCCCGAAGGCGTCTCCGTGCATCATCCCGATGTCGTGATCGCCTCCGTGATCGCCAAGGTTGAAGAAGAAGTCACCGCCGCCGAAGGCGAAGAAGCCGCCGCTCCCGCGGCCGCCGAATAATCCTCGGTCGACCGACTTTTCCCGACGGCTCGTTCAGGGGCTCCCTGAACGGGCCGTTTTGTTGTGGGGTGCCGCACCCCGACATTCCATTTGCCCTTTTCCTTTCGAGTTCGACGACGTGTACGGGCGAGTGGACCATCATCAGAACAGGACACCATGCCCGCATTTTCCGATCTCGGACTCTCCGCGTCGATCGTCGACGCCATCACGAAGCTCGGTTTTGAAGAACCGACCCCGATTCAAAACGAAGCCATTCCCGCGCTCCTCTCCGGCCGCGACGTCCTCGGCATGGCCGCGACGGGCACCGGCAAAACGGCGGCCTTTGCGTTGCCTCTCCTCGAGCGCTACGTCGTCGGCGAGGAAGCCGACCTGCCTCTCGTGCTCGTCCTTACGCCCACGCGCGAACTCTGTCTGCAGGTAAGCGAATCCTTCCACAGTTTCGGCAAGGATTCGGGCGCACACATCACGCCAATCTACGGCGGTCAGGAATACGGCCGTCAAATCCGCGCCCTGCGTCGCGGTACGCACGTCGTCGTGGCTACGCCCGGCCGCGCGCTCGACCACATCAAGAAGGGCACGCTCGATCTCTCGCAGGTACGCGCGCTCGTCCTCGACGAAGCCGACGAAATGCTTGATCTGGGCTTTGCGGACGAACTCGAAGCGATTTTCGAGTCCCTTCCCGACTACGTGCAGACGGCGCTCTTTTCGGCCACGCTCCCGCCCAAAATCGCGCACATCGCCGAACGTCATCTCCACGACCCCGTGCGCATCCGCATCGCCCGCGAAAAGACGGCAGAAGGGGAAGCTCCCCGAGTTCCGCAAATTGCCTACGTGGTGGGGCGCAACTACCGTCTCGCCGCGCTCGGACGCATTCTTGACATTGAAAGCCCGGAACTCGCGATCATCTTTACGCGCACGCGCATGGAAGTCGACGACCTCACCGAGGCGTTGCGCGCCCGCGGCTACGGCATTGAAGCACTCCACGGCGGACTTGATCAGCCCACGCGCGACCGCGTCATGAAGCGCGCCCGCTCGGGACAGATCGACGCCATCGTCGCCACCGACGTAGCCGCCCGAGGGATCGACCTCGAAAACCTCACGCACGTCATCAACTACGGCATTCCCGCCTCCGTCGAAACCTACGTGCACCGCATCGGACGCACGGGCCGTGCCGGCCGTACGGGAACCGCGATCACGATTCTCGAGCCGCGCGAACACCGTCACCTTCGAGCCATCGAACAAATCACCAAGGCGCGCATCGAAATCCGCAGCGTCCCGTCGGCCACCGACGTGCGCGCCAAGCGTCTCGAATCGATGCGAAAGCGCCTCGAAGACGTTCTCGAAGGAGGTGATCTCGACCGCTTCCACGTCATCGTCGAGTCGCTCGGCGATTCTTACGATGTCTTCGACATCGCCGCGGCGGCCATCAAACTTGCCGACGCCGTCGAGAGCGGTGAAGAAGACACGGCTGACATTCCGACCTTCGCGCCGTTCGAACGTCCCCGACGCGAGCGCTCCCCCAAGGAGCGTCCGCACCGCGAACGCTCCCGCACGGCCGAGCCCGGCATGACGAGGCTCTATCTCAACGTGGGCCGACTCTCGAACGTGCGCCCGGCCGACCTCGTCGGCGCCATCGCCAACGAAGCGGACATTCCGGCCCGCGCAATCGGCAACATCGAAATCACCGAACGCTTCAGCCTCGTCGACGTGGCCGACGAACAGGCCGAGAAGGTACTCGCCGCCATGACGGGCGTGCGCATCAAGGGACGGGAAGTACAATGCCGTCGTGACCATGGTCCCGTCCGTTCGGGAGAAGACCGCTTCCCGCAGCGCGGCCGCTCGGATCGCCGCGGTCCCCGCCGTTGATCTCGTCATTCACTACGCACTTGTCATGCCTCAAGATACATCATCCATCCGCCTGATCGTCGGGCTCGGCAATCCCGGTTCGGAGTACGAAGCCACGCGGCACAACTGCGGCTTTCAGATGCTCGACCTTCTCGCCGAAAAGTACGGCGGACGCTTTTCCGAAGACCGGAAGTTTTCCGGAGAAACCGCCCGCGTGCGCATTGAGGGAGAAGACGTGTGGCTCTTGAAGCCCACCACCTTCATGAACCGCTCGGGCATCGCCGTGCAGGCCATGGCTGCCTACTACAAGATCGCGCCCGCGGAGATCCTCATAGTTCACGACGAACTCGATCTTCTCCCCGGAACGATGAAACTCAAGAAGGGCGGCGGCAACGCCGGCCACAACGGCCTCAAGAGCATCACCGCCCAGCTCGGAACGCCCGACTTCTGGCGCCTTCGCATCGGCATCGGGCACCCACGCACCTTCGGCTGGGCGCAGCAGGTGTTCGACTTCGTTCTCGCCGCTCCCTCGAGCGAACACCGCGAAGCCATCCGGCGAATGATGCGGGAGGCGCTCGGTGGCATTCCTCTTCTCGTGACGGGTGAATGGCAGCGGGCCGGCCGACATTTCGCCAAATTCGGCTCACTCCCGAAGCCCAAGGCCGAACCGGAAAGGACGCCCGAAGGAAAAACGGAGAAAAAAACCGAGGGAGTAGCCCAGTGAAGACCTGGCTCGTCAGCCGTTGTCTTCTCGGAGAAGCCTGCCGCTATGACGGCCAAGCGAAAGGAAACGACCGCATCCAAAGCCTTCTCAAGGGGAAGATCCGCATCGTGCCCGTCTGTCCCGAGTGCGACGGAGGCCTTCCGGTGCCCCGCACTCCCTCGGAAATCCAAGGTGGCGATGGGGCCGACGTCCTGCGGGGCGCGGCGCGCGTCGTTTCCGTCGACGGCGAGGACCGCACGGAAACTTTCGTGTGCGGAGCTCGTCTGGCCGTGGAGACCGCCCGGCGCGAAGGTGCCGAAGTGGCTCTTCTCAAGGCCAAGAGTCCCTCCTGCGGGATCGGACGTATTTACGACGGAAGCTTCACGGGCAGGCTTCGCGAGGGCGACGGCGTCGCCGCTGCGGCCTTACGGGCCGCAGGCCTCGCGATTCACTCGGAAACGGATTTCCCCGCAGAAATTTGAATCCCGTGCCGGGCAACGCCTTTACAATACGGAAAAAAGTGTGACGCAGCTTGCGGCACCCATTCAACATTGACATCCATTCAAAAGAGAACAAGATTATGGGTTTGAAGTGTGGCATCGTCGGCCTGCCCAACGTCGGCAAGTCGACCATTTTCAATGCACTCACGAAGGCGGGCATCGCCGCGGAAAACTATCCCTTCTGCACGATCGAACCGAACACGGGCGTCGTCGAAGTGCCCGATCCGCGCCTTGCGGCCCTGGCGGAAATCGTCAAGCCCGAACGCATTGTGCCCGCGGTCGTGGAATTCGTCGACATCGCTGGTCTCGTCGCCGGAGCAAGCAAGGGCGAAGGCCTCGGCAATCAGTTCCTCGCCAACATCCGCGAATGCGACGCCATCGCGCACATCGTCCGTTGCTTCCAGGACGACAACATCGTTCACGTGGCCGGCCACATCAATCCGCTCGAGGACATTGCGGTGATCAACACCGAACTCGCGCTCGCCGACCTCGCCACCGTGGAAAAGGCCCTCAACCGCTATTCCAAGCAGGCGCGCCAAGGCGGCGACAAAGAAGCCCTCAAACTCGTTCTCGCCTGCGAAAAGCTCCTTCCTGCCCTGAACGAAGCGAAGGCCGCGCGTTCCGTTCCGCTCACCGAAGAAGAAATCGCCGTCCTTCGTCCGCTCTTCCTTCTTACGATCAAGCCCACGATGTACGTCGCCAACGTTGATGAACACGGCTTTGAAAACAATCCCCTCCTCGACGCCGTCAAGGAGCACGCCGCGGCCGAAAACGCGCCTGTCGTCGCCGTCTGCGCCAAGACCGAGGCTGAAATCGCCGATCTTGACGACGAAGACAAGCAGATGTTCCTCGAGGACATGGGCATGCACGAGCCTGGCCTGGATCGCGTGATCCGCGCCGGCTATGAGCTCCTCGGCCTGCAGACCTACTTCACGGCGGGCGTCAAGGAAGTCCGCGCCTGGACGATCCACAAGGGCGACACCGCTCCGCAGGCGGCCGGCGTGATTCACACCGACTTCGAGCGCGGCTTCATCCGCGCGCAGACCATTTCGTACGAGGACTACATTCACTACCGCGGCGAAAAGGGCGCGCAGGAAGCCGGCAAGATGCGCGCAGAAGGGAAGGACTACGTCGTCCGCGACGGCGACGTCATGAACTTCCTCTTCAATGTCTGATCGACGTCGTTCGAGGCACTGAGCCATGGCTACTGCGGCCCCCTCCAAGAAACGCGCGGAAATCGGCGCCCGTCTCAAGAGCGAACGCGAACGGCTCGGCTACACCGCCAAGCAGATCGCTCAGCTCATGGGCGTCACGCTCGACGTGTACACGACGTACGAAACCGGACAGGGCGACCCGGGCGTTTATCGACTGCCCCGGCTCTCGGCCTGCGGCTTCGACGTCCTCTACATTCTCACGGCGCAGAGACACCGTCCAATGGAGGAGGAAAACGAGTTGCTCTCACGCTTCCGGGAGCTCTCGCAGCGGGGGCGCGCCTCGGTCTTCACCACCATTGATGCGCTTGAACGGCTCGCACCGAACCTGCGCAAGGAATTCAACAAGCGCTTCCGCAGTTGATTTTCTCCACGAAACGGCCCGAAAGGGCCGTTTCGCTTTTCTCCGTCGGCACCGACTTCTCCGAGAACCGTGTTACAAACAGCAATAGACTGTCTTTCACATGGCGCACACATCGATAAAAATGTGCTAATATTCATTCAATCGCAATAAAACACATTCTCATCTGGAGGAATGTCCCATGTCTCTCTTGAACACCCAGGTTCTCCCGTTTGAAGCTGAAGCCTTCCATCAGGGCCAGTTCGTGAAGGTTACCGAAGAGGATCTGAAGGGCCGCTGGTCGATCTTCTTCTTTTACCCCGCCGACTTCACGTTCGTCTGTCCGACCGAACTGGAAGACCTCGCCGAACACTACGAAGAATTCCGCAAGCTCGGCGTCGAGATCTACGCCGTTTCGACCGACTCGCACTTCACCCACAAGGCCTGGCATGAAAGCTCCGCCGCAGTGGGCAAGGTTGCCTTTCCGATGCTCGGCGATCCGACGCAGAAGCTCTCGAAGAACTTTGAAGTGCTCATCGAGGCAGACGGCATGGCCGAACGCGGCACCTTCGTCGTGAACCCCGAAGGTAAGATCGTCGTGATGGAAATCCACGACGGCGGCATCGGCCGCAACGCCGCCGAACTCCTGCGCAAGGTCGAGGCTGCGCAGTACGTCGCCGCCAACCCCGGCGAAGTCTGCCCCGCCAAGTGGCGCCCGGGCGACGCGACGCTCACGCCCTCGCTCGACCTCGTCGGCAAGATCTGATCGTCCTCTCCTGAGGCAAGGCCGCTCCTTCGGGCGGCCTTTTTCTTCATTCCTCTCATTGATCAAGGATTCCGCCATGCTTGACGCTGGTCTGCAAAATCAACTGCGCGCCTACTTCACCAAGCTGCGACGCCCTGTCCGCCTCATCGCCACGCTCAACGAAAGCGAAACGGCCCGCGAAATGAAAACGCTCCTCAAGGAGGTCGCCGCGCTCTCCGAGCTTCTCTCCTACGAGGAAACGCTCGACCCGACTCTTTCGCGTCCCTCCTTTCAAATCACTTCGCCAGAGCGGAAAATCGGCATTCACTTTGCCGCCCTTCCGATGGGACACGAATTCTCGTCCTTCGTGCTTGCGCTCCTGCAGGCGGGTGGACACCCCGTCAAGGCGGAAGCCGAAACGCTCGAGGCCGTCCGTTCGCTCTCGGGACCGCTCTCCTTTGAAGTCTTCATTTCGCTTTCCTGCCACAACTGCCCCGACGTCGTGCAGGCGCTCAATCTTATGGCGGTGGAAAACCGAAACGTCACCGTCGTCACGATCGACGGCGCGCTCGCGCAGGAGGAAGCCAAGGCCCGCCGCGTGATGGCCGTACCCACCGTCTTCCTCAACGGCGAACTCTTCCTAAGCGGAAGAAAGACGCTCGAGGAAATCGTGGCGCTCCTTGATGAAAACACCGTCCGCCGCAAAGCCGAAAAGCTTTCTGCCGCACTTCCCTACGACGTCCTTGTCGTCGGAGGGGGTCCGGCGGGCGCCACCGCCGCCATCTACGCCGTTCGCAAAGGCCTTCGCACGGGACTCGTCGCCGAACGTCTCGGGGGACAGCTGCACGAAACGAGCGAAGTGGCCAACTTCACGTCGATTCTCTCGACGCCGGGTTCGCGCCTTGCCGACAACATCGAGGCCCATCTGAAGAGTTATCCGATCGAACTCCACACCGCCGAGCGCGCGGCCTCGGTCGAGCGCGATGGCGACCTTTGGGTGCTCGTGACCGAAAGCGGTGCGCGCCTACGCGCGCGTACGCTTATCGCCGCCACGGGGGCGAGCTGGCGCCGTCTCAACGTACCCGGAGAGAAAGACTTCCTCGGTCGGGGCGTCGCCTTCTGCCCCCACTGCGACGGACCGCTTTACCGCGGCAAACGCGTCGCCGTCATCGGAGGCGGTAATTCGGGCGTCGAAGCCGCGATCGATCTTGCCGGGGTCGCTTCCCACGTTACGCTTCTGCACCGCAGCGCGGCCCTCAAGGCGGACAACGTGCTCAAGAAAAAGCTCTCCTCCCTGTCGAACGTCACGGTGCTCACCGAAGCGCGTACGTGCGCCTTCGAGGGCGACGACGGCCTTCTTACGGGCCTTCGCTATGAGGACGCCTCGGGCACAGTGCACCGGCTCGACGTGGAGGGCGTCTTCGTGCAGATCGGTCTCACGCCCAACACGACGTGGCTCTCCGACGCCGTCACGCTCAACACCTACGGCGAAATTCCGGTCGACGCCCGGTGCGCCACGACCGCTCCGGGCCTCTTTGCGGCGGGCGACTGCACGGATGTTCCCTTCAAGCAGATCGTCATCGGTCTCGGCGAGGGCGCCAAAGCGGGGCTGAGCGCATTTGAGCACCTGATCCGTCACGACGTGGCCTAAAGACGTATCGGATACAATGGCAGATACTTTTCTTCGGAAACTCTGCCATTCCCATGTCCGTGACGAAAACCTCCGTCCAGCGCATTCTGCGCGGCTTTCTCTTCCTCGGCTGCTTCGCTGCAGCGGTCCTGCTCGCCGGAGTGGCCGCGCTCTATTTCCTCGTCACGCCCGACCGCATCGCCGCACGCATCACGGAAGTCGTCGAACGCGAACTCGGCCTCGAGCTCTCCATGAGCGCGGCGCCGAGCGTTCGACACCTTCCGGAGCTCGTTGTCACGATTCCCGAGTCCACGCTCAAGAAACCCGGTCACGACGACTGGCAACTTTCCCTCAAGAGCGCTCAAATCACCCTCCATCCTCTGGCCGTGTTCGCGCAGTCTCCCAAGATCCGAGAGCTACGAGTCGTCAAGCCCGCACTCGCCATGCCGGAGGAAGAGTTCTTCACGCGCCTCAACGAACCCTATCTCGTCTCGACGCTCGGCTTCGACATGGCTGCCTTCGTCGTCGAATCGGGTTCCGTCACGCTTCTGAGCGAGAAACCCGCGATGGCAAGCGACCTCTCCGTGCGCCTCGCGAATCTCTCCGAAACGGGCGCCCAAGCCTTCCTTTCGGGCCACTGCGAACGCAACGGCTTCTCGGGCGTCTTCCAACTTTCGGCGGATGCACGCTGGCCAACGGGACTCGGCGACCTCACGCTCGAAGATCCGATCGTAGAATTCAAGGGACTGCGCAACGGAAAGGAATGGCAGTTGCGATGGAGCGCTGAAAAACTCACGCGCGAAAACTTCCGCGCCTGGCACATGACGCGCCCCGACCTGAGAACCGACGTCAACGGCCGAGTATTTTCGGTCTCCGCCAACACCTGGGACTGGAAGGGCGGCGCCTGGACGAGCCGGGAAGCCCTCCTTTCGACCGACCTGACGTGGAACGGCGACGCGGTGAACTGGCGAGCCATGGGGAATCCTTCCCGCGACGAAAAAGGTTTTCTGCACTGGCCGGACCTTCGCCTCGTTGCCCCCCATCCGAGCGGCGCGACCGAACTCTCGGGCGCGCTCTCGCTCACCCGCGAACGGACGGGGCGGATTTCGCTCTCGGGCACTCTCTTGGGCAGTCCCGCAAAGTTGGAGGCAGACATCGCCCGCGCCTTTTCCGAAACGCTCGACAAAAGCCCGCGCCCCCGACTCGAGGGATCGCTCCGGCTCGGCACCCAGGAGGGCGCTCTCTGGCTGGCGCTCGAGCAATCGGGCTTCCTTTCGCTCTTTGATTTCTCGGGCGACGTGTCGATTGCCGGCTTTCAGCGCGACAACGCACTGCGGGAGCTTTCCGCCGCCGTCCGGCTCCTGAACGGAGACCTCACGATCTCCGAAGGACGGGGCCGTCTCTACGGCGGCGCCATGACGTTTGACGCGCACAGACGCTCCGACGGTTCCTGGAGCGCCTCGATTCAGGCGGAAAACGTCGAAACCGCTGATTTCCTTGCGCGCTCCTTCGGCAGGTCGCCCGTTTCCGGCAAGGCCGAAGTCACCCTTCAGGCCTCGGGACACTTCCGTCACCCCGAGGAGCCCGTCGACCTGACGGCGGAGGTTTCGGTGGCCGACGCAAATCTTCGCGGCCTTGATCTCGACCGCGCCTACGATCTTTTGATTGAAGAGCGAAGCGACACGCTCCCCGTCGAAGTGCTCGCGAACGATGCATCGACGACCGTTCGCAAAGTGCGCTTCCGTCTTGCCGGGCGTCCCGCCGATCTGCTCGTGACCGACGGCCGCATGGAGGGAGAAGGCTGGCGGGCGGAGTTCGGAGGTTCTCTGCCGCCGCTACGCCCGCAGTGGCTCGGGACCTTCCGGTGGGAAGCTTCGGGATCGGTGCCGGCTCTGGAACTTCCCTGGCACTTTGAAAAGCCCGTCGAACACAACGAAAGCGGTTGGCGCCTCTCCTGGGCTCAGACCGCCTCCGCCGTGCGAAACGCCCTGGGAGAAGATCCCTGGAGTCTCGAGACGCTCGAACGCCGCGCAAAGCGCGCCTGGCTCAATCTGCGCGACCGAATCGACAACTTTGAATTTTCCGCGCCCGACTTCTCGGACCTGAAGGAAAAGTTCTACGACTGGCTCCCCTTCACGACGAAGGAGACGCCCGCCGAACCACCGACGGGCGGCGCCGTCTGATCAGCGGCGGCCTTCGCGGGCCCGCACAAGCGCCCGATAGACCTCGGGCGCAACGAAGCGCGCCGCCTCTTCACCGCCGAGAAGCGCGATTTCGCGCACGAAGGTACCGCTCACGAACTGATAGGTGTCAGAGGGCGTCAGAAACACCGTCTCGACGTCGGGCATGAGCTGACGGTTCATGCCCGCCATCTGAAATTCCGCCTCGAAATCGCTGACCGCCCGCGCTCCGCGGACAATCACTTTGGCACCCTCCGCACGGACGAGATCCTTGAGCAGCCCCGTGAAGCTCTTCACTTTCACGTTGGGAAAGGGCTTCACCACGAGACGAGCGAGCTCGAGACGCTCCTCTAGGCTCAGAAGGGGACGCTTCTTTTCGCTGGCTGCCACGGCCACGAGCACCGTGGGAAAAATCCCCGCCGCACGCCGAACGATGTCGACGTGCCCGTTCGTGATGGGATCGAAGGTTCCGGGATAAATGGCAAACGTCATGCCTCCTCCTTGATGGGTTTGGCCAAAGGGGCGAGCGGAGAATCGATGCGGGTGAGAAGCTGATAGTGCACGACGCCCGCCCGCGATCCGCGAACGCGAAGAAGCCCCAGCGCCGCAAGCTTCTCTTCGGAAAGATATTCGTCGGGCGTCTCCACGTAGAGAAGTCCCGCCTTGCTCAAGCGGGGAAGCACAGCGACAACGGCCTTCTCCTGCAGATTCGCGTCGTAGGGCGGATCGATGAAGACGAGGTCGAAGGTCTCCCGGGTGCGGCCAAGAAATTCAAAGGCGTCTCCCGCATGCACGCGGCAGCGGTCTGCGGCGCCGAATTTTTCGACGTTTTTGCGCAGCGACGCCACCGCTCCCCGGTGCCGTTCGACCCAATCCACGGACGCAGCTCCGCGGCTCGCCGCTTCAAACCCCAATACGCCGCTTCCGGCAAAGAGATCGAGCACTCGACACCCCGCAAGGTCGCCGAGAAGATGGCGCACCCAGTCAAAGAGCGTCCCGCGCACGCGGTCGGGCGTGGGACGAAGCCCCTCGGCGTCGGGCACGGCGAGCGGGCTCTGACGCCACATTCCCGCCGAAATCCGCACGACGCCCGCTCCCCTTGAAGACGGACGGGTTGCTAAACTTCTTCTACCGACCTCACGGCCGGAATTTTCCGATTTTTTCTTATTTGCCATTCAAAAACGAACAGTTATGGGTTTTGGTTCTTCGGAAGGTTGGCTTTCCCGACTGAAAAAAGGTTTGGACAGAACGCGCGTCAACATCGTCGGTCTTTTCTCCGGCGGCGTCGTGGATGAGGATTTCCTCGAAGAGTTGGAGTTCGCGCTCATTACGGCCGACATCGGCGTCGAGACCTCCTCGCGTATCCTACAACGTTTGCGCGACGAAATTAAATTGAAGGGACTGCGCACGCAGGAAGAGGTCCGCCGCGCCCTTCGGGATCAAATCGAAGCGATTCTCGCCCCCTCGGAAGTGCCCTTCAACGTGGACCGGCCCGCACCGCTCGTCATGATGATGACGGGCGTCAACGGCGCCGGCAAGACCACGACCATCGGGAAACTGTCGAAATTCTTCGCAGCCGTTGAAAAGACCGTTCTTCTCGCCGCGGGCGACACCTTCCGCGCCGCCGCGCGCGAACAGCTTGCCGTCTGGGGCGAAAGGAACCGCATCGACGTCATTTCCCAAGAAGGGGGCGACCCCGCCGCCGTTGCTTTCGACGCCGTCAACGCGGCCAAGGCCCGGGGCATCGACGTCGTGATCGTGGACACGGCCGGACGCCTCCCCACGCAGCTCCATCTCATGGAGGAACTGCGCCGCATTCACCGAGCCCAGGCCAAGGCGCTCGAAGGCGCCCCGCACGAGGTGCTCCTCGTCGTGGACGGCACGAACGGTCAGAACGCCCTCATGCAGGTGAAGGCTTTTGACGCGGCCGTCACACTCTCGGGCCTTATCATCACCAAGCTCGACGGAACCGCCAAGGGAGGCGTCCTCGTGGCCATTGCCGACATGCGGCGCGACAATCCCCTTCCGATCTACTTCGTCGGCGTCGGCGAAAAGCTCGACGACCTTCAGCCCTTCCGTGCCCGTGCGTTCGCCAACGCGCTCGTCGGACTTGAAGAAGACGAATCCGCGGAGTAAACCGTGTCGCCGACCGACCTCCTCGCCGTCGTAGATCTCGGAAGCAACAGCTTCCGGCTCGAAATCGCCCGGCTCGAAGAAAACCGTCTTCTCTCGCTCCTTTACCGCAAGGAAACCGTAAGGCTTGCGGGCGGTTTCGCCCCCGACGGAACGCTTACGCCCGACATGGAGAGCCGCGCGCTTGCCGCGCTCACCCGCTTCCGCGAGTGCCTTTTGGGCGTGGCGCCCGAAAACGTCCTCGTCGTCGGCACTCATGCGATGCGCCGTGCCTCGCAGAACACCGCGTTTCTGCGGGCGGCCGAGCGGGCGCTCGGCGCTCCCATCGAGATCATCTCGGGAGAACGGGAGGCGTCCTTCGCCTTTTCCGGTGCGGTTCGCTCGCTTCCATACAGCGCCGAGGAACGGCTCGTCGTCGACATCGGCGGCGGAAGCACCGAAATGGCGTCGGGACACGGAACAACGATCGGGCGCTCGGCAAGTTATCCCGTCGGATGCGTAAGCGCTTCGATCGGGTTCTTCCCCGACGGACGAATCACCCCCGACCGGCAGGAGGCGGCTCTCGCGCACGCCATGACGGTGCTCGCAGACGCGGCGAAGACCTTTCCGGGCGCCTCCTCGTCCGAAGCCTACATGACGGCAGGCACTTTCCGAGCCGTCGTGGAGACCTGCCGCAATCTCGGCTGGACGAAGGATGAGGTCCGTCTCGAACACATTGAGGAACTCATTGCCCGGCTTCTTCGCTCCAAAGGGCGCTTTGCCCAAGCCTTCCCAGGCATGCGCGCGGACCGCTACGAGGTCATCGCCGGAGGGCTCACGGTTCTGCAGGCCGTCTACCGTACACTCGGACTGAGCGAAGCCCGGCTCTCGCAGGGCGGCGTCCGGGTGGGCCTTCTCTACGAACTCCTCGGAAATCCTCCCTATCGGGACGAAAGGGAGGACTCTGTTCGCGATCTTGCACGTCGTCTTTCGCTCGATATCCATCATGGCGAACGGGCTGCGTTCTGGGCCAAGCACCTTCTCTCCCTTCTCGCACCCGAAGCATCGGAGAGCCTGCGTCGAAATTTGCGCGCAGCGGCCTTGCTTCACGAAGCGGGGCAGGCGATCACCGGTCACAACGCCCCTCGGATCGCCGCACAGTTGATGCGGAACTGGACGTTGGCGGGTGTCGCGCGCGCGGACCGCTTCGAAACGGCGAACCTTCTGCAGTGGCAGGAAGGACCTCTCCCCGAAGATCCGAGTCCCGACGAAGACGATCCCTTCTGGCGAGCCGTTCTGGCTCTGCGCCTCGCCCTCGTCTTTCTTCAGGCCCGCATCGAGCCCTCCTTCCCCGACATGCGGTACGATGAATCCTCGGACACTCTGACGCTGCCCGCAACCTGGCTGCAAGGCCGACCGCTCACCAATCAATGCCTGTACGAAGAGGAGGAGCGTTGGAAAGACGCCGGACTCTCCCTTCGCATCTGCCGAGAATAACCCGTGTACAGCGAACCGCCCCTTTTCGAATTCCGACAGGTCGGCGTATCGATCGACGACGTCGTACGCCTAGAGAACCTCTCGTTTTCCGCCTTTCGCGGAGAATTTGTGTTGCTTCACGGTTCCACGGGAAGCGGCAAGACGCTCGTTCTTGAAATGCTGAGCGGTCTGCGCAAGCCCACGAAGGGCGAGGTGATCGTGGCGGGCGACCGCATCAACGACTACAACGAACTCGAGCGGCGCTCGCTTCGCCGTTCCATGGGCATCATGATGCAGGGCGGTCTTCTGCTTGAAGACCGAAGCGTGCTCGAAAACGTGCTGATTCCCGCTGTCGTGGCGGAGGAGTCTTTCCGCGAAGCCCGCACCAGGGCGCGTATTGCGCTCGAGAAGTGCGGACTTGCCGCGCTCGCGGACCTTCGCCCCCACGAACTTTCGGCCGGTCAACGACAGCTCGCCATGCTCGCGCGGGCCGTCGTAAACCGTCCCGCCCTCATTCTCGCCGACGAACCCGCGGCGCACCTAGACGACCGAAACGCGCAGACGCTCATCGACCTTCTCGGCATGTTCGCCCAGGCGGGCGTCACGGTTTTCCTTGCGAGTCACCGCATTCCCCGTCCGCGTCACTTCAAGGTTCGCGTCATCGAACTCGACACTGCCGCAGGGAGAGAATGATGTTTACCTCCTACGCATGGGCCTTCAAGGAAACCTGGCGGGGACTGTGCCGCGACGGCCGGATGCTCGCCCTGGCGACGATGCTCGCCGGATTCGCCCTTTCCGTACCGCTTTTCATCTTCACGGTCGTCTACGGGATTTCCGAACCGATCCGCTCGCTACCCACGTCCGTAGAAATCAGTGTCTTTACGACGGACAAGGCCGACGTCAAGATGCTTGCCGAAGAGATCGAAGAACTCCCTGAAATCGAAACGGTCCGCCACATTCCGAAAGAAACCGCCTTTCGGGAACTGAACGAAGGACTCGGCGTCAAGCGCAGCAAGATGCACAATCCCTTGCCCGACCTGCTCGTCGCCACCGTGGACGACCGGGCCGCACCCGAAGAAATTGAAAAAACGGCCGCCGCCATGGAAAAGCTCGAGGGCGTCGACATGATCGCCTACGAAAGCGAATGGCACACCAAACTCACGGTCCTCGCCGACGTGGCCCGCACGGGGCTTCTGTTTCTCGGCGGTACCATTTTTCTGCTCGTTTCGCTCGTCTTGTGGGCTGCCCTGCGCATGACGACCCTTTCTGCGCGCACCGAAATGCGGGCGCTCTACCTCTTTGGCGCAACGCCCCTTTTCGCGATCCGGCCCTGGGCCTGGCGAGGTATGCTCGTCATGTTCGCGGGCGCGCTTCTCGCCATCCTCATCACGGCTTCGGGCATTCATGTTCTCTCCGGTCCGATTGCCGAAGCTGCGGCGATCTACGATACGCCCCTGCGTCTCGCCCTGCCGCCCGTCCTCTGGTGCACATATTTCGTCGCTTTCTCTGCCTTTGCGGGCGGACTCATCGCAGCTTTTTCGGCCCTAGGCTCGTGGCACTCGGTCCACTGACAGTGGTGGTAGCATAAGATTCGACTTTTCTTTTATCCCGAACGCATGAGCCAAAATACACAGGACACCACGCCACTTCTCCCCGCGCCTCCGACCGGGGAGACCCCGCTTCTCGCCGCTCCGAAGAAAGCGACGGGACGGGCCGTCGTGCCCTACCGAGCCCCGAAGCCACCGTCTTTGGTGGGCATCGGCGACCTTGAGGCCTATCTGCGCTTTGCCGAAGCGGCGCCCATGCTTTCGCCCGAAGAAGAACATTCTCTGGCGCTCGCCATTCACGCGAGCAACGACCGCGAAGCGTTGCAGAAGCTCATTATCAGCCACCTGCGCCTCGTCATCTCCATCGCGCGCGGCTATCTCGGCTACGGCCTTCCCTATGCGGATCTCATTCAGGAAGGGAACATCGGCCTCATGAAGGCCGTCGCTCACTTCGATCCGAACCGCGGAAACCGCCTGATGACCTTCGCCGTGCACTGGATCCGCTCCGAAATTCAGGAGTACGTTATCCGCAATTGGCGCATGGTCAAGATGGCCACGACCAAAAATCAGCGCAAGCTCTTTTTCAATCTTCGGCAGCTCAAGGAAGACACGCGCCTCGCGCTCACGAACGAACAGGCAAACCGCATTGCGCTTACGCTCGACGTTAAGCCCAAAGAAGTCTTCGAAATGGAAGAGCGCATGTACGGACAGGACACGAGCCTTGAAACTCCGTCGTCCGCGTCCGACGACGAACGCGACGCGATGACGCCCGCCGACTGGCTCACGCGTGAAGACGACACGCCCGAAGCCATACTCGAAGCCAAGGAAAGGGAGCGTCTCGAAGACGAAGGCATCTACACGGCGCTTCATTCGCTCGACGAGCGAAGCCGCCGCGTCATCGAGGCGCGCTACCTGCACCGCAATGCCGACGGCGTCGCCAAGCCCGTCACGTTGCAGGAGCTCGCCGACGAACTCGGCGTGTCCGCCGAACGCGTCCGTCAGATCGAAAAGAACGCGCTCAAAAAGATGCGCCTCGCACTCGAAGAAGAAAATTCCCTCTGAAAGCCATGTTTCACGTCGTACTCGTCCATCCGGAAATTCCGCCTAACACGGGCAACGTCATTCGTTTGTGCGCCAATACGGGCGCGGAACTCCATCTGATCGAGCCGCTCGGCTTTTCGATGGAAGACAAGCACATGCGCCGCGCGGGGCTCGACTATCACGAGTATGCCGACGTTCGCACGCATGCTTCGTGGGAGGCCTTTCTCGAAACCTGCCGCCCGGACTTCGGGCGCATGTTCGCCATGACGACGAAGGGATCGCGCCCCTTCGCCGAGGTTTCCTTCCGGGACGGAGACTGGTTTGTGTTCGGGGCCGAGAGCAAAGGACTTCCCGAAGCGCTGCGCGAAACGTTTCCGCCCGAACAGCGCATCCGGCTCCCCATGCGACCTGGCAACCGCTCGCTCAATCTGAGCAACACGGTGGCCGTCACGGTGTTTGAGGCGTGGCGTCAAAACGGCTACACGGGCGGCGTCTGAGCCGCCCGAAGCGGAAGAATCAGTTCTCTCCGAGTTCTTCCTTGTCGATGCCGTGCTCGATGGCGTAGACCGCCGCCTGCACGCGACTCGTGAGATTGAGCTTGCGCAAAATGCTCTGCACGTGCACCTTCACGGTCGATTCGGCCAGATTCAGGCCACGTGCGACCTCCTTGTTGGAGAGACCGCGGGCGATCCAGGCGAGCGCCTGCCTTTCGCGGCGCGTCAGAACGGAGGGATCCACGGCCGAAGGCAGGCTCGTCGATCGCACCGGGCGGGCGGAGGGTTTCGCCGCGGGCGCCGCCTGCGGCGCCGCGACACCCGGTTGCTGAGGCATGTGGCTGAAAGTCGCCTTGAAGCGCTCGAGGAACTTCGTCATCATCTGCGGCGACATGATGCTCTCCCCTTGCGCGGCCGTGCGCACGGCGCGCAGGAGAAAATCCTGATCGATGTTCTTGAGGAGATAGCCGCGCGCACCCATAGCGAGACATTCGCTCAGAAGCGCCGTGTCTTCGCTCACCGTCAGCATGAGGATGGCCAGATTCGGATGCGCCTCGTGCACCTGTTCGAGCACGTCGCGACCGTTCATGCTCGGCATGTCCATGTCGAGCAACATCACGTCGGCCTCCACCGTGTCGGCGAGCTTCACGCCCTCCAAACCGTCGCTCGCCTCGCCGACGACTTCGAAATCGTCCTGGCGCTGCAGAAGCGCCTTGACGCCGCTACGAAACAACGTGTGGTCGTCCACGAGAAGAATTCGAATGTGATTCATGCCTTGCCTCTATCCTGGTGTTCTTCCTGTCGGCCGTCCGGAGGCTTTGCGCGCGAGGCGCCCTGTCCGGATTCCGCCCTCTCTCACGGCCCGGAAACGGTCATTCCGGAGCCGAAGAGCAAACTTTTTTTATTTTACCAATCCCGATCTCCGTTCATCAGGACCGATGCGCCCCTCTTTGTCCGAGGGCAAAGAACACAAAACCCGCAGGGCTCGGGCACTGCGGGTTTTGTTCTGCGTCGGAGACGGAAGTCAACTAGCCTTGGCGGCGTCGGCCTGAGCGGCCTGCTGCGCGAGACGCTGCTGATAGAGCATTTCAAAGTTGACTTCGGGCAGATGAACGGGCGGAACGTTCGCGCGCGTCATCAGGTCGGCGAGGTTGCCGCGCAGATACGGGTAAACCATCGTCGGACAGAGGACGTTCGTAACGTGCTGAACGGCTTCCTGCGGGATGTTCTGGATGACGAAGAGTCCGGACTGCTTGCCTTCGACGAGAATGATCGTGTGTTCGCCGGCCTTGACCGTGATGGTGCCGCGGACGGTCACGTCAAAGAGATTTTCCTGAACGACCGTCTGGCTCACCTCGAACTGAATATCGACCTGCGGCTGTTCCTGCTGCGGCTGCATCAGAATCTGCGGAGCGTTGGGCATTTCGAGCGAAGCGTCCTTCAGGTAGCAACGTTGCATCTGGAAAACGGGCTGCTGGGCTTCCTGCTGTTCGTTTTCGGCGTTCTGAATCTCGTTTTCAGCCATTTTTCTTTCCTTTCATGTGTCCGGAACGTGCCGGAACGAAAATTGGGGTGGGACGCACGACGGCGCCCCGCATTCCTTCACATGGGGACGAATCCCCGAATTTCAAGATTATTCGAGGGGCATCCCTTCTTTCTGCCACGCGAAGAGACCGTTCTCAAGGATGTAGACCTTCTCGAACCCGACGCCGCGAAGGAGTTGCGCGACGGTCTTGGAGAGACCGCCCGTGCGGTCCACGAGCACGACGGGACGGCTCTTGTCGAGTTCGCCGAGACGGTTCTGAATCTGATCGGCGGGAATGTTTCGCGAAGCGGCGATGCGCGTGCGGCGATAGTCGTCGGCCTTCCGCACGTCAATGATGACGCCGTTTTCCTTGTTGACGATTTCCGTCAGACGCTTGGGCGACACCATCGGGGCGTAGCGGCGCGTGTTGATGACGGGCATTGCGAGGGCGATCACCGTGATGAGGATCACGATGATGAGAAGGGAGTTGTCGAGAAGAAATTGCATTTGTTTCTTAGCTTTGAGAGTGACGGGTGATCCGTTCACGCGATTATATCGGCTTTCTTGCGCCGTCCGCCCTTTTGCCGAGACGCTCGGGAAGTCGACGTGTTAGAGTTTTTCCTATCGCTTCACTTTTCCTTCGGGGTCTCACCGTGCCGATACTTCGGGTGCTCACGCTCGCTACGCTTTCCCTCGTCCTTCTTGCGGGACCGGGCGCCGTCGACGTGTCGAACGCGGCCGCACCCTCGAGCACCCGTCAGAAGGCCGACGCCGAATCGCAAAAGTCAAAGGTTCAGTCGCGCCTCTCCACCCTGCAGAAGTCACTCAAGGCCAACGAAGCCAAAAGCGAAGAAACCGCAAAGGCTCTGAAGGAGGCGGATCAGGCGATTTCCCGCGTCAACCGAAAGTTGCGGGAACTCAACGCCAAAAAAGAAAAGGCCCGCACCCGTCTCAAGGATCTCGAAGACGACCGCAAAAACGTCGACGGACGCAGAGCACAGGCGTCGCAGCACGTGCGCACCATCGCCCGAGCACAGTACCTGAACCTCAAGCAGCCTGTCTGGCAGCGTTTCCTAGACGGCGCCAATCCGAGTGAAGTCGTTCGGGAACGGGCGTCGCTTCGCTATCTCGCCCGCGAAGAAACGCGCGCGCTCTCTCTTCTGGACAGCCGTCAAAAGGAAATCGACCGTCTGACCAAGGCCGCGCAGGACGAGCAGAAGAATCTCGACCGCATCGCTCGGGAAGAGCGGGACAGCCGGCAGGAACTCGTCCGGGAGAAATCGGTTCGGGAGAAGACGCTCAAAAGTCTTCAGGGCGAAATCCGTTCGCAGCAGGCCGACATCAACAAACTCCGCAAGGACGAGCAGCGTCTGGGCTCCCTCATCGCGAACCTCGACAAGAAGATCGAATCCGAACGCCGGGCCGCCGAAGCGCGGCAACGCGCGGCACAGGCAGAAAAAGCGAAGAAGGCCCGAAGCGGCGGCTCGAACAAAACGTCCCCCGTACGGCACCGCGGCGGATCCGCAAAGTTCGCGTCGCTCAAAGGCAAACTCACCCGCCCGTCCATGGGCCGCATCGTGGCGCGCTACGGTGCAAAGCGCGGCGCCCAGGCCAAATGGCAGGGGCTTCTCTTTCGCGCGCCCGAAGGCTCCGACGTACGCGCCTGCGCCGACGGAACGGTCGTGTTTTCCGACTGGCTTCGCGGATTCGGCAACCTCATCATCGTCGACCACGGCGGCACCTACATGACCGTCTACGCCAACAACGAATCGATTTTCAAAAATGTGGGGGACCGCGTTAAACAAGGCGAAACAATTAGCTCCGTCGGACGTTCAGGAGGCGATCAGGACGCGGGCTTATACTTCGAGCTCCGCTACAAAGGGAAGCCTGTGAATCCCAGCGCCTGGCTCTCGCCAAAATAAAACGCGGTCCGACACTCTTACCGAACCACTTCGAACATGTTCAACAATTTTCGCGCCCTAACTCTCATCGGCATCGGCGCCGTCGCCGGCGCCATCGGCTCCGTGGGTCTGCAGGCTTGTGCCGAAAACAAGGTTCTGGATCTTCCGCTTCAGGAAATCCGTCAGTTCACGAGCGTCTTCAACGCCGTGAAGGACTACTACGTCGAAGACGTAACCGACAACAAGCTCCTGCAGCTTGCCGTGGAGGGGATGGTGAGCGGGCTTGACCCGCACTCGAACTTCCTCGACGTGGAAGGCTTCAAGGACATGAACGAAAGCACCCAGGGCGCTTTCGGCGGCCTCGGTCTCGAGGTAACGAAGGATCCCGCGGGCGTGCGCGTGATTTCGCCCATCGACGACACGCCGGCCGCCCGTGCGGGCGTCCGCGCCGGGGACATCATCACGAAGATCGACGGCGAGTCCGTCGCCGACGTGACCCTCAACGACGCCGTCAAGCGCATGCGCGGCGAGCCTGACACCAAGATCGAACTCACCGTCGCCCGCAAGGGAGAAATGAAGCCCCTCACCTTCCACCTGACGCGCGCCATCATCAAGACGCAGTCGGTCAAGATGCAAAAGCTTGACGGGGGGTTCGGCTATATCCGCATTTCGCAGTTCCAGGAACGCACGACCGAGGATCTTGCCAAGTATCTCAACGAACTTGCCGAAGCAAAATCTCTGAAGGGTCTCGTTCTCGACCTGCGCAACGACCCGGGCGGCCTTCTGCAGGCCGCTATCGGCGTATCCGCCGCCTTTCTTCCCCCCAACACCGACGTGGTGTCGACGAAGGGACGAGCCCCTCAGTCCGACTACGTTTTCAAGGCAATCGAATCTGACTACCGCAGCGGCAACGCCGTGCGGGCGCTCGCCGATCTCACGCCGTTGGCGAAGACCGTGCCGATCGTCGTGCTCATCAACTCCTCCTCGGCCTCCGCCTCCGAAATCGTGGCGGGCGCCCTACAGGACCACAAACGCGCCGTCATCATGGGCGATCGCTCCTTCGGGAAGGGTTCCGTGCAGACCATTCTGCCGATGACCTTCGGCGACAAGACGGTCGGCGTGAAGCTCACGACGGCCCGCTACTACACGCCCTCGGGCCGATCGATTCAGGCCAAGGGCATCGTGCCCGACGTGTTTGTGGACGACACGCCCGTCGGAAACTATCCCTCCTTCCAGGTCCGCGAATCCGATCTTTCGCACCATCTCGTCAACGAAAACGAGAGCGAAACGGAAGCGAAGAAGAAACTCGACGAACTCCCTTACGGTGACGAAGACGTGGTCGACATGCCCGACTACACGTACTTCTTCGGGGACGAAAAGGATTGGCAACTGCAGCAGGCCGTCCGTCAACTCAAGGGCGAAAAGGTCGAGGTTTCCAAGTACCGCGGAAAGCCCCGCAAGGAAGTGGCGGCGATGAAGAAGGCCGAGGCCGAAAAGAAGAAGGCCGAAGAGGCGAAGAAAACCAAGGACGCCGACAGCGACAAAAACAAGAAGGAAACGAAGGAAGAACCGCAGAAGAAGTAAGGTTTCCCTCTCCTTACCCCACGGGGCGCGCGGCATTCAGCCCGTGCGCCCTTTTTTCTTCTCCGTAGGACGAGACACACGATGCACCCCGAACTCATTGAACGACTAAGTCGACAGACCCTTCTTCCGCAGATCGGCGAGGAGGGCCGCGACCGAATCGCCTCCGCGCGTTTCCTCGTGATCGGCGCTGGCGGACTAGGCTCTCCCGCCCTGCAGTATCTCGCCGCCTCGGGCGCCGTCCGTATTACGGTCGCCGACGGTGATGAGGTGTCGTCTTCGAACCTCTCGCGCCAACTTCTCCATGACGAGAGCCGTCTCGGCATGAACAAAGCCGAGAGCGCGGCCGTCGCGATCGCACGCATCAATCCCTTTGCGGAGGTCACAAGCGTGCCGCGTTATGTTTCGTCGCTAGAGCTCGCGGCGCTCGCCGGGCAATGCGAGGTTGTTCTCGACTGCTCGGACAACCTCGCCACGCGCTTTGCCGTCAACGACGCCTGCGTGAAGGCCCGTACTCCACTCGTCTACGGCTCCGCCGTCGGTTTTTCCGGACAAGCCTCCGTCTTCGACTTCCGTCGCGAGGATTCCCCCTGTCTGCGCTGCATCTTTGAACCCGACGTCGCCGAAAACGACGTCAAGGCGGCCAGGGCCGGCGTATTTTCGCCGCTTACGGGCTTCATCGGCGTATTGCAGGCCTCCGAAGCCCTGAAACTTGCGGCGGGACTCGAATCTCCCCTGTGCGGAAAGTGGTTCTCTGCGGATCTGCTTACGATGCGCTTTTCCCAGATCCGCTTTTCCCGCGACCCGCACTGTCCGGTGTGCGGTCACAGGGAGGAAGGAAGAGGCGTGAAGGCCTGAACCCGCCCCGTTTCCCGTCCGAACACTTCCTCGACTTCGTTCCATTTCGAAAACAAAGTCTGCGCAGCGGGAAAGCCCGAGAGGATCGGCTGCCACCAGCGTACGGCCCGGACGTCGAAGTGATAAACGGCCGATTGCGAGGGGAGCTTCGCCACCTTCTTGGCGAGCGTCACGGCCGTCTCGAGCGTGCCGAGCTCGTCGACGAGACCGAGATCGAGCGCCTGCCGTCCGGTCCAAACGCGCCCCGCCGCCAAGCGTTCGACGTCGGGAAGAGGCAGAGCTCTCGCCTCGGCAACGTGCGATTTGAAGGTTCGGTAGACGAAATCGACCGACGACTTGAGGGCGTGGCGCCGAACAGCGGAAGTGTCCCGCCACGGCTCGCCGTCCGAGAGTGCCGCTTCGGTCGCGTACCCGCCGTAGCCGACCGACAGAGCCTCGCGCAGGTCAACAAGCTTCGGAAAGACGGCGAAAACGCCGATCGACCCCGTCAGCGTCATCGGATCGGCCACGATTTTTTCCGCGCCCGTCGACACCCAGTAACCGCCCGATGCGGCGGTGTCCCCCATGCTCACCACGACGGGCTTGCCCTTTTCCTTAAGTTCGAGAAGCGCCGAACGGATCTTCTCAGCCGCCATCGCATCGCCTCCGGGACTGTTGATGCGAAGCACTACGGCCCGTATGTTTTCGTTCTCCTTCACGAAATCGATGCGTTCGACCAATTCGTCCGCCACGAGACGCCCCAGACGGGGATCGTCCACCATCTCGCCCTCCGCGTAGAGCACCGCGACGCCCGGTCCCGTCCCTTCACCGCCGTCCGACGAATCGAGATAATCGTAGAAATTCGTGAGCGCAACCTCCCTGCCCGCCTTGGCGTAGGCGGTCCGAAGCGCAGCTCGAAAGGCCGCCTCGTCTCCCGTTTCATCCACGATTCCATATCGGCGCTGATGACTCGCCTCGCCCTCGGGCATGGGTTCGAGTGCGCTCAGCGCCTCTGCGTACGTCTTCCACGCGTCGTCCTTCCAACCCCGACCCGCTTTCCAGGCGTCAAGCATCGTCGACCAGGCGTCCGAAAGATAAGAGCGTTGCGCCGCGAGATTTTCCTTCGTCGGAGAGGAACGCTCGAAAACTTCCGGAGCGCTCTTAAAATCGCCCGCCTTATACACCTCGGCCTTGATGCCGAAGTGCTTCAGAAAACTTCCCCAATAAAGGGCTTCGCCCGAGAGCCCCCTCAGATCGACGCGTCCCATCGGATGCAGCCACAAGCGGTCGGCGTGCGCCGCCACGGCGTACTGCGCCTGCGTGAAGCTCCACCCGTAACACCAAACATGCCTGCCCGTTTCTCGACGGTATTCGTCAAGAATTTCGCCGATGACGCGCGCGGAGGCGCCGCCGATGCTCTCAAGGTCGCTCACGTTCAGAAGAATGCCCGCGATGCGCGAATCCTTCTGGGCGTAACGCACGGCGTCCGTCACGTCGCCGAGCAGCGTCACGGGATCGGCTTCGCGGATCATCCCCGCGAGACCGCCCGCGACGGGACGGGTGTCGGCGACGCGTCCCGTAAGCGTAAGTTCGAGAAGCGATCCCTCCTGCGGAGCGGGCGCCGGAACGGGCCGCAGAAAATAAACCGCCAGAGAGAAACCCGCGAGCATCGTGAGCACGATGCAGACCTTGGCGACGCCCCATACGAAGCGTCCGAAGCCGCACAACAGTCGAGCGATCATTTGTCCCTCCTTTCCGCACCCGTTCTCGTCAAATCCTGCAGTTGGGCGATCATGCGATCCACGTACGCGGGCTTTCGCATCGGATAGCGCGCGTGAGCGCGGTGGTGTCCGTAACAGCAAACGGTCTTCAGGCCCGCCTCCTTGGCAATTCGCAAATTGAAGAAGCTGTCGTCCACCATCGCCGCCTCACTCGCCCGGACGCGGTACCGGGAGAGTAGATGCCTCAGCATGCGCGCCGAAGGCTTCGGCGCCCAGTCCCCGAGGAGATGCGTGTCAGTGGAACAAACGAGGTCGTCGAAAACGTGCGTGAGGTGCAGGTGCGCGAGAGCCGCCTCGGCGTAGTTGCGAGGCGCGTTCGTGTAGAGCACCTTGCGTCCCGAGAGACGTTCAAGCGCCCGACCGGGATCTCCCGTCTTGCGGACGTAGGGACGCACGTCGAAGTCGTGCGTTTCCGTCAAAAAACGCAGAGGATCGATGCCATGGCGCCGCCACAGGCCCAGAAACGTTGTGCCGTACTGCGCCCAATAGCGCTGCCGCATCCGCGTCGCCTCCTCTTCGGTGAAGCCGAATTCCTTCATCAGAAAGCGGTTCATCCGATCGTGCAGGACGACAAAAAGGCCGCCCGAAGAACGGAGGACCGTATCGTCGAGATCGATCAGCCACAGCTTCACGGCGCCGCGCTCGGGCGCGGCCGGCATCCCTCTTTTCTCGCGACCGAGAAGTACCGTCATACGCATTCCTTTCGAAAAACAAGAAAAAACCCGACAGAACAACGCATCCTCTTCTCGTGCGTTCTTCTGCCGGGTTTCGGAGTGATGTGCGAAGAAGCTCAGTCCCCGTACATCTTTTGTTTGAGTTCTCGACGCTGCTGCGCTTCGAGCGACAGAGTGGCCGTCGGACGAGCCATCAAACGCGCCACGCCGATCGGTTCGCCCGTTTCCTCGCAGTAGCCGTAATCACCTTCGTCAATGCGGCGGATGGCCGCTTCAACCTTCTTGAGAAGCTTGCGTTCGCGGTCGCGCGTACGAAGCTCAAGAGCGTGTTCCTCTTCGATCGTGGCACGGTCCGTCGGATCGGGCACGACCGTCGTTTCGCGAAGATTCACGGTCGTCTGGTCCGCGTTCTGGCGAAGCTCTTTTTCCATCTGCACGAGGAGATTACGGAAAAAGGCCAGCTGGCGTTCGTCCATATAGTCGTCGTCGGACATCTGCAGAATTTCTTCTGCGGTCAGCAGTTTGTTGTTAGCCATACTTATTCTTCAAACGATTGCCGGAAGGAGACTCCTCCCGAGGAGAGAGGAGCATAGCAAAAAAAACGCAAGTCCGTCGCTCAGGGTTTTACCCTTTCCCGCGAACTTGCGTTTTTTTGTCGCCGCCACCTCCCGTCTAGGGATAAACCTTAGGCAAGGCAGGTGTCGAGTCCCCGGCGAATGGCGTCTTCAGGGAGATTGCGTCCGATGAAGACCATTCGGGAGACGGGCTTCGCAGCGCCCCAGGGCCCCATTACATCGGCGCCCGCGAGCATGTGCACGCCCTGGAAGACGACTCGCCGGTCGCTTCCTTGCATGTAGAGAACGCCCTTGTAGCGCAGAAGGTCCTCTCCGTACACGCTCGTGAGCGACATGATGTAGCGATCGAGCTTGGCGGGATCGAACGGACGTTCGTTTTCGTAGTAGAAGGTCCGGATGTCGTCGCGGTGATGGTGATGATGCCCTTCGTTAAAGAAGGCCGGATCAACTTCCAGAATGTCGTTCATGTTGAAGCCCGTGATGTCGAGAACCACGTCCACGGGACAGTTCCCCATGTCGACGCGGCGGATCGGCGCGCGGGCGTTCATCTGACGAAGCCGCGCTTCGAGCGCTTCGCACTCTTCGGGCGTCACGAGGTCGCACTTCGAGAGGAGGATGCGGTCGGCGAAACCCACCTGATCGCGCGCGGCGGCTTCTTCGTCGAGCGTCTGCGGACCGTGCTTGGCGTCGACCACCGTCACGACGCCGTCGAGACGATAGAAGGCCGCCACGGCGTCGTCCATGAAGAAAGTCTGCGCCACCGGACCGGGATTGGCCACGCCCGTCGTTTCGATGACGACGTAGTCGAACTGAATTTCACCGCGATCGCGCTTGTGGCGCAGATCCGTAAGCACCCGCGAGAGGTCTCCGCGGATCGTGCAGCAGACGCAGCCGTTGTTCATCGAAATGATCTGCTCCTTGTCGGACTGCACGATCAGTTCGGTGTCGATGTTTTCCGCTCCGAATTCATTTTCGATGATCGCGATGCGGTGATTGTGGTTTTCCGTGAGGATGCGGTTGAGCAGGGTCGTCTTGCCCGCCCCCAAGAAACCCGTCAGAATCGTGACGGGGATATCGGGACCGCGAGGTTCTTCCACTTCCATTTCTTTCTCCTTACGGCCGCACCAAAAGATGCAGCCCCTTCAAATATTCGCCTTCCGGGCAGGTCATCATCAGCGGATGATCCTCGCCCGCTCCGAATCGGCAGAGCGCCCAGGCGTCCGATCCGGCGTCAAAAACGGCGCCGGCGACGATCTTTTGGAAGAGATCCACGTCGATCGCTCCCGAACAGGAGAAGGTGAAAAGATGCCCGCCCGCGCGAAGCAGACGGATGCCGTTCAAGTTGATGTCCTTGTACGCGCGCGAGGCCCGCGCCACGTGATGGTGATTCGAGGCGAACTTGGGCGGATCCAGGATGACGAGATCAAAGGTCTCGCCCGCATCACGCAAGGTGCGCAGATACGAAAATACGTCTTCGCAGACGAATTTGGCGCGAGACTCGTCAAAATCGTTCCGGCGCAGGTTGCGCTTGGCCATCTCGATGGCTTCCTGCGAGGAATCGACCGAGATCACTTCGTCGGCGCCGCCCTTGAGAAGAGCCAGAGAGAAGCCGCCGGTATAGGAGAAGCAGTTGAGCGCACGCAGACCGCGCCCATGTTCCGCACGGAAGGCTTCGGCGAGTTTCTGCGCAGCGAGCCGGCTTTCGCGTTGGTCGACGTAGAACCCCGTCTTATGTCCGACGCGCACGTTCACGCCGTAACGAACGCCGTCCTCCACCACTTCGATTTCCTCGGGCGGCTCTTCGCCGCAGAGGCATTCGGAACGGATTTCCAGACCTTCGCGCTGCCGGGTCGCCGCATCGGAACGGTCGTAGACGCCGCACGCGCCGGTGAGCTTCATGAGAATTTCCCCGATAACACTGCGGAAGCGCTCCACCCCCGCCGACTGAAACTGCGTCACGAGATAGGAACCATACTGATCGACGATAAGGCCCGGCAGACCGTCGGCTTCGCCGAAAACAAGGCGGATGGCCGACGTTCTAGAGTGAAGCGCACGGCGCGCCTCCACGGCGTTGCGAAGGCGCGTCTCAAGCCACGCTTCGTTCACGACGTCCTCTTCGCGGAAGGACCACACGCGCGCACGGATCGTCGACTTGGGCGAATACGCCGCCCACGCCAGAAAACGGCCGTCCTTGTTTTTTACCGCCACCGTGTCGCCCGCGGCCGGGTGGCCGACGACCTTGTGCACGGCGGTGTCGTACACCCAAGGGTGACGACGCAGAAGGGAACGTTCCTTCCCTTGCTTGAGAATGATTTCCATGGCAATTCCTAATCAAGAGGGAGATCTCCCTCAAAAACGTATTCAGCGGGGCCCTCCAGAAACACCGGGCCGTCCGGATCGGGCCGACGGACCCGCAGGATTCCGCCCCGGGTATGAAAAGTCACGGTGCGGTCGAACCGACCCGTAAGCATACCCGCAACGGCAGCCGCACAGGCGCCGCTGCCGCAGGCGAGGGTCTCCCCCACCCCGCGCTCCCAGACGCGGAAATCGGCTTCCGTGCCGGAAAGCGGGCAGACGCACTCGAAATTAATCCCTTCCGGAAAGGCCGGGTGGCGCTGCAGGCACTCCCCCGTCCGACGGAAAGCCTCGTCCTCGGGTATGGGACCGAAACGCACAGCGTGCGGATTTCCGACCGCCAGCACGAAGAGCTCGTCAGTTCCGGGAATCCCGAATCCACTCCACGCACCATTCCGAAAAGAAAGCCCCTCGGATCGAAACGGTAAGTCATTTGATTCAAGAATCGGCATTCCCATTTCTACGGAAACGAAACCGTCTTTTCCGATTGACCCACGAATGACGGCGCGCATTGTTTCAAAGCGCACGCACTCCCCCGGGAAGATGCGCTCGAGCACCCACCTCGTCATGCAGCGGGCGCCGTTGCCGCACTGTTCCACCTCCCCGCCGTCGGCGTTGAAAATGCGATAGCGAAAGTCCGCATCCGGGTGTTGCGTTTCCTCGAGCACGAGCAACTGATCCGCCCCGACGCCGAGTCTGCGGTCGCACCAGCGCCGCAAGTGAAGGGAGTCGAGCGGCCAGGTATTCCGGCGATTGTCAATCAAAATGAAGTCGTTTCCGACTCCTTGCATTTTCAAGAAGTGTCCGTTCACTTCATACTCCCGTCAGTAGAGAGAAGGCTCCCCTTCGGGGCGGGTTTTGAAGCGCCGATGCACCCATAAATACTGATCGGGGTACTGTCGGATCCACGCTTCGAGCTCCCGGTTCACGCGCTTCGTATCCGCCTCGAAATCGGCCGTAGGGAAATTCTCCCAGGGTTCGCTCACGCGCACGAAGTAGCCCTCGTCCGTCATCGTGGCGATGCACCAGACCACCTTTGCCTTTGTGACGCGGGCAAGCCGGCTCACCATGGGCAGTGTCGCGGCGGAAACGCCAAAAAACGGAACGAAAATAGAATGCTTTTTCCCGTGATCCATGTCAGGAAGATAGTAAAAGGGAAGCCCCTTCTTCATTTCACGAATCACCGGGCGAAGATCGCTCGCTTTGCTTTTCGGAATGAGCACGGGATTGGAGAAACGAAGGCGTCCCTCGAGCGTTGCTTTGTCCCAGGCGGGATTGCTCTGCTTCTGATAGAGCGACACGCCCCGAACGTAAGTGTTCAGCGCGATCCCCGCCGCGTCGAGACCGGCGAAATGAGGCGCCACCACGATGAGAGGGCGATTTTCCTCGTTGAGGATGTGCTCCACTCCTTCAATGCGCACGAAGGAACGGATCTCTTCGGCGCTCGCTTCCCACAGCACGCTGTGGTCGAGCGCCGCGCGGCCGAGGCGTACGTACACGCGCCGCGCCAGGCGCTCACGCTCGGCGTCGGAGAGCTCGGGAAAACAAACGCGCAGATTCGTGAGCGTCACGCGGCGACGCTTCGGAATGCACCACCACAGCACCCACCCGACGATTCGTGCTAGCCGATCGCGTTGTCCGACAGTCAGAAAGCGAAGCTTTTTAACGAGCCAAATCCAACCGCGGGCCATCCATTCGTTCACTTTTTCGTCACTCCCTCTAATTTCTTTCGGGCCGCTCTCGGCGCCTTGTAGCGTTTGTAGCTCCACGCATACTGCGAGGGAGCGCTCAAAACGATGCCCTCAATCTGACGGTTCATCGCAGCAGCGTCCTTTTCCAAATCACCCGTGAGCGGTTCGTTCCATTCCTTGCCGCGAATGTGCCAACCGTGCGGCTCGCGCACGCCCCAGGCAAAGATGCGGATCGCATCAAACTGCCTCGCCACCCGCACTGGCAGGGTCATCGTGTAGGCGGGCTTGCCGAAAAACGGCGCCCAAACCCCCTCGCCGTGCGAGGGCACCTGATCGGGGAGCGCACCGAAGGTGTGGCCCGCGCGAAGGTTGCGGATCACTTCTTTGACGCCCGCGAGCGTCGTGGGGCAGGCGACGATACCCGGCGCCTGTCGGGCTTCTCCGACGAGACGGCGCAGAAAGTCGAATTTCGGCGGTCGATAGAGAATGGAAATGTTTCGTCCCGACTCACGCCAGAAAGTGTGCGCGAACCACACGGGCAGAATTTCGAAGCATCCCACGTGAGGCGTCATGAAGACGATCGGACGACCGCTCTCGACCGCAGTGCGGATGAGGCGTTCACACTCGGGATCGACCCGAACCTGCGTCATGACCTCTTCGGGTTTGCGATACCATACCCAAAGGCTTTCCATGGCCTGTCGGCCGGCATTGCGCCCGACGCTCCGGTAGAGCCGCTCGTCAAAGAGCCCTGCCTGCCGCAGGTTCGCTTCGGCCTGCTCGCGGGTTTCCCGCGAGAGGCGAAAAGTCAGACTGCCGAAAAGGGTTCCGAGCGCCTGCAGAAACCCAAGAGGCAAACGGGCCAGCAAGGCGAAAAAACGTTGCATGCTTTTAGCGTAAGTATCGTCCAAACGGAACATTTTACCCCCGACACCTCAGAATCCTCGCCTTCGGCAACCGCTTTTCACGCAAACGAACAACTTTGTTGGCATTTTCCCCACGAGAAGCGTATGATGCGGAAATTCGCCGAGTTAACAAGACAACTTGCGGGGCGAATTTGAAGAAATACCGCTAAAGCGTCTGCCGCAACGTACTTCATGCTTCATTGCGCTAGGCGCTGTCCCCAATCCATTGGAGTGTGAAGAATGGCCAGCGAATATCTGTTTACTTCCGAATCCGTCAGTGAAGGTCATCCCGACAAAGTGGCCGACCAGATCTCTGACGCCGTCCTTGACGCCTGCCTTGCGCAGGATCCTATGAGCCGCGTCGCCGCGGAAACCCTCTGTACGACAGGTCTCGTCGTGATGGCCGGTGAAATCACCACCGGCGCCACCGTCGACTACATCGACCTCGCCCGCGGCGTTCTCAAGCGCATCGGCTATGACAACACCGAATACGGCATCGACCACAAGGGTTGCTCTGTTCTCGTCGGCTACGACAAGCAATCCCAGGACATCGCCCAGGGCGTTGACAAGGCCATGGACGACGAACTCAACCTCGGCGCCGGCGACCAAGGCCTCATGTTCGGCTTCGCCTGCGACGAAACGCCGACCCTCATGCCCGCCCCGATCTACTACGCCCATCGCCTGATGGAGCGTCAGAGCCTCGTGCGCCGCAACGGCACGCTTCCCTTCCTGCGCCCCGACGCCAAGAGCCAGGTCACGTTGCGCTATGTCGACGGCAAACCCGTGGGCTGCGACACGATCGTGATCTCGTCGCAACACTCCCCGGAAATGTCCGACGGCAAAAAGATGAAGCCCGAATTCACGGAAGCCATCGTCGAGGAAATCATTCGCCCGGTGATTCCGGCCGAATGGCTTGTCGGCACCAAGTTCCTCATCAACCCGACGGGACGTTTCGTGGTGGGCGGTCCGCAGGGTGACTGCGGGCTCACGGGCCGCAAGATCATCGTCGACACTTACGGCGGATACTGCCCGCACGGCGGCGGCGCCTTTTCCGGCAAGGACGCCACCAAGGTCGACCGTTCTGCCGCCTATGCCTGCCGCTACGTCGCGAAAAACATCGTCGCCGCCGGCCTCGCCCGCGTCTGCCAGGTTCAGGTCGCCTACGCCATCGGCGTGGCCGAACCGATGAACGTCACGGTCTTCACGAACGGCACCGGCGTCATCCCCGACGCCCGCATCGCTGAACTCGTGCGCGAACATTTCGACCTTCGTCCGCGCGGCATCATCAAGATGCTTGACCTGCGTCGTCCGATCTTCTCGAAGACGGCCGCCTACGGTCACTTCGGCCGCGAAGAACCGGAATTCACCTGGGAAAAAACCGACAAGGTCGCCGCTCTGCGCGCCGCCGCCGGTCTCTGATCCGACGCAATTCCAAATCCGCCTCAACACTGAGCGGACGCCGCGCTCCCCCGAACGCAATCCCTGCTTCGGGGGATTCTTTTTGGACCGTCCCCAGTGATGCACGACGAGAGACGCTTTCGGCGCCGAAGCTTCGGTTTTACGCCCTGGAAATTTCGTAGAATGGACGGATTCGTTGCCCGTACGGGGTTAAAGAGGAACGACTACATATGACCAAACGAGTGCTTACCGGCATCAACACGACCGGCACGCTTCACATCGGCAACTACGTCGGAGCTATCCGACCTGCCATTCGGGACAGCCGAAATCCCGACGTTCAAAGCTTTTTCTTCCTCGCGGACCTGCACGCGCTCATCAAGTGCCAGGATCCAGCCCGCATTGAAAGAAGTCGTCGTCAGATCGCCGCGACCTGGCTTGCCGCAGGCCTCGATCCCGACAAGGTGGTCTTTTACCGCCAAAGCGACATTCCGGAAATTCCGACTCTCAACTGGCTTCTCACCTGTTGCACGGCCAAGGGCCAGATGAACCGCGCTCACGCCTACAAGGCGGCGACCGACGCAGCTGTTGAAGCCGGACGCGACCCGGACTCCGACGTTACGATGGGGCTCTACTGCTATCCCATTCTCATGGCGGCCGACATTCTGATGTTCAACGCCGACGAAGTCCCCGTCGGACACGATCAGCTGCAGCATCTTGAGATGGCGCGCGACGTGGCGACTCGCTTCAACTACCTCTACGCGAAGCCCGACGCTCCCTTCTTCGCTCTGCCGCAGGCTACCGGCGGTTCCGACGTGGAAGTCCTCCCCGGCCTCGACGGACGCAAGATGAGCAAGTCCTACAACAACGTGATTCCCCTTTTCGAAGGCGGCCGCAAGGCGCTCGACGAGGCCGTCTCACGCATCGTCACGGACTCAAAGCTTCCGGGCGAACCCAAGGATCCCGACAGCAATTCGCTCTGCGTCCTCTACGCGGCCTTCTCCACTCCCGAAGAGCTTGAAGCCTTCAAGAACGAACTTCGCGCCGGCCTCGGCTGGGGTGAAGCCAAGAAACGCCTGGCGGACAAGATCGACGCCGAGATCGGTCCGATGCGCCAGCGCTACGAAGAACTCATGGCATCCCCCGAAACCGTGGAAGCCATTCTGCAGGAAGGCGCACGCAAGGCCCGCGCCTACGCCGTTCCCTTCCTCTCTCGCCTCAAGGAAGCCGTCGGGCTTCGCGCCTTCACGATCCCCGTGGAAACCGCGGCGCAGGAAAAGACCGTCAAGCAGACCAAGGCCCTCTTCAAGCAGTACCGTGAAAAGGACGGGCTCTTCTACTTCAAACTCACGATGAACGGCCGCGAACTTCTCCTCTCGAACGGCTTCGCCTCGGGCCGCGACGCAGGCCAGTGGGTGGGCCGCCTCAAGACGGAAGGGTACGCCGCTCTTGAAGGGGCTCCCGTACAGCGCACGGAAGGCGTCACGGACGATGATCTCCGCGCGGCGCTCGACACCTTCAGAGATGACTGATTTCCTTTGGCGAAGAGTTCCCTCTTCGGAAAAGCCGAGGCTATAATGCCTCGGCTTTTCTTTTGATCCCGAGGAGCGCTGCGACGAACCTCCTTCGCCAGGCTCGGGATTGTTCCACGTGAAACATCCGCGTTCACGTACCTCTCTTTCCTTCAACGGCGCTCATTTCCTCTTTTCCCATCAAGGAGTCATTCCGAATGATTAACGTCGAATCCGCCATCGCGGACCTCCGTCTTGCCGACTGGGGCCGCAAGGAAATTCAGATTGCCGAAGTGGAAATGCCCGGTCTCATGGCCATCCGCCGTGAGTACGCCGCCTCGCAACCGCTCAAGGGCGCCCGCATTTCTGGGTCGCTTCACATGACCATTCAGACGGCCGTACTGATCGAAACCCTTCTCGCCCTTGGCGCTGAAGTGCGTTGGGCGAGCTGCAACATCTTCTCGACGCAGGATCACGCAGCTGCCGCGATCGCCGCGGGCGGCACGCCCGTCTTCGCCAAGAAGGGAGAATCCCTCGACGAATACTGGGAATACACACACCGAATTTTCGAGTGGCCCGACGGGGGCTTCTCCAACATGATTCTCGACGACGGCGGCGACGCGACGCTCCTCCTGCATCTCGGCGCTCGAGCGGAAGAAAACGCCGACCTCGTCGCCCACCCGACGAATGACGAAGAAAAGGCGCTCTTTGCCGCCATCCGTCGTCATCTCGAAGCCGATCCGAAGTGGTACTCCAAGCGCATCCCGCACATCAAGGGCGTGACGGAAGAAACGACGACGGGCGTTCACCGCCTCTATCAGATGCACGCCCGCGGTGAACTCCGCTTCCCGGCCATCAACGTCAACGACTCCGTGACGAAGTCGAAGTTCGACAACCTCTACGGTTGCCGTGAATCCCTCGTGGACGGCATCAAGCGCGCCACCGACGTGATGATCGCCGGCAAGGTCGCCGTCGTGGTCGGCTACGGCGACGTGGGCAAGGGGTGCGCCCAGGCTCTGCGTGCACTTGCCGCGCAGGTTTGGGTCGTGGAAATCGACCCGATCTGCGCTCTGCAAGCCGCCATGGAAGGCTACCGCGTCGTCACGATGGACTACGCCAAGGACAAGGCAGACATCTTCGTGACGGCCACGGGCAACGTTCACGTCATCACGCACGACCACATGATCGCGATGAAGAACGAAGCCATCGTCTGCAACATCGGTCACTTCGACAGCGAAATCGAAGTCGCCGCCATGCGCAAGTATCCGTGGGAAAACATCAAGCCGCAGGTTGATCACATTCTGCTTCCTTCGGGGAACCGCATCATCCTCCTCGCCGAAGGCCGTCTCGTCAATCTCGGTTGCGCGACGGGGCATCCCTCCTACGTGATGAGCTCCTCTTTTGCCAACCAGACGCTCGCACAGATCGAACTTTTCTGCCACACGGAAAAGTATCCTCTCGGCGTCTATATCTTGCCGAAGATTCTTGACGAAAAGGTTGCCCGCCTTCAGTTGAGCAACTTTAACGCCGAACTCTCCGAACTGACGGACGAACAGGCCGCCTACATCGGCGTGCCCAAGGAAGGCCCCTACAAGTCGGACGCCTACCGCTACTGATCCCCGGCTTTCGCGTACGAGAACCCCGAAGGACGCAAACCCTTCGGGGTTTTTCATGCAAAGAACGTAAGGCCCTTTTCCGTGATCAATGCGTCAAAGCGCAGATCATGCGCCGCAAAAATCGACGCGGGCACCCTCTGCGCCTCCGAGGCGACGAGAATGCATCGGCTCGGGCGGCTTTCGGCAAGGAAGCGGTCAAAATACCCTCCACCGTAACCGAGCCGATGTCCCTCGGAAGAAAATCCGAGGGCCGGCGCAAAAATCAGATCGGGAGCAACGACCTCGGCATCGGGTACCGTCAGGCCGGCCCGATCCGTCGTGAGGGGAACTTCCCTTCTCCAGAGACGGTAACGCATTCCAGCCTCTTCGACGGAGGGAATGGCGAGACGCCGGAGAGGATCGTTCCCGCACCAGCGAAGGGCTGCGGGACGCAGATCGGGCTCACTGCCGATAGGCCAAAAAATGCCGACCGTTCCCGTTTCCACCTCTTCGAGCAGGCGTTCAAACACCTTTACGAGACGAGGGTCCACCTCCCGGGTCCACGCCTCGCGAACCGCCCGACAACGTTGCCGCCAAAGTCGTTTCTCTTTTATCTCTCTCATTGGGAAACCTCCCTCATCCGTTATAGTTGTTCCATCTTATGCGATGCGCAAATACTACGGATATGGTCAAATCTAGGCTTCTTCTGTCGTTGCTCGGCTCACTGCTGACGCCCGTTCTTTCGACGGCGGTTTCGTCCGATGCCCAAGCGGCGCCTGCCGACGGGACGTCCGTCATGCGGCGGGCGCCCGTACTGATGGAGGAGCGTCTCCACAATCTGAGAAGACAGGGGAGCGCCTTCATTGAAGACGAAACGGCCGCGACCATCGACTTTGCCGAAGTCATCCGCTCGGTCGACACCCTCTTTCAGGAGGCCGCCTCCTCCAGCGAGAGCTCGAAAGAAGAAAAGGAAGCCGCCACCACGGCGGGGCGCATCACGGCGGAATTTCTCGAAGATCCTCCGCAGGATACGGATCGCTTTCCTCTCGCGCAACCTCCTGAAGAACCCGAGGACAAGTGGATCCGTATGGCACGTGAAGGCTATCGAAAAAAAGACCTCGAACTTCTCATGGCCGCAGCCGAGACGGCGGGCCCCAACGCAATCGATGGCTATTGGACGCTTTGGGCGCTCGAGTTGCGCCTTAAGGCGGAGCCTGGCGATCCACTCGTACACGCGGAATTTGAGCGTTTTCTGCAGCTCCACGCCGGAGAATACCTCGGAGAACTCGCCACGGTTCGCTATCTGAAGACCGCCGCCGAAGTGCTGAACCTCGAAACCTATGAGAGACACTTCAACTCTCTCGCGTGGAATCGTGACGATACGGAACTGCTCAATTGGCTCTACCTTTACCGTCTGGAAGACGCCGTCGCCCGTGGCCCCGTGCCGACAGATCTTCGCAGAACCGTGAAACTGCATCTTCGCGACCAAAAGGCGATCGACGAGAGTTTCCAACGGCTCGGAGACCTTCTGGCCCGGGTTGACCGATCCTGGTCCTGGGATCGTGTGCTCCTCGCGCTTCAGAAGCGACAGTGGGCGGAAGCCAAACGCAATCTCCGTGCAGTTCCCCGCCCGCTCCTTCCCGCCTCCATCACCGCGCTCGAAAACATTCTCGAACACCCGCACGATTGGTACCAGAAGGCCATGAAGAAGCCCTCAACCGTTTCCTCCCGCGTCGCGGAGTTCGCAACGTTGCGCCTCATTTCTTACAACCGCCAGGAAGCGGCGAAATTCCTCGACAAAATCGAAGGGAAACTATCCGCCGGGCGCCGATCGCTCCTCTGGTTCCGACTCGGCTACAGCGCCGCGGTCGATCGGCGCCCCGACGCAACGAAGTGGTTCCGCCGCGCCGACAAGACCCGCATTCCCCGGGAACTCATGGCGGACTTTGAAAACGTTCTCGCCTGGGAGGCCCGCAACGCGATTTTTGAAGGGAATCTTTACTCCCTTCTCGACATCCTGCGCGGCATGCCTGAAGAGGTTCTCCAGCGGGAGGAATGGGTCTATTGGTTCGGCCGCGCCCACGCCGTGCGCGGCAATCACGAAGAAGCGAAGAAACTCTTCTCCTCCCTTGCGGGAAACTGGAGCTTCTACGGGAAACTCGCCTGCGACGCCCTCAAGCGTCCCTACCCGAAACCGACGCTTCGCGAACCCCCTGCAGAAGAGGCCGTCAAACGTTGGGAGGAAAATGCCGGCATTCGCCGCGCGGAGATTTTTTATCGTCTTCACTGGTATGCGGACGGCCATCGAGAATGGAACTGGGCTATGCGGGGCCTCAACGACGAGGGCCGTGCCTCGCTCGCCGAATACGCCCGTCAGCGCGGTTTGATTCACCGAATGATCAACACGTCCGACCGGACGAAAAACTCGGACTTCCGACTTCGTTACCCCACCCCGCTCCTTTCCGTAATCCAACGAAGCTCTGAAGGGCAGCAACTCCCCGCGGAGTGGGTCTACGGCCTCATTCGGCAGGAATCCCGCTTCATCCCCCAGGCGAGTTCCTCCGTAGGGGCACGCGGCCTCATGCAGCTCATGCCCAAGACCGCCTCCTGGATGGCCAAACAACTCGGACTAAATCGCTACGAAGCGCACCGCATCAGCGACATCGAGATGAATCTCATCCTGGGAACGGCCTATCTGCGCACGCTTTACGAGTCGCTCGACGAGAGCTTCCCGCTTGCAACCGCGGCCTACAATGCAGGTCCCTCGCGCGCGAGGATCTGGCGCACGACCCTGCGGCGTCCCATCGAAGCCGCAGCCTTCGTCGAGTCCATTCCATACTTTGAGACACGCGACTACGTGAAAAACGTCATGTCGAACACCCACACCTATGCGCTGATGCTGCACGGTTCAGCCCAGAACTTCAGCAAAATGCTCGGCACCATCCGACCGAGTCCGGCATCGCGCACCCATTTGCCGTAAAGAAGATGTCCAAGGTCTACACCGTCGGCGGCTACGTCCGCGACACCCTGCTTCACGAAACCCATCCCGACATCGTACCGGGCGACCGAGACTGGGTCGTGGTGGGCTCGACGCCTGAAGCCATGTTGAAAAAAGGCTTTCAGCCCGTAGGAGCCGACTTTCCAGTCTTTCTTCACCCCGTCACGCATGAGGAATACGCCCTCGCCCGAACTGAACGCAAGACGGCTCCGGGCTACAAAGGTTTTGTCTTCCACGCTGCATCCGACGTAACGCTCGAAGAGGATCTTCGGCGCCGAGACCTCACGATCAACGCCATCGCCATGGACGAGGACGGGCATCTGATCGATCCGTTCAAAGGACAAAAAGATCTGCGCGAAGGTATTTTGCGTCACGTGAGTCCCGCCTTTTCCGAGGATCCCGTCCGGGTACTGAGGATCGCGCGTTTTCAGGCGCGTTTTCCGGAGTTCTCCATCGCGCCCGAAACTTTTCTTCTTCTACGGAAAATGGTGGCCGACGGAGAAACCCGCGCACTCGTTCCCGAACGCATCGGAGCGGAATTCAAAAAGGGGCTCATGACGAAGGCTCCAGAGAAAATGTTCGAAACGCTCAGGGAAATCGGCTTTTGGGAGAGTTTCGCCCCTGATCTCCCCTGCACGACTGAGACCATGGCGCTTCTCAATAAGACGGCCCAGGAGAATTTGCCCTATCCAGAACGTTTTGCCGCCTTGACGCTCGCCGCTCGGGACGAGGAGACGATTGCACGTTTCATGAAGTCCGTTCGGGCGGATCGGGAAAGCGCCGATCTGGCGCAGGCTTTTCTCTGCGCCCGACAATTGCTGACGGCATCCCTCGACACGGATGCGCTCTGCCGCTTTTACCGCCGCGCGGATGCCGTTCGCCGTCCGGAAAGGGTTCGATCCGCAGCGCGTCTCTGGGCGCTCTGCGCGGGCCGAAAGGATGAACGGATTCTGCGGGGGCTTTCCGCCTGGAACAGTGTGGATGCTGGAGCCATCGCCCGTAGTTGTCCCTCCAAGCGCGACATTCCCGAAGCCGTTCTCGCCGCCCGTAGGGCGGCGGTGGCGCAATGTTTCACGTGAAACACGTCAAAAAAGCTTTATGAGGAGGAGGCCCACCACGGCAAGCAACATCGTGCTCATGAGAGGGAGCTCCACCTTGCGCCCGAAGGCTTCAAAGTGAATGTCTCCGGGCAGACGTCCGAGTCCGAAGCGCCGCAATTGCGGCATCCAGGTGAGAAGCACAAAAAACAGTACGAAAATGACTAGGGCCCAACGCATAATCTTCCTTTCTCAAGAGAAATGTTCTGCTAGAGTAGCTCTCTTCTTTCATTCACTCCCAATTGTTCATGCTTCCGAACCGCCTTTTGCGCGCCCGGCGCCTTTTTATTCGTAATGTAACGATTACCGCGTCAATCGGCGCCTACGAACACGAAAAAAAAGCGCCGCAACGTCTGATCCTTTCGTGTGACGTCTGGGTGCCCGATACGCCCGTTTACCGAGACTCGATCGATGAGGTCCTGAACTACGACCAAATCGTCGAAGTGCTTAAAAGCACAGCGCTCGCCCGTCATCACGACCTGCAGGAAACGCTCGTCGCGGAAATCGCCGAACGTCTCGGCCAACTGTCGAGCGTTCTCGCCGTACGCGTCGCATCGGAAAAACCCGACGCCTACGAGGAAGTCGAAGCGGCGGGCGTGGAAATCTGGCGTTTTTTCTATGAGGAGAGTGCCTCTTGATTCCCATTCATTCCGAAAGCAATCCGTTCTTCCGTGAGGATGCCTCAGGCTTCAAGCACAACGAACGCAACAAGCAAAGCGTCTCGCAAAAGAAACTGACGAAACGAATCATCCGACAGACGGCACAAGCGATCACGGACTTTTCCATGATCGAGGAGGGCGACAAAGTGATGGTGGCCATGAGCGGAGGCAAGGACAGCTATGTGCTGCTCGACGCTCTGCGCACCCTGCAGAAGCGCGCCCCCATCTCGTTCGAACTCCTGGCCGTCACGGTGAATCCGCACATTCCTCAATTCCCCGCCGAGACACTTCGAGCCTACTTAGAAGCCGAGAGAGTGCCGTACCACATCGAGAATCAGGACATCTACTCGATCATTCAGAGGCTGATTCCCGAAGGAAAAAGCGTGTGTTCGCTCTGCGCGCGTCTGCGTAGAGGCGTGCTCTACCGCCTGGCGGGCGAACTCGGCTGCACGAAGATCGCCCTTGGGCACCACATGGACGACATCGTCGGCACCCTGCTTCTGAACCTCTTTTACGGCGGTCGCCTTAAAGCCATGCCGCCGGTGCTACGAAGCGACGACGGAAAACACACGGTCATCCGGCCGCTCGCCTACGTACGGGAATATGAAACGGAGAAGTTCGCCAAATTGCGCGGCTACCCCCTTGCTCCCAAAGGTCTTTGCGGCGCTGGAGAAAATCTGAAGCGACAGGAAATCAAAGAGTTGATGAGGAGCTGGGACCGCGAGTTTCCCGGACGCGTCTACAACCTCTTCATGAGTCTGCAGCGGGTGTCTCCCTCGCACCTCATGGACAAGTCGCTCTACGACTTCCACAGTTTCGCATCGGTCGTGCCCCGAAAAGAGGAAACGGAAGATCCGCAAGAATGAGGGCTGACGCCGAAACGTCGAAACCCTATTTGGCTACAATGCTCTCAATTCATTTGATATTCAAAAGGGTGATTTAGAACTATGAGAACCCGTTCCATGAAAGTCATCGACATGGCCGTGCACAAGGTGGCGACCATCACCGATGAGAAGAACATTACGGAATGTGCGGCACAGATGCGCCGCGAACACGTCGGCAGTCTCGTAGTGGTGGACCGCAACAATCGCCCGATCGGCATGATCACGGACCGTGACATCGCCATCGAAGTGGTCGCCCGCAATCGGGATCCGAACAAAGTAACCGTACACGAAGCCATGACGGCGCCTGTCGTCACTGCGGCCCCCACCGAAAGCATGGTGGTGGCCCTCGCCCGCATGCGCGAGTTCGGTATTCGACGTCTGCCGATCGTGGACGAAGAAGGCGCGCTCATCGGCGTGATCAGCAACTCCAATCTCGTGGAGGAACTCTCGAGCCTTCTCGACAGTCTCGTGCGCAACATCCACTCTTCGAAGACCCGCGAAATCGCGTTGCGCTCGGACGAATAAGACGTCCTCGCCCCTTACGAAAAGTAACCCCGGAAAGGCCTTGGCTCTTCCGGGTTTTTTTTTGAGAGGCGGATCGTCTTCCGCTTACTTTTTCGTGAGGAGATCGTAGAGAACGGAACGGTCGTTTCCCGTCGCTTTTGCAGCGGCCGCGGCGAGTTTCGAGGCGGGCAAAAGCTCGCGCAGGACATCAAGCCAGCGACTGTCGCGTTCGGTAAGTCCTTCTTCCCGATGAGGCGCCTCATCAACGAGAATCACGTACTCGCCGCGCGGTTCGTGGGTGTCGAGCCATGCAGGCAGTTCCCCGGCTGAAAGTGAGACAATCGTTTCAAAACGCTTTGTGAGTTCCCTGGCCACCACGATACGGCGCTCCGGATCCAACGATGCGGCAAGATCGCGCAACATGTCGACAATGCGGTGCGGTGCTTCGTAGAAAACAAAAGGCTCATGACGCGAAGCCCAGCGCGCGATTGCCGACTTGCGGGCTTTCGACTGAGGCGGCAAAAAGCCGACAAAAGAAAAACCGTCGCCGAGAAGTCCGCCGGCGGAGAGCGCCGTTACGACGGCGCTCGCGCCCGGAATCGGAATCACGCGGTGGCCGGATTCACGGACAGCCTGTACCACACGGGCCCCGGGATCGGAAATGGCGGGCGTGCCCGCATCGGTCACAAGCGCCACCCGCTCCCCCGCCCCGAGCAGGCCGACGACCTGCTCGGCCCCCTTCACCTCGTTATGTTCCCGAACGGAGAGCAAACGAACGTTGATGCCGAATTTGTCAAGCAACTTGCGCGTCTCTCGGGTATCCTCAGCTACTACGGTGTCGGCATGGGAGAGAACCCACAAGGCACGTAGCGTGATGTCTCCCATGTTGCCGATGGGCAACCCCACCACGTAGAGCGCCCCCGCGGGGAACTCCTGCTCGGCCACTCCAGCCACCGTCATCAACACATTGTCTTGCCACCGTTCCGATAAAGAAGCCATGTTCACCCTTCGTAGATTTGTTTCCGCATGCCTGATCGCGTCGGTCGGCTCGGTCGCCCTTGCGGAACCGGTTACTCCGCCCGATGCAGGTGGAAATGATACCCTCGAAGCTCGTTCCAACGAGGGGAATGTCGCCGAGACGTCGGCGTCCGATGTGTCCGAACGGACGGGCGAAGCCGCCGATGGCGTCCCCGCCGCAACGCCGCTCTCGTCTCTGTTGCCCGAAGAATCGGACCGTCTGACGATCGCTCTGGTGATGCCGCCCGACGGCTCGCCCTTTACGGCCGCCTCCAAGATCGTCGGAAACGGGCTACTCGCCGCCAGCCAGACAAGCCGCAAGCCCGCCGAAGTGCTTCTAGTGGAGGCTCCCGAATCAACGTCCCTCACGGCAGTTTTGCAGAGCGCCGTGGTGTCGGGCGCCGACGTGGTGGTGGGCCCTCTGCAGAAGGAACGCGTTACGGAACTCATCCGAATCGGCGCGCTTCCCCTGCCCGTCGTGGCGCTCAATCATCCCTCGGAAGCAATTCCCGACGCGGAAATTCCGTCGAACCTCGTGATGATGTCTCTTTCGACCGAAAACGAAGCCGAATATATCGCAAGGCTCGCCGTCGCGGCGCTCGAAGAGAGCGCTCCGGCCGTTCCGGCGCCGGCACTGCCCGACGCGATCGAGCCTCTTTCGGGTGAAGAGGCCGCCGTGCAAACGTCCGAACCTAAAAAAATTCTGATTCTCTCGCAATCGGGCACCTGGGAGACGCGCATCGCCGAGAGCTATGCCAAGGTCCTGACGGCCTCGGGCACGCCCTTTGAGGTGTACCGAATCGACGACATGGATCTCAAGCGCCTTCGCGAGAAGGTTGCGCCCGTCCTCTCCGAAGAGGATGAACGACGATTTGCTCAACGCCGGCAGGAGCTTCGTCATCGGCCGGGTGCGACCGAAAGCGAGCGCCGCATCCGCGACCAAGCCCTCAAGCGGCTTGATTCCGACATGGCGGTGCGCCGCGCCGAGTCCACGCCGCCCTACGCGGGCATCCTGCTCGCGCTCGACGCCCAGTCGGCTAGTATCGTGCGCAGTTCGCTTCCGAGAAAGAGCCGCGTCTGGGGCACGTCCACGTCCAATCCGGGCGACCCCGCGGCAAGTTCCGCCGCCACGGCCCTTGCCTTCGATCTTGAAGGTCTCGTCTTTGCCGAGTGTCCTCTCCTGCTGCGCTACGATGCGCAGAGCTTCACGGCGCGCTTTGCCGCCGCCCAGCCCTATTCCCCCGCGGCCAAACGGCTTTTTGCCTTCGGTGTGGACGCCTTCGGCGTGGCCGAGCGTTGGGCGCAGTCGAACCGTTCCTTCGAAATGGAAGGGGAGACAGGACGCCTGGTTCTCGATCGCGATCGTTCACCCATCGTGGAACGCACGCCCCAAACCGTTCTTGTGCGGCAAGGGCATTTGATTGAAGTCGCCACCGAAAGCGTAGCCCGTCCCGGACCTCTCCCGGAAGTTTCGATTCCTTCGCGTCAAACGCTCAGCGTCAAGGAGGTGTTGCCTGCCAAATCGTCCGTCACGGTAGTGCCCGTCATCATCGAGGATATCGGTCCGGAACAGCCAGCGCCGAGTAAAATGCTTCCCGTTCCGATCCGCACGGCACCCAATGTTCCCGCCGCGCCGGAAGCGACGTCTCCGGGCATCGAAACGCGTCCCTTCGAAACGCCTTTTGAAGAACCCGCCGCCGCTGCCGCGCCGATTGCGGATGCCCCCGTTGCCGACGGGGAGGCCCACCTTTCCGAACCGAGCGTTCTCTGACAAACGCAGACATTTGCTTTTTCCTGTGGGCGGACGGTCACCGATACCGGCCGCCCCTTTCTTTCCGAACGATTCTCATGGCTCTCTTTACCCTGCTCAATGCCCATCTCGCCTGGGGCGATTTGCCGCTGCTCGACGGCGCCCAACTCACCATCGATCCTGGAGAACGCGTTGGATTGATCGGTCGAAACGGCACGGGAAAGAGTTCGCTTCTCTCCGTTCTGGCGGGACGAACCAAGCTCGACGACGGCGAACTCCAGTTCACCGACGGTCTGCGTACGGTGTTCGTCGAACAGGAACCACTTCTCCCCGAGGCGCCCACCGTACTCGAAAGCCTGGTTCTGCGCGGTCGTCTTCAGGACATTTCCGACGAACGCGAAGTTTGGCGGCTTCGCGCCCACATCGAAGAGATGCTGCACCGCTTTGATCTCGAGGTCGACACCGATCCGACCAAGGCTTCGGGCGGAGAAAAAAAACGCGCAGCTCTGGCGCTCGCTCTGGCTCTCGAGCCGGATCTGCTACTGCTCGACGAGCCGACGAACCACCTCGACATCCGCGCGATCGCGACGCTCGAAGAGCTCGTCAACGCGCAGTGTCGTAATCAGCGCTCGCTCATCGTCATTACGCATGACCGACAGTTCCTCGACAACGTCTCGACGCGCATCGTCGAACTTGACCGCGGAATCCTCCGCTCCTACCCCGGCAATTTCGCCGCCTATGAAAACCGAAAGGAGGAGGAACTCGCCGCCGAAGAGCTCGCCCGACAGCGTTTCGACAAGTTCTGGGCACAGGAAGAAGTGTGGATCCGCAAGGGCATCGAAGCGCGCCGCACACGCAACGAAGGTCGGGTGCGCCGACTCGAGCGTCTGCGCAGGGAACGAAGCGAACGCCGCGACCGAATGGGATCGATCCGTCTGCAGATCGATGCGGGAGAAAAGAGCGGGAAAATCGTGGCCGAAGTCGAAAATCTCTCCAAATCCTTCGGCTCAAAGACCGTCGTGCGTGACCTGAACTTCACCCTGATGCGCGGCGACCGGCTCGGGCTCATCGGCCGAAACGGCGCCGGAAAGAGCACGCTCATCAAGCTTCTTCTCGGGCAGTTGCAGCCCGACGCAGGGACGGTCCGGCTCGGCACCAATCTGAAGATCGCTTACTTCGATCAGCTTCGCGAGCAGCTCGATCTCACGAAGACTGTGGCCGAAACCATCTCGCCGGGCTCCGATTGGGTCGAAATCGGCGGCGAGAAAAAGCACATCGTCGCCTATCTTGGAGACTTTCTCTTTCCGCCGCGTCGGGCGAACGTTCCGGTGAGCTCGCTCTCGGGCGGAGAGCGAAACCGGCTGCTTCTTGCTCGCCTTTTCGCCCTGCCCGCCAATCTTCTGGTCCTTGACGAACCAACGAACGACCTCGACATCGACTCGCTGGAACTCCTTGAGCAGACCCTTCTGAGCTATCCGGGAACCATCATTCTCGTGAGCCACGACCGCCGCTTCCTCGACAACGTGGTGACCGAAGTGCTCGCCCCGGAAGGAAACGGCGTCTGGCGCGAGTACGTGGGCGGCTACGAGGATTGGCTGCGCCAGCGTCCTGCGCCAGCGGAACCCACCCCCGTCAAGGCGGCTCCGAAGTCCGTGGAGCGCACGCGGCAACGCACCCTCAAGCTGAGCTTCAAGGAAGCCCGGGACCTCGAAGAGATCCCGACCCGTCTCGAAAATCTCGAGGCCGAGCAAAAGGCACTCTACGAAAAAATGAGCGGTCCCGAGTATCATCTGCTCGACGTCGCCGAACAGAAGGCCGACGCTGCGCGTTCCGCGGAGATCGAAAAGGAAACGGAAGCGCTCTTCGAACGCTGGGAGGCACTAGAAGAAAAACGCCGTCAAATCGAAGAGGCTTCGGGTTCCTAAAGAAGATCCGACGCACACCCAACCCTCTCCGAATGAGGGGTAACACTGAGAAAATCCCCTTCCTCACATGCTCCGTGAGGAAGGGAAAAGACCTATAAAAGAAAAAGACAACGGCCGCCGACAAAAGGAAGGCGGTCACATACGCTGGGATACAAATGGATCGTGCACAAGAACTGAACGGCAAGAACACCTTGCCGGAACTGCTTTTCTCTGCCTGCAAGACGTGGGGACCACGGGAAGCCCTTCGGGAGTACGACCGAAAGAGCGCTCAGTGGCAGTCCGTCTCGTATTCACAACTTGCAAACCGCGTCGACGCTTGGAGACGGAGTTTTGCCGCGCTCGGTCTCGAAGCGGGCGACCGCGTCGGGATTCTGTTGCCCAACGGCGTGCATCACGTCTGCGCCGACATGGCCGCCATGGCGAACGGTCTCGTCCCGGTTCCCCTGCACGCCATTGATACGCCGGGAGCCTGCCGCTTCGTCCTTTCCGACAGCGGCGCCAAGATTCTCGTCACGAACCGCCGCAACCGCTGGGAGCAAATCCGCGCAGTGCCCGAGGGAGAACTCTCCCTGCGCCACGTCGTGCTCACCCAAGAGGAGAACGAAGAAATCGATTCTGACCGTTTGCCCATTCTGCCTCTCGCGAACTTCCTACATCTCGGCGAAGCCTTTGCCGGAGAACCGCCTCTTGCATCCACCTCCGAAGCCCCCGCATGCGTCATCTACACCTCGGGTACCACCGGGCGCCCCAAGGGGGTGATTCTGTCGCAAGCCAACATCGTCGCAAACGTCCGTGCCACGTTGCATTGCGTATCTCCCAAGGTCGGAGACGTCTTTCTCTCCTTTTTGCCGCTCTCGCACATGTTTGAGCGGACGGCGGGCTATTATCTCGCTCTCGCCACGGGTTGCACGATCGTCTACAATCGTTCGGTTTTGCTCCTTGCGGAGGATCTCCGACAGATCCGCCCCGACGTCATCATCTCGGTACCGCGGATTTACGAAAAGATCTACGGGCGAATCCGCAAGCGCCTCGAAAAGGCGGGACTCTTCGAGCGCGCCTTCTTCGAATGGGCCGCGGAGACGGGGTGGCGCGACTTCGCCCGACGCAACAACATTCCCTGCGACACGGCGGGAGCCTGGCGCGACGGATTCGTGCGTACCTTTATCCTGCCGAAAGTCTCGCAACTCCTCCTCTCACAGTTTGGGGGCAAACTGCGTATCGCCATTTCGGGCGGCGCCGCACTCAACATGGAGGTAGCCAAACTCTTCTGCGGGCTGGGCCTCCCCATTATTCAGGGATACGGCATGACGGAAACGAGCCCCATCATCGCCGGCAACTCGCTCGAAGAAAATCATCCCGACACGGTGGGACGTCCCTTCCGAGGCGTTGAAGTGCGTCTCGGCGAGGGCAACGAAATTCAGGTGCGGGGGCCCTCGGTGACGAAGTCTTACTGGAACCGCCCCGACGCCGTCGAGGCGGCCTTCACGGAAGACGGGTGGTTCCGAACGGGCGACATCGGGGAGTTCACTCCCGAAGGACTCCTGCGCATCAAAGGCCGCATCAAAGAGATCATCGTGACGTCAACGGGGGAAAAGATCGCTCCGACCGATCTTGAAAACGCCCTGGAAACGGATCCGCTTTTCGAACAGACCTACGTAGTGGGCGAAAACCGCCCCTTCCTTACGCTCATTGCAGTGCTGCAACCGGAAGAGTGGAAACGGGCGGCCGAAGGACTCGGACTCGACCCGCAGGATCCCGCATCGCTTTCGGCTCCGGCCGCAAAGACGTTTGCGCTGCAGCGAGCCAAGGCCGCCGCGAAGGGCTTCCCGTACTACGCGCTTCCGCGCGCCGTCGTGCTCACGCTCGAGCCGTGGACCGTCGACAACGGTCTTCTGACGCCGACCCTGAAGCTCAAGCGGGGACCGCTCTTCGAGCACTTCGCCGAAAACATCGAACACATTTACGCCCGACGAGGTCAAGCTTCTTAAGAAGCAAAGCTGACGCACAATAGTACAATGCGGGGACTTGTTTTTTTCATGCGACGCGATCCATGACCACTTCGAACTACGTTCCCCGTCCCCGCAAACTCCTCCCCGACTGGATGATCGGGGCCACCGACCGGGTGATGGACTACTACATCAAGCGCTATCTGCACTGCGATCCCATCATCCTCAAGAATCCTCCGCCGCCGCAGGAGGGACACCGCTACCTGCTCTACGCGCACATTCCGTTTTGCCACACGCTCTGCACGTACTGCACCTTCCACCGCTTCCTCTTCAAGGAATACAAGGCGCGCGAATACTTCGTCAACCTGCGCAAGGAAATGGAGTACGTCCACGCTCTCGGCTACGACTTCCACTCTATGTACATCGGCGGCGGTACAACGACGATTCTCGAGGACGAACTGATCAAGACGATCGAGCACGCCAAGAAGCTCTTTCCGTCGATCAAGGAAATCAGCTGTGAAACCGATCCGCAGATCATCACGACGCCGCAGTTCCGCAACCTCAAAGGACTCGTGGACCGCATGTCCATCGGCGTGCAGAGCTTCAACGACGAAATCCTGAAGCTCTCGGACCGCTACGAAAAGTTCGGCTCTGGCGAACAGATTTTCGAGCGCCTGCAGTATGCGCAGGAACTCTTTCCCACCTGCAACGTCGACATGATGTTCGGCTTTCGCGGCCAGACCCTCGACATGCTCCATGAGGACATGGAAAAGATCTGGCAGCTCAATCCGCGCCAGGTCACGACCTACCCGCTCATGGTCACGTCCCAGACGCGAAAGAGCGTGAAAAACGACATCGCCGCCAAGGGCAATCAACTTGCCGATCAGTACCGTGTAATTCTCGACACGCTCGGGAGCCGTTACAACCATCTGACGTCCTGGACCTTCGGGCGCACGAACGACGAGGGCTTCGACGAATACGTGGTTGACTACGACGAATACCTTGGCGTTGGCTCAGGCGCCTTCTCCTTCCTCGGAGACAGCCTCTACGTCAACACCTTCAGTCTGCGCCGCTACGCCGAACGCATCGCGCAGGGCAACACCGGGGTGGAGCGCCGCCGTCAGTTCGACGCGCACGCCATCTGGCAGTACCGCCTGATGCTCGGTCTCTTCTCGCACCGACTCTCGCGACGCTACTTCCGCGAAGTGCACGGCATCAACGTGGACCGCGCGCTCTTCAAGGAAATGCTCGGTCTGCGTCTTGCGGGCGCCATTAAAGACGATCCGAACGATCCCGACCACATCATCGTGACCGACGCCGGAAAATTCCTCGGCCTCGTCATGATGAAGGCCTTCTATTCGGGCATGGACAACGTCCGTGCCGAACTGCGCGCCCCGCTCAAGGAAGCCGACATGTAACGCTCCCGCGCCCTCCTCCCGGAGGGCGCTTTTTCCTGCATCGGAAATGCTGAAATAACCGAGTATTTTACTCGGAATCTCAACAACAGCAAGGCATTCGATTTTTTGTAAAGAAGCTTTCTTATTGATTGATTTCAATCAATTATCATCAAAAAAGTATCCTGTTTTCCCTAAGACTACCCCTTTCGATCTAGATCTCCGCCCCCCCTCGGACGATGTCAGTTCACGGGGATTCCCCGTAAAATTCAAGCTTGATCCTCGAAGGTCTCGCCCGGCATTTTGGCGCGGACGACCCGCCTTCGTTTCACAAAATTGAGCGTTGTTCTTTTCCGAAACTTCCGACGACCCCCGCCGTCCCTCTCTGCGGCTGTCGGACAGTGGGAAAAGGACGCTGGAAACGGTTTCACCCGCCTTCCGACCTCAACTCTGGAGAACTTTCAATGTCCAAAGATACGATCACGGTCCATACCTTCCTGCCGGGCGCCAACGCGCACGGGGAAGACGGTCCCGCCTATGTCGGTAATCTTCGCAAGGGCGAACTCCGCGGGATTATCCACATCAACAAGGAGAACTGCGTCGGCTGCGACACCTGCCGCAAGTTCTGCCCGACCGACGCCATCAAGGGCGGTCTCGGTGCTAAACACGAAATCACGGAAGACGCGTGCCTCTATTGCGGTCAGTGTCTGATCGCCTGCCCGTTCGACGCCATCGAACAGATGAGCTTCGTCGACCAGGTCGAACACGTCCTCGATCAGAAGGACAAGATCGTCGTGGCGCATCCCTCGCCCGCCGTCCGCGTTTCGCTCTGTGAAGAGTTCGGCGGCGAACCCGGCGACCTTTCGACCGAACAGATGAACAACGCCCTCGAAGCCTTGGGCATGACGGTCTACGACTGCAACAGCACGGCCGACCAGACCATCATTGAAGAAGGCACGGAATTCGTGAAGAAGATCCAGTACTGGGTCCTCGGCGAACGCGGTCCGGAAGTCGACGAAATGGCTCACCATCCGTTCCCGCACTTCACGTCCTGTTGCCCGGCCTGGATCAAGAACGCCGAAACGTATCACGCCGACATGCTCCCGCACCTCTCGACGGCCAAGTCGCCGCTGCAGATGGGCGGTACGCTCGCCAAGACCTGGGCTGCCAAGCACATCCTCAAGGTCGATCCGCGCAAGATCTTCTTTGTTTCGGTCACGCCCTGCACGGCCAAGATCTTTGAAGCCTCGCGTCCCGAAATGAACACTGCCTGGCGTTATCTCGTCGCCACGAAGGAAATCCCGGCCGACACGCCCTCCTTCCAGGATATCGACGCCTCGCTCACGGCCCGCGACATCGCCGAACTCATGCGCCGCAAGGGCATCAACCCGCTCAACATGCCCAAGACCCGCGAACGCAAGGACCTCGAAGTCTACACGGGCGCCGGCACGATCTTCGGTTGCTCGGGCGGCGTGATGGAAGCCGCTCTCCGTACGGCTTACTTCGCTCTTTCGGGTGAAGAGCTCAAGAACGCCGACATCGAAATCGTCCGAGGCTATGACAACGCCATCGTCGAAGCTACCATCCCCGTGCCCGTCAAGGCGCTCGGCGGCAAGAAGTTCGAAGTCCGCGTCTGCGTCGTCAACGGCGCCAACCAGGGCCTCAAGGAAGTTCTCAACCGCGTCCGCGTCGACAAGAATCGCTATCACTTCATTGAAGTGATGAACTGCCCGGGCGGTTGCGTCAACGGCGGCGGTCAGCCGGTTCAGCCCAAGGGCACGGCCTGGCTGCATCCCACGATGCCCCTGCCGCTGCGTGTTTAAGAATTCCTGACGCGAGGTTATACAAATGCTGTCTGAAAATTATGATTACGCCGAGCGCCCCGCTGCATTGATTTTGGGTCGTCGCGGCTTTCTGAAAGTCTGCGGTCTCTGCGTCGGCGCCGTCGCCGTCTGCGGTTGGGCCATCGGTGACCTGATCGCCCGCCGCGGCGTCATCATCAAGGCCCGTCAGGCCGGTCTCTACAAGGACGACAAGCTCTGCCAAAGCATGGGTTTGACGAGTTCGCACCAGAACTCGGTCGTCATGCGTGTCTACAAGGACTTGAACACCAAGCCCGTGGACCATACCATGCACGAACTGCTCCACACCCATTACTATCAGCGCACTCTGCTTGCCGCCACGACCTCGGAGGCTAACCATGGCTAATAATCGCATTCTCCGCTTCCATGCCCCCGACAAGGTCTTCCACTCGCTCAACGCGATCACGTGGTTTGCCCTTCTCTTTACGGGTGCGTACGTGTACTTCTGTGAACCCTCCGCGGAAGCCGCGGAAGCGAACATGATCGCCCACCTGATCCTCGGCGCGATCTTCACGTTCAATCTGCTCGGCTTCATCGTGGTGGCTCCCGACCGTTTTGCCCTCATTCTTCGCGCCTGCCTGGAATGGGACCGCAACACGATCTACTGGTTCCGCAATTTCGGCGGCTATCCCCGCCGCTTCTTCAAGATCCCGTTCGGTCCGGTGGAAGTTCCCCCGCAGGGTCGCTACAACGGCGGTCAGAAGGCGTCCTACCTGCTCTTCATGGGCATGATCGCCGCGCTCGCTGTGACGGGCTGGATGCTTTGGATCGGCGCTCCGCTCATCGGCAAGCAGGTCTATGCGTGGACTTTCTACTTCCACGTCTGGGGCTCGATCATCGTGTCGGTCCTCGTCGTGTGCGCCCACATCCCGCTCGCCCTCCTTTCGATGGAACACTTCAAGGGCATTTGGCGTCTCGGCCCGGGTACGATTTCGTACGAAGCCGCTGAACACCATGCTCCGATTTGGCTGGAACGCGACGTCATTCGCACCAACATCGAAAAGTAATGGTTTCGAGCTACCTCTTCTGAGGGGCGCATAAACCCGAAAAGGTCGGATAAGATGTTTGTCCGACCTTTTCTTTTTTTTCTTCGGGTGACGCAAACATGTCCCTACTCAACACGCCCAAGGGCCTGCGGCTTCACATCGGGCTCTTCGGCAAACGAAATGCCGGGAAAAGTTCTCTCATCAACGCCCTAACGAACCAAACGATCTCGATCGTCTCGAACGTTCCGGGCACGACGACCGATCCGGTCGAGAAAGCCTGCGAATTTCTGCCCCTCGGACCGGTCGTCTTCATCGACACGGCCGGCGTGGACGATGTGGGAGACCTCGGACTCGCCCGCGTCAAGCGTTCGCTCTCGGTGCTCGAATGGGTCGACATGGCGCTCATCGTCACGACGCCCGCCACCTTCGACGAAGAGGAAAAAGGGATCATCGAGCGTACCCGCGCGCTCGGAACCCCCGCCGTACTCGTCGTCAACCGCACGGACGAAACGCCGGATCTTGATCGCGCCGCCTGGGAGAAGACGGGACTTCCCGTCGTCTTTACAAGCGCACGCGAACGCACGGGGCTCGAAGAGCTCCGTGCGGTCATGGTGCGGCTCGCTCAGGACCGCATCGCCCCCGACCGTCCGCTCGTGGGCGACCTCGCGGGTCCGGGGGACACGGTCATCCTTGTGACACCGATCGACACGGGCGCTCCGAAGGGACGTCTGATCCTGCCGCAGGTGCAGGCGATCCGCGAACTTCTCGACGCACACGCCAAGTGCTTCGTAGTTCAGGAGGACCGCGTCGCCGAGGCGATCGCCGACCTGAAGCACCCCCCGAAACTCGTCATGGCGGACTCCCAGGTCATCAAGACCGTCAACGCACAGACGCCAGAAGGCATTCCGCTCACGACGTTTTCCACGCAGATGGCGTACAGCAAGAGCGACATCGTCGAGATGGCGCGCGGCGCCGCCACGCTTTCGCTCCTCAAGAACGGCGACCGCGTCCTCATCGGCGAGACCTGTAGTCACCACCCGCAAAAGGACGACATCGGCCGCGTGAAGATTCCCCGCTGGCTGCGCGAGCGCACAGGCGCCGATCTCAAGATCGACGTCGCCGTCGGCAAGGATTTTCCCGACGATCTCACGCCCTACCGCATCGTCATTCAGTGCGGCGGTTGCGTCGTGACGCGCCAGCACATGCTCGCCCGCCTGCGGCAGGCGCACGAGCAGGGGGTTCCGATGACGAACTACGGCCTCACCATCAGTTATCTGCAGGGCGTGCTCGAAAGAATTCTGAGTTGCCACCCAGAAGCCCTGCAGGCCTATAGAAACGCTCTCCAAGAAGGACGGAACGCCCTGTGAAAACTCTTGACGACCTTCTCGCGCAAACCGAGTTCACCGATGAGGAAATCGCGAGGATTCTGCGCATCCGCACGCCTGAAGAAGCCGACCTTCTGCAATGCCGCGCCTATGACCTGACGACCCGGGAAATGGGCCCCAACGTCTATCTACGCGGCCTCATCGAGATCAGCAACGTTTGCACGGCCAACTGTCGCTACTGCGGCATCCGCAAGGCCAACCACGGCGTTGAGCGCTACACGCTCCCGCGTGAAACGATTCTCGAGTGCGCCCGCATCGCCCTCGAGAACGGGTACGGCTCCATCGCCATTCAGGCGGGGGAACGCCGGGATCCGAAGTGGGTGACCTTCATCGGCGACCTCTTGCGGGACATTCACGAAATGAGCTGCACGGAGGCGCTTCCTCAGGGGCTCGGCATCACGCTCTCGCTCGGGGAACAGTCGCTCGAAGTCTACGAATACTGGGCCGAGGCGAGCGGCAATCCCGATGGTCTTCGCTATCTGCTGCGGATCGAATCGAGCAATCCCGAACTCTTTCACCGGCTTCACTGCACGCCTGGCAAACACGAAAAGGTGCTCGAACACCGCTACGAAGCGCTGGCCAACCTTCGCAAGGCCGGCTATCAGGTGGGAACGGGCGTCATGATCGGACTGCCAGGACAGACAGTCGAGGATCTGGTGCAGGACATCCGAACCTTCGAGAAGGTGGGGGCCGACATGATCGGCATGGGGCCCTACCTCACGAGCCTCGGCGCCGACATGGTGTCGCTCGGACAAATGCCGCACGACGATCTTCTCAGACTCTCTCTCAATATGATCGCCGCAACGCGCCTTGTTCTACGCAACGTCAACATCGCGGCGGCCACGGCTCTCGAAACGCTCGAAACTCGGGGCCGCATCCTGGGGATTCTGCACGGCTGCAACGTCGTCATGCCAAACATCACCCCGCAGATGACGAGAGCCTCCTATCAGCTTTACGACAACAAGGCGGGCACTGAAGTGGGGGCAGAGTCGAACATCCTCGTGGAAAACGACATCGTTCGCATCGCTCGCCGCTCGCTCGGACTCAACCGCCTCGGCTCTTCGCTACGCTGGGTCGAACGCACGGGACGGCCTGCGAACTGATTGCGCCGCACAAGAGACACAATGGCCGCCGAATTTCGATTCGGCGGCCATTGGCTTAGAAGCGCTGCGTCATTTCACGCGTGGTGTGGAATTTCACCTGAGGCCAGTGCTCCATCGTGGTCTCCAGGTTGTAGATCGACGTGGCGAGATACACGGTGTTCCCGTTTACGTCGGTCGCAAGACGCGCCCCCTGCTCGCGCTCGAAATCTTTGCGGGTGGCGTCGTCCGGAAAGGAGAGCCACCGGGCCGTCGAGACGTCGGTGCTCTCGTAGATCGCATCGACCTTGTATTCCGTGGCGAGGCGCTGAGCGACGATCTCAAACTGCAACTGACCGACCGCCCCGAGAAGGATGTTCCCGAATTCCCCAGTGAAGACCTGAATGGCCCCTTCCTCACCGAGTTCCTGAAGGCCCTTCTGGAGTTGCTTGGCCTTGAAGGGGTCCTTGCTACGGGCCGCGCGGAAGAGTTCCGGAGCGAAATTTGGAATGCCCGTAAAGAGCATGTTCTCGCCCTCGGTGAGCGTGTCGCCGATGTGCAGTTGTCCGTGGTTGTAGATCCCGATGATGTCGCCTGCGACGGCATCGGTCATGACGACGCGGTCCTGCGCCATGAAGGTGAGCGCATTGGCGAGCTTCATTTCACGCCCTTCGCGCACGTGGTGTACCTTCATTCCCTGGCTGTAGCGGCCCGAGCAGACGCGGAAGAAGGCGATGCGGTCCCGATGGCGCGGGTCCATGTTGGCCTGAATCTTAAACACGAAGCCGCTGAAGGGTTCCTCGATGGGCTCCACGAAGCGCGTCGTCGTTTGACGCGGACGCGGCGACGGCGCCCAGGCGACGAGAGCGTCGAGCACGTCCTGTACGCCGAAATTGTTGACGCCGGAGCCGAAGAAGACGGGGCTTTGTTCGCCGGCGAGGAACTTTCGCAGATCAAAGGGTTCGGTCGCCCCCTGAACGAGCTCGATCGATTCGCGCACGTAAGGCATTTCCATCGGGAAGAGACGGTCGAGCTCGGGATTGTCGAGCCCTTCGATCACCTCCTGATCCTGCGTTAAACGTTCTTCGCCCGGCGTGAAGCGGACCAGGCGGTTCTTGAGGAGCGAAAAAACGCCGCGAAAGGTCTTGCCCATCCCGATCGGCCAGGTGATCGGCACGCACTGGAGCTTGAGCACGTTTTCGATTTCCCCGAGCAGATCGAGCGGATCCCGCACTTCACGGTCGAGCTTGTTGATGAAGGTGATGATCGGCGTGTTGCGCATGCGGCAGACTTCGAGGAGCTTGATGGTCTGCGCTTCCACGCCCTTGGCGGCGTCGATCACCATGACGGCGGCGTCCACGGCAGTGAGCACGCGGTAGGTGTCTTCAGAGAAGTCTTCGTGCCCCGGCGTGTCGAGAAGATTGATCACGTGCCCGTCATAGCGAAACTGCATGACCGAACTCGTCACGGAAATGCCACGCTGCTTTTCCACTTCCATCCAGTCGGACGTGGCGTGGCGCGCGGCTTTGCGGCCCTTCACGGCGCCGGCCATCTGAATGGCGCCTCCGAAGAGAAGGAGCTTTTCCGTCAGCGTGGTTTTCCCCGCGTCGGGGTGGGAAATGATGGCGAAAGTGCGGCGTTCTTCCACGTCGCGCACCAGCACCGGATTCGGACTCGTCATAGCCACTATCCGCGAAGTCGCCCGAAAGCGCCGCGGCCCTATAGAAATAGTTGAAAAAGATTCGTCGGACCCACCTTCTCGGATCCGACGTCCTGAAGCATCGCGCCGTTTGCGCACGAAGGGAACCCTGTCTTCCGCGGCACGTGCGCGTCTGGCGGTTTGGAGAGCCAACATTCTATAGAAATCCGATCGTTCGGATTCGATTTGCGGTCCCGAATCTTCCGTTCCAAAGTAGCGCTTCTCGAAACCGATTCACACAGAGGGAGGAAAGAGTCCTACAATGGAACGATTTCGCTGAAAAAACGTCCTATCCCCTCAGGACGCTCAACCGGAGTTTACAGATGAGTTATTTTCCGACCTGGAAATTGAAGACAGAAGGCATCATCGCCCCCGACGAAAGACTTCCGACGGGACAGACGATCGCACTGGGTCTGCAGCACGTTGTGGCCATGTTCGGCTCCACCGTGCTGGCACCGATTTTGATGGGTTTCGACCCCAATTTGGCTGTATTGATGAGTGGCATCGGAACACTCATTTTTTTTGCCTTGGTGGGCGGTCATGTGCCGAGCTACCTAGGCTCCTCCTTTGCCTTCATCGGTGTCGTGATCGCCGCCACAGGCTATGCGGCGGGAACGGGCGCCAATCCCAACATAGCGACCGCCTTGGGTGGCATCATAGCCTGCGGCGCAGTCTACGCCTGCGTGGGGCTCATCGTGATGTTCACGGGCGTGCAGTGGATTGAAAAACTCATGCCGCCCGTCGTGACGGGCGCCGTCGTGGCCGTGATCGGGCTCAACCTCGCCCCTACGGCCGTGCACAGCGTCGGCGGTACCGACTTCAACGCGTGGATGGCCGTTCTTACGGTGCTCTGCGTGGGCGGCGTCGCGGTCTTCACCCGAGGACTCCTGCAGAAGCTCCTCATCCTCGTGGGGCTCGCCCTTTCTTATCTGATCTACGCCATCCTCTCGAACGTGCTCGGCATCGGAGGCAAGCCCATCGACTTTTCCCTCATCGCCAACGCGCCCTGGTTCGGAATGCCCTCCTTCACCTCACCCGTCTTCAGCGTCGACGCCATCGCGCTGATCGTGCCGGTCGTCATCATTCTCGTCGGAGAGAACCTCGGCCACATCAAGGCCGTCACGGCCATGACAGGCCGTAATCTCGACCCCTACATGGGCCGCGCCTTCCTCGGCGACGGCATCGCCACCATGGTGTCGGGCGCCTGCGGCGGCACGGGCGTGACGACCTACGGTGAAAACATCGGCGTAATGGCCGCCACGCGCGTCTACTCCACCCTCATTTTCCCCGTGGCCGCACTCTTTGCGATCGTGCTCGGCTTCTCGCCCAAATTCGGCGCCGTCATCCAGACGATTCCGCAGGCCATCCTCGGCGGAACCTCCATCGTCGTCTTCGGTCTCATCGCCGTGGCCGGCGCCCGCGTGTGGGTGGTTAACAAGGTGGACTTCGGCGACAACCGCAACCTCATCGTGGCAGCCGTGACGCTCATTCTCGGCGGCGGCGACTTCACGCTCAATCTCGGCGGCTTCATGTTGGGCGGCATCGGGACGGCCACCTTCGGCGCCATCCTTCTGAACGCCATCATGCAGTTCGGTGAAAATCGCCGGAATCACTAACGCGCACCTTCCCTTCTCCCAAAACGTCGGCCCGGCTCATTTGAGTCGGGCCGACGTCTTTTTCAAGCCTTCAGTGACGATCCCTTTCCTCGAGAAGGTCGGCGAGAACGCCGAGCGCAAAGGCCTCATCCTTGGCGCGATACGCCTTCTCTCGAATCGCTTCGATCCTTTCATCGGGGAGTTTCGCCGAAGGAACGAGCGAACAGACGTGCGTCACGCAGGCATCCTTTCCCTTTCGTTCGAGCGTGATTTCATTGCGCCCATGCACCTTACCTTCGGCGTCGAGAATCCAGTGCGTGAAACACTCGTTCGCCCCTTCGATGCAGTCCGTGGCCGAAGCTCCACCGCCGAAATGAAGTCGCCGCACGAGGAGCGTCGGCGTCTCGGAGACGACCGTCACGTCCTCGATGCCGTCCCAATATCGATGCGCCGTGCGAAAGCCCGCCTGAAATGCCTTTCGGTAGTCCTCAAAACAGACACCGTAGCGCGAAAGCGGCACCTCCACGGAAAACTCGTAGTAGGGATTCAGAGCGACCCTTCGAAAATCCTTCGTATCCATCAAAACTCCTTAGCGCACCTCGAGAGCCGAAGCGCTCCGTTTGGCGCCCGTAAGATAACCCTCGAGCCATTGACTGTAGCGCGACATCGCGAAACTCGACACGAAATAGACGGCCGCGATGAAGACGTATCCTTCTACAAAATAACCGCGCCACACGGCATCGCCGAGCGCCAGGCGCAGGCTTCCCGTCAGGTCGTACATCGAGACGACCGTCACGAGCGACGTGTCCATGAAGCAGGAAAGAAGACTGTTGACGAAGGCGGGAATGACGGCGACCAAGGCCTGCGGCAGAATCACGCTTACGTACGCCTGGCGCTTCGTGAGTCCCAGGGAATAAGCGGCGTCGAACTGCCCCTTCGGAATTGTCTGCAGGCCGCCGCGAACGGTTTCAGCCATGTACGCGGCCTGAAAGAGAACGATCGCCACGGTGATTCGCCAGAAGGCGTCGATCTGGATTTGCGAAGGCATCACCAGCGGAAAAATGAAGGCCGCCACGAAGAGGACGGTGATGAGGGGCACCCCACGCACCAATTCCACATACCCCGTGGCGAGAAGCCGCACGATCGGCATGTGACTGCGTCGTCCGATGGCGAGCGCAATGCCGAGGGGAACGGAAAGCGTCATGCCGAAAAGCGTGAGGAGCACGGTAAGGGGCAAACCGCCCCACATGTCCGTAGAAACAAGCGAAAGCCCTCCGACGCCGCCCGACAGAAGGGAAAAGAAGACGACGAGCGTCACGCCCCAGGCCGCGGACAAGCCGCGCACGCCCTTGCGCGTCCAGAAGGCCGGCACGGCGCTCGCGACGGTCATTCCCAAAAGTAGCGCCATGGCGACGCCCGGACGCCATTGTTCTTCATACGGATAACGACCGAAAAGGATGAGGCGCCACTTCTCCGTAACGAATCCCCAACAGGCGCCGTCCGCCTTCGCGCAGGCCGTAGGATCGGCCGCCCATTCGGCGTTGAGCACGCCCCAGCGGAAGAGTGAGAAAAGCACCGCACAGACGACGGTCCCAACGACGAGTGTCAGAAGCGTCGCCCAGGGCGAATAACAGTAGCGCTCCCGAAAAGTTTCCCAGCGTCCGGGACGGCGGATCGTGTGAATTTCCATGTCGACTCCAGACGAACTTCAGAAGGAACTCTTCATGACGGCTCGGTTGATTCGGTTCATCACAACGGCCGTGACGAGATTGAGAAAAAGATACACGAGCATGATGAGGCTGATCACCTCGAGGGCCTGCGCCGTCACGTTGATCGCCGTGTTGCCCACGCTCACCACGTCGGGATACCCCACCAGAACAGCAAGGGACGAGTTTTTCGTGAGGTTCATGTACTGGCTAGCGAGCGGCGGAATCGCCAGACGCAAAGATTGCGGAACGACGATGTAGCTCACCGTCTCGGCGCGAGTGAGTCCGAGCGCATACCCCGCCAGCCACTGACCGGGCTTCACGGCGAGAACGCCAGCGCGAACGATCTCGGCGATGGCGGCAGAAGTGAAGAGCGTGAGACCGAGCCAAAGCGTAAGAAATTCCGGCGTCCACTGGCCGCCACCGCGCAGTGCAAAGCGCGTGGCCTTCGGGTGCTCCCACCCGCCGAGCGCGCCCGCCGCGATCCAGGAGAGCGCAAAGACGAGGAAAAAAACGGCCACGGCCAGAAGTGATGCGTTGAGGGAAGTCGTCTTTTTGGCGCGCCGCCAACGCACGGCAACCGCCGTTGCGGTCGCTGTGACGAACGCACCCAGAACGGCCCACCATCCCCAAAGGGGCTTGGCGTACTGAAGGCCCGCCTTGGAGAGAAAAATCCAGTCGCCGACGTGCCAGGCGCGGTTCCCTGCGGGCAACCATTCGGTCACTACGAGGTAGATCGCAAAAAGCAAAACGAGAAGCGGAATGTTTCGGTACGCTTCAACGTGAGCCGTGCCGAGCAGACGCAGCATCGGGTGTTTGGAAAGGCGCATGAGCCCCACCACGAAACCGAGCACGGTCGACGTCACGATCGCCCATACGGACACGTAGAGCGTGTTGAGGGTCCCCACGCCGAAGGCGCGCAGGAAGCTGTCGGCGCTCGAAAAGGGAATCAGTGTCTCGCCGATTTCAAAGCCGGCCCGGGCGGCGAGGAAATCGAAGCCGCTGCGGATGTTGCGCTCTTCCAAATTGGCGCCTACCGTCATGACGATGGCAGCGACGACTGCTACGAGAAGCAGAAGCAAAGCCGCCTGCAACGTATATTCCCGACGCTTTCTGACGCTTTCCCGCAGTCGCCAGGCTGCGTCGCCGCCCGACGTAAAACCGTCTCGAATCAACACTCTCAGAGATGTCCCAAGAAAAGGGGATCCTTCACGGAACCCTTGTCAAACCATTGAAAAAGGCGAAGTCTTGCACGGACTTCGCCTTTGCCCGCAACGTTTCTCAGCGAATTGGCACGGCGTACATCAGGCCGCCGTCCGTCCAGAGACGATTGAGGCCTCGCGGCAGATTCAGGGGAGATTCGGGGCCGAAGAATTCGGTCCACGACTCTCCGTAGTTGCCGACCTGCTTGATAATGCGGTACGACCAGTCCTTGTCGAGTCCGATCATCTGCCCCATGTCCTCGCCGACGCCGACGAGACGGCGCACGTCGGCGCTCTGGCTCGTCTTGCGCATTTCGTCAACGTTGGCCTTCGTCACGCCGAGCTCTTCGGCGCCGAGCATGGCGGCGAAAGTCCAACGGACAATCTGGAACCACTCGTCGTCACCGCGGCGAACGGCGGGACCGAGGGGCTCCTTACTGATCGTTTCGGGGAGGATTTCGTAGTCCTGCGGATTGCCCGAACGCAGACGGGCGCCCGCGAGGTCGGACATGTCGGTCGTGTACGCGTCGCAACGCCCCGAAAGGAAGGCGCTCTGCGTGGCCTCGGTCGTGTCGAAAACAACGGTCTTAAGGCTCATGCCGTTGGCGTCGAAATATTCGGAGAGCGTCTTTTCGGAGCTCGTCCCGGTCTGCACGCACACGGTGGCGCCGTCGAGCTCACGGGCGCTCTTGAGACCGAGCGACTTCGGCACGAGGAAGCCCTGGCCGTCGTAGTAGGAGACCGCCACGAAGACGGAGCCCTGACTGGCGTCGCGGGTCATATTCCAAGTCGTGTTGCGCGCGAGTATGTCGATTTCCCCCGACTGCAACGCCGTAAACCGTTGCGGCGAGTTGAGGGGAACGTACTTCACCTTCTCGGAATCACCCAAAACGGCGGCCGCCACGGCGCGGCAGACGTTGACGTCGAGCCCCTTCCATTTTCCCTGACTGTCTGCCGAGGAAAAACCGGGCGCGGACGTATTCACGCCGCACTGCACGAAACCGCGGGACTTTACGGCGTCGAGAACGGCTCCGGCCTGGGAGGGAAGCGACCAAGAAAGCAAGGCGGCGCTCACGGCGCCGAACACGGCGATCTTCTTCATGATGGTGTGTCCTTTTGTTCTGAGTGGGGGGTTTTGGAGACAAGGCGTCCGTTTTCAACAGTCTACACAGAGCCGCCGCCCGCATTGCGGCGAGCGCCCCGAAAATGAAGGATTTTTTACGAGAAAGCATAGGAGTTGGTAGTTTGCCCCTATGAAGAATTTCCGCACAAATAACAAAAAACATTACCGTGATAAAATCAACGGGTTGCCATTTCCTGAGGGTTCCTTATGGTCTCGTTCGGACAAGTTTTTCTGCTCTTATCGCTGGTGTGCATCAGCGCCTTCTTCTCTTCGGCAGAGATTTCGATTGCCGCCTCCCGCAAATCGCGACTGCAGTCGCTCTACGAAGACGGGGAGCGAAGAGCCAAACTCGTCCTGGATCTGCAGGAACACCCCGGTCCCTTCTTCTCGGCGCTGCAGGTCGCCGTCAACGCGGTAGCGCTCTTGGGCGGCATCGTGGGGGACGCGGCGTTCTCCCCCTTCTTCGACTGGTGCCTCTCGTATGTCCTGAAGCCCGGACAGTTCCCGAACCTCGGATTCATCCTCTCCTTCATCCTGTCGACGTCGCTTTTCGTCATCTTCGCGGATCTGCTCCCGAAGCGCTTGGCGCTCATCAAGCCCGAGCCCGTCGCCATGTTCGTCGTGCGTCCGATGCGGCTCTTCATCCGCTGTCTGCGCCCGATCGTCTTTCTGTTGTCCAAACTCTCCGACAGCGTCCTGAGAGCCTGCGGCTTTCCGACGCAGCGTCAGGATTCCATCACGCCGGAAGACATTCTCGCCTCGGTGGGCGCAGGCGCTAAAGCCGGCATCATCGCTCCGCAGGAAGAGGCGGTGATTCAGAACGTTTTCGAGCTCGAAAGCCGACTTGTTCCCTCCGCCATGACGCCGCGTGAAAACATCGTTTTCTTCACGCTCGACGAAGAAGAGAGTAGCGTGCGCGCTAAGATTGCAACCGTTCCCTACAACCGGTTCCTCGTGTGCGACCGGGATCTCGACCACGTAGTGGGATTCGTCGACTCGAAGCACCTGCTTCGCTGCGTGCTCGATGAAAAACCGATCGTCTTCAAGGAACACGGTCTCGTGCAGAGCTGTCAGTTCATTCCCGACTCGCTCACGCTCTCGGAAGCGCTCGACGTCTTCCAGCGCACGAAGTCCGACTTCGCCATCATCCTCAACGAATACGCGCTCGTCGTGGGACTCATCACGATCAACGACATCATGAGCACGGTGATGGGAGATCTCGTCATCACCGCCGACGAACAGCAGATCATCCGCCGCGACGAAAACTCCTGGATCATCGACGGCTCCACCCCGGTGGACGACGTGCAGCACGCCCTGCAGCTCGGAGACTTCCCGGAAGACTCCACCTACGAAACCGTAGCGGGCTTCATGATGTACATGCTGCGCAAGATCCCGAAGATCACCGACAAGGTCACCTGGAACGGCTACACCTTCGAAGTGCTCGACGTGGACAACCACAAGATCGACCAGGTGCTCGTGACGCGCACGCCGGAGTCCCTCGTCTCTGACCCGCAGGCGAATGCCGGTGCGGCCGCCTCGACCTCCGAACCGACGCAAAGGGACGCCGCAGAGAAGGCGGACTGATACCCCCCTCTGTCCGAGCGAACATACGAACGAGGCGCCCCGCAGGGCGCCTCGTTCGTTTCAGAGACCGTCACGTCATCAGGCTTCGGTCTTCTTACGGGCCGTACGGCCGCGGGACTTGGCTTCCTTTTGTTCGTCGCCATCGGTTTTCTTCGCGCGTTCCTGCTCCGGAAACTCGAAGACGACGCCCTTCTTGGGGTGCAGCTTCAGCAGGGCAGAAAAGGGACGGTTGGTGCGCTTGGAGACAAAGCCAGAAAGCAGAGGACTCGAGCCCTTCGCAAGGATTTCCTCGGCCTCCTCTTCGGTGATTTCCCGCTGCAGAATGACGCGGCCCATGCGGAAGTCACACTTGTTGCGGTCCCGATACGCATTTTCACAGGTGTAGGAATTTTCAAAGGCGCGGACCTTCCCGCCGCAGATCGGACAGGTTCCGAGCACGCGGGCCTTTTCAAGGGTCTCTTCGTCGACGGTTTCCTTCTTGGCGTCGTCGAAATCGAACTTCATGCGAAGCTCTCCCGTCGCCTCGTCGTGATAGAGGACGAGTTCCGCATCAAAGGGGAAACCTTGGCGGGCGACGAAGCCCGACAGCGGTCCCACGCGCCCCGTCGAAAGGAGCGTTTCGACTTCCTGCGCCGAAAAGATCCGGGAGCCTGGATGCTTCGAGATGGCGAAGTAACACGACGGATTCGTGCACGCGAAGCGCCGGTAGGTTTCCACGACTTTACCCCCGCACACAGGACACGGCGTCTTAATGTGGATCGGATTGATCATCGGGATTGTTGTTCCGTCATAGCGGCGCGCCACTTCGACGATCGAGGTCGTCAATTCCCGGATATCGTTCATGAACTGCTCGGGCTCGACCTGACGGTTCTCGATGAGGGAGAGCTTGTGCTCCCACTCGGCCGTGAGACGGGGATCGCTCAGCTGTTCGAGCTTGAGGCCCCGCAGAAGCGTAAATAGCTGAAAGGCCTTGGGCGTCGGGATGAGTTCGCGCTCCTCACGGCGCAGATACTTCTGCTCGAGAAGGCCCTCGATGATTCCGGCGCGCGTAGCCGGCGTGCCAAGCCCGCGCTCGACCATGGCGTCGCGCAGCTCCCCCTCCTCAATCTTGCGGCCGGCGTGTTCCATGGCCGAAAGAAGCGTGGCGTCCGTATAGCGGGCGGGCGGACGCGTTACGTCCTCCACCGCGAGCACCTCGACGGTCTGCACGGCTTCTCCGTCACTCACGGGCGGAAGATCCCCCTTGGTCGGCTTCGAAGGCAGTCCGCGCACGACCATCCAACCCGGATCGACGAGCACCTTGCCTTCGGAGCGGAAGGATTCGTCCTCAACGACCGTGATGCGGGTCGTTACGTCGTATTCAGCGGCCGGATAGAAGGCCGAGAGAAAGCGGCGCACGATGAGGTCGTATACCTTTTGCTCGACTTCCGTGAGCGTCTTGGGTGTTTCCCCAGTCGGAATGATGGCGAAGTGATCCGAAATCTTCTGGTTGTCGAAGATGCGGCGATTGGGTTTCACCCAGGCTTCCTTAAGGATCTTTTCCGCGAAGGACGCGTAGGACGAAGAGATCTGCGGCAATTTTCCGAGCACCTCACACACGGTCGCGAGGTAGTCCTCGGGCAACGCCCGGGAATCGGTGCGGGGATAGGTGACGGCCTTGTGCTTTTCGTAGAGGGACTGCGCCACGGCGAGCGTCGTCTTGGCGGAAAAGCCGAAGCGACTGTTCGCTTCGCGCTGCAACGACGTCAGGTCAAAGAGAAGCGGCGCAGACTGACGGGTGCGCTTTTTCACTTCGGTCACCCGACCCGGACGGCCCGTGCAACGGCGAACGATCCGTTCGGCCTCGTCGGGCGTCCAGCAACGTTCGGCCTTCGCTTCTTCGTCGGAAGGATCCTTTTTAAAGTCCGCGTCAAACCACTTGGCCTCGTACGTACCGTTGGCGCACTCGAAGGTGGCGTGCACCTCCCAGTAGGTACGGGGAACGAAGGCGTTGATCTCCTCCTCACGCTGCACGACGACCGCAAGCGTCGGCGTCTGCACGCGACCGACGGTCGTAAGGTAAAAGCCTCCGTCTTTGCTGTTGAAGGCCGTAAGTGCGCGCGTGCCGTTGATACCGACGAGCCAATCAGCTTCGGAGCGGCACCAGGCGGCCGCTTCGAGCGGCTTCATTTCCTCGTCGCTGCGAAGGTGGGAAAAGGCTTCGACGATGCTCGCCTTCGTCATGGACTGCAGCCACAGGCGACGGCAGGGCTTCTCCTTCTTCCCCTGGAAGGCGGCCTTCATGATGCGACGGAAAATCAACTCGCCCTCACGCCCCGCGTCGCATGCGTTGATGACGTCGGTCACGGCGCGACTACGCAGTTTCTTGCTCAGCTTTTCAAAACGCTCCTTCGTGCGGGCCCGAGGCTCGAGATCGAAGTACGTGGGCAGAACGGGCAGATGCGCAAAGGTCCACTTGCCGCGTTTGGCTTCGAACTCTTCGGGCGCTTTCATTTCCAACAGATGACCGACGGCGGAGCCGATGATCATGTTTTCGCTGACCCAAAAATCTCCGTCTTTCTTAAAGCCTCCGAGCGCACGGGCAATGTCGCCCGCGACGGACGGTTTTTCTGCAATAACGAGCGTGAGGCTCATACAAATTCCTTTTCGATACGGAAGGTTTTCACAGGAAGCTCTTCGGTCAAATCACGAACGGACTCCACCAACTTCGCCCCCTGGCGAATTAGAAGGTGGGGTCCCTTGCTCGAAGGGGCGTGAATGCTACCGGGAACCGCAAACACGTCGCGTCCCCAACGGGTCATTTCGGCCGCCACTTCCCGAACGAAAGAATTTCTTGCACACCCCGGCACAAGCAGGGCGTCGGCTCCCGCCGCGACGTCCAAATAAAAGGTTTCATCGTCGGTCTTGTCACCGTCGAATCCGGGAGGTCGGAAACCGACGAAGAGACCGCCCTTTTGCAAAAGTTGGGTACACAGGGGCAGGTCCGATCCGGCGATTCGGTCAGGCGCCCCCTGCGTCCAGACGACGGCGAGGCTAGAAGGGGATGAGATTATCGCACGGATGCCGACTTTTTCAAGGGGACTGCGATTGGCGTACGACGGAACATATCCCGCCTCAAGAACGCTTCGAGAGAACTCGGCCGTATTGTAGAGCGTCTCTTCGTCTGCACCATCTCCGGCCACAAGGAGCACCGTACCCGAGAGAAGCCGGCGGTTTCCGCGTACAAACAGACAGAGAGGACTGCGCTCGGCATGGAGAAAACGCACGGGAAAATCCTCGTCGAGCACCGTCCAGACATGCGCGTCGGGACAACGCTCGAGCCAGGCCCGTGTGGCTTCGAAAACATTCTCGTCGCGTGCGCGCCGCAGTGCGTCCGCTCCCTTCGCCCCAAGAATTTTGAGGTGCGTCGCATACGGAGCGTCAGCCGCCTCCTCGGGACCGCCCGTCTCCCGGATAAGACGCAGAAAATCCCCCATCGGCAACCCCGAAACAGAGCCGAATGCGCACCAGGCCCGAATCCAAGCGCCGTTCTCAGTCATGTCGATCCCGTCCTCCTCATACCGTTTGAGGCCGTTATAGCAAATGCCCGGGAAACACGGCAGGGGCCTTTTCAAAAAAAGTTATAATTTTCGACCGCCCAACGGTTAACAGTTTCCTTTTATCGAGAATCCGCACGCCATGGCTCTTCTCAACATCCTTCAGTATCCGCATCCCACCCTCGCGGCCAAAGCCGCGCCCGTGACCGAATTCAACGACGACCTCAAAACCCTTGCGGCCGACATGCTCGAAACCATGTACGCGGCGCCCGGCGTCGGACTTGCGGCCAATCAGGTCAACGTGCTACGCCGCATAGTTGTGCTCGACGTAAGCGAAGACAAAAGCGGCCAGATGGTTCTCGTCAACCCGGAAATTCTCTTTACGGACGGGGAGCTCGTCGACCACGAGGAAGGCTGTCTTTCTCTCAAGGGACTCTACGAACACGTCAAGCGTCCTGCCACCGTGAAGGTGCGCGCTCAGGACCTTGACGGCAATCCCTTCGAATTCGAAGCGAACGGCCTTCTTGCCGTCTGCGTGCAACATGAACTCGATCACCTCGACGGCAAGGTCTTCATCGATCATCTGAGCCGCATGAAAAAGGAACGCGCCCGCATGAAGCTCGTTAAGCTCCGCCGCAAGCGCGAACACGAACAGGAGGGCTAATGCCTCACGCGGGGTGAGCAAAGACGTGGGAGAGAATGGCTTGGCCGATCGTCCCGAAAAGCGCCTCGGGAATCTGATGGCCGAGGCCACCGATGCCGATGAGCTTCGCTCCTTCGATCAGCCTGGCCGTTTCCTCGCCCGCGGCGAAGGGAAGCAGCGGATCGTCCCGTCCGTGCACGACGAGCGTAGGCACGGTGATTTGCCGCAGTTGATGACTGCGGTCGCCGCTCGCGAGAATCGCCAGCAGCTGACGATTCGTCGCGACAGGGTCAAAGGGCATTTCGGAGGCGATCGCGACCTGTGCTTCGAGTTGTTCTTCCGTAGCGGCGTAACGCTTTCCCTCCAACGAGCGCAACACCTTTCGGTAATAACTCTTTCTCTCTGCCGGACTCTCGCCCGGCGCCTTGAGAAGCGTGTAGATCGTCATGAACTTTCCGATCCCCGTAGAAGGATTGCCCACGGCCGACGAAAGGCTCGAGAGCGTTGCCACGCGGTTGGGACTGTGCGTCGCAAGCACCTGCGCGATCATACCGCCCATGGAAAATCCCACCACATGGGCCCGACGGACAGCCAGGTGATCCATCAGGCGCTCCACGTCAATCGCCATGTCTTCGAGCGCGTAGGGCGCAGAAACGGGTCGACGCAGAACGGCCCTGCCGATGGCCGTCAGAACGTCCCGTTCCGTCACGGGTGATTCCGTGCAGTGCACGCTCTCCCCCGAATCTCGGTTGTCAAAGACGATCACCCGCAGGCCTGCGCGCAGAAACGGCACAAAAAAGGCTTCCGGCCACATGCTGCCCGCCATGCCGAGCCCCATGAGAAGGATCAGAGACGGTGCGTCGTCGGATCCGTAGGTTTCGTAGTGAAAACGTTTTTCGTTGTATTCGAAGAAGGGCACGGCGACTCCTTGGAAACAGGCCGTTGCGGATCGCAACACGGCATAATGGAATGATAAATTGTTGTCGGCTTTCGGAAAGCCCTTGAAAACCTTCCTTTGGAATCTCTATGCGTCTGATTTTTGCCGGTACTCCGGACTTTGCCGCGGTGGCGCTTGAAGCCCTGATCCGCGCGGGTCATGAAATCGCCCTGGTGTTGTCGCAACCCGATCGGCCGAGCGGCCGCGGGATGAAGCTCACGGCCTCGCCCGTGAAGACCCTGGCCCTCGAACACGGGCTTCCCGTGCTGACGCCTCAAACGCTGAGCCTCAAGCGGGACCCGGAGGGAGCAGCCGCCGTACATGAAACCCTGAGGAATCTCGAGGCGGACGTGCTCATCGTGGCGGCCTACGGGCTGATCCTTCCCGCCCCCGTTCTCGAATGCGCAAAGGGTATCGGACGCAACCGTGACATTCGGGCGATCAACATTCACGGCAGCCTTCTCCCCCGTTGGCGCGGGGCGGCGCCGGTCGCGCGCGCGATCGAAGCGGGCGACGCCGAAACGGGCGTCACCCTCATGAAGATGGAGCTCGGGCTCGACACGGGCCCCATGATCTCTGTTCGCTCGACGCCGATCACGAAGGAGGACACGAACGCGACGCTGATGGACAGAATCGCCCGTATCGGAGCGGATCTGCTCGTCGAAGCTCTCGAACACCCCTACGACCTCACCTGGACGCCGCAACCTGAAGAAGGCGTCGTCTACGCGGAAAAACTCCTCAAGAGCGAGGGGCGCATCGACTGGACGCAGAGCGCTGAAGTCATCGCCCGCCGTATCCGCGCCTTCACGCCCTTCCCGAGCGTCTACTTCGTGCACGGAGACATGAACATCAAGGTGTGGGAAGCCGAACCCGTCGCGGGTGAAGGCGCCCCTGGCACCGTCCTCTCCGTGAAGGACGGCTTCAGTGTTGCCTGCGGCGAAGGAGCCTTGCGCGCCACCGTCCTGCAGCGTCCCGGAAAGCCCCGCATGCCGGCGGACAGTTTCCTGCAAAGTCTTCCCATCTTGGTCGGCGAGGTTCTTGCATGAGTGAACAGCTCCCGCTCTCCCAAGTAGCCCGCTGGGTGGTCGAGGCCCAGCTTCGTCTAGGCGAAGGACGAAGCCTTGCAGGCGCCCTCGAGGTGGTTCCCTCCTCGCACCGTTCGGCCGTACAGGCGCTCCTCTATCTGACGCTTCGTCACCGGGCGCTCTGCGACGTCGTGACAGAAGATCTGGTCGAACGTCCCCCGCATCCGGCTCTTCGGGCCCTCCTTCATCTCGGAATCGCCGCCCTTTGCGAGAAGACCTTCACGCCTTTCACGCTCGTCGATCAACTGGTCACGGCGGCAAAACGCCGCCCCGACACGCAAAAAGGGGCGGGCTTTCTCAACGCCGTCTTACGCCGGCTCGTGCGGGAAGAAAAGGAGCGCTTCGCACGTGCGCAGCGTCTCGAAACCGTACGCTTCAACGCACCCTCTTGGTGGATCGAGCGCATGAAGCGCGCCATGCCCGAGGACTGGGAACGCGTTCTTACGCTCGTGCAGCGCCATCCTCCGATGACGTTGCGCGTAAATTTGCGCAAAACGACGCCCGACGCCTATCGATCTCTGCTGGCCCAAAATCACCTCGCTTCGGTTCAAAGCGGCGCGGAGGCACTCACGCTCGCCTCTCCCGTCCCCGTCACCGCACTGCCGGGATTTGTCGAAGGGCTCGTGTCCGTACAGGACGCCGGCACGCAGCTCGCCGCCCATCTGCTCCCCGTCCGCGCAGGCGATCGGGTGCTCGACGCCTGCGCCGCCCCGGGCGGGAAAACGGCGCATCTGCTCGAGCGCTACAACTGCGAAGTGACGGCCCTCGAAATCGATCCGAAGCGCGCAGAGAAAATCCGAGAAACGCTCGATCGCCTCGGTCTCTCGGCGCGACTGGTAACGATCGACGCAGCCCGCACGGAGAAGTGGTATGACGGACGGCCCTTTGACGCCGTTCTGCTCGACGCCCCCTGCACCGCCAGCGGCATCGTTCGCCGTCAGCCCGACGTCCCCTGGATCCGCCGTCCCGAAGACATCGCGTCGCTCGCACGCCAACAGCGACGCCTTCTGCACGCGCTCTGGCCCGTACTGAAGTCGGGCGGCCACCTTCTCTACTGCACCTGTTCGGTCTTCCCGGAAGAAGGGACCGAGCAGATCCGAGCCTTCCTCAAGGAATACGAAGACGCCGAGCTCGTGCCACTCGGGGAGAAAAACGAGGGTATGATGCCCTTGGTTCCCTGGGAAGAGCCCTGGACGGGTGATGAAAAACGTCCGGGGATTCACGACGGGTTCTTTTACGCGCTGATTCGAAAGAAGTGAGATGCTGATGCCCGAGCGAGAAAACGTTCGCCGATTCGTTCTCGCCGCCGCCGCGGCGGGAACGCTTCTGGTTTCGTCCGCCGCCCTGGCGGCCGAGGCTACGTTGATGCGTGCGCAGCTCACTCGGGACGAACCCGGAGAGAGCCCGGGGCTCTTTTTGGCGGCTTCCTACGAATTCGACCTGCCGCAACCCTTGCGGGAAGCCCTGCAACGGGGCATAGCGCTCTATTTCCGACACGACTTTCAACTGCGTCAGGAACGTTGGTACTGGCTGGACCGCACGCTCGAAGAGCGCCATTTTTTCGTGCGCCTCTCCTACGATCCCCTCACGCAGCGCTACCGCGTCTCCTACGGCGGTCTCTCACAGAGCTTCGACACTTACGAGCAGGCCCTGCCGCTCGTCAAGAACATCCGCCGCTGGCGTGTAGGACCGTCCGACGTCATCCGCGATCCCAACGATTACACCGCCGAAGTTCGTTTTTCACTCGACGCTAGTAAACTCCCCAAACCCATGCAGGTGACGACGGCGGGGGCCGACGAGTGGACCCTCACTTCCGAGTGGACCCCCATCGAGATTCCTCCCGAAGTTGCCGAAACGGAGTGAGTCGATGCATCACAAGCTTCGTTTTGCCGTTGCCGCAGCGCTTGCCTTCGGATGCATCGCTCTCTTCGGCCTCGCCATCTCGAGCGCCGATCCGACTCTTTTCGACGGATACTACCCCGTCCTTCTGATCCTCAACGTCTTTCTCGTCATCACGCTCTTCGGCATCGTGGTGGCAATGGGGTGGCAATTGCTACGCCGCTACCGGGCGGGGATTTTCGGCTCCAAACTCACGGTCCGCCTCACGCTATCGATCATGGTTCTCGCGGTGGTGCCGACCATCGTGCTCTTCTTCATTTCAAGCGCCTTCATTGCGCGAAGCATTGAAGCGTGGTTCGACGTGCGGGTCGAGCGCGCGCTCGAAAGCGGCGTCACCATCACCCGAAGCATCCTGGCGAGGCAACGGGCCGACACGGAAGAAGAAGCCCGTCGGATCGCCCAGACCCTGCGCAACGTTCCACAGTCGCTACTGATGGGAGAGCTCCTGCGTCAGGTTGAACATCTTCAAGGTGCCGACGCCCTCGTCTTAACAGGCAATCTCACCGCCGTAGCGGCCGCATCGGGCTCAAAGCTCGACCTCATTCTCCCGAGCATGCCCGGGCACCTGCAGATTCAGGCCGCCAAAAATACGGGCATCTACTCGACGGTGGACGGCGACATCTTCGAAGCGAGCGAACAGAATCCCGATGCCGCCCTCTCGATTCGCGTCATCGTGCCGATTCCGAGCGACGGTTATCTCTCGGACTCGTTCGGCGGCGGCCTTCTCGGGAACGCCCGTACGGAACAGCTCTATCTGCAGCTCATCCGACCGGTCGAATCCTCCGTTACCGAGAACGCAGCTGAACTGCTCGCGGGGTACCGCGACTATCAGGAACTCCTTTTCTCCCGTGATTCGCTTCGCACGATTTACGGCACGACTCTCACGATCACGTTGCTCCTCACCGCCTTCGGCGCCATCGTCGCGGCCATCTCCTTCGCGAAGCGCGCCGCCCAACCTCTCGCACAGCTCGCACGCGGCACGCGCCGCGTAGCCGAAGGCGTTTTTCAACCGATCCGGGAATTTTCCGGAAGCGACGAGATCAACACGCTCACCCAGTCCTTCAACACGATGATCGGACAGCTCTCTGAAGCCCATCAGTCGCTCGAGCGCCAACGCCGAACGGCCGAACAGGCCCAGGCCTACCTCGAGCGCGTCCTCGCTACGATTTCCTCGGGCGTGATCGTCTTTGACGCGGATCTCACGCTCGTGACAAGCAACGACGCCGCCCACCGCATGCTCGGCGACCGTTGCTGCGCCGTCGGGTCGCAACTGCGGGAGACGGAACCGACGCTCGCCGCATCGCTCTGTCGCGAGCGCGACAAACGCCGCGCAGACGAGTCCTTCTCGTTTGAATTCGAACTGCAGCGAACGCCGCACAACATGCCTCTCTTCCTGCGCATCGCGCCCATGCCGCTTGGCGCTCAGACGGGACTCGTCGTCGTGTTCGACGACATTTCCCCCATCGTGGAAGCGCAACGCTCGGCCGCCTGGGGAGAAGTGGCCCGGCGTCTCGCACACGAAATCAAAAATCCGCTCACGCCCATCCGGCTCTCCGCGGAACGCCTCGAATGGAAGCTCGCCGACAAGCTCTCCGATCCGGCAGACCTTTCCCTTCTGCAGCGCACGACGGGCACCATCATTACACAGGTCGACGCCCTCAAGACCATGGTGGACGACTTCCGGCAATTTGCCAGGATTCCCGACGCCCGTCCCAAGTCGATCGTTTTCGACGAATTCCTCTTTGAGGTGGTGTCTCTCTATCACTCGGCGGGCATGCCCGTTATTTTCCGCCCAGGCGCACTCGGGTGCCGCGTCATGATCGACGCCGGACAATGGAAGCAGATTTTCCACAATCTTGTGAGCAACAGCGTCGACGCTATGGCAAACGTGGAAAAGCCCCGGATCGTCATCACAACGGAAGCGCTTTTTCGGGACAACGAATCCGTTCCCTACGCCATCCGCCTCCTTCTGAAGGACAACGGCTCCGGATTCAGCGAGAAGATTCTCTCCCACGCCTTTGAACCGTACGTCACCACCAAGGAAACGGGTACGGGACTCGGACTGCCCATGGTCAAAAAGATTTTGGACAACCACGGGGCCGCCATCCATCTATCCAACCGCACGGACGCCCCGTGCGGCGCTCAGGTGGAAATCATCGTCCAGGCCGTGCAGAACGAGTCTGGCGACGGAGCGAACGAAACCGAACCTGACCACACCTTACTTTGACATCCTCACCGCCCTGAGGAGACAGGACTTTACGGCGCTTTTGGTAAAATCGAATTCTTCGAGTTCTGCGACGACCATGATCAAGATTCTCATCGTTGACGACGAAAGCGGCATCCGCTCCCTGCTCTCGGAAATTCTTTCCGAAGAGGGATTTCTCGTGTACGAGGCGCCCGACGCGACGCACGCGCGACAGATGCTCGCCCAGGAAACCTTCAACCTGATCCTTCTCGACATCTGGATGCCCGACACCGACGGCATCACGCTGCTCAAGGAGTGGGTGGGACGCAATCTGCTGCGTACCACCTCCGTGGTCGTTATGTCGGGGCACGGCACCATTGAAACGGCCATGGAGGCCGTCAAACTCGGCGCCAAAGACTTCCTGGAAAAGCCCATTTCGATGAAGCGCCTCCTGGAAACGGTGCACGGCGTCATTCAGGAGTGGATCGCCACGCACGCCCAGAGCGCCTCTCCGAAAGCGGAGCCCGCAACGATGCCCTCCGCCCAGCCCTTCCGTTCCCCGGGACAAACGGCCGCCCGCCCCTCGACTCTCCCTCCGGCACAGCCCGGGCATCCCGCCGTGCGCGACTTTACGATCAACGGCAAAAAGGTTCCCGTGCGCTCCGACAAAAAGTTGCGGCAACTCTTCAACAACTTTCGCCGCAGCCTCAACGAAGATCTGACGCACTCCCGCTCCGCGGAAGACCTGTACGGTGAAATCACGGAACGGCGCAAACAAACGCGAGGCGGTCCGAACTACATCCTCAAGATGCTCGCCGGACTTCTGCGCGACCTCGTGTGTGCGCACCCCGAGTACGAATCGGCCGACTGGATGCTCAGCTCCGCCAATCGTGCCCTCAAGCGCCGGTATTTCTCGCGCTTTCTCTCGATCATGAAGGACCGCATGCAGTCCCGTCAGATCGGCCTTCCGCTCGGACTCTACCATGACCAGGCGATCCGCACGAAAGCGGACGGCTCCGATCTCGGCCTGCCGTCGGAACCCGAACTGGCGTTGCAGCGATCGCTGGAATTCCTCTCGAACATCAACCGGATCGACGAGCCTCTGCCTGGCGTCAGGGACATCACGGTTCTGCCAGAACCGGTGTACAACGCCGAATCCGAACGCGGCTACGCCGAGGTTCGGGACGTAAAGGATGATGACCGCAAGGACGACGAACTCTTCGACACTAAGAATCAGTTCTGCGTCGACTTCTCGGAACGTTTTTGCCCCACGCCGCTCACCTTCCCGGAACTCAACCCCAAGAGCCTGCACAGGCAACTGCGCGACGCCGTCGCCATGACGGTGCTCCCGAAGATGCCGCTCGTCTATGTTCGCGCCTACAATCTTCTGCTCGACTACAACATGCCCGTGCGCAAGGTGCGCGATCAGGTGGAGCGCAGCTACTTCCTCACGCACCTCCTGCAGGCGAACCTACGAGTGGTCGAGGCGGCGCGCAGCGTCGGCGTAGAGCGCACGCACCTTTACCGCAGGCTCAAACGGCTCGGCATCATCCCGAAGGAACTCAATCAGGAGGCCAACGGACGGATCCGAGAACTCAGAGAAGAACGAGCCAAAGCGGAAAAAGAAAGGCGCGAACAGGAGCGGGCCGCCGCGAGAAACAACAAAAAATCCGGCGGTGCGACCCGAAACACACGCTCTCGCAAAACCACCGGAAACAAGAAATCCTGAGCCCGCGCTCCTCGGGGAGGCCTCAATGAGGCTTTCCCCACATCACCGGCTCATCGTGACGGATGGCGCGCTCGATCATGCTGCGAAGGGGTTGCATGCGCTGAAAGAGCTGCACAATTTCCTTACGGGCGTTCTGACGATCCTCTTCGTTCATGCGCTCCTCCTCTTCAAAGCTCGCCGTACGACGCTCTGACTCGCGTTGCGCTTCACTCTGACGAAAGAGCTCCCTGTCCCGCTCGAAAACCTCGTCAAGCCGACGCAACACGTCGGGAAGCTCTTCTGCGGACCAAGCACCTTCGTTTCGCCAGGGTTCCTCGATTTCTTTGAAGATCTTTCGGACCACATCTTCAAAAATGATGAACGGACCCGTTGCACGGCAACTGAACATGATCAACGCCATATCTCCTCCTTAAATTTCAGTACACTTGGCCTGTATTGTAGGCCTGATGGCCCTCTCTGACGACTTTCGAGATCCTCATGGCAAATCCCTTCGACAAGCCCCTTACCGACGACGAATTCGTGGAAATCGGCGAACTGCTCGCTTCGATTCCCGAGCCCTACGAACCCATGGAACCCGACCGCATGGACGGTTTTCTCACGGCTCTCCTGCTCTTGCCCGAGGAACCGAGTCCTCAGACCTGGATGCCCTGGATTTTCGACGCCGAAGGACGTCCCGAAGCGAAACTCACGGACGAGCGCGATCAGGATCGTCTCGAAGAACTCGTCTACCGCCGCTATCGTTCGATCGACCGCACGATTTGTCAACGCCAGCCGCTCGACCCGATCCTGTACGAAATCGAAGACGAGCGCGGACACGCCGTGCGCGGTTGGGAAGGCATCGCCGCGGTCGAACCCTTCGCCGTCGGCTTTTGGGAAGCGACCGACCGTTGGCCGGGATTGCTCGATCATGAGGATCCCCTCGTGCAGAGCGCGCTTCTCGGCATTCTGCGCCATCTCCCCGACGAGCTCGCGGGAGACCTGTTGGAAGTCAAGCAGGACCTCGAACTTGAAAGCCCTTTGGAAAACTTGGATCAGACAGTAGAGGACATCGCCGTGAGCGTGGCAGAAATCGCTTCGGTCACGCGCGGCATTTCGCTCGACGCTCACGAACGAACGCCAAAGAAACCCGTGAGAAAGGGAGCCGTCCGTCACGGCAGACGCTGAGCGTCAAAGTCTGGAAGCGCCTTGGCGAGCCGCGCGATCAGCAAGACGACGGGTAGTCCCAGAAGCGCGGTGAAGAGAAAGAATCCCGAATATCCCAGGACGTTGACGGCCACCCCCGCGAAACCCGCGAGGAACTTTGGTATGAGCACCATGACGGAACTCAGAAGCGCGTACTGCGTCGCCGAATACGCGCGACTCGTAAGGCCTGCCAGAAAAGCGAGGAAGGCGACGGTGGCGAGCCCCGCCGCCAGATTGTCCGCGCAGACGACGGCGATGAGTCCGTAGCGGCTCGGTCCGACCGTGGCCAGAAACGAAAAGAGCAGGTTCGTGCAGGCCGCAAGAACGCCTCCCAACATGAGGCTCCTGAGCACGCCGAGTCGATAGGTCACCACGCCGCCCGCAAAGGCGCCCAGGAGCGTCATGAGCACGCCGAACACCTTGGAGATCGCCGCAACTTCTTCTTTGGTGTAACCGAGGTCGGCGTAAAAGGGATTCGCCATCACCCCCATCACCACGTCGGCGATGCGATAGAGCGCCACGACGGCGAGCACGAGTCCGGTGATCTTTCCGTAACGCTGCGCAAAATCCTTGAGCGGAGCGATGAAATCCTCTCGAAATTTCTCCCGCAAACGTCGTACCGGGACGGGCGCCGACGCAGCGGGCGCTTCTTTCGAGAGCAGAGTCGCCGCGATGCCCGCGACGGATGATACCGCCATAACGGCATAACTCACCTGCCAGGCGGCGGGATCATAACCTTCGCCCGTCGATGCCCAGGCCGCAATCGCCAGAGCACCAGCGCCCGACCAGATCATGGCGAGGCGATACCCCGCCTGATACATGGCGGCAAGCGCCGCTTGGTTCTTCACTTCCGACGATTCGATGCGGTAGGCGTCGAGCGCGATGTCCTGCGTCGCCGAAGCAAAGCCGGTGAAAAGCGCCCAGACGGCCGTCAGGGTCAGACCCTCGGCCGGGTCGCTTGCAGCGAGAGCGCAGAGTCCCGCGACGACCCCTACCTGAGAGAGAAGCATCCACGCTCTGCGGCGCCCCAAGCGCGCCGTGAGAAAGGGAATGCGCTTGTGGTCAACCCAAGGGGCCCACATCCATTTGAGCGCGTATACCATCCCCACCCAGGAAAGAAAACCGATAGTGGCGAGATCGACGCTTGCTTCTCGCATCCAAAAGCTGAGGGTCCCGAAAATCAGAAGGTTCGGCAGTCCCGTGCTGAAGCCGAGACAAAGCATCAAAATCGACGGTCGGTTTCCGTAGAGGCGCCAGATCGAGAGGAAATACGCGGAGATTCTCTGCACCTCATCCTCCCAGCACCGCCTCGGGACCCGAGAGCCAGACCCACTTTCCGGGCTCGAGATCCTCGGGCAGACGATAGGCTCCGAAGGCCGAGCGGTGAAGCGCCTCCACCCGATTCGAAGCCGCAGCCACCATGCGCTTGACCTGATGGTATTTTCCCTCAGTGAGGGTCATGCGGATGTGGCGTTCACCTACCAGTTCCACATTCTTGGCCCACACGGGCTTGGGAGAATCGTCAAGTACGACGCCCGTGCGGAGCTTTTCGCAAAACTCTTCCGTCGCCATGTGCTTCAAAGTCACTTCATAGACTTTGGAGACGTGACGCTTCGGGTGAATCAATCGGTGCAAAAGACGGCCGTCGTCGGTGAAGAGTAAAACGCCCGTCGTATCCACGTCGAGTCGTCCGACGGGTTGAACGCCGCGGCGACGCAGGGGAGCGGGCAACAGCGTCATGACGGAGGGATGCGCCGAAGGCTTTAGAGAGCACTCGTATCCTGCGGGCTTGTGAAGGGCCAGAATCGCCTTTTCACGATACGGCCAGGACTCTCCCCGCACAACGAAGGTGAGACCGTCGGCTTCGAAGTCCATGTCCGGATCGTCGCAGACTTCGCCCTCGATCTCCACGAGACCGCTTCGTGCCAATGCCCGACAGTCGTGACGCGTGCCGAAACCCTGGGTAAAAAGGATGTCTTCAAGGATCATGCGAATTCCCCGATTAGAGAGGCCAGTCGTAACGGATCGTGAGCGGTGCATGGTCGGAGAACTTTTCCGACGCGTAAATGTCCGTTTCCCGAGCTTTTTCGGCAATTCCCGGGGTTCCGACCTGATAGTCGATGCGCCATCCGACGTTTTTCTCCCGGGCACGGCCGCGTTGGCTCCACCAAGTGTAGCGGTCGGGATTCGGATCCAGACGGCGGAAGACGTCCACCCAGCCGCATTCATAAAAAAGCTTCGTCATCCAGGCACGCTCTTCGGGCAGAAAACCCGAGTGATCGCGATTGCTCTTCCAGTTCTTCAGGTCGATTTCCTTGTGGGCGATGTTGAAGTCGCCGCAGAGGAGAAACTCCCTCTTTTCTTCCCGAAGGCGCTCCAGATGCGGCAGGAAGGCTTCGAGAAAGCGGAACTTCGACGCCTGCCGTTCTTCGTTCATGGAACCAGAGGGAAAATAGACGGAAATGATGCTGAGCTTCTCCAAATCCACCCTAACGTAGCGACCCTCGTTGTCGAATTCCGGAACACCGAATCCTGTCGCCACCGACACGACCGGAAGGCGCGTCCAGACGGCGCAGCCCGAATACCCCTTGCGCGCAGCGAAGTGGAAGAAAGGTTCGTATCCGGCGGGACAACGGACGTCGCCCGCGAGATCCGCGTCCTGAGCTTTGAGTTCCTGAAGACAAAGCACGTCTACGTCGTGCGAAAGGAACCAGGGAAGAAAGCCTTTGGTAACGGCGGATCGAATGCCGTTGGCGTTGAAGGAAGTTACGGTGAACATGAATCAAATTAAAAAGCGCTAGAATGGTTGGATTTTAATCGTTTCCCTCTCCGTCGGCCCCTGCGGGAAGACGGTTCTTGCAGACCTTTCAGCCATGACGATTCAGCAACAATTCATCGAATTTGCGCTTCAGTCCAACGTTCTCCGCTTCGGAGAATTCAAAACCAAGGCCGGGCGTCTTTCTCCGTACTTCTTCAACGCCGGCTTGTTCAACACCGGCTCCCTTCTGGACCGCCTCGGTGAGTTTTACGCGAAGACCCTGCTTGCCGCCAAGGAAGATGGCCGCATCGAATTCGACATGATTTTCGGGCCGGCCTACAAGGGCATTCCGCTCGCCGCGTCCGTCGCCATCAACCTTTCTCGCCTCGGCTGCGACGTGCCCTGGGCCTTCAACCGCAAGGAAGCCAAGGATCACGGCGAAGGCGGCATCATTGTCGGCGCCCCCCTCAAGGGCAAGGTCGTCATCATCGACGACGTCATCAGCGCGGGTACGTCGATCCGCGAATCCGTCAAGATCATTCAGCAGTGCGGTGCCGAACCTTCGGGCGTCCTGATCGCTCTTGACCGCCAGGAACGCGGCGGCAATGCGGAAGTGCTCACGGAAACTTCCGCCGTGCAGGACGTCGAAAAGACCTTCGGCTTCCACGTCGCCTCCATCATCACGCTCTCGGACTTGCTTTCCTTCATGAACGGAGACTCCGCCGCAGCTCAAACCGTCTCGGAATTCCGTCCTGCGGTGCGCGCCTACCGCGACCGTTACGGTGCATGATCCCCGGAATCGGGACTTTTGAAAAACAAAGTCCCGGCACAGACGTCAAAAAACCCGCTTTCGGTGAGAAAGCGGGTTTTTTGTTGGTAGGGAAAACCGCTCCGGAATCAGCAGCCGAGCTTCGAGCGAAGCATGGCATTGATCTGAGCGGGATTTGCCTTTCCCTTCGTCGCCTTCATGCACTGACCGACAAGCGCGTTGAAGGCCTTTTGCTTGCCGGCGCGGAATTCTTCAACCGACTTCGCATTGTTGGCGAGCACTTCGTCGACGATCTTCTCAAGAGCGCCGGTGTCGGAAATCTGCTTGAGACCGAGCTTGTCGATCAGGGCGTCGACTTCCGTACCTTCTTCGGCCCAGAGCGCCGCGAAGACGGCCTTGGCCCCCTTCTGATTGACGGTGCCGTCGGCGATGCGGGCGAGAATCTTGGCAAGAAGCGCTGGCGTCACGGGCGCCGTGGCGTACGAAGCGTCTTCGCTCGCATTGAGAGCGGCCGACACTTCACCCATCACCCAGTTGGCAGCCATCTTCGGCTCCGCACCGTCGGCCACGACAGCGAGGTAGTAGTCCGCCACGTCGCGGGAAGACGTCAGGACCGAAGCGTCGTACTCGGGCAGACCGTACTCAGCCGCCAGACGGGCGCGCAACGAGTCAGGAAGCTCGGGCATATCCGCCGCAACCCGTTCGATCCACTCATCCTCAATGACGAGCGGCAGCAGGTCGGGATCGGGGAAGTAGCGGTAGTCCATCGAATCTTCCTTGCTGCGCATCTGACGCGTTTCCCCCTTGTCGGGATCGTAAAGGCGCGTCGCCTGCACCACCTTTCCGCCTTCTTCGATCAGTTCGATCTGACGGCGCACTTCGTAGTCGATGGCCTCCTGAAGGAAGCGGAAGGAATTGAGGTTCTTGATTTCGCAACGGGTACCGAACTCGGTCGAGCCGACGGGACGCACCGAAACGTTCGCGTCGCAACGGAAGTTCCCTTCCTGCATGTTGCCGTCCGAAATGCCGAGCCACACGACGAGTGCATGAAGCGCACGGGCGTAAGCGACCGCTTCGGCCGAACTGCGCAGCTCGGGTTCCGTCACGATTTCCAGAAGGGGCGTTCCGGCACGGTTGAGGTCGATCCCAGAATGTCCGTGGATGATCCCGTGAATCGACTTTCCCGCGTCCTCTTCGAGATGCGCGCGGGTGAGGTGAATGGTCTTCACGTAGGGATCCCCCTTCTTCGGGTGCACCGGAAAAGTGAGTTCTCCGCCGATAACGATCGGCAGTTCGAACTGACTGATCTGATACCCCTTCGGAAGATCGGGATAAAAATAATTTTTACGGTCGAAAACCGAACGGTTGGCGACCTTTGCCTTGATCGCGAGACCGAAGCGGATCGCCTTTTCCACGGCGCCCCGGTTGAGAACCGGAAGCGTGCCGGGAAGAGCCAGATCCACCACACAGGCGTTCACGTTGGGCTCGTCGCCGAAGTGGCGGGCGGCACCCGAAAAGATCTTAGAGTTCGTCGAGAGCTGGACATGCGTTTCCAAGCCGATGACAACTTCCCACTGCATGAATCGTGCTCCTTATCAGTAACCGGCGGGATGACGCAAGTGCCAGTCCGTCACGGACTGCCACGCGTGGGCAATGCCGAGCAAACGGGCTTCGGTGAAATTTTCTCCGATCAACTGCACGCCGATCGGACGGCCGTTGGAGTGCATGCCGCAGGGCATGGCCACGCCCGGAAGGCCGGCGAGGGAGGCGGGGACCGTATAGAGGTCGGAGAGGTAGGCCGACACCGGATCGGCGTTAGCGCCGAAGTCGTAAGCGGTACCCGTCGTCACCGGCGTGACGATCACGTCCACCTTGCGGAAGGTTTCGTGGAATTCCTTCGCGATCAGACGGCGCACGCGCTGGGCCTTGAGGTAGTAAGCGTCGTAATAACCGTGCGAAAGAACGTAGGTACCAATCATGATGCGGCGCTTTGGTTCGGGCCCAAAGCCCTCGTCGCGCGACTTCTTGATCATGTCGAGGATGTCCTCGTACTCGGCCGCGCGGTGACCGTAGCGCACGCCGTCAAAGCGCGAGAGATTCGAACTCGCCTCGGCGCAGGCGACGACGTAGTAGACGGGAACGCCGAGTTCTGCCATCGGCAGTTCGATGTCCACCACAGTCGCACCCATGGCGCGGTAAGTGTCGAGTACCTTGTCGATCGAGGCGGCGACTTCCGCATCGAGTCCCTTGCCCATCCAGGAGCGGGGCACGCCGATGCGGATGCCCTCCATCCCCTGCGTGAGCGAACGGGAGAAATCTTCGGTCGGACGATCAACGCTCGTCGAGTCGGCCGGATCGAAGCCCACCATGCTGCCGAGCACGGCAGCGCAGTCTTCGGCGCTGTGCGCAAGAAGTCCGGCCGTGTCGAGCGAAGAGGCGAACGCGATCATGCCGAAGCGGGAGGGGCGTCCGTAGGTAGGCTTCACGCCCGTGAGTCCCGTAAAGGACGCAGGTTCTCGGATGGAGCCGCCCGTGTCGGTTCCCGTGGCGATGGGTGCGAGGCCCGCGGCCACGCAGGCCGAAGAGCCGCCCGACGAGCCGCCGGGAACGGCGTTGGGATCCCAAGGATTGTGCACACGCCCGTAGGCGGAGTTTTCATTGCCCGATCCCATGGCGAACTCGTCGCAGTTGAGTTTGCCCAGGCACACCATGCCGGCTTCACGCAGCTTGCGCACGACCGTAGCGTCGAACGGGCTCATGTAACCCTCGAGCATCTTGCTCGCGGCGGTCGACGCCCAATTCTTCGTCACAAAAATATCCTTGTGAGCGATAGGAATGCCCGTGAGCGGGCCGGCGTTGCCCGCCGCGATGCGCTCATCGGCTTCTCGGGCTTCGGCGAGCGTCGCCTCGGGACGGACGTCAAGAAATGCATTCAGGTCGCGATGCGCCTCGATGCGATCGAGGTAGTGGCGGGCCAGTTCGACGGCCGAAACTTCACGCGCCTGCAGTTTGCGGGAGAGCTCCGTAAGGGAGCTGAACGTAAGATCTTCCATAGCGTTTTCCGAAACGGGGATTACTCGATCACCTGCGGAACCAGGAAGCAACCTCCTTCCTGTTCCGGCGCGTTTTTCATGTTCTCTTCGCGAGCGTTCGTTTCCGTAACCACGTCGTCCCGAAGACGCTGCACGCCGTCATGGGGGTTGGGCATGGGTTCGATCCCCGTCGTGTCCACGGAACGGATCTGCTCGATCATGCGGAAAATGTCATTGAGTTCGCCCTGCATCACAACGGCCTGCTCGTCCGAAATTTCGATTCGGCCGAGATCGGCGATGCGGCGAATGTCCTCAAGGGTCAGAGACATTCGAATTCACCTGAAAGGACCCGTCTTCTTTCCCTGAGACCGCTTGTTGGCCACGGAAAGACAGGGTTTAATATTGATGAGGATACCGTCCCCTTGGAGGACGGCAGAAAAAAGCATCTGCGTAGTGTAACAGAAGGGCCGGACCGGCATCCGCCGGAAATCCTGCGCGGGGCGAGGATCCATCGGCCTCCGCACTGTAATCGTTCGTAAGGAGAAAGCCCCACCAAAAAGGGGGGGCACGGCTCTTATGCTATTATGTTCGCCTTGAAAAAAGCGCCAGCAAACCTTCACAAAAGCACCTTCTCACATTGATGGAAAGCGGCTCGCCGCACGGGTTTGCATGGGTCTCGCACGGCCAGTTCAATCTTACCTCGCACCACTATGTTCGGTTTCCTGCGCAATTATTTTTCCAACGACCTCGCCATCGACCTCGGCACCGCCAACACGCTGATCTACGTACGCGGAAAGGGGATCGTCCTCAACGAACCGAGCGTGGTGGCCATTCGTCAGGAAGGCGGTCCCAACGGAAAAACGACGATTCACGCCGTGGGCAAGCAGGCCAAGCAGATGCTCGGCCGCGTGCCGGGCAACATCACGGCCATCCGTCCCATGAAGGACGGCGTGATCGCCGATTTCACGGTGACCGAACAGATGCTCAAGCAGTTCATCCGTATGGCGAGTCCCTCCCGACTCTTCGCTCCGAGCCCTCGGATCATCATCTGCGTTCCCTGCGGCTCTACACAGGTGGAGCGACGCGCCATCAAGGAAAGCGCCCTCGCTGCCGGCGCCTCGAACGTATACCTGATCGAAGAGCCGATGGCCGCCGCCATCGGGGCGGGCCTTCCTGTCAATGAGGCGGCCGGATCGCTCGTCGTCGACATCGGCGGCGGTACAACCGAAGTGGGGCTGATCTCCCTCGGCGGGCTCGTCTATTCGGGCTCCGTGCGCGTAGGCGGCGACAAGTTCGACCAGGCCATCATCAACTACATCCGCCGCAACTTCGGGATGCTGATCGGCGAACCCACGGCGGAACTGATCAAACAGGAAATCGGATCGGCCTTCCCGGGCGAAGAGGTGCGGGAAATCGAAGTGAAGGGCCGCAACATCGCTGAAGGCGTTCCCCGCACCTTCACCGTTCATTCGAACGAAATTCTCGAAGCCCTCAACGAACCGCTCAATCAGATTGTGGTCGCCGTGAAGAACGCCCTGGAGAAGACGCCCCCCGAACTCGGCGCCGACATCGCCGAACACGGGCTGATGCTCACAGGTGGCGGCGCTCTCCTGCGCGGTCTCGATCAGTTGCTGATCGAAGAAACCGGCCTCCCCGTCTACGTTGCCGAAGAGCCGCTCAACTGCGTTGTCAAGGGTTGCGGCATCGCCCTTGAAAACATGGACAAGCTTCACACGGCCTTCGCCGTCGGTTGATTTCGTCTCGAATTTCTATGGAAGAATACGGGCCTCCACCGCTCTTTCGACAGGGCCTGCCGGCCCGTCTGAGGTTCATTCTCTTTTTGTTCGCTTCCGTCCTTCTGATATTGATCGACGGACGCTTTCGTGCACTCGACGATTTCCGTAGTGCCATTTCGGATGTGACGGCTCCGATGGTGCGCGCACTCGAATGGCCCGGCGAGGCCGTGTCCTCTGCCTCGGAATACTTCGTATCTAAGGCGCGGCTGCGCGAAGAAAACCAGCGCCTCGCCGAAGAAAACCAGCGTCTTTCGCTCGCCGTGGCGCACCTCACGGAAATGCAGCAGGAAAACGAACGTCTGCGCCGGCTCGTCAACGCCGTTCCCCGAACCGCAAGCCAAGTCGTCACGGCCGAGGTGCTCGGCCACATGCCCGACCCCTTCACGCGGCGCCTGCGCATCAATCTCGGCAGCGACGACGGCCTCCTCGTGGGCATGCCCGTCATTGCCGCCGACGGCGTCGTGGGACAGGTGTCCCGAGTCGTGCGAAAGAGCGCCGAGGTGAATCTCCTCACGGACCACCGCCAACAGCTCTCCGTATTCGTCGCCCGCACGGGGGAACACTACGTGCTCGGCGGAAACGGGTCCGAACGGACGAATCTCCTTTTCGTGTTGCCCGGCGCCGATCTCAAGGAGGGCGACACGCTCCTCACCTCCGGACTCGACCACATTTTCCCGCGGCACATTCTCGCTGGCACCGTTCGTTCCATCAGTCACCAACCCGGCGAAACCTACGCCCGGGTGGAGGTTGCAATGCCCGACTATGACGATGCGCAGTTCGTCACGGTGATTCTTGTGGACCCAAATCCGACGGCAGAACTTGAGGCCTCCGACAAGAAGGACTCGTCCCTGCGCAGAAGGAGGGAGCGATGAAAAAGCTCGTCAGCGCGATTCCGCAAAACACCACGGAGCTCGCCACGCCCGCGCCGGTCTCCTGGATCATCCTCACCTTCGTGTTGAGTTATCTCCTCAACCTGTCGCTTTCGCGCTACGCCTGGACGCCGGACTTTCTTGCGCTCAGCATGGTGTTCTGGGTCGTCCATCAACCCCGTCGCGTAGGCATGACAGTCGCCTTCGTCTGCGGCATTCTGATGGACGTGCACAACGGCAGCGTCCTCGGACAGCAGGCGCTCGTCTACGTCATTCTCACGTACTGCGCCTTCTCGCTGCATCGACGACTGCCCTGGTTCAATCTCGTTGGACAAGCGTTGCACGTTCTGCCTCTATTGCTTCTTGCGCAGATGATCGTGCTTCTGTTTCGTCTGTGGTTCGACGGTCTTTGGCCGGGTTTCGGATGGTTTCTGCAGAGCGTCGCGGGAGCGATCCTGTGGCCGGTCTGGGTCGCCATTCTTTCTCGCTTTTTCCGCTACACGGCGGTACAGCGCAATCATTGATCGCTTGAGGTTTCAGTGCAGTTTGATTTTCAGGAAAAGGAAGAAGGCCTGACGCCTTTTCGCAAGAGACTGCTCTTTGCGTTCGGGACTGTTCTCGTCCTTTTTCTCGTCTTGATTGCGCGCTTTGCCTGGCTGCAGATCCTCAACCGCGACGCCTACGTCGAACGGGCCGAACGAAACCGCACGGTTACTGTCACTACGCAAGGCTCGCGCGGTCTGATCTTCGACCGCAACGGAGAGGCTCTGGCGATCAACGATCTCGGATATTCCCTGGAAATCGTTCCGGACCAGGTGCAGAATCTTTCTCGCACGATAGACGAGCTTTCCCGCGTCATCACGATCACGCAGAGCGACCGCAGACGATTTCGTCGTCTTCGCGAAGACCTGAACCGCTACGATTCCATTCCCATCCGACTCGACCTCACCGACGAAGAGGTCGCTGTATTCATTGCGCAGCAATACCGTTTCCCGGGCGTTTCGGTGAATCAGCACGAATACCGCCGTTATCCGGCGGGTTCGACGGGGAGTCACTTCCTCGGTTACATCGGTTCGATCTCGCAGGGGGACAAGCGCCGTCTCGAGTCCGAAGGCACGCTTCCCCTCTACGAAGGAATCCGCCAGATTGGCAAAGTGGGGCTCGAGCGCAGTTATGAAAACATTTTGCACAGCACACCGGGTTTCGAGACCCTCGAAGTAACGGCGAGCGGCCGTTCAGTTCGCACACTCGAAGCGAAAGCAGCCAAACCGGGGAAAAATCTCGAACTCACGATCGACATGAATCTGCAGAGGCTTGTGGAGAAGTCGCTCGAAGGACGCGAAGGCGTAGTAATCGCCATCGATCCGAGAACGGGCGGCATTCTCTCGTTTGCCTCCCTTCCCACTTACGATCCGAATCTTTTTCCGGAAGGCATCGACCCGGAGAGCTGGAACGAATTAAGTTCATCGGAGCGAAAGCCTCTTTTCAACCGAGCGGTGCGCGGACTCTATCCGATCGGCTCGACCTACAAGCCCTTCATGGCATTGGCGGGTCTCGCCATGAATGAAACGACCGTAGACTACGTCTTCAACGACACAGGCGTCTTCACAGTCGGAAAACACCGCTTCCGCGATCTGACGGGCGCAGGGAAGGGGCGCGTGGACGTGCGAAAGTCCATTCAGGTTTCCTCCGACGTTTACTACTACTGGCTTTCCATGCAGCTCGGCGTCGACCGCATTCACGACTTCATGTCTCTCTGGGGATTTGGTCAGAAGACCGGCATCGATCTGGTGGGCGAACAGTCGGGCGTTCTGCCGAGCCGGGAGTGGAAGGAACGGCGCTTCGGCGAACCGTGGTATCTCGGTGACACGCCCTCCATCGGCATCGGACAAGGCTACAACGCCTTCACCATTCTGCAGCTGGCGAGCGCCACGGCTACGCTTGCGAGCCGCGGCACCGTCATGACGCCGCATCTTGTGAACCGCATCGTGGATCCCGTGACGGGAGAATCCACGCAGGTCGCCGCTTCGCCCGTGCGCAAGATTGATCTCCCCCGTACTTACTGGAACGCCGTGATCGGCGGCATGCGAGACGTCACGACGAAGGGAACGGCCCGCCACGTATTCAAGGACGTGTCATACAGCGTCGCCGGAAAGACCGGAACGGCCCAGGTCATCACCATCGCGCAGGACGACAAGTATTCCGAAGAAAAGCTCGAGCGTCGCTACCACGACCACTCGCTTTTCATCGCCTTCGCCCCCGTGGATCACCCGAAGATCGCGCTCGCCGTGCTCGTGGAAAACAGCGGCTTCGGCGCCAAAACCGCGGCTCCCGTCGCCAGAGAAGTGTTGGACTACTGGCTGACGGGCAAAAACCGCTTTGGTCTGCCGCCCCCGAGACACCTTCCGCCGCAACGTACCTCAGCGCCCCAACCCCGCAAGAAATCATGAGCAACTATTTACTGAACTCGGGATCGGGCCTCCTTCGCTACATGCTCGGCCGACTGATCCGCTGCGACCTGATGCTCGTGAGCCTCGTCATGACGCTCTCGACGATCGGCTTCATCACACTTTTCTCGGCGGGTTACAGCTTTCCGTGGCGCATTGAGGACCAGTTGCGCAACATCCTCGTGGCGGGGACTGTGATGCTCCTCTTCGCGATGATTCCGATCCGCCTTCTGAAAAAGGTTTCGCTTCCGATCTTTCTTGCGGGCTGCCTCCTGCTGCTGGCCACGCACTTTTTCGGCGTCACCGTCAAGGGGGCCACCCGTTGGCTCAACGTGGGGATCCGCATTCAGCCCTCTGAAATCATGAAGCTCGGCGTTCCGCTCATGTTGGCCTGGTACTACCACGTGCGCGGAGAACACGTTGCCTGGTGGGACCACATCGTAGCCTTCCTTTTCCTGGCCGTGCCAGTCGGTTTCATTCTCAAGCAACCCGATCTCGGGACGGCCGTGCTCGTCGCCATTGCGGGGTTTTCCGTCATTTTCTTCGCAGGCCTCAACTGGAAGGTGATCGCTCTTGGCGTCACGGGCGTGCTCGTGTCGCTTCCCGTCGTCTGGAATTATCTCTACGACTACCAACGCGAGCGCATTCTAACCCTCATCGACCCCACCAACGATCCGCTCGGACGGGGATTCCACACCCTGCAGTCTCTCATCGCCATCGGATCGGGCGGCGTCTTCGGAAAAGGATGGATGGAAGGAACCCAGGCGCACCTTGACTTCATTCCAGAGCGTACGTCCGACTTTCTCTTTGCCGTCTTCAGTGAAGAATTCGGTTTTATAGGGAACATCGTGCTCCTCGTTCTCTACACGCTGCTGATCGGACGAAGCTTCTTCATCGCGGCGACGGCGTCGTCCCGGTTCGCACGGCTTCTCTCGGCCTCGATTGGAGTGATTTTCTTTACCTACACCTTCGTGAACATGGGAATGGTGAGCGGCATCCTGCCCGTCGTGGGCGTTCCGCTCCCCTTCATGAGTTACGGCGGCACGGCGCTGCTGATTCTCGGAATGTGCTCGGGCGTCCTTCTCTCCGTGGGCATCGATTCAGAAGCCTGAGCGCGCCCGCCGTTCTTCGATCGGTGTTATTTTGTCCTTACGCTGCGGACGACCCGCCGGCGGCCCGTACGGGTTGCTTTTGTGGATCCTCCGGGTTTTCTCACCCTTTGAAACCGATTTTCCCCATGCAGCTTCGCACACTTTCCCTGAGTCTGGCCGCCGCGGCGCTTTTGAGCGGCTGCGGCATTTTCGACAACTCCCCCTACTACGACCAGGACGGTCCTCCCACCTTCGGCTTCGGCACGGAGACGGAAAGCGCGACGCCGCGCGTGGAAAGCTTTCACCAGGCGTCCCTGCGCCCCTACACGGTCATGGGCAAGCGCTATGTTCCGATGACGACCGATTCGCCCCTTGTGCAGACAGGCATCGCGTCATGGTACGGAAAGCAGTTTCACGGCAACAAGACGTCGATCGGCGAGACATACGACATGTATGAGATGAGCGCCGCGCATCCGACGATGCCGCTTCCCTCGTACGCGAAGGTAACGAATCTGCAAAACGGCAAGACCGTCATTGTCCGAGTCAATGACCGCGGCCCCTTCCTTCACGACCGCATCATCGACCTCTCGTATGCCGCCGCCAAGGCCTTGGATTACGCCGACAAGGGTACGGCCCGAGTTCGGGTGGAACGCCTCACGGCTGCGGACATTGAGGGCGGACGCACTTCGCCGAGCACTCCCGCGACGACCGTTGCAACGACCGCTCCCGCCGCGTCCACCGCGTCCCCCATCGCCACGAACGGCTGGGGCATTCAGGTGGGAAGTTTTACCGAAGAGAGCAACGCCCTGCGCTTTGCCGGCCACACCGAGGCGGTGCTGAGCTCGAACGGCAGAAACGAACCCGTGCGCATCGTTCGGGACGGCTCCCTCTGGCGCGTCATCGTGTCGGGCAATCTTCCTGAAGCGCAGGCGCGCTCCCTGATGCGAGCCGTCGTGCAGGTGCTCGGCGGTCAAGCCTTCATCATCAAAAAATGATTACGACGAAAGAACTTAACGAGGAGCGGCGCTTTCTGAACGAGGTGACGCTTCCCGCCCTCATGCAATTCATTCGTATCCCTTCCAAGAGTCGCTTCTGCGACCCCGACTGGGAACGAAACGGTCAGTTGATGCGTGCGCTCCGGGAAGGAGCGCAGTGGGGAGAAAAAATTTTCCCAGAAGGGATCTTTGAAATTCTTTCCCTTCCGGGAAAGACCCCCGCCCTCTTTTTTGACATTCCCGCCAAAGGCCGCGGCGGCCATCCCGCCTTTTTTTACGGTCACTTCGACAAACAGCCTGAAGCAACGGGATGGTCCGAGGGACTGTCCCCGTTCGAGCCCGTCGTGCGCGACAGAAAACTCTACGGACGAGGAGGCGCGGACGACGGCTACAGTTTCTACACGGCCCTTTCGGCCGTGCGGCTTCTTCGCGACCGCACGGGGCGATCCCCGCGCATCACCGGACTCATAGAGACAGATGAGGAAAGCGGTTCAAGGGATCTTCCGGATTATCTGAAAGCCGTTGCCCCCCGCATCGGCTCTCCGGCCGTGCTCTGCATCCTCGACTTGGGCGTGCGCACCTGGGAGCGTCTCTGGACCACACGCAGTCTGCGCGGCATCGCGCAGGTCACGGTAAAGATTTCGGTTCTGCGGCACGGCGTCCATTCCGGTTCGGCCAGTGGAACGGTGCCGAGCTCGTTTCGCATTCTGCGGCGCCTCTTCGATCGCATCGAAGACGCCGAAACGGGAGAAATCCTCCTTCCCGAGTGCCACGGCGTCATTCCCGAAGACGTGCGGCGGGAACTTGAAAGCGAAACGCAGTCCGTGGACTTTCCCTGGGTCGGTCACACCCGCCCCATGACCGAAACGCCCGCTCAACAGCTTCTGGCAAGTACCTGGAAACCCGCTCTCAGCGTCGTCGCGCAGGAGGGGCTGCCGCCGCTTTCTGCCGGGAGCGCGCAATTGCGCCCCTACACGACCCTGTCGCTTTCCATGCGTCTCGCTCCCACGGCCGACGCCCCAAAGGCGCTCGACGCCATGATCTGCGCCCTTTCGACCGACGTGCCCTACGGAGCCGAGGTGGAGATTTCACGGGCGAGCTACAGTCCGGGGTTTTACGCAGGAAAAACGCCCGAGTGGCTCGAACGCGTCTGGAGCGCCGCGAGCGAACGACTCTTCGGTCACAAGCCCGGCGTTTTCTTTGAGGGCGGCACGATCGGCATTCTGGAGCACTTCCGCAAAGCTTTCCCCGACTCCGCCTTCCTGATGACGGGCATGCTCGGCCCCAACAGCAACGCACACGGTCCGGACGAGTCACTCGACCTCGATTATTGGGAAAAGCTCACGCGTGCGCTCTCCGACGTGCTCGCCGCACTGCCCGAAGAAAACGACGGTAAGGAGGTTGCATGAGAAGGGATTGCGTCACGCAAGTCATCGTGCGTTGGCCAGACGGGGAATGGGAGAATTTTGCCACGCCCTTTGAGGCCGAACGCTACATCAACGCCATGATCGACGAGCTCGGAGAGCCTGACGCCGCCTGGCTCGAAGACATGGCGGGAAAAAAGAAGTGGGATTATCGAATCGAAGAGGACGAAAGCGGCGTCCTTCGACTCGTGGATTAAGGAGAGATCATGCAGGACTGCGAACTCTGCCGTCCCGACAGTCATCGGGTCATTTGGAAAAACGAACGCTTTTACATTCTCGACGCGGGATCCGAGCGCTTTCCGGCCTATATCCGGATCGTCAGCGTCGCTCACGTCGCCGAAATGACGGATTTGCCTAAGGCCGAACGCGAAGAGCTGCGAGCCATCATGGACGCATCGGAAGAGCTCATGCGGGATCTTCTGCATCCCGACAAGGTGAATTGGGCTCAGTTCGGCAACATGGTGCCTCATCTGCATTGGCACCTTACCGCCCGTTGGCGAGACGACGAAGTCTTTCCGGACAATCCTTGGGGCAAGCCCGTTCGTGAGGTTCCAAAGGACATTCAGAAAGAACGAGCGAAGGCTTCGAAACTTTTCTTGGAGCGTCTTCCCGACGCGCTAGACCGATTGCTGAGAGCTCGATGACAACAAGCCGTGCGGCACCTGGCCGCACGGCTTGCGTGCATTCTCGACAAAGAACTCTGTCTTTAGAGACCAAATCCGTGCGAAGTGCTCGATAGGAAAGCCTGGACAAGCGCGCCCGTCGTAAAGAAGAGCGCAAACTTCACCTCTAGAAGCACCGTCGAGAACATGGTTCCATTCAGCTCTTCGTGGCGCTTTCTCGTGAGCTGCGGCGGCAGATGCAGAGCATCCGCCAGCGTGAAGATCACGAGGAGGTACGGCCAATAGGAAAGATCCCTCAGCACCATGACGAGCACGAGGAAATACGGCAGCAGGAGCATTGCCTCGTAGAGCATGACAAAGAGCTTCGGCGGACATACCACGGCAAGCGTTCTGCGTCCCACGCTCGCGTCATGGACGTGGTCTCGCCAGTTGTTCACAGCCAGCACGGCCGCCGCGACCGACCCCAAGGCCACGCCGAGTAGCACGGAGTTGAAGGAAAGCGCTCCCGCCTGCAGATAGTAAGTCCCGCACACGGCCGTAAGGCCGAAGAAGATCAGGACGACCAACTCACCGAAAGGCGTGTAGGCAATGGGCTTGGGGCCGCCCATGTAGGCGTAGGCCGCCAGGACCGAAGCAACGCCGACGGCCAGAAAGACGATTCCTCCGTACCAAACGAGAACAGCGGTGTTGAGCAGAGCCAGCAAAATGGCTCCCAGGAGCGCATAGCGCGCCGCCTTCATGGAAATCCAACCGTTGGCCGTCGCGCGGGGCAGTCCCCGTCGGTTGCCCTTCTCCAACTTCCGCTGCGTGTATCCCCGATCGTTCTGCATGTTCGTGATGACCTGCATCAGCACGGCGATGGTAAGCGTGAAGAAGGCCACGTCCCAGCGAAAACTGTGGTGCTCGCTCACGTAAAGGGAAAGCGAAGCTAGAACGGGCGCCACGGCAACGCCCCAGGTTTTCGGACGAACGTAGGCAAGCCACGACGCAAGCCGCCCCGGCGCGTTTTCTGTATTTTGCGTTTGCATTCTATTAGAGAGCCACTTTGACCAGAGGATGCGCCACGACGCGGCGATAGAAATCGTCAAGCTGCTCGCGGGAGTCCGCGAGCACCACAAGCGTCACGGACATATACTTACCGGTCCGCGAAAGGTTCGTAGAAGTGCGGGCTGCGTCGAATTCCCGAAAGTGCCCGCCGGCCAACGCATTCATTTCTGCGAGCAGCGCCTCGTCGTTCACCCCCATCACCTTGATGGGAAACTCCATCGGAAATTCCATCACTTTCTGTTCTTTTTGCATTTTCATTCCTCAGTGCGGCCGCTCTCGTCGGAAACGGCCAATAGAACGGTATCGCGCAGTCGCTGCCAGAACGATCCCTTTTCGAGCGACTCAAGCGCAACGACGGGAATCTTTCGGAAGATCTCTCCGTTGTACGTGAGGGTAAGCGTTCCCAAAACGTCTCCCTCGCGAACGGGGGCCATCAAGGGCGTAGGATGCACCAAACGAAGCGACAGAGCGGAAAGCCCGTTGTCCATCAGTTCTTCTCGCGAGAGCGTAATGTGAACTTCGTCCCGCACGGTGTAAGTCAATTCCGGACGTTCCCCGCCGTATACGTGAAGGGTTCCGATCCGATCGCCCGGTCGGTAGAGGGGCACGGTCTCGAATTGCCGCAGTCCGGCCTGAAGCGATTCTCCCAAAGTGGAAACCAACATCTTTCTCGAGGCCTGTGCGACGGAAACCGAAAGCAACCGGCGTACGGAACCGTCCGGCAGAGGATTTTCCAACACGGCCGCGCCGCTCCAGTTTTTCTCCTCACCTCCGATCACGAGACCGCTGACGGTTCGATCGTTCGGAAGAACCGCATTGCTGTTGTGGAAAATGCGCTCTCCCACCTCGATGTCGATTTGTGTCAACCAGCGTCTCACCTCGGGGCGACGATTCCAAAAATCTTCAATGAAGACCGCCATGTCTTTCGGCGACACGGTCGGGACCGGGAAAAGCGAAGTTTCCATTCGCTCGAATCCGGCATCTTTTACGCCGACCTTTCCAAAACCGGCGGCAAGCGCAGCGGCAAACGTTGCGTCATTAGGAAAAAGTACCTGAACCGCCTCGCGAGCCGCCCTTTCGTTTCCCTGCGCTGCATAAGCGACGAGAAGGACTTCATAGCTCACCGAGTCACCCGCCTTGAGCGATAGGGGCGCGGCATGCGCCTCCTGCACGTCCAACGTATCCGCGAGAGAAAGTTTTCGGCTCTCCAACTCGGAGAACAAAGCGTCAAGGACGACCAAGCGATTGAGCGCCCCCACTGATGCTCGTTCGTCGGCCCTGTCCTCCAGGATGGCCTGTCCGCTCACCAAATCCACGAGCACGCCCGATTGGGCCCGCACGCACCAGGGAGTCAGGGAGAGGCACAGAAGTCCCAACAGGAACAAAAGTCGGGGAATCAGAAGTCTCCGAAGAGGCATCGTTGTGAAAAGCGGAAATATGACAAAATGAACGGACGCTTCCGTGATCCGCACAATGCGGAAAATCGGAAGCTTCATATTGTACCCAACCCTTTTTTCCTCATCCGATTTTTATGCTGCAAACGACGGAGTTTACCGTTGCGCTTCGACGGGCGTTGCTCAATACCGAGGTCTCGGTGGAATGCGTCGAGGTAACCGGCAGCACGAGCGACGACCTGAAAGAACGCATCCGAGAACATCCCCTTGCGCGTCCGGTCCTGCGCACAAGCGAACGGCAAACCGCAGGACGGGGCACCAGAGGAAAAACCTGGCGAACTCCGCGCGAATCCCTGCTCTTTACGCTGGCTCTCCCCTACGCAACGCAAGGAAACGAATGTGTTCGTCTGCCAATCGTCGTCGGCATTTCCGTCGCGGAATCCCTGCAGCGTCTCGGTTATCCCGTGGGATTGAAGTGGCCCAACGATCTATGGCTTGCGAACGGAAAAACCGGCGGCATTCTCTTTGAACAGCTCAACGGATGCGCCGTCATCGGCATCGGCATCAACCTCGACGCAGACGCAGGCGTAACGACGCAGGGATGGCCGGTGCGTTCGCTTCGAGATCGGGGACCGTTGGTCCGCCGCCGCTCCGCTGAAGCGGGCCACATGCTCGGCATCATCGCAAGAGATCTACTCGACACCCTGGGTGCTTTTCCCAAAACGCCCGTGCACTGTCTGCCGGCATTGTGGCGTGCGGTGGACGCCTTTTCCAACCGAAGCGTACGCCTCTGCGATTCCGACGGACGCAGTGCCGTGCGCGGCGTCGTGCGCGGCATTACGGAAGAAGGCGCCCTGTGTCTCGAAACTTCGGACGGGATGCGGACTTTCCGAAGCGGCAGTCTTTGCCCGAAAGAACCATGACGACTCTTTTGATTGATCTCGGCAACACAGCCCTAAAATGGACGACTCCAGAAGAGGCGGACACGCCGCACACCGTCGTTCATCAGGGAAGCACGCAGGGTAAGGACGAGCTCTACCGAAACTGGCTCGCTCTGAGGCCGAGCCGCGTCATCGGCTGCACCGTCGCCTCCCCGACGCTCGCGTTTTCCGCCACGAAATTCTTCAATGATCACGGCATTCCGTGGGAATGGGTTCGATCCGAATCTACACACAGAGCCGTTGGCTTCACGCTCACCAACGCGTACGAGAGAACGGGACAGCTCGGCCCCGACCGCTGGTACGCCGCCATCGGCGCTCTATCCCTCTTTCGCGGCACACCCCTCTTGGTCGTGCATGCAGGCACCGCCACGACAGTGGACAGCGTCTTTATGACGGGACTAGGAGAATACCGCTTCATGGGCGGGCGCATCGCTCCGGGGCCCGCTTTGATGCACAAGGCGCTACTGTCGGCGGTGCCTACGCTCGACAGCAGTCTGACGGAACACAAGGACTTTCCGCTTTGTTCGTCTGACGCCATTACGACGGGTATCATTGACGCTCAAGTCGGTCTCATCGCGCAGGCTTACGAAAGCATGTGCGAAGCGGGACAGCGCCCGAAGATCATTTTGGCGGGCGGTTCCTCCCGTTTTTTGGCGCCCCGCTTGAGGGCTCTGCATCCGACGCTCATCGTTCGGCACAATCTCGTGCTCGGAGGTCTGGCACAAAAGGCTCGGGAATCAAAGAGGTAAAAGAAAGATGAAGGAGTTCGCTCTGGTTTCATGGCTCGCATGGGCCGGTCTCACCGCCGCGCTGTACGTTTCACCCGATGAACCGTTGCGCGCCGTCGAATCCGAAGAGGTTTCGGTGACCCTGAGGAACTTCTCGCTTCAGCGCCCCGAACTCGTACAGATGTCGCACGTCACACCGCAGGCTCCCGCCGTCCGGGAAGAACAAACCTCTCCTCTTGAAGAAAACTCAGAAAAGGATCAGGCACCCCTGCCGCCGCAAGCACAGGTAGCCGCCAAGGAAGAGGCCGTTCCGATGGAACGTTGTCGGATCTGGGGCCCCTGGAGCGAACGGGATCTGCCTCGTCTGCATACACTTCTCGGTCCGAAAGGACTGGAAAATCACATGCAGATGGTCCGCACCTCGCTGGCAAGTGAATTCGGCGTCTACACGATCGTGGGACAGACGCGCGGAGCCGCGGAGCGCCGTTGGAAGACGCTCGAGAAAGACGGCGTCACCAGACACGTCGTCACGTATTTTCAGGACGAAGGATGGGGCATTCTCTTCGGTCGCTTCAGCAACGAAGAGGAAGCCCAGCAAACTGCCCGAACGCTCGCTACGAAGCACGGCGTAAAAAGGCTCAGCATTCTGCAGTTCGGCAACCAAAATGAAACGCTCGTTGACCTCCTTTTCCGCGAACTCGATGAAAAAAACATCCGATGGTTGGAAAAAGAGGCGGCGCGCCACACGGGGACGAGCCTCAGAGGCTGTCCGCGCGAATGACTCTTCGGTCCGCCGGCGACAAACCGACGGACCTCCCCCTATCGGACGTCAATGGGCGTCCGTTTTCGTTTGAGCGTTGTTGAGATTCTTCAGACGCTCGCGAATGTATTCTTCGGATTCGATGTTGAACACCGTCACCACCATCTGAACGCCGGAAACCCCCGCCGCCACGTTGGCCGCACGTCGGGCTTCCTCACGGGTGACGATCCCCATCAGGTAGACGATCCCGCGGTCCACGGTGACCTTCATCTGATTGAGCTGGACCTCTTCCGTTCCGAAGAGAGCGGTACGCACCTTGGTTGCCAACATGGAGTCGGAGAGACGCGTGGAAAGAGAAGTAGGATCCATCACGGCCAGCTCGTTGACCACGGCGACCACATCCTGGCTTCGGCTCGCAATCCGTTCGGCCGTCTTTCGGGCCTCCTCCGTCTTCACCTCTCCAGTGAGAAGTACCTTGCCCTCATAGCTCGTCGCCGTAATGTGATGCTCCTTTTCGCCGAGGACGCGGTTGATCTCGTACACCACGCGGGACTCAAGAACCTGATCGTTGACGATCGTTCCGGCCGAACGACGGTCGGTCATGACGGAAGCCGTACCGATGGCAGCTCCGCCCACGACGATCGGCGCCAACACACACCCCTGGAGCATAACTGCGGAACCGAGAATGACCGCCAGCACAGAGAGACGCCCCCTGAAAAGAGAACAAAAATGTTGTTTATTTTGGTGCATAACTGTGTTGAAACCTTAAAAGTAAACTTTCTTGTTTGTGGATAACTGCGTCGCGAACACGTTCCAATTCAAAGTTGTTCTTTATGTTCAACAAACAATCCACCCGCTTTCCTCAGGCTTGTCCACGTACTTTTCCTAACCTCAAGAAGTTTTGAAAACAACAAGTTAAGTGAGTTTTCCACAAAAACGCGTCTGCCTGTTTACTACTTACTACTATTATTAAAAAATCAATAATAGTATCTATTGTATGGATAAGTGGAGGATGGAAGGCAAGGAAAGCGTCCGGAATGGATAAAGATGAGTTTAAGATAAGAAAATAGAGAAGACAAAAGAAGGAATTTTCGAGACAAAGGACCGGAGTACAACTTGTTAGCAAGCTGTTGGTAAGTTTATGCGAGCGGGTGATTTTTGTTTTGTTATGTCTGTACTATCAAAGGGTTACTAAATTATTCCGACTTCACTTCGTTGTGAATGCCGAAGGGAATCAAAACGCTCGGGACCACCGACGCCGTGTCTTCAAGGTGGCGCAGTTGATCGTCAAAGAAGATGTGCGGTCGTATGGCTTCGAGAACGGGACGCTTGTTTAATCCGTCGAGCAAAACGAGTTCGGCGGCGCTCATGCCGAAGGTCTTGAGCGTCTTGATGAGGCGCTCCTCGCTCGGTGCTCCGCGCGACGTGACGATGGATATCCGCAGGGCAGGGTGAAAATAGGGATCGTTACGCCCGTGCAAGTCGTAGTCGAGTCGTTGAAGAGAAGAAAGCTTCTCGAATAAACCCCGCAACGGTCCCGCCTGATGGGGGCGTTCTACATTGTTCTCCTCCCATTCATGAAACGCGGCAAGACCTCCCTTTTGGAAGGCGCGCTCGCTTTCGTCACCAGCGATCACGCCGTCAAAGTCAAAGGCGATACGAAGCGAGGAATCGGTGTCGTCATCGATTTCTTTGTGTCCGGGCAGAACCAAGCCGGCGGGAAGCCCCGCTTCGATCGCTCTCTTCACGTTCTCACGGTTTGCGCTCAGAAAGAGCGACACGTTGAAGGGGCGGATGTAGGGAAAGGTGGAATGCCCCGACGTAAAGGCGCCCGCCAGAATGGGAAGTTCGTAGTGTCGGCAGGAATAAAAGAAGCGTTGCGCCGTTTCCGGTGAATTTCTTGAAAGAACCACGACGCGAAGGGGACGGTACGGAGCGAAGCGCTCGTTGAGGGAGAGAAGGCGACGGACGAAGGGAAAGGCTACGCCCGGCTCGAGCACATCCTTCTTGTGAGCGAGCTGGTAGTCACGGAAAGCGCTGTAGCCCTTTTCTTCAAAAAGACGGTGTTCATTCTCGAGGTCAAAAAGGGCCCGGGAGGAAATCGCCACAACGAGTTCGTCCGGAGTTTTTTCTAAGCCTTCCTGCATGCGGTTTCCCCTCTTGAAATGAGGGAACGGTCGGCTGACCGTTCCCCTCCGTTTTTTCTTAGGTGTCGATGTTGCTCACAAAGAGCGCGTTCGCTTCGATGAAGTCGCGGCGCGGTTCGACCACGTTGCCCATCAGCATTGAGAAAATGGCATCGGCATTGGCCGCATCTTCAATACGGACCTTCAGCATGCGGCGCACGCTCGGATCCATGGTCGTTTCCTTGAGTTGCTTGGCGGACATCTCGCCAAGCCCCTTGTAGCGCTGACGGGTGAGTCCGCGCTCAGCCTGCTTGAGAAGCCAGTTGACGCCTTCGCCGAAGTCGCGGATGGTCGCTTCATTGCCACCGCGGGTCATGCGGGCGCCTTCGCTGATGACGCCCTTGAGCATCTTGGCGCAGGTGCGAAGCTTCTCGTAGTCGTGTGAAAGAAGAAATTCCGGATGAACCGTATAGGTCTTGTAGTTCCCGTGGCGCAGACGATGAAGTTTGAGCTGATGCCGTTCTCGCTCTTCGTCGTATTCGGGTTCGATCTTGAGGTTCGAATCCTGAATCATGTCGTTGAGCGTTGCGGCAGAGCGCTCCGTCGTGAACGCGTTTTCAAGATTGAGTTCCGCACCGGAAGCGATCGCCATGAGCACGTCGCGGTCGATGACGTTCTGCAGGCGCGCAATGACGTCGTGCGCTTCGAGATATTCGTCCGTCAGCGTTTCGAGTTCGGTACCGCGAACACCTTCCTTGGCGTCATAGGCCGTCTGGTTGGGGTAGAGAACAGCGCCCTCGAGAGCAAGCTTCAGGATGTAGTCGTTCCACTCTTTTTCGTCCTTGAGGAAGGTACCCTTGTCGTTTCTGCCGCGTTGCACTTTGTAGAGAGGCGGTTGCGCGATGTAGACGTGGCCGCCTTCGATGAGCTGCGGCATCTGACGGTAAAAGAGCGTGAGCAAAAGCGTGCGGATGTGCGCTCCGTCGACGTCCGCGTCGGTCATGATGATGACGCGGTGATAGCGAAGCTTCGAGATGTCGAAGTTCTTGCCGATGTTCGTACCGAGCGCAAGTGTGAGCATGCGGATTTGTTCGGAGTCCAGAAGCTTGTCTTGGGCCGTTTTTTCCACGTTCAGCACTTTGCCGCGCAGAGGAAGGATGGCCTGAAACTGGGAGTCGCGCCCCTGCTTTGCGGAGCCGCCTGCCGAGTCCCCCTCCACCAGGAAGAGTTCGCTGTTGGCCGGATTTTTCTCGCGGCAGTCCGCAAGCTTGCCGGGCAACCCGCCGCCGGAGAACTTCTTGCGGCTCAAATCGCGGGCCTTTCGGGCGGCATCACGTGCCTTTGCTGCAGCGACGATCTTTTCGCAGATGATCTTTGCGTCTGCGGGATTCTGTTCGAGGTAAAGCTCGAATTCGCGCGCAACGACGTCTTCGACGGCCGGGCGCACTTCGCTCGAGACGAGCTTATCCTTGGTCTGGGAGCTGAATTTCGGTTGCGGAACCTTGACCGACAGCACGCATGTGAGACCTTCGCGCATATCGTCGCCTTCAAAGGTAATTTTGTCCTTTTTGGCGATTTCGTTCTTTTCGATGTAGTTCTTCAGAACGCGCGTCATCGCAGCGCGCAGCCCCGTCACGTGAGTGCCGCCGTCGCGCTGGGGAATGTTGTTCGTATAGGCCGAGAGCGATTCATTGTAGCCGTCGTGCCACTGCATGGCGACTTCCACCTCAATGGGCGAGCCGTTGCTCGTGACCGTTTCTCGGGCATGGAAAATCTTCGGATGCAGGACGGTGCGGCTCTGATTCTTAAATTCCACGTAGGCGACGAGACCGCGTTCCGTTTTCAGTTCGGCATGGTGACCCGTACGCTGGTCCGCCAGATTGATGGCGACGCCGGAATTGAGAAACGAGAGTTCGCGCAGACGGGAAAGGAGCGTGTCGTAGTTGAATTCCGTGACCTGCTCGAAAATCTGCGTGTCGGGAAGAAAGTGCACTTCCGTTCCCCGGCGGGCCGTTTGACCGAGCAAACGCATGGGAGAGACGACCTCGGCAACGCCGGTATGAGGATTCACGAGCGTCTCGAGTTGGCGGTCCTTCACCTTTCCTCGTTCAAATTCCAGAAGGCGTGCTTCCCCGTCGCGGCGCACGGTAAGGCGCAGCCACGTCGAAAGTGCGTTGACGCAGGAAACACCGACGCCGTGCAGGCCGCCGGAGATCTTGTAGCCGTTGTTATCGAATTTGCCGCCCGCATGCAGTTCCGTCAGCGCGATTTCGGCAGCGCTTCGCTTGGGGTCGTGCTTGTCGTCCCATTTGATAGCGGAAGGAATGCCGCGTCCATCGTCCAGAACAGAGATGGAGTTGTCGGTGTGAATCGTCACCTGAATGCTCGTGGCGAAGCCCGCGAGGGCTTCGTCGATCGAGTTGTCAACGACTTCGTAGACGAGATGGTGCAGACCGGAACCGTCGGCCGTGTCGCCGATGTACATGCCCGGGCGCTTGCGTACTGCTTCCAAACCCTCGAGAATCTGGATGCTTTCTTCGTTGTACTGCGAGGCGGTCTTCGGAGTGGAGTCCGCCGCGCCCAGAGGCTCTTCAACGTCGCTCATAAATTTCCTTGTAACTGTATTTTCTTTCCCGTGGTGAACCGCGCCTTAGATGCGGATCGGCATCACGACGTACTTGAAGCTGTCGGAATCGGGCATCGTGAGCAAAACCGCGCCAGACGTGTTGCCGAACTTCAGGACAACGGTGTTGTTCTTGAGAAGCGACAGCACTTCGAGCAGGTAGGTTACGTTGAAGCCCATTTCGGCCTCGTCCCCCGTCCAGTCGATTTCAATCGTTTCCGAAGCCTCTTCCTGATCCGGAGAGGAACTATGAATGGTGAGCTGATTTTCATGCACCTTCCAACGGATGCCGCGGTACTTGTCGGAGGTCATGATGGCCACGCGGCGAAGCGTTTCGATGAGCTGTTCACGGTTAAGCTCGAGTCGATGCGGATGAGCCGAAGCTGTGTTCATCACGGTGCGGTAGTTCGGAAACTTCCCTTCGACGAGTTTGCTCATGAATTCCACGTCGCCGAAACGGACGCAGAACTGGGTTTCATTGAATTGGCACTCCACCACCGTGTCGTTGTCCGGCAGGATGCGGCTGAGTTCGCGAACCGTCTTCTTCGGAATGATGCAGGAAAGAGGCTGGTCGAGAAGCTCCTTATCCATACGGGTCTCGCAACAGGCCAGACGGTGCGTGTCGGTGGCGACAGCCCGAATGATTTCCCCTTCGATTTCCAGAAGGACGCCGTTGAGGAAGTAGCGGATCGGCTTGGCCGGCATGGCAAAGACCGTCAGCTGAAGAAGATGATGCAGCGTGGAGGCCGGCAGAGCGAACTGAACCTTCCATTCCCCGTGCGGCAGGGTCGGAAAGTCTTCCGCGGGGAGGTTCTGAAGGGAGTAGCGGGCACGGCCGCTCACGAGGCTGACCTTCTTGTCCGTCACGTCGATCGAAACGGTGGACTGCGGCGCGAGAGCGTTGAGGATGCTCGAGAGCTTTTCGGCCGACACCGTAAACGATTCGTTGACGCCGGGAATGCCGCCGAGCGACGTCGTGCGGATCTGAATGTCAAGGTCGGTCGTGACGAACGTGATCTTTTCGTCGGCCACCTGAATCAGCACGTTGCTGATGATGGGAAGCGTTTGACGGCGTTCGACGATGCCTTCGACACGCTTAAGCGGCGTGAGCAGCGATTCGCAGGGGCATTGAATGAGTTGCATGGCTATTTTCCAGAGAATTCCGTAAGGACGGTCCGTTAACCGATGATGATTTGTTTGAGAACGTGGAGCTCGTGATTGAGATCTGCGTCCGTTTTTCGTTCCTGAGCGATCTTGCGCACGGCGTGCATGACGGTCGTGTGGTCGCGTCCGCCGAAGTTTGCGCCGATTTCCGGGAGGCTGTGCTGCGTCAGTTCCTTGGCAAGGTACATGGCGATCTGACGCGGCAGGGCGATGTTCCTCGGACGGCGCTTGGAAAACATATCTGCAACCTTGATCTTGTAGTAGTCGGCGACGGTCTTTTGAATGTTTTCGATCGTAACGGAATTGTTGTTGACGCTGAACTGATCCCGAAGAACGCGCTTGGCCACGTCGATCGTGATGACTTTGCCGAGCGATGGCTGGAACTGTTGGAAGGCGATGACCTGCTGCAGGGCACCTTCGAGTTCTCGAACGTTGGATTTCAAACGTTTGGCGATGAAAGTCGCCACTTCCTCTGGGAGATCAATGTTGAAGGCCTTGGCCTTGTTGAGGAGAATGGCTATGCGCATCTCGAATTCCGGCGGTTCGATGGCTACCGTGAGTCCTTGCGTCAGACGGGAAATGAGTCGGGGAGCAATGTCCTTGAGGCCCTTAGTGTAAGTATCCGACGTGAGGACAAGTTGCTTGCTGTGCGGAACGAGCGCCTCAAAGGTGCGGAAAAACTGCGCCTGAGAACCCTTGGCGCCCGAAAAGGACTGGACGTCGTCGATAAGAAGAAGATCGAGCGTTCGGTAGCGTTCGTCAAACTGCTGCAGGGCTTTCTGACTGTTGGTCGCACCCGATTCGCGCGTGGCGGCCGCGAATTCGTTGATGAAGTCCTGTGCGGAAACACAACGAACCTTGGCCTTGGGATGAAGGTCCAAATACCGGTGCCCGATCGCCTGCATGAGGTGCGTTTTACCAAGTCCGACCCCTCCGTAGATATAGAGAGGGTTGTACTGCCCTCCCGCAGAGGTGGCGACGTGTTCCGCCGCTGCGACGGCCAGCTGATTGGCGTTGCCGTGAACGTAGTTCTCGAAGGTGAGTCCGGGCAGAAGCCCAGTCTTCTCGAGACGTTCTTCATCCGATGAGCGCTTGTCGCTCGACACAGCTTCGGGTTCCGACGCGGAGGCGCCGTTGGAGATGATCTCGACGGAGAAAGGCTTGATGCCTAGTTGTCCCCGTCCAAGCTGTTCGATGACGGTGCGGTAGGTTTGGCGAAGCGTGTTGACCTTGGCCGAGGGAGCGGCCAAGGTCAATTCCCCCGTTTTTTCGTTCCACTGAACGGGCTTGATCGGCTGGAACCAAATCTCAAAGGCCTGCGGAAAGAGGGTGTTGAGTTCCTGAAGCAGCTTTTGCCAAAGTTCGAGCATGATAGAGGTGTTGAGGGTAAGGGGGGCTTAGATAAAGCGCAGGAGGCAGACCTCCCACGACGCGCGGGTGCGGCTACGTGTAACGGAAAGAGAACTTCCCATTGTACATGAATTGCACAGATTTATCCACAAGTCTCTGTCAACAACTTCAATTCTTAAAATAAGCGTTTAAAACGAAGTGATCAATAACAAACATTTTGTTATGCACAGCAAAACACAAAATCCTGGTGGGTTAAAAACTATGTTTACTATATCTAGTGTCAGGGTGGCGGAGGAAACGATATCCTGTGTGTATGCGAAGAAAAATCTCGAAGGAGATTGACAAATGCCTTATTTTTAGGTTCTAATAACAAGCTTTTCGCGGGATCTGCGTCGTCGACGTCAAATCCTCTCGACGAAACCGCACAAGCAATGTGATTTCGGGGAGCATTTCCCGGTGCGACGAACGCACCTGAAGGAGACCCCGTCCATGAACAACGTCTCTCTCGGATAACGCTGCCTCGGCAGGTTCTCCGAACTCTGCTAATTGAGGTTACTAGAATGGCTACGAAACGTACTTATCAGCCCTCCAAGGTCAAGCGTGCCCGTACGCACGGCTTCCTTGTCCGCAGCCGCACGAAGGGCGGCCGCCGCGTCCTTGCCCGCCGCCGCGCCAAGGGCCGTCACACGCTCGCTCTCTGATTCTCGTCCGAGACGCCGTGCACGGCGTTGAACGGCCGTGTAGAGACGAACCGTGGCAACGTATGGCTTTTCCCGAAACCTCCGTTTGATTCGAACGGAGGATTTTGGCGTTTTGCTGAAAACGAGAAACGAACGGACGTTTTTCGCGCGGAGCCGCTATTTTTCTCTTCAGGCCATGTGCACGGATGTGCCCGAACGCTTGCGTTTCGGCATCACCGTGGGCAAAAGGAACGCCCCCCGTTCCGTCGACCGTGCACTGATCAAGCGAATTTTGCGGGAAGCCGCAAGACACCAAGCTCCGAACTTGCTTCCGTTGCTGCGTGAAGCCGGGTCGGGGCTTGACGTATCTTTACGACTAAAGGAACCGCTCCACCGAATCGCCGGCTTCGACGCGGGCGTGACGGCTCTGAAAAAAACTCTCCACGAGGACGCAGAGCTCCTGATGAGGGATTTGTCGCGTCGTTCGGCCGGAAAGTTGAGGAGCCTTCAGCCGTGAAACGGGTGCTTTTGGCCTTGATTCGCCTCTATCAACTGACGCTTTCTCCCTGGTTCGGGAGAAGCTGCCGTTTCGTGCCGACCTGTTCGGCCTACGGCATGGAGGCAGTCGAACGTCACGGCGCATTGCGCGGCGGATACATGACGTTCGTGCGCATTTGCCGATGCCACCCCTTCGGCGGGAGCGGATACGATCCGGTTCCGACTCGCTTTTCTTGGTGTTGCTGGCGTCATACGGACCAAGACGTCGGCACGAACGAATTCAACCACAAAGCGTAACGAGTTCTATGGGAAAAGATCTGCAACGAGCCCTTCTGTGGGTCATTCTGTTTACCTCCTGTTTCCTCCTTTGGGACAACTATCAGGTCTACCAGGGCAAGCCCTCCTTCTTCCACACCGAAGAGGTGCATCAGGAGGCCGCCGTGGACCAGGCCGTCCCCGCTGAGACCGCTTCTGCGGCCGAGGACGTGGCGGCGCCCGTTCCAGGGGTGAAGGATCCTGTCACGGTGACGACCGATCTGCAGAAGATCACCTTCGACCGTGAGGGCGGCGTGATCGTCGGCACGGAATTGATCCGCGTGCCCAACCTGTCCGACTGGAAGGACATCGGCCTGGCCGGACTGATTCTCGGCAACAAGGAAAAGTCGAAGGAAGAGCTTGGCAACGTCGTGTTGTTGCAGGCTGACGGCCGCCGCACCTACACTTCGCAGACGGGCTTGGCCGGCGGCGACTTTCCCAATCACAAGGACCGCTTCGAACTCGTCAGCCAGAAGCTTGACATGGGTTCGGAAAACAACCTGGAAGTGGTCTTCCGCGCCGAAAAGAACGGCGTCGTTCTGACGCGCACCTATACGTTCACCCGCGGCGAATACGCGGTGAAGGTCCGCACCGACGTGGAAAACACGACGGCCGCTGCGATCAAGCCCACGGTTTACTATCAGCTCACGCGTGACGCGAGCAAGCCCGACGGCGAAAGCTCCGTGTACTCGACCTACACCGGCATGGCTTTCTATACGGACGAGGACAAGTTCCAGAAAGTTCCGTTCGAAGACATCGCCGATCAGAGCGCCTCTCTGGAAAACAAGACCGACAACGGTTGGTTTGCCGTCGTGCAGCATCATTTCGTGAGCGCCTGGCTTCCGAAGGAAGGCGAAGCCCGCGACAACTACGTTCGTCCCCTTGCGAACGGACTCTACGCCGCCGGCACGCTGATCACGTTGCCCGAGGTTGCGCCCGGCGCGAAGGTGAGCGACGAAGCCCGCTTCTATTCGGGGCCGCAGACGCAGACGCGCCTCGAAGCGCTCGCCCCTGGTCTCGAACTCGTGGTTGACTACGGCTGGCTCACTTTCCTGGCCAAACCCATTTACTGGTTGCTTTCGTTCCTGCACGGTATCGTCGGCAACTGGGGATGGGCGATTGTGCTCCTGACCTGCATCGTGAAGGCGATTCTCTATCCGATCTCTGCGGCTGGCTACCGCTCCATGGCCCGCATGAAGGAAGTGACGCCCCGCATGAAGGCGATCCAGGAAAAGTACAAGGACGACAAGCAGCGTCTGAATCAGGCGATGATGGAACTCTATCGTTCCGAAAAGATCAATCCTGTCGGCGGGTGCCTCCCGATCATGCTGCAGATTCCGGTCTTCCTTGCCCTCTACTGGGTGCTTCAGGGCAGCGTCGAACTCCGCGGTTCCTCGTGGATCTTCTGGGTGCAGGACCTTGCCCTGCCTGATCCCTGGTTTGTGTTGCCGGCTCTGATGGCCGCCACCATGTTCCTGCAGATCTTCCTGAATCCGAAGCCCACGGATCCGGTTCAGGCGAAGGTCATGTACATCATGCCGCTCGTCTTCTCGGTGATGTTCTTCATCTTCGCTTCGGGTCTGGTGCTCTACTGGTTGACGAACAACGTCCTGTCGATCATCCAGCAGTGGTGGATTAATAAGACGATCGCGGCTGAGCGTCAGAAACGGATGAAGTGACCTTCCTTCGGGATTGGTTCAGCGAAACGGGATGCTCCGAAAGGGGCGTCCCGTTCGTTTCAGTGCCCCCTGGGAACTCACTGTTTCTCTGCTTTCTTTCGGACCGCCGCGGCCGCGGCCATCAACGGCCATAGCCAACTCGAAACCGTCCACAAAAGGACTCTTCTCAGGGTCGGACGGCTCGTCGAGCGTCGCGTGAGATAGAGAAGCACACCCGCGCCGACGACGCTCCAAAGAAGCAGCGAAACGTATACGAGCGCTCTTGTCTCATAGTCGTCTCCGATGCGCGAACCGATCAAGGCCGCGACGATCAGAGAAAGCAAAACGCTCAGGACGGCGCTCAGGAGCGCGCCGAGACTCGGTCCGGAAGGATTGGGGCTTTGCAGGGACATGGAAAGAGACGGAAAAACAGGGGAAGATTTTCGATTCCGCATTAGAATGCACGCGAACCGAGACACATCAACAGAGTACGCGAACATGCACAGCGATAAGGATCCGATTGTAGCCACTGCAACGGCAGCCGGTCGCGGAGCGATCGGCATTGTTCGTCTTTCGTTTCACGAGCGCTGGAACGAAGCCGTTTTGCACGCCCTTTTCGGTGACCGGGTCGTTCGGGCCCGCCATGCTCACCTCTATCCCGTTCTGGACGAAAATGACCGCGTGCTCGATCATGCGATCGTCTTATTTTTTCCCGCACCAGCGAGCTACACGGGAGAAAGCGTGCTCGAACTGCAGGTTCACGGCGGTCCGATGCTTTTGCGGATGGTGTTGCGCTCTGTGCTGCAAAAGTGCGCTTTCTGCGGGATGCGGCTCGCCCGCGCTGGCGAATTTACGGAGCGAGCCTTTCTGAACGGACGCATCGACCTCGCGCAGGCCGAAGCGGTGACGGATCTGATCGACGCGGCGAGCGAAGCCGCGGCCCAGGCCGCTCAACGCTCTCTATCTGGGGATTTCTCCCGAGCCGTTCGAGAGGTTGGTGGGGAGCTCGACGACGTGCGCGCCTACATCGAGGCCATTTTGGACTTTCCCGAGGAGGAACTCGATCCCTCTTTCTTTTCGAATCTTGCCGAGAGACTCGAAGGGGTTCGGGACGGCTTGTCGCGGCTCCTGAAGAACGCCGGGCGTGGCAAGGTGTTGCGCGAAGGCATCACCGTGGCCCTCGTGGGAAGCCCCAACGTAGGAAAGTCGAGTCTTCTCAACGCACTCGCTCAGGAGGACGTGGCCATCGTCACCGACATTGCCGGAACGACGCGGGATCGTGTGGAGCACTGGGTGAATCTCGGCGGCGTTCCCATTCGCATGGTAGACACGGCGGGTCTTCGCGAAACGGAGGATCTTGTCGAACAAAAGGGGATCGAGCGCACGCTCGATGCCATCGCCAAGGCCGAAATCATTCTTCACCTCACCGACGCTTCGGGGAGCGTGGAGGACAACCGCGAGGTTCTCGAACTTGTGCGCTCCCGGGCACGGCGAGACGCCGTGCTTCTCAACGTTGCGAACAAGACCGATCTGCTTCCCGAGGGCGCGTCCCTGTCGGCCGACGGCATCGCTCTCTCCGTGAAAACCGGCAAAGGTCTGGAGGAGCTTCGGAACGCTCTTTTGCAACATGCCGGAATGAACGCCAACACGGAAGGTCTCTTCATTGCGAGGGAACGGCATTTGACCGCGCTTACCCGCGCCCGCGAGCACGCGGATTGGGCGTTGGAGCGCCTCCATCACAACGAGGGCTGGGAGCTTGTGGCCGAAGAGCTTCGTTTGGCGGGCGAAGCGCTCGGAGAAGTGCTCGGGCGCACGTTGCCGGACGATCTGTTGGGCAAAATTTTCAGTCAATTCTGCATCGGAAAGTGATGCAAACGAAGTCTGTCGGACGGAGTCGATTTTTTTATGCTTTTCCCCGAATCCTTTGAAGTCATCGTGGTCGGTTGCGGTCACGCCGGTGCGGAAGCTGCGCTTGCGAGCGCCCGCATGGGGAGAAAAACCCTTCTTATCACGCACAATCTCGATACGGTTGGGCAGCTCTCCTGCAACCCTTCCATCGGCGGCATCGGCAAGGGCCATCTCGTCAAGGAATTGGACGCGATGGGCGGCGCAATGGGCGTCGTTACGGACGAAGCGGGCATTCAGTTCCGCATCCTGAACCGTTCCAAAGGACCGGCCGTGCGCGCGACGCGTGCGCAGATTGATCGTCAGCTCTACCGAACCGCCATGCGGCGGCTGGTGGAGTCGCAGCCGAACCTCTGGCTCTTTCAGCAGGCAGTCGACGATCTCATCGTGGAGAACGGACGTGCGGCGGGCGTCGTTACGCAGACAGGCATCCGTTTTGACGCGCGTGCCGTGGTGCTTTGTGCCGGCACCTTCTTGAATGGTTTGGTGCACATCGGTCTCGAACACTATTCGGCCGGCCGCGTAGGGGATCCCGCGAGCATTCGTCTTGCCGAACGTCTCAAGGATCTCGGCATGCCGCAGGGACGTCTGAAAACGGGAACGCCGCCGCGCATCGACGGGCGTTCCATCGATTACAGCCGCTGTGAGGTGCAGTGGGGAGAACTCGATCCGGTGCCTGGATTTTCTCTCTTTTTGCCGCAGCGTCCTCATCCCGAGCAGGTGCCCTGTTGGATTACGCGCACCAACCGCGAAATGCACGACCTGATTCTCGCCAATCTGGATCGATCCCCCATGTACACGGGGGTGATTCAGGGGATCGGTCCCCGGTACTGTCCCTCCATCGAAGACAAGGTAAAACGATTCGCCGACAAGGACAGTCATCAGGTGTTCCTCGAGCCCGAAGGGCTTTCGGTGAATGAGATTTACCCGAACGGCGTGTCGACGAGCCTTCCCTTTGACGTGCAGATCCGGATGGTTCGGATGATGCCCGGTCTCGAACACGCGCATCTCCTTCGTCCGGGGTATGCGATCGAATACGATTACTACGATCCGCGCGGCCTCAAAAAGAGCCTGGAAACGAAGGCCATGCCCGGGCTTTTCTTTGCCGGGCAGATCAATGGCACGACGGGGTACGAAGAAGCGGCCGCCCAAGGCCTTCTGGCCGGCCTCAATGCCGCTCGCCTCGTTCGTGACGAGGAGCCCTGGGTACCCCGTCGTGACGAAGCCTACCTCGGCGTGATGGTCGACGATCTTACGACGAGAGGCGTGACGGAACCCTACCGAATGTTTACGAGCCGTGCGGAATACCGCCTGAGTCTTCGGGAAGACAACGCCGACGAGCGTCTTACCGAAATCGGGCGTTCGCTCGGACTCGTGAGCGACGAGCGCTACGCGTACTTCGAAGCTAAAAAGAAGGCGGTGGAATCGACGCTCGAGCAATTGGGGGCCGTGTGGGTTCATCCCAAGAAACTGCAGAATGGGGAGGACGAGCGAGTCCTGTCCGTGAAGCTCGAGCACGAATACAACCTTCGTACGTTGCTCGCCCGTCCGGGCATGAATCTGCGGACGCTCGCCTCGATGAAACTCGAAGAGGGGGGCGAGGTCCTCGACGTTTCCGCGCTTGCCGACGACGTGGTGGAGCAAATCGAAATCGCCGTGAAGTATTCGGGCTACATCGACCGTCAGCGCGCCGAAATTGCCAAGACGATCGCCAACGAGACCCTGCGCATTCCCGCGGATCTGAATTACGACGACGTTCCGGGGCTTTCCTTTGAGGTTCGGCAGAAGCTTCGCTCCGTGCAGCCGGAAACGATCGGCCAGGCCACCCGAATTTCGGGCGTCACGCCTGCCGCTGTTTCGCTTCTCCTGGTGTACCTGAAGCGCAAGTACTACTACAACCGTCAAAAAGGCAGCCAAGACCCCTTCAAGGAGGAAAAGGCATGACCACTCGGGAAGAAATGCTGATCCGCGGGCTCGAAGGACTGGGACTTCCTTCGCAGGAGCGGACGGTGCTGTTGCTCGGACGCTTCGCGGACCTTCTTTTGCGTTGGAACCGCACCTACAATCTGACGGCCATTCGGGAGGAGTCCGAGGTGGTGACGCACCATCTTCTCGATTCGGCCGCCCTCGTGCCGATGATCGGGAAAATTGCGCCGGAGGCGCAGACGCTTCTCGACGTAGGAAGCGGCGGGGGACTTCCCGCCGTTCCGACGGCGCTGTTGCGCCCGGACCTCTCCGTTCACGCCGTCGACACGGTGAAGAAAAAGGTGACCTTTTTGCAACAGGCTCAGATTGAGTTGGGCCTCAAGAACTTTCACGCGCATCACGCGCGTGTGGAAAATCTGCGCCTTTCTCCGTTTGACGTGATCACTTCGCGCGCCTTCGCCTCTTTGGCGGACTTCACGAGTCTTACGGAGCACCTTCTGAAGCCTTCCGGCGTCTGGCTCGCCATGAAGGGCGTCGTTCCCGAAGAGGAAATGGCCGCTCTTCCCGATTTCGTAAGGGTTCGGGAAATTCTTCCGATGACGGTGCCCGGACTGCATGAATCCAGACATTTGATCGTTATGGAGCGCAACGAGCGTTGCGGACTGTCATGATTTCAGCCTTTCTCAGTGCCTTCGTTTTCGCGTATTCGACGCTGGTGCCGGTGATCAATCCCTTCAGCGGAGCGATGCTCTTCACCACGATGACGCCTGACGTTCCGGATCGGGACAAAGCGTATGTGGTGAGGCAGATTGCGATTTTCTGTCTGATCATCATGCTCGTGTGTCTCTTTGCCGGGCACTTTATTTTGAGTTTCTTCGGCATTTCCGTAGGCGCTCTGCGCGTTGCAGGCGGCTGCGTGCTCTTTGCCGCAGGGTGGAATGCCATGAACGCTCCCGCTCACGACGGAACCGAGGACAATGGTCGGCCGCAACGAATTTATTCGCGCACGCAACTCAAGTCGATGGCCTTTTACCCCTTTACGTTGCCGCTTACCACGGGGCCTGGATGCATTGCCGTGACGGTGGCGATCGGCACGAGTCTCCCGTACGACATTCCGAACATCGCCGGAACCGTCGCCGCAATCATCGCGACGATGGCCACGATTTGGGTTTGCTATCGTTATAGCGACCGCATCAGCAAAGCGGTGGGCACGGCAGGTGCCGACGCGTTGGCAAGAATCATGGCCTTCATCCTGATCTGCTTGGGCGTGTCCGTTTTCTGGCAGGGTTTCTCGGAACTGTGGAAGACCCTGTAAAACCACGGGAATTGAATCAATTTCGGATGTTCTGATGGCGAAGATTTTTTGCATTGCGAATCAAAAAGGAGGCGTGGGGAAGACCACCACGGCGCTGAATCTTGCTGCTGCATTGGCGCAGAAGAAGCGCCGCGTGTTGTTCGTTGACCTCGATCCGCAGGGAAACGGCACGACGGGCGCGGGATTTGACAAGGGAGAACTATCGGCTTCGGTTTATGAACTCCTTATCGGCACGAAGTTTTTCGACGAGGTTGTTCAGCACGCCGAGTCCGGTTTCGACGTTCTTCCCTCCAATCGGGAACTTGCGGGAGCGGAGGTTGAGCTTGTCGGCATGAAGGACCGCGACGCGCGTCTGCGCGTGGTGCTTGACGCGGTGCGCGACCGCTACGACTACGTACTGATCGACTGCCCGCCGAGTCTTTCGATGATGACGATGAACGCCCTCTGCGCGGCCGACGGAGTCGTGATTCCCATGCAGTGCGAATACTTTGCGCTTGAGGGACTCACCGATCTCGTGGGGAGCGTGCGCCGCGTGCACGCGGAGAAGAACAAATCGCTTCGCATCATCACGCTTTTGCGCGTAATGTTCGACCCGCGCATTACGTTGCAGCAGCAGGTAAGTGAACAACTCATCAAACATTTCGGCGACAAGGTCTTCGAAACCATCATCCCCCGCAACGTACGCCTCGCCGAGGCGCCGAGCTACGGCAAGCCCGGCGTCGTCTACGACCGTTCAAGCAAGGGGGCGAAGGCCTACCTTGCCTGTGCGGACGAGTTGATTGCGCGGATGGAAGGCAAGCGCGCATGAGGGATGAGCAATGAACAAGAAGGAAAAAAACAAGGGTTTGGGGCGCGGCCTCGATGCGCTGTTCGGCGCTCCGCTCTCCGAAGACTGGATGTCTGACGAAAAGGACGGTCTCGCCGTCGAGGAGCTTCGGCTCTCCGAGGTCGCTCCCGGGCGCATGCAGCCGCGTTCGCGCATGGAGCCCGAAGCGCTCGAGGCCTTGGCCGCCTCCATTCGCGAGGAAGGCATTCTGAGTCCCCTCATCGTGCGCAAAACCGACGCGGGCTACGAAATTGTGGCCGGGGAGCGGCGCTATCAGGCCGCCAAGATGATCGGGCTCGAAACCGTCCCCGCCATCGTGAGGGAGCTCGACGATCGGCATGCGCTCGCCGTGGGGCTCATCGAAAACATCCAGCGCGAAAATCTCAATCCCATTGAAGAGGCGCTCGGCGTTCGCCGCTTGCAGGAGGAGTTCGGATTGACGCACGAGGAATGCGCCAAGGCGATCGGCCGCTCGCGATCGGCCACCACGAACCTTTTGCGGCTCCTCGGGCTCAACGAAGAAGTGCAGGCTATGCTCGCTCGCGGCGAACTCGAGATGGGACACGCCCGGGCGCTTCTCGCTCTCGAGGGGGCGATGCAGGTGGTCGCCGCCAAGCGCGTCGCGCTCGAGGCGCTTTCGGTGCGGCAAACCGAGGGGCTCGTCAAGAGAATGAAGGAGGGCGGCGTGCGCAAGGAACCCAAGAGCCGCGTCGTCATCAAGACGCGCGATGACGAGCGTCTTGAAGAGGCTCTTGCCCACACGCTCGGTACCGTCGTGAAGTTGAGCGCTTCCCCGAAGGGCAAGGGGAAGATCGTCATTGAGTTCTCCAATCTGGAGCAGCTTCAGGGCATCGTCGATAGGATTCAACGTTAACTACTTCCTTATATGTAGTTATAACGATGTAGTTTCGTAAGGGAAAGTCCCTCTTCTCATCTTTTTGACTAATTGTGAAAGGATGCAACAGAACTTTATACTCCATCCGTTTCAAATTCCCCTAGTCTGTGCAAGTCATGTACGCCATTTCTGATATGATGCGCGTTTCTCTTGCGCAGTTCGTTCTGACCTTTTTGGTGGCCGCGCTTTTTGCTGTTTTCGTAGGGCAGGAGGCTGGGCTTTCGGCACTGATCGGAGGAGGGGCTTATGCATTTCCGACGGCGCTTTTCGCGCTTTATTTGGTGCTTGCGGGACGAAGGACTCCGGGACGGTTCAATCCTTATCGGGTACTCGTAGGAGAATTTGTAAAGATCCTGGCGGTCTTGCTCATCTTGGGCTTGAGCGTCAGGTACTACGAAAACTTGCATTGGCCCGGTCTGATTCTGGGAATCGTGGTCGTGGTCAACGCGAACTTTATCGTGCTGTTCAAGAGAAACTAAGGATCGGTATCCATGGCAACCAACGCCCCTACCGCTACTGAGTACATTCAACACCATATGGCGCACCTGTCTTCCATGAAGCAGGACGTCATCGTTGATTTTTCCGTGCTGAACTACGACACCCTCTTCTTCTCCGTGTTGATGATGGTCGTCATGTTCTTCCTCTTGAGAGCCGGTGCCAAGAATGCAACCTCCGGAGTTCCCGGTAAGGTGCAGTGTGCGGTGGAAATGCTTGTGGAAATGGTGAACAACCAGGCCAAAAGCATCGTCCACGGCGACCGCACTTATATCGCTCCGCTTGCATTGACCGTGTTCTGCTGGGTCTCGTTGATGAACGCCATCGACTTGATTCCGGTGGATCTGTTCCCGATGATTGCCGGCTGGTTCGGCCTGCATTATCTCCGTCCGTTGCCCACGGCCGACCTGAACGGTACGCTGGGGATTTCCTTCGGCGTGTTGCTCTTGATGTTCTATTACGGCATCAAGGTCAAGGGCGCGACGGGATTCGTCGTGGAACTCTTTACGGCTCCGTTCGGCAAGAACCCGCTGCTTTGGCCGTTCAATCTTCTTCTGAACCTGATTGAATACCTGGCCAAGTTTGTGTCGTTGGGGATGCGACTTTTCGGCAACATGTATGCCGGCGAGTTGCTCTTCTTCCTTCTTGCCTTGCTGGGGGGCTTCGCTCTCGAACTCGGGCCCGTCGGGGCTGCGAGCGCCGGACTCGGCCAGGTCGCCGCAGGGTTGATCTGGTGGCTTTTCCACGTTCTGATTGTTTTGTTGCAGGCGTTTATCATGATGATGCTTACGCTTGTCTACATCGGTCAGGCACACAGTAGCCATTAATTAGGCATCAATACTTTTCTTTTTCACTACTCCCTTTTTTTCGGTTTAGGAGTTCTTTCAAAATGACCAACGTCGCTTTCGTTGCTCTTACCTGCGGTCTTATCGTGAGTTTTGGTGCCGTCGGTGCTTCCATCGGTATCGCCATCATGGGTTCCAAGTACCTTGAATCGGCCGCTCGTCAGCCGGAACTCATGGAACCCCTTCAGACGAAGATGTTCCTTCTCGCCGGTCTTATCGACGCCGCCTTCCTTATCGGTGTCGGTATCGCCATGATGTTCGCCTTTGCCAACCCCTTCGTCGGCTAATCCTTCCGACGCAAAAGTTACAACGTCTTTTTTTCAATGACGACGAGGCTGCGTCGACGCCAATCCTTTTCGCCGCGGCCTCGTAACGGGGTTCAATAATGAATATCAATGCCTCTCTGTTTGTACAGATGGTCGTGTTCTTCCTTGGTGCCTGGATCACCATGAAGTACATCTGGCCGCCGTTGATCCGCGCGATCGAAGAGCGGCAGAAGCAAATTGCAGACGGGCTCGCCGCCGCCAACAAGGGTGAACGTGCGCTGGCCGTCGCCACGGAGCAGGGTAAGGCGATTGAAGCCGATGCTCGTGCCCGTGCTTCCAATCTTGTGGCCGACGGCGAAAAGCTGGGTCAGAAGATTGTCGAGGACGCCAAGGCTCAGGCTCAGATTGAAGCCGATCGCATTCTCGAAGCTGCTCGTGCGGAAGCCGCCCAGGAAATGGAACGCGTCCGTGAACAGCTCCGCAATCAGGTTGCGGTGCTCGCCGTCGCCGGTGCCGAGCAGATTCTGGCCCGCGAAGTGGACAAAACGGTTCATGCTCAATTGCTTGAACAATTGAAGGCGAAGCTCTGATTATGGCTGAACTTTCGACGATTGCGCGCCCCTACGCTTCGGGTCTCATGAAGGCCCTTCAGGAACGTAAGGCCGGCGCTGATGAAGTGGCGGAGGTGCTCCAGGCGCTGAAGGCGATTTGCGCCGTCGCGCAGGACCCTCAGGTCGCCACGTTGGTGGGCGATCCGAAACTGACTGACGATCAACTTTTCAATCTGATCGAGGATGCTTGTGGCGGCTCCCTTCCCAAGGACGCCGCGAATCTTCTTCGAGTGGTGGTGGAAAACGATCGTCTGGAAGTGATGCCGGAAATCGCTCGTCAGTTCCATGAACTGAAGAATTTGTCCGAGGGTGTCGCAGACGCCTATATCGAGACGGCCTTCGAGCTCAGCGATGACGAGCTCAAGGGACTTTTGGACAAGCTTGCATCGAAGTTCCCGGGAGTGAAGCTCACGCCCATCGTTCGTGTCAATCCCGAACTGATCGGCGGTGTGGCGGTAACGGTCGGCGACCAAGTGATCGATGCAACGGTCCGCACCCGTCTCGAGCAGATGAAAACGATGCTCACCGCTTAAAAAATTCGGAGCTGTAAGATGCAACTCAATCCTAGTGAAATCAGCGATCTGCTGAAGAAGCGTATCGAAGGCCTCGGCGTTTCCGCTGATCTTCGCACCCAAGGCACCGTAGTTTCGGTGACCGACGGTATCTGCCGTGTTCACGGTCTCAGCGACGTGATGCAGGGCGAAATGTTGGAATTCCCCAACAACACCTACGGTCTGGCCCTCAACCTCGAGCGCGACTCCGTCGGTGCCGTGATTCTCGGTAATTACGAACACATTTCCGAAGGCGACGTGGTCAAGACCACCAAGCGCATTCTTTCCGTTCCCGTCGGCCGCGCTTTGATCGGCCGCGTGGTCAACGCCCTCGGTCAACCGATCGACGGCAAGGGCCCGATCCAGACGGAAGAATACGACGTGGTGGAAAAGGTCGCTCCCGGCGTGATTGACCGTCAGTCGGTTTCGCAGCCGGTTCAGACGGGCCTGAAGTCCATCGACGCCATGGTGCCGATCGGACGCGGACAGCGCGAACTGATCATTGGCGACCGTCAGACGGGTAAGACCGCCGTGGCCATCGACACGATCATCAACCAGAAGGGCAAGGACCTCATCTGCGTTTACGTCGCCATCGGTCAGAAGGCTTCGACGATTGCGAACGTCGTTCGCAAGCTCGAAGAATCCGGCGCCATGGACTACACGATCGTCGTGGCCGCCACGGCCTCCGAATCGGCTGCCATGCAGTACATCGCTCCGTACGCCGGCGCCACGATGGGCGAATACTTCCGCGACCGCGGTGAAGACTCCCTCATCGTTTACGACGACTTGACCAAGCAGGCCTGGGCGTATCGCCAGATCTCCCTGCTGCTGCGTCGTCCGCCGGGACGCGAAGCCTATCCTGGCGACGTCTTCTACCTGCACAGCCGTCTGCTCGAACGTGCCGCCCGCGTGAACCCCGACTACGTCGAACGCTTCACCAAGGGTGCCGTCAAGGGCAAGACCGGTTCGATGACGGCCCTGCCGATCATTGAAACGCAGGCCGGCGACGTGACCGCCTTCGTGCCGACCAACGTGATTTCGATTACGGACGGTCAGATCTTCTTGGAAACCGACCTCTTCAACGCCGGTATCCGCCCCGCCATCAATCCGGGTATTTCCGTGTCCCGCGTCGGCGGCGCCGCTCAGACGAAGATCATCAAGAAGCTCGGCGGCGGCGTTCGTCTCGCCCTGGCTCAGTACCGTGAACTCGCCGCCTTCGCGCAGTTCGCTTCCGACCTTGACGAAGCGACCCGCAAGCAGCTCGAACGCGGCCGCGTCGTGACGGAACTCATGAAGCAGCCTCAGTATCAGCCTCTGCAGGTCTGGGAAGAAGCGCTCGTGCTCTACTCCGTGAACATCGGCGCGTACGACGATGTGGCGGTTGCCGATGCTCTGCGTGTTGAACGCGGCATGCGTGAATACCTGAAGACGCACTATCCCCAGCTCGTCGAATCGATCGAAGCCAAGAAGGAACTCGTCAAGGAAGACGAAGCCGTTCTGAAGACCGCGATCGAAGAGTTCAAGAAGTCTGGCGCTTACTAAGCGTTTAACCGATCTTAGAGGACCAAAAATCCATGCCTAGTACTAAGGAAATTCGCGGAAAGATCAAGAGCGTACACAATACGCGCAAGATCACCAAAGCGATGGAAATGGTTGCGGCCTCGAAGATGCGCAAGGCGCAGGACCGGATGCATGAAGCTCGTCCCTACGGCGACAAGATTCGCCTGATCTGCTCGCATCTGGCGCAGTCCCGTACGGAGTATCAGCATCCGTTCCTCGCCGAAGATAAGGGCGCCAACAAGAAAGTCGGTTTGATCCTCGTGACGACCGACAAGGGGTTGGCCGGTCCTTTGAATACCAACATCCAGCGTATGGTCCTTCAACAGATCAAGACCTGGACCGCCGAAGGCAAGAAGATCGAAGCCACGGCGATCGGTAACAAGGGACTCGGCTTTCTTCAGCGCCTGAACATGCCCGTGGTCAGCCAAGTCGTTCAGCTTGGCGACCACCCCAACCTTGATCGTCTGATCGGCGCCATTACGGTGCAGATTCAGGCGTACATGGAAGGAAAGGTTGATTCTGTGCATCTGGCCTACTCGCGTTTCATCAATGCCATGAAGCAGGAACCGGTTATCGAACAGTTGCTGCCCATCACGGACCGGATGCTCGACGCTCCGGAAGAAAAACGCGATTACTCGTGGGATTATCTCTACGAGCCCGACGCCCAATCCGTTCTCGACGACCTTCTGAAGCGTTACGTTGAGGCTTTGATTTATCAGGCGGTTGCCGAAAATATGGCTTCGGAACAGAGCGCCCGCATGGTGGCCATGAAGGCCGCTTCGGACAATGCCAAGAAGCTCATTGACGAACTGCAACTCGTCTACAACAAGACCCGTCAGGCCGGCATTACCAAGGAAATCACCGAAATCGTCGGTGGTGCCGCCGCCGTGTCTTAACGAAACAAGTATCGATAACTGAGGAAATCCCATGAGTATCGGACAGATCGTTCAGGTTATCGGCGCCGTGGTGGACATCGAGTTCACCGGCGGTGAGATGCCTAAGATTTACGAAGCCCTCGTCCTCGAACAGGACGAGAGCAACACCCTGGCCGAAGCCGGCCTCACCTTCGAAGTCCAGCAGCAGCTTGGCGACGGCGTGGTTCGTACCATCGCCATGGGCTCTTCGGAAGGTCTGCAGCGCGGCATGAAGGTCAAGAGCACGGGCCGCGGCATTTCCGTTCCGGTCGGCCCCAAGACCCTCGGCCGCATCATGGACGTTCTGGGTCGCCCGATCGACGACGCCGGTGAAATCGGCGCCGACGAATACCGCGAAATTCACCGCGAAGCCCCGAAGTTCGACGAACTTTCCCCGTCCGTCGACCTCTTGGAAACCGGCATCAAGGTTATCGACCTGATCTGCCCGTTCGCCAAGGGCGGTAAGGTCGGCCTCTTCGGCGGTGCCGGCGTGGGCAAGACCGTCAACATGATGGAGCTCATCAACAACATCGCCAAGCAGTACGGCGGTTACTCCGTGTTTGCCGGCGTGGGCGAACGTACCCGTGAAGGGAACGACTTCTACCACGAAATGGGCGAGTCGAAGGTTCTCGACAAGGTGGCCATGGTGTTCGGTCAGATGAACGAACCCCCGGGCAACCGTCTGCGCGTCGCCCTGACGGGCCTGACGATGGCCGAAGCCTTCCGTGACGAAGGTCGTGACATCCTGCTCTTCGTGGACAACATCTACCGCTACACCCTGGCCGGTACCGAAGTGTCCGCTCTGCTCGGCCGCATGCCGTCCGCCGTGGGCTACCAGCCGACGCTGGCCGAAGAAATGGGTAAGCTGCAGGAACGCATCGCGTCGACGAAGACCGGCTCCATTACGTCGATCCAGGCCGTGTACGTGCCTGCCGACGACTTGACCGACCCGTCGCCTGCTACGACCTTCGGCCATTTGGACGCCACGGTCGTTCTTTCGCGTGACATCGCTGCCCTCGGCATTTATCCCGCCGTGGACCCGCTCGACTCCACGAGCCGTCAGGTCGACCCGAACATCATCGGCGAAGAACACTACAAGGTTTGCCGCCGCGTTCAGGAAACCCTGCAGCGCTACAAGGAACTCCGCGACATCATCGCCATTCTCGGTATGGACGAACTCGCTCCGGAAGACAAGATGACGGTTATGCGCGCCCGTAAGATCCAGCGCTTCCTGTCGCAGCCCTTCCACGTTGCCGAAGTCTTTACCGGCGCCCCGGGTAAGTACGTTCCCCTCAAGGAAACGATCCGCGGCTTCAAGATGATCGTCGACGGCGAATGCGACGAGCTTCCCGAACAGGCTTTCTACATGGTCGGTACCATCGACGAAGCCTTCGAAAAGGCCAAGACTCTCAAGTAATGCTTGTCGGGCCGAGCAATCGGCCCGCATAAGCGCCCGACAAACGGAGCAACATGTATGGCTACTCTTAAAGTCGACGTCGTCAGCGCCGAAGAAAGCATTTTCTCCGGTGACGCTGAGTTCGTCTCGCTGCCCGGTAAGTCTGGCGAATTGGGGATTCTGCCCGGACACCTTCCGCTCATTACGCTTGTGAAGCCCGGCTTCGTCCGTATTCGTACGGGCAAAGAGGTTGAAGAAGTGTTTGTAGCCGGCGGTGTTCTGGAAGTGCAACCGCATCACGTGACGGTGTTGGCCGATACGGCGATTCGTACCAAGGACCTCGACGAGGCCAAGGCTGCGAAGGCGCTCGAAGAAGCCCGCGCGCAACGTGCTCAGGTTACCGGTGAACTCGCGATTGCCAAACTCGAAGCCGAAATGTCCGCCATGGCGGCTCAGTTGGCGGCGATCAAGAAGATTCGTCAGCGCCAGCATCATTGATCGAGGGCGCTCGATCGGAAAAACGGAGTTCTCCCGAAAGGGACGGGCTCCGTTTTTTTTTCGGGCGCCCGGTTGATTTGCGGTAGGATTACAGGTATGACGTGCGGGTTTCCGCAACACTGAATCGAGAGGCAAAAATGAGCGATGTTAAGGTATTGGTAACGACGGACGGTTCTAATTTGAGTGAGCAGGCCGTCGATACGGCCGTCAAACTTGCCAAGGCGTTGGGTGGTTCCGTCGTCGGCGTCACCGTGGTGATCGCCCCTCCTCCTCCCGGTGGCTTCGAATGTGAAGAGCCCGCGGTTCGCGAGCGTCTCAATAAGATCACCGAGAAGGCCGGCGAGAGCGGCGTGGAGTGTGAAATCGTGGCGGAACACGCCGGCACGGTTTGGGAAGGGATTCTCGAGTGCGCGCACCGCTTGGATGTGGACTACATCGTTATGGCGAGCCGCGGTTTGGGATCCTTCGGTTCGTTGCTTCTCGGAAGCGAGACGCAAAAGGTTCTCCATCAGGCGGATCGACCGGTTCTGGTTGTTCGCTGAGCCGCAAAGGATTTTGATTGACTGCGGAGGCTTCTTCCCCTTGGGGCGGAAGCCTCTTTTCTGTCACTCGGCCTTTGCGGAAAGGGCGGCCAGAGCCTCTTCGCCGCAACGAACCGCGACGCGTTTCTCCCGGTTGGTTTCGCCCGAGAGGATCGTGACGCCGGATTTGGCGATGCCCAAAGACTTGGCGAGAAACTGCACGAGCGCCTGATTGGCTTTTCCGTCCACAGGCGGCGCGGCAAGCGCGATCTTGAGTTTTTCACCGTACAGACCGACCACCGCGGTGCGTTTTGCGCCGGGTTGCACGTGAAGCGACAAAACGAAGGTTTGCGCGTCTTTGCGTTGCATCCAGGGGGTGCCGACGGACGGTGTATCGAGGTTTTCCTTCATTTTTCTATCCTTCTTCCTAATTTCATCATGCAACCGATCAACGACTGCTTCCTGCGTGCGCTTCGTCGCGAAAAGACCGATTTTACGCCCCTTTGGCTCATGCGCCAGGCGGGCCGCTATCTGCCCGAATACTGCGAAACCCGTGCGCGCGCGGGCAGCTTCATGGGACTCGCCAAGAATCCCGATTATGCGACGGAAGTCACTCTGCAGCCGATTGATCGCTACGGTCTCGACGCGGCCATTCTCTTTTCCGACATTCTGACGATTCCCGACGCCATGGGGCTCGGCCTCTCCTTCCGTCAGGGGGAAGGTCCCGTTTTCGAACGTCCCGTGCAGACGGAAGAGGCCGTGCGCAATCTCTGCGTGCCCGACCCCGCCGGGGAACTGCGTTACGTCATCGACGCCGTGACGAGCATTCGCCGCGCCCTCAACAACCGCGTGCCGCTGATCGGTTTTTCCGGTTCTCCCTTCACCCTCGCATGCTACATGGTGGAAGGCCGCGGCAGCCGCGACTTCCGTACGGTCAAGACGATGATGTATCGCCGTCCCGATCTCTTCGAGAAGATCCTCGAAGTGAACGCCGAAGCGGTGGCCGTTTACCTCAACGCCCAGATTCGGGCCGGGGCGCAGGCCGTGCAGATCTTCGACACTTGGGGCGGCATGCTCGCCGACGGTGATTTCCAGCGTTTCTCGCTTCGCTACACGAAGAAGGTCGTAGACGCGCTCATCAAGGAAAACGACGGCGCCCGGGTGCCGAGCATCGTCTTCACGAAGGGCGGCGGCGAATGGCTCGAAGAGATCGCTTCGATCGGCTGCGACGCCGTCGGTCTCGATTGGACGACGAACATCTCGCGCGCCCGCCGCGTCGTCGGAGACCGCGTAGCCCTGCAGGGCAATCTCGATCCCTTCGTTCTCTTCGGAAGCGAAGAGGCCATCCGCCGCGAAGTGCGCCGCGTGCTCGACGGCTACGGCGAAGTGGGCGCGGGCGGCCACGTCTTTAACCTCGGTCACGGCATCAATCAGTTCACGCCGGTTGAAAGCGTGCAGATCGTGGCGGACGAAGTGCATGAATACAGCCGCCGTTATCACGGATAATGCCTGTTGATTCTTTCGACGTGCTCCCCGTCGAGGGCGAGTTTTGCACAGGGTTCGAAAAGAGTTGACAAATGAAGAAAAAAGGGCGGGAGTTGTTTTCTCGTCCTTTTTTCATTCTCTTCTTTTTGTTGCGGCAGAAGGAAGGTGTTTTAATTATGCTCTGTGAAACACCGGGGTGTTTCACAAGTTTGAGGTGAAAAGGGAAGATCGTTTAATTCCTTTCATCCACAAAGTTATCCACAACCCGCGAGAGACCATGAAAAGCAATGACCTGATTGCCAAGGTGATCGTCGACGTGCCCACCCTGGGAGAACTCGATTACAAGGTTCCCGAGGACATGCTCGTCGCGCTCGGAGACAGAGTGCTCGTCACCCTGGGACGCAGACGCGTTGTCGGGATCGTCGTGAATCTTGTGCGGGGGTCGGAGATTGCGCAGAACCGACTTCGGAGCATCACGGCCGTCCTCAACGACATTCCGCCCTTGCCCAGCGAATGGTTGAGGCTCACGCGTTTTGCGGCGGCCTACTATCAGCGCGCCTGGGGTGAGGCCGCGCTCTCGGGGCTGCCCCTCTTTTTGAAGCGGGCGCCGGGAAAGCGTCACGCCGCCGTAATGGAAAGAATGCGAAAACCCCTCGAGAGCGGCGGTCGGCCGGTCAAAGAGCCGGCATTGAACGACGAGCAAAAAGAGGTGCTCGAGATTCTTAATCGAGCCGAGCACTTTGAAACCTTCCTCCTCTTCGGCGTGACGGGATCGGGGAAAACCGAGGTTTACCTGCGGTGGATGGAGGAGACGCTTCGCCGCAAAGAGGACGGCCAGATTCTCTTTCTCGTCCCCGAAATCAATTTGACGCCGCAGTCGGTGAACCGGATTCGGAGCCGCTTCCCGGACAGAAACGTAGCCGTTTTGCACTCCGAACTCTCCGACGGAGATCGGGCGCGCAACTGGCTGGCTGTCCACGAAGGACGGGCCGACATTCTCGTGGGCACCCGCACCGCCGTCTTTGCGAGCTTCAAGCAGCTCGCCCTCGTAATTGTGGACGAGGAGCACGACGGGTCCTACAAGGCGGGGGACGGATTGCGGTTTTCCGCGCGGGATCTTGCCGTTTGGCGGGGAAAGGCCAATGACGTTCCCGTGTTGCTCGGATCCGCCACGCCGTCGCTCGAATCGTGGATGAAGGCTTCGGCGGGACAGTACAGGCTTCTCACCATGGCGCACCGCGCTTCGGGCCGCGCCGTGCTGCCCGAAGTCACGCTCACGGATCCTCCGGACAAGGGATCCCGTCGATCACTCACCGACTTCACTGTCTCCGCCATGACGAAAGTGCTTGAGCAGGGGCGGCAGGTGCTTGTCTTCATCAACCGCCGCGGCTACGCGCAGGTCCTGAGTTGTCCGAGTTGCAATTGGGTGAGTTCGTGCCGGCACTGCTCCACCTTCACGGTTTTTCACAAAAGCGACCGCTCCCTCGTCTGTCACCACTGCGGTTGGCGCACTACGGTACCTGATGCCTGTCCCGTCTGCGGTAACGTCGACATTCTGCCCCGTGGAAGCGGAACGGAGAGGATATTCGAGGAGCTTGAGATTCGTTTTCCCGGAAAGCGTGTCCTTCGCATCGACCGCGACAGCGTTTCGCGAAAGCACGAGGCCGAAGAGGCTTTCGCCAAGGTGCATGCGGGCGAGGTGGACATTCTTGTCGGAACGCAGATGGTCGCAAAGGGGCATGACTTCCGGAATGTGGGGCTCGTCGTGATTCTCAACGCCGACGCTCAGCTCCTGAGTCCCGCGACGCGCGCGAGGGAAATGCTCTTTGCGACGCTCATGCAGGTGGCCGGCCGGGCCGGTCGCCACGGTGAAGCCGGTCGCGTGGTGATCCAGACGCGCTTTGCGACGGATCCCTTCTTTGCGGCGCTCGCCAAACAGGACTACCGGTTGTTTGCCGATGCGCTCCTTGACGTGCGGCGGGAGAATTTTCTCGTGCCCTTCACGCACCAGGCGCTCCTTACGGCGCAGGCGCCCACGCTGGCGCAATCGCTTCGGTTCCTCGAGGATGCGGCCGCGGCGGGAGAGGCTCTCGAGGGCGATGCGGTGCGCATCTACGATCCGGTTCCCATGAACATCGTTCGCCTCAAGGAATTGGAGCGCGCGCAGCTCCTCGTCGAGTGCGACGACCGGCCTGCCCTCAACCGCTTTCTGCACGCCTGGCGGTCAACCTTTCGCGCACCCGCGGGGGTGCAGTGGACCCTGGAAGTGGATCCTGCGGAGGTCTGATCGGCGGAAATGGTTCGAGGGTCGAGTCGCGGGTTCGATTCCCGTCGTGGAAACCGTATCGGGTTTTCGCGTCAAAGGAGGGACGGCGCCCGGCACTCTCAACCGGCTTTCGCGTGATTCGCGGAAAAGCTCCGAAAGTTTTGCGTCTTGGGCGGACTTTTCGCTATAATCCGTCTCCTCTCCACGTGGTGAAATGGATATCATGCGGCCCTCCGAAGGCCGCGTTACAGGTTCGATTCCTGTCGTGGGGACCAAAATTGTCCTAATTTTTGCCCGTCTCGAGTTTTGATTCGGAGAGGCTGTCCCGGCGCCGAGTGCGGTGTCGGGTTTTTGTTTTTTAGCGGGGTGAAAGCATGCTGGTTCCCGAATCCGTCACGATTTCCCAGAACGGAACCCGGGTGGAGTTGACCTATCCCGGCGAAGCGCCCGTCGTTCTGAGCGCTGAATTTCTCCGTGTTCACTCTCCTTCGGCCGAGGTCCAGGGGCATACGCCCGACGAGGCCGTGCTGCAGGTCGGCAAGGCCGACGTCCGCGTCGAAGGGGCCGAACCGGTGGGGCTCTACGCTCTGAAGCTCATTTTTTCCGACGGCCACGACAGCGGACTCTACAGCTGGGATTATCTGCGCCGTCTCGTGACGGAACACGATCGGCTTTGGGAGGAGTACCTTCGGGCCCTGAAGGAAAAGGGAGCCTCGCGCGACCCGAACGACCCCGCCAACGTGCCTTTCCAGCCCAAACCCCGTCCCTCCTGTTCGCACGCCTGAGAGCCAGTGAAGATGTCCAAGGAAAAGATTTCGGAAAAGCCCCAAGAAGAAAACGACTCCCACAAGATTGACTTCGGCTACCAGCTCGTCGAGGAGGACAGGAAGGCCGATCAGGTCCGCGAGGTATTCGACAGCGTCGCTGCCAAGTACGACGTCATGAACGACGTGCTCAGCTGGGGCTTCCACCGCTGGTGGAAGTTTGTCTGCGTGCGCCGAGCCGCGGTGCAGCCGGGCATGAAGGTGCTCGACATCGCGAGCGGCACGGGGGACCTCGCCCTGAAGTTTGCAAAGAGCGCCGGCGCCGGGAACGTGACGGCGAGCGACATCAATCATGAGATGCTCGCCATCGGGGCGAAGCGCCTGCGCGAAGCGGGACTCCCCTCTCCGGTCGTGGAAGCCGACGCCGAGGCGCTTCCCTTCGCCGACAACACCTTCGACGTGGTGACGGTTTCCTTCGGCGTGCGCAACATGACGCACAAGGATCGGGCGCTTGCGGAAATGCACCGCGTCCTCAAGCCGGGCGGCCGACTTCTCGTGCTGGAATTCTCCCGCTGCTGGAAGATCATCCGCCCCTTTTACGATTTCTACTCCTTCTGCGTCATGCCGCGTCTGGGCGAAATGATTGCGGGGGACGCCGATTCCTACCGCTATCTCGCCGAATCGATCCGCATGCATCCCGATCAGGAAACCTTCGCGGGCATGATGCGCACGGCGGGCTTCGCCAAGGTGACCTACGAGAACTTCACCTTCGGCATCTGCGCTTTGCATATTGGTACGAAATCCTCGGCCTCGTGATCGGGCGGCGCGGCCGCTTTCGTTTACCATCAATACTCCCGGACTGCTTGGGGCAGTCCTTTTTCTTCACCGTTACTGATACGTGGACCGAACCGTGAAAAACTTTCTGGCCGCTTTTGTTCTTTGTCTCGGTCTGATGACCGCTTCCGTGGATGCCGACGCCGCCCGCCGTTTCGGCGGTGGCGGCAGTTTCGGGCGTTCCGCGCCGACCTTCTCGCAAAAGGCCGCTCCCTCGGCGCCGGGAGTGCAGCAGCGTGCGAATCAGGCCCGTCCGCAACAGCAGCAACAGCAGACGCGTCCTCAGCAGACTCCGCAGCAGCGTCCCTCCATGATGCGCAACGTCCTCACCGGCCTTGCCGCCGCGCTGGGGATTTCCGCCCTGCTTTCCATGCTCGGACTCGGCGGCGCCGAAATGGCGAGCCTCGTCATGGGGGCGCTTCTCGCCGTGGTGGCGTTCTTCGCCATCCGCTTCCTGCTCGGGGCCTTCCTCGGCCGCAAGAGCGCGGCCGTGCGCGGCGCTTCGGTGGAAATGCCGCGCGAGCCCGTGCGTCCCGCCGAACCCGAACGAGCGCCCGAACCCCTCCGTTCGTCGCCCGTCGAGTCCGTACGCGAAGAGCCCGTTCGCCGCGGCAGCGTGATGGATGAATTTCGCTCGGGCCGATTCGGTGCCGCGCCCGAAGAAGCGGCCGCCGCCGCGGATGCCGGCACGGCCGACATCACGCCCGACGACTTTGACCGCGCGGCCTTCCTGCGCGTGGCGAAGGAAAACTTCGTGAAGTTCCAGAAGGCTTGGGACACGGGCAACGTGATCGAGCTCTCCGACTTCACGACGCAGGATCTCTTCATCGAAATCACGCATGCCCTGCGCGAGCGCGGCGCGCAAAACTACGAAACGACCGTCCTGCAGCTCGACAATCAGCTCGTGGGCATCGCCCAGCAGGGCGAAGAGTATGTGGCCGTCGTGCACTTCACGGGGAAACTCTCCGTGAGCGGTGAGGAGGAAATCGTCGACGACGACTGGATCCTCACGAAACCCGTGAACAAGGAAGGCGGCTGGCTTCTCGCCGGTGTTTCCGGCAAGGCCTGAGTCTGACCCCCTTTCCCCAAAAAAGGACCCGGAACCGACCCGTTCGGCGCCGGGTCTCTTCGTTTCCGGGGACCCTTTGTAACAAGGGATGACCCCGCAGAAAGGCCTGAAGGGTACGCAGGCGCCCTCTGATAAAATGCCCTTCCGACACAAGAACGGATCCCCCGTCCGCCGATCGGCGCGATCGCGAGGGAGTTTTCGGAGCATTTCATGAACATCGTGATTCTCGCCGCCGGCATGGGAAAGCGCATGCATTCCGTATTGCCGAAGGTGCTGCAGCCGCTTGCGGGCCGTCCCATGCTCGAGCACGTGCTGGAAGCGACGTCCGGTTTTTCCTCGTCTCCCCGCGTCGTGGTCGTGGGACACCGCGCCGAAGACGTGCGGGCCCGTTTCGGCGGGCGTGACGACGTTGCCTTCGCCTTGCAGGAACCGCAGCTCGGAACCGGACACGCCCTCAAGGTGGCCTTCGGTCACTTGGATCCGTCGGATCCGAAAACGTTGGTGTGCCTCGGCGACGTGCCGCTTCTCTCACGTGAAACGATTGCCGCGATGCAGGAGGAGGCTTCCGGACAGGACCTGGTGCTGCTGACGGTGGAGCTTCCCGATCCGACGGGGTACGGGCGCATCGTGCGCGACGAGTTCGGGCGTGTCACGGCCATCGTGGAGGAAAAGGACGCCACGGTTCAGGAGAAAGCCATCCGCGAGGTGAACACGGGCATCATGGTGCTTCCGACCGACCGTCTCGAACGATGGCTCTCGAATCTCTCCAACAACAACGCGCAGGGCGAGTACTACCTGACGGACGTGATTGGGCTCGCCGCGGCGGAAAACGCCACGATCTCCACCGTCCATCCCCGCCACGTCTATGAAGTGGAGGGCGTGAATTCCAAGGTGCAGCTCGCCCGACTCGAGCGCATGTGGCAGCGCGCTCAGGCGCAGACGCTTCTTGAGGAGGGGGTGACTCTGCTCGACCCCGAACGCATTGATATCCGCGGACGGCTTACCTGCGGTCGCGACGTGGAAATCGATGTCGGTTGCGTTTTCGAAGGCGACGTCGTGCTCGAGGACAAAGTTCGCGTGGGCGCCTACTGCGTCCTCAAGGACACGGTCGTGCGCCGTGGAACGCAGATTCTTCCCTTCACGCACAGCGAGGGCGCCGAAGTGGGCGAAGACTCCCGCGTGGGTCCCTACAGCCGGCTTCGCCCGGGCGCGCGGCTCGCCGGAGAAAACCACATCGGCAACTTCGTGGAAATCAAGAAGTCTTCCGTCGGTCTGCAAAGCAAGATCAATCATCTCTCCTACGTGGGAGATGCCGAAGTGGGCGCGCGCGTGAACATCGGCGCGGGGACGATCACCTGCAATTACGACGGGGTCAACAAATTCAAGACCGTGATCGGCGACGACGCCTTCATCGGTTCGGACACGCAGCTCGTGGCGCCCGTTACAGTGGGGGCGGGTGCGACGCTCGGTGCCGGAACGACGCTCACGCGCAATGCGCCCGAAGGAAAACTCACGCTTTCCCGTGCAAAACAGATGACGGTGGAGCACTGGGTGCGCCCGACGAAAAAATACTAAGGAGAAAGAATCATGTGTGGCATTGTGGCTGCGGCGAGTCGCCGCGACATCGTTCCCACGCTCGTAGAAGGGCTGCGCCGTTTGGAATACCGCGGCTATGACTCCTGCGGCGTGGCGGTTCTCTACGAAGGGGGACTGCGGCGCGCCCGCAGCGTGGCCCGCGTCAAGGAGCTGACCGAACAGATCCGCAAGGAAGCGCTCACGGGCACCACGGGGATCGCTCACACGCGTTGGGCGACGCACGGCGCCCCGGCCGTCTGCAACGCGCACCCGCACTTCTCCGGAAACCGCATCGCGCTCGTTCACAACGGCATCATCGAGAACTACGAAGAACTGCGCGCGGAGCTTCTTGAAAAGGGTTATGAATTTCAGAGTCAGACCGACACCGAGGTCCTGACGCACTACATTCACGAAAAGGTGAAGTCGGCTTCCTCGCTTCTCGAGGGCGTGATGGCCGCCCTGCCGCAGTTGCGCGGCAGCTACGCCATCGCCGTGATGGACGCGAGCGCCCCCGGACACGTCGTCGTGGCTCGTCAGGGTTCGCCTCTGGTGCTCGGACTCGGCGAAGGGGAAAACTTCGCCGCCTCGGATGCCATGGCCGTGGCGGGTATTACGGACCGCTTCGTCTATCTTGAAGAGGGCGATGTGGGAGAAATCACGGTCGACTCCTGGCGGGTCTTCCGCCGTACGGAGAACGGGGATTACGCGCCCGCCGATCGTCCGGTCAAGGTCGTGCACGCCTATTCCGGCGCCGTGGAGCTCGGGCCCTACCGCCACTACATGCAAAAGGAAATCTTCGAGCAGCCGCGCGCCATCGCCGACACGCTCGAGGGAGTGATGGGCGTGACGCCGCGTCTCTTCGGCAAAAAGGCCGAGACGATCTTCCCCGAAGTACGCCGACTGTTGTTCCTCGCCTGTGGCACGTCCTACTATGCGGCGCTCACCGCCAAGTACTGGATTGAAGAGCTCGCGCAGCTTCCGTGCGACGTCGAAATCGCAAGCGAATACCGCTATCGCCCTTCGGTGCCCGATCCCGACACGCTCGTCGTCACGATTTCACAGTCGGGCGAGACCGCGGACACGCTGGCCGCCCTGCGGCACGCGCGTGACGAACTCGGCATGAAGAAGACCCTGACCATCTGTAACGTGGCCACCTCCATGATGGTCTCCGAGTGCGAACTTGCCTACGTGACGCGCGCGGGCGTGGAAGTGGGCGTCGCGTCGACAAAGGCCTTTACGACGCAGCTCACGGCTCTCTACCTTCTGGCCCTTACGCTCGCCAAGGTGAACGGTCGGCTCGATGCTCAGACGGAGGACGCGGAATTGAAGCGCCTGCGTCACATTCCGACGGCGCTCGGAGCGGTGCTCGCCCTCGAACCGCAGGTCATGGCTTGGGCGGAACATTTCGCTTCCAAGCCACATGCCCTCTTTCTCGGGCGCGGCATGCACTATCCGATCGCCCTCGAAGGCGCGCTCAAACTCAAGGAAATTAGCTACATCCACGCGGAGGCCTATCCCGCGGGCGAACTCAAGCACGGGCCGCTTGCGCTCGTCGACAAGGAAATGCCCGTCGTGACGGTGGCGCCCAACGACGAACTGCTCGAAAAACTCAAGAGCAACATGCAGGAAGTGCGTGCGCGCGGCGGTGAGCTCTACGTTTTCGCCGACGGCGATTCACAGATCGAAGCCAAGGAGGGCGTGCACGTCATTCGTCTTCCGGAAAACTACGGCCGTCTCTCTCCGGTTCTTCATGTCGTACCGCTACAGCTTCTTGCCTACCACACGGCGCTGCAGCGCGGAACCGACGTCGACAAGCCCCGCAATCTCGCCAAGAGCGTGACGACGGAATAAGGAGGGCGTTCGGTGCGTTGCGCCCAATGCTTCGGGGGAGCCTTCGGGCTCCCTTTTTCATGGGCGGATCAAGCGCCCGCCATGAAGGTTCGGATGCCCGACCCCACAAACTGCACGCCGATACAGATGAGGATGAAGCCCATGAGCTTGCCGAGCACGAGCGTGCCCGAGGGGCCGAGTCGGCGTGTGAGCAAGTCGGAGTATCGCATGACGGCCCAAGAAGCGGACGCCGTGACGATGATTGCCGCGGCCGTCCAACCAAGGGCGACAGCGAGGTCCACATAGTCCTTGAGTTCGGCGATTTCCGTTGAAAAACCGATGACGACGGCAATGGTCCCCGGACCCGCGATGCCGGGCATGGCGATCGGGAAGAAGGCATAGTCGTCCTTGTCGCGCCGCACGATCGGCGCGTTGTTGGGGGTGTTGCCGCCGAAAAGCATCTGATAGCCGATCATCGCTACGACGAGTCCACCCGCAATTCTCATGGCGCCGTATGAAATTCCGAAGAAAGCGAGGAGCATGTTCCCGCCGAGCAGACTCACGAGCATGATGGTGGCGGAGTAAATCCCCGCCCAGAGTGCCTGCTGTCGGCGACGTTCTTCCGACATCCCTTGCGTGAGGCTCACAAAGAGCGGAAGCTTCGAGAGGGGATTCGTGATGACGATGAGGGATACGAGCGCGCCGAGGAAGTATTGGAGGTGAAGCGTTTCAACCATGACGAAGCATTGGGCTGAGGAGAGATGTTGAGAGCCGTGAAAGGCGAACCATTTTAGTGGGAAATCGCCGAAAAGGATACAAGTTTTTTACCTAGAACTTGCCAAAGAAAGGAGAAATTCGAGGATAATACTGAACGCTCATTCAAAAACTGAACGTTCATTCAGTAGTTGGTTTCATAGCCAAGAAAAAACACAAGGAAAAGCCTCTTATGTTCTCTAAGAAAAGCCAGTTGGCCTTGGCCCTGGTGTGTGTTTTGGGTACGGGCGCTCTCTTGACGGGCACTCAGGAACCCCTGGCGGCCGACGCGCCGACCGCAGCAAAGGCGGCAGCTCCGGCCGTGGAAGTGACCGTCATCACCACCAAGGCTTCCGACGTCGCCATGGAAAGCCTTCTTTCCGGTCGTACGAACGCATACCGCGAGGCGGAAGTTCGTCCCCAGGTGAGCGGCATTCTGATGAAGCGCCTCTTTGAAGAAGGTGCGGAAGTCAAGGAAGGTCAGCCCCTCTATCAGATTGACGACGCCACCTACAAGGCCGCGCTCGAAACGGCCAAGGCGCAGCTCGCCGAGGCTCAGGCCACGCTCGTTCAGGCCCGGGCTGATGCCAAGCGTTCGGCGGAACTTGTGAAGATCAAGGCGGTTTCCGAACAGAGCAACGACGCGGCACAGGCTGCGAAGAAAACGGCCGAGGCCGCCGTGCTTTCCGGGAAGGCTGCCGTCCGTACGGCTCAGATTAATCTTGATTACACCAAGGTTCGCTCCCCGATTTCTGGACGCATCTCCCGCTCCGAAGTGACCGAAGGCGCCCTGATGCAGGCTTATACGGGACTGATGACGACGGTGCATCAGCTCGATCCCATTTACGTCGACGTGACGCAGACTTCGGAAGATCTCATGCGCATTCGTCGTGAAATCGCCAACGGGACGCTCAAGACGAATCCCGACGGCAGCGCCCGCGTGCAGCTCGTCCTCTCCGACGGAACGACTTATGAACACGAAGGAAAACTCACCTTTACGGATGCCGCGGTGAGCGAGTCCATGGGCACGGTCAATCTGCGTGCGGTCTTCCCGAATCCGGAGCGTTTCCTCATGCCGGGTATGTACGTGCGCGCCAAGCTCTCCGAAGGAGTGCGTCCGAATTCGATTCAAGTCGATCAGCAGTGCGTCATGCGAGACAACCTCGGCCACGCCTATGTCTACGTCGTGACGAAGGACAACAAGGTTGAGCAGCGCATGGTGGAAACCCTTCGCACGATCGGGACGAGCTGGGTGATCGGAAGCGGTCTCTCCGAGGGAGAAAAGGTGATCTTTGAAGGCATGCAGCGCGTGCGCGTCGGCGCGACCGTCACGCCCAAGGAACTGGACCGCTCGAAGATGACGCCGACCCGCGCCCTCTTCTGATTTCCGGGAGGCTTGAAAAATGTTGTCCCGTTTTTTCATTGACCGACCGGTGTTCGCATGGGTGGTGGCCATCGTCATCATGCTTGCCGGGCTCCTGTCGATCTTCAATCTGCCTGTGAGTCAGTATCCGCAGATCGCACCGCCACAGGTGGCCATCTCCGCGACCTATCCGGGGGCTTCGGCCGAAACGATTGAAAACACCGTGACGCAGGTGATCGAACAGAACCTGACGGGTTTGGACGGTTATCTCTACATGTCGTCGGCTTCCGACTCCTCTGGTCGCGTGAGCATCACCGTGACCTTTGAAGCCGGTACGAACCCCGACATGGCGCAGGTGCAGGTCCAAAACAAGATTCAGACCGCTTTGTCGACTCTGCCTCAAGTCGTGCAGCAGCTCGGTGTGGAGATTGAGAAGACCTCCGCCAACTTCCTGATGGTGGTGGGCTTCATCAGCACCGACGGCAAGCTCTCGGCGGGCGACCTCGGCGACTTCCTGGTGTCGAACATGCAGGAACCGCTCTCGCGCGTCCCCGGCGTGGGTGAAGCGCAGGTGTTTGGCGCATCCTACGCCATGCGCATTTGGCTCAACCCGGAAAAGATGGTTGAGTACGGCCTGAACCCCTCTGACATCGAGGCGGCGATCAGCGCTCAGAACGCGCAGATTTCGGCGGGCGGCCTCGCGCAGCAGCCGACCGACGGCAAGCAGCAGTACTCGGTTACGGTTTCCTCGGCGAGCCTTCTGCAGACGCCGGAAGAGTTCCGAAATATCTTCCTCAAGGTGCAGGAGGACGGTTCGGAAGTTCGTCTCGGTGACGTCGCGCGCGTGGAAATCGGTCTGCAGAGCTACACCGCTCTCGGTACCTATGAAGGGAAGGCCTCTTCCGGCATGGCCATCAAGCTTGCGTCCGGCGCGAACGCGCTGAGCACGGCCGAAGCCGTCATGAACCGCGTGGAGGAACTGCGTCCGACCTTCCCGGACGGCGTGGATGTGGTCATTCCGTTCGACACGACGCCCTTTGTGCGGGCGGCTCTGCACGAAGTGGTGAAAACGCTCGTCGAAGCCATCGTGCTCGTCGTCATCGTGATGTTCCTCTTCCTTCAGAACTGGCGCGCCACGATCATTCCGACGATCGCCGTGCCGGTCGTTCTGCTCGGCACCTTCGCGGTGTTGGCGGCTGCGGGCTTTTCCATCAACATGCTGACGATGTTCGCCATGGTGTTGGCAATCGGGTTGTTGGTGGACGACGCCATCGTGGTGGTGGAAAACGTGGAGCGCGTGATGCGCGAAGACGGATCCTCCCCGCGTGAGGCAACGATCAAGTCCATGGGACAGATTCAGGGCGCTTTGATCGGCATCGCGATGGTGCTTTCCGCCGTGTTCATTCCGATGGCTTTCTTCGGGGGCTCCACGGGCGTGATCTATCGTCAGTTCTCGATCACGATCGTTTCGGCCATGGTGCTCTCCGTCGTGGTGGCCTTGACGCTTACGCCGATGCTTTGCTCGAAGATCCTGAAGCCGATCGACCACGAAGAACACTCCGCCAAGGGTGGTTTCTTCGGCTGGTTCAATCGGGGTTTCCAGAGCTTTACCGACGCCGTGACGGGATTCGTGGGCCATTCGCTCAACGTCAAGCTCGTCATGGGGGCCGCCTATCTCATCGTGGTCGGCGCCATGGTGCTCGGCTTCGTGAAGTTGCCCACGGGCTTCATGCCGAGTGAAGACCAGGGTGTTCTTCTCATGCAGACGCAGTTGCCCGACGGTGCGTCCATGGAACGAACCGACCGGTCGTTGCGCAACATCGAGTCCTTCATCAACGAATCGGAAAAGGACAAAACGCTTGCCTCGGTCTTTACGGTGCGCGGCTTCTCGTTTGCGGGTACGGGCTCGAACATGGCCATGGGCTTTTTGAAGCTCAAGGACTGGGAAGAGCGTCCCAATGACGATCAGTCCTACACGGCGGTCATGTCGCGCGTGCAGTCCCCCCTCATGATGGATCCCCGATTCCAGGACAGTCAGACCTTCATCTTCCCGCTTCCGGCCGTGCCGGAACTCGGTGTGGCCGACGGTTTCGACTTCTTCATTCAGGACGGCAGCGGTCAAGGACACGCCGCTCTCGTGAAGGTCATGAACGACTTCCTGCGGGAAGCCAACGCGGATCCCCGCTTGACGCAGGTCCGCCACAACGGCATGTCCGATACGGCGCAGATGCGCATTCGCTTTGACTATGCGAAACTCTCCGCGCTTGGTCTCGACATCGCGACCGTCAACAGCACGCTTTCCACCGCGATGGCGGGCAGTTACGTGAACGACTTCCTCGACCGCGGACGAATCAAGGAGGTCTGGGTGCAGGGTGACGTCGACAGCCGCATGCAACCAGAAGACATTCTCCGTTGGCATGTTCGAAACGACAAGGGTGAAATGGTTCCGTTCTCGGCTTTCTCTACGATCAGTTGGGAATACGGCAGCCCGCGTCTGGAACGCTTCAACGGCCTTGCCGCCGTGAACATCCAGGGCAACCCCGCGCCTGGATACGCTTCAGGCCAGGCCATGCAGGCTGTTCGCGAGATCGCCGCGCGCGTTCTGCCGGTTGGCTATGAAATTTCCTGGAACGGCGTTTCCTACCAGGAAGAACAGACCGGTCAGCAGGGGCCGACCCTTTACGCGATCTCGCTGCTCGTTGTCTTCCTGTGCCTTGCGGCTTTGTATGAAAGCTGGTCGGTGCCGATTTCGGTGCTCCTTGTCGTACCCTGCGGTGTGGTCGGTGCCTTGGGGCTCACCTACGCGCTCGGCATGAACAACGACATTTACTTCCAAGTCGGTCTTCTGACGACCATCGGTCTGGTGAGCAAAAACGCAATTCTGATCGTGGAATTCGCCAAGGATCTGATGGAAAAGGGTGAGGATGCGCTTCACGCCGCAACGCACGCCGTGCGCCTGCGTCTGCGTCCGATTCTGATGACTTCGCTCGCCTTCGGTCTCGGCGTGCTGCCGCTCGTCTACGCCCACGGGGCTGGCTCCGGCGCTCAGAACGCGATCGGCGTGGGCGTCTTCGGCGGCATGGTCACGGGGACGATCCTCTGCGTCGCCTTCGTGCCGGTCTTCTACGTCGTGGTGGCCCGCCTCGGTCACCTGGAAGGCAAGAAGCAAGCGCAATAACATGATGCGAAGGACGGTCGGGTTGAGAGGCCCGGCCGCCCCGCAACAAGGAACAGAACCATGATCAAAAAAATTCTCCCCCTTGTCGGTGCTCTGATGCTCGCAGGTTGCGTGAACCTCGCGCCCGAGTATGAACGTCCCGAAGCACCCGTGGCGCAGGCCTGGCCGACGGGTGAAGCCTATGAGGCTGCCCAACTCAAGGCCGAGCAGCTTCCTTCCTGGAACGAATTCTTCGTAAACGAATCGCTCCGGGAGGTCATTCGCCTCGGTCTTGAAAACAACCGCAACTTGCTTGCCGTGGCGCATACGGTCGAGCAGATGCGTGCGCAGTACCGCGTGCAGCGCTCCGAACTCTTCCCGACCGTGGCCGCCGCGGCGCAGAATGCCGTGACGAACACGTCCCGCATGACGCAGGCGCAGGGACTTGACGTAACGTCCCACAACTACACGGCGCAGCTCGCGATGGCGAGCTACGAAATCGACTTCTTCGGTCGGATCCGCAACCTGAACGAACAGGCACTGCAGGCCTATCTGGCTAGTGAAGACGCCCATCGTTCAGCCCGCAGCACGCTCATAGCGGAAATCGCGATGATGTGGTTGCAGCTCGGGGCCGACCGCATGCAGCTCGCTCTGCAGCAAGAAACGCTCAAGAGTCAGGAAGAATCCTTCCGACTCATTGAAGAAAGCTACAAAATCGGCGCCGTGAGCCGCCTTGACTACGAACAGGCCCGTTCGACGGTCGCTACGGCCCGCGCTTCGATTGCGAGCTACGTGCGCGCTGTGGCGCAGGACCGCAACGCGCTTGAGCTTCTCGTGGGAACGAAGATCGACGATGCGCTTCTTCCCGAAAAGCTCGATATCGATGCGACGCTCGTGCCGAGCCTGCCGCCGGGACTTCCCGGGGAAGTGTTGCTCAACCGTCCGGACATCCAACAGGCCGAGCGTGAACTGATCGCCGCCAACGCCGCGATCGGCGCCGCGCGTGCGGCATTCTTCCCGAACGTGTCGATCACGGCGGGTGCTGGTTCCAACGTGCTTCATCTCTCCGACCTCTTCGAATCGGGTTCGGGGATGTGGAGCTTCACGCCGAGCGTGAACATCCCGATCTTTACGGGTGGCCTCAACCTGGCGAATCTCGAAGCGGCCGAGGCCGGACAGAAGATCGCCGTGGCGAACTACGAAAACGCCATTCAGAGCGCCTTCCGCGAAGTGGCCGATGCGCTCAGCACCGAGGGTACGATCGAGAACGAACTCAAGGCCCGCGAGGATCTTGCCGACGCGTCGACTCAGGCTTACGGTCTTGCCGACAGCCGTTATCGTCACGGTGCGGCCACGTATCTCGAAGTTCTCGACGCCCAGCGCTCCATGGTGAGCGCCCGGCAGGCGCTGATTTCCACGCAACTCTCCCGCGCGGCGAGCCGCGTGACCTTCTTCAAGGTTCTCGGTGGTGGAGCGGAGCTCCCTGCCAAGGAGGAAGCAACGAAGCGGACGCAAGGCTGAGATGAAGTACGACAGAAGCAAATCCGATCAACTGACCCAGCGCCGTCGCGATCAAATCATCGAGGCGGCCGAGCGGTCGTTCCGAAAGCGCGGCTTTCACGCGACGACTCTGCGTGAGATCGCCGCGGAGTTCGGGATGAGCGTCGGACACATCTACAACTACTTCTCCGGCAAGGATGCGATTCTCGAAGCCCTCATTCACCGGAAGATCGACGATTTCCTTTCCCTCCTTACGAAGGGGAATCCCAACGATACCGTCCGCGACCGCCTGCGCCGCGTCGTGAACTCGTACATCGATCCCGAGGTGGCGCCCATCGTGCTCGCGGTCAACAGCGAAGCCCCCATCAACGAGAGCGTGCTCCGCATTCTGAAGGCTTCGCGCCAACGCATGGCCGAATACATCGTGGATCTGGTCCGCAAGGACGGCGACCGCAGCGAATGGACGTCGGAACACGCCGAACTCATTCGCCACCGCGTCATCGCGACGCTCGCCATGCTCGAGGGGCTGCACCTTGCCGTTCTTTTCGACGACGTGGACGCAGACGTGCTCCGCGAGGTCGTGATCGATCGCTTGCTCTCTCTTCGGGAGATTGAAAAAGAACTTGACAAGAAGAGGCAGTCCGCAGCCTGATATCGGAACGTATGCGGGGAGGAGTTTACGGACTCCTCCTTTTTTTATTGTCGTTTTCCCTTGAAAGGGGAGGGAGAAGTGGTATCGTTTGTGAGTTTTTAAAAAAAGGCGTCCGCCACAACAACCATTACGGAGAACAACCCTCATGACTACGGCCAAAAGAAAAACGCCGATCTACAAGGTGCTGTACTTTCAGGTGATCTGCGCGATCGTCATCGGCATTCTGCTCGGTACCTTCATGCCCGAAATCGGCGCAAAAATGAAGCCCCTCGGCGACGGATTCATCCGTCTGATCAAGATGATCATCGCTCCCGTCATCTTTTGCACGGTGGTGACGGGCATCGCCGGCATGGAAAACATGAAGACGGTCGGGAAAACGGGGGGCTTGGCGCTCCTCTACTTTGAAGTGGTCTCGACGATCGCCCTCATCATCGGGCTTGCGATCGTCAACACGATCGAGCCTGGTGTCGGTATGCACGTGGACCCGAGCACGCTCGACGCAACGGCCGTGGCCGCCTACACGGGGCCCGGGAAAATGCAGTCGACGACCGAGTTCATCATGAACATCATCCCGAACACGGTGGTCGGCGCCTTTGCGGAAGGCGAAATTCTGCAGGTTCTTTTCTTTTCCGTTCTCTTCGGTTTCGCTCTGCACAAGTTCGGCGGCCGAGGCACGCTGATTTTCGACGTGATCGAAAAGAGTTCGCACGTGCTCTTCCAGATGGTCGGCATGATCATGCGCGTGGCGCCGGTGGGCGCCTTCGGCGCCATGGCCTTCACAATCGGCAAGTACGGCATCGCCTCCCTCATTCCGCTCGCGAAGCTCATGGGCACCTTCTATCTGACGTGCCTGCTCTTCATTCTTGTCGTGCTCGGAGCTATTTGCCGCTGGCATCGTTTTTCGGTGTTGCGCTACCTCGCCTACATCAAGGAAGAACTCCTCATCGTGCTCGGGACGTCTTCGTCCGAGTCCGTTTTGCCGCGCATGATGACGAAGATGGAACAGGCGGGGGTGTCCCGTTCCGTCGTGGGCCTCGTGATTCCGACGGGCTATTCCTTCAACCTCGACGGTACGGCGATTTATCTCACCATGGCCGCCGTCTTCATCGCGCAGGCCTGTGACGTTTCGATGACGCTCACGCAGCAGCTGACGCTTCTCGCCGTGTTGCTTCTGACTTCCAAGGGAGCGGCTGGCGTCACCGGGTCGGGCTTCATCGTGCTTGCGGCCACGCTCTCCGCCGTTGGTCACGTTCCCGTTGCGGGGCTTGCCCTCATTCTCGGCATCGACCGCTTCATGAGCGAGGCGCGCGCCATCACGAACATGATCGGCAACGGCATCGCCTGCGTGGTGGTCGGACACTGGTGCAAGGAAGTGGACAACGACAAACTCGCCCGCGTGATGGGATTCAAGCGCCCGTGACGCAGGACGCGGATACGAAAAGAAGCCCCGGGGCGAGCGGATCGCCCCGGGGCTTTGTCTTGACGGGAACGCAAAGGCGTTACTTCGTCTTCGTGCGGATCGGGATGAAGATGCGGCCGCCGTCACGTTGCACGAGCAGAAGTACCTGATCTTCCTTGGCGGCGTCGGCCAGATCCCGTGCGCTCTTCAGGGGCTTGCCGTTGGCGGAGACGAGGATGTCGCCCTTGCGCACACCCGCCTTGGCGGCGGCACCCGAGACGTTCGCGACGAGAAGGCCGGTCGCTTCCGCGGTCTTGGCTTCTTCGGCCGTCAAGGGACGAACTTCCAGGCCGAGACGAGGCGTCGCCTTGGCGTCCTGGCCGCCGGCGCTCTGGTCCTGGTTCGGATTCGTGCCGATCGTGATGTCGATTGCTCTTTCCTTCTTGTCGCGCACGACGGTAAGCGTCGCCTTGTCGCCGGGCTTCATGGCGCTCACGAGCATCGGGAGGCTCACCGAAGAGGTCACCTTCTTGCCGTCGAGCGCCGTGATGACGTCGCCTTCTCGCAGGCCGGCCTTTTCAGCGGGACTGTCCTTTTCGATCTTCGTCACAAGCGCGCCTTCCGGCGTCTTGAGACCGAAGGTTTCAGCGAGTTCCTGGCTCAGTTCCTGGATGTAGACGCCCACGTAGCCACGCGTCACGTAACCGTCCTTGACGAGCTGATCCTTGATCTGCATGGCCAGGTCAATCGGAATGGCAAACGAAAGGCCCATGAAGCCGCCCGACGTCGAGAAGATCTGCGAGTTGATCCCCACGACTTCGCCCTTCATGTTGAAGAGCGGACCGCCCGAATTGCCGGGATTGACGGCGACGTCCGTTTGAATGAAGGGCACGTACTGATCGCTCGGGAGATTGCGCGAGAGAGCCGAGACGATGCCGGCCGTCACCGTGTTGTCGAGACCGAAGGGGCTGCCGATGGCGGCTACCCATTCACCGACTTTGAGGTCTTCGGAGCGGCCGATCTTGAGCACGGGGAGGTCCTCGGCCTCGATTTTCACGATTGCAATGTCGGTCTGCTTGTCGGTGCCGAGTACCTTGCCCTTGAATTCGCGTTTGTCCGTGAGGCGCACGATGATTTCGTCGGCACCTTCCACGACGTGCGCGTTCGTCATGATCGTGCCGTCGGCGGAGAGAATGAAGCCCGAACCCGTACCGCGCTGTTCGGGAATTTCGCGTTCACCCGGGAAGAAGGGGAGCGGAAAACCGAAGCGACGGAAAATTTCCGCGTGCCGTTCGTCCATGCCGGGAATGCCCGGCGTCTGCACGACGCGGGCGTTGCGGATGATCTGAATGTTGACGACGGCCGGACCGTTTTCCTCCACGAGTTTGACGAAGTCGGGCAGCGTCGCCTGCTTTTCATCCTGAGCGAACAAGGCCGCTTCGGCCGTGGGGGCCGTAAAGGGCGCCGTGGCGAGCGCGGCGCAAAGGGCCGCGGCAAGGGCCGTGGTTTTCAGAGCGAAAGACATATTGCTAGCTTCTCCCAAAGGAAAAAATGGATGGCGGCACATTTGTTGGTCTTAAACGAGGATGCCGCCCTATAGGAAGAAACTTTAGATCGATTTGTCCGTCGCCGTTTGACGCCCCGCGCAACGGGTTGTGCACAGGGCGTTAAATTTGTAACAGAAAGGAGAAGCCTCAGAGCCCGTCGTTGAGTTTCATGCCCAGACGGGGAAAAACCAAACGGAAGGTCGTCCCGCGTCCGTCGAGTCCGTCGTCGATGGTGATCTTGCCGCGGTGAATGTCGACGATGCGCTTTACGATGGCGAGACCAAGCCCCGTTCCCGAAGTTTTCGTGCCAAGCGCTCGGTAGAAGCGGTCGAAGACGCGCTCGCGCTCTTCGGGCGCTATGCCCGGGCCGTTGTCGGCGATTTCGAGGAGGGTTTTTTCTCCCATGCCGCGGCAGCGGATCTCGATGCGGCCCTCTTCCGGAGTGTATCGGATCGCGTTGTCCGTAAGGTTCGTGATGAGAAGCCGTACGGCGTCTTCCATTCCTTCGACCGAGGCGCGCGACGTGATGGCCTCGATGCGGATGTGCTTTTGCGCGGCGATGGGCGTGAGGTCCTCGGCGACGCTTCGGCAGAGATCGTCGAGACGCACGGTGCTCGTGGGCTTGTCGCTCGCGTCGGGATCGAGTCGGGCAAGCGTCAGGAGCTGTTGCACGAGCCGTGTGGCTCGGTTGATGCCCTCGTTGAGCCGGACGAAGCATTTTTGCTGTTGTTCGGGGGTCTTGGCGCGCTGAGCGAGTTGCACCTGCAGCTTCAGGGCGGTGAGCGGCGTGCGCAGTTCGTGGGCCGCATCCGACGCGAAGCGCTGCTGCGCCGAGAGGCTTTCCTTGAGGCGCGTGAGGAGATGGTTCACGGCGCTCACGAGTCCTTCAAGTTCCGAAGGAAGTCCCTTGGTGGAAATGGGGGCGAGCGACGTGGGCGAGCGTCTTGCGACCGAACGGGCGGTTTTCTCCAGAGGCGCCAGACCTTCTCCGACGATGAACCAGATCGCAATGGCGATGAAGGGAAGAAGCAGGCAGAGCGGTTGCAGTACGCGGAAGGCCGACGAGGCGGCAAGACTCGTTCGTACGGCCATGTCCTGGCCCACCGTGATGATGAGGGGGCCGACCCCCACGGAGTAGGTGCGCCAGGTCTTGCCGTCGAGTTTCTGCAAACCGAACCCCGGTCCCTCCGGGAAGGGAAGGGGCGGTTTGCCTTCCCGTTGCCAGAGACTGTTCGTCATGGAGTCGTAGACCTGCACGACGATTTGATAGGACTGTGCGTCCCCGACGATGGTGAGGTGCGTGGGGTTCTGCACCGGCAGAGAGTTGCGCACGGATTCGCCGAGGGACTCCGCGGTTTCCTTCAGATGGGTGTCGAGGAACGCGTTGAATTCGGCCTGCGCCGAAAAGAAGGTGGCCGCCGTGGTGGTGAAACCGGCGGCCAGAAGCGCCCCCATGAGGGTGATGAGGAGTTTTCTGCGGATCGAGCGCATGTCGTTTTAGGTTTCGAGAAGATAACCGACCCCGCGGACGGTCTTGATGGCGCTGTCGGAGAGCTTCTTGCGCAGGTGGTGAATGTGCACTTCAATGGCGTTGGAGCCCACGCCGTTGTCCCAGTTGTAGAGTTTCTCTTCGAGTTGCGCACGGCTCCAGACGACGCCTTGCCGTTCGGCGAGCGCGGCCAGAAGTGCGTATTCCTTGGAGGAGAGAATGACGGGAACACCCCGATAGACCACTTCGCGCGTGGCGGGCGAAATGCGAAGGTCACCGCGGACAATGACGGGGTCGGCTCGGCCCGCCGCACGGCGTACGAGGGCGCGGATGCGCGCGGAGAGTTCGTCGAGGTCGTAGGGTTTGATCAGATAGTCGTCGGCACCGCTGTCGAGCCCCATGATGCGGTCGTTCACCGTATCGCGGGCCGTTGTGACGAGGACCGGCGTCGGATCGCGACGGGCGCGCATCTGACGCAGAACCTGCAGACCGTCCTTCCCGGGCAATCCCAGGTCCAGGATCATGATGGAGTACGTGTGGGTGTTGAGGGCGAGCAGGGCGGAATTGCCGTCGCGCACCCAATCGACGGCGTTGTCTTCGCCCTCGAGACCGGCCATAACGCTTTCGCCGATCATTTCGTCATCTTCGACCAATAGGATTCTCATGTTCACTCCAACGATGGGACAGGCGGACCCATAAGAGGCGGACGGTCAGCGCCGCCATGCTGGCCAGACACAAAAGTCCCGCCGCCTCGAAGAGGTCGGGTTGCGCCGGCGAAGGCTTCAGGGCGCCGCCGGCCAGATAGCCGGCCGACGCACCCAGAAGGGTGCCCAGGAGGGCGCCAGCAAAAAAGGTCATGCGCAGGGCCGCGTCGGAAAGCGCAGCCCCGGCGGACGAGGTATCTCTGCGGGAAAAACCGAAGGCGCAGAGAAAAAGAACCGTACCCAGGGGATGCCGTTTCGCCAATGAACGTATTGTATCGGTGTGCAGATGCGTGGGGGAGCCGTCCGTTTGAAAAATCTCAGGTCTCGGCGTGCGGCAAAGCGCGATGAAGTCTGTCGCCCAACCCAGAAAAAGGGCGAGTGCCGCGCAGAAAATGCCCGACTCGGGGAAGAAGCGTGCACAGAGTCCCGCCGCCAGGCCCGCGCTCAGGCGGTCAAAGGGCGCCAGGACGGCGACGCAGACGAAAAAGAGGACTTCGCTATAATCCATGCGACACGCACATCGGGAAAGGATGACACCATGTGGACGGAACCGCCGAAATCAAGTACGAGACTGATCGCGCAGATCGTGTATGGCCTTCATGCCGTGACCATCGTCACGGGCATCTTCACTGCCGCTTCCATCGTGGGGATGTTTCTTTTTTCTTGGCCGTCCATTCTGGCCGTCATTCTAAATTATGTGTTTCGCGGGGATGCGCGCAACACCTATCTGGAGAGCCATTTTTCCTGGCAGATCCGAACCTTTTGGTATGCGGCCCTATTCGTGGGGCTGACGTGGCTTCTCTCCACGCCGCTTCTTCTTGTCGGGGTGGGGTTCTTTGTCGCAGTGCTCGGCTTCGGCATCACGGGCATCTGGGTGGGCTACCGCATCTTTAAGGGGTGGCTGCGTCTGCAGGACGCCGAACCGATGCCCGATTGAGAAAAACTAGCGTAAAGAAGGAGAAAGAAGAGCATCATGGCGCTCGGTTCAACGGTTTACAAGGCGACGCTTGATATTTCGGACCTTGATCGCGGGTATTACGCGACCCACGTTCTGACGGTGGCGCGCCATCCCTCCGAGACGGAGGAGCGCCTGATGCTGCGCATTCTCGCCTTTTCCTCATTGGCGGGCGAACATCTGGAGTTCGGCCGCGGTCTCTCGACCGAAGGGGAGCCTGCGCTCTGGGAGATCGACGACACGGGAACGATCGAGCGGTGGATCGAGGTCGGCTGCCCCGACGTGCGTCAGGTGCGCCGGGCGGCGGGACGAAGCAACCACGTGACGGTTCTTGCCTACGGAGAAGACCGGGTGGGACCCTGGTGGCAGAGCGTTTCGGGAGATTTTTCCAAGATCGACAAGCTTGCCGTGCTGAGCGTGTCGGACGAAGAGGTCGAGAAGCTCACGACGCTTTGTGAGCGAAACATGCGCTTTGCCGTGACGATTCAGGACGAAACCGTGTGGGTCAACGGCGAAAAAGCGAACGTACAGATCGATTTTCAGTGGCTCAAGCGCGAAGAGAGCCGTTGGTGACGCCTGCCTGCTGCAGGTGATCCGCCATCTGCCAGAAGGCGCCTTCGAGCGAAAGGCGCAGAGACTCGTCAGCCACCGTCTCGTGAAGGGCATCGCGCATGCATTCGAGCCAGAGACGGGCAAGTTCCCGATTGACGGGGAAAGCACGATGCTTTTCCACGATCATCGGAAGACCGAAGCGCCCGGGATAGCGCATGGGGCCTCCTAGCCAGCCCGAGAGAAACGCCGTCATTCGGCAGGCGTAATAGGACAAATCCTCCCGATAACAGGCGCGCAACGGCGCCGAGCGTTCCTTCTCGAGCGCCTTCAGAAAAGCGTTGACCAGGGCCGACACCCCGGCTTCGCCTCCGATTTGTTCGTAAAAGGTTTTCATGCCAGAAAGACCTGCCAGGCTCCGACGAGCATGAGAAGCCAGGCCGTTGCGGGATGAAAGAAGGGACGAAGAAGACGGTGTTCGGGCTCGAACCCGAGGCCGTAGACCCATGCAGCACTCATTCCGAGGAGAAGCAAGACCAGCCAGCCGTGCGGAACGGTCGTCATGTCGGTCGCGATGGCGCGTGGATAGAGCACGATCAGTGCGGCGAAAAGAAGCGCGGTCGTAAAGGTGAGCGCGCGCAGAAGGCGCGCTCCCTTTTCCGAAGACGGAGATTTCCCCGTCACTTCGCTTCCTCGTTCTTAGCGGCGATCGTCTCGAGCGTCACCGCGAGCAGGATGGCAAAGCCAAGAACCGTAATCCAGTAGAAGTAAGCCATGGATATTCCTTTTGTGCGTTGGGCGCAACGGGGAGGCACCCCGTTGCGCGGTGATGACGTCAGTAGAGCGAGTGCGTGTTCTTTTCGATGTACTCGGCCGTGAGTTTTCCGCTCATGACCTTGTACGCCCACGCCGTGTAGCAGAGGACGAGCGGCAGGAGGATGAGCGTCACGAAGAACATGACTTCAAGCGTCAGTTGCGAGCTCGTGCAGTCCCAAAGGGTGAGGCCGGCGTTGGGCATCACCGAGGAGGGCATCACGAAGGGGAACATGGCGCCGAGCGGGGTGAGGATGATGCCGAGCATCGCAACGCCCGAAGCGATGATCGCCTTGCCCGCCGCACCCTTGCGGATGAGGAGGGACGAAGCGAGCGTGCCGAGGAGGCCGAGCGCCGGAAGCGCCCAGAGAACCGGGCAGGCGCCGTAGTTGGCGAACCAGGCGCCTTCGCGGATTTCCACCGTCTTGGCAAGCGGGTTGGCGGGACCGGCCGGGTCAAGACCCGAAACGGCGACGTAGCCGTCGATGCCGAGATAGACCCAAACGCCGCCCAGGAGGAAGAGAGCAAAGGCGAGGAGCGCGGACGCGGAACCGACCTTGCGGGCTTTCGCCTGAAGCGTTCCTTCGGTACGAAGCACCAGATAGTTCGCGCCGTGCGCGACGATCATCGCGAGCGAGAGCACGCCGCAGAGCAGACCGAAGGGATTGAGAAGACCGAAGAAGCTTCCCGTGTAGACGGGGCGCATTGTGGCGTCGATTTCAAAGGGAACGCCCTGCAGGAGATTGCCGAAGGCGACGCCGAAGATGATCGGCGGGACGGCGGACCCCAGAAAGAGGAGCCAGTCCCAGTTCGTGCGCCACTTCGTCGAGGGCACCTTGCTGCGGTAGTCGAAGGCTACCGGACGGAAGATCAGCACGAAGAGCACGATCAGCATCGCCCAGTAGAAGCCTGAGAAGGCCGTCGCGTACATGAGCGGCCACGCGGCGAACATGGCGCCACCGCCCGTGAGCAGCCACACCTGATTGCCGTCCCAGTGCGGGGCGACGCTGTTGATCATGATGCGGCGTTCACCGTCTTCCTTGGAGAGGAAGGGCAGGAGGGTGCCAACGCCCATGTCCTGGCCGTCCATGACGGCAAAGCCGACGAGCAACACTCCGATGAAGACCCACCAGAGAAGTTTCAGGATTTCATAATCGATCATTTTTTGGACTCCATCGGCAACTTAGTGCTGTTCAAAGTGATAGCGGCCCGTGCCGAGAGAACTCGGTCCCTTGCGGCCGAGACGGATCATCAGCCACATTTCGACGACGAGCAGTGCGGAGTAAAGCACGACGAACCCGATGACGGAGCCGAGCACTTCGCCCGCGGAGAGCGACGAAACGGAAAGGTGCGTCGGCAGAATGTTGTAGATCGTCCAGGGCTGACGGCCATATTCGGCGACGAACCAGCCCGCTTCGCAGGCAAGCCACGGAAGCGGCAGCGCAAGGAGCGTGAGCTTGAGAAGCGAACGCTTTTCCGTGATGACGTTCTTGACCGAGTAGACGGCGCCCAGAATGAAGACGAGCGCCATAGCGAGGCCACAGCCCACCATCAAACGGAAGGACCAGAACATCGGTGCGACGCCCGGAATCGTGTCGGCGGCGGCCTTGGCGATCATTTCCGGCGTGGCCGCGGACACGTCTTCCGTGTAGCGCTTCAAAAGGAGACCGTAGCCGAGGTCGTCCTTCACGGCGGTGAAGGCTTCGCGCAGTTCGGCGTTCTTGGGATCCTTGCGCAGGGCTTCGAGCGTCGTCACGGCCTTGACGCCGTTTTCAATGCGCTCGCGTGCCTGCGCTTCCAACTGATTGATGCCGGGGATTTCCGTCGAGAGCGAACGCGTGCCGATGAGCCCCATCACCCAGGGGAAGTCGATCTGCGCGTGGTTCGTGCGGGCCTCTTCGTCGGGAAGAGCGAAGAGCGTCATCGGGGCGGGTGCTTCGTGCGTGTCCCAGACGGCTTCCATGGCGGCGATCTTGGTGGGTTGATCGCGCGTCACGAGGTAGCCCGATTCGTCACCCATGTGAATGGTGAGGAGCGCGGCCACCGTGCCGAAGACGGCGGCGAGGCGGAAGCTCGACTTGGCAAAGGAGACGTCCTGACGGCGCAACATGTAGTAGGCGGAGAGCGCCATGACGAACATCGCGCCCGTCATGTAGCCGCCGGCGATCGTGTGGGCGAACTTGGCCTGCGCCCATTCGCTCGTGACGACGGCCCAGAAGTTCGTCATTTCCATTCGCATGGTTTCGAAATTGAATTCCGAGCCGACGGGCGCCATCATCCAGGCGTTGGCGACGAGAATCCAGAGGGCCGAGAGGTTCGATCCGAGCGCCATCAGGCAGGTGGCCAGGAGGTGCTTGCCCTTGGAGAGGCGGTCCCAGCCGAAGAAGAAGAGGCCGATGAAGGTCGATTCCAGGAAGAAGGCCATGAGGCCTTCAATGGCGAGCGGGGCGCCGAAAATGTCGCCGACGTAGTGGGAGTAATACGCCCAGTTCGTCCCGAACTGGAATTCCATGGTGATGCCCGTGGCGACGCCGAGGGCGAAGTTGATGCCAAAGAGCTTGCCCCAGAAGCGGGTCATGTCCTTGTACATTTCCTTGCCCGTCACGACGTAGGTCACTTCCATTACGACGAGCATGAAGGAGAGCCCCAGCGTGAGGGGCACGAAGAGGAAGTGGTACATCGCCGTCAGCGCGAACTGCAGGCGTGACAGGTCAACAAGATCAGAGGGGATCATTGAGGACTCCGATGAAGGTGAGGGTTGTTATGGGGAGACGGAGGTCGTCTGCGTATCGGAGAAAAACGCGTCGCTTACGACCTCGGGCGTCACCTCCGTACGGTGTTCGGGACTGAAGAAGAAGTACCAAAGACAGAAGATGAAGAGAAGCTTGCAACCGATGACCAGCGCAAGTTCCAGCGTCACTTTCGTCTCTTTGTGCTTTTGTTCCATGTGAAAACCGCTTTTTCAGTCCAAAATCGAGAGTATGGTAAGGGAGCCGCGGGCGAAGGGCGCGAAAAGGAGGTCGTTTTTTGCTCGGATCGTCCCGTTTTCACAAGAAGAAAGAGCTAGACTGCCAGAATATGACAGGTTGTCAGTTTTTATGGCAGAGGATGATGAAGTGGTAGAAAGCGAATGGAAGTCCCTCTTGGATGCCTTGCCCGACACCCGGCTTCTCGTGCGGGAGGACCGCACCGTGGCCTATGCCAACCGAGCCTTTCGGGAGCGGTACGGCTATTCGACGGTGGAGGGCAGACGCTGCCACGAACTGATTTTTCACGACGCACAGCCTTGTGACGCTTCGGGACGAGGCTGTCCCCTTTTTGAGGCGGGCCTCAGGGACTCCGCGGTTTGTCACCACAAAATTCCGGGCCCCATGGGGGTTCGGTACGTGGAAACGGAGCTCTCGCCCGTACGCGGCGCGGACGGCAGGGTGCGTCTCTTCATGGAGCGCGTTTCGGAATCGCGCGGCCGCGGCATGCGCACCGGGGACGAAGCGGTGGCTCAGTCCCGCCGTCTTGCCGGCGTGCTCGAGAAAATCGCGGCCCGCGCTTCCGACGACGCTCCCGTCGTGTTCGTGGGGGAGAAGGGAGCGGGCAAAGCGCTTTTCGCTCGTCTGCTTCACGAAAATGGACGCCGCGCCGCCAGGCCCTTCGTCTCGCTTTCCTGCCGTCACCTGACGGCGGACGATCTGGAACGGGAGTTGCTCGGTGACGGCTCGAATCCGGGGCTTCTCGACACCGCCTCGGGCGGCACGCTCTTTTTGTCCGAAGTCGATCGTCTCGATCCTTCGCTCTACGAATTGGTTCTCGATCTCGCCGTGCAGCGTGCGTATAGGGCCCGCGGTGCGTCGCAGATTCATTTCTCCCGCCTGCGAATCGTTTTTTCCTGCGAACGCTTCGACGCGTCGCGCGCCTTTCCGAAGTCCTTCCTCTATGCGCTTGCGCCCTACGTCATCCGCATCCCTCCGCTTCGCGAGAGACTCGAGGACGTTCCGTTCATCGCTTCGCGCTTTCTTTCGGAGCGGTGCGGAAAGACGATGTCGGAGGAGGCCTCCCTTGCGTTGCTCTCGCATCCTTGGCCGGGAAATCTTCCCGAACTCGAAGCGGTGCTGCAAACGGCTGCCTTCGCCGCGAGCGGCCCCGTCGTCGGTCGAGAGGATTTGGAGAGGTCCCTGCGGTACATTACCGAAACCTGCGGCGAAAAGAAGCCAGGCGAAACGCCGGACCTTGCGGCACTCGCCGCAGGATGGCGAGGCTCCCGAGCGGAACTCGCACGCTTCGTTGGAATCAGCGAAAGAACTCTGTATCGAAAACTTCGCGCCGCAAACGGCCGAAAAGAGGTGTCGTGAAAATGGAAGCCTACCGTGATGAATTGGCGTTTGAACTCGTACCCGGAGAGAAAAGGTTCGTCGTCGAGGGCAAGGGCGTGAAACTCTGCGCTGCGGTGAAAAATCCGCCCGGAGCGCCGCGCGGCACGCTTTTCTTTCTGCATGGCGTGGCGTCCAACGCCAGTCGATGGGAAGAATTCGTGGAGACGACTCCGATCGGCGCCGACTGGCGCCTCATCCGCTACGATCTGCGCGGACACGGCGCGAGCGTCACCGCCCGGCCGCCCGTCATTGAGCGTCACGTCGAGGACGTGCTCGCCGTCATGGATGCGGCCGGGGTTGACCGCTGCGTATTGGTGGGTCACAGTCTCGGGGGGCACATCGCCATGTATGCGCTCGCTCAACATCCCGAACGCTTTGAGGGGGCGATTCTTCTGGATCCTCTTGTGACCGAGGCGCTTACGGAAAAGGCGGAGGATTTCAAGAAACGTCGTCCGCTCGTGCGCTTCCTGGAGATCTGCGGACGCATCGCGAACGCCGTCGGGTTACGCAGGAAGCTGCCGCACTACAGTCTTCGCCGGCACGACGAAGTGGCCCGCGGGATGCTCGCCAAGGGCGGCGTCGCGCTCGAAGCCTTCATTCGTGAATTTTCCGCGCCGACCAAGGATCTTGGCCACATCCACCTCGCTTACTACGCGCGGGATCTCTTGGAAACGGGGCGGCCGAGTCCCGATCTTTCCGGACTGCAGCTGCCCGTTCTGGTCGTCACCTCGTCGGCGGGCAGCTTTACCGATCCCGACCGCCTTGCCGCGTGGGCGCATCGTCTGCCGCGCGGCAGCGCCACGTCGGTTCAGTGTCTCCACTGGCCTATGACCGAATGTCCCGGCGACGTGGGCAGGGAAATGATCCGGTGGCTGAACGCCGAATTTCCCGAGCCGCGGAACTGAAGCAAAAAAAGAGCGGCGCGTGGAAACGCGCCGCTCGGATTCAAAATGCGAAAACGTCAGCTTTCCTTCGGGTCGTCCTGACTTTCCGTGCCGCGGTTGATGCGCACGATGGGAGGCGCTACGGCCAGGGTTTCCTCCTTGATGCCCCACATCTCGACGAGCTCTTCCTGCGTGGGGATGTGTCCCTGCGGGTTTTTGCGGCGGACCGCCAGCGAGAGACGCACGATCTTTTCCACCACGTCGAGCGGCATGCAGTTGAGGTCGGTGAATTCGGCGCAGCAACGCTCCGTATTGATCGTCTTGAACTTGTCCTTGAGTTCTTCGATGACGGAGCGTTCCGCGGCATAGAGGCGAAGCGACTTTTCCAGGGATTCGACGGCGAAGATGGGCGCGCCGTCGAGCTCGTAAAAAGCGATGCCGAAACGCATGCTTTCACGCACGCCGCGGGCGGAACGACGGATCATGCTGCAGACGCGGGCCATGGCGACTCGGCGCTCGTTGGGCAGGCTTTGCAGATAACCGCCAACAGTGGTAGGAACCATTCCGATCTCTCCAACGGTAAAGTAAGACCATTAATTTTACCAAATTTGACGAGTCCACTCCGAACGTACGGTCGAAGAGAGATCAGCGGTAGACGATGAACCGCGCCGAGAAGGGAACGCGAAGCGTGGTGTCCCGCTGCGACGCCGAACAGGACGTCAGAGGCATGCCGCCCGTCGTACGGATTCGGGTGAGGTAGCGTACGCCTCGCAGAGCGCCCGAGGCGGCGCTTCGGTCCACAAGGTAGCGTACGTCGCCTGCGTTGCGGCCCGTGGCTGCGGAGAGACTCTTCTCTACGTGCGCGGCGACGGAGGAGCCGTCCCGGTGAGTGAGCGTGAGGTTCCCCGAAAGCGTGGCGACGGTTTCGCGATGCTCGTTCGCAAGCGTTCCGTTCTGCGAGACGAAGCGCCAGAAGAAGCCCTTATCGTCATAGTCGCAGCGGAAGGTCATTTTTCCTTCGAGCTGCCAGCTGTAGACGGCGACGCTTGCGTCGAACGGATCCGATTTCATCGGCAGAAGGCTACAGCCGCCGAGGGCGAGGGCAAGTGCGAGCGGAAAAAGGCGACGCATGGGATGCTCCGAAAGAGGGAGGGATAGGCCTAACAGTCTACTTGGAAAAGGTGAGAGACACGAGGGCAAATTTTCGAGATACTTGATAGAGTTTGCATACTTTTCCATAAGAACAGGACCCGACTCCTTCCCCGTGCTCCACGAAGGGGAGGACGACGGTTTTTCATTGACTCTAAGGAGATCGCAGTGTTTCAAATTCGAATTCACGGTCGCGGGGGCCAGGGAGTGGTCACTGCGGCGGAAATGCTTGCTCTCGCGGGCTTCATGGAGGGCCACATGGCGCAGGCGTTTCCGAGCTTCGGATCGGAACGAACCGGAGCGCCCGTGGTGGCTTTTGCCCGCCTCTCGTCTCAGGAAATCCGACTGCGGGAACCGGTGCTCGAACCCGACGTCGTTCTGATTCAGGACCGCACGCTGCTCGACAGCGTGGATGTGTTCGGCGGACTTAAAGCCGAAGGCTACGTTCTCATCAATTCCTCCCAATCCGTGGAGGCGCTCGGTCTTGAGGATCTCGCCGGCCGCCTTCCCGCGGGGCACGTCCTCACCGTCCCCGCCACGCGCTATGCGCTTGAAAAGATCGGTCGTCCCCTGCCCGGCGCCGGGATGTTGGCGGGCTTCGCCGCCATGACCGGCATGATGAAGCTCGAAAGCGTGCAGGCGGCTTACAACGAAAAGTTCTCCGGCCGAGTGGCGCAGGCCAATGCGGAAGTGGCCGCACTTGCCTACGAATCGATCATCCGTCAATTGGGAGGAGAGCATGCTTAAACAGCTTGAGGGCAGCCAGGGCGTCGCGCAGGCCGTGGCATTGTGTCGTCCGGACGTCGTCTGCGCCTATCCGATTTCGCCGCAGACGCACATCGTGGAAAATCTGGGGCTTCTCTGCCGCAAGGGTGTTCTGCAGAATTGCGAGTACATCAACGTCGAAAGTGAATTTGCGGCGATGTCGGTCGCAATCGGCGCCTCCGTCGCGGGCGGACGCGCTTACACGGCAACGGCGAGCCAGGGGCTTCTCTTTATGGTCGAGGCCGTCTACAACGCGGGCGGTCTCGGTTTGCCGATCGTCATGACGGTCGCCAACCGCGCCATCGGTGCGCCCATCAACATCTGGAACGATCACTCCGACTCGATGAGTCAACGCGACAGCGGGTGGCTGCAACTCTTTGCGGAAACCAATCAGGAGGCCGTGGACCTGCATATCCAAGCCTTCCGCATCGCCGAGGAACTCTCCCTGCCCGTGATGGTCTGCATGGACGGCTTCGTTCTGACGCACGCCTTCGAACGGATGGACATTCCCGAACAGGCGGAGGTGGACGCGTTCCTGCCGCCCTACGAACCGCGTCAGCAGCTCGATCCCGCCAATCCTTACTCGATCGGCGCGATGGTCGGCCCCGAGGCCTTCACCGAGGTCCGTTATCTGGCGCACCGCAAGATGTGCGAGGCGGTCGATACGGTCGAGCGCGTCGCTGGGGAATTCCGCGAGCGCTTCAGACGCGAGTCGGGCGGTTTGGTCTCCTGCTATCGTATGGAAGACGCCGAAGTGGCGGTGTTCGCCATGGGGTCGCTCCTCGGGACGATCAAGGACACGGTCGACGAAATGCGTGAACAGGGCGTCAAGATCGGCGTCGTGGGCCTGAAGTGCTATCGCCCCTTCCCGTTTGAGGCGGTGAGAAAGGCGCTTGCGAACGTTCGTGCGGTCGTCGTGATCGAACGCATGGTGAGCGCGGGCTGCGGCGGTGCTCTGGAGCTTGACGTCATGCGGGCCCTTCGCGGCCTCGATGTAACGCAGCACTCCGTCATCGCGGGGCTCGGCGGCCGGGCCGTGACGAAGGCTTCCCTGCACAAGGTCTTTGCGGAAGCCGTGAGCGGTAGTCTGCCGACCGAAACTTATTTCCTGGATCTCGACGTCGAACTCGTGGAACGTCAACTCGAGCGAGAAGCGAAGGCTCGGCACACCGGCCCTCTGCCCGAGGCGCTCAACCGGGACGTGAATGACCGCAAGCTCGCGCGCGGCGAGGAGATTTGAGAATGTCGGAAAATCTGATTCATTTCTACCAGACGGGCACCTACACCGTCGGCAACCGTCTGTTGTCGCCCGAAGAACGTTCGGGGCAGGCGATGATGGACCGAAACAATTCGCTCACTTCCGGGCACCGGGCCTGTCAGGGATGCGGCGAGGCGCTCGGCGCCCGCTACGCCGTGGACGCTGCCGTGCGCGCCACGGGCGGCAATGTTGCGGCCTGCAACGCGACGGGCTGTCTTGAAGTCTTTTCGACGCCCTATCCCGAAACGAGCTGGCGACTTCCCTGGTTCCACTCGCTTTTCGGCAATACCGCCGCGGTCGCGACCGGGATGGCGGCGGCCTTCCGCATGCGCGCCCGCCGCGCGGGCAAGGAGGCCGAGGCCACGCGCGTCATCGCCATGGGCGGTGACGGCGGCACGACCGACATCGGTTTCGGGTGCCTTTCGGGCATGTTCGAGCGCAACGACGATGTGCTCTACATCTGCTACGACAACGAGGCCTACATGAATACGGGCGTTCAGCGTTCGTCTGCGACGCCGCCCGCCGCCCGCACTGCCACGACGCAGATCGCCGGCGACGAGCCCGGCAATCAGTGGGGACAGGGCAAGGACGTTCCCCTGATCGCGATGGCCCACGGCATCCCGTACGTCGCCACCGCGACGGTGGCGGACCTGCGCGATCTCGAGCGCAAGGTCACGAAGGCCATGTCGATGCACGGAGCCCGATACATTCACATTTTGGTTCCCTGCCCGCTCGGCTGGGGCGCCGCCTCCGGACAGACGATCCATCTCGCGCGCCTTGCGCAGCAGACGGGACTTTTCCCCGTCTTCGAGGCCGAGTACGGAGAGGTGACGCACGTCAGTCACATTCGCCGTCAGGAACCCGTGGAGAGCTACCTGAAGCTCCAGAAGCGCTTTGCGCATCTTTTCGGCAAGAAGGCCGATCCCGAGGTGCTCGCCCGCATTCAGGCCATGGCCGACCGGAACATCGAAAAATTCGGACTTCTGGCCGAAGAGGACGAGGAAATGATCCCCGTCGCCATTCAGGCCGACGAACGTTCGCACAAGATCTAAAGGGAAGTGACATCGTGACCAAACCTTTTGCTATTACTTTGGACGTCGGTTCGTCCCTGGCGAACCGCACCGGATCGTGGCGTACGGTCAAGCCCGTCTACGTGAACCGTCTGCCGCCCTGCAACGCCAAGTGCCCCGCGGGGGAACAGTGCCAGGCGTGGCTCTTTCACGCCGAAAGCGGCGACTACCGCGGCGCCTGGGAAAAGATCACGGAAGACAATCCCTTCCCCGCCTGCATGGGCCGCGTCTGTTACCACACCTGTGAATCCGCCTGCAACCGCGGAGAACTCGACGAGAGCGTCGGCATCAACGCGGTCGAACGCTTCCTGGGCGACCGTGCGTTGGAAAAGGGGTGGGCCTTTGAAAAGCCCGCGAAGAAGACCGGCAAGCGCGTCCTCGTCGTCGGTTCGGGTCCGGCGGGCCTTTCCGCGGCGTACCACCTCGCCCGCATGGGGCACGACGTGCACGTCGTGGAGTCGTCCGAACAGGCGGGCGGCATGATGCGCTACGGCATTCCGAAGTACCGCCTGCCGCGCGAAATCCTCGACCGTGAAATCGCTCGCATCGAAGCGCTCGGCGTGGAGATCGAAACGGGCCGCGAAGTGAAGAACCTCGCCGAAGAGATGGAAAAGGGCCGCTACGACGCCGTTTTCCTCGGGGTCGGCGCGAGTCTCGCCCGACGCGCCTACATCCCGACGGGGGACGCCGCGCACGTGTTGGACGCCGTATCGGTTCTGCGGAGCATGGAAGGGGAGGAACCCGCCATGCTCGGACGCCGCGTGGTCGTCTACGGCGGCGGCAACACGGCCGTCGACGTGGCTCGTTCCGTGCGCCGCATGGGGGCGGAACCCATCATGGTGTACCGTCGCACGCGCGACAAGGCGCCGGCGCACGAGTTTGAAATCGAGGAGGCGCTCGAAGAAGGCGTGTCGATGAAGTGGCTCTCGACCATTGCCGGGGCCGACGCCGGGGAAATCCGCATCGAAAAGATGCGCCTGGACGAAAACGGCTATCCCCAGCCCACGGGCGAATACGAAACGATTGCCGCCGACAGCGTGGTGCTCGCCCTCGGACAGGAAACCAATCTCTCCTTCCTCGAAGGGATGGACGGTCTGAAGATGGACCGCGGTGAAGTCGTGGTGGACGCGCACATGATGACGAGCCGGCCCGGCGTTTTCGCGGGCGGCGACATGGTTCCGGGTGAGCGCAACGTCACGGTCGCGATCGGTCACGGCAAACGCGCCGCCCGCGCCATGGACGCCTGGCTGCGGGGGGAAGCTCCGGTGGAAGAAAAGCCCGCCGCCCCCGCCACGTTCGCCCGTCTCAACACGTGGTACTACGCCGACGCGCCCAAGCAGATCCGTCCGCACCTCGACATGATCCGCCGTCAGACCACGTTCGACGAGGTTCTGCAGGGGCTCTCCGAAGAGAACGCCCTTTTTGAGGCGCGCCGCTGCATGTCCTGCGGCAACTGCTTTGAGTGCGACAACTGCTACGGGGTCTGTCCCGACAATGCGGTGATCAAACTCGGTCCCGGCAAAAAGTTCGCCATCAACTACGACTACTGCAAGGGCTGCGGCATCTGTGCGCAGGAATGCCCGTGCGGTGCCATCGACATGGTGAGCGAAGACATCTGAGGACGCTCGGCGCACAACGAAAACCCGCCTGCGGAGCCGAAAGGTTTTCCGGGCGGGTTTTTCGTTTGTCGTCGGACCGGATCACAGGTTCGGAGGCTCGATCGGCACGTCGTCCCGGCTTGTGAGGATGGCGAGAGCCAGATGAAGAGAGAGCGCCAGGGCGAGGAGAAGCAGGGCGGCGGCGAGAAAATAGGGAAGCCCCGCCGCAAGGCTCGCGGGGTCGTGTCCGGCCGTATAGAGAAGAAGGGGCGTTCCGAAGAGGGGGCTGATGCCGCGCGCAAAGCTGTTGAGGCTGTTGAGGCCGCCCATCGTGGCGCCCTGATCGTCGGCTTTTGCGATCTTGCTCACGCTCGCCTGCAGGACGGGCCCCGCCACGCCGACGACGGCGGAAAGACACAGGAAGGCGGTGCCGCAAAGGGGATTTTTCGTGAGCGCGACGCAAAGGAGCGAGGCGAGACCGATGAGGACGCCGAGGCGAACGACGAGAGTGGGCGAGAAATGCCGAAGCAGTCCGGGCAGAAGAAGGGCCTGCGTGATCGTGATGGCGGCGCCGAGCGCAAAGATCGAGAGCCCGATCTCCATGGGGGACCACGCGTAGCGGAATTCCGCGTAGAGCGACCAGGTGACCTGCACCATGCTCTGGCTCAAGAGAACGAGAAAGAGAATCCCGAGAAGATTGGGAACGCCCGCGTGCGAGAGAAGCCGCTTGAGGGCGGGAAGCGGGCTGGCCGCATGAACCGCCGTTTTGCGGCGTTCTATGGGAAGGCTCTCCGGAACGAGGAGAAGACCATAGAGGAAGTTGCCCGCGCAGACGGCAAACGCCGTGAAGAAGGGAAGACGTTCCGAGAGATCGCCGAGAACGCCCCCCAACGCGGGGCCCAGGATGTAGGCGAGACCGAAGACGGCGCCGATGCGTCCGAAGGATTTGGCTCTCTCCGACACGGGGGTGATGTCGGCGATGTAGGCCTGCGCCACCACGACGTTTGCGCTCAGGGCGCCTCCGAGAATGCGGGAAATCAGAATGGCCGCGGGGGACGTCGTCAGCGCCGGCACGAGCGACATGACGCCGAGCCCGAGGATGCCCGAAAGAAGAAGCGGACGCCGCCCGAAACGGTCCGAGAGAGCTCCGAGAATCGGTGCGCAGAGAAACTGCGTCAGACCGTAGCCCACCATCACCGCGCCGTACCAAAAGGCCTGTTCCTCACGGCTCACCGTGAGCACGCCCAAAAGGCGCGGCAGCACCGGAATGATCAATCCGATGCAGAGTGCATCAAGGAAGACGCACAGAAGGACAAAAAACAGGGCGGGGCGGCGGGACATACGACAATTGAGAGCAAGGTGGATCAATCATAACGATTTAAGAAGCAAAAAGCCTTACGGCGGGATCCGAGACAATGAGCGTATCCGTTTTGTCGAAACACAAAGAGAGGACGCTCGTTTGCAAGAAATGGCTTATGCGCGAAAGCCTTTCCGTTTTTCTTTGCTAAGGTAGTCCAAAAACCCTCCGGGCTCACCACCCGAATTACAGCCATTCCCTCAGTGGAGACAAAAAATGAAAGGTGTTTTCAAGTTTGCGATGCCGTTTCTGCAGGCATCGCTGGTCAAGCAAATTCTTGTCGGCCTGGTACTGGGCATCGGTCTCGGTCTGGCGGCGCCCGAAGCGGCGCAAAAAGCCGGTTTTCTGGGCACCATCTTCGTGACGGCCCTGAAGGGGGTCGCCCCCGTGCTCGTCTTCGTGTTGGTGATGAGCTCCATCGCGAATCAGCAGGCGGGCGGCGCGCTGCACATCAAACCCATTCTCTCGCTCTACGCGGCGAGCACCTTCCTTGCCGCCGCCTTCGCCGTGGTCGCAAGCTTCGCGTGGCCGACCACCATCGAACTCGTCGTCAATGAAAACAACGTGTCCGCACCGGGCGGCATCGGCGAGGTTCTGGGCAATCTGATTCTCAACGTGGTCGACAACCCCGTTCACGCCGTCTCCAACGGGAACTACATCGGCATTCTCGCCTGGGCCATCGCCATGGGTGTCGTGTTGCGCCGGGGCACCGAGTCGACGCGCGAAGTGCTCACGGACGTCACGAAGGGCGTGGAATTCATTGTTCGACTCGTGATCCGGTTCGCTCCCGTCGGCATTTTCGGGCTCGTCGCCAATACGCTCGCCACTTCCGGCATTTCTGTGTTGGCGGGCTATGCGCAGCTGCTTGCCGTTCTGCTCGGCACGATGTTCTTCGTGGCGCTCGTCGTCAATCCCCTGCTCGTTTGGTTCTGCACGCGTGAAAATCCCTACCCCGTCACGCTCATGACCCTTCGCGAATCGGGCATCCCCGCTTTCTTCACGCGTTCGTCCGCCGCGAATATTCCCGTCAATCTGGAAATTTGCCGGCGACTGAACCTTCCCGAATCAACCTACGCGGTTTCGATTCCGGTCGGCGCCACGGTCAACATGGGCGGTGCCGCCATCACGATCACCGTGTTGACGCTTTCGGCGGCCTTCTCGCTAGGCGTTCCCGTGGACATTCCGACGGCGATCTTCCTCTCTTTTGTTGCGTCGATCTGTGCGGCGGGCGCCTCGGGTGTCCCGGGCGGCTCTCTTATGCTGATTCCGCTTGCGGCCGGTCTTTTCGGCATTGATCAATCGGTCGCGATGCAGGTCGTGGCGGTGGGCTTCATCATCGGCGTGCTGCAGGACTCCTGTGAAACGGCGCTGAATTCTTCAACGGATGCGCTCTTTACGATCGCCGCGTGCAAACGGGCCGAACGACTCCATGAACCGATGAATTGATGTGATCGGTCACTTCGAAAAAATCTAAAAGTTTTCGAGGAAATTCAGGCGGCGCTTCTCTGCGGAGAACGCCGCCTTTTCCGTTGGGTGCCTCAACGGTTCGGGCGGCGAGATCTGTACAATGGAAACTTTCCGTTCCCTGTCTCACGTTCCACTCATGCAACGATTCCGCACGCCCGAAGAAGTTTTGCTGCAGGTATTCGGCCACCGTTCCTTCCGGCCGTACCAGCGCCGAGCCATCGACGAATTGCTTGCGGGGCGCGACGTCATGGTTCTGGCGGCGACCGGAGGCGGAAAGAGTCTCTGCTATCAAGTGCCCGCCCTTTTGCGTGACGGCCTGACGGTCGTGATCAGTCCCCTCGTCGCTCTGATGCAGGATCAGGTGCGCGCCCTGCAGGCGCGCGGCGTGCACGCGGCCTGTCTTCATGCGCAAACCTCCTCGGACGAGATGTGGGAGATCCGCGGACAAATCGATGCGGACGAACTCGATCTTCTCTACCTGACGCCCGAACGTGTCCTTCGGACGGGACTGCCGCCGCGAACGTCCCTCATCGCCGTGGATGAGGCGCACTGCGTGTCGCTCTGGGGACATCAGTTCCGCCCCGACTACGGAAAGCTCGGGGAACTTCGCAGCCGACGTCCCGACGTGCCGCTCATTGCGCTTACCGCCACGGCGAGTTGCGAAGCGCAGGAGGACATGATCCGGGTGCTGCATCTGCGCGGTCCCGTCATTCGGACGACGTTTTATCGTCCGAACCTGCGCTATGACATCCAGGATCGTGCGGATGAGGAGGAGGCGCTCTTTTCTTTTCTGGCTTCCCGACACCGCGCAGACAGCGGAGTGGTGTACTGCCAGACCCGCAGGCAGTGCGAAGAGGTGACGGCCTTCCTGCGCGGACGGGGGCTTTCCGCCTACCGCTACCACAGTCAGGTGGACATGCTCGAGCGGGAACGAAGCGCCTCGGCTTTTCTGAACGGGGAGGGCGTGATCATGGTGGCGACCAACGCCTTCGGCATGGGGATCGACAAGCCCGACATCCGCTTTGTCGTCCACATCGGCATGCCGACCTCCGTGGAGGCCTACTTTCAGGAGACGGGGCGCGCCGGGCGTGACGGCAACCCCGCGGACGCTCTTCTTATTGTGAACGCGGCCAAGCGAAGGATGCTTCACTCGATTCTCGAAGCCGAAGAGACGGCGCTCGAGGCGGGCCCCGCGGAACGGGCCGAAAGGGAGCGTCGCGCCAAGGCCATGACCGGGCTGTGCGAAACCGGCAACTGCCTCGTGCAGACGCAGCTGAGGCTCTTCGGCGAAGAACGTCCGCCCTGTGGGCAGTGCGTCAACTGTCGGCATCCAGAGGAAACAAGGGACGTGACGGAGGACGCGCTTCGTTTTTGGAACTGCGTGAAGGAAGAAAACGAAAAGTCCGGACGGGCCTATCCGAGGGACTACTACATCGCCTTGTTGCGCGAGCGAAACCCAGATCGGTCGGCACAGCACTGGCAGCACGTCGTACGTCTGCTCATTCTGGAGGGACTTCTGTGGATGCGGGACGCGGGCCTGTCGGAGTGCGAGTCGGTTTTGGAAGTCAGGGAGAACGACGGCTATCGGGACGTCCTGACGGGTAAACGGAGGCTACGCTCCCGAAAAATCGAGCCGACGGGAAAGCGTGCGTTGACCCGTCCTCTGACGGAAGGGGAGAAAAAGCGCGCGCAGGCTTTGAGAAAGTGGCGCGAAGACGCGGCTCAGAGGGAAGGGCGTGCGCTGGAGAGGCTTCTTACGGATGCGGAGATTCTGTGTCTTGCAAAGAGGCCGCCGCGCAACGCCGATGCGCTGCGCGCGGCGTTGCACGGTGCGGCCGAGAGAGCGGAAAACTGGACGGATGAACTGCTCGCCGTCCTGCGCGATCATTCTTCGGGCTTTTTCTGAAGACGCGGCTTTTGCTTGCGCTTGGCGAGAATGCGGTCGAAAAGCCAGTTTGGCAGAAGCCGAAGAATCTTGGCGAGCACCCCCATCTGCCACGGAATGACCGCGTAGGTTTTGCGCGCGAGGATGGTTTCGACGCAGACCTTGGCGAAGTCCTCGGGTTCCATCAGGAAGGGCATTTTGTAGGGATTCTGCGCGACGAGAGGCGTGCGCACGAAACCCGGACAGATCGTCTGAACGAGGAGCCCCACCTTCTTCAATTCCACGCGAAGGCTTTCGCAGTACGTGATGACCGCGGATTTGCTCGCGCAGTACGCTTCGGAGCCCGGAAGCCCCCGAATGCCCGCGACGGAGCCGATGCCGACGAGCTGACCTTCTCCCCGAGCCTTCATCGGCGCGATGAAGGGGTGGAAAGTGTTGGCCATGGCGAAGACGTTGATTCGGTATACGTTCTCGAGAACCTCGAGATCTTCGTAGAACTCCGTCTTCACGCCGTGCGAGATCCCCGCGCAGGCGATGACAATCGTGGTGCCTCCCGAAAGACGCTCAAAGACTCGGGCGGCCCGGATCATGTCGTCCCGATCCGTAATGTCCGCCACGATCGGGTGATAGCGCGCGGGATCGCCGGGGAGGGATTCGACGAGTTCCTGAAGTTTTTGTGCGTTGCGGCCGACCAGTCCGAGTGTGGCCCCCCGGGCGGCGAATTCGTGGGCGAGTGCCGCGCCTATGCCGCCGGTGGCGCCCGTGAGGAAAACGTTCAGCATGATGATCCTGCGTAAAAAAGAGGGGAGCTTCGTTTTCGACGTGCTCCCCCGGTTGAATGAAGCGCTTCCGATCAGCCGCGCAGACGACGGGCCTCTTCAATGAGATAGTTGAGGCAGTCGGGGGTGGCGTTGCGCGTGCCGACGAGATGCGGGCCGGTCGTGAAGCGGCCCCGCCACGCCGATCATCGGCGTGGAGTCGATGCGGTAGGCCTGCCAGAGCTGCGTGGCGATGCGGGCCTTGTTTTGAACGCCGAAGGAGCGCATGGTGCGTTCCCACTGCTTGGCGTCGACGCCCTGTTCGACCATGAAGGCCGTAATGTCGGCGAAGGGGTTCTCGAAGTCGTAGACGTGTGTCTGGTAGATCACGCTTTCGAAGAAGGGCTGATGGAGTTTCCCGAGGAGCCCCATGGCTTCGAGAGCGAAATAAACCTGCGTGAAGGGGAGGAACTTTTCGTTCCAGGCAACCGGGCAGACGCGCACGACCACGTCTTCGGGAAGATGTTTTTCCCACTCATGGAAGACCGGTTCAAAGGCCAGGCAGTGCGAGCACGTGTAGGCGAAGAACTTCACCACTTCGATCTTCTTCGAATCCGTCGGGAGAGCCGGCTCGAGCACGAGATATTCCTTACCGGCGGTGTAGGTCTTGCCGGCGGCGAAGGAGGGGAAGGACAGGCTCGAAGCGGCGGTCGCAAGGAGCAGGTCGCGGCGAGAAATCATGATGGCCTCACTTTTTTATTTTTCAACAATGGACGTGCCGATGCTGTCGTCGGCGTTGCGAATTTGTTCCTGGATTTCACGGGCTTGTTCGTGCGTGTCGAAGGGACCGACGCGCACGCGCCAGACGTTGCCCGCGCGCGAAAGATCGGCTTGGATGCCGAGCATGGCGAGTTGCGCCTGCACGTTCTGGGCTCGGTCCTGCGACTTGAAGGCGCCGGCCTGCACCCAGAGGGAGGCGGTCTTTACCTGTCCGGGAGCAACCGCTTTGCCGCTCGCGTCGCGGGCGGGTTCGGCATCCGACGTTCCCGCGGTGACCCGCTTGACGATGGCGTCGATCGTGTCGACGGGCCCTTCGGAACCCGCAGCGGTCATCTCATCGGGGCTCTGATTGAGCTTTTGGTTGGGATCCACGCTGCCGGCAAGGGCTTCGGCGGGGTCCACGTCGGCCGTCACCTTCTCGACCTTGTCCACGAAAGGAAGAGGTCCCGTCGTGATGAAGTAGGCGGCGACCGCACAAATGCCCATTCCGAAGACGACGCCGAGGACGAACGAGGCGAACTTCGAAGAACGGTTGCTGCTGGCCATAGACGAACTCCGGGAAATCAATGGGCGGTTTCGTTGCGTTCCATGCTTTCGGGCGCGGCGATGCCGAGGATGGCAAAGCCGTTTCGCAACACCTGGCGGGCGGCGCCGAGCAGGGCGAGGCGGGCGTTGCGCACGGTCTCGTCGTCGACGAGCACGCGTTCGGCATTGTAGAAGGCATGGATGGCGGCGGCGAGGTCCTTGAGGTAGTAGCAGACCACGTGGGGAGCTTCGTCGCGGGCGGCGAGCGTGAGGACGCCGGGATATTCGGCGATTTTGTTCATCAGCTGCACGGCCTGCTCGCCCGACAGGGTCGAGAGATCCGTGTCGGCAAGCGCTTCTTCGGAGGGTACCGCGTAGCCGCGTTCGGCGGCGTTGGCGAAGACCGAGCAGATGCGCGCGTGCGCGTACTGCAGGTAGTAGACGGGATTTTCGTCGCTCTTTTGCTGCGCGAGCGTGATGTCGAAGACGAACTCCGCGTCGGACTTGCGGGCGACGAGGAAGTAGCGGGCGGCGTCGCGGCCCGCCATGTCGACGAGGTCGCGCAGGGTGACATAGTTGCCCGAACGCTTGCTCATCTTGACGGGTTCGCCGTCCTTGATGACCGACAGCATCTTGTGGAGGATGTAGTCGGGGAATTCCTTGGGAATGCCGAGGTGACGCACTTCGGAGACGGCCTGCAGGCCCGCACGAACGCGGGCGATCGTACCGTGGTGGTCGGAGCCCTGAATATTGATGGCCTTCGTAAAGCCGCGTTCAAACTTCGCAAGGTGGTAGGCGACGTCGGGCACGAAATAGGTGTAGGTGCCGTCGGCCTTGCGCATGACGCGGTCCTTGTCGTCGGTGACGCCGTGGCCGAGGTCTTCGAAGCTCGTCGTGCGCAGCCAAAGGGCGCCGTCGGCTTCGAAGGTCTTTCCGGAGGCGATCATGTCGGCGACGGCCTGCTGCACGCGCCCCTCTTTGTAAAGAGAGCTTTCGAGGTAGAAATTGTCCATGTGCACGCCGAGGGCGGCGAGGTCGTCGTCCTGCTCGTTGCGCAGATAGGCGACGGCGTAGCGGCGGACACGGTCCGTGTCGTTGATGTCGCCCGTCGATTCGATGGTTTCACCGCCGTGGGCGTGGACGGGCTTGCCGTCGAGATAATCGCGGGCGATCGAAACGATGTATTCGCCGTGGTAGGCGTTCTCGGGGAGTTCGATTGCCTCTCCCTGCAGTTCGCGCGCGCGAAGCTTCACCGATTCCGTAAGATTGAGGATCTGCACGCCGGCGTCGTTGTAATAGAACTCGCGCGTGACGCTCCAGCCCTGCGTCTCGAAGATGTTGGCAAGCACGTCGCCCAAAGCGGCCTGACGGGCATGCCCGAGATGTAGCGGCCCCGTGGGATTGGCGGATACGTATTCGAGAAGAACGCTTTCGCCGCGGTGCGACTGGTTGCGGCCGTAGAGCGCACCTTCGCGCAGCACTTGACGAACGATTTCCTGCATGGTGCTCTCCTGAACGCGCAGGTTGATGAAGCCCGGTCCGGCGATCTCGACGGAACGCAGGAGCTTGTCGGTTTCGGGATCGGCCTGAAGAGCATCGACGATGTGCTGAGCGATGGCGCGGGGATTCTGCTTGAGCTGTCGCGCGAGATGCATGGCAACCGTGCAGGCGATGTCGCCGTGCTCGGGATTCTTGGGACGCTCGAGAACCACTTCCGCATCATGAACCCCCATGGCGGAGAGGGCGCGGCCGATCAGGGCGACGATGGCTTCTTTTTGTTGCAACAACATGTTCGAGAATGAAAATAGGGGAAAGAGAAAAACTCTTTGCAGTCTAGCGGAGTTGGCCTGCGGCGGCAGACCGCGGCCCGCCGTCAGGCATCACAAAATGTGACGGCCCGACGTTGCGGGAACTTCGGGCCGGTTTTTGCAGAGATTACGCCTTCTTGTTGCGCTCGATGTACGCGTAGGCGGAATGATTATGAATGGATTCGAAATTTTCCGCCTCCACGAGGTAGCTGTCCACGCGGTCGTCGGCGTTGAGCGTCTTGGCCATGTCGCGCACGAGGTCTTCCACGAATTTCGGATGGTCGTACGCGTATTCGGTCACGTATTTCTCGTCGTAACGTTTGAGTCGGGCCCAGAGTTGGCAGCTCGCAGCTGCTTCGGCGATGGAAATCTGTTCCTCAAGGGACATCGGCACCGAGAGAACGAGCGAAGAGCGCAGATGCGAGCGCTGATTGTGCGCGCCGTAGCGCGAAATTTCCTTCGAGCAGGGGCACAGGCTCGTAACGGGAGCGGTGACTTCTTGTCGAACGCAGATTTCACCGTCCTTCGCGTCGGCGATCCAGGCGGCCTGATAGTTCATCAGACTGTCGAGACGGCTGACGGGAGCGGTTTTGCGCACGAAGAATGGGAACGAAATCTTGATCGTGCCTTCATGGGCTTCGAGGCGTTCGAGCATGCGCGTCATGAGCTTGCGCACGACGTCGGCGTTGAGAGGCTCGTTGTTTTCTTCAACGAGGGCGATGAAGCGCGACATGTGCGTTCCCTTTTGGTCAGCGGGAAGCGAGACGGTGGTCTCGAGCGAGGCGACGCTGTGCTGCGGACCGTTTTTGCTCGCTACCGTAATGGGGAGCGTGACGCCGCGGATGCCGACTCGCGTGATGGCGATGTTCCGGCCGTCGTGCAGGGACTGGACGTCGGGAAGGGCGTTCTTTTTATCGAGTTCCATAGGTTCTTTCTGGGTGTGCCGATGAGCGGACGAGCGTCCGGGAGAAGAAAACATCGGCAAAATCGGAAACGGCGTCCGAACCGCCCTTGCAATGCGTGTCGGTCAGGGCGAGGGGATTCCGTCAAAAGGAATAGTGGGCAGATATCTTACTAGAAGAGCGCCCGCCTGTGCAGGCGGCGGCGCTCGGAAATGCCGAGGACAAGCCGTGTAGACGGAAGAAAGACCATAAATTGTCACATTTGAAGCACGCGAGAAACGGAAGTCTCCCTTTAGAATCAACAGGAAAGGAGAGGGCGCGCGACCGTCGCGCCATCATCCGATGGATGAATCCGCTAGGACAACGCAATGATCTTTTATTTTCCTCCCCGCATGGAGAACCCTTTTGTTCGCATTCTGCTCGGCGTTGCCGCGTTTGCCGTGATCGTCGGTGTGGCGATGGTGGCTTTGCCCGTCATCCTGGGCGTGATGGCCTTCTGCTTTGCCGCCGGTCTCCTATATTGGCTCTATCTGAAGTTCACCGGCAAGCTGACCGGGGCGGCTTCGATGGAAGAGACGATCCGAGAATCCATGAACCGCGCGGAAGCCGAATCGAGAAGCCAGTATGAATATGAGGAGCGCGTGGAGGTCGGGATGATCGAAACGAGCGACAAAAAGCGTTGGAAGATGAACGACGTAGAGGACATTGAGGAGGCCCCCAAGGGGACGAAGTAAAAATTTTCGGGTTTTTCGATAAAAACCCTTGACAAATTTTTCTGGTTGAGGCATAATTCGAATCCTCGCTAGGACGGGTGCCCGAGTGGCTAAAGGGGGCAGACTGTAAATCTGTTGGCTTACGCCTACGATGGTTCGAATCCATCCCCGTCCACCAGCGAACTTCACCGCTTGCAACTTTCGCTTAGCAAGTACGTGCGGAGCGGAAGGCCCCTTGAAAGGACGGTAGACGGCGTCTCCCCTCCGATTTCAAATCTCCTTCTCCCCTCCGAAATTTTTCCTTTATGCCCATGTGGCTCAGTGGTAGAGCACTCCCTTGGTAAGGGAGAGGTCATGCGTTCGATCCGCATCATGGGCACCACAGAATTTCTTCAGTCTCTTTCCGGGTATCCGGGATTGCTTTCAGGAGCCAAACATGGCCAAGGGTAAGTTTGAACGTACCAAGCCCCACGTCAACGTGGGCACGATCGGTCACGTGGACCACGGTAAGACCACGCTGACCGCCGCCATCACGACGATTCTTTCGCGCCACTTCGGCGGTGAAGCCAAGGCGTACGACCAGATCGACGCGGCTCCTGAAGAAAAGGCCCGTGGCATCACGATCAACACGGCTCACGTTGAATACGAAACGGAACACCGTCACTATGCCCACGTGGACTGCCCGGGGCACGCTGACTACGTGAAGAACATGATTACGGGTGCCGCCCAGATGGACGGCGCGATCCTGGTGGTTTCGGCCGCTGACGGTCCGATGCCGCAGACCCGCGAACACATCCTTCTGGCCCGCCAGGTGGGTGTTCCCTACATCATCGTCTTCCTGAACAAGTGCGACATGGTTGACGACGAAGAACTTCTCGAACTCGTTGAAATGGAAGTTCGCGAACTTCTCTCGTCCTACGACTTCCCCGGCGACGAAATCCCCATCATCAAGGGTTCCGCCAAGCTCGCCCTCGAAGGCGACCAGAGCCCGCTCGGCGAACCGGCCATCATGGAACTCGCCGCGACGCTCGACAGCTACATCCCGACGCCGGAACGCGCCGTGGATCAGCCGTTCCTCATGCCGATCGAAGACGTGTTCTCGATCTCGGGCCGCGGTACGGTTGTGACGGGCCGTGTTGAACGCGGTGTGATCAAGGTTGGCGACGAAATCGAAATCGTCGGCATCAAGCCCACGAACAAGACGACCTGCACGGGCGTTGAAATGTTCCGCAAGCTTCTCGACCAGGGTCAGGCCGGCGACAACGTCGGTATCCTCCTGCGCGGCACGAAGCGTGAAGAAGTTGAACGCGGCCAGGTTCTTGCCAAGCCGGGTTCCATCACCCCGCACACCCACTTCAAGGGCGAAGTCTACGTTCTGACGAAGGAAGAAGGCGGCCGCCACACGCCGTTCTTCAAGGGCTACCGTCCGCAGTTCTACTTCCGTACGACGGACGTTACGGGCACGATCGAACTGCCGGAAGGCGTCGAAATGGTCATGCCTGGCGACAACATCCAGATGACGGTTCAGCTCATCTGCCCGATCGCCATGGAACAGGGCCTTCGCTTCGCCATCCGTGAAGGCGGCCACACCGTCGGCGCCGGCGTCGTTGCCGCGATCATCGAATAATTTTCGGTGAAGGCGGTCCGGACGGACCGCCTGACAACAGGGGTATAGCTCAATCGGCAGAGCGACGGTCTCCAAAACCGTAGGTTGAGGGTTCGATTCCTTCTGCCCCTGCCAAACAAAAAGCCAAGCCGCAGCCGAGAGGTTGCGGCTTGGCTTTTCTGCTAAGAGCAAAACCGGAGCCTCCGGGAAAAACTCAGGCCGTTTTCCTCAAAGAGGGACGTTGAACGGCTACAATAGCAAATTCCGCAAAACTCACTTACCAAAACGGTGACGCCGGCGTTGCGCGTTCCGTTTTCGAACTTATGAGCAATCAAAATGTTGAAACCGTTACGAGCAAGTCGGACATTGTTCTCGTAACTCTGGCTGTTCTCTGTGCGGTTGCCGGCGTGCTGGCTTTTTCGCTTCTCACCGAACAGTCTTTGGCCGTGCGTCTCGGTTCCCTGGGGGGCGGTCTGGCCCTCGGCGTGGTGATCGCGTGGTTCAGCCCCTCGGGCAAGCGCCTTCTGCAGTACGGTCGCCAGTCGTATGAAGAGTTGCGCCGCGTGGTGTGGCCGACCAAGAAGGAAACGCTCAACACGACCGGTCTGGTGATGGCGTTCGTCGTGCTGATGGCCTTCTTCCTCTTCATTTGCGACAAGATCATCGAATGGGGTCTCTACGACGTCCTCCTTCGTCTGTCCTTTTAAGGAAGCCTAATCATGTCGGACAATCAGAAAATGCAGTGGTACACGCTGCACGTGTATTCCTCGATGGAAAAGAGCGTGGTCAAGGCGCTTGAGGAACGCATTGCCCGCAGCGAACTGCGCGACAGCTTCGGTCAGGTGCTTCTGCCGATCGAACGCATTCAGGAAGTTCGCAACGGCCGCAAGTACACGAGCGAGCGCCGGATGTATCCGGGCTATGTCTTCATTCAGATGGAGATGAACGACGCCACCTGGCATCTGGTTAACGCTACGCCGCGCGTGATCGAATTCCTCGGCAACAACAATCCCGTCGTTCTTTCTCAGAAGGAAGTCGACAGCATCATGGAAGCGATGGGGACGGGTGATGAGAAGCCGCGGCCCAAGATCGAATTCGAGGTCGGCGAAGAAATCCGCGTCAAGAACGGGCCGTTTAAGGACTTCAACGGTCACATCGAAGCGGTCGACTACGACAAGAGCCGTCTGCAGGTCTTTGTGTCGATCTTCAGCCGTGACACGTTGGTCGATCTCGCCTTCAACGAGGTCGAAAAGCTCTAAGAAAAGGATTCGGCGGGCGTTTTGCCGAAAGCGCTGGCGCCCGCGAAACGTCGGTCCGTCGGGACGAAAAGAAGAGGTTTCGTCGGATCGAACAAAAATGCGTTTTTCGGTTGCACCGATACAATCAGGGTGCTAGAATCGCGTTCTCTTTGGCACTTCGCCAATTTTTTTTTACGGGGAGCCCGTTGTACGACGAGCGTTTGAACCCGAAGGATTCATTACATGGCTAAGAAAATCGTCGGCTTTATCAAGCTGCAGGTTCCTGCGGGTAAAGCCAATCCCTCGCCTCCTATCGGCCCGGCGCTCGGTCAGCGCGGTCTGAACATTATGGAGTTCTGCAAGGCGTTCAACGCCAAGACCCAGGGCATGGAACCTGGTCTTCCGATTCCGGTCGTGATCACGGCTTATGCGGATAAGAGCTTCACGTTCATCATGAAGACGCCCCCGGCGACCATCCTCATCAAGAAGGCCGCCAAGATTCAGAAGGGCTCTTCGCGTCCGCACACGGACAAGGTGGGCAAGATCACGCGCGCTCAGGCGGAAGAAATCGCCAAGATGAAGGAACCCGACCTGACGGCCGCCGACCTCGACGCCGCCGTTCGCACGATCGCCGGTTCCGCTCGTTCCATGGGCATCATTGTGGAGGGTCTGTAATGGCTAAGCTTTGCAAGCGTATGGCCGCCATCACGGCCAAGGCCGAGGCCAACAAGGTCTACGGTGCTCTCGACGCCCTGAACCTCATCAAGGAAACCGCCGTCGCCAAGTTCGACGAATCCGTCGACGTGGCCGTGCAGCTCGGCATCGATCCCCGCAAGTCCGACCAGGCCGTTCGCGGCGCTGTCGTGATGCCCGAAGGTACCGGCAAGACCGTCCGCGTCGCCGTGTTCACCCAGGGTGCGAAGGCCGATGAAGCCCGTGAAGCCGGTGCCGACATCGTCGGTTTCGATGACCTCGCCGCTCAGGTGAAGGCCGGTCAGATCGACTTCGACGTTGTGATCGCTTCGCCCGACGCCATGCGCGTCGTCGGCCAGCTCGGTCAGATCCTCGGCCCGCGCGGCCTGATGCCGAACCCGAAGGTCGGTACGGTGACCCCGAATGTTGCCCAGGCCGTCAAGAACGCCAAGGCCGGTCAGGTCCAGTTCCGCGCCGACAAGGCCGGCATCATCCACGCCCCGATCGGTCGCGCTTCCTTCGAAGCGGCTCGTCTCCAGAAGAACCTTGCCGCTCTGATCGATCAGCTCAACAAGCTGAAGCCCGCTTCCGCCAAGGGTCAGTACATTCGTAAGATCTCCGTCTCCTCGACGATGGGTCTCGGTGTGCGCGTTGATGTCGGTTCCATCAACGAATAAGAAGAAATTCTCGGAAGAGGGTGGTCGACACCTTCTTCCGTCTTCTCCTTCCGAACGGAAGGGGAGGACAAACTAAGATGTCGTGAGGCATCGAGGGCTTTGGGTGGCACGTCGTGATGGACGTCGCCGCTGTCAAAGACCGCTGGAGTCGGGAGACCGCGGAGCAATCCGTCCCTGACTTAAACGTCTCCTTGCGGGGAGATATCCAGCGCAGACGGTAAACCGAAGAGAGATATTGCGTTGTGTATTCTTCCGGAACTTGTTCCGGGTATTGAAAAACGACCAAAACTCTCAGAAGTGTGCCGGTTATTTTGTAAACCGGTGTCCTTAGGGACACCTCTGAGTGGAGCCAGACCGTGGGTCTTAATCGTCAAGATAAAGCGGCTGTCATCGAGGAAGTTGCCGGGATCGTTTCCCAGTCTTCCGCGATCGTCATCGCCGAATACCGTGGGCTGAGCGTTGAGGCCGTCACCAAGTTGCGTGCGCAGGCTCGCAAGGATGGTGTTACGTTGCGTGTTGTCAAGAACACGTTGGTGCGCCGCGCCGTGGAAGGTACGGAATTCGCCGGACTTGCCGACCAGTTTGTTGGTCCGCTCGTCTATGCGTTCTCCGCCGATCCCGTCGCCTGCGCCAAGGTTCTCGTCAACTTTGCCAAGGAAAACGACAAGCTTGTCGTCAAGGGTGGCGCGATGGCCAACTACGTCATGGACGTGGAAGCCGTCAAGAACCTCGCCTCGATGCCGAGCCGCGAAGAACTCCTTGCCAAGTTGATGGCCACGATGAACGAACCGATCGCGAAGTTCGTCCGTACCATCAACGAAGTCCCGGCGCGCTTCGTGCGCACCGTGGCTGCCGTGCGCGATGCCAAGGAACAGGCTGCTGCCTAACTATCCATTTCAATTAAACACTACGTAATACGGAGCTATAAAATGGCCCTTACCAATGAAGAAATCCTCGAAGCGATCGCTTCCAAGACCGTTCTCGAAATCTCCGAACTCATCAAGATGATGGAAGAAAAGTTCGGTGTGTCCGCCGCTGCCGCTGCTGTGGCTGTTGCCGCCCCGGCCGCCGCCGGTGCCGCCCCGGCTGAAGAAAAGACCGAATTTGACGTCGTTCTCGAAGCCGCCGGCTCCAACAAGATCGCCGTCATTAAGGCTGTTCGCGAACTCACGGGTCTCGGCCTCAAGGAAGCCAAGGACCTCGTCGAAGGCGCTCCCAAGGCTGTCAAGGAAGGCCTCCCGAAGGCTGACGCCGAAGCCGCTGCCAAGAAGCTCGAAGACGCCGGCGCCAAGGTTGCTCTCAAGTAATTAAACTTGAAACCTTCTGAGAAAGTGAGCGATAATAGCTCACTTTCTCTTTTAGGGTCTCCGCAAGGAGACTTTGATACGGGTTCTCCACGGAGAGAGCGCGTATCAAAGTTTTCTTCTGATGAACCATCCCACCTGTCGACTGTCGAAATTCTCCTGCCGCGCGGGCCGGACGTATGTCCGTGTCGTCCCGAGCGGCTTTTCGCGTCCTCGCTGACCACACGGTTCATCCCCCTCTTTTTTCGGTTCATCCCCTACCGTCGAACGGAGTGTCCATGTCGTACTCGTTCACTGAAAAGAAGCGCATCCGCAAGAGCTTTGCCTCTCGTCCGAGCGTCCTTGAAGTGCCTTCCCTGCTTGATATTCAACTTCGTTCCTACGAAGAATTTCTGCAGGCGAACGTAGCTCCGAATGCCCGAAACAACACCATGGGCCTTCAAGCTGCCTTTACCTCCATTTTCCCGATCGTCAGCCACAACGGGTACGCCCGTCTCCGCTTCGTCGACTACAAGTTGGCCGAGCCTGAATTCGACGTGGCCGAATGCCAGCTTCGCGGACTGACCTACGCGAGCCGTCTGCGCGCGCGCATTCAGTTGGAAATTTACGACCGCGACAGCTCCAAGCAGACGATCAAGGAAATCCGCGAGAACGACGTGTACATGGGCGAAATCCCGCTGATGACCGAGAAGGGCTCTTTCATCATCAACGGGACGGAGCGCGTGATCGTCTCCCAGCTCCACCGTTCCCCGGGCATCTTCTTCGAGCATGACAAGGGCAAGACGCACTCGTCCGGGAAGCTTCTCTTCTCGGCCCGCGTGATTCCCTACCGCGGCTCCTGGCTTGACTTCGAATTCGACGCGAAGGACATTCTTTATTTCCGCGTCGACCGTCGCCGCAAGATGCCGGGCACCATTCTGCTCAAGGCTCTCGGCCTTACGCCCGAAGACATTCTCGCGCGCTTCTTCGAACACGATCAGCTCACGATCAAGGTTCGCGGCGGCTCGATGCCGTTCGTTCCCGAACGACTCAAGGGTCAAACCCTCGGTTTTGAAGTGCAGGACAAAGACGGCAAGACGATCGTCCCCGCCGACAAGCGCATCACGGCCAAGCACATCCGCGACCTTACGAAGGCCGGCGTCACGACGATTGCGATCCCCGACGAATACATGCTCGGGCGCGTTCTCGCCAAAACGGTCGTGAATCCGGAAACGGGCGAAATCATCGCCAACGCCAACGACGAAGTCACGGCGGAACTCCTTGAGACGCTTCGTGCGGCCAAGATCCGCAAGATCACCACGATCTTCACGAACGAATTCGATCACGGTCCCTACATTTCGCAGACCCTGCGTCTTGACGACACGCCCGATCAGCTCGCTGCCCGCGTTGCGATCTACCGTATGATGCGTCCGGGCGAACCGCCCACGGAAGACGCTGTCGAAGCGCTCTTCAACCGTCTTTTCTTCGATCCCGAAGCCTACGATCTGTCGCGCGTCGGCCGCATGAAGGTCAACGCCCGCTTCGGTCGTGAAACGCCTGAAGGTCCCATGACGCTCACGCCGTGCGACATCATCGACACGATGTGCGTCCTCGTTGCGCTTCGTAACGGTCAGGATTCCGTCGAGCTCATCGACGAAGAAGGCACGGTGCGCACCTGCGCCGTCAACGGGGTCGACGACATCGACCACCTCGGCAACCGCCGCGTGCGTTGCGTGGGCGAACTCGCGGAAAACCAGTTCCGCTCCGGTCTCGTGCGCGTAGAACGCGCCGTCAAGGAACGCCTCAACCAGGCCGAAAGTGACGGTCTCACCCCGCAGGATCTGATCAATTCGAAGCCCATCGCCGCTGCGATCCGGGAATTCTTCGGTTCGAGCCAGCTTTCGCAGTTTATGGACCAGACGAATCCGCTCTCGGAAATCACGCACAAGCGCCGCATTTCCGCTCTCGGTCCGGGCGGTCTGACTCGTGAACGCGCCGGCTTCGAAGTCCGCGACGTGCACTCGACCCACTACGGCCGCGTCTGCCCGATTGAAACGCCGGAAGGTCCGAACATCGGTCTGATCAACTCGCTCGCCCTTTACGCCCGCCTCAACGAGTACGGCTTCCTTGAAACGCCGTACCGCAAGGTGGTCGACGGTGTTGCCACGCAGGAAATCCGTTATCTCTCCGCGATTGAGGAAGGCCGCTACATCATTGCGCAGGCGAACGCCGACATGGATGAGAACGGTCGTCTGACGCAGGAGCTCGTGTCCGCCCGTGAAAACGGCGAATCCGTCCTCGCTTCGCCCGAGCGCATTCAGTACATGGACGTCGCGCCCTCGCAGATCGTTTCCTGCGCCGCCGCCTTGATTCCGTTCCTGGAGCACGACGACGCGAACCGCGCTCTGATGGGTTCGAACATGCAGCGTCAGGGCGTGCCCTGCCTGCGTCCTGAAAAGCCCGTCGTCGGCACCGGCATTGAACGCACGGTGGCCGTCGATTCGAAGACGACCGTGCAGGCCCGACGCGGCGGCGTGGTCGACTTTGTGGACGCCAACCGCATCGTCATCCGAGTCAACGACGACGAAAGCGTGGTGGGTGAAACGGGCGTGGACATTTACAACCTGCAGAAGTTCACCCGTTCGAACCAGTCTACGAACATCAATCAGCGTCCGATCGTTGTCAAGGGCGACCGCGTTGAGCGCGGCGACGTCATCGCCGACGGCGCCTCGACCGACATGGGCGAACTCGCTCTCGGTCAGAACATGCTGATCGCCTTCATGCCGTGGAACGGCTACAACTACGAAGACTCGGTGTTGATCTCCGAACGCGTCGTCGCCGACGACCGCTATACGTCGATCCACATTGAAGAACTCTCCGTGGTCGCCCGTGACACGAAGCTCGGTGCGGAAGAAATCACCCGCGACATTTCGAATCTCGCCGAAAGCCAGCTCATGCGGCTCGACGAGTCCGGCATCGTGCACATCGGCGCCGAAGTGAAGGCGGGCGACGTGCTCGTCGGCAAGGTCACGCCTAAGGGCGAAACGCAGCTGACGCCGGAAGAAAAGCTTCTGCGCGTGATCTTCGGTGAAAAGGCTTCGGACGTGAAGGACACGTCGTTGCGCGTGCCGACTGGCATGACGGGCACCGTCATCGACGTTCAGGTCTTCACCCGCGATGGCGTGCAGCGCGACAAGCGTGCCGAAAGCATCATCCAGGACGAGCTCAAGCACTATCGTCGCGACCTTGACGACCAGTTGCGAATCGTCGAACGCGACGCCTTCGATCGTCTGCGCCGTCTCCTCGTGGGCAAGAAGATCGCCGGCGGTCCGGAAGGCTACGAAGCCGGCATGGAACTCACGCAGGACGTGCTAGCCTGGACGCCCGGCTACAAGCTCTTCGACCTTCGCATGGAAGAAGAAGCCGCTCAGCATCAGATTGAACTCACGCGCAAGACGATTGAAGCCACGCGCGAAGACAACGAACGCAAGTACAAGATCAAGGAAGACAAGCTCACGCGCGGTGACGAACTTGCGCCGGGCGTTCTGAAGATGGTCAAGGTGTACATTGCCGAACGTCGTCGTCTGCAACCCGGCGACAAGATGGCCGGCCGTCACGGCAACAAGGGTGTGGTCTCCAAGATCTGCCCGGTCGAAGACATGCCGTACATGGCAGACGGCCGTCCCGCCGACATCGTCCTGAACCCGTTGGGCGTGCCTTCGCGTATGAACATCGGTCAGGTGCTCGAAGTTCACCTCGGCTGGGCCGCCAAGGGCATCGGTTGGCGCATCGAAGAGATGCTGCGCACCGAGCAGGTCCGTCAGATCCGCGACTTCCTCAATGAGGTTTACAACCGCACGGGCAAGCACGAAGATCTCGACAGCCTGACGGACGACGAGATCCTCGTCCTCGCCAACAACCTCAAGAACGGCATGCCCTTTGCCACGCCGGTCTTTGACGGTGCGACGGAAGAGCAGATCCGCATGATGCTGGACCTCGCCTTCCCGGATGCCGAGGCTCAGCGCCTCGAGCTCACCCCGGCGAAGACGCAGGCGCGCCTCTACGACGGTCGTACGGGTGAGCCGTTCGAACGTCCTGTGACGATCGGCTACATGCACTATCTGAAGCTGCATCACCTCGTCGTCGAGAAGATGCACGCCCGTTCGACTGGTCCGTACTCGCTCGTCACGCAGCAGCCGCTCGGCGGCAAGGCGCAGTTTGGCGGTCAGCGTTTCGGCGAAATGGAAGTGTGGGCCCTCGAAGCTTACGGTGCCGCCTACGTCCTGCAGGAAATGCTGACGGTGAAGTCCGACGATGTGAACGGCCGTACGAAGGTGTACGAAAACATCGTTCGTGGTGAACATAAGATTGAGGCGGGTATGCCTGAATCGTTCAACGTGTTGGTCAAGGAAATCCGGTCCCTCGGTATCGACATCGACCTCGTGCAGAAATAAGAGGAATTGAAAGCGATGAGTAATGCGCTGAACTCCATGTTTAATCAGATCCAGACGCAGGATCACTTCGATGCGATCCGGATCTGCCTTGCCAGCCCCGAAAAGATTCATTCGTGGTCCTACGGGGAAGTCAAAAAACCCGAGACGATCAACTATCGCACGCAGAAACCTGAACGCGACGGTCTCTTCTGCGCCAAGATTTTCGGGCCGGTCAAGGACTTCGAATGCTTGTGCGGCAAGTACAAGCGCCTCAAGAACCGCGGCGTGATCTGCGAAAAGTGCGGTGTGGAAGTTACGCTCGCCAAGGTGCGCCGCGAACGCATGGGTCACATCGACCTGGCGAGTCCGGTGGCGCACATTTGGTTCCTCAAGAGCCTTCCGAGCCGCATGGGCATGGTCCTCGACATTCCGCTGCGCGACATCGAACGCGTGCTTTACTTCGAAGCCTACGTCGTGGTCGATCCCGGTCTCTCCACGCTTGAGCGCGGTCGGCTTCTCACCGAGGAAGAATTCATCGCGAAGACCGCCGAATACGGCGATGACTTCACCGCGATGATGGGCGCCGAAGGCATCCGCGAACTCCTTCGCACGATCGATGTCGACAAGGAAGTCGAAAAGTTGCGCGAAGAGCTGCAGTCCACGACGGCCGATGGCAAGATCAAGAAGCTCGCCAAGCGTCTGAAGGTTCTTGAAGGCTTCCAGCGTTCGGGGATCCGTCCCGAATGGATGATCATGTCCGTTCTGCCGGTGCTCCCGCCCGACCTGCGTCCTCTCGTGGCGCTCGACGGCGGTCGCTTCGCCACGTCGGACCTGAACGATCTTTATCGCCGCGTCATCAACCGCAACAACCGTCTCAAGCAGCTTCTCAAGATCAAGGCGCCCGACATCATCGTGCGCAATGAAAAGCGGATGTTGCAGGAAGCCGTTGACTCGCTTCTTGACAACGGTCGCCGCGGCAAGGCGATGACCGGCGCCAACAAGCGCCCGCTCAAATCGCTCGCCGACATGATCAAGGGCAAGAGCGGCCGCTTCCGTCAGAACCTGCTCGGTAAGCGCGTTGACTACTCGGGTCGTTCCGTGATTACGGTCGGTCCCGAACTGCGTCTGCATCAGTGCGGTCTGCCGAAACTCATGGCGCTTGAACTCTTCAAGCCCTTCATCTTCAACAAGCTCGTCCTGCGCGGCCTTGCGCCGACGCCGAAGGCCGCCAAGAAGATGGTGGACAACCAGGATCCCGTCGTTTGGGACATCCTCGAAGAGGTTATTTACGAGCATCCCGTGATGCTCAACCGCGCCCCGACGCTGCACCGCCTCGGCATTCAGGCGTTTGAGCCCAAGCTTATCGAAGGCAAGGCCATTCAGCTTCATCCGCTCGTTTGCGCTGCCTTCAACGCCGACTTCGACGGTGACCAGATGGCCGTTCATGTGCCGCTCTCGCTCGAAGCCCAGCTCGAAGCCCGCGGCCTCATGATGGCCTCGAACAACGTTCTCTTCCCGGCCAACGGCGATCCTTCGATCGTTCCGTCGCAGGACATGGTCCTCGGTCTTTACTACGCCACGCGTGAAAAGATCAACGGCAAGGGCGAGGGCATGTTCTTCGCCGACGTTGCCGAAGTTCAGCGCGCCTGGGACCACAAGGTCGTCGAACTGCAGACCCGTTGCACGGTCCGCATCACCGAGTACGACCTCAACAAGGAAACCGGGGAAACGACGCCGCGTCAGGTTCGCTATGAAACGACCGTCGGCCGTGCGCTCCTTTCCGAAATTCTTCCGAAGGGCATGAGCTTCTCTGAACTTAACCGTACCCTGAAGAAGAAGGAAATCGCCAAGTTGATCAACCGCTGCTTCCGCAAGTGCGGCTTGCGCGCTACGGTGATGTTCGCCGACAAGCTCAAGGACAACGGCTATCGTTTGTCGACTCGCGCCGGCATTTCGATCTGCGTGGGCGATATGTCGATTCCGGCCCAGAAGGAGGCGCTCGTCCGCGCCGCTGAAGCTGAAGTCAAGGAAATCGAACAGCAGTACACCTCGGGTCTCGTCACCCAGGGCGAACGCTACAACAAGGTCGTTGACATCTGGGGCCGTACGGCTGACCAAGTCGGCAAGGTGATGATGCAGGAACTCTCCTCTGAACCCACGATTGACCGTCACGGTCAGAAGGTTCAGCAGGAGTCCTTCAACAGCGTCTACATGATGGCCGACTCGGGCGCCCGTGGTTCCGCGGCTCAGATTCGTCAGCTCGCGGGCATGCGTGGTCTGATGGCCAAGCCGGACGGCTCGATTATTGAAAACCCGATTACCGCGAACTTCCGCGAAGGTTTGAACGTTCTGCAGTACTTCATCTCGACGCACGGTGCGCGTAAGGGTTTGGCCGACACGGCTTTGAAGACCGCGAACTCGGGTTATCTGACGCGTCGTCTTGTCGACGTGACGCAGGACCTCGTTGTGGTGGAGGACGACTGCGGCACGACCCGCGGCGTAGAAATGCGCGCCCTCGTGGAAGGCGGTGAAGTCATTCAGGCGTTGCGCGATCGTGTCCTCGGACGCGTGGCGGCCGCCGACGTGATCAATCCCGACAACCGTGAAGTCGTCATCGCCGCAGGCACGCTCATCGACGAAGATTGTTGCGATCTGATCGACGAACTCGGCATCGACAGCGTTCGCGTGCGCACCCCGCTCACCTGCGAAACGCGTTACGGTCTGTGCGCCAAGTGCTATGGCCGTGACCTCGGCCGCGGCACGCTCGTGAATGCCGGTGAATCCGTCGGCGTGATTGCTGCTCAGTCCATCGGTGAACCGGGCACGCAGCTTACGATGCGTACCTTCCACATCGGCGGTGCCGCTTCCCGTGCTGCTGTGGCTTCGAGCGTCGAAGCCAAGTCGTCGGGCACGATCGGCTACTCGACGGCCATGCGCTACGTCCGGTCCTCGAAGGGCGAACTTGTCGTCATCTCCCGTTCCGGTGAAATCATCATCACCGACAACGGCCGTGAACGCGAACGTCATAAGGTTCCGTACGGCGCCACGCTTCTCGTGCGTCCGGACGAACACGTCCAGGCCGGTCAGCAGCTCGCCAACTGGGATCCGATGACGCGTCCGATCATTTCGGAGTACGGCGGCAAGGTCAAGTTCGAAAACCTGATCGAAAACGTCACCGTGATGAATCAGGTCGACGAAGTGACTGGGCTTTCGAGTCTGGTCGTGATCGACTCGAAGCGTTCTTCGGCGACCACGAAGGGCAAGTCCAAGGCTTCTTCTGCGGGTATCCTACGTCCGGTCGTGCATCTTCTCGATGCCGACGGCAAGGAAGTCAAGATTCCGGGTACGGATCACGCCGTGACGATTCAGCTCCCGGTGGGCGCCTTCGTCGTGGTTCGCGACGACCAGGAAATCGGCATGGGCGAAGTGCTTGCCCGCATTCCGATCGAATCGCAGAAGACCCGTGACATTACCGGCGGTCTGCCGCGAGTTGCCGAACTCTTTGAAGCCCGTTCGCCCAAGGACGCAGGCATGCTCGCCGAAGTCACGGGTACGGTCACCTTCGGCAAGGAAACGAAGGGCAAGCAGCGTCTCATCATTACCGACAGCGACGGGAATTCCTATGAATCCCTGGTCGGTAAGGAAAAGACGATCCTCGTTCACGACGGTCAAGTGGTGCAGAAGGGCGAAGAAATCGTCGACGGTCCGGTGGATCCGCACGACATTCTGCGTCTGCTCGGCATTGAAGAGCTTGCCCGCTACATTGTGGACGAAGTACAGGACGTGTACCGTCTGCAGGGCGTGAAGATCAATGACAAGCACATTGAAGTGATCGTTCGTCAGATGTTGCGCCGCGTGCAGATCATCGAACCTGGCGACACGAACTTCATTCCCGGCGAACAGGTCGAACGTAGCGAAATGCTCGACGAAAACGACCGCGTCGTCGCGAAGGGCGGTCGACCGGCTACTTATGAAAACCTGCTCCTCGGCATTACGAAGGCCTCGCTCTCGACGGACAGCTTCATCTCCGCCGCTTCCTTCCAGGAAACGACGCGAGTCCTCACTGAAGCCGCCATCATGGGCAAGGTCGACGAACTGCGCGGTCTGAAGGAAAACGTCATCGTCGGCCGCCTGATTCCCGCCGGCACCGGCTTGGCTTACCACCAGGCCCGCAAGGCTCAGGAACAGGAGGAGCGCGAGGAAATCGCCCGTGCCCAGGCCAACGCTGCCGCGAGCGGCAGTGCCTTCGCGATGATGATGAACAACCCGTTTGAGGACGCTCCTCTCATCACGACGAGCGAAGCCTCGATCGACTCGCCCGCCGATCCTTTCGCTCTCTCGCCCCTCATCAAGGAGTGATGAGCGCGACCCGATAGGGTAGGGCAAACGAAAACGGGCCCCCGCAGAGATCTCTCTGCGGGGGCCGTATCATTTGGACAGTAATTTCATGGGCTTTTCACTTGACAGGCTCGAGAAAATTGTTCGAAAATCACATGCTTTTCGAGCCAACGGATTTTTTCGTCCTGCGGCGAGAAAGCGTTTATCCTCCCGAATCCTCAATCCCGTTGGGGATTCAATTGTTTTAGACGGACGTATATGCCTACTATTAACCAGCTTGTTCGCAAGCCCCGCGAGCTCACTCATGACAAGAGCAAGAGCCCCGCTCTGAAGAACTGCCCGCAGAAGCGTGGCGTTTGCACGCGCGTCTACACCACGACGCCGAAGAAGCCGAACTCCGCTCTCCGTAAGGTTGCCAAGGTGCGCCTCACGAACGGTTTCGAAGTCATCTCCTACATCGGCGGTGAAGGCCACAACCTTCAGGAACACTCCGTGGTTCTGATCCGTGGCGGCCGTGTGAAGGACTTGCCGGGTGTGCGTTACCACATCGTTCGCGGCTCCCTCGACACGCAGGGCGTCAAGGACCGCAAGCAGGCCCGTTCCAAGTACGGTGCCAAGCGACCCAAGGCCGCTTAAACCATTCGCGGCACGCGCCGTGGACAAACGGTTCCGCTCCGGGTGGAGTGGGAGCCGAGTAAGTCGCGATCCTTTGGGTCGCTGTAGAAACCATTTGCCGAGCGCATTCTGTTTAACCGTTGCTCGGCATCGACTGAAGACACGAAAGAGGAATTCAAATGCCCCGTCGTCGCGAAGTACCGAAACGCGAAGTTTTGCCGGATCCGAAGTTCGGCAGCGTTGAAATCACGAAGTTCATCAATGTGATCATGCTCGATGGCAAGAAGGCCGTCGCCGAACGCATCGTTTACGGCGCCCTTGCCCAGATCGAAGAAAAGACTGGAAAGAACGCGCTTGAAGTGTTCACCACCGCGCTCAACAACGTCCGTCCGCTGGTGGAAGTCAAGTCCCGCCGCGTTGGCGGCGCCAACTACCAGGTCCCGGTCGAAGTCCGTCCGGTCCGTCGTATGGCGCTTGCCATGCGCTGGTTGCGCGAATCCGCCAAGAAGCGTTCTGAAAAGTCCATGCCGCAGCGCCTTGCCGGCGAGCTGCTCGATGCGGCCGAAGGTCGTGGCGGCGCCATGAAGAAGCGTGACGAAGTCCACCGTATGGCTGAAGCCAACAAGGCCTTCTCGCACTTCCGCTTCTAATTTGCTACTGACGCACACGGTCTCTCCCGATCGTGTGCGGCTTACCATAGAGGACCTCTAAATGGCTCGTCAAACTCCGATCTCGCGTTACCGCAACATCGGCATCTCTGCCCATATCGACGCGGGCAAGACCACCACGACCGAACGCATTCTGTTCTATACCGGTGTGAACCACAAGATTGGTGAAGTGCACGATGGTGCCGCCACCATGGACTGGATGGAACAGGAACAGGAACGCGGTATCACGATTACCTCCGCTGCCACGACCGCCTTCTGGCGTGGCATGGAAATGCAGTACGAACCGTATCGTCTGAACATCATCGACACCCCGGGGCACGTCGACTTCACGGTTGAAGTCGAACGTTCCATGCGCGTCCTTGACGGCGCCTGCATGGTTTACTGCGCCGTCGGTGGCGTGCAGCCGCAGTCTGAAACGGTTTGGCGTCAGGCCAACAAGTACAAGGTGCCCCGTCTTGCCTTCGTGAACAAGATGGACCGCACCGGCGCCAACTTCTTCAAGGTCTATGACCAGATGAAGAAGCGCCTTCAGGCCAACCCGGTGCCCGTCGTGGTGCCGATCGGCGCTGAAGATACGTTTGCCGGCGTTGTCGACCTCATCAAGATGAAGGCCATCATCTGGGACGACAAGAGCCAGGGGATGAAGTTCGAATATCAGGACATCCCGGCCGATCTCGTCGACCTCGCCAACGAATGGCGCGAAAAGATGATCGAATCCGCCGCTGAAGCCAACGAAGACTTGATGAACAAGTACCTCGAAGAAGGCGAACTCAGCGAAGAGGAAATCATCGCCGGTCTGCGTGCCCGCACGATCGCTTGCGAAATCCAGCCGATGCTCTGCGGCACGGCCTTCAAGAACAAGGGCGTGCAGCGCATGCTCGACGCCGTCATTCAGTTCCTGCCGGCTCCGACGGACATTCCGCCGGTCAGCGGTTTCGACCTCAATGACAAGGAATGCTCGCGCGAGGCTTCGGACGACGCTCCGTTCTCCGCGCTTGCCTTCAAGATCATGACCGACCCGTATGTGGGCCAGCTCACGTTCTTGCGCGTCTACTCCGGCATCCTGAATTCCGGCGACACGGTGCTCAATTCCGTCAAGAACAAGAAGGAACGCATCGGCCGTCTGCTCCAGATGCACGCCAACGAACGTAAGGAAATCAAGTTCGTTGAAGCCGGCGACATCGCCGCCGCCGTGGGTCTGAAGGACGTCACGACGGGCGACACGCTCTGCGCTCTTGACGCTCCGATCATCCTTGAACGCATGGAATTCCCGGAACCGGTTATTTCGCAGGCCGTGGAACCCAAGACGAAGGCCGACCAGGAAAAGATGGCTCTCGCCCTCAACCGCCTGGCTCAGGAAGACCCGTCCTTCCGCGTTCGCACCGACGAAGAATCGGGCCAGACGATCATTTCGGGTATGGGCGAACTCCACCTTGAAATTCTCGTCGACCGCATGAAGCGCGAATTCAACGTCGAAGCCACCGTCGGCAAGCCCCAGGTTGCCTACCGCGAAACGATCCGTTCGGTCGTCGAAGACGCCGAATGCAAGTTCGCCAAGCAGTCCGGCGGCCGCGGTCAGTACGGTCACGTCGTGCTCAAGCTCGAACCGCTCGAACCCGGCAAGGGCTTCGAATTCGTTGACGCCATCAAGGGCGGCGTGGTGCCCCGTGAATACATTCCGGCCGTCCAGAAGGGTGTCGAAGACACGCTCAAGGCCGGCGTGCTCGCCGGTTACCCCGTCGTTGACGTGAAGGTCACGCTCCACTTCGGTTCGTACCACGACGTCGACTCGAATGAAAACGCCTTTAAGATGGCCGCCTCGATGGCCTTCAAGGAAGGTATGCGCCGCGCCAATCCGGTTCTTCTCGAACCGATCATGGCCGTCGAAGTCGAAACGCCTGAAGAAAAGATGGGCGACGTCATGGGCGACCTTTCGTCCCGTCGCGGTGTCATCCAGGGCATGGACGACTTGGTCGGCGGCGGCAAGAGCATCAAGGCTGAAGTGCCGCTCGCCGAAATGTTCGGCTACGCCACGCAGCTGCGTTCGCTCACGCAGGGCCGTGCCACCTACACGATGGAATTCAAGCACTACGCCGAAGCTCCGCGCAACGTTGCGGAAGCCGTCATTGCTGACAAGGCTAAGTAAGTTTTCCTACAATCACGTTTATTTAACCAATTCAATCATCTGAGGACCAAAATGGCCAAGGGTAAGTTTGAACGTACCAAGCCCCACGTCAACGTGGGCACGATCGGTCACGTGGACCACGGTAAGACCACGCTGACCGCCGCCATCACGACGATTCTTTCGCGCCACTTCGGCGGTGAAGCCAAGGCGTACGACCAGATCGACGCGGCTCCTGAAGAAAAGGCCCGTGGCATCACGATCAACACGGCTCACGTTGAATACGAAACGGAACACCGTCACTATGCCCACGTGGACTGCCCGGGGCACGCTGACTACGTGAAGAACATGATTACGGGTGCCGCCCAGATGGACGGCGCGATCCTGGTGGTTTCGGCCGCTGACGGTCCGATGCCGCAGACCCGCGAACACATCCTTCTGGCCCGCCAGGTGGGTGTTCCCTACATCATCGTCTTCCTGAACAAGTGCGACATGGTTGACGACGAAGAACTTCTCGAACTCGTTGAAATGGAAGTTCGCGAACTTCTCTCGTCCTACGACTTCCCCGGCGACGAAATCCCCATCATCAAGGGTTCCGCCAAGCTCGCCCTCGAAGGCGACCAGAGCCCGCTCGGCGAACCGGCCATCATGGAACTCGCCGCGACGCTCGACAGCTACATCCCGACGCCGGAACGCGCCGTGGATCAGCCGTTCCTCATGCCGATCGAAGACGTGTTCTCGATCTCGGGCCGCGGTACGGTTGTGACGGGCCGTGTTGAACGCGGTGTGATCAAGGTTGGCGACGAAATCGAAATCGTCGGCATCAAGCCCACGAACAAGACGACCTGCACGGGCGTTGAAATGTTCCGCAAGCTTCTCGACCAGGGTCAGGCCGGCGACAACGTCGGTATCCTCCTGCGCGGCACGAAGCGTGAAGAAGTTGAACGCGGCCAGGTTCTTGCCAAGCCGGGTTCCATCACCCCGCACACCCACTTCAAGGGCGAAGTCTACGTTCTGACGAAGGAAGAAGGCGGCCGCCACACGCCGTTCTTCAAGGGCTACCGTCCGCAGTTCTACTTCCGTACGACGGACGTTACGGGCACGATCGAACTGCCGGAAGGCGTCGAAATGGTCATGCCTGGCGACAACATCCAGATGACGGTTCAGCTCATCTGCCCGATCGCCATGGAACAGGGCCTTCGCTTCGCCATCCGTGAAGGCGGCCACACCGTCGGCGCCGGCGTCGTTGCCGCGATCATCGAATAATTTTCGAAGCATCGCGAAAAAACTGAGCAAATTCAGTTGAAAAGCAGAGGATGCGGGGTTATACTCCGCATCCTCTGTTCTTTTTTATGTTCTTTTTACAGGAATTACGAAATGCAGTCCCAGCGCATTCGCATTCGCCTCAAGGCCTACGACTACAAGCTCATCGACCAGTCGGCTCTCGAAATCGTCGACACCGCCAAGCGCACCGGCGCCGTGGTCCGTGGACCCGTTCCCCTTCCCACGCGCATCCAGCGCTTCGACATCCTTCGTTCCCCGCACGTCAACAAGACCAGCCGCGATCAGCTCGAAATCCGCACGCATCAGCGCCTGATGGACATCGTTGATCCGACGGACAAGACGGTGGACGCGCTCATGAAGCTCGACCTTCCCGCCGGCGTGGATGTCAAGATCAAGGTCCAGTAATCGGTTTTTATCGCGATCGTAAAAAATCGACCCGCTTCGTTGCGTAAGTCGTTGATTTACGTTTAAAATCGCGCCTTTCTGCCTGATCCCTTCCGGGTGAATGGCTTCTTTTTAAAAAACGGTCCCGGCCAATCGTAGCCGGGGTGGAGAAAACAATGAGTGATAAGCTCGGCCTCGTCGGTCGCAAGATCGGCATGACGCGTATCTTCACGGAAGACGGTGTTTCCGTTCCCGTGACGGTTCTCGATGTGTCGAACAACCGTGTCACGATGGTGAAGACGGTCGAAACCGACGGCTACAACGCAATCCAAGTCGCGTTCGGCTCCAAGAAGCCCTCGCGCGTGAGCAAGCCCCTCGCCGGCCAGTATGCTAAGGCTGGCGTGGAAGCCGGTTCCATGCTCAAGGAATTCCATATCGACGAAAACCAGGTCGCCGAATTCAAGCCCGGCATGACCCTTTCCTGCGACATGTTCAAGGAAGGTCAGAAGGTCGACGTGACCGGTACCACGATCGGTAAGGGTTTCGCCGGCGCCATCAAGCGTCACCACTTCTCGTCCAACCGCGCTTCGCACGGTAACTCCGTGACGACCCGTGCTCCCGGTTCCATCGGTAACCGTCAGGATCCGGGCCGCGTGTTCCCCGGCAAGCGTATGGCGGGTCACTTGGGTGATGTCCAGCGCACGACCCAGAATCTCGTGATCGCGCGTGTTGACACTGAACGTCAGCTTCTGTTGGTTCGCGGTGCCGTTCCGGGCGCCAAGGGCGGCAAGGTCGTCGTTCGTCCCGCTGTGAAGGCGTAAGGAGCGAAACAATGGAACTGAATGTCCTGAACGAACAGGTTAAGCACGAAGCTGCCGACGCCGTGTTCGGTCGTGAATACAACGAAGCTCTGGTGCACCAGATCGTGGTTGCCTACCAGGCCAATGCGCGTCTCGGTACGCGTGCTCAGCTCACCCGCGCTGAGGTTCATCATTCGACCAAGAAGCCCTGGCGTCAGAAGGGCACGGGTCGCGCCCGTTCGGGTATGACTTCCTCGCCGGTTTGGCGTCATGGCGGTCGTGCCTTCCCGAACAAGCCCGATGAAAACTTCTCGCAGAAGGTCAACAAGAAGATGTACCGTGCCGGCATGGCCACCATCTTCTCGAAGCTCGTCGCGGATGAACGTCTTTGCGTGATCGAAACGATCAAGGCCGAACTGCCCAAGACCAAGGCTTTCGTCGCCCAGCTCAAGACGATGGGTCTCGTTACGAAGACCATGATCGTCGTCGGTGCCGAAGAACTTGACGACAACCTGATCCTTGCCTCGCGCAACATCAAGGATGTCCTGGTTGTGCCTACGCGCTATGTCGACCCGCTGTGCCTGCTTTATTTCGATAAGGTTGTGCTCACGAAGGCCGCTGTTGCTGAGATTGAGGAGATGTTGGCATGAACCAGGAACGTCTTATGAAGGTCCTCTGCGGCCCGGTCATCACCGAAAAGAGCACGATGATTGGCGAAAAGCACAATCAGCTCGCGTTCGTGGTGATCCCCGACGCCACCAAGGCAGAGGTCAAGGCCGCCGTTGAAAAGCTCTTCAACGTCAAGGTCGAATCCGTTCAGATCCTGAATACCAAGGGCAAGCAGAAGCGCTTCGGCCGTTACATGGGCAAGCGCAGCGACGTTCGCAAGGCTTACGTCGCCCTCGCTGAAGGTCAGGAAATCAACTTCGCGCAAGAGGTGAAGTAATGGCTCTCGTCAAACTCAAGCCGACGTCCGCCGGTCGCCGTCATGCGGTTAAGGTCGTCAACAAGGAACTGCACAAGGGCAAGCCCTATGCTCCGTTGACGGAAAAGAAGAACCGCGGCTCCGGTCGCAACAACAACGGGCACATCACCTGCCGCCATAAGGGTGGCGGTTCGAAGCGCGCTTATCGCATCATCGACTTCAAGCGCGCCAAGGACGGCGTGCCCGCCCGTGTGGAACGTATCGAATACGATCCGAACCGTTCCGCCAACATCGCCCTCGTGCTTTATGCCGACGGTGAACGCCGCTACATCATCGCCCCGAAGGGCCTTGTTGTCGGCCAGGAAATCATGAACGGTCCGGAATCGCCCATCAAGGTCGGCAACGCGCTCCCGCTGCGCAACATTCCGGTCGGTTCGACGATTCACTGCATCGAACTCCTTCCGGGCAAGGGCGCTCAGCTCGTTCGCGCCGCCGGTGCCTTCGCTCAGCTCGTCGCCCGTGAAGGCGAATATGCTCAGATCCGTCTGCGCTCCGGCGAAGTCCGCCGCGTTCTCATTGAATGCCGCGCCACGATCGGCACGGTCGGCAATGAAGAAAACAGCCTGCGTGAACTTGGCAAGGCCGGCGCCACCCGTTGGCGCGGCATCCGTCCGACGGTCCGTGGCGTTGCCATGAACCCGGTGGATCACCCGCACGGTGGTGGTGAAGGCAAGACCGGTACTGGTCGTGCTCCTGTCACGCCGTGGGGCCAGCTCACGAAGGGCTATCGTACCCGCAACAGCAAGCGCACCGACTCGATGATCGTGTCGCGCCGTAACCGTAAGTAAGGGGGCCTGAGAATGTCTCGTTCCTTGAAGAAAGGCCCGTTTGTTGACGGGCACCTGATGAAGAAGGTTGAGGCCGCCCAGGCCAGCCGCGACAAGCGTCCGCTCAAGACCTGGTCGCGTCGTTCGACCATTCTTCCTGAATTCATCGGTCTCACGATCGCCGTTCACAACGGCCGTCAGCATGTGCCGGTGTACATCAACGAAAATATGGTTGGCCACAAGCTCGGTGAATTTGCGCACACCCGCACGTTCAAGGGCCACGCCGCCGGTGACAAGAAGGTGGGGAAGTAAATGGAAACTACTGCTATCGTTCGTGGCGTCCGCCTCTCGGCTCAGAAGGGTCGTCTGGTTGCGGACCTCGTTCGCGGCAAGCCCGTGGACAAGGCTCTGGTTATCCTTTCCTTCACCCAGAAGAAGGCTGCGGTCATCATCAAGAAGGCTCTCCTTTCGGCTATCGCCAACGCCGAGCACAATGACGGTGCCGACGTTGACGAACTCTTCGTGACGAAGATTCACGTCGAAAAGGCCGCTACGCTGCGCCGTTTCGCTGCCCGCGCCAAGGGCCGCGGCACGCGCATCAACAAGCAGACGAGCCACATCTACATTACCGTTGGCGACGCGCAAGCTAAGTAAAGGTGTACCATGGGTCAGAAAATTAATCCCACCGGCTTCCGTCTTCCCGTGACGCGCAACTGGACGTCGCGTTGGTATGCGGTCGGCCGCGAATTCTCCCGTACGCTCGGTGAAGACCTTGCTGTTCGCAGCTTCCTCATGAAGAAGCTCCGCAACGCCAGCGTCTCTCGTATTCTCATCGAACGTCCGGCCAACAACGCTCGCATCACGATCTTCTCGGCTCGTCCCGGTGTTGTGATCGGCAAGCAGGGCGCCGACATTGAAGCGCTCAAGGCTGAAGTTCAGAAGATGATGGGCGTGCCCGTTCACGTCAACATCGAAGAAGTTCGCCGCCCCGAGCTCGACGCTCAGCTCATCGCCGACGGCATCACGCAGCAGCTCGAAAAGCGCGTTATGTTCCGCCGCGCCATGAAGCGCGCCATGCAGAACGCCATGCGTCTCGGCGCCCTCGGCGTCAAGGTAATGTCCTCGGGCCGTTTGAACGGCGCCGACATCGCCCGCTCCGAATGGTACCGTGAAGGCCGCGTGCCTCTGCACACGCTCCGTGCGAACATCGACTACGGTTTCTCCGAAGCGCACACGACCTACGGTGTCGTGGGCGTCAAGGTTTGGGTCTACAAGGGTGACAACTTCGGCGCCGTTGAAGCCGAACAGCCCCGCGAAGACCGCCGCAGCCGTCGCCCGGGCGACCGTGCTGGCAAGCCCGGTGCTCGCCGCAACAACGGTCGTCGTAATGATTCCAAGCAGGCCCGCAAGCCCGCTGCTAAGGACGGAGAATAACGATGCTGCAGCCCAATCGTCGTAAATATCGTAAGGACCAGAAAGGCCGTAACTACGGTCTCGCCACCCGCGGCGCCAACGTGTCGTTCGGTGAATTTGGTCTGAAGACTGTCGAACGCGGTCGCATCACCGCTCGCCAGATCGAAGCCGCCCGTCGTGCCATCACGCGTCACATCAAGCGTGGCGGCCGCGTCTGGATCCGCATCTTCCCGGACAAGCCCATCTCCAGCAAGCCTGCTGAAGTCCGTATGGGTAACGGTAAGGGCAATCCGGAATACTGGGTCGCTTTGGTGCAGCCGGGCCGTGTTCTTTATGAAATGGACGGGGTCGACGAACAGCTCGCCCGCGAAGCCTTTGCGCTTGCGGCCGCCAAGCTGCCCGTGAAGACCACGTTCGTTGTCCGCCAGATCGGCATGTAAGGAGACGGACATGAACGTTAAAGAAATGCGCGCCCTCGACAAGGACGCTCTTCAGAAGGAATTGCAGGATCTGCTCAATACGGAATTCAAGCTCCGCATGCAGCAGGCCACCCAGCAGCTCCAGAACACCAGCTTGTTGCGTAAGACGCGTCGCGATATCGCCCGCGTCCGTACGCTCCTTACCGAAAAGGCGACCACGAAATGACGGAACAGACCAAAGAAGCGCTGACCCGTACCCTCCAGGGCACGGTGACCAGCTCCAAGATGGAAAAGACCGTTACGGTCCTCGTTGAACGTAAGGTCAAGCATCCCCTCTACGGCAAGTACGTCGTCAAGAGCAAGAAGTATCACGCTCACGACGAAATCGGCTGCCAGGAAGGCGACAAGGTTGAAATCGCTGAAACGCGTCCCATCTCCAAGACGAAGTCCTGGACCGTGACGCGAGTCCTCGAAAAGGCCGTCGTCCTCTAAAGCGAAAAAAATCGCTGATTCGGGTTGCACGAACGAATTCCTTCGTTTATAGTTGCAACCCTATCGCCCGGACCTGCCCTGGTGGTAAGTCCGGGCGATGCATTTTCTCGGGTCGAGTTTTTCCTTGTCACCCCGACACACGGTCGGGTTTCACGACGGGAATAACGAGATCTTCCTCCCGTAACGGGACCAATACTATCCGCCATTGCGGAATAAGTTGGGATTTATTCAACCATGATTCAGATGCAAAGCCGACTGGACGTCGCCGATAACACCGGCGCTCGTTCGGTGATGTGTATCAAGGTGTTGGGCGGCTCGAAGCGCCGTTACGCCAACATCGGTGACGTCATCAAGGTGACGGTCAAGGAAGCGGCCCCGCGCGGCCGCGTCAAGAAGGGCGAAGTTTACAACGCCGTCGTCGTGCGCACGGCCCACGGTGTTCGCCGCCCCGACGGCTCGTCGATCAACTTCGACGGTAACGCCGCCGTTCTGCTCAACAACAAGCTGGAGCCCATCGGCACCCGTATCTTCGGGCCGGTTACGCGTGAACTGCGTACCGAGCAGTTTATGAAGATCGTGTCGCTCGCTCCCGAAGTGATCTAAGAAGGAGAAGCGATGCAGCGTATCCGTAAGGGTGACGAAGTCATCGTCATTTGTGGCCGCGACAAGGGCACGAAGGGCACCGTCCTCTCCCGCGTCGATGATCGTCACGTTCTCGTCGAAGGCGTGAACGTCGTCAAGAAGCATGTCCGTCCGAACCCCGCTCTCGGCGTTGCCGGCGGGATTGTCGACAAGACCATGCCGATCGATCAGTCCAACGTCATGTTGGTGAATCCGGAAACGGGCAAGGGCGACCGCGTCGGTTTCCAGATCGTCGACGGCAAGAAGGTCCGTGTCTTTAAGAGCAACGGCGCCGTTGTCGGTGCCAAGGCCGAATGAGGGTGATGATGTCTCGTTTTGCTACCATTTATCGCGACACCATCGTTCCCGAACTCACCAAGAAGTTCGGTTACAAGTCCATTATGGAAGTTCCGCGTATCACCAAGATCACGCTGAACATGGGCGTTGGTGAAGCCGTTAACGACAAGAAGCTCGTCGACAACGCCGTTGCCGACATGACCAAGATCGCCGGTCAGAAGCCGGTCATCACGCGCACCCGCAAGGCCATCGCGAACTTCAAGATCCGCGAAAACATGCCGATCGGTTGCATGGTGACGCTCCGCGGCGAACGCATGTACGACTTCCTCGATCGTCTCGTGACCGTCGCTTTCCCGCGCGTTCGCGACTTCCGCGGTGTTTCCGGCCGTGCTTTCGACGGCCGTGGCAACTACAACATCGGTCTCAAGGAACAGATCATCTTCCCGGAAATCGAATACGACAAGATCGATGCGGTCCGCGGGATGAACATTTCGATCACCACGACGGCGAAGACCGACGAAGAAGCCAAGGCGCTTCTCGCCGGGTTCAACTTCCCGTTCCGCAATTGAGGTAGACGCAAAATGGCAAAACTTGCTCTTATTAACCGCGAAGCCAAGCGCGCCGCTACGGTTGCCAAGTTCGCGGCCAAGCGCGCCGCCCTCAAGGCTATTATTAACGACGCTACCCGCTCGGTGGAAGAGCGCCTCGAAGCCCGTGCCAAGTTGCAGGCGCTTCCGCGCAACGCGAGCCCGGTTCGCCAGCGCAATCGTTGCGCTCTGACCGGTCGTCCCCGTGGCACGTTCCGCAAGTTCGGTCTGTGCCGTGGCATGATTCGTGACGCCGCCATGCGCGGTGACATTCCCGGCCTTGTGAAGGCCAGCTGGTAAGCGAGGAGATTGCACAATGAGTATGAGTGATCCGATCGCCGACATGCTGACCCGTATCCGTAACGGTCAGATTGTCGATAAGGCCGAAGTGGTTATGCCTTCCTCCAAGCTGAAGGTCGCCATTGCCAAGGTCCTTAAGGAAGAAGGCTACATTGACGGTTACACCGTCGTGGCCAATGAAGGTAAGCCCGAACTGCATGTCGGTTTGAAGTACTACGCCGGCCGTCCGGTTATCGAACGCATTGAACGCGTTTCGCGTCCCGGCCTCCGTATCTACAAGAACCATGGTTCGATTCCCCAGGTGATGAACGGTCTCGGCATCGCGATCGTTTCCACGCCGAAGGGCGTGATGACGGACCGCGCTGCGCGTGCGGCCGGCATCGGCGGTGAAGTTCTCTGCTACGTCGCCTAAGCCTGAAGGAGTGTGAAATGAGTCGTATTGCCAAGATCCCGGTTCAGATCGTCAAGGGTGTTTCCTACACCCTTACGAACGACACGATCACGGTCAAGGGCCCTGTGGGTGAAGTCTCGATGCACGTTCTTCCGTTCGTCACGATCACGGAAGAAAATGGTGCTCTGCATTTCGCCATGACGGTCGAAACGCGCGAAGCCAACGCCAACGTCGGCACGATGCGCGCTCTCGTCAACGACATGGTCAAGGGCTGCTCCGTCGGTTTCCAGAAGAAGCTCCAGTTGGTCGGCGTGGGTTACCGCGCGCAGGCCCAGGGCGACACCCTGAATCTTTCCCTCGGCTTCTCGCACCCGATCGCGCACAAGATGCCCGCCGGTGTGAAGGTCGAAACGCCCAGCCAGACGGAAATCGTCATCAAGGGCGCCGACAAGCAGAAGGTCGGTCAGACCGCTGCTGAAGTCCGTGCGTACCGTGCTCCCGAACCCTACAAGGGCAAGGGCGTCCGCTACGTCGACGAAGTTGTCGTGATCAAGGAAACGAAGAAGAAGTAATCGAGGACCTTCAAGATGATCAACAAGAAACAAAGCCGTTTGCGTCGTGCGCGTGCCACGCGCGCCCGCATTTTGTTGCAGAAGGTCGATCGCCTGACGGTTCATCGTACCAATCTGCACATCTACGCCAGCATCATTTCGGCCGACAACGGCCGCACGCTGGTTTCGGCCTCCACGGTCGAACCCGAAGTCCGCGCTCAGCTCGCGAATGTGACGGGTCGTGGTGGCAACATTGCCGCCGCCAAGATCGTCGGCGCGCGTATCGCCGAAAAGGCCAAGGCTGCCGGTATCGAATCCTGCGCCTTCGACCGTTCCGGCTACCGTTTCCATGGCCGTGTCGCCGCGCTCGCCGAAGCTGCGCGCGAAGCCGGCCTCAAGTTCTAAGAGGAGCTTATGGCTAAGGTTCAAGCTAAAAACGCGGTCGAAGAACTCGACGACGGTCTGCGTGAAAAGATGATCGCGGTCAACCGCGTCACGAAGGTTGTGAAGGGCGGCCGCATTCTCGCTTTCGCCGCTCTCACGGTTGTTGGCGACGGCGACGGCCGTATCGGCATGGGTACGGGTAAGTCCCGTGAAGTGCCGCAGTCCGTCTCCAAGGCGATGGAACGCGCCCGTCACACGATGAAGCGCGTCCCGCTCAAGAACGGCACGCTGCATCACGCTGTCGAAGGCCGTCACGGCTCTTCGCGCGTCATCATGATGCCCGCTCCGGAAGGCACCGGCGTGATCGCCGGCGGCCCGATGCGTGCGGTTTGCGATGCCGTCGGCATCCGCAACGTCGTTGCCAAGGCCTACGGTTCCACGAACCCCTACAACCTCGTTCGTGCCACCCTCAACGCTCTGAGCAACCTTCGTAGCCCGTCCGAAATCGCTGCCAAGCGTGGCAAGACGGTCGAAGAACTGCTCGGTTAATCAGGAGACCTAAACCATGTCCGACAAGAAGACCGTTAAGGTTACTCTGGTTAAGAGCCCCATCGGGACGAAGGCGGATCATCGTGCCACGTTGCTCGGCCTGGGCTTGAAGAAGCTCAACCAGAGCCGCGTTCTCGAAGATACCCCTGCCGTGCGCGGCATGATCACCAAGGTCGCCTATCTTGTGCGCGCCGAATGATCGAGAGGATTACAGAAATGCGTTTGAATACGATCAAGCCCGCTGAGGGCTCGAAGCACCCCCGTCACCGCGTCGGTCGCGGTGTCGGCAGCGGCTGGGGCAAGACTGCCGGTCGCGGCCACAAGGGTCAGAAGTCGCGTGCCGGCGGCTTCCACAAGGTCGGTTTCGAAGGCGGTCAGATGCCGATGTATCGCCGTCTCCCGAAGCGCGGCTTTACCTCGCTCACCCGCAAGTTCTGCGAGGTTGTGCGTCTTTCCGATTTGGAACGTATCGGTGTTGAAGAGGTCGATCTCAACGTCCTGAAGGAAGTTGGCGTCGTCTCCGAACTCGCTCAGTCCGCCCGCGTCATCCTTTCGGGTTCGATTACCCGCAAGGTTGTCGTTCGCGGTCTCGGCGTCACCAAGGGCGCCCGCGCCGCTATCGAAGCGGTCGGCGGCTCCGTGGCTGAATAATTCCAAATTTGAGAGGACACCGACGTGGCGACCAGCTCTAGCTCTAAGCAACAGTCGGGCCTCAGCAAGTACGGCGACCTTAAGGGTCGCCTGATCTTCCTAGCGCTCGCTCTTGTTGTTTACCGAATCGGGGCACATGTTCCCGTTCCCGGTATCGACCCCGACACCCTCAAGCAGCTCTTCAACGATCAGCAGGGGGGCATTCTCGGGCTCTTCAACATGTTCTCCGGTGGCGCCTTGTCGCGCTTCTCGGTTTTTGCGCTCGGCATCATGCCCTACATCTCTGCATCGATCATCATGCAGATGCTGTCGTATGTGCTGCCGTCGCTTGAAGCATTGCGCAAAGAGGGCGAATCGGGACGTCGCAAGATCACCCAGTACACGCGTTACGGTACGCTGTTGCTGGGGCTCTTCCAGGGTTTCGGCATCGCCGTCGCTCTGGAAAGCCAACCCGGTTTGGTGTTGGACCCGGGCTTCATGTTCCGGATCACCACCACCATTTCGCTTCTCACCGGAACGATGTTCCTCATGTGGCTCGGTGAACAGATCACGGAACGTGGTCTGGGCAACGGGATCTCGATCATCATCTTCGCCGGTATCGTGGCCGGTTTGCCCAGCGGTGCCTCTGGTCTCTTCCAGTTGGTTTCCACCGGTGCCATCAGCCCGCTCGCCGCGATTTTTGTGATCGCCATCGTTCTGGCCGTTACGGCTTTCGTCGTGTTCATCGAACGCGGCCAGCGCCGTATTACCGTCAACTATGCCAAGCGCCAGATTGGCAACAGGATGTACGGCGGGCAGAGTTCGTATCTGCCTCTCAAGATGAACATGTCGGGTGTGATCCCCCCGATTTTCGCTTCGTCTCTGATCTTGTTCCCGGCAACGCTGGCCGGCTGGTTCACCTCCGGCGACTCCACTCGCTGGATCCGTGACCTTGCCGCTTCGTTGTCGCCTGGTCAGCCCCTTTACACCTTGCTGTATGCGGTGCTGATCGTCTTCTTCGCTTATTTCTACACGGCGTTGGTTTTCAACCCGAAGGAAACCGCGGAGAATCTGAAAAAGGGCGGTGCGTTCATCCCGGGGATCCGCCCGGGGGATCAGACGGCTCGCTACATTGACCGGGTGCTTCTGCGCCTCACTTTGGGCGGTGCCGTTTATCTTGTGTTCGTGTGCCTTGTGCCGGAGTTTTTGAACCTTCGCTTCAACGTCCCCTTCTATTTCGGCGGCACTTCGCTGCTGATTGCGGTGGTCGTGACGATGGACTTCATGAGCCAGGTTCAGGCCTACATGATGACGCATCAGTATGAAAGTCTTCTTCGGAAGACCAACTTCCGATTGGGCAACGACAAGCGCAAGTGATTGCCAGTTGTTTGATCGGTGCCCCGTGGCGACGCTCGCGGGCCTAGCCTGACGAATCCGGATCCGGATGTGAATGAGGGACGCTTCATGAACATGAAGCGTCCCCATTTTTAGTGGATTTCGGAAGATTCGAGCGTGGGATTGCACTACGATCCCGTTTTGAGTTGCATTGAGGCTAAAGCTGTTGTATGCTTTAGCCCTTTCCGCCATGTGGGCATTATTTTTCCGTGCAGCATTTGCACGTGGAGATGAGAATGAAGGTTAACGCTTCGGTCAAAAAAATGTGCCGCAAGTGCAAGATCATTAAGCGCAAAGGCGTCGTTCGTGTGATCTGCGCTGATCCGCGTCACAAGCAGCGTCAAGGCTAAAGAGGTAACAGAATGGCTCGTATCGCCGGTATTAACATTCCGCCGCATCAGCACGCCGAAATCGGTCTGACCGCCATCTATGGCATCGGCCGTCCTCGTGCGCGCACGATTCTCGATTCCTGCGGCATCGAATATTCCAAGAAGATCAAGGATCTTTCCGACGCCGAACTCGAACGCATCCGCGATGCCGTTTCGAAGATCACGGTCGAAGGCGACCTGCGTCGTGAAATCCAGTTGTCGATCAAGCGTTTGATCGACCTCGGCACCTATCGTGGCATGCGTCACCGCAAGGGTCTCCCCTGCCGCGGTCAGCGCACTCGCACCAACGCCCGCACCCGCAAGGGCCCGCGCAAGGTCGGTGTCACGCTCAAGAAGTAACAAAGGATAACTATGGCTGGCAATAATTCCAAGCAGGCTGCTTCGCAGCGTGCTCGTAAGAAGGTCAAGAAGGTCGTGACGGAAGGCATCGCCCACGTGCACGCTTCCTTCAACAACACGATCATCACGATCACCGACCGCCAGGGCAACGCGATTGCCGCGTCGTCTTCCGGCGCTCAGGGTTTCAAGGGCTCGCGTAAGTCCACGCCGTTTGCGGCTCAGGTTGCCGCCGACGTCGCCGGCAAGCAGGCTCAGGAATACGGTCTCAAGAGCGTTGAAGTCCGTATTTGGGGCCCCGGTCCCGGCCGCGAATCGTCCGTCCGCGCTCTGAATGCTCTCGGCATTCGCGTGACGTCGATTCAGGATGTGACGCCGATTCCGCACAACGGTGTGCGTCCCTCCAAGCGTCGCCGCGTCTAATCACAAGTTCAAGAATTTCTGTTGTATCCCGTGTCCACTTGCATAACTGAGGCACGTGGACTGAATGTAGGCGATACCTACAGGATAAGAGAGGCATTTTTAAATGGCACGATATCTCGGTCCTAAGCTCAAGCTTTCGCGTCGCGAAGGCGTTGATCTTAATTTGAAGAGCGCCCGTCGTTCGTTTGAATCCAAAGTCAAGGACGTCGGTTCCAAGCCGGGCCAGCACGGTAAGATTTCCGGAGCCCGCATGTCCGACTACGGCAACCAGATGCGCGAAACGCAGAAGGCCAAGCGTCTGTACGGTGTGCTCGAACGTCAGTTCCGCCGCTATTTTGCGGAAGCTTCCCGCCGTCGTGGCAACACCGGCGAGACGCTCTTTCAGCTCCTTGAGAGCCGTCTTGACAACGTCGTCTATCGCATGGGCTTCGGTTCGACCCGCGCGGAAGCCCGTCAGCTTGTCAGCCACGGCGCCATCCTCGTCAACGGCAAGAAGGTGAACATTCCTTCTTACAACGTCAAGGCCGGCGACGTCATCTCCGTGCGCGAAAAGGCCCAGAAGCAGGCTCGTATCATCGAAGCGCTCGACCTCGCTCAGCAGAACGGTTTCCCGGGCTGGGTCTCTGTCGACGCCAAGAAGTTCGAAGGTACGTTTAAGAACGTTCCCGCTCGTGATGAAGTGGCTCACGAAATCAACGAAGCCCTCATCATCGAACGTTATTCCCGCTAATAGGGTCGCCCACAAGTCCCGTCGTCCGACGTGTAGTGCGCGTCGGGCGGCGAATGCGGAAAAGAGAAATGCGGTCCCCGTGCGGGGGCCGCATTTTTGCTCTGTGCGAATCCAGAAGAAAGCTTGTTTTTCTCCCGGGTTTGCCCCGAGGGCTTACAATCCGGATGTGCGGTTTTTCGGTCCCGCCTCCTCAACGACCGAAATCACCCTAACAGCCTTATCGGTGTAACGAGCCGAGGGTATTGCAATAGGAATTTCAACATGGCTAATACTGCCCTTCTGAAGCCCACCTCGGTGGAAGTTGAAGTCGATCCGACCAACCCGAACCGTGCGGTCGTCACGCTCGAACCGTTCGAACGCGGATACGGTCACACGCTCGGGAATGCTCTTCGCCGCATTCTTCTGAGCTCCATGATCGGTTATGCGCCCACCGAAGCTCAGATCACGGGGGTCGTTCACGAATACTCGCAGATCGATGGTGTGCTCGAAGACGTTGTGGACATCCTGCTCAACCTTAAGGGCGTGGTGTTCAAGCTTGAGGGCCGTGACGACGTTACGCTCACGTTGCGCAAGGAAGGCGACGGTGTCGTCACCGCTGCGGATTTTGAACTGCCGCACGACGTTTCGATCGTCAATCCCGACCACGTCATTGCTCATCTCTCGGGCGGTCGTCTTGAAATGCAGATCAAGGTCGAAAAAGGCCGCGGCTACCAGCCCGGCGACGTTCGCGCCTTCCACGACGACTATTCGAAGAACGTGATCGGCCGCATCATCATGGACGCCTCCTTCTCGCCGATTTCGCGCGTTTCCTATCAGGTTCTTGCCGCCCGCGTCGCTCAGCGCACGGACCTCGACAAGCTGGAACTCACGATCGAAACGAACGGTGCCGTGACGCCTGAAGATGCTCTGCGCGATGCCGTGCGCATTCTGCAGGATCAGCTCTCCGTCTTCGGTTCCATCGTCGGCGAAGCTACCGCGGATGAGACCGAAGAGGAAGAAGAGGACACCACGCCTCCGCTCGATCCGATTCTCCTGCGTCCTGTCGACGACCTCGAACTGACGGTCCGTTCCGCCAACTGCCTCAAGGCCGAAAACATTTACTACATCGGCGACTTGATCCAGCGCACGGAAAACGAACTGCTCAAGACCCCGAACCTCGGCCGCAAGTCCTTGAACGAAATCAAGGAAGTGCTCGCCGCGCACGGTCTTACGCTCGGTTCTCGTCTCGAAAATTGGCCGCCCGCCAATCTCGATCACATCTAATCGACGAGATTACGCAAAAGGCGTTGAGTTCTTCGGGGCTCGCGCCTTTTGTTCGTTTGGGAGAAGCAAAGTGGACGAACTGCGCATAGACAAATGGTTGTGGGCGGCCCGCTTTTTCAAGACCCGCTCCATCGCCCAGGAGGAAGTTTCGCTCGGTCGAGTGCTCCTCAACGGTCAGCGCGCGAAACCCTCGCGCGACGTCAAGCCCGGCGATCGGCTCGAGATTCATCGCTCGGGAGAGGTCTTTCACGTGTACGTGGAGGCGCTCTCGTTGCAACGGGGGCCCGCCGGGGCCGCTCAGAAACTCTATCGAGAAACGCCCGAGAGCCTCGCCGCTCGTATGGAAGCGAAAGAGCGCCGCAAGGTCGCCTTTGAGCCCGCCGACACGATTCGGCAGGGACGTCCTACAAAGCGCGAAGGACGCAAGCTTCGCGCTTGGCAGGATCATTGGAGTTGATCTCGGGCCGTCCCGAAACGAAAACACCCCGCCGAATCTCGACGGGGTGTTTTGCCGTAAGGCTCTTCTATCAGTAGTTGTAGCCCTCCTTGAGCCAGCGGGCCACGTCGAGGGCGCAGTACGTGAGAATGCCGTCGGCACCTGCACGCTTGAAGGAGATCATCGTTTCCATGGTGATTTTCTTTTCGTCAATGCAACCCATGGCGGCGGCACACTTGATCATGGCGTATTCGCCCGAAACGTGATAGGCGAAGGTGGGCGCCTTGAATTCTTCCTTGACGCGCCAGAGCACGTCGAGATAGGGGACGCCGGGCTTGACCATCACCATGTCAGCGCCTTCGGCAAGGTCGAGACCCACTTCCCAAAGAGCTTCGTTGCCGTTGGCAGGATCCTGTTGGTAGACGGCCTTGTTGGATTTGCCGAGGTTCGAGGCCGAACCTACGGCGTCGCGGAAGGGGCCGTAGAAGGACGAGGCGTACTTGGCCGAATACGCCATGATGCGCGTGTGAATGAGGCCCTCGCGTTCGAGACGCTCGCGGATGATGCCGATGCGGCCGTCCATCATGTCCGAGGGAGCCACCACGTCGGCGCCTGCGCGGGCTTGCGCGAGCACCTGCTCAACGAGCACTTCGATCGTTTCGTCGTTGAGGATGTAGCCCGTTTCATCGATCAGACCGTCCTGACCGTGCGTCGTATAGGGGTCGAGCGCCACGTCGCACATCACGCCGAGTTCGGGATAGGCGGCCTTGAGGGCCTTCACGGCGCGCGGAATAAGTCCGTCGGGATTCGCGGCTTCTCGGCCGTCGGGGGTCTTGAGGTCGTCCTCGATGTGCGGGAAGAGGGCGATCATCGGGATGCCGAGCTTCACCATTTCGCCGGCGACCTTGAGAAGTTCATCGATCGTGAGGCGGTCGACGCCGGGCATGGTCGGGATCGGTTCGCGGCGGCCTTCCCCTTCCATCACGAAGACGGGGAGAATCAGGTCGTTGACCGTCAAGACGTTTTCACGCATGAGACGGCGGGAGAAGTCGTCGTGGCGCATGCGGCGCATGCGCACGGAAGGATAAGCACCGAGGGTCTGCATAAGCAATCCTTTTGAAAGAAACGAGAGATTAAGATTCCGGCGTGCGAAGCCCGAGCCAGCCTTCGAGCGTGGCAGCGAGCTCGGGCACGCCTTCGCGCTTCATGCCGGAGAAGAGCTGCACGGACACCCGGGGTCCGATTTCAGCGGCGCGTCGCAGGGCCAGGTCGAGCGTGCGGCGGCGTTCCATGTTCTTGAGCTGATCGGCCTTGTTGAGGAGCCAGTGCATCGGCACGTTCGGGCGCTCCTTCATGAACTCGATCAACCACTCGTCGGTCGGCATGAAGGGACGTCGGGCGTCCATGACGACGACGAGTCCCGAGAGCGAGGCGCGCTGCGCGATGTAGCCGCCGACAAGCGACGACCAGGTCTGACGGACCGATTCGTTCGCCTTGGCGAAGCCGTAGCCCGGAAGGTCCACGAGATGGCCTACCTCCTCGCGTTCGCCCGAAGCTGCTTTGCGCGAGAGGAGAAAGAAGTTCACGAGTTGCGTGCGGCCCGGCGTTTTACTCGCGAAGGCCAGACGCGTCTGACGCGTGAGAACGTTGATCGTTGTGGACTTGCCTGCGTTGGAACGGCCGGCAAATGCAATTTCCGGCAAGCCTTCGGGCGGAAGACCCTGTAGCTTGGCCGCGGAAATGAGGAAACGGGCGCTGTCGAAAATACTCAAGATGGCATCCGTGGAAGGAAGTCTGGAAAAGGGAGGCGGTTTCGGTCCGCATCCCGCGAAGTCCGACATTGTAGCAAGGCGCCCTCTGGCGCCTCACTGCAACGATACGATAACGTTGCGCCCTTAACACAACGTGACCGGGTCCTGATAACCCAATCCGGGGAAAATCAGCTCTTTCCGAACACTTCGTTGATCTGCATGGAAACGCGCACGAAGGTCGTACGCATCGTAAGCTCTTTGAGGCGTCGGGCTCCGACGTAGGTGCAGGCCGAACGAACACCCCCGAGAATGTCCTGCACCGTGTTCTCCACGGGACCGCGTTCGGGGAGGAGGACGCTCTTACCTTCGGCGGCCCGATACTTGGCGACGCCGCCCGAATACTTGTCCATCGCGTCCTTGGAACTCATCCCGTAGAAGCGTCGGTAGACCTTGCCGTCAAGCTCCACGCGCTCGCCCCCGGCCTCGTCGTGGCCGGCGAACATGCCGCCGAGCATGACGAAGTCGGCGCCGCCGCCGAAGGCTTTGGCAATGTCACCAGGGACGGTGCAGCCGCCGTCCGCGCAGATGCGTCCGCCGAGACCGTGCGCCGCGTCGGCGCATTCGATGATGGCCGAGAGCTGAGGATAGCCCACGCCCGTCATCTTGCGGGTTGTGCAGACCGAACCCGGGCCGATGCCGACCTTGACGATGTCGGCTCCCGAGAGAAGAAGTTCTTCGGTCATGTCGCCCGTGACGACGTTCCCGGCCATGACGACGAGGTCGGGGAAGGTATCGCGGACCTTCTTGACAAAAGAAACGAAGGCTTCGGTGTAACCGTTGGCGACGTCGATGCAGACGAAGGAGACTGCGTTGCCGGAGAGGCGCATGACTTCACGGAACTTCTCCCAGTCGCCGTCGCCGATCCCGAGGGAATAAAAGGCGGAAGACTTCGTTTCCAGCTTCGAGAAGAAGTCCACGTATTCCGCAACCGAATAGTGCTTGTGCAGCGCCGTGGAGAGACCATGCTCGGCGAGCGCCCGCGCCATGGCGAAGGTGCCCGTCGTGTCCATGTTGGCCGCGATGATGGGGATCGCGTGATAGGGTGTACTCGTGTGAAGGAACTTGAAGGAACGGGTGATGTCCACTTCGGAACGGCTCGTGAGCGTGGAACGCTTCGGACGGATCAGAACGTCCTTGAAGTCGAGACGGACGGTATTCTCAATGTGCATAGTTCCTACCTTTGGCAGTGTGCGTACACTTCGGGAAAAGTGCGTGAAAACACATGTGCGAAGTGAAAATAACAAACACAAAAAACGCCGGATGCGGGAAATTCCCGCATTCGGCGTGAAATGATTGTAGAAGAGCTCGACCGTTCGTGCAAGCGATGCGGACACGTTTGTCGTTTTGCCGCGCTGGAAGGGTCAGAGAGCGACTTCGCCACGTGTGAAGTCCTGCCACGTCTGCGGAATGCGCAACATGCGGACCTGCTCTCCATCGACGAGATACTCCATCGGAAGCGCCCGGCTGTTGTAGTTGCTCGCCATGCTCGCGCCGTAGGCTCCTGCGTCGAAAATCGCCAGGAAGTCGCCCTCGCGGATGGCGAGTTCTCGGTTTTTTCCGAGAACGTCGGTGGATTCGCACACGGGCCCCACCACATCCATAAGACGCGGCGCTTCGGCGCGCTCCACGACGGGTTCGATCGCCATCCAGGCGTCGTAGAGGGCGGGTCGGATGAGGTCCGTCATGGCCGCATCGACGATGCAGAAGGTCTTGGTCGGGCCCGTCTTGATGTATTCGACCTTGGTGAGAAGGACGCCGGCGTTGCCGACGATGCTCCGTCCGGGTTCGGCAAGGAGCGTCAGATCTTCGAGGTTTCGTGCGGTCATGTGCGCCCGGACCTCCTCGACGAGTTTGGCGGGTTCGGGGGGACGGTCTCTCGCCGTATAGACGATGCCGAGCCCTCCGCCGATGTCGAGGTGCGTAAGGCGGATGCCTTCGCTTCGCAGGAGCTCTACCATGTCGAGGAGCTTGTCGACCGATTCGGTGAATGGACCAATGGTCGTGATCTGACTGCCGATATGGCAGTCAATGCCGACGGGCTCGAGCCAAGGGTGCTCGTGCGCGAGGCGGTAGAGGCGCGGCACGTCGCGCATGGGAATGCCGAACTTGTTGTTAAGAAGTCCCGTGGAAATGTAGGGATGGGTGTTCGGATTGACGTTCGGATTGCAGCGCAGACTGATGCGCGCGGACCGGCGCAGACGCTCCGTTACCCGCATGAGGCGCAGCAGTTCGCTTTCGGACTCCACGTTGATTGAGTAAAGCGAAAGATCCACGGCGCGTTCGAGTTCGCGCTCGGACTTGCCCACGCCCGAAAAAACGATTTTTTTCGGATCGGCGCCCGCTCGAAGGGCCCTTTCCACTTCGCCGATGCTGACGGTGTCGAAACCCGCGCCGAGGCGGGCGAGAAGGGTGAGGATGCCGCGCGTCGGATTTGCCTTCACGGCGTAGCACACCAAATGGGGATGAGCGGAAAAACCCCGCTCCCAGGCGGTGAAGTTTTCTTCGATTTGCCGGCGGGAATACACGTAGGCGGGGCCTTCGAGACGTTCGGCAAGATCGGCGAGATTGACGTCTTCGCAGTGAAGCACGCTTCCGATGCGCGAGAATGCGGGTCTGGGACCGTGCGCAGGTGACAATAGAGGCATGGCGGGAAATGACGGGGAAAGGACGGCGCTACAATGCACACGAGGGACTCAGCGGGTTTGCCCGGCGGGATTCTCGGGCAGATAGAGGTCTCCCTTGAGACCGCAGCCCGAGAGGGCCGCGCCGAACGCGCAGGAGAGCAACAGGACCAGAAGGGTTCGTTTCATGATGGATCAGACTATGAACAACGACACGGAATATTTGGAGGCGGCCAACGCCAAGCTCGATGCGATCGAGGCCTGGGCCGACGAAGCGCTGCCCGATGCGGACGTCTCGCGCCAGGGAAATGTTTTGACGCTGCAGCTCGAGGGCGGCAATGAAATCGTACTCAATCTGCAGACGCCGTGGCATGAAATTTGGCTGGCTTCGCGCCTTGGAGGCTACCATTTCCGCGAACGCGATGGCGTTTGGCACGACACGCGCACGGACGCGACGCTCGAGGAGAAACTCGAAGAAGCCGTGAAGACTCTGACGGCTTGAACGAAGTTTTTCGACAAAAAAAAGGGGGCCCGACCGCTTGCAGCGATCGGGCCCTTTGTGCGTCTCAAAGTGTCAGAAGATCTGATCGCGGATGAGTTCCTTTGTGGATTCGCTCACCGGGTCGCCGTCCGCCATCACGGCGCCGCCCCGAACGGGGTTGCGGTAGTATAGGAAACCGTTTCGTTCGACGACGGAGGCGGGACGCACCCGCACGAATTCGGGCTGATCCTTCACGGCCACCTTCATGTAGTCGATCCAGAGCGGCAGTGCGAGACCGCCCCCGGTTTCGCGCGAGCCGAGCGGCTTCGGGTTGTCATAGCCGATCCAGCCGACGGCCACCTGATTGCCCGTGTAGCCGCAGAACCAGGCGTCGTGACTGTCGTTGGTGGTGCCCGTCTTGCCGCCGATGTCGTAGCGCTTGAGTTCCCGCGTGGCGCGTCGGGCGGTGCCCTTCTTGGCGACGTTGGAGAGAAGCGCGTGCATGATGTAGGCGTTGCGGTCGTCGATCGCACGGATCGATTCGTCGCCGGCCGTGCGGTTGGTGCTTCGCATCAGGACGCGCCCGTCGTTGTCGGTGACGCGTTCGATGAGGTAGGGCTTCACGCGGTAGCCGCCGTTGGCAAAGACCGAATAGGCGCCGAGCATCTGCCAGGGAGTGACGCTTCCTGCGCCGAGCGCCATCGGAAGGTTCGCTGGGTGCTTTTCCGGGTCAAAGCCGAATTTCGCGATGAACTGCTGCGCATACTCGGGCGAAATGGCCTGCATGATGCGGATCGAGACGAGGTTCTTGGACTTCTGCAAAGCCGTTTCGAGCGTCATCGGACCGTCGAAGCGGCCGTCGTAGTTCTTGGGTTCCCAGAGCTTGTTGCCCGTAAGTTTGGGGTCGATCGAGATGGGTGCGTCGTTGATGACGGTGCTCGGCGAAAAGCCCTTGTCGAGTGCCGCCGAATAGACGAAGGGCTTGAACGAGGATCCAGGCTGACGCCAGGCCTGCGTGACGTGGTTGAACATGTTGAGGTTGAAGTCGAACCCGCCCACGAGCGCCGTGACGGCGCCGGTATTGAAGTTCGAAGCAACAAAGGCGGCCTCCACCTGCGGAACCTGTGCAAGGGTCCAGTGTTTGCCGTCGGCGGAACGTTGTACGCGGATGATCGAGCCCGGGCGAAGGGGGTCGATTCCCTTTTTGGGTTTGGCCGCGAGATGACGGCGGCCAAATTTGAGGCTCGCAGCGTCGAGCGTAACGATTTCGTCCGCGGAAATGGCCGCCTTGAGCATCTTGGGAGAGGCTTCCGTCACGACGGCCGGCACCATGAAGGGGGAACTCGCCGTCTTGGCAAGGGCCGTCTTGATGGCCTTCGGGCGCGAAGCGGCATCACCGAGCTCGACGAATCCTTCGGGACCGCGGTAACCGTACTTGCGGTCGTAATTGATCAGATGACGGCGAACGGCGTCCACGGCCGCCTGCTGATCGTCCGAACGAATGGTGGTGTAGACGTTGAGGCCGCGCGAATACGTTTCGTCCTTGAAGATGTCGTAGACGAGCATGCGGGCGAGTTCGGCGGCGTACTTGGCGGACACGCGGTCGCTCGAGACGTTGTCGCGAAGGGTTTCTTCTGCGCTCGCGACACGGCGCGTCTGCATGGGCTGCGCCTTTTCGGCGAGGTAGGTGACTTCGTCGATGTAGCCGAGGTCGTACATGCGGCGCAGGACGTAGTTCTTGCGCATCGTCGCGCGGGAGGGATTGACGATCGGGTTGTAGGCCGAGGGCGCGACAGGTAGCCCCGCGAGCGTAGCGGCCTCTCCGATGGAGATTTCTGAGAGAGGACGGCCGAAGTAGGTGCGCGCCGCGCTCGAGAAGCCGTAGGCGCGCTGTCCGAGGTAAATCTGATTCAGATAGATCTCGAGGATCTCGTCCTTCGTGAGCTCCTGCTCGATTTTGAAGGACATCGCGATTTCATAGAGCTTGCGTGTATAAGTGCGGTCGGTCGTCAGGAAGAAATTGCGGGCGACCTGCTGCGTGATGGTCGAGCCCCCCTGGGCGCGGCGCCCGAGAAGAACGTTCATGACGGCCGCGCGCAGAATACCCGTGATCTCCACGCCGTGGTGCTCGTAAAAACCGTCGTCTTCGGCCGCGAGAATCGCGAACTTGACGTGTTCGGGAATGTCCTTCAGGTGCACGAAGTCGCGGCGCTCCTCTCCGAATTCGCCGATGAGCTTCCCGTCTGCGCTCCACACGCGAAGCGGAACCTTCGGACGATAGTCCGTCAGGGTGACGATGGGCGGGAGTTGCCGGTAGATAAGCGAGAAAATAAAGACGCACAGGAAGATGCCGCACAGCAGAGCGGCGGCGGAGAGTCCAAAGAACCAGCCGAGGAAACGGCGGAATCCCGAGGTCTTCTTGGGAGCGGAGCGCGAGCGGGTAGAAGCCACGATGTAGGAGAGGAAAGGATAGTAGCGGTTGGAGGGCGCCCGTCCTCTGTGCGAAAGCCAGGCAAAGTGGGAGCATTATAAGTTCGGGATCCGGCGCGGGACCAAAAATTGTCGCAACCGTGTGCAACAGTCGCTTAAGTTTCGCATCGGGGGGAAACAAGCGAAAGCCCTCCAAAAAGTGGATAATCCAAGGGCTATGTCTCAGAGAATTTTTACCTACCCCATTCGCGTTGCGGACGACGCCATCGATCGGCTCGGACACGTGAACAACTGCGAGTATCTCCGTTGGATGGAGGCCGCGGCGACGTCGCACGCCGCGCAAAACGGATGGGCCTACGCCGATCTCGTCGGCATTCGCCGCATGTGGGTGGCTCGGCAGCACTGGGTCGAATATCTCAAACCCGCCTTCCTCGGCGAAGAGTTGACGATGTTCACGTGGGTGCAGTCGATCCGGCATTTCGCTTCGCTGCGCCGTTACGCCCTCAAGCGCGCAGAGGACCTTCTCCTCGTCGGCGCCACGGAGTGGGTGTTCGTCGATTCTGAACGCTTCCGTCCCGCGCGGCTCACCGAGGACGTCGTCGCCTCCTTTCTTACCGTTTCGCCCGACGATCCCGAGCTCAAGGCCCTCGGCATCGCGCGGCAGATCCGCTATTCGCCGTCGGCGACGCTCTTGGGTTGAGGTGGCAACGTGTCACATTTTTTGTCGATTGAACATTTGACCTTCGGGTACGGGGAGCGACGCATCCTCAACGACGTCTCCATGCAATTCGAGCGCGGACAGGTGGTCGCCATCATGGGCGGATCGGGCATGGGCAAGACCACGCTCCTCAAGCTTATCGGCGGGCTTCTTACGCCGCAGAAGGGGTGCGTGAAGTTCGACGGAGAGGAAATTCACGCGGCGGACCAAAAGACGCTCTATCGCCTTCGCCGCCGCATGGGGATGCTCTTTCAGTTCGGCGCCATCTTCACGGATCTCTCGGTCTTTGACAACGTGGCGTTTCCGATGCGCGAGCAAACGAATCTTGACGAAGAGACGATCCGCGACCTGGTGCTTCTCAAGCTCAACGCCGTCGGTCTGCGCGGCGCGGCCGAGCTGATGCCATCGGAAGTTTCGGGCGGCATGTCGCGGCGCGTTGCGCTCGCGCGCGCCATCGCGCTCGATCCGGCACTCATTCTCTACGACGAACCCTTCGCCGGGCTCGACCCCATTTCGATGGGGGTGACGGCCAAGCTCATTCGTTCGCTTTCGGATTCGCTTCACGCCACGAGCATCGTGGTGACGCACGACGTGGCGGAAACGTTTGAGATTGCGGATTACGTCTACATGATCGCTTCGGGGGTCGTCGCCGCCGAGGGCACGCCCGACGAGCTTCGCTCTAGCACGGATCCCTTCGTGACGCAGTTCATTCGCGGCGAATCCGACGGTCCCGTGCGCTTCCATTATCCGTCACCCGATCTTCGGGTCGATTTTCTCGGAGAGAAATCAGCATGATCGGTTGGATTTCCAATTTCGGGGCGGCCGTCATCCGGGAAGTCCGCGGCGTCGGCAAATTCGGCCTCTTCTCGGTGCAGGTGCTGCAAAAGCTCGCCGGCGCGCGCGGCCGGGCCGTGATGCAGCAGATTCACTTTCTCGGCAACGGGTCGCTTCTCATCATCGCCGTTTCGGGCCTCTTCGTGGGGTTCGTGTTGGGGTTGCAGGGCTACTACACGCTCGTGAGCTACGGCAGCGAACAGGCCCTCGGAGTGCTCGTGGCGCTTTCCCTCGTGCGTGAACTCGGCCCCGTGGTTACGGCGCTGCTCTTTGCCGGACGCGCGGGCACGGCGCTTACCGCCGAAATCGGCCTCATGCGCTCGGGCGAGCAGATCGCCGCCATGGAGATGATGGGGGTCGACCCCTTCAAGCAGGTCCTGGCGCCTCGCTTCTGGGGTGTTTTCGTCGCCATGCCCATTCTCGCCTTGATTTTTTCCGCCGTCGGCATTCTCGGCGCCTGGCTCGTCGGGGTCGGGCTCATCGGGACCGACAACGGCGCCTTCTGGTCGCAGATGCAAAGTTCGGTCGACATCTTTCACGACATTGCCAACGGCATCCTCAAGAGCATCGTCTTCGGCGTGGTGATCGCGCTGGTGGCGCTCTTTTGCGGGTGGTCGGGACGACCTACGCCCGAAGGCGTGGCGCACTCCACGACGCGCACCGTCGTCACGTCGTCGCTTCTCGTTCTCGGGGTCGACTTCATGATGACAGCCTGGCTTTTTACAGCATTCTGAATTTTTTCTTTATACGGCGGAGCACTCCGAAGGGGCGCTCCGAAGGGGACCAACCACCATGCAACGACAAAAAACCCTCGAGTTTTGGGTCGGTATTTTCGTCATTCTCGGTTTTGCCGCCTTGCTCTTCATGGCGCTGCAGAGCGCCAATCTCGGCAGTTTCTCGTTTGGACACAAGACCTACGCCGTCACGGCGGAATTCGACAACATCGGCGGCCTCAAGCCGCGCGCGGCCGTCAAGAGCGCGGGCGTCGTGGTGGGACGTGTGCGTTCCGTAGAGTTCAATCCGGAAACCTTCATGGCCCGCGTGACGATGGATCTCGAACAAAAGTATGCCTTCCCCGCCGATTCGTCGGCGAAGATCCTCACGAGCGGTCTTCTCGGCGAGCAGTACATCGGTCTTGAGGCCGGCGCCGACGAGGCTAATCTCGACGACGGATCGAGTATTCGCCGTACGCAGTCGGCGGTCGTGCTCGAAAATCTGATCAGTCAGTTCCTGTACTCCACAGCGGAAAAAAGTGGAGAATAAACACTCTTTTGTCAGTAAGAGGGCCTGAACCCGCGGAGGGTTCGCGAGGTCCCGCGAGATCCGACAATGAAATACCGTCGCTTACTTATGCCCGCGTTGACGGTCGGTTTGCTTGCCGGCTGCGCCCAGGTTGCGCCTGACGCGGGACAAACGCCCCACGACCCCCACGAGGCCTTCAACCGGCACATGTGGGCCTTCAACGACGCGCTCGACCGCGCCGTGCTCAAGCCCGTCGCCAAGGGCTACGTGGCCGTCACGAACGACTCCGTCCGTGATGCCGTGAGCAATGCCGTGGACAATCTGCTCGAACCGAACAACGCCGTCAACAACCTCCTGCAAGGAAAGGGCAAGGCAGGGGTCGAATCGACCTTCCGTTTCCTCGTCAATTCGACCTTCGGCGTTGCAGGTCTTTTCGACGTGGCCTCCTGGATCGGGATGGAACGTCAGCCCGAGGATTTCGGGCAGACGCTCGCCGTCTGGGGAGCTGGGGAAGGTTCCTACTGGGTGCTTCCCTTCCTCGGTCCCACGACGACGCGCGACGTCTGGCGTTATCCCGTGCAGTGGGGACTCACTCCCACGACCTATCTCTACTGGGATGAGGACTGGTGGCTCGGCGCCGCCCACACCGTCGTGACGGTGGTGGACGGCCGTGCGCGACTCCTTGATGTGGAGGATCAGATCCGGGGTGCCACGATGGACGAGTACATCGCCGTGCGCGAAGCCTATCTGAGCATGCGGCGCAACGCCGTGCGCGACGGAGAAGTGTCCGAGGAGGAAGAACTCGGGGGTCTCACGCCGCTCAATTTTGAGGAGGAATGAAAATGATTTCCCGCCGCACCCTGCTTTTGTGCGCCGCCTCCGCGTCGCTCCTTCCTGCGCGGGCCCTCTGGGCCGCGCCCGACGCCAAGGGCGATCCCTTTGCCTACGTGGTCGAACTCAGCAACGTCGTGCTCGACGAAATCCGCAAGAATCCTGCTCTGCACAAGGCCGATCCCGAGCAGGTCCGCAAGCTCGTCGACGAAACGCTCATGCCTGCGGCCGACTTCGAAATGATGACCCGCATGACGGTGGGGCCGCGTTGGCGTCAGGCTTCCGCCCAAGAGCGCACCGAACTTATGGATGCCTTCAAGGCGCTCCTCGTGCGCGTCTACTCGGGGGCCCTCACGACCGTGGAGGATCACCGCTGTGAACTTCGTCCAACCCGCAACAAGAAGGTCCGCGACGAAATGATCGTGCGTACGCTCCTCAAGAGCGCCGGGCACAACGACATTGGTCTCGACTACCGCATTTACCGAGACAAGACCGGAACCTGGCGTATCGTCGATGTCAACGTCGAAGGCATCTGGATGGTGGAGAACTATCGCTCGCAGTTTGCGCCGATTCTCAGTCAGGAGGGTGTCGCCGGTCTCATTACGGCGCTCAAGACGAAGAGCGATCAATTCGTCAATAAGGACGGAAAATGAATCTCAACGGTCGTGACGTGACCGTCGATACGGTCGTCTCCGTCAAGCGGGAGGCGTTCGACGCCTTCCGCGCGGGCGATCGCACGGTCAACTTCGATGGCGTCGGTCGACTCGACAGTTCCGCCGTGTCCCTTCTTCTCGCGCTTTTGCGCCGATATCCGGAGCTGCGCGTCGAACACGCGCCCGAAGACCTGCGCACACTCGCGCGTCTCTACGGCGTTAACGAACTTTTTGCCGGGAGCGGTCTCTGAGCCGACTCCCGACGGACTTTTTCATGCAGAAACTGAAAATCCGCGGCGGTCGCCGCTTGGTGGGGGAAGTGCGCGCTTCGGGTGCGAAGAACGCCGCGCTTCCGATTTTGGCCGCGTCGCTTTTATGTCCGGAAGACCTTGTTCTCTCTAACGTGCCCGATCTTGCCGACGTGCGCACGATGTTCCGCCTTCTCGAAGGCATGGGCGTCGTCATCCGACGGGAGGGCGATAAGGTCGTCCTCAACGCTTCGCGCATCACGAGCACGAAAGCACCGTACGACCTCGTCAAGACGATGCGAGCTTCCATCCTGACGCTTTGTCCCCTCGCGGCCCGCTTCGGCAGCGCCGACGTGAGCCTTCCCGGGGGCTGCGCCATCGGGGCGCGTCCCGTGGACCAGCACATCAAGGGGCTCGAAGCGCTCGGCGCGGAGGTGACGATTGAAAACGGTTACGTCCTCGCCCGGGCCGGCCGTCTCAGGGGGGCGCACATCATCACGGACGTGGTGACCGTAACGGGAACGGAAAATCTCCTTATGGCCGCCGTCCTCGCCGACGGCGTCACGGTGCTCGAAAACGCCGCGAGGGAACCCGAGGTGGTCGACCTTGCCGAATGCCTCAACAAGATGGGAGCGAAAATCGAGGGCGCGGGTACGCCGGTCATCACCGTGCACGGGGTCGAAAGCCTGCACGGAGCCGAACACTCGGTCGTTCCCGACCGCATCGAGGCGGGAAGCTTCCTGATTGCCGGGATCGTCACACGCGGCGACGTGCTTGTGACGCACTGCGTGCCCGCGCACATGGACGTGCTTCTCGCGAAGCTGCGCGAGGCGGGCGCCGACATCGTCACGGGGCCCGATTGGGTACGCGCCCGCATGACGGAGCGTCCCCGGGCCGTTTCGGTGCGCACCATGCCGCATCCGGGCTTCCCGACGGACATGCAGGCGCAGTTCATGACGCTCGACGTGCTCGCCGAGGGCACGAGTTCGATCACGGAGACCATTTTTGAGAACCGCTTCATGCACGTGCCGGAACTGCAGCGCCTCGGCGCACGGATTTCGATCTCTGACCACACGGCCGTCGTCGAGGGCGTCGAAAAGCTTTCGGGGGCGACCGTCATGGCGACGGATCTGCGCGCGAGCGCTTCGCTCGTCATCGCGGCCCTTGCCGCGGAAGGCGAAAGCACGGTCGATCGCATCTATCATCTCGACCGGGGTTATGAGCACATGGAGACCAAATTGCGCGCGCTCGGTGCGGACATTGTGCGCGTGAGCGAGTGAAGCGCGGGATGCCCCCATCCTTTGGCATGTGGCGAAAGGAGCGGGGGTTGTACATAATGTTCTGAAAGCCTCCGTTCCGAAACTTCGGAACGGAGGGACCGATGGACCTGGCCGGAGAATTTCATGCAACTTGACGACTGTCTTTTCTGCCGCATCGCCCGCGGCGAGATTCCGTCTAACAAGATTTACGAGGACGACGAAGTCCTGGCGTTTCGAGACATTAACCCGCGCGCGCCCGTGCATTTTTTGATCATCCCGAAGAAGCACGTGCAATCTCTTGCTCAGACGACTCCCGAAGACGAAGCTCTTTTGGGTAAAATGTTGGGCCTGACCCGCACGCTTGCTCTGCAGGAGGGGTGTGTGAACGGATACCGCGTCGTCATCAATACAGGTGCGGACGGCGGACAGGAAGTTCCGCATCTGCACGTGCACGTACTCGGCGGCGCGCGTCCTTGGAAACAAATGTAAATTCAACTCTCGGAGAAGATTATGGGTTCCCTTTCTGTTTGGCATTGGCTGATCGTGCTGGTCATTGTCGTTTTGGTGTTTGGCACGGGCAAGCTCAAGAACATGGGTAAGGACCTCGGCGGCGCCATTCGCGGCTTCAAGGAAGGCATGAATGAAGGCGAAACGGACGCCAAGAAGGAAATCGCTCAGTCCAAGGAGACCGTTGACGTCGAGGCTAAGGACAAGGACCAGACCAAGGCCGGCTGATCACAAGGCGCAGGACCCGTGCTACAGCGCGGGTCTCGTGTGCGGAAGGGAGGCTGCGGCCACCGCCGTTCACTGAGAACGGAGGGGACCGCGGCTTTTCTTGCTTTCATCCGATGACAAATCTGCGGACTGTTCGGCGGATTTGTCGCAGAACGCAACGGAAGACTCATGTTTGATTTCGGCTTCAGCGAAATGCTCCTCGTGGGGATCGTCGCGCTCGTGGTGCTCGGCCCCGAACGCCTGCCCGTCGTGGCGAAAACCGCCGGCGAGTGGGTAGGCAAAGCACAGCGCTTCGTCGCACAGGTCAAGTCCGACATTGACCGGGAAACGGAATTGTCGGAACTCAAGAAAATCCAGGAAGAGGCCAGGGCGATCGCTTCCGACGTGAAAGAGAGCGTCGAGAAGGCCGCCACGCAGATCGAGTCGGACGTCAAGAGTGCGGCCGGCGAAGTCGAGGCCGTCGGTCAGGCGGTGGAGGCGGAAGCCCAAAGCGTGGCCTCTCAGGCAAGCGTCGAAACGACTTCAAGCACGGATCTTGCCAACGTGTACGGTTGGGGAACGCCTGATACGACTCCCACGCCTCAGTACACCTGGGAGGAACCCAAACGCTTTGCGAAGCGTTATCACTCAGGACCGTCGGTGGACGAGCTGGCCGGCGAAATTGAAAAGTTGCGCCGTGAACTCGGCATGCGCGAAGCGCAGATGGGCGGTTCGGGGCGTCGCTATGCGGCCCGTTCCCGCAGCAGTCGTCCCCGGATCTATCGTTAATCACCAAACATCATGGCTACTCAAACCACTCCCGAACTGGAAGCGCCCGACGATCCCGCCAACGAACAGCCGCTCGTGAGCCATCTCGTGGAATTGCGCAACCGCATGGTGCGGGCCTCGCTGGCCGTGCTCGTGGTGTTCGCGTGCTTGTCCCCCTTCATGAAGCAGATCTTCGACTTTTTGAGCCAACCGCTCATGGTCGCTCTGCCGCAGGGGGTCAAACTGCTCGCCACCGGCGTTGTGGCGCCCTTCATGGTGCCGCTCAAGGTGACGCTCTTCGTGGCGTTTCTGATCGCTCTGCCCTACGTGCTCTACCAGATGTGGGCCTATATCGCGCCAGCGCTCTACCGGCGTGAGAAGCGGCTTGCGCTCCCGATTCTCGTGAGCTCGATCTGCATGTTTGCGCTCGGCATGGCGTACTGCTACTTCATTGTCTTCCGCATGGTCTTTCAGTTCATCGCCGGGTTCTCGCCCGATTCCGTGAACTTTGCGCCGGACATCGATTCGTACTTCAGCTTTGTTCTGACGATGTTCGTGGCCTTCGGTCTGACGTTTGAAGTGCCGATTGTCGTCGTGGTTCTCAATCGCGTAGGATTCGCCTCCTACGAAAAACTCGTGCAGGTGCGTCCCTTCGTGATCGTGGGCGCCTTCGTTCTCGCGGCCATCTTTACGCCGCCCGATGTCCTCTCGCAGCTTCTTCTCGCGTTGCCTCTCGTGCTCCTCTTCCAGGTGGGCATCTGGCTCGTGCGCTTCTTCGGCAAGTCACAGGAAGACATCGACGAGATGAAGGAAAAGGAAGATCCCGAAGAATAACAGGGAAACTCCCTGAACAAGGCCCCGGCAAAGTCAGAACGGCTTTCCGGGGTTTTCGTCATTTTGCGTTCAGGACTCGGAGGAACTCTCGTCCGAGAGAAACTCTTCTCGCTCGAGCGAGTCGGAGGGACGGCGAGAGACGACGAGCGGCAGGTCGATCGTCTGACGGCCGCGAAGGACGGAGAGCGTCACCGTGTCGCCGGGGCGCATGCGCGCGATTCGCTGCAGAAGACGGTGTGCCGTCAGGACGGCTTCGCCGTCGATGGCAAGCACGATGTCGAAGGGGCGCAGTCCCGCCCGCTCGGCGGGACTGTCTGCGAGCACGCGCTTCACCATGACGCCGTCCTGACGCGCAAGGCCGAGGTCCTGCGCCAATTCAGGGGTAAGTTGACGGGGGATGAAGCCGAAATACCCTCGTACCACTTCGCTGCCCGCCTTGAGACTCGGCAAAACGTTTTGTATGAGCGATATGGGAATGGCAAAGCCGATGCCGACGAAGCCTTCAGAAAAGTCGGGGGCGAAAATGGCGCTGTTGATTCCGATGAGTTCACCTTCTGTGTTGACGAGCGCTCCGCCCGAATTGCCCAGATTGATCGCCGCGTCGGTTTGAATGAAATCCTCGTAGATGTTGAGCCCGAGGCCGTGACGTCCGAGAGCGGAAATGATGCCCGACGTGACGGTTTGTCCCACGCCAAAGGGGTTTCCGATGGCGAGGACCGCCTGCCCGACTTCAAGTTTCGCGTCCTGTGCCAAACGAATTGGCGTGAGCGCTCCCTTGGGGGCGGTTACGCGCAAAAGAGCCAGGTCCGTTTCCGGATCTGTCCCTACGAGGCGCGCCTCCCAGTGTCTTTCGGTGCCGGAGGTTGTCACGAGGAGATCCTTGATGCCTTCGACGACATGGTGATTGGTGAGCACGAATCCCTCTTCGTCCAGAACGACGCCGCTTCCGAGCGGCTGCACGTTGAGTTCCGGTGCGTCGTGCCAGTCCGAACCGATTTCAACGCCGCTCTCGGGACGCAGCGTACGCCGAGCCAGAACGGTCACGACGGCGGGCGAAGCCCGTCGGACGGCCACGGTGAGGTCGGACGTGGCGGTAGCCGCAGGCTCGGGAGGGTTCGAAGGCAACCCTTGGAAGACGAGGAAGAGGGCGAGACCGACGGTGACGGTCTGGGCGAAGAGTAACCAGAGACGACGAATCATGGCGGTGGAGGAATGCAAAGTCCTGCCATTGTACAAACTCAACCGAAAAGAGAGAACGAAAGTCGCGTAGACTGTTCCCATGTCAATGCCAAGGAGGTGCCATGGAGCGCAGTGAATTGCTTTCCCATTTGGATGAATTTCTTCAGGCGGGTGCGTTTCGGGATTACGCTCCCAACGGCCTGCAGGTAGAGGGACGAGCCGAGATCTGCAGGGTTCTTCTCGGGGTGAGTGCTTCGCGTTCTCTTGTCGAAGAAGCCGTATCGCAGAAGGTTGACGCAATTCTCGTGCACCACGGTTGGTTTTGGCGCGGAGAACCCGCTCCCGTCGTCGGAATGAAGCGCGACCGCCTTGCGCCTCTCCTTGCAAACGACATTAATCTGATTGCCTACCACCTGCCGCTCGACGCGCACCCTACGGTGGGAAACAACGCCGAGCTCGGGCGTCTTCTCGGTCTCACGGTCACGCAACGTGCGGGAGAGTACGAACTTCTCTATCTGGGCGTGCCGGCGCAGGGGGAAATGAGCGTCGCCACCTTCGCAGAACGTGTCGAGTCCGTACTCGGTCGGCGTCCCCTCGTTCTCGGACCGACTGAACGACCGGTGCGCCGCGTGGCGTGGTGCTCGGGCGCCGCGCAGGACGAAATCACGCTGGCGGCCTCCCTCGGGGTCGACCTCTATCTTTCGGGGGAGGTGAGCGAAAGAACCACTTACGAGGCCGAGGAACTCGGTGTCACCTATCTAGCGGCAGGTCATCACGCCACCGAGCAGTTCGGCGTTCGAGCGCTCGGGCGTCATCTTGCCGAACGTTGGCCGGAACTCGACCTCCGATTCTTCGATACGAAGAATCCCGTGTGAGGGGAGTGGGATCTTGGATCGACTTTTGATAAAATAAAAAATTCCACGCGTTCCGGGTCGGATGGCGCGTGTACGTACGAAACATTGAGGAACCGCATTCATGATAATGCTCTATTCGGGCATGACTTGCCCCTTCTCGCACAGCACCCGCATCGTTTTGCAGGAAAAAGGGTGTGAATTCGAAATCACCGACGTCGACATGTATCAGCCGATCGACGTGAAGGTCAGTGCGTTGAGCCCGTATGGAGAAGTTCCGATCCTGCAGGATCGCGATCTGGTTCTCTTCAACGCCCGCGTCATCAACGAATACCTCGACGAACGCTTCCCGCATCCGCAGCTGATGCCGGCGGATCCGACGAACCGCGCCCGCGCCCGTCTCTTCCTCTATCTTTTCGAACGGGAAATCTTCACGCACGTGCGCACGCTTGAAGCGGTCGATCTGCCCGAATCGGAATACGAGAAGGCTCGCAACACCCTGCGTGACCAACTCACGCTCATCGCCTTGCGTCTCAACACGTCGAAGTACATGATGGGCGACGAATACTCGCTTCTGGACATCAGCATGGCGCCGGTGCTCTGGCGTCTCTCTCACTGGGGCATCGAGATGCCGCGTTCCGCCGCGCCGATCATGACGTACGGCGAACGTCTCTTTGCCCGCCCGGCCTTCATCGAGTCCATGACGCCCAACGAACGCGTGATGCGCCGCTGATCGACGGACGACGAAGCGACAATGAAAAAACCGGCGCGCTTATTCGAGGCGCCGGTTTTTTCTTCGGGAGAAAAGCCGTGAAGCAAAACGAACTGAAGCCCTATTTGATCCGAGCCGTTCTCGAGCTCTGCGTCGACCGCGGCCTGACGCCCTACATGGTGGTCGCCGTGAATGATGAGTGCCGCGTTCCCAATGAATTCGTTCGGGACGGCATGATCGTCTTCGACATTTCTGCCGAAGCCACGAACCGCTTCGAGGTGACCGACGAGAAGGTTTCCTTCCAGGCTCGCTTCGGAGAGGACAACCGCATCGTCGACATATACGTTCCCATGGAGACGATCGTCTTCGTCTTCCCGATGGAGCGTCAGGACCTCGGACTGCAGTTCGACGTCGCTCCCGAAGAAAAGCCGAAAAAACAGGAAGCAAAGGAGGCGCCGATGACGCCTCGTCGTCCTACGCGTTTGAAGTAATGATTTTGATCTGGTAAAATCAAAAACTTCCCTCGCCTCTTTAGCTCAGTTGGTAGAGCAACTGATTTGTAATCAGTAGGTCGTCTGTTCGAGCCAGACAAGGGGCACCAGACACCCGACCCGTACCGTTTACCTCGGTGCGGGTTTTTTGTTTTCTGCCGCCCGAACAGGGGGTGGGACAAACATGGCACAAGAGTGTACAGTACGTCCTGCACCCAACGAATGGCGACGAAAAAAAAAGGAGGCTTCATGGCGAGGGGGCGTTGGAATCAAACGGGGCCAGCGACGGCGATCGGTCTGCTTGCGCCCGTCTGCTGGGGGATGTCGGTGAGTCTCGTGCGGGGGATCGCCGAGAATTTCGGCATGGCTCAGGGGCAGTTCTTCCTTTATCTGATCGCGGCAGTGTCGCTCTACTTCACGGTCGGGCTACCAAACTTCCGCACGATGAACCGAAAGTATCTCTTCATCGGCATTCCCACCGCCGTGGCGAGCGGTCTCACCTTCGTACTCGCGATCTTCACTTCCGACGGAGGTGCTCAGACGCTCGAAGTCGGGATGGTGAATTACCTCTGGCCCTCCCTTACGATTCTCTTTGCGGTGCTATTCAACGGCGTCAGGGGGCGTTGGTGGCTCTGGCTGGGCGTGGTCGTGGCGCTCTACGGCATCCTTCGCATTCTAGGCGGTGACGAGGGGCTCTCCTGGAGCGGTTTTTGCGAGCGTTTCGCGCACAATCCGATCAGCTACATCCTCGCGCTCGGCGCTGCGCTCACCTGGGCGGGCTTCTCGAGCATGACCCGCGCCTGGGGGGCGGGGCACAATCCGAGCACGGCGCTCTTTATGATCGACACGACGATCTACGGCCTCTTCTGGTTTTTCGGCTTCGGTGCCTCCTCCGCGACGCCCGATTGGCGAGGGATCGTGAGCGTCGTCGTGGGTGGCATCGTGATGGGAAGCGCCTACGCCTGTTGGGCGCACGGCATGCAGCGCGGGAACATCACCCTGCTTGCGACGGCTTCCTACTTTACGCCGGCGCTTTCCTGCCTTTTCGGTGTCTTCTGGCTCGGCGCCGAACTTACAGCCTCCTTCTGGGCGGGGGTGGCGCTCGTCATCTCCGGCTCCATTCTCTGTTGGAGCGCGACGAGCCGGCGTTTCAACCGCTGAAGTGTCCGACCGTTCCGAGCGTGACCCGGTCGTTTCCGCCGAAGTCCTTCACCGTTCGCACGGCGGAGAAGCCCGCGTGTTGGAGCAGATTGCGGCAGGCTTCTCCCTGATCGTAGCCGTGCTCCAGAAGGAGCCAGCCGCCCGAGCGCAGATGCGCGGGCGCGCCGAGCGCGATGACGGCGAGCGCGCTCATGCCGTCCCCTTCGTCGGTGAGGGCCGACCGGGGCTCGAACGTGAGGTTCGCAAGATGTTCGTCGTCGGCGCGGATATAGGGGGGATTGCTCACGATGAGGTCGAACCGTTCCTCTTCGCCGACCGCTTCCCACCAGGCGCCGTGCCGAAAAGCCACTTTGGCTTGGAGTTTTGCCGCATTATGTTCGGCCGTAAGCAACGCCTCCCTCGAGACGTCGGTTGCCACGACTTCGGAACTTTTCATTTCCAAGGCGAGCGTGACGGCGAGGCATCCGCTTCCCGTGCCGAGGTCTAGCACGCGCGGCGCTTCGTCGAAGAGTTCGAGCGCCGTATCGACGAGCACTTCCGTGTCTGGTCGGGGAATCAGAACAGAGGGATTTACTTCGAAGAAGCGCCCGTAAAAATCCTGTTCTCCCGTAATGTAGGGGACGGGCGTTCCGCTTTTGCGCATGACGACGTAGAGACGAAACTTCTCGACTGCCTCTTCGTCGGGGACGTTCCGGTCGTGGGCGATGAGAAATTCGCGGCGCACGCCGAGTGCATGCGCAAGCAACACCATGGTTTCGAACCGACCGATCTGTTCGGTTCCCTCTTGGATCAACGTGCGGATGTCGGGGCGGGTCATGAAAAGGTCTCGCTTCAGAGAGAGGATGCCAACAGGGACGCCTGATGCTCCATGGTCAGAGCGGAGATCAGCTCGTCGAGGTCACCGTCGAGCACGGCATCGAGACGGTAGAGCGTCAGATTGATGCGATGGTCGGTGACGCGGCCCTGCGGGAAATTGTAGGTCCGAATGCGCTCGGAGCGGTCCCCTGAACCGACGAGCGATTTTCTCTCGCTCGCCTCCTTGGCTTTCTGCTCAGCCTCTCGCATGGCATAGAGACGTGCGGCGAGCACGGCCATGGCGCGCGCCTTGTTCTGTGTTTGCGAACGTTCGTCCTGACATTCCACGGTGAGTCCCGTAGGAAGGTGCGTGATGCGTACGGCTGAATCGGTCTTCTGTACGTGTTGGCCTCCGGCGCCCGAGGCGCGGAAGACGTCGATGCGAAGATCCTTGGGGGAGAGATCCGCCACTTCGACGGCATCGAGCTCCGGCAGGACGGCGACCGTGGCGGCCGACGTGTGAATGCGGCCCTGAGATTCGGTGACGGGCACCCGTTGCACGCGGTGTACGCCCGATTCGAACTTGAGGGCGGAGTAAGCCGCCCGTCCGATGATGCGGACGATGACTTCACGGTAGCCGCCGAGGTCGCTCGGGTTTTCCGAAACGATTTCGGTTTTCCAACCCCGATTTTCCGCGTAGCGAAGATACATGCGCAGGAGATCACCCGCAAAAAGAGCGGATTCGTCGCCGCCCGTGCCGGCCCGGATTTCGAGGAAGAGGTTCTTTTCGTCGTTCGGATCCTTGGGGAGAAGGGCGATTTCTAGGTCTCGCTCGACGGTCTCCATGCGGCTTTTGGCTGCATGGATTTCCTCTTCGGCGTACGCCTGCCACTCGGGATCGTTCCGCAGCGCTTCAGCGGTTTCGAGATCCTTTTGCACGTTCTCATAAGCTTGACCGAGCGTAACGACGGGCTCGATGTCGGAGCGCTCCTTGGTGAGGTCGCGCAGTCGATTCGTGTCGTTGGCAACGTCGGGCGCCGCGAGCATACGGTCGATTTCCTCGAGACGGAGGGTCAGGGTGACGAGTTTCGATCGCAATCTTTCATTCATGGCAAGGCGGCGCAGGAGAAAAAAACGAGGATAGCAAAAGGCCGCAACGCGTGCGGCCTTCTTCGAAATGTCGTCGGATTACCGATCGTGGCGGCGGTAGAACTTCGAGAGAAGCCGCTCCATGAGATCCCGGTCTTCGAGGGAGAGACCCTCGCCGTTTCGCAGAAGGATGGTCGGATCGTGAACGAGCTTGTTGGTGAGGCCGTAGGCGAGCATCTCGAGAACTTCTTCGGGGTCGTCCCCGTGATGCAGGTGACGCAGGGCCCTCTGGAGTTCGAAATCGCGCAGATAGTTCGCTCGGTCGCGCAACGACTGGATGGACGGAACCGTTTCGCGGATCTTGAGCCAGGAGGAGAAGTCGTTGACGCGCAGGTGAATGATGGTTTCAGCCTGGGAGATGGCGGCCTGACGGCTCTGAAGCCCCTGATTGACGACTTGTCCGAGGTCGTCGACCGTGTAGACGTAAACGTCGTCGAGCCGGTCGATTTCCGCTTCGACGTCGCGGGGCACTGCCAGGTCGACGATGAACATCGGGCGGTGACGGCGTTCGGCGACGGCGCGCTCGATCATGCCGAGGCCGATGATCGGAAGCGCCGAGGCGGTGCAGGAGACGATGACGTCGAACTCCGCGATGCGTTCGGGCAGGTCGGCGAGCTTCATCGCGTCGGCGTTGACGGTGCGGGCAAGCGATTGGCCGCGCTCGAGCGTACGGTTGGCGATCGTGATGGACTTGGGCTTCTGCGCGGCGAAGTGCGCAACGCAGAGTTCGATCATTTCGCCCGCACCCACGAAGAGCACCTTTTCGTCCTCAAGCGAGCCGAAAAGACGCAGCGCAAGACGTACGGCCGCGGCGGCGAGACTTACGGAGTTGGCGCCGATCGCGGTGGCGGTCCGCACCTCCTTGGCCACCGTGAAGGTGGTCTGGAAGAGATGGTTGAGCATGACGCTGAGTCCGTGGCATTCGCGCGCGATTTTTTCGGCCTTCTTCATCTGACCGACGATTTGTGTTTCGCCGAGCACCATGGAGTCAAGCCCCGAGGCGACGCGGAAGGTGTGTTGGGCGGCTTCTTCCTGATAGAACGTATAGATGTGCGGTTCGAGTTCGTTGAGCTGGACGTGCTTGCATTCGGCCAAATAACTCAGAACGCTCGCGCGGGCGGCTTCGGCGTTTTCGGCCGCAAGGTAGATTTCCGTACGGTTGCAGGTCGACAATATGGCGGCTTCGTGCACGCCTCCCTGACGGGGAGACGAAAAACGTTCGCGCAGGTATCCGATGGTGGCGGGAATTTCAGCGTCGCCGAACGCAACGCGTTGGCGCACTTCCACCGGAGCCGTCGTGTGATTGAGACCTAAGGCAATCAGTTGCATGGGCGTATGGGATGGATGGTTTTGTATCGGCCGCGTTGCAATGTTTTGGGGTTCGCGCCGATGCGTGTCTATTTGTAATGTTGTGCGGATTATACGGAGAGAAAGGTTCGGTTTTCCTTAAGAAAGCAGGTGCGAGGAATCCGAGGCTCCGAATGCTACAATCCCAAGCCTTCAGAGGCAACTTTTTCAGGATTTCAGCAAATGATGAACATTGAGAAGAGGTCGGGTGGTGCGCTCGTGCTGTTTTCCGGTGGTCAGGATTCCACGACTTGTCTGGCGTGGGCGCTCGGTCGCTTCGATCGGGTCGAAACGGTGGGTGTGCGCTACGGTCAGCGCCACGACGTGGAGATGATCTGCCGACGGAACGTGTTGAGCGCGATGAGGGCAATGTCGGCCGATTGGGACGCCCGCCTCGGGCCCGATCACGAACTCGACATGAGTCTTCTCGGACAAATTTCTGACTGCGCTCTCACGCGCGAGCGCGCGCTCGAGTGGGAGGCCAACGGCGTGCCGAACACTTTTGTGCCGGCGAGAAACCTCCTCTTTTTCACCTTCGCTGCGGCGCTCGGCTATCGCAGAAAGCTCCGCACGCTTGTGGGCGGTATGTGCGAGACGGATTACTCCGGCTATGCGGACTGCCGCGACAACACTTTGAAAAGTCTGCAGGTGACGCTTTCTCTCGGACTTGACGAGTCGGTCGTGATTGAAACGCCGCTCATGTGGCTCGACAAGGCCGCAACTTGGCGTCTGGCGGAATCCTTGGGCGGAGAACCCTTCGTGGAGCTCGTGCGCCGCGAGACGCACACCTGCTACCTTGGAAACCGTTCGGACTGGCACGAATGGGGGTACGGTTGCGGCGAATGCCCGGCCTGCCGTCTGCGTGCACAGGGGTGGTTTGCCTATCGAAGTGGGGAGAAATAAAAAAAAACGGGACATCGCCCGACGTGAGGCGATGTCCCGAGTCTGGTGGCTAGGGACGGAATCGAACCGCCGACACGCGGATTTTCAATCCGCTGCTCTACCAACTGAGCTACCTAGCCACAAGAGTTTTTAATCATAACCGATTTGCGTAAAAAATGCAAGGTCTTTTTGCGTTTTTCATTAGGCAAGGGAATTTCGAGGAGGTCGTGTCGATAGAGTGCAGAGGTTCGTTACGTTTTCCCGACTTTTGGCAAGGGGGTTTTGAGTACACTATCCATCCTTTCTTTTCTCTCCAAAGTGTCGACATGGTGAAGACGATCTTATCGATTACGCTTCTCGGAACCTTTTTTGCGACTTCTGTCGTGCAGGCGGCCACGGCCGATTCCGTACGCACGAGTCTGATGACCGCCACGGGGCTGATCGCCGATGCGGTGCAGCCTTCCCCCGTGAAGGGGATCTGGGAAGTGCAGATTCAGGGTCGTATTTTCTACGTGGATGACGAAGCCAAGTACGTGCTCGCCGGCGCCAACATCATTGAAACGGCCACACAGAAGAATCTGACGAATGAGCGTCTGAGGGCAATCGCCCGCGAGAACTGGTCGAAGTGGCCGCTCGAGGACGCCGTCAAACAGGTCTACGGCAAGGGCGAACGCCAGATCGTCGTCTTCTCGGACGCAAACTGTCAGTACTGCCGCGCGATGGAGGGCGTTTGGGAACAGGTCGGCAACCTGACGGTATACACCTTCATTACGCCGCTCATCCGCGGAGAAAAGATCAACCGCGAAATCGTTTGCTCGAGCGATCCTTCCGCCGCCTGGCACGCTTGGATGGGCGAAGGCAAAATGCCCGCGCCGGCACCCATGACGTGCGACAAGAGTGTTTTGGACCGAAATCTTCAGATGGTGCGAAAACTCGGCATTACCGGGGCTCCCACGTTCTTCTTCCCGAGCGGGGACCGCATGACGGGGGCCATGTCGGCCATGCAGCTCGAGAAACTACTCACCGCGACAGCGGGAAGCTGACCGGTACCGCGGGCGGACAACAAAAAAGGGGGCGTTTCGCCCCCTTGCTTTTGGGTCGTACGTTCTCATTCCTTTGCGTCTTCCGGACGCAGACCGTTCGGAATCAGCACCCAGGCGCGCGCCTCGCTTTTTTGCCTTCCGGCGCTCGCGCCCGCTTCGTCGCCGAATCCCCAGAAATAGTCGAAGCGTATGGCGCCGCGTATGGCGCCGCCCGTGTCCTGCGCCACGACTGGGCGGGTGAAGTGCAGTGACGGATTTTCCTGAGAGACGGAAACCACGAAGGGCGTGCCGAGTCGCCAATGCCTCGGATCCACGGCGACGCTCGCCATCGGGGTGAGGGGAACGCCCTGTGCACCGACCGGCCCCTTCGTCGGGTCGGTCTCCCTCTCTTCAAAAAACACGTAGCTCGGATTCTGCGCCAGTGCTTCCTTTACTTGAGAGGGGTGTTCCTTCGCCCAACGGCGGATACGCTGCATGGAGAGTTCGTGCGGTTTCAGATGTCCCTTTTGGATCAGCCAATTGCCGATCGATCGGTAGCCGTAGCCGTTTTGATCGGCAAAGCCCACGCGCATAAAACTTCCGTCCGAAAGCTGAATGCGGCCCGAGCCCTGAATGTGGAGGAAAAAGGCGTCGACCGGATCGTCCACCCAGGCGATGGCCCACCGGTCCAGATCGGAGCGTTCCTGAATTTCTCCGCGTGTGTCGTAGGGGATGAGCTTGCGACCGACAATTTTGCCGCGCAGACGCAGTCCCTTGAGCTGCGGATACAGTTCGTCGAGATCCACCTGAATCAGGTCGTCCGGAACACCGTAAAGCGGGTGCACGTAGGGACCCTGACGAACGCGGCTACCGTGAAGAAGCGGTTCGTAGTATCCCGTCATGAGACCGGTGTCGTCCGAAGAAATCTCTTCGCCGTTTTCGAGCTGGGCCACGCGGACATGCCAGGGCGTGAAGTTTAAGCGGAAGAAGGTTTCGGCGTCCTGCAGCCCGGTTTCCCGGGCGCGACGGCATACGTCCCGCCAGTTGGGGCGTTTCCCAAGCGGTTCGCAACCGGTCTGGAAGGCCTCGAGGGCGGCCTGCCAGTCGGCGGGCACAATGTCGGGGAGAGCGGAAAATTCAATGGCCTCAAAACGGGTCTCGACGGTCTTCTTCACCGGCGCCTCGGACTCCGGCGTCGTGGTGCAGGCGGCAAGGAGCGTCAGGGCCGACAGGAAACCGACGCGCATCAGAGTGGTTCGCAACATGGGGAGATTCTTTACGTTCAAAAACGCACTCATTATACGTAGCGGGTCGGACTGCACGACGTGGTGGGAGGACAGTCGGTAGAATGAGGCGACTTTTCATTGAGGATCCAACGCATGCAACGCTGCAGAATCGCTCCTTCCATCCTTTCGGCCGACTTCGCCCGTTTGGGCGAGGAAGTCCGCGACGTGGTCTCGGCCGGCGCCGACTGGATTCACTTCGACGTGATGGACAATCATTACGTTCCCAACCTCACCGTCGGACCGCAGGTGCTCAAGGCCATTCGTCCCTATAGCGACGTGCCAATCGACGTGCATCTGATGATCGAGCCCGTGGACGAACTTATTCCGGCCTTCGCCAAGGCGGGAGCCGACTACATCACCTTCCACTGCGAAGCGTCGCGCCATATCGACCGCACGCTGCAACTCATCAGAAGCTTCGGCGTCAAGGCCGGACTTGTCTTCAACCCCGCGACACCGCTCACCTATCTAGATTACGAACTCGACAACATCGATCTCGTGCTTCTCATGAGTGTGAATCCCGGGTTCGGCGGACAGAGCTTCATTCCCTCTACCCTGGAGAAGGTGCGTGAGGTCCGCCGCCGACTCGACGCCTATCGTGCGCAAACGGGTCGGGAAATCCTTCTTGAAGTCGACGGCGGCGTCAAGCCCGACAACATCGCGCGGATCGCCGAGGCAGGCGCCGACACCTTCGTGGCGGGTTCCGCCGTATTCGGCGCGGGCAGTCCCGAGGGCTACCGTGATGTGATCGCCCGCATGAAGGCGGCTTGCGATGGAGTGTCGGAAAAGTGATGCGGGCGGTTCTTTTTGATTTGGACGGCACTCTCGTCAATTCGCTTCCCGAGATTGCGCACGGCGTCAACGAGGCGTTGGCACGTCAGGGGAAACCGGCGCTTTCCGACGAGAAAATCGCCGCCATGATCGGGCGCGGCGTCGCCGTTCTTGCGGATCGCGTTGCCGCGGCAAGCGCGCCCGACCACCCGGATCGCGACCGACTCTTTCGCGACATCGTGGAGGTCTGGGCCGAATCGAACGGTCGGGGAACGGTGCTTTTCCCGGATGCGGCATCCGTCATCGCAGCGCTTCGCGCCCGCAACATTCGCGTGGGCTTGGTAACGAACAAGCTTCGCGACCTTACGCTTTCTTTTTTGAAGGACCGCGGGATGGAGGACTGGTTCGACGTCGTGGTGGCTGGGGACGATTGCCCGCAGCCCAAGCCTGCTCCCGACATGATTCTGCGTGCGCTCTCCCAATTGGAAGTGTCCGCCGAACAAGCGGTCATGGTGGGGGACAGTCGCAATGACGCGCTCGCCGCCCGAGCGGCTGGCGTGCGCGCCGTTCTTCTCACGACCGGATACAACGAAGGCGTGTCGATGGAGGATTGGGTGAAGCTAGAGGGGTTCGATGCGCCCTATCCCTGTCTGAGTGCCGCACTCAAGACGCTTTGCGGAGAGGAAGAATGAAAGGACTCGGAACGATTCTTACGCTCGCTCTTGCAGTCTCTTTGCCATTGGAAGCGTCGGCGGCCGGCGATTTGGCCGCGTGCTATCGGAACGCCAAGGACGTGGCGCAGACGAAGGCATGCCTTGAGACAGAATGGAAGGCCGTGCAGGCCGAACACAAGGAAGCCGTGGAGCGCGTCGCTTCTTTGGCGAAGGCTTGGGACAAGCCCTACAAGACCCGGGATCGCTGGAACCGCTTCATTCGGGCCACGCAGAACTTTGAAACCTGGGCGCGTCGGGAGTGTGAGTTTGTGAAGATGACGACAAAGGGAAACCGTACGACGGAACAGGCGGCGGAGTTGGCTTGCCGGATCAATCTCTACCGCGTACGCATCGACATGTTGGAAAACCACTATTTGAGCAGCCAAAAGTGACGATTGACTGGAGTACCTCGCGGCTGACCGGACGCTGGAAGTCGCTTACCGAAGAGTTTTTGGCGTCTCCAGAAGGGGAGGCGTTGCGCCGCCGCATCGATGCGGAGACGCAACCCGTTTATCCCGTACGTCCCTTCACCGCGGAGGAGATGACGCCCTTCGAGCGCGTGCGGGTGGTCATCGTGGGACAGGACCCCTATCACGGGGAAGGTGAAGCCATGGGCCTTGCCTTTTCCGTTCCAAAGGAAGTGAAGGTTCCTCCGTCGCTTCGCAACATCTATAAGGAAATCACCGCGGAATACGGCGAGAGCGCTCCGGTCAGTGGGGATCTCTCCCGTTGGGCGGATCAGGGGGTGCTTCTCATGAACGCCATTCTCACGGTGCGAAAGGACGCCGCGGCGAGTCATCGGGGATGGGGGTGGGAGACGCTCACCGACCGATGGCTCTCTGTCCTTTCAAGGGAAAGAAAGGGACTCGTCTTTCTTCTTTGGGGGAGATTCGCGCAAGAAAAGGCCGTATTGATCGGTTCCGGACATGAAATTCTGACGGCCAACCATCCCTCTCCCCTCTCGGCAAGGAGGCCTCCGGTTCCTTTTCTGGGGTGCGGTCATTTCCTGAAAGTGAATGAAATTCTACGGGCGCAAGGGGAATCGCCGATCGAGTGGTTTCCCGGGATGCGAGAACGATAAAAAAGTCAAATAGGCCCTTGACAAAATCGGTCAAATCTGGCAGAATTTCAGTTCTTCGCTCGACGCATCGTTGAGTGGATGCAGAAAAGAAAGCAACAGTGCCTTGACAAAGACATTGAAGTTTGATAGAATGCAAAACCTGTTCCGTGATGAGCGGACTGTTCTTTAACAATTCGAATTCAACGAACCGATAAGTGTGAGCATCGGCGGTTGTTCT